>ERZ1026792.52-NODE-52-length-135135-cov-8.227053_pt1 | contig 135135 bp, 139 predicted proteins | sample MGYA00520884_ERZ1026792 | MGnify/ENA primary metagenome ERZ1026792 (study PRJEB33270, sample SAMEA104284473) | anaerobic digester metagenome | biome: Anaerobic digester microbiome; feature: mesophilic sludge digester; material: Anaerobic digester biomass | place...
GGTGATGCCTGGGGATAACACGTCGATGACGGTGGAGTTGATTGCGCCGATCGCGATGGAAGAGGGTTTGCGGTTCGCGATTCGTGAGGGTGGTCGTACGGTTGGTGCGGGCCGAGTCACCAAGATCCTCAAGTAGCCCAGCCCGCCCGACAGGGCATCCAGTGACATGTTGCGACCCGGGCCTCGGCCCGGGTCGTTCCGCGTCCGAGTCTGGATAACGTTGGGCCCATGTCGCAGATCATCGCTCGACGTTCGGCGCTCGGGGTCATAGCCGGCGTCGCCGGTGCCGCTCTTGGCTCGTGTGGCTGTCAGGCACCACCGCCATCGGGCAGCGCTCTTGCGCCGTTTCGGGGTTTGGGAGCCTGGGCCTCGATGTATCAGTGGTCGCCCTCGGTGGCCGGTCACCCGGTGGTGAACCCCTCGGGGGTGGCGTCGCTGGCACGACGGGGTGTCTCGACGCTGTACATCCAAACATCGAAACAGTCGGGCACCGCTTTGCTGCTGGACCCGACCGTGCTGAAGAAGTTCGTCAGCGAGTGCCATCGTCACTCGATCGCCGTCGTGGGCTGGTACCTCCCCGCCCTGAACAACCTCGACCTGGATGTGTCCCGTCTGGTGGCCATGCGTGATGTTGGTGTCGATGCCATCGGCGTCGATATCGAGACCACCAACTACGCGCCCGCCGAACGCAGCCGTCGACAGCTTCAGGTGCTGGAACGTCTGCGGCAACGCGTTGGTCGTGGAACGGGCATCGGTGGCGTCGTCTATCCGCCCTTGCAGTTGAAACAGTTTCCGAGCATTTGGCCCAATTTCCCCTGGGCTCGGGTATCGGCGCTCTGCGACGTCCTGTTGCCGATGAGTTACTGGACCTTCCGGCGATCGCGTGCCCCCTACTGGGATAACGGATTTCGCTATACGGAAGAGAATTTCAAGATGTTCAGCCAGTTGACCGGTCGTAACGGCAACACCATTCACTCCATCGGCGGGATGTCCAGCGACCTCTTGGCGGGGCAGGCGGCTGATATGGCCAGGGCGGTCGCCAAGTACCGAGGTATGGGTGCCAGCCTGTATGAGTGGTCGGGCACGTCCAGCCGTGCGTGGAGCGAGTTGGCGCCGCTGGCCCGGTGAGATTGCCCACTCAGGTGTGAACCTGGTCCGCAGTGGTGGCCGGCCGAATCGGCCCGCTAGGGTGTCAGACCCCGGTGCACCCATCGTGCCCGCGTTCCTTGACACTCGACGATCCCCCAAAGCCGCCCCTTCCAGGGCGCGGCGAATCCAGGAGAGCCCCCATGGCCAACCAACGCATCCGCATCCGCCTCAAGGCCTATGACCACGAGGTCATCGACCAGTCGGCCAAGAAAATCGTCGAGACCGCTGTCAGAACCCAGGCTTCGATTCGTGGCCCCATTCCGCTTCCTACCGAGAAGCACCGGGTGACGGTGATCCGTTCGCCACACAAGTACAAGGACTCCCGCGAGCACTTCGAGATGCGGGTGCACAAGCGACTGATCGACATCCTTGAGCCCACCCAGAAGACCGTCGATTCGCTTCAGCGACTCGATCTTCCGGCGGGTGTCGAGATCGAGATCAAGATCCAGTAGCGACCTTCAACCCGTGAGCCGACCGAAGGCCGGGTGGCTGGGCGACGGGCGCGAGCGTCCACCGTCGAGGTTTTGCTCCGTCATGTTTTGGCGCGGTCGACGATCTCGGGGCGTGGCGGTCGAACCAGTGCCCCTGCGGGCACATCGGTGGTAACCACGCAGCCGGCCCCGATCATTGCCCCGGCCCCGATGCTGACTTCACCGAGGACGATGGCATTTGCGCCGAACTCCACCCCGTCGCCAACCACCGGACATGGTGTGAGCCCCCGGCGGCGTTTGATATTGCCGATGGTCACGCCCTGTCGCAGCATGATGTTGCTCCCAAGAACCGTGCCGGGATTGACGACGACCCCCTGGCCGTGACGGACCCGCAGCCCAGGACCGACGGTGGTGCCCGAAGGAAGCTCAAAGCCAAGTACCCAGGCGACCAGCACGCGGTAGGTCACGAGGATTGGAAGCATCGCCAGCCGTATGGCGGGGCTGAGCCGACCAAGCCAGCCGGCCTCCGCAGCCAAACGAAACGCCATGACCAACATGAGGCCCTTGGGGTCGTGTCGGTTGGCCGCAAAATCTGCACTCAAAACCTCGCGGATCCCAGGCGTGACAGCCGGCAACCCCGGGGCGACGTCTGGACGAGGCTTGGGCACGGAATACCTCCGGGGGATGGTCGTGGGCGTCCGGCTCGCAGTGTACGGGCGGTTGGGAGTGGAACGTCGGGTAGGGCCCGCGATGTGGGCGTGCACAAGCAATCCTCCACCGGTTTGTGGCTGAGCCCGACGACCGATAAGGTTTCCCTTTCGTGTGTGGGACGCCCCCGTCTCACCAACTGAGGCTCTCGTAGGCCGCCGGAACAACACCCTCGACCGCTGCGGTCATCGGGGCGCCGGATTGGAACCACGAGACACAACCGAGACGCCGCTCCGCCCGGGTTCGCCCGAGCGGAGCGTTTGCCTGAGTGGGCGAACAAATTACAGCCCCGTTATCTCGATTCGCTCGACGCACAGGCGTCGCCGGCGAAGGAAGCTACGACCAAGGACGAGCCGTCATGGCGAACAAAGCAATCGTTGGACAAAAAGTCGGCATGACCCAGGTATGGGGTGACGATTCACAGATTCAGCCCGTCACCGTGGTGAAGGTGGACCCCTGCCGGATCGTGGCGGTTCGTTCCGCCGACGGCGTCGACGGCTACGAAGCCGTGCAGGTGACCTTCGGAACAAAGTCGGCAAGCAAGCTGACGCTGGCCGAGGCGGGTCATTTCGACAAGGCGGGAGTTGATCCGGGCGTTCGCCTGGTCGAGCTCCGCATGACCGATGCATCCGCCTACGAGGTGGGTCAGCAGCTCGACGCGTCGATCTTCGCCGCGGGAGACCGGGTGGATGTTGCAGGGGTGTCGAAGGGTAAAGGCTTCGCCGGCGCCATGAAGCGCCACAACTTTGCCGGTCAGCCGGCAAGCCACGGAGCACACAAGGTGCACCGCAAGCCTGGTGCGGTCGGCGCATGTGCCACCCCGGGCCGTGTCTTCAAGGGGACCCGCATGCCCGGCCGAATGGGCGGGGAGAAGGTGACCACCCTCAACCTGGAGGTGGTGAGAGCCGATCCTGAAGCCGGCGTCGTGCTGGTCAAGGGCTCCGTACCCGGCCCGAAGGGGTCTTACATCGTGATTCGCGACGCGGTCAAGGCTCGCGTCGGCGGAGGTGAGAGCTGATGGCAACCGTTGATGTACTGAATCCCACCGGGTCGCCGTCCGGTTCGGTCGAACTGGACGACACCCTGTTTGGCGTGGAGCCAAACGTGGCGGTCATGCACCAGGTGGTGACGGCACAATTGGCCGCTCGCCGCAAGGGCACGGCATCCACCAAGACACGTGCCGAGGTGCGTGGCGGTGGTCGTAAGCCATGGCGCCAGAAGGGCACCGGCAACGCCCGGCAAGGCTCGATTCGTGCGCCCCACTGGCGTGGCGGCGGAGTGGCCCACGGGCCCAAGCCTCGAAGCTACGCCCAGCGGACCCCCAAGAAGATGAAGCGCCTGGCATTGGCCTCAGCCCTGTCGGACCGTCTGGCCGACAACAGGTTGCTGGTGCTGGACGGTTGGGGCCTTGATGTGCCCAACACCAAGTCCGCCAAAGCAGCCCTGGCTGCACTCGGAGCCGAGGGCCGAATCCTGGTTGTGCTCGGACCCGACGATGGGACCGCCGGCCGTAGCCTGCGCAACCTTCCCGAGGTCACGCTGACCGATGCCGGGCAGGTCACCACCTACGACGTGCTGGTGTCGGATTACGTCATCTACACCCGCGGCGCCCTTCCCGGCGCTGATGCACCATCGACCGAGGCCGACACCGGAGACGAGTCATGAGGGATTCACGCAGCGTCATCATCCGTCCGGTGGTGTCCGAAAAGTCCTATGGGCTGATCGATGAGGGCGTCTACACCTTCATCGTGGCGCCCGACGCCAACAAGGTGGAGATCCGCCAAGCGGTGGAACAGATTTGGGGCGTGTCGGTGGTCAAGGTGAACACCTTGAACCGCCCGGGCAAGCGAATCCGCCAGCGCAAGCGCATGACGTACGGCTCCCGCGCCGATACCAAGCGGGCCATGGTCACCCTCGCCGAGGGTGACGAGATCGAACTCTTCGAAGTTCGCTGAGAGGGAGTTTCATGGGCCTCAGAAAGCGCAAACCAACCAGTCCGGCACGCCGGTTTCAGACCGTCTCGGACTTTGCCGAGATCACGCGGACGTCACCGGAAAAGTCACTGGTTACACAGAAGACCAGGACCGGCGGACGGAACAACAAGGGCCGCAAGACCGCCCGCCACCGTGGTGGCGGTCACAAGCAGCGCTACCGCGTCATCGACTTCCGCCGCACCAAGGACGGAGTCCCGGCGAAGGTTGCCACGATCGAGTACGACCCCAACCGCAGCTGCCGCATCGCGTTGTTGCATTACCTCGATGGCGAAAAGCGCTACATCATCGCCCCCCGGAACGTGTCGGTTGGCGACGAGCTGCAGTCGGGACAAGGCGCGGAGATCCGCCCGGGCAACGCCCTTCCTCTGCGATACATCCCGGTTGGTACCACCATTCACAACATCGAGTTGAAGCCGGGTGGCGGCGCCAAAATGGCTCGCTCGGCCGGTGCTTCCGTGCAGTTGGTGGCCAAGGAAGGCGATTACGCGACGCTGCGGTTGCCCTCCACCGAGATGCGGCGCGTTCCCATCGACTGCCGGGCAACCGTCGGCCAGGTGGGCAATGTCGAGCACGAGCTGATCAAAATCGGCAAGGCCGGTCGCAACCGTTGGAAGGGCAAGCGCCCGCAAACCCGCGGTGTCGCGATGAACCCGGTGGACCACCCGCACGGCGGCGGCGAGGGCAAGACCTCCGGTGGCCGTCACCCAGTGTCGCCTTGGGGCAAGCCCGAGGGCCGCACACGAGATCAGAACAAGCCGTCTCAGAAGCTCATCGTGCGTCGTCGTCGCACCCGCGGTTCGCGCCGATGAGTATGAATCCATCGCTCAGCAACGTGAGGAAGTCCTGATATGCCACGCAGTCTGAAGAAGGGCCCCTTCGTTGACGACCACCTGTTAAAGAAGGTGGACGCGCTCAACGAGAAAAGCCAGAAGACCGTCATCAAGACGTGGTCGCGTCGCTCGACCATCATCCCCGACATGGTGGGTCACACCATCGCCGTTCACGATGGCCGCAAGCACGTGCCCGTGTACGTCACCGAATCGATGGTGGGCCACAAGCTGGGTGAGTTCGCTCCAACCCGCACCTTCAAGTTCCACGCCGGGCAGGAGCGCACGGCGCGAGGCGGCCGATAGCCATGACTCAAACCGGAACCAAGACCAACGAGCGCCCCGGCACTCGGGCCGTCCTGCGCCATGCTCGATTCTCTGCCTACAAGGCGCGGGTCGTGCTCGACCTGATCCGCGACCTGCCCGTCGCCGAGGCCATGGACGAGCTGAACCGCTGCGAGCGCGAGGCGGGTCGTCCCATCTCCAAGTTGCTGGCATCGGCGGTCGCCAACGCCGGCAACAACGATGGCCTACCGGCCGACGAACTGTTCGTTGCGGCATGCTTCGCCGACGAAGGCCCCACCATGCGGCGCTTCCGGCCACGAGCGCGAGGGCGAGCCACCCGCATCAACAAGCGGACCACCCACATCACCATCATCGTGGGTCGGCTCTCCTCCGACGAGATCGCCGAGCGACGCGAGCGCGGCGGGGCACCCGCCGATGCCGCGGCAGCTCGTGCACGCCGTGTTGCAGCGAGCCGAGGCGACAATGCCGCCGAGGAGACACCTGCGGACGACGAGCCCGCCGAGGAGCCAATCGAGGCCTCTGAGGCGGAGCTGGTCACCGACACGGTCGACGAGAACACCGCCGCCGACCAAGCCGTCGAGGCAAGCAGCGAGACCGACGCAGACTCCGACGAGTCTGCCGACGACAGCGCCAAGACAGACACAGACGACACCAGCGCAGACTCCGACGAGTCTGCCGAAGGCAGCGACAGCAAGGACGACGCCTGATGGGACAGAAGGTCAACCCGTACGGCTTCCGGCTGGGAATCACCACGGACTGGAAGTCCAGGTGGTACGCCGACCGTGAACAGTATGTCGACTACGTGGTCGAAGACTGGGAAATTCGTCGCTACCTGATGAGCCGCATGGCGAACGCAGCCATCAGCCGTATCGAGGTGGAACGCACCCGTGACCGAGTGCGGATCGATCTGCACACCGCTCGACCGGGCATCGTGATCGGGCGCCGTGGCGCCATGGCCGACGAGCTCCGCCAGGAGCTGGCCCGCATCACGGACAACCCGAAGGTTCAGCTGAACATCCAGGAGATCAAGCAGCCCGAGCTGGATGCTGCCCTGATCGCCCAGGGCGTGGCCGACCAACTGGCCAACCGCATGGCATTCCGTCGTGCGATGAAGCGTGCGGTGCAGAACGCCATGAAGGCCGGTGCGCTCGGTATCCGGGTGCAGTGTGGTGGCCGTCTGGGCGGGGCCGAGATGAGCCGTTCCGAGTGGTACCGCGAGGGGCGGGTGCCGCTGCACACGCTGCGGGCCGATATCGATTACGGCCTCCGTGAAGCCGCAACCAGCACCGGCCAGGTCGGCGTGAAGGTGTGGCTCTACAAGGGCGACATTCTTCCGTACAAAGCGCAGGGTGAAGACAAGGCCTCCAAGGAGGCGGCGATGGCGGTGGGCGAGTCCACCGGCCAGGAGGCCACCCCACGCGTGGTCTCGTCCCGTCCGACTCCGCCGAATGCCGGCGATGCCGCCGACGAGGGCACCGAAGAACCGGCGCCGTTGTTGAAGGAAGCGGATCCGGAGTTCGAGAAGCTGCTCACCGAGGAAGAAGAAATCGAGCGCCAGGCCCAGTCACGTTCCAAGGGCCCGGAGCACTTCCGACCGAACGAGGGGGAGTGACCTCATGTTGATGCCACGCAAGGTCCGCCACCGCAAGCACCAGCGCGGACGCCTCAAGGGCAACGCCAAGGGCGGCACCGCGGTCAGCTTCGGCCAGTATGGGGTTCAGGCTCTCGAGCCGGGCTGGATCACCGCTCGCCAGATCGAGGCCGCCCGTATCGCCATGACCCGCCACATCAAGCGTGGGGGCAAGGTCTGGATCACGGTGTTCCCTGACAAGCCGGTCACCCAGAAGCCCGCCGAGACCCGCATGGGTTCAGGCAAGGGCAACCCCGAGCGGTGGGTTGCACCAGTGAAGCCGGGCCGCATCATGTTCGAGCTGAGCTACCCCGACGAGGACGTCGCCCGTGGCGCACTCGAGCGGGCCATTCAGAAGCTGCCGATCAAGGCACGCATCGTCACCCGCGAGGAGGGCATCTGATGGCCAAGAGCGACACCCCCATCCGAGAAATTGCCGATTCTGAGTTGCTGTCGCAGCTTGGCGAACGACGTGAAGAGCTGTTCAACCTGCGTTTCCAGTTGGTGACCGGGCAGCTCGACAACTCCGCCCGGCTGGGCGAAGTGAAGCGAACGATCGCACGAATCATGACCGAACTGCGAGAGCGTGAGATCGCCGCCGCCGAGAGGGAGCACGCGTAATGCCAGAGTCCACCACCAGCGCCGATGACACGGCCGCTGAAATCGCTGAGGATCGCCCCGCCCGTAAGGTGCGCGAGGGCATCGTGACCTCGAACGGCATGGACAAGACCGTCGCCGTCAGCTTCACCCAACAGGTGAGCCACCGTGCCTATACCAAGGCTGTTCGCCGCACGAAGCGCTTGTACGTCCACGATGAGGAGAACACCCTCAACGTGGGGGACCGTGTTCGGGTGGTGGAAACCCGCCCGCTGTCCAAGAACAAGCGTTGGCGTTTGCTCGAGATCCTGGAGCGTGCCCGATGATCCAACAGGAAACCCGCATGCGGGTGGCCGACAACTCCGGTGCCCGAGAGGTACTGGTCATCAAGGTGCTCGGTGGCTCGCGTCGCCGCTACGCCTCGATCGGAGACATCGTGGTGGCCACGGTCAAGGACGCGCTGCCCGGCGCCGCTGTCAAGAAGGGCGAGGTGGTGCGCTGTGTCATCGTGCGCACCAAGAAGGAGAAGCGTCGTAGCGACGGCTCCTACATCCGATTCGACGAGAACGCCGCCGTGCTGATCCGCGACGATCGGGCCCCACGAGGCACCCGGATCTTTGGGCCGGTGGGTCGTGAACTGCGGGATGCCAAGTTCATGCGCATCGTGTCCCTGGCTCCGGAGGTGCTGTGATGTCTCGTTCCAAGACAAAGGCGCCGACGAAAATGAAGATCCGAGAGGGCGATCGAGTGATCGTGTTGCGGGGCAAGGACCGTGGCACCGAGGGCCTCGTCATCAAGGCGATGCCCAGGACCCAACAGCTTCTGGTCGAAGGTGTGAACGTGCAGAAGCACCACGACAAGCCACGTGGCCAGAACGAGCCCGGCGGTATCCGAGAGGCCGAAGGGCCCATCCACGTGTCGAACGTGGCCATGGTTGAGGGCGGTACCCCAACCAGGGTCGGCTACAAAATGGCCGACGACGGCACGAAGACCCGAGTCTCCCGGAAGAGCGGAGGTGACCTGTGAGTTCCGATACCGCAACCTCACCCGAGTCGTTGATCGACATGGGCGGTTATGACGGCGCCTCACCGGGGCCTCGTCTGAAGAACCGTTACAACGATGAGCTTCGTGATCAGGTTCAGGCTGAACTCGGCCTGGAGAATGTCATGGAGGTCCCCCGCCTCACCAAGATCGTGGTGAACGTGGGTGCCGGCGCTGCCACCGAGCAGAAGGCCCTGATCGAGAAGATCGTCACCGACATCACCATCATCACGGGGCAAAAGCCGATTGTCACCAAGGCCAAGAAGTCGATCGCAGGCTTCAAGCTTCGAGAGGGCAACCCCGTAGGCGTGAAGGTCACCCTCCGGGGCGACCGCATGTGGGAGTTCTTCGACCGGTTGGTCAACCTGGCCATCCCTCGGATTCGAGACTTCCGAGGTCTCTCCCCCAAGAGCTTCGACGGCCGGGGCAACTACACCTTCGGGGTCACCGAGCAGTTGATCTTCCCCGAAATCGATTACGACCAGGTGGACGCCTCCCGAGGCATGGACATCACCTTGGTCACGACCGCTCGTACCGATGCTGAAGGCAAGGCCCTGCTCGATGCCTTCAGTTTCCCGTTCCGACGTGAGGGGCAGCAGTAATGGCGACCAAGGCACTCATCGAGAAGGCCAACCGCAAGCCGAAGTTCAAGGTACGTGGCTACACCCGCTGCAAGCGCTGCGGTCGCCCACGTGCCGTCTACCGGAAGTTTGGACTGTGTCGTATTTGTCTGAGAGAGCTGGCCCACGCGGGGGAAATCCCCGGGGTCCGCAAGGCGAGCTGGTGAGAGGAGTCTGAACCATGTCAATGACTGACCCCATCGCCGACATGCTCACCCGTATCCGCAACGCGAACATCGCGATGCACGATCAGGTGCGCATGCCATCGTCCAAGCAGAAGCTGGCCTTGGCCGAGCTGCTCCGTCGTGAGGGCTACATCGGCCCCTACGAGGTGAACCCGGCTCCCAACGGTCCCGGCGAAACGCTGACGATCACCATGAAGTACTCACCGGAGCGCCGACGCGTGATCTCCGGTCTGCAACGGGTTTCCAAGCCCGGCCTTCGTATCTACCGCAAGTCCAGCGAGGTGCCCCGCGTTCTGGGTGGCCTTGGGATTTCGGTCCTGTCCACCAGCCAGGGGCTGATCACCGACCGGGAGGCGCGTCGCCGCCGGGTCGGTGGCGAGATCCTCTGCAACGTCTGGTAGGAGCGACACATGTCACGAATCGGAGAACAACCGATCACCCTGCCCGCCGGCGTCACGCCGGCCATTGACGGCTCGACCGTCACCGTCACGGGCCCCAAGGGCGAACTGAGTCAGGAGATCCCCGCCGGCATCGACGTGTCGCTGGGCGACGGCCTGGTCTCGGTCACGAGGCGGGACGACGAGCGGGAAACCCGTTCGTTGCACGGGCTGGTGCGCTCGCTGGTGAACAACATGGTCGTTGGTGTGTCCACCGGGTTTCAGAAGGACCTTGAGATCGTGGGTACCGGCTACCGGGCCACGGCGAAGGGCAAGGGCATCGAGCTCCAGTTGGGTTTCTCCCACTCGATTACCGTGGACGCCCCCGAGGGCATCACCTTCACCCTTCCTCGAAACACCTACATCGAGATCGCCGGCATCGATAAGCAGCTGGTGGGCCAGGTGGCGGCCAACATTCGGGCATTGCGTTCGCCGGAGCCCTATAAGGGCAAGGGTGTCCGCTACGCCAATGAGCACGTGAAGCGCAAGGCCGGTAAGGCCGGCAAGTGAGCCGGTCCAGGAGCATGAGATGACGAACAAAACCAACGCCAAACGCCGATCCCGGATTCGCCGCCACGCACGCGTGCGCAAGGCCGTGGCCGGAACCGAGCAACGCCCCCGCCTCGCCGTGTTCCGCAGCAACCGCCACGTGGTCGCCCAGGTGATCGACGACACGGCCGGGGTCACCCTGGCCGCAGCCTCCACGCAGGAGGCCGATCTGATCGGTGGCGCCACATCCAACAAGGAGGCGGCCGCGACGGTCGGCGAGCGAATCGCCGAGCGTGCCAAGGCTGCTGGAGTGACCACGGTGGTCTTCGACCGGGGCGGCTTCCGCTTCCATGGTCGAGTGGCCGCCCTGGCCGATGCCGCCCGTTCCGGCGGACTGGAGTTTTAGAGATGGCCAACAACAACCGTGGTAACTCCCGTGGCGGCGACGATATGTCGCTGCGCGAACAGCGGGTGATCAACATCAACCGAGTGGCCAAGGTGGTAAAAGGCGGACGTCGGTTCTCCTTCACCGCTTTGGTGGTCATTGGTGATGGTGCCGGTCGTGTCGGGCTTGGCTACGGCAAGGCCAAAGAGGTGCCCCTGGCGATCCAGAAGGGCACCGAAGAGGCCAAGCGAACCCTCATCAAGGTGCCGATGGCCGGATCGACCATCGTTCACCCCATCATCGGTGAGCTGGGAGCCGGTCGGGTGATGTTGAAGCCCGCTGCACCAGGTACCGGTGTCATCGCCGGCGGTGCCGCCCGCGCAATTCTGGAAGAGGCGGGCATCGGAGACGTGCTCTGCAAGTCGCTCGGTTCGCCCAACTACATCAACGTGGCCCGGGCGACCATGAACGGGCTCACCAGCCTTCGTCGCCCCGACGAGATGGCCCGCCTCCGCGGCCTCGACCCCGAGGAGTTCATGCCCCCCGCCCTGTGGCGTGCGTGGCAGGAGTCCGAGCGGGGCCCCGATGCCGAGCCCACCGAGGTTCGATAATGGCCAAGATCAAAGTGACCCAGACACGGTCGTCCATCGGTTCGAAGCCCAAGCAGCGTGGTTCGCTCAGGGCGTTGGGGCTTGGGCGGATCGGAAAGTCCAATGTCTTGGAAGACACCCCGGACGCCCGGGGCCAGATCAACAAGGTTCCTCACCTCATCAGCGTCGAGGAGGATGACTCATGAAAATTCACGACCTTGAACCGGCACCCGGTTCCAAGCGCCGCTCCAAGCGGGTCGGTCGCGGCATCGGTGGCAAGGGCGGCAAGACCGCCGGCCGCGGCACCAAGGGCCAGCGGGCCCGCAACACCGTGCCCGTCGCCTTCGAGGGCGGCCAGTTGCCGCTGTTCCAGCGCCTGCCAAAGCTTCGCGGCTTCAACAACCCGTTCCGGGTGGAGTATCAGCCCATCAACCTCGATACCATCTCAGAGTGTGGGTTGGACGAGGTGACCCCCGAGACCCTGTTGGGCATCGGGCTGGTGGGTAAGGGCTCGCTGGTGAAGGTGTTGGGCCGTGGCGAGATCAGCCGCGCCGTCACCGTGAAGGCGCATGCGTTCTCCGCATCCGCCGAGGCGGCGATTATCGCAGCCGGCGGCAGCGTTGAGCGCCTCGACCTGCCCTACAGCGTGCGGCCCGCCTTCCACGGATCTGCCCACACCAACCGCTAAGCGGTACTGGAGCACCTGTGTTTTCGTCGCTGCGCAACCTTTTTAAGATTCCGGAACTTCGGAACAAGGTGCTTTTCACGCTGTTCATTCTGGCGTTGTACCGACTGGGGTCCTACATCCCGGCGCCGGGCATCGACCAGTCGGCAGTGGCGGCAATCAAGGCGCAGGCCGAACAGGGTGGTGTGCTCAGCTACCTCCAGTTGTTCTCGGGTAACGCACTCACACAGTTCGCCATCTTTGCGTTGGGCATCATGCCGTACATCACGGCATCGATCATTCTGCAGATCCTGGGCGTTGTGATCCCCAAGCTGGAGGAATGGCAACAGCAGGGGGCGGTGGGCCAGCGGAAGATCACCCAGTGGACCCGCTACGTCACCATCGGCATCGCCGTGTTGCAGTCGACCGGCTTTGTCTACCTCTTCCAGAACGGTGGCGGCGGGCTGAGTACCAACGAGAACATCTCGCTGGTGACCAACTTCAACCTGGGCACGCTCTCCCTCATCGTGGTGACGTTTACCGCAGGTACCGCACTGCTCATGTGGATGGGCGAACTGATCACTCAGCGCGGCATCGGAAACGGCATGTCGCTGATCATTTTCTGCTCGGTGGTGTCCAGCTTCCCGTCGGTTGGTGCCAGCCTGCGAGCTTCGAACGGCTGGTTTGCGGTTGCGTTGGTTGCCGTGGTCGCCGCCATCCTGCTGGTGTTCATCATCTACATCGAAAACGGCACCCGTAAGATCCCAGTGCAGTTTGCGAAGCGTCAGGTGGGCCGTCGTATGTATGGCGGACAGAGCACCTACATTCCGCTGAAGGTCAACCAGGCGGGCGTCATCCCGATCATCTTTGCGTCAGCGTTCCTGCAGATGCCGGTGCTGCTGGTGAACGTGCTGCCCCAGACCGACTGGGGCAACGCCATTCGAAAGTGGATCAACGACAACCTGGTGGCGGCGGCCTCGCCGATCTATCTGGGCATCTTCGGATTGTTGATCTTCGCATTCAGCTACTTCTACACGTCGATCGCGTTCGACCCGGTGCAACAGGCCGATCAGCTGCGCAAGCAGGGCGGCTTCATCCCCGGCATCAGGCCAGGCCCGCAGACCGAGCGTTACCTGGCCAAGGTGCTCAACCGGATTACCTTCCCGGGCGCCCTGTTCATCTCGTTCCTTGCGCTCGCCCCAACCATCATCATCATCATGATCGTGGGCAAGGCCAACTCGGGCATTGCCTTCTCGATCGGTGGAGCATCGCTCCTGATCGCCGTGGGTGTGGCCCTCGAACTGATGAAACAGATCGATGGCCAGTTGATGTTGCGCAACTACGAGGGCTTCCTCTCCGACAAGCCGGAGAAACACTGATGAGGTTGGTCATCTTTGGTCGCCAGGGTGCCGGTAAGGGCACGCAGTCGAAACTGCTCGCGTTGCACCTCGACGTGCCCCACATCTCCACAGGGGACATCTTCCGCGCCGCCATCTCCGCAGGATCCGAGATCGGCCTGGCGGCCAAGGCCATCATGGACCGCGGCGACCTGATTCCCGACGACGTGCTGCGCGGCATCGTCGCCGAACGCCTGGCGCAGCATGATGCCGCCAATGGTTGGTTGCTGGACGGGTTCCCCCGCACCCCGAAGCAGGCCACCGACCTTGATGAGATCGCGGATCCACCGTTGGACCTGGCCATCAACCTCGAGGTTCCCGAGGACGTCGTGGTGCAACGAATCGGCTCGCGCCGAGTGTGCGAGGCCTCCGGCCACATTTATACCGTCGGCGACCCCGCCGCGGATTCGGCCCGCTGCGAGATTGACGGTAGCCCGGTGGTTCAACGCGACGATGACACCGAGGAGGCGGTTCGGCACCGCCTGGCGCTTTACGCCCAACAGACCGAACCGCTGCTCGGTCGTTATGACCGCGCCGGCATGTTGGTGACCGTCGACGGCGTTGGAGATGTTGATGAGGTCGCACAGCGCGTGGCCTCCGCCGTCGAGGGGCGGAAGGCCACATGAGCACCTCGGTTTTGTCTCACCGCCGGTTGGGGATAAGATTGTCAGTCGGCTCGGGCGCTCTTCGAACTTCGCAGCACGGTATTGCACCGTATGCGCCCATTTCTCCGGTTTCCAACCCCACCCGGGGCGCTGGCCGTTGCCGCCGCCCACACCTCGCACTCGGCCGCAATGGTCGAGTCCCGTCCGTCCGCAACTGAGGAGTTACCCTGCCGAAGTCCAAAGAAGACGCCATCGTCATGGAAGGCACCGTCAACGAGTCGCTGCCCAATGCGATGTTTCGCGTCGAGCTGGAAAACGGCCACCAGGTGCTGGCCCACATCTCCGGAAAGATGCGCATGCACTACATCCGCATCCTGCCCGGCGACAAGGTTCAGGTGGAGCTCACCCCCTACGACCTCACCCGAGGTCGCATCACATACCGGTACAAGTAATCAACCAGCAAGTTTCGACGGCAACGTCGTCGAGGAGCCCGAGAGGCAGCCATGAAGGTTCGAACCAGCGTCAAGCGCATGTGTGAAAAATGTACGGTCATCCGTCGGGGTGGCACCGTGCGGGTGATTTGTGACAACCCGCGTCACAAGCAGCGTCAGGGCTGAGGTCGGAATTCATGGTTGAGATCCAGATGATCGAGGAGCGCTAAAGACATGGCACGTATTGCCGGAGTGGACATTCCACGCGAGAAGCGGTTGGTGATCTCCCTCACCTACATCTATGGCGTCGGCCCCAGCCAGGCGTCGGCGATCCTGGAGAACATCGGTCTCCCCGAGGACACCCGTGTCCGCGACCTGACCGAGGCTGAGGTCAGCCAACTCCGCGCCTACATCGAGGCCAACCTCAAGGTGGAGGGCGACCTGCGCCGAGAGGTGCAACAGAACATCAAGCGCAAGATGGAGATTGGCTCCTATCAGGGGCTTCGGCACCGTCGTGGCCTCCCCGTGCGGGGCCAGCGCACCCACACCAACGCCCGCACCCGTAAGGGCCCGAAGAAGACCGTGGCCGGCAAGAAGAAGGTCCGCAAGTAATTCCTGCGGACCTGCCCCGATCATCACCGATCACCGAACGATCCATACACCGGAACGAAGCTGAGGAAGACGAATGGCCAAGCCCCAAGCCGGCGGACGCAAACCCCGCCGTCGTGAGCGCAAAAACGTCACGCATGGCGTCGTGCACATTAAATCGTCGTTCAACAACACGATCATCGCCATCTCCGACCAGGAGGGCAACATCCTCGCCTGGGCGTCGGGTGGCAACGTTGGCTTCAAGGGCTCTCGGAAGTCCACGCCCTACGCCGCCCAAATGGCGGCCGAACAGGCGGGCCGGAAGGCCATGGAACATGGCGTCCGGCGAGTGGACGTGATGGTCAAGGGACCCGGTTCCGGTCGAGAGACCGCCATCAGGTCGATTCAGAACCTCGGTATCGAGGTCATCGGCATCAAGGATGTCACCCCCGTACCCCACAATGGCTGCAAGCTGCCCAAGCGGCGCCGTCAGTAGCAGGAAGGAACAAACACATGTCCCGCTACACAGGACCCCGGGCGCGCGTCTCGCGCCGCCTCGGCACCAACATCTGGGGAACCAAGGGCGAAGACCTCGCCATGGAAAAGCGTCCCTACCCACCAGGTCAGCACGGCCGCACCCGACGACGCGGCAACGTGTCGGAATATCTTGTGCAGTTGCAGGAGAAGCAGAAGGCGCGCTTCAGCTACGGCCTGACTGAGAAGCAATTCCGCAAGCTGTACGAAGAGGCCTCCCGCCGGCCTGGGGTCACGGGTGAGACCCTGCTGATGTACTGCGAGCTGCGTGTCGACAATGTCGTCTACCGCTCAGGACTGGCCGCCACCCGGCCCCAGGCCCGCCAGCTGGTGAGCCACGGTCATTTCGAGGTGAACGGCAAGCGGGTGCACACCCCCAGCTACCGCCTGCGGAAGGGCGATGTGGTCACGCTGCGCGAGAAGAGCCGCGAGATGATCACGATCACCTGGAACAAGGACACCCTCGATCGCACCCCTCCGGCCTGGCTGGAGCGTGGGGAGAACAACAACTCCATCACGGTGCGCGAACTGCCGGTGCGCGAACAGATCGACATCCCGGTGCGCGAACAGCTCATCGTCGAGCTCTACTCCAAGTAAGGCCGACGGAACCGCCCCCCGACCCGGGGGGCGTCCTCCACCGGCGAAGTACCAACGAAGTTTCTCCACGATCACCCCCCTAGGAAGGTGCGACCACCATGCTCGTGATCCAACGACCCACGGTCGAAGCCCTCGACGAGGGCGAAGGTACCCGTCAGCAGTTCGCCATCGGCCCACTTGAGCCCGGCTTCGGGCACACGATGGGCAATTCGCTGCGCCGTACATTGCTGTCCTCCATCCCGGGCGCTGCCATCACCTCTGTGCGATTCGATGATGCGCTGCACGAGTTCGACACGATTCGCGGTGTGGCAGAGGATGTCACCGACATCATCCTGAACCTGAAGGATGTCGTCGTCTCGTCGGAGTCCGATGCGCCGGTGGTTCTCCGCCTCGATGTGGCGGGCCCCGCCACGGTGACCGCCGGCAACATTCGTACCACCACCGATGTGGAGATTCTCAACGGCGAGCTGGCGTTGGCCACGGTGAATGAGGATGGTCACTTGGCCATGGAGCTCACCATCGAGCGTGGCCGTGGCTACTCGCCCGCCGACTCGACCAAGGGCAACACCACCATTGGTGCAATTCCCATCGATGCCATCTACTCACCGGTTCGGCGCGTGTCCTTCACGGTGGAGCCCACCCGGGTTGAGCAGTCGACCAACTACGACCGCTTGGTGATCGACATCGAGACCGACGGTTCGTTGGAGCCCCGTGATGCATTGGCCTCGGCCGGCGCCACGTTGACCGGCCTCGTACAGCTCGTTGCCGAGCTGACCGACGAGCCCGAAGGACTCGAGCTGGGCGATTTGGCACCCGCTGCCGGTTTGTCGCCCGATCTTGAGCTGCCCATCGAAGACCTGGAACTCTCCGAGCGTCCCCGCAACTGCCTGAAGCGGGCCCAGGTGAACACCGTGGGCGAACTGTTGTCGAAGACCCCCGACGACCTACTGGCCATCACCAACTTTGGACAGAAGTCCCTCGACGAGGTGCTCGTCAAGCTTGACGAGCGAGGGCTGTCCCTCAACTCACGGGAGCTCGGATGAAGGGCACACCAACCAAGGGCAAGCGCATGGGCGGCTCGGCCAAGCATCAGCGGCTGATGCTGGCCAACCTGGTCGCTTCGCTGGTGGCTGCGGAACGAATCGTCACCACCGAGGCCAAGGCCAAGGCGTTGCGCCCCGTGGCCGAGAAGGTCATCACCAAGGCGGCAAAGGGCGGCCTGCACAATCACCGCCAGATCCTCGCGTTTCTCAACGACACCGAGATCGCCGACAAGCTGATGGAGGACGTCGGTCCGCGCTATGCCGACCGGCCGGGTGGGTATACCCGCATTCTGAAGCTGAGCGACCGCCGCAAGGGTGATAACGCCCCGATGGCGATCATCGAACTGGTCTGACGCTCTTTGGGGCGGCAGCACCGAGCGGCAATGACCCCCTGGGCCGCCTCGCTCTGCCTCTGGGCGCCATCACCCGACGGCACTACCTCGATGCGACCGCTCGACCCCTTCGATGGGGCGGGTGGTCGTCTCGCGTCGGCGTCGCTCAACCCGACGTCGGCGTCGGGGGAGAGCTGAGGTGACGCGGTGGCGGCTGGATGTCGCCTATGACGGCTCCGGCTTTAGGGGGTTCGCCGTCAACGTTGGGATCCGCAGCGTTGCCGGGGAGTTGCAGGGTGCCCTGGCGAAGATGTGCGGCCACGCGGTGGTGCTGGTGTGTGCCGGTCGGACCGACGCCGAGGTGCACGCCCGGCGCCAGGTGGTGCATTTCGAGAGCGATGCCAACCTGGACTCGCTTCGGATGGTGCGTTCGCTCAACCGGATGTTGGGGCCCGAGATCGCCGTGATCGCGGCACTCGTGGTGCCCGGGTCGTTCGACGCTCGATTTTCGGCGATATGGCGCCGGTATCGCTACTCGGTGGTTACCTCGGTATGGGTTGATCCCCAGCTGGCCCGCTTTGTTTGGCACACCGAGGGCGACCTCGACGCGGAGGCGATGCGCGAGGCGGCTCAGACGTTTGTTGGCCGGCACGACTTCTCTGCATTCTGTCGTCGCACGCCGCCGGCGCCTGGCAGGCCGGAGCGATCGCGGGTCCGCAACCTTTTCGAGTTTGCCATCGTTCCCGACGGTACAAATCGGCTGGACTTCTGGGTGCTTGCCAGCTCGTTCTGCCATCACCAGGTGCGATCGATGGTGGGAACGCTCGTCGAGGTGGGAGAGGGCCGACGCAGCGTGGCCTCGGTTGCTGAAGCCCTGGAATCTCAAGATCGACAGCAGTGCGGGCGGGTGGCCCCGGCTCATGGCTTGACGCTGTGGGAGGTGGGGTACTGATACCGTCGGACCTCCGACGAGGGACACCCAACGACGTACACCAGGTCGGCTCAGCGCTGTCAGGTTGGCGTCATCCTACGAAGGTGTTTCTCGGTCATGCTGCTGCGTGCTCGTGGGACTGGGAGGGGAATTTGCACCGTGAGTGATCCAGATGGCCATGCAGCCTCGGAATATGAGCAGATGGACCCCGAACTGGCTGCCCAGTCCGATGCCGCCCTGGTGGTGGCAGTCGGCCGATACGACGAAGGGGCGCTGCGCGAGCTGTATCGACGTCATGGCGATGCTGTGTATGGCCTGGCCAACCGGGTGATCTGCGATCGTCACATCGCCGAGGAGGTGCTCCAAGACACGTTTGTTCGTCTCTGGAACTCTCCTGAGAAGTTCGACTCGGAACGGGGCACGCTGCGCACCTACCTGTTGCGCATGACCCACGGCCGGTCGGTCGATCGGATTCGTAGCGAACAGGCCAGACGCAATCGTGAGGAGCGTTACGAGGTGGATCTGGCCACAACCAGGCCTTCGGCCGACATCGAGCGCGAAGCCTGGGAAATGATTCGGTCATCCAACATCCGGGATGCCCTCGAAGAACTCTCGACCTCCGAGCGCGACGCAATCGTGCTGGCCTACTTCGGTGGCCGAACCTACCGGGAGGTTGCCGAACAACTGTCCATCCCCGAAGGCACGGCCAAGAGCCGGATCCGGCTGGGGCTCGCCAAGCTTGCCTCGCATTTGGAGGCGGCAGGACTAGGAGTCCAGACATGACCGCCAACTTCGATGGTGCCGCCGGCAACGGAGACGGCGCCGCTGAGTCGATCGAAACACTCTTGGGGGTCTACGCCCTCGATGCCGTCTCCCAAGAGGAGCGAGCGGAGGTTGACGCGTTGTTGCAACGCTCTCCCGACGCCCGCGCCGAACTGGCAACCCTCCAGGTCGCCGTGGATGCGCTGGCGGCCGAGGCTGCCTCCGCCCCTCCGATCGGCACCTGGGACCGGTTGCGCGACCGCCTGGCCGAGTCTGACGGGGCGCCTGGTGAATCGACAGGAGGAGCGCCCTCCGTCTCAGCCTTGTTTCCGGAGGGCTCGCTCAGCGGACGGCCGGGCATGATCGCCACGACGGGGCCCACCGACCGGTCGTCTGGGCCGAACCCCGGAGCGGGTGCCGCGCCTGGCGGCGATGCGTTGGAAGACGGCCATGCCAGGGCGGTGCCCGACGAGCTGAGCAGCCGACGGGAGGCACGAGGCCACAATGTTCCGCCTGGCGCAGCCGTCGCAGGTGGTGGCTCGGTGAGCAGCCTGCGGTCGAAGGTCTGGCCAATGTTGGCGGCCGCGGCCGCTGTGGTGGCGGTGCTGATGCTTGGTGGCCTGGTGGTTCGCCAAGGCGACCGAATCGACAACCTGAGCGCCGAGATGGCCTCGGGGAGCATCGAGCGGTCGGCCCAGGAAGCGCTTGCCGATCCGTCCTCCGAGTTGGTCGACCTTGCAGGGGATGATTTGAAGGTCAACCTGCGGGCGGCGGTGAGGCCCGATGGAACCGGCTACCTGTTTGCCGACAATCTGCCTGAACTGCCTGCGGATCAGACCTATCAGCTGTGGGCCGCCCGAGACGACAACGTGGTCTCGGTCGGCGTGCTGGGTAACCGCCCTCGGGTGAGCGCGTTCCAGACCGCCACCGATGCCAGGGCGCTGGCGATCACGGTCGAGACGGCAGGTGGCGTGGTCAGCTCTGATCACGACCCCGTGGCGGCGGGCGAGTTCACCTGACCCCTCTGGGCCGCCGGGTGGCGTGACCCTCCAGCGGCCAACCCAGCGCCACCCCTCCACGGGGTGGCGCTGCCGCGTCACCCCGTGGGAGCGGCCCGCAACTGGGTGCGTGGGGTGCGCTTCTGTGTGAGTCTCGGCCCCTCTGTGATGTGTCGAGTGTCACACCCATTTGGGTGATCCGGGGATGCGGACAGCCCCGAAGAAGAGTTGTGAACGCACCCACCCCCCAGGAGTCAGGCTCCCCCCGTGTCGACTCCGCCTCCTCCCTCCCCGGGGTCTCCCGGGTGGAGGAGGCCGTGGGTGCGCTTCGTGGTCCCCGCCAACAGCAGGGCGGATGGATCAGCGGCCTGGTGGCCGGTCTGGCCGCCGCCGGAGCCGCCCTCGGAGTAGCCGAACTGGTGGCTGCGCCATTCAGTTCGGTCTCATCACCGGTGGTCGCCGTGGGCAATGTTGTCGTCGACAATGTGCCCAATGCCGTCAAGGAATTCGCCATTGCAACGTTCGGGCAGAACGACAAGATCGCCCTGATCTTCGGCACCACGATCTTCCTCTTCATCTTTGGTGCGGTGCTCGGCATGCTCACCACCAAGCGCCGCATCGCCGCCCCCGTCGGTGCCGGTGTCTTCGCCCTCGTCGGTGCGGTCTCAGCGTTGAGCCGCACCGGCGCAGGGCCGCTCGCCGTTCTCCCCAGCATCCTGGGCGGTCTCACCGCCGCAGCGGTGCTGGATCTGCTGCTGTGGCCACCACAGCGGCAGGCGGGGGTTTCCGATTCCGCCGACCGTCGTCGATTTCTGGTCGGCTCCTCCCTCGTCGTCGCAGGTGCGGCGGCGGCCGGCGGGCTCGGGAAGGCCGTTTCCGGACTGTTCAAGGTGTCGACCAATCGGGGAGAGATCGTTCTGCCCAAGCCGGCGGAGGCCGCAAAGGCTCTTCCTTCTGGCATAGATCCGGACATCGCTGGACTCACCCCCTTCATCACCCCGGCCAAGGACTTCTACCGGGTGGACACCGCCCTGGAGATCCCCCGGGTCAACGGCAAAGACTGGAAGCTCGACATCCTGGGCATGGTGGACAGCGAGCGCAGCTACTCGCTCGCCGACCTGCTTGACCGCCCCCTCATCGAGCGCACGATCACGCTGGTGTGCGTCTCCAATCAGGTTGGGGGGCGTCTGGCCGGCACCGCGAAGTGGTTGGGCGTGCCGCTCGCCGAGCTCCTCGACGAGGCCGGACCGCAGGACGGGGCCGATCAGGTGCTCAGCCGTTCGGTGGACGACTTCACTGCCAGCACCCCACTGAAGACGATCTACGACGGGCGGGACGCAATGGTGGTCGTCGGTATGAACGGCGAGCCGTTGTCGCTGGAACGGGGCTTCCCGGCACGTCTGCTGGTGCCCGGACTGTACGGATTCGTCTCGGCAACCAAGTGGCTGTCCGAACTGAACGTCACCACCTTTGAGGCCGAGCAGGCCTACTGGACCAAGCGTGACTGGGCCACCGACGCACCGATCAAGACCCTCAGCCGCATCGACCGCCCCGGCGGCCTCGGCGACACGGTCGATCCTGGCACGGTGCCCGTGGCGGGCGTCGCCTGGGACCCGCACGTCGGGATCGACAAGGTGGAACTCAAAATCGACGACGCCGCCTGGGTCGAAGCCGACCTGGCACCCGTCCCCTCAGCCGACACCTGGGTCCAGTGGTCCTACCCCTGGAAGGCCACCTCAGGCAGTCACACCATCGTTGTCAGAGCAACCAATGCCGACGGCGAAACCCAACCGTTCGACCGGGTCAAACCCATCCCAGATGGTGCAACCGGTTGGCAAAAGATCGTGGTGAACGTGACATGAACGTCCACTACGTCCACGAAAACCCCTGCGAAAGGAACCCATTCATGCGTTTCAACACCAAGCCCCGCAAAGCCATCGTCGCCTTCGGCCTCGTCGGTTCATTGATTCTCGCCGGTTGTTCCGACGATGACGGAAGCACCAGTGCGTCCGACACGTCGGCTCAGACCACCGAGACGACGGCCGCCTCCGGCGACACTGCCTCAGCAGATTTCAGTCAGGACAACTTTGGTGAGGGCTGCGCTGCGGTCCCAGCTGACGGGAAGGGCAGCTTCGAGGGCATGTCGGAGGATCCGGTGGCCACTGCGGCCTCCAACAACCCGGCGCTTTCCACTCTGGTTGCCGCGGTCACCGCCGCCAACCTTGGTGACACCCTGAACTCGGCTGAGGCCCTGACGGTGTTCGCTCCCGCCGATTCGGCGTTTCAGAAGATCCCCAAGGAGACGCTGGACACGCTGCTGGCCGACCCGACCGGTGACCTGACCGACATCTTGAAGGTGCATGTGGTTGAGGGCAAGATGAGCGCCCAGGACCTGATCGATGCCGGTTCGGTGAAGAGCCTGCAGGGCTCCGAGCTGAAGATCACCGCTGATGGCGACACCATGAAGGTGAACGACTCCACTGTGGTCTGCGGCAATGTTCAGACCGCCAACGCCACCGTGTTCATCATCGACTCGGTGCTGATGCCCAGCTAGTGAGCTGCTAGCCCAACGAGCCGGACATTGAGTCCAGCGGATTTGCGACGGTGCGGGAGGTCTCCTCGGAGGCCTCCCGCACCATCGCGTCGGTCCCTCGGTCGCTCGTTGCCGGGTCATGACTTCCGTAACCATCCTTCGAGGGAAGTAGCGTCGAGAAAATGGCTGATACCCCCACCCCCGCGTATTCACTGCGCCTGCGTGTCCGCATGGAGAACCGCCCCGGCATGTTGGGCCGGCTGGCCATGGCCATCGGCGAGGTGGGTGCCAACATCGCCGCGCTCGACGGGTTCGAGGTGAAGACCTCGCATCTGGTGCAAAACGCCGTCGTGTATTGCAGGAGCGAGTCGCACCAGGAGCAGGTGCTGGCAGCGGTGAACGACATTGACGGCATCATCGTGCTCGAGTGGTCCGATCAGGTCTTCGACCTGCACCAGGGCGGCAAAATCGAGCTGAGCTCGTTGTCGGAACTGCGTGACAACGATGACCTGTCGATGGCCTACACGCCGGGTGTGGCCCGGGTCTGCATGGAGATCTCCAAGAATCCGGCGAGGGCGCACGACCTGACCATCAAGGCCAATACGGTGGCCATCGTGTCCGACGGCACCGCAGTCCTCGGTTTGGGTGACATCGGCCCCGAGGCGGCCATGCCGGTGATGGAGGGCAAAGCGTTGCTGTTCAAGCATTTTGCCGGGGTGGATGCCTTCCCCATCTGCCTGGACACCAAGGATCCGCAGGAAATCATTGAGACCGTGGCCCGCCTGGCCCCGACCTTCGGTGGCATCAACCTGGAGGACATCGCCGCCCCCGGTGCATTCGAAATCGAGGAGGCGCTGGTGGAACGCCTTGACATTCCGGTGTTTCACGACGACCAGCACGGCACGGCCATCGTCACCCTCGCCGCGCTGGACAATGCGTTGCGGATTGTTGGCAAAGCGCTCGGCGAGATCAAGATCGTGGTGTCCGGTGTGGGTGCCGCAGGAGTTGCCGTTTCCAAAATCCTGATGGGCGCGGGAGCGACGCATGTGGTTGGGGTCGACTCGCAGGGCGCGGTGCACACCGGTCGGGAGAATCTGAACAGTTCGAAGCAGTGGTTTGCCGAGCACACCAACCCCGAGGCGCTCGCCGGCAGTCTCACCGATGTGATGGGTGGCGCCGACGTGTTCATCGGGTTGTCTGCGCCCAATGTCTTGACCCGGGAGGATGTCGAGAGCATGAACGCCGACCCGATCGTCTTCGCGATGGCCAACCCCGACCCCGAGATTCGGCCCGAGCTCATCGCCGACATCGCGGCGGTGATTGCCACCGGCCGCTCGGACTTTGCCAACCAGATCAACAATGTGTTGGCCTTCCCCGGCGTGTTCCGAGGTGCCTTCGATGCAGGGGCCACCAAGATCACCCAGGGCATGAACCTGTCGGCCGCGCATGCGATCGCCTCGGTGGTTGGGGACGATCTTGCTGCCGACCACATCATCCCGTCGGTGTTCGACCCGCGTGTCGCCGATCGGGTGGCGGCGGCAGTCAGTGCCGCGGCCCGGAGTGAGGGAGTGGTGCGCAATCGCTGAAGCCCGTCGAGTCGACCGCCCGTTGATCCGCGCAGTCACCTACGATTTCTGGAACACCCTGATCGGTGAGCACGATTCGCCCGAAGATCAGCGGGTCGACCGGGTGATGGTGGCCTTGGCGTCGGTGAAGGCCGATGTGGCCAAGGAGGCACTTCTCGCGGCCACCGCCGCCGCAGAGAGCTTCTACGAGGTGCGCTGGCGGGAGAACCGACCGTTTTCACCCGAGGAATGGTCGGCTCAGGTGCTGGGGGAACTTTCCATCGATGACCCCGCGGCCCACGATGCCGTGGCTGCGGAGTTGCACCGAGGGCTGCCCGTTACCCAACGTATCCTGGCCCCCGGGATCGCGGACACGCTCCGCACCCTCAAGGACGCAGGCATCAAGGTGGGCATCGTCTGCGATGTCGGTATCACCCCGTCAACGGCACTTCGGGGGTACCTCGAGCACTTCGAGGTGCTGAAGTACTTCGATCACTGGTCGTTTTCTGACGATGTGGGCATCTACAAGCCCGACGCACGCATCTTCGATCATGCACTCGACGGGCTGGGTGTGGCGGCGGGTGAGACGGCGCACGTTGGTGATCTGCGACGCACAGATGTGACCGGGGCGCTCGGCAGGGGCATCACCGCGGTGCGCTATCGCCACTGGCGCGATGATCAGACCGAGTTGCCGGAAGCCGACATGGTTCTGGACCACCACCCGGACCTGCCTGCAATGTTGGGCATCGGCTGAGCCTCGGTGCTCGCAGCGGTCGGCGCCGCAACGCCGCAACCGGTGCTGATTGCAACCGGCTTCCGGTTTGTGGTCCGGCATTGGTACGCTCTGAGGCTCCCGCGAGGGACTGGCCCCCATCGTCCAGCGGCCTAGGACACCGCCCTTTCAAGGCGGCAACACGGGTTCGAATCCCGTTGGGGGTGCCAGAGCGAGGTCCGGCGTGGAGGCGGTTGCCGCCTCAAACCCAGCGGGCGTGGACCCCTGGTAGGCGTATCCGGCCATCCGGCGGTGGCTTCATGCAGGGACTCATCGCACTCAGCATCAAACGCGCAACCCGCTCCCGAACGGGGCGTGCGCGGCGCTTCGTCGTGCCTGACCGGATACCGACTGGCGGAGACCGCCTGCGTATCGGATAAGGTGTCGCTTCCTGATCGGGCCTCGGCTCGTGAAGGAATAGCGCTGGTCCCGTGGTGCAGTTTGGAGTGCACGCCGGCCTGTCAAGCCGGAGGTCGCGGGTTCAAATCCCGTCGGGACCGCCACCACAGACACCGGAATCAACCCTGGGGGCACGTGCCCCAAGGGTCCGGGTTTGTGGTCTTGGTCGGGTAGCTCAGTTGGTAGAGCGACCGCCTGAAAAGCGGTAGGTCACCGGATCGACGCCGGTCCCGACCACATCATCACGAGACGGGTCGGGCCTCAGGGCTCGGCCCGTCTCGCGTCCGGGCCAGACCTCGGAGTGAGGGCCCGGCCGATGTACGGGGGGTTACAGCTGCGTGCGCAGGGCCATGACGGCCTCGTGCACCAGGTTGCCGAGGAGCGAATAGGAGCGCCAGGCGGGGAACGTGGGGTCCCACGGAACTGGCGGTGGCTGCTCGTCATGGTCGATTTCCAGGTTGGTGCCCATGACCAGACGAACGTCGTTGAATGTCCGCATCCAGGCGGCGAGCGTATCGGCGTCGATGATGCGCTCGCCCAGCGAGGCCTGCATTGATTGGAGTGCGTTGCGTCGCCCCATCATGAGGTCGTCCCGGGTTAGCGAGGCGAACTCGGCCGAGCGAATTGCCGCATCGGGGTCAACATCGCCGTAGCCGGGAGGAAACAGCGGCGCCAGGTCGGGTGTGTCCTCGGCAAGCCGCTGCTGCTGTTCGGCCAGCACACGTGCAACCAGCACACGCTCGCCGCGGCGCAGACGCACCCGAAACCGGCCGTCGTCCATTGGTACAAATCGTCTCCACATGGCGTGGTGAAACTCCTCGGACGTCCGTTGCAACCACCGGCCTTGTTGGGCCACCGCAGACTCGTCGGTGGTGGCGGCCACTATGGCAGCGATCACTGCACCATCGTGAGCAGCCCCAAACGCAGCGCCCAGATCCTCGCCGGCCAGCGTGCGACCATCGCAGACCTCGGCGAGTGTTCCCAGCGCGTGCTCCATGGCCGCCATCAACTGCTGGTGGTTGAAGTGCTGCCCGCCCTCTGGATTTTGGTGGGCCAATTCGGGCAACTCCTGGGTGAGCCGGTGTGCGAGTGACCGTGTCACTGCGCAAAGCCGATCTGGAAGCTGTTCGTCGATCGCCCAGCCACTCCACGCCAGGGTGGTGCCCGGAGCCACGCCGGACAGCCCGTCAGCGGCGTCATCGGCGGCATCATCGTGCTCGACGGCGTCATTGCCGGATGCGGCTTCGGCGTCGTCCTGGACGTTGTCACCCCACGCCCCATCCGGGCCCTCCGCGGTCATCACCGGCACGAACCAGGGCCGCTCGCCATCAGGTGGCGCACCGGGTTCCGTCACGGCGGGGGCCGGGTGGTCACGAATCCTGCTCCATCGTTGCCCACAGGCCGTGCTCGTGCAGACGGGAAACGTCGAGCTCGCACCGCTCCCGGGTGCCGGTGGCCACGGTGGCTCGGCCCAACTGGTGCACGTCCAGCATCAATCTGGTGGCCTTCTCCTTTGAAAAACCAAACAGTGACTGAAAGACGAAGGTGACGTACTCCATCAGGTTGATCGGGTCGTTCCAGACGATGACCACCCATGGGCGGTCCAACGAGAGTGATTCATCGACCTCGGTGCGTTCGAGGGTGTCGGGTGCCGTGGTGCTCAGTGACGATCCGCGGATCATTCCGTCGACGCCCACGGGAGGAGCGGACGGGCACCGGGTGTGACCGGGGTGAGCAGCACGAGGCGGGTGACCGCTACGACCAGCAGGGTGACCCCGACGATGTGGGCCGCCACCAACACCGGGGGCACGCCCAGGGCGTACTGCGTGTAGCCGATGGCGCCTTGGGCGAGGGTGAGCAGCACGATGATCTGAGCCCGGAAGATCGTGGGGCCGTCGCCGCTCCGGCCTGCCTCAATCGCCAGCCAGACCACGGCACCCACCAGTAGCCAGGCGGTGAGCGAGTGCAGCCGGACGACCGAGGTGAGGTTGAAGCCAAACCGCGGGGCGGTGGCATCGCCGGCGTGCGGCCCGGTGCCGGTGACCACCGGGCCGGTCAGTACCACCAGAGCCAAGGCGGCGCCCGCCGACCTGGCAGCGACGCTGACGCGAGGGAGCGCACCGGGCTTGACGGGCGATGGCCCGCCTGCCCCGTCGGCGTCGCCGGCGCGCACGTGCAACACGGTGGCCGACCACACCAGCACCATCGAGATCAGAAAGTGACCAATGACCACCGCCGGGTTCAGGTCGGTCAACACGGTGACGCCGCCCCAAACGATCTGGGCCACCACGCCCGCCACCAACGACCAGGCCCAGACCGTGAGACTGCGACGGTACGGCCGGCGGCGAACGGCGCCGAGCACCGCAGCGGCGACCGCCACCGAGACTGCGCCGGTGAACAGGCGGTTGGCCTGCTCGACGCCTTGGTGACCGGACAGCGTGCCGATGACCTCGGTGTCGGAGCATCGGGGCCAGTCTGCACAGCCAAGGCCGGATCCGGTGAGCCGCACGGCGGCGCCGGTCAGGACGATGATGCCGAGGAGCAGCAGTGCCGCAAAGGTGAACCTGCGGTAGGCGCGGGGGCTCACCGGTTGACGAACGAACCCGGTCATCTTGCGAAGCGCGGAGGCCGAACCGCCAGGGTTCTGGGCCCCGGTGCCGTCCGTCGCCGCCCGTTCGGAAGCGCTGTCCTCGCCCGCTCGCAGGCTTGGTTGGATGGGACCGGGGTTCACGGCCGTCAGGCTAGCGCTGGGTTGGCGTTGCCTCGATGGCAGGTTGTTGCTTGGCCACCGGCCGTCGACGGGGCGTACCCTTGACGCGATGGCGACGGCAACACACCTCACTCACACGACGCCGTCTGCGGTCGCGGGCTCGAGCGCTAGAGGGTGGAGCGCGATCGGGGCGTACGTGGCGCTCACCAAACCCCGGATCATCGAACTGTTGTTGATCGAGACCGTGCCGGTGATGATCGTCGCGCAGCGTGGCCTGCCGTCGATCTGGCTCATGGTGGCCACCGTGGTCGGGGGCACGCTGTCGGCGGGCGGAGCCAACGCCGTCAACATGTTCATCGACCGTGACATCGACGCCAAGATGAAGCGCACGGCAAACCGCCCCCTGGTGACCGGAGCGGTCACCCCACGCAACGCCCTGATCTTCGCGCTGACGATCGAGGTGGTTGCCGTGACCCTGCTGTGGTTTGCGGTCAATCCGCTCAGCGCCATGCTGGCGTTCGCCTCGTTTGCGTTTTACGTGGGCGTGTACTCGATGTGGCTGAAACGTCGATACTCCTCGAACATCGTCATCGGTGGCGCCGCAGGGGCAGGTCCGGTGCTGATTGGCTGGGCGGCCGTCACCGGCTCGCTGGGCTGGGCGCCATGGTTGCTGTTCCTGCTGATCTTCCTGTGGACGCCGCCACACTTCTGGGCGCTGGCGGTGAAGTACCGCGAGGACTACGCCTCGGTCAACGTGCCGATGCTGCCATCGGTCACGACGCTGAACGTCACCGCCCGCAAGATCCTCGCCTACACGCTGGCCCTGGTGGTGGTGTCGCTGGTGCTGGCACCGGTGGCCGACCTGGGTTGGATCTACATGGGGGCGGCCCTGATCAGCGGTGGAGTGTTCATCTGGTCTGCACTTGCTGTGCTGCGAACACCCACTCCCGCTGCGGCGATGAGGCTGTTCGGATGGTCGATCACCTATATCACCGTCCTGTTCGGGGCGATGGCCGTCGACCAGTTGGCAGGGCTGGGCTGGCCCTGGTGACCCAGTCTCCCCTGGTCGACGGTTTTCCAACCGCCGGTCTTCTGGGAGTAATGTCCGCATCGGTCGCGCCGTCGAGCACAGCACGACCCTGAACGGCACAGCAACACGAACCATGAATCACTCTGACGTCGAGGTAGGGAACGGACATGGCAGTAACCGACACCACGGTTGAGGCGCCCCCTGCCGCACCACCCGCGCTGGCAGCGGCAAAGCCCGAGAGCCGGCCGCAGGCGGCCGCAGCCGAGTTGACCGCGATCGAGCATTACCTCGGTGCCGTCGACCACAAGCGTCTGGGACGGCGGTTCACGCTGGCGGCGCTGCTGGTGACCGCAGGTCTGTTCGTGGCACGGGCGGTGGGCTGGGCCGGCGCCAACAGCGCTGATCCACTGCTGGGCACATGGTCGGTGCAGGTTCGACAGTCGGCAGACATCGCCGTCATCGTGCTCGGGGTGATGGCCCTCATCGTGGGACTCGCCATCTATGTGGTGCCGCTTCAGGTTGGCGCCCGCGGCATTTCGTTCCCACGGTTGGTGGCGCTGTCGTATTACTCATGGCTGATCTCCACGGTGCTGTACGCCGTGTCGATCCTCGGTGACGGGGGTCTGGGCGGTAACTCCTACGAGATGGGGCGCCTCGGGATCTTTTCGCTCGCAGCCGGCGCGGTTTCGCTGTTGGGCGGCATGATCGCAGTGATGACCACGGTGCTCACGTTGCGGGCTCCCGGGATGACGCTTGCCCGCACCCCGATGTTCGCCTACTCGATGTTGGTGTCGGGGGCGCTGTGGCTCGCAACGGTCCCGGCGATTGTGGCGGTCGGCGTGCTGATGCAGGCCAATCGTGCCGAAGCAGGCGCCATCAAGATTGGCGCCGTTGCGGACCTGCGATTTCTTGGCTGGCAACCTGCGATCTGGATCATCGCCATCCCGGTGATCGGCTTGGCCGTCGACGTTCTGCCGGTGGCCACCGGCGCCCGCCTGATGCAGCGCTTCGTCTTTCGAGGTCTGATCGTCGTACTTGGCGTCGCCTCTTTCGGGGTCTGGGCGGTCGACCCCAACCTGGCGGTCAACACATTTGTCTGGGCTGCACTGGCCGTGCTGGCCCTCGTGGCGGTGTTGGCCACCCTGGCAGGGTTGCTTCCGCAACTTCGTCGACTCAGCGGCGCTCCGGCCGCCCCAGACGCCCTGGTTGGTGTGCTGGCAGCACTGGGGCTCCTCGCATTGGCCGGCATCGTCGGAACTTTGGCAGCACTCAATACCTACGGCGGCGGTGAGGACGGGCTGCTGGGTTTGCCTGCGGTCAACGGACTGATCGACGGTCAATCCAACATGATCCTCGGTGGTGCGGTCGCCGGTTTGTTGGCTGCCCTCGCCTTCTGGGGCGTCAAGTTCACGGGTTCCATGCCTGCCAAGGGCGCAGCGGCGGGCATGGCGCTGCTGGCTGCGCTTGGCGGCCTGCTGGCTGGCGTGGGCGGAGTGATCGACGCTGTTGCATCCATCGATGGCGGCGCCGGTGCGCCTGAGACGGCCGGTTGGCTGATTGCAGCGGGTTCGGTCCTGCTGGCGCTGAGCGTTCTGGGTGCCGCCGGTGGGTTGGCTGCCGGGCTGCGCGGCGGTGAGTCTGATGGTCCTGTCGATCCATTCGACGGTCACACGCTGGAGTGGCTCACGTCCTCTCCGCCGAGCACAAACAACTTCGATGACGAGTTGCCCGAGGTGGTCTCCGCCTCGCCGCTGCTGGACGCTCGTGAGGCGTCCGGCACTGCCGAAGGGAGCGAGCAATGAGCACCATCCCCGCCGAGGTGACGCCCGCGGTGTTGCCCAAACGCCGCCAGACGGTGGCGGGTGCGGCCTTCGCCGCAGCCTCATCCGCCATGCTGGTGGTCCTGTTGCTTGGCAACTACCTGGAGATTCGCTCCGCCTCGGAGAAGTTCTTTGACGGCGTCTCGATGCCGCTCGCTCAGCCCAACGTGATGTTCTGGGGTCTTGGCCTCTCGGTGCTGTCGATCCAATGGGCGGTGTGGGCCATCGCCAGGGACGAGCGGTCTCAGGCCTATTGGGCCATCGGGATTACAGCGCTGCTGGGGCTGTCGTTTCTCAACAGCACCTGGTACTTGATGTCGCAAAGTGACCTGGCGGTTGGCGTCCAACCCGAGGCCGGCGCAACCTTCGCCGTGGTGGGAGCGCATGTCGCCATGGTGCTGGTGGGCCTCTTGATGGTGGCCGTCATGGCCTTCCGCACATTTGGTGGACAGTTCTCCAGCCGCTATCCCGACGGATGGTCGGCGGCTGCGCTCTATTGGCATACCACGGTCGGCGTGTACGTACTGGTTTGGTACGCCGTCTACGTCACGAAGTGAGGCGAAGCCACCCATGATCAACACAGGGTCACGTACCTACTTTGGCCTCGCAATCGGGGCCTTCATTTCAGCCGTGCTGTATGGCTTCATCACCAACACCATGGACGCGGGCACGTGGAGCACACTTGCCGGCGACGGTGCGGTGGGCGCTGTCCTCGGTCCGTTGACGTTCGGCTACAAGGGCGGCGTCGGCGACCACTTTGGCTATGCCGCGTTGATGGGTTTTGCTGGGCTCAGCGTCGGCCTGGGCGCGCTGACCACCGCATTTCGAGACGGCGACGCCGTGTCGATCGTGGAGGTGGAAGCACCTGACCGTTCCTACGTCGACCAGCCGCCCATGGATGTCGTGCCCTGGCCTGCACTGTTTGCCCTTGCCCTCGGTATCGCAGTGGTCGGCCTGTCGTTCCAGCCGTTTCTCTTTGGTCTGGGTTTGTTCGCTGCGTTCCTGATCGGTGCAGAGTGGACACTGACCGTCTGGAGCGAGCGCACCTCGGCCGATCCGGAGGTCAACCGCACAGCGCGCCGCCGGGTTTTGTGGCCTCTTGAGGTGCCGGTGGGCGTTGCGGTCGGTCTTGGCATCGTGGTGTTTGCGCTTTCCCGTCTCTTCCTGGCCACCGCCGGTATGGGCGCAGCGATCATTGCTGCCGGGTTGGCGCTGGCCGTCATGTCCACCGCATTCGCGCTGTCGGCTCGGCCCACCATCAATCGTGGCGTCGTGTTGGCCGTGGTGATCCTGTTTGGCGTCATCGTGATCGGCGCCGGCATCTGGGGCGGTCTGGCCGACGATCACAAAGAGCATCCCGAGGACAATGAGGCCGCCTGGCTGCTGGTGGACAACCAGGGCCAGACTGGTGCGATGCCGTCCTCGATCTCTGCACCGGGGCCATCCGCCCTGGTGGCAGCGTAAGCACTTGTTCCAACTCGACCGATGGACCCTTCTATGAACCTCCTCAGCAGACTTCCCGCACCGGTTCGCCGCACCGTGCACGGCGTGGTTGGCGTCGCCTTGGTGGCGGCGTTGGCGTCGTGTGGCAACCAGGACACCTATCCGCTGACCACCCTCAGCCCCAAGGGACAGCAGGCGGACACGATCCACACCCTCGTCAAGCCGATCTTCATCATCGCCGGCGTGGTGTTTGTCGTCGTGCAGGTGGTGATCGTGGTCATCGTGATCAAGTTCCGCCGTCGCCGGGGCGAAGAGCACGGTGAGAACGACCCGGTGCAGATCCATGGCAACACCCCGCTCGAGCTCACTTGGACTGCTCTGCCGGCGATCCTGCTGGCTGGTCTGGCCGTCCTGAACGTCCAGACGATCTTCAAGCTGGAGCAGCGGGTTCCAGACGCCATCCATGTCGACGTGTACGGACAGCAGTGGTGGTGGGAGTATCGATACGACCTCGACTCCGATGGTCAGCCCGACATCATCACCGCAAACCAGATGGTGGTACCGGCGGGCCGTCAAGTTGAACTGAATATCCGCAGCCGCGACGTCATCCATTCGTTCTGGATCCCCGCGCTGAATGGAAAGATGGATGCCAGTCCAGGCTCCACACACTTCATGGCCATCAATGCCAACAAGCCAGGCATTTACGAAGGTCAGTGCACCGAATTCTGTGGACTGTCGCACGGTTACATGCGCATGGAGGTCAAGGCCTTGACCCCGGCGGACTACGACCAGTGGGTGACCGATCAGACCGCGTCCCCCGCAGAGCCGGGCAACAAGTTGGCCGAGGAGGGTCGCACGGCCTTTCTGTCGCAGTGCGCCTACTGCCACCAGGTGAACGGATTGACGGCCGAGGGCGAGTACAGCGATGCGGGGCCGGTGGCCGACTACAAGGGCCTCGACGGCAAAGCCGTGCCCACCGTCCGACCCGGCGTGGCGCCAAACCTCACTCACCTGATGTCCAGGGAGCGCTTTTCGGGCAACATGTTCCCCCTTCACTACGAGGACGGAAAGCCCGATGAGGGCAACCTCAAGGACTGGCTGACAGATCCAAAAGCCATGAAACCGATGATGCCCGACAACCAGCAGGGCATGCCGAACCTCAACCTCGACCCGGCCACAATCGATGCCCTGGTCGCCTATCTCGTCACCCTCAACTGACCCAACGGATCGAAGGACCAACATGACGATCGTTGAACCAGACAAGAAAGACCTCCCGGCAACCGTCGACCCAGACGGCAACGGCTCGGGGGCCTTAGTGCCATCCACCAACGGAGCGCAGCCGGCGCGGCCTCTTGGCGTCTTCACCCGCCCGCAGAGCACCACCGGTTGGCGCTCTTGGATCACCACGGTGGACCACAAGCGCATCGGCATCATGTATGCCTGCACGGCCATGGTGTTCTTCGTGATCGGCGGGAGCGAAGCGTTGCTGATTCGTGCGCAACTTGCGGCGCCGGGTCAGAAGTTGCTGTCAGCCGACCTGTACAACCAGGTCTTCACGATGCACGGCATCACGATGATCTTCCTCTTCATCATGCCGTTCGCTGCAGGCATCATGAACTACATCATCCCGCTGCAGATCGGTGCCAGGGATGTGGCCTTTCCCCGAATGAATGCGCTGAGCTATTGGGTCTACCTGTTTGGCGCCATCTTCGTGAACAGCTCGTGGTTCCTCGGCGGCGGGGCCGATGGTGGCTGGTTCAACTACGCACCCAACTCCAGCGTGGTCTTTTCACCCAGCCACGGCATCGACTTTTATGCGGTCGGTCTCCAGATCGTGGGCCTCGCCTCACTGATCGGCTCGATCAACCTCATTGTGACGGTGTTCAACATGAGGGCTCCGGGCATGACGTGGTGGCGTATTCCGACCACCACCTGGATGTCCCTCGTCACCCAGTTCCTGCTTGCATTCGCAGTGCCGGTCATTTCGGTGGCGTTGTTCCTGCTGACCTTTGACCGTCGTTTCGGCGCCACCTTCTTCAACGCATCCAAGGGTGGCGATCCGTTCCTGTGGCAGCACCTGTTCTGGATCTTCGGCCACCCCGAGGTGTACATCATCGTGATGCCGGCCTTCGGCATCGTGTCCGACATCATCCCTGTGTTCAGCCGTAAGCCGCTGTTTGGCTATCGCTTCGTGGTGTTCTCAGGTATCGCCATCGGCTTCCTGGGCTTCGGCGTGTGGGCGCACCACATGTTCGCCTCGGGCATGGGGCCCATGTCGGTCACCGCGTTCTCGTTGGCAACCATGACCATCGCAGTACCAACCGGCGTGAAGGTGCTCAACTGGATGGCCACCATGTGGGGCGGCCGTATCCGCATGACGGTGGCCATGATGTATTCGATTGCCTTCGTTGCCATGTTCACCATCGGTGGACTGTCGGGCGTGACCCACGCCTTCGCCTCGGCCGACCAACAACAGACGGACACCTATTACATCGTCGCTCACTTCCATTACGTGATCTTCGGTGGAGGAGTCTTGGGCTTCCTGGCGGCCGTCTACTACTGGTACCCGAAGATCTTCGGCTACCTGCTCCAGGAAAAGCTGGGCAAGGTTGCATTCTGGTTCGTGTTCGTGGGTTTCAACGCCACCTTCGGGCCGATGCACGTGTTGGGCATGGAAGGTATGAGCCGCCGGATCTTCACCTACAGCGACTACCAGGGTTTCAACCTCTGGAACATGGTGGCCAGTATCGGCGCCTACACCATGGCCATCGGCGTTGCCCTGTTCCTCTACAACGTCTACTCCAGCTACAAGGCTCACAAGGCCAACCCGGTAGCCGTCGGGCCGGACCCATGGGACGCCCGAACCCTGGAGTGGACCATCCCGTGCCCCACTCCCGAGTACAACTATGACCCGATCCCCACCGTGCACGAGCTCGACGAGGCCTGGTACCTGAAGTACGGCCACGATGAGGACGGCCGCCCGGTGCGTATCGCAAACATCGAGGATGTCGCACAGAAGGGCGATTCGGTCGGCGTGCACCTTCCGTCGCCGTCCTACCAGCCCATCCTGCTGGCCTCGGGCCTGCCGTTCATCGGTTACGGGGTCATCTTCAACCTGTGGTTTGCCGTGCTCGGCGCTGCGCTGGTCATCGCCGGCATGGTCGGCTGGGCGTTGGAACCACCCGATGACGTCGATACAGCTCACGATGCGCACCACGACGTCGGCCCCTCCGAGGATGCCGAGACGGCCCTCTCCGACGGGTCGGATCAGGACGAGCCAACCGACGCAGCTGCCGCCGACATGCAGGTGAGCGACGCGAAGGTTGCAACCGAGGAGCCCGCCAATGTCTGATACCGCCACGATCACTGCGGGCGCTGACGGCTCCGAGGCCGGCCACGGTCATGGAGCGGTCCATGACACCGGCACCGGCGTCTCCAACGAGAAGTTGGGCATGTGGGTGTTTCTCGGCTCGGACTGCATGCTCTTCGGTGGCTTGATCTCCACCTACCTGCTGTACAAGAACCGCCCGCTTGCACCTGGCATCTCCGGGTCCACCGAGCGAATCTCCGATGTGTTCGACATTGCGTTCACCTCGGCCAGTTCGTTCGTGTTGCTTATGAGCTCGCTGACCATGGTGTTGGCGGTGACCTCAATCGCACGCGGTGACCATCACCGCCTGCGGCTCTGGCTGGGAACCACAGCGTTTCTTGGTGCGATCTTCATCGGTGGTCAGGTGTACGAGTTCACCGAGTTCGTCAGGGAGGGTTTCGGCTACACGACCAACGTGTCGTCGTCGGCATTCTTCACTCTCACCGGGTTTCACGGTGTCCACGTCAGTTTCGGCATCCTGATGCTGCTGACGTTGCTGGTGCTGTCGTTCAAGGACCGGATCCCCCAATCCAAGGCCGAGTCGGTGGAGATCATCGGCTTGTATTGGCACTTCGTCGATGTGGTGTGGATTCTCATCTTCACCGTCGTCTACCTGATCAAGTAGGAGCGTCTCCCGTGAGCACCACCAGCCCTGAAGACTCGGGTTCGTCCAGCATCGAGTCTCTACCCGGCTCGCCATTCAGCGAGCACGACACGCTGACCGCCGCTGAAATGGCCACCCTTGAGGCCGATCCCGGCCTCGATCGCATGGTGCACCACTCCGACATGATCTATGTCAAGGTTGGCGCATTGCTGGCGGTGCTGACCGCCATCGAGATCGCACTGCCCGAACTCCTCGACAACGGCAGGATCTATGGTCCGATCCTGATGGTCTTGATGTTGATCAAGTTCCTCATGGTCGCCGGGTTCTTTATGCACCTGCGCTATGAGAGCAAAGTGCTGAGCAGGGTGTTCTACGGGGGCGCCATCGCTGCGGTGATCGTGTACACCGCCGTGCTCTCCGTCTTTGTGTTCTGGGTGGACTCGGGCATCCCGGAGTTCAATGACCCACCGCCTCCGCAGACGACGGTGCCCCTTGACGCGGCGCTCACACCCGGCGGATAGCCAAGACCTTTAGCCGTCCCAGCGAAAGGTCTTGGCTGCGACGAGCGGTGCCCCGATCGCCCACAAGGTGAGCACCAGCCAGAGTGGGCCCGTGGCGAATTTCTCAGGGCCCATGGTGGTGATGACCAGGCCGGAGAGTGACGCTGCGGGAAGGCCATGAGCCAGGGCGGCGAGCGGGCCGGGGAATTTCTCCAGAGGTACCACCATGCCGCCGATGAGCAGCAGCACCAGGTACACGCTGTTGGTGGCCGCCAGATTTGCCAGTGCGGGAAGCGCGCCCGCCAGAGCCAGGCCGATGCCGGCGAAGGCAGCCGTGCCGAGCGCAAGGGCCACGATGCCCAGCGGCCAGGTGGCGGGAGGCCGCCAGCCGAGGGCCGCACCGACGGCGCCCAGCATGGCCACCTGACCCACTTCAATGGTGGCCACTGTGGCCACTTTGGCGGCCAACCAGCGGCCACGCCCCAGCGGGGTGGCACCGAGGCGCTTCAGGACGCCGTAGTTGCGGTCGAATCCCGTGCCGATGCCAAGGCTGACCATGGAGGTCGACATCACGGCCAGCGCCATCGTGGCCGGGGTGAGGTAGTCCACCGCTTTGACGCCGTCGAAGCTCACCACGTCGATTTGGCTGAAGAAGACCAGGATGCCCAACGGAATGCCCACCGACACCAGCAGTTGCTCGCCCTGGCGCATCGCCAGAGTCAACTCGGCTCGCCACTGTGACAGGAAGGGTTTCATCGGCCCTCACGGTCGGGGGTGGTGGACGGCGTGTCGGGTTGAGTTACTCCAGCGGCTGCGCTGCTTGCCTCACCCGTCAGGCGCAGAAAGACATCGTCGAGCCGCTTACGGCCGGCTCGGAGGTCGGCCAACGTCACGTCCCATTCGGCCAGCGTGGACGTGAGGGCCGCCACCAGTTGCGGGGTGCCGGCGGCGGCCACCAGATACTCGCCCCGGCTGGGCTCGGTCACGTCGACTCCCAAGCGTCGCGACAACTCGTTGGTGTCGAGGTGCGGATCAGCCCCGAAACGCACCTCCTCACCAGACTCAAGGCGCAGCAACTCGTCGGGTGCCCCGGAGGCAACCACGACGCCCCGGTCGACGATCACGATGTGGTCGGCCAGGCTCTGCGCCTCGTCCAGGTCGTGGGTGCTCAGCACGACGGCGACACCGTCGTCTCGCAGTTGTGAGATGAGCGAGCGGATCAGCAACCGTCCTTCAAGGTCGACTCCGGCCGACGGCTCGTCGAGGAACGCCACACGAGGGCGGCCGATCAGAGCCAAGGCCAAGGAAAGCCGTTGCTGCTCGCCACCGGAGAGCCTGCCCCAGGTTGAGCGGGCGCGATGGGTCAGCGATACCTGCTCAAGGAGCTGGTCCGGGTCGAGAGGATCGTCATAGAAGCCGGCGAACTGCACCAGCACATCACGAGGACGTTGGTGGCGTGGTAGGCCCGAGCCCTGCAACATCACACCGATGCGCTCCGTGACCGCCTGATGGTCGGCGATCGGGTCAAGGCCATCGACACGAACCCGCCCGGAGGCTGGTCGGCGATAACCCTCGCAACACTCGATGGTGGAGGTTTTCCCGGCGCCGTTGGGGCCAAGCACCGCCGTGACGGCACCGAAGTCGGCGGTCAGCGAGAGCCCGCTGACCGCTTCGAGTTCGCCGTAGCGGATATGTAGATCGTCGACCTCAACGGCGATTCCCAAGGGAGACGACGCTACCTTCGCACCGGCCAGGGAACTCAGTCGGCGTGGTGTTGTGCATTTCGGGTGGCCGGGAGTTTCAGCGCGAACGAAACGTCGGGGCCCGTGCCCGGACTGCTGCTCGTAAGATCGGTGAGATGTCCGAACCGACGGAGCCTCTGGCAGTGCCTCTTGACGGGAACCTCGCTGATCCCCTCAACGGAGCGGTGGTGTTGTTCGATGTCGACGGCACCTTGGTGGATTCCGCTCCAGCAATCACCCACTGCCTGGCCCGTGCCATCGAGTCGGTTGGCCTGGAAGCACCGCCAATGGAGGCCTTGGGGGCCGACATCGGCCCGCCCTTGGAGGAGGCGCTGTCGGCCCACGGCGTCCCAGGCGAAGCGATGGAACAGGCAAAGGCCACCTATCGAAGCTGTTACGCCACCGAGGGGCTCGAGCGCAGCGCGTTGTACCCGGGTGTTGCGGCGATGCTGGCGGATCTTGGCTCTGCCGGCGTGCGCATGGCGACAGCAACATCCAAGCGGGTGGCCATGGCAACCGACGTGTGCCGGCATCTGGGGATCCTGGACCACTTCGAAGTGATCGGTGGCGCCGATGAATGGGGCCGCCTGCACAAGCCCCAGATCCTCAGCTGGACCTTGGATCAGATGGGCGGTGCGCCGGCGGGGCGGACGGCGATGGTGGGTGATCGCCGATTCGACATCGAAGGAGGAACGGCCCACGGGTTGCCGTCGATCGGCGTGCTGTGGGGGTACGGCACGTCAACGGAGTTGCAGGCCGCCGGCGCCGCCATGACGGTGTCCGAACCCGGCCGGTTGCCCGGCGCGCTGGTCGCTGTGATCCGTGACGGCGAACCAGGCCGCGTTGGTGGGTCACGCTGGTAGACGCGTGTGGCGCCACGGTTGGTTGACCTGACCTGATATCGGCCACCGCCGAAGTCGTTCGGACCGAGGGCGCTCCTGCCGCTACCGTCTCCGGCATGCTGGACGTCCGCACGCTTCGCAACGATCTTGACGGCGTTACGGCGGCGCTTGCCCGCCGTGGGGACGAGTCCCTTGACGCGGACGTGGTCAAGGCCGCAGCCATGGATGCGGAAATGCGTCGCTTGGCCGCCGAACGAGATCAGCTGCGTGGCAGGGTCAATACCCTCTCCAAGGAGGTCGGCGCGCTCTTCCGGGAGGGTAGACGGGACGAGGCCGAGGGCCTCCAGGCCGAGAGCCGCTCGTTGGGGGACCGCGAGAAGGAGTTGGATGCTCAGGCGGACGCCGTCGCCGCGGAGTTGCGCTCGCTGTTACTGGTGATACCCAACGTGCCCCATCCGGAAGCGCCCGATGGTGCCGGCGACGCTGACAACCCGGTGCTCCAATGCGGTGGGACGGATCCTGCCGGCTACGGTGCCGCCCAGCGTGTGCCCCACTGGGACATCGGCGCCGACCTGGGCATCCTCGACACCGAGCGGGCCACGAAGTTGAGCGGCGCCATGTTCAGCCTGCTGCGCGGGGCGGGCGCCACGCTCAGCCGGGCCCTCACCCAGTACGGCCTGGACCGCAACGCCGATGCGTTCGTCGAGATCCGTCCACCGTCGTTGGTGACCAGTGAAACGCTGACCGCCACCGGGCAGCTCCCGAAGTTTGCCGATGACGCGTATCACCTGGAACGGGACGACCTCTGGGCGATTCCCACCGGCGAGGTACCGCTCACGTCGATGCACCGCGACGAGGTACTCGCCGAGTCGGACCTCCCGCTGCGTTACATGACCGCTACTCCGTGCTATCGGCGCGAAGCTGGTTCGGCCGGCCGTGACACCCGGGGCATGCTCCGTAGCCATGAGTTCGACAAGGTTGAGATTTTGGCCTTCTCGACCCCCGAGCAGGCGCCTGCCATGTTCGAGGAGTTGCTGAACCGTGCACTCGATGGAATCCGGGATCTGGGTCTCAGTTGGCGCACGGTTGACATCTGCGTCGGAGATCTCGGCCAGAGCCACCATCGGAGCATCGACATCGAGGTGTATGCGCCGGGGGCCGATGCCTGGCTGGAAGTGTCATCGGTGTCCTGGTTCAGCGACTACCAGGCGCGCCGGGCCAACATCCGATACAAGGGTGATGGCGGTGGTGGCACACATCTGGTGCACACGCTCAATGGCTCGGCGCTGGCCGTGCCGCGGGTGTGGGCCGCCATCTTGGAGAGCAACCGCAATGACGACGGCACCGTGAATGTGCCTGAACCGCTCCGCCCCTACATGCGGGGCATCACTCGGCTGGGGTAGCGGCAAGACCCTCTGGGGATTCGGGATGGCACGGAACGGTGACACCGGCCATGCGGAGGAGCCGTCGGGTCGACGCGAGATCCAGGCCGATCACCGTGTCTCGACGGCCTTCGATGTGGTCGACGAAAGCCCCACCACCGCCCTGGATGGCGTACGCGCCCGCCTTGTCCATCGGTTCGCCGGTGGCGACGTAGGAGTCGATCTCGGCGCGGCTCAGCGGGCGGAAGGTGACCTTGGTGGCGGACAAGGCGCCACGGGGCTCCGAGAGGTCGCCATCACCGGCGCGGGATATCACGGCCTGGGCTGTCAAAACCTGGTGTGTGCCGTCGGAAAGCAGGGCCAACGTCGCCGCAGCGTCGGCCGGACCGCCCGGCTTTCCCAGAACCCGGTGCCCCAGCACCACAACGGTGTCGGCGCCCAAGGCCACCTCGCCGGGCTCGACCGAGGCGCCCGCTTTGAGTGCGGCCAACCTGGTCACGTAGCGGCCCGGACCCTCGTCAGGGTGCCGGGCCTCGTCGACGTTGGGTGGCCGCACCACGGGATGCAGCCCCAGCGTGGCCAACAGCTCGAGCCGTCGGGGTGACCCACTCGCCAACACGAGGGTGGGAGGCGGCACCGGGTCAGCCACCCGAGGTGAAGGCCTCGGCCGCCGGGTCGAGGCGGGGATCCTCCTCGGAGTCGTTCAGCCAGCCATCGGGCAGCGCGACCCGACGCGGACCGCCGGAATGGGAGCGGACCAGCCGTTCGTTGCCGGGAATCAGCTCGGCAGCCGGGTTGAGTGAGCCAAGCAACGCCTCAACATCGGCAAGGGTGCTCACCTGCGACGCAGCTCGTCGCACCTCGCCACCGGTGGGGTAGCCCTTGAGGTACCAGCTGAGGTGCTTGCGGAACGCGGTGATGGCCCGGTTCTCAGCGCTCTGGGGCGTGCGGGCACGCCGAGCAGCGGCTCGGCTACGCCTGGGCGGCAGGGCCTCATGCCCGGCTCGCCACGCCACCGCCTCGCCGGCGTGCTCAAGGGCGGTGGCGCACGCCTCGCCCAGCGTTGGAGGCGGAGGTACCTCGACGCCTTCAAAAACGGCTCGGAGATCGGAGAACAGCCATGGCTTTCCCAAACAGCCGCGCCCGATCACCACTCCGGCGCACCCGGTCCGATCGATCATGTCCAACGCGTCGGTGGCCTCGAAGATGTCGCCATTGCCCAGCACCGGGACCTCCAGTGCTGCCACCAACTCGCCAATGGCCTCCCAGCGCGCGCTCGGTGCATAGAGTTGCTCGGCGGTGCGGGCGTGCAGCGCCACCCAGGCCACCCCTTCGTCCTGGGCAATGCGGCCGGCGTCGAGGAAGGTCAGGTGCTGCTCGTCGACGCCCATGCGAAACTTCACGGTGACCGGGATCGACCCGGCGGCCTCGACCGCTGAGCGGATCATTCGTGCGAACAGCGGCCGCTTGAAGGGCAATGCGGCGCCTCCGCCCAGGCGGGTCACCTTGGGGGCGGGGCAGCCGAAGTTGAGGTCGAGATGATCCAGCGGCCGGTTCGCCACCAGGTAACGCACCGCCTCGCTCAGGTAGTGCGGATCGGTGCCGTACAACTGGAGTGAGCGCAACGGCTCGGTGGGATGATGATCCAGCATGGCCAGCGTGGGGGCATGGCGCTCAACGATGGCGCGGGCCGTCACCATCTCGTTCACGCACAGCGGCGCACCACGCCGTGAACAAATGACGCGGTAGGGGGTGTCGGTGACGCCTGCCATCGGCGCCAGCACCACCGGTGGCCAGATCCGGTGCCGCCCGAGCGACAAGGCGTCCGCAGACGAGCCGGCATCGATCGAACCGGTTGCGTGCGCGGTTGTGGCTGCGACGAGGGCTGACACCCATCCAGTATGACGGTGGTTCCGATCTGCGCCACAGAAGCATTGGCCTGGCCGCAGCGCATCCGAGCGTGAAGACTGTGCCGATGACGACCCCAGGAGCAGGCACGGACCCCACCGCGGGTCGTGTGGATTACAACGTCGGCTCGCTGTCGCGCGCTGACCTGGCACCACATCCGGTGGTGCAGCTACGTCGTTGGTTGGCCGACGCCGCAGAGGCAGGTGATGCTGAGCCCAACGCGATGGTGCTGGCAACGGTCGACGGCGAGGGGCGCCCCCGTGCCCGGAACGTGCTGCTGCGCGACCTGGATGAGCGGGGGTTGGTCTTCTACTCCAATCGCAACAGCGCCAAGGGCCAGGCGATTGCCGCCAATCCGGTGGCCGTGGCACTCTTCAGCTGGCTGGGCATGCACCGCCAGGTCAGGGTGGATGCCGACGTGGAGTTGCTCGACGATGACGTGGTTGACGCCTACTGGCGGACCCGGCCGCGTGACTCACAGCTGGCCTCGGCGGCATCACCCCAAGGCGAGGTGGTGGCCGACCGGGCTGTGTTGGATGCCACGGTGCAACGACTGAAGCAGGAGTGGGAGGGCAGCGAAATTCCAAGGCCGCGCCAGTGGGTTGGCTATCGGTTGGTGCCGTACACCTACGAGTTCTGGCAGGGTCGCCATGCCCGGTTGCACGACCGGTTTCGTTACCGTTTGTTGGACGGTGCATGGCGGGTCGACCGGTTGGCACCCTGACCGTCGGAGCCGGCATCGGCGACCGGCTTGTTCAGTGCGGTTTTACCTCGGAGACGGCCGATGGTGATCCAGGTGATTGCGGCGATCACGAGCGCTCCGCTCACCCAGCCGAGGGTGGCCTGATGGTTGACCACCCAGGTCTGCACGCTGCCCTGCCAGTCCTGAGCTGCCACGCTGAGCCCGCCTTCGATGCGGTCGCCCCGGGTGATGCGGTACTCGGTCCAGCCGTAGTACGCCACGAAGAGCCCGGCGATCACCAGGAGGCCGCCTGAGATCCGTTGAATCCAGGGAAGCACCCTGCGCATGTTGCGCACGATGGAGGTGCGACCAAGCGCCACCGCCATGGTCAACACGGCGAGGAGGAGGCCCATGCCCAACCCGAAGGTGGCCACGACCAGTCCGGCAGCGACCGGGCTGGAGGTCTCCAGCGTCGAGGTGAGCACGCCGGCAAACAGCGGCAGCGTGCAACTGAGCGATGCCACTGCGTAGCTGATGCCGTAGAAGAACATCGACGTCAGCTGTCGATTGCCCACCGACAGTTCCAGCTTGGGCAGCCCAACCGTGGGCTCATATCCCGCCAGCATGGCCACACCCAGAACGACCACCAGGGTGCCGATTCCGATCGTGATGAACGGCAGGTTGGGCTGTAGAACGCTGCGGAGCGAGCCCCACAGCAGCCCCATGGTGCCGAACACGACCAGGAACCCGGCGGTCATCGCACCCGACACTTTGAGGGCCCGTGCGATCGACGTGGCCGTGGATGGGCGCTCGTCCTCCGACGTCTCGTCCAGCCCGAGGTAGTAGGTGAGGTAGGTGGGTAGCAGTGCGAAACCGCAGGGATTGACCGTGGCGGCCATACCGGTGGCGAAGGCCCAGGCGAAGGGCGCGTTCATCAGCGCCGGCACCCCGGAGACCTGGCCTCACGGGATCTGTTCATGCCGACGGGACCTTGAGGTACTTCTCGATGTTGGACCGCAGCGCAGCCTCGTCCATGGCCCCGAGCCGGCGGTGGGCCAGGGTGCCGTCGGTGTTGATGAACAGCGTCATCGGTAGCGCCACCAGGTCGAGCGCGTTGGAGTGGACCTGCTCGGGGTCCTCGGCCAGCGGATAGGTGATGCCCAACTTGTCGGCGAATGGCTGCCCGTCGGCCTTGGACTCCCCCGAATCGATGCCCACAAAACTCACGCTGTCCCCCAGGTCCTGGTGGACCGCCTCGAAATCGGGCATCTCCCGGAGGCATGGCGTGCAAGTGGAAGCCCACACGTTCACCACCATGGGGCGGTCGAGTAGGTCGTCAAGCGTGGTGGTGGTGCCGTCGAACAACTTCAGGTCGAGGTTGGGCACGGGGTTGCCCACCTCCAGCGAACCCGCTGCCGCTCCGGTGTCCTGGGGTGTCAGAAACTCCTCGTCCGGGACCGCGTCGCTGGACCCCTTGTTGGTGAACGTGACGACAGCGATGGCAATGGCGAACGCGATGACGAGCGAGACGGCCGTGATGGCAGCCATATCACGGCCGGACAGCCGCAAACGGCTTGACCCGGGTGGCGCCTTGGCGGCGCCCTCCGGAGCGTTGCTGGAGTCCGTCTGGGGGGTTGCCGGGCCCTCGGGCGGAGGGGAATCGGGGGTGGGGGTGGTTCCGCTCACGAATGTCACGGTACCGCCCCCAGCCGCCCCGACCCCTTCGCGCCCGGCTCAGGCGCTGAGCTGTTCCCGCAGGTGTTCGGGGATCGGCACCTGGGGCAGGTGCTCCTCTGGCCGGGGAACCTTGGGTGGGCGGCCTCGCGCCCGCTTGAAGTGGACAACCTTGCCGCCCACAAACAGCTGGCCGCCCCAGACGCCGAACTGCTCGTTGCGGGCGATCGCCGTCTCCAAGCAGTCGGTGAGCACCGGGCACCCGGCGCAGAGGCTCTTGGCCACGGCGATGTCGGCCAGGTCGTCGGAGAAGAACAACCGGGTCACCTCGCTGGTGGAGGCGGCGCAGGCAGCCATGACCTCCCATCCGGGAGTGCCCGCGTCCAGGACTGGAACGGGTTGGGCTGCTTCGTGACGAGCGAGTTCGGTGACAGACATCTTTGTTTCTTTCTCGGAGTGGGATCGGGAGCAGGGATGGATTTGGCGGGATCGGGGGCAGCGGGATCGGGGGCAGGGTGACTCGCTGCGAAAATGCAGAAAGGCCGCCGGTTCCCGTGTTGGGATCCGGCGGCCTCGGTGGAGGTTCTTGGTTGATCCTGTTGGATCAACCAGCACCTCGTGGCAGTCGGATCCCGACGTCAATCGGGTTGGCGTAGGCGTCGGCCGGCTTGGTCCCGGCGTGCAGCGAGTAGGACGCCTTGGCGTGCCACGTGCCGGGGACAACGGTTGCCAACGAACGCCCGGACATCTCGCCCAGCGTGCGATGTGCCGATGCGTTGCATCGCCGGATCGCTACGTTGAAGGCGGATGCAAACATGGCTGACCTTTCGCAGGGGTGTCCAGGACCGAACGTCCAGGGTGGAACCAGATGAGAAAACCACTTGGCGGCCACCCCGTCAACCTCTTTACAAGAATATCTTCGAACCGGGCCCCCGATCCGTGCCGAGCTTCCGGGTTGATCGGTTCGATAGCTTGCGGCGCGTGCAGGATGCTCCTCTCGGCCAGTCCGACCGACCGACCGTCACGTTGCGGGTGCCCCCCGCCGGTTGCGAGCCCGACCGTCGAGCTCGTCTCGACACGATTGTTCGGCTCTGCGACGTGGCGCTCTGGGACCTCGACGTGCCCATGGAACCGGCCCCGGGTGCGGTGTGGGTCGTTCGCCGCACCGTCCTGGAGGTGCAGCGCTGGCCGGTGGCAGCGGAGACGCTTTCCGTCTCGACGTGGGCATCGGCAGCGGGTCGGGTGTGGGCCGAGCGGCGGATCGACCTGACAGGTCAGTGTGGTGCCGGCGTTCGTCTGGCCACCCTGTGGGCGTCGGTCGACCCGATCAGCGGGCGTCCCACCCGTCTGTCCGGGCTGCCGGGCGTTGCCGATCCGAGGCGGAGGGTCCCCATCGGTTTGACCCACCTGGAGCCTCCCGACGGATCGACGTCACATCTTTGGCCGATCCGCCGGAGTGACATTGACGTGCTGAACCACGTAAACAACTCGGTGATCTGGACGGCGTGGGAGGACACCGAATGCGGAGCCGTCGCATCGGTCGGAGCCGGGGGCCGCTTTGAGACCGAGTACCGATCCCAGCTCTTTCACGGTCCTTGTGAACTGACCAGGTCCCCCGATGGCACTCAGGTGTGGCTCGGCGTCCCAGGTGAGCGCCCAGCGGTGTCCGTCCGTTCCGTCTGAGTAGCGCCGTCGACGCGGGCTGGGCTCAGTCGGTGGGTTGAGTGACTGGCAGGAAGACCTTGGAGCGCCAGTAGCGCAGCTCCTCCACGCTTTCCAAGATGTCATCGAGGGCCCGGTGACTGGTGGCCTTTCGAGGCAGGTCGGAGAGGGCCTGGGGATACCACCGGCGGGCCAGTTCCTTGATGGTCGAGACATCAACCGACCGGTAGTGCAGGTACTCCTCGATCTCGGGCAGGTAGGCGGCGAGGAAGCGCCGGTCGGTTCCAATCGTATTACCGCAGAGAGGCACGGTTCGGGCCTTGGGGGCGTGGGTCCTGATGAAGTCCAACGTGGCGGTGCCCGCCTCCTCCAGGGTGACCGTGGACTCGGCGATGGCATCGAGGAGGCCGGAGCTGGTGTGCATCTTCACCACAACCGGGTCCATGTTGGCCATGGCCTCCGGCGGCTGGTGAACCACCAGGTCCGGTCCTGCAGCGACAATGTTCAGATCGTCGTCGGTCGCCAGCGTGGCGATCTCCACGATGACATCGGAAGTGTGATCCAAACCGGTCATCTCAAGGTCCATCCAAATGAGCACAACGTGGATCGTACGCCCAGTGGGCGCAGGTCGTGATTCGGCGGCCATGATGGCACCATGGCGAATGACGCGATCGTTCAATCCGACACCCACCTGGCACCCAACGATCCGGACGGTGAGCCTGGCGCGGGGGAGGTCGGCCCTCTGGAGATGCAGGTTCGCCAGATCGATCCCGACCTGGCGCTGCCGGCCTATGCGAAGCCGGGCGATGCCGGGCTGGATCTGCGCTCGACGATCGATGTGACCCTCGATCCGGGCGGCGGACGTGCATTGGTTCCGACCGGCCTTGCTGTGGCCATCCCGGCCGGTCACGCCGGGTTTGTGCTACCCAGATCCGGGCTGGCGCTGCGGTCGGGGGTAACGGTGACCAACGCCCCGGGACTGATCGACGCCGGCTACCGAGGGGAGCTCCGGGTGATCCTTGCCAACACCGACCCACATGAGGCCGTGGAGGTCAAGCGGGGCGACCGCATCGCGCAGTTGGTGGTGCAGCGGGTCGCTCACGTGACGCTGGTGCCGGTGGACGAACTGTCCCCCAGCGAACGTGGCGAAGGCGGCTTTGGTCACTCGGGCCGTTGACCGACCGCGACAGCCCGGTGCTGGGCGATGCCGGTGTGGCCCATTGCCGTCTTACCCGTGTGCGGGGGTTGCCGGGGCCCGAAGTTCCATCTTGACGACCGGTTCGCCATCGATGCTTCCGATGGTCTGCATCGGCCCGGGTCGAACGGCGATGCGGTGGGCGGGGTCCGTGGAGTCGGTGACTGCGGGCGGGACCTCCACGTCCGAGCGACGTGCATAGGCCATGAGGACCGGACGGCGATCGTTCGACGTGCCGTCCCATTCGACAGCGGTCAGGAACCGTTCGCCCACCCCTGAACCGGCGTTGACGTAGCGCCGGTAGCGGCTGTTGGTGCCCGGGTCCCACGGGCCGTCTCCGGGGACATGGGTGTGGCCCAGCACCAGCCATGGTCCGGCCTCCTCGCCGAAACAATCGGCGAATGCTTCGTGAATTTCCGTCTCGTTCAGAGTGAACTGATCCCGATCCATCGAAAATGGGCCCCGAATCGACCGCAGCCGGTTACCTGCCCGCCCCCCCAGGAGGGCTTCCCGGGCTTCGCTGCCGGTGATGCCCAGCTCGTGCCCGCGCAGGTCGGCGATCGAGTTGGCCAGCCAGGTGACGATGCGGCCTCTCCAGGCACCCCGGGGGCCGTTCCACGGGTCGGTGAGGTGACCGTGGGTCAGCACCGCCTCGGGAGTTTCCCCTGGTTCTCCCAACGAGATCAGATCCTGTACCGCAAAGCCGGGGATGATCAGGCGCAGGGCCAAGGCGACCTCCGGTCGGCTCAGCGAGTCGTCGTGGTTCCCGCTGATGCGCCAATAACGCCCCTGCGAGGCAAACTGGTCGGCGATCGTGGCGTAGGTCGCTGCGTGATTGTTGACGATCTGGCGAACCTGATTGCGGGCTGCGGCGTGGCTGAACCGTTGGTCGATCGGCCACAGCGCCGCGCCGAGAAGTCGAAGGCCATCGATGGCGGCACCGACGGCCGAACCGCCGACCATCCACAGATCTTCGACGTCGCCGGCCTCGACGAGCCCCCAGCCGTGTTCGCCGTAATGGTCCAGGAGCACGCCGTACAACCGATCGGTACGTTGCATGCGAGGCCAGTCTCTGGCGCCGGGGAGGCTCCTGTGGAGATCGCTGGTGATGACATAGCACTCGTTGGGGTCGAGATGAATGTTGTTGCCCAGCACAGTGGGGTCACTCGCCGAGAGGGCTCCCGGCAGCCGCTGCGCGCGCCGCCGGTTGGCGGCGGTGTCCAGCGGCAGCGTTCCGAACATGGCTGCGGCGAACGCCGGCAACACCGGCAGAAAGCCGGCCAGCTTGGTGGCCGCCCATGCTTTGGTGACAGCCTCGTCCGGCAATGTCGAGGCGCGTTCCATGAGGGCGTCAATTGCAGCTTCGAGGCGCGTGCGTGGCCTCGTGGGAGTGACAGGTCGGTTGGTTGCCTGCGCTGGGGCATTTGCTATCGGCTTCATATCGAGCCTCGCGCTCGGGTTGGGGGTGGTCAGACCGGGGCGAGGCAGGGTAGTTCCTGAAGGTGATACGTACTCCATGCATTCGAGGCCTTGGCAATATCGATGAGAGACCGCTCAGGGGTTGATGTGACTTCACACCAGCTCTGCCGATGCTTCGGGAGGTCTCATCATGGTGGTCACGGTTAGATTCGCTTCGTTGAACTCTTGGGGAGAGCTGCCATGTCTGAAAACCCAACCGCCTGCCTGCCGCTGAATGGGACGGCGGCGCTGATCACCGGTGGTGGCAGCGGCATCGGTTTGGCGGCGGCTGCTGCGTTGGTCGCCGACGGTGCCGACGTCACGTTGATGGGACGAACTGCGGCGAAGCTGGAGGCCGCAGCCGTCGTGTTGCGGGCAAACGCACCTGAGGGCGTTCGGGTGAGCGCCTACGCAGGAGATGTCACCGCTGATGCTGATGTGGCGGCCGCTGTTGGCTTGGCTGACGCCGAGGGACAGCTGCGCATCGCCGTGGCGTCGGCGGGCGACGGCACGATGGGGCCGGTGGTGGCCACCTCGACCGACGAATGGAACCGTGTGATCGGTGTCAGCCTCACCGGGGTCTTTCTGACGTTTCGGGAGGCGGGAGCGGCGATCGTGCGCAACGGCGGCGGATCGATGGTGGCGGTGTCGTCGGTGGCCAGCCGGCTGACCCACCGGTTCATGGCGCCATATTCGGTGGCCAAGGCGGGGGTCGACATGCTGGTGAAGGTGACCGCCGACGAACTGGGTCAGGCGGGTGTGCGCGTCAACGCGGTCAATCCTGGGATCATTCGCACCGAGTTGGTGGCGATGATCGAGGAGGACTCCTCGGTAGGGCAGAGCTACCTGACCAACACCCCGTTGGGTCGCTTCGGTGAGGTGGACGACGTGGCGCCGCTGATCCGGTTCTTGTGTGGGCCCGAGTCGGGGTTCATCACCGGCGAGACCGTCGGCGCCGACGGGGGCCACCACCTGCGCACTGGGCCCGACTATTTGGAGTGGGCCGAAGGGTTGTACGGGGATGCCGCCCACGGACGGGTTCCTGCTCCCGAGTGAGCTGGGTTCGGCCTGCGGTGGGCCGGACGCTGACTCGGGGCAGGACGCCGACCTTGGCGCATCCCCTCTGGGGTCTTAGCCGGTGTGGAGGCGGCGGAGGGCTGGGACCCCTACTGCGATGCCGACGATCAGGAGCGCCGTGATCGCGTGGCTGCGGTCGGCATCGATCAGGCCGGGGGTGGCGACGAACACGCCGACGGCCGCAAGCGCCGCCGTCAACAGGTCGGCGGCGACCTGCCGCGGCCCGATCGGCGTCGACGTCCGGCCGAAGCACCCGCAGCTGATGTTGGCGCCGTTGCGATGCAGTAGCGCCAGCAGTGCTGCAAACGCCAGGTAGACCGCAGCGATCAAGCCCCACAGTACGAAGCCGCCGACTACCAGCGCACCTGCGCCCAGCAAAATCTCGAGCACGCCCAACACCAGTGGCGCACGAGCCGAGGTCAGCCCGATGGCAGCGAGTACATCGGCCATCGTGTCGGGGTGGCGCACTTTCGACGCCCCAGCGACCAACAACAGCCCTGCGGCGAGGTAGGGGAGGAGATCCAACGCCGCCATGCGGGTGAAGGCTACCGACCCACTCACGAGTCGCCGAAGCTCGAGATGGCGGCGGGGCCCTTGCCGGAGGTTGCCAACGGTCGGGCAGGGATGGCGGCACACCCCGAAGGCAGCTGTACCTTGGCGCCGTGACCTTCCCCGGTAGACGCCAGTTCACGCTCGTGGCCGCGTTGACGCTGCTGGTTCCGCTGGCAGCGTGCGCCGATCGGGATGTCGCCCAGGCCGACGACTACGGATCGCCGTTGGTGGCGGTCGAGGTGGAAGCGGTCGAGGTGGCGAGCCTGCCGCAACCCACCGAGTTGGTGGGGAGTAAGGATGGAACCCTGCTGGTCGGTCAGCGCACCGGTGTGGTGACACGCATCGACCCCGCCGGCAAGGTCGAACCGAGGGTGGTTGTCGACGTCTCGGACGACGTCGCCGAAACCGAAGGCGAAAGCGGCTTTCTGAGCATGGACCTGTCGGCCGACGAGGACGAGTTGTACATGGCCTACACGCGGGCGTCCGACGATGCGACCAGGCTGATGGGGTTTAAAATGAACGCCGACGGCACGGCGGAGACGCCGGGGCAAGAAATTCTGTTGGTGCCGCAGCCGGAGACATCTCACAACGGTGGCCGGGTGTATCTCGATGACGGCGGCCTGCTGTGGTGGGGGCTCGGGGACGGCGGGTATGGCATCGGCGCCAAGAATGGTCAGGATCCGGCGACATTCCTTGGGTCGATGATCCGTATCCGTCCCACCCTCGGCGGTGATGCGCCGTACGAGGTTCCCGATGACAATCCGTTCGTGGACGGCGTCACCCCGGACGGCTCGCGTGCGGCGCCCGAAGTGTGGATGTACGGCATGCGCAACCCGTGGCGCTTCGACTTCGACCCCGAGTCCGGTGACCTGTGGGTTGCAGACGTGGGAAAGGAGGACTCCGAAGAGATCAACCTGCTGCCGGCGGATGAGGGTTTGGGGAAGGGAAAGAACCTTGGCTGGGATCTTCGGGAGGGCACCTTGCCGGTGGCTGACGGCGGTAGTGACGATCCACCCGTCGACCTGGTCGATCCCGTCTTCGAGTACGCCCACGATGAAGACCGATGCGCCGTGATCGGGGGTCTGTCGGTGCATGATGCTCCGAGTCTCCCCGACTTGAACCGGGTTTTCCTTTGGGGTGACTGGTGTGAGGGGCGACTCTTTGGGCTCGCCAACAACAAAGGCACGGTGAACGAACTGGACTTGGAGGCCTCGATTCCGAAGATCACCAGCTTTGGCCGCGGGGTCGACGGCGAGATCTATGCGGCGTCGGAGCGCAAGGACCTCGTCTGGCGACTGCAACAGGTCGGGTGAGGTTCCATTGCGCCGGCGATGTGCCTAGAATGATGGTCGTGAACACGCTCACGGGACTGCTCCTTAGTTAAGGCGGGATCTTCCAAGAGCGCGCCCGCCCGCACCCCCCGCCCTCCAGGTCGGGGGGTTTGTTGTTTTTGGCAACGTCTCCCCCCGGCCTCGTGAATTCCACCCCGAGCAACGATCCAGCCACGAGACCGCACCCGAACCCACCGCCAAGGAACCCAGCTATGCCCCCAGTAAACGTCACCCCAAAGAAGATGGCATTCGACAAGTACGAGCCGTGGATCCCCGTGCAGCTCGCCGACCGCACCTGGCCCGATCAGCGAATCGAACGGGCCCCGATCTGGTGCTCGGTCGACCTGCGCGACGGCAACCAGGCGCTGATCGACCCGATGGATCCGGTGCGCAAACTGGCCATGTTCAACGAGTTGGTCAACATGGGCTTCAAAGAGATCGAGGTTGGCTTTCCGTCGGCATCTCAGCCCGACTACGACTTCGTTCGGCAGCTGATCGAAGATGACCTGATCCCCGATGACGTCACGATCCAGGTTTTGGTGCAGTGCCGCGCCGACCTGTTGGAGCGCACATACGAATGCCTGGAGGGGGCCCCACGGGCCATCGTCCACTTCTACAACTCGACCAATCCGCTGCAACGCGAGGTGGTGTTTGGGCTGGATCAGGCCGGCATTATCGATGTGGCCACCACGGCGGCACGTATGGCCCGCAAGCTCGAGGACCGCATCCCCGACACGCAGGTGAGCTACGAGTACTCGCCGGAGAGCTTCACCCTGACCGAGCCCGACTTCGCCATCGAGATCTGCGAGGCGGTGATGGAGGTCATCGAGCCGACGCCCGAGCGGCCCATCATCCTGAACCTGCCCGCCACCGTCGAATGCTTTACCGCGAACGTGTACGGCGACTTCATCGAGTGGTTCGGCCGCACCATTTCCCGGCGTGACTCGGTGGTCATCTCGCTGCACCCCCACAATGATCGGGGCACCGGCGTGGCCGCAGCCGAGTTTGGGCTGATGGCCGGTGCCGACCGTCTGGAGGGCACGCTGTTCGGTAACGGCGAGCGCACCGGAAACCTCGACCTGGTCAACGTGGCGATGAACATGTTCGCCACCGGCGTCGACCCCGAGTTGGACATCACCGACATCGACAAGCTGCGCCGCACGGCCGAGTACGCCAACCGGCTGCCGGTACACCCTCGGCATCCCTATGCGGGCGACCTGGTGTACACGTCGTTCTCAGGCAGTCACCAGGATGCGATCAAGAAAGGCTTCGCTGCGCTGCCCGACGACTACGAAACCTGGGGTGTTCCGTACCTGCCGATCGACCCTCACCACGTTGGCCGCACCTACGAGGCGGTCATTCGGGTCAACAGCCAAAGCGGCAAGGGCGGCGTTGCCTACGTGATGTCCGAAGAACACGGGTTCAACCTGCCCCGGCGCATGCAGGTGGAGTTCTCGAAGACCATCCAGAACATCACCGAAGACTCGGGCACCGAGATTGATCCTGCGACGATGTGGGAGGCGTTCGAGCGCGAATACCTGCCGACGCAGCCCTTCTTTCAGCTGGTGAGCCACGAATTGCACACCAAGGAAGGCGTCACCAAGGTGACCGCCCAGGTGCGTCGCAACGGCGATCATCACACGGTTGTTGGTGAGGGCTCAGGCCCGGTGGGGGCGTTGGTGAAGGGGCTGCGTGCCGAGTTCGAGGTGGACCTCGATGTCGTCGACTATGCCGAGCACGCCATCGGTGCCGGATCCGGCGCACGGGCCGCCGCCTACGTCGAGTCGATAGGTGAATCCGGCCGGCCTCGATGGGGGATCGGGGTCGACCCCAACATCACCACCGCTTCGTTCAAGGCGGTACTTGGTGCCCTGGAGCGCCAGCTGCGCTGATCCGGACGGCCTGGTTAGCCTGCGGTGACAGGTGGTCAACTGACGCGTTTGGAGCATGTATGACTGCGCAACCCGCCGCACACGCACCCTCAGGTGATTCACCCGAGCACTCCGATCATCACTCCCACGCACCCGCCACCCGCTCCTCGGGACGTTCCGGGACCAACTGGCAGGTGCATCACCACCGCGACGTCTCCGGCGGCGCAGCAAGGGCGGCGGTGTTCGGCATTTCTGATGGACTGGTCTCCAATACGGCGCTCATCCTTGGCGTGGCAGGCGCCAACCCGCCCGCTAACACGGTGTTGGTGGCCGGCTTGGCCGGGTTGGTCGCAGGGGCGGTGTCGATGGCAGCCGGCGAGTATGTGTCGATGCAGGCACAGAAGGAGCTCATCCAGCGGGAGCTGAGCGTCGAGGCGGCGGCGATCAAAAACCATCCCGAGAGCGAACACCGTGAGCTGGTGAGGTTGTACCGGTCGCGTGGGGTCGATCGTCAGACCGCCGAGCGAATGTCGACCCAGGTCATGGCCGACCCCGAGCTGGCTCTTGAGGTGCACGCCATGGAGGAGTTGGGTCTGCATGCGGAGTCGATCGGCTCGCCATGGCAGGCGGCCGGGTCGTCGTTTGTCGCCTTCACGGTTGGCGCCATCGTGCCGCTGGTGCCGTGGATCATCGGCTCGGGTACGGGCGCCATCGTGGCGTCGGTGCTGGCGGCCGTGGTCTTGTCAGCAGTGGTCGGCGGGTTGCTGGCGAGGTTTACCGAGCGATCGGTGGTGCTGTCCGGCCTGCGGCAGGTGCTGATCACCGCATTCTCGTGCCTCATCACCTTCGGTATCGGCTCGGCGGTCGGTGCCAACGTCTAAGGGCCGCGACGCCCAGGGTGTTGCACCGGTGCCGTTTTCTCCGCCGGTTCGCGCCTGGTTCGAGGCTGCTTTTCCCGAACCGACGTTGGCGCAGGCTCGGGCCTGGCCGTCGATTGCCGCCGGCGAACACACGTTGTTGTGTGCCCCGACCGGGTCGGGCAAAACCCTCGCCGCGTTTCTCTGGGCCATCGACCGCCTCGGATCGGCCCCGAGCCGGGAAGCCGGTGGCACCCGGGTGGTCTACCTGTCGCCCCTGCGGGCCTTGGCCGTCGACATTGAAAAGAACCTTCGCAGCCCGATCCGCGGCATCGAACTGGCGGCCCAGCGGGTGGGTGGGTCATTTGTCGCCCCTTCGGTGGGGTTGCGCACCGGCGACACGTCGCCGGAGGAACGACGCAAGATGGCCAAGCGGCCTCCCGACATTCTGGTCACCACCCCCGAGTCGCTCTACCTGCTGTTGACCTCGGCGGCGCGGGATGGCCTGGCGTCGGTGGAGACGGTGATCGTCGACGAGATCCACGCGCTGGCCCCCACCAAGCGCGGCGCCCACATGGCGCTCAGCCTGGAACGCCTTCACACCTGGGTCACGGCCCACGGGTACCCGACCCCCCAACGCATCGGCCTCTCGGCCACCCAGCGTCCGCTGGAGACCGTGGCCGACTTTCTGGGCGGGCGCGACGTGGACGGGGCGGTGTCCAAACCACGGCCGGTGCGCATCGTCGACGCGGGTATCACCAAGGAGCTCGACCTGGAGGTTCGGGTCCCGGTCGAGGACATGGCGTCGCTCGGCACCATCGTCGAAGAACCCCAGGCGGGCGCTGCGGCGGCCGGACCCCAGCGGCGCAGCATCTGGCCCTCGATGCATCCGGCCTTGCTTGAACTGGTGGAGCAGCACAGATCGACGCTGATCTTCGTGAACGCTCGGCGTATGGCCGAGCGCCTGTCAAGCCGCCTCAACGAACTCCACGACGAGGCGATCGCATTGAAAGCCGAAGCGACGGATGGAACGACGGGGTCGCTTCAGCCTTCTCGGTCAGACGTGGTTGCCGCCGGGGCCGAGTCGATCGGCACGTCCAACCCGGACGGTGTCGAGCTGGTGAAGGCCCACCACGGGTCGCTGTCGCGTGAGCGTCGGCTGATGATCGAGGACGAGCTGAAACGGGGCACCCTCGCCGGGCTGGTTGCCACCTCCAGCCTGGAGCTGGGGATCGATATGGGGGCGGTCGACCTGGTGATCCAGGTGGCCTCACCAGGCTCGGTGGCCGCCGGCCTGCAACGCATCGGCCGGGCGGGCCACCAGGTGGGTGTTCCATCGCGGGGACGCATCTTTCCTCGCCATCGTGCCGACCTGCTCGAGACGGCGGTGGTGGCCGAGCGCATGCACTCCGGCGAAATCGAGCACACCAAAATCGTTCGCAACCCGTTGGACGTGCTTGCCCAGCAGTTGGTGGCCACGGTGGCGTTGGAAGACGTCAGCGTCGAAGGTTTGTACGCATTGGCTCGGGGCACGGCCAACTTTGCCGAACTCTCGGAGGTCCAGTTTCGCAACACGCTGGACCTGGTGTCGGGTCGCTACCCGGCCGAGGAGTTTGGGGGGCTGTCCCCGCGGGTGGTGTGGGACCGTACCGACGACGTGGTGCGGGCCCGGCGGGGCACCCAACGAATCGCCGTCACCTCCGGCGGCACGATCCCCGACCGGGGTTTGTTCGCCGTCGTGCTGCCCGACGGCACCCGGGTGGGTGAACTCGACGAGGAGATGGTGTACGAGAGTCGCGTTGGCGAGACCTTCCTCCTTGGTGCCACCACCTGGCGGATCGAGGACATCACGTTCCAGAAGGTCGTGGTCACGCCTTCGCCCGGAGTGCCGGGCAAGATGCCTTTTTGGCATGGTGATGGTCCAGGCCGCCCCGCGGAGCTGGGTCGGGCGGTCGGTGCGTTCGTGCGCGAGCTGCGCTCCAGTACCGAGTCTGAGGCCTCGACTCGTCTGCACGCGGCGGGGTTGGACCCGTGGGCCACCGACAACCTCCTTGGTTATCTTCGTGAACAGGCCGAGGCCACCGATGTGGTGCCCGACGACCGCACCATTGTGGTTGAGCGGTTTCGCGACGAGATTGGCGACTGGCGCGTCTGCGTGCTGTCGCCTTTCGGCGGTCGGGTGCACGCACCCTGGGCGGTGGCATTGCGTCAACGCCTGGCCGACCGCTGGGACTCAGAGCTGGGTGAGGGCGCCGTCGAGGTGATGTGGGCCGATGATGGCATCGTCATCCGACTGCCCGAGTCGGTGGACGAGCTTCCGCTTGAGGAACTGATGATCGACCCGGACGAGGCCGAGGCCCTGGTGGTGGCGGCGTTACCGTCCACTGCTGCATTCGCCTCGGCCTTCCGCGAATCTGCGGCTCGCTCGCTGCTGTTGCCCAAGCGTCGTCCAGATCGACGCACCCCGTTGTGGCAGCAGCGCCAACGGGCCGCCGACCTGTTGGGGGTTGCCGCCAAGTATCCGCAGTTTCCCATCCTGTTGGAGGCCACCCGAGAACTGTTGGAGGATCACTTCGATCTCCCGGCGCTGCGCACATTGTTGGGCGATCTGGCGCAGCGACGAACCCGCCTGGTGGCCGTCGACACCGACAGCGCCTCGCCGTTTGCTCAGTCACTCGTGTTCGGGTGGGTGGCGGTGTACCTGTACGAGGGTGACGCCCCGTTGGCCGAGCGTCGGGCCGCGGCATTGGCCCTCGACCGAGACCTACTCGCCGACCTGCTGGGCTCGGAGGAACTGCGGTCGTTGTTGGATGCCGACGTGGTGGCCGCCGTCGAGCTGGAGCGTCAGCGGTTGGCCGACGGCCGGCGCGCACGCGACGGCGACGAGGCCCACGACCTGCTGCGAGCCCTCGGGCCGCTGGCGGCCGGCGACGTCGAGGTTCGCAGCCAGGGGGATGCCGCCACGGTCGCCACGTGGATCGACGAGTTGGTGACCGCCCGACGCGTCTATGAGGTGAACGTTGCCGGCGAGGCACGCCTCGCTGCGGCCGAGGATGCGGGGCGGCTGCGCGACGCGCTCGGCGTGCCGGTGCCGCTGGGGCTACCCACTGAGTTCACCGAGGCGGGCCCCACGCCGGTGCGTGACCTGGTCGGCCGCTACGCCCGCACCCATGGGCCTTTCACCGCCGTTGAATTGGCCGCCTGGTTTGGCTTTCCACTCGACGTGGTTCGGGTCACCCTGGAGGCGCTGGCCTCCGACGGCGTCGTCACCTCGGGCGAGTTTCGCCCGGGGGGTGCAGGCACCGAGTGGGTTGACTCCGAGGTGCTCCGCCAGCTGCGCCGCCGCAGCTTGGCGGCCCTGCGGCGCGAGGTCGAGCCGGTCGACGGCGACGCGCTGGCTCGTTTCCTGCCCGCCTGGCAACACGTCGGCAGCCGCCGAACCGGCGCCGATGCGGTGGCCGATGCCGTCGAGACGCTGGAGGGCGCCGCCCTGGCCGTCTCGATCCTTGACGCCGACCTGCTGGGCGTGCGCGTGCGCGACTACAGCCCATCGATGCTCGACGAGCTGTGCACGTCGGGTGAGGTGGTCTGGGCTGGTGCCGGGTCGCTGGGTGCCAGCGACGGGCGTATCAGGCTGGCGTTCCGCGACCGGGCGGCGCTGTTGTTGCCCGACCCGATCGAGGTACCCGACGAGCCCCATCACGTCGCAATCACCAAGCACCTGGCCGCCTCGGGGGCGTCGTTCTGGAGCGATCTGAAAGCCGCCATCGCCACCGCCGAGTTGCCCTACGACGACCCGACCGTGCTGGAAGCGCTGTGGGATCTGGTGTGGGCAGGCGCCGTCACCAACGACTCGCTTGCGCCGGTCCGGTCGCGCGTGGCCGCCGGGCCGCGTCGCCGGGCCGCGGGCGGCGGGGCCGGGAAACGTGGTGGTCGAGCCGGGCGTCGGGGCGCTGGTCGCCCTCGGGCCGGACGCATCTCCAGGCTTGGTCCACCCGCGGCTGCGGGCCGCTGGTCGCTGGTGGCGGGGTTGACCGGCGGCGCCCGGGCAGCGGCCGGGTCGAGTTCCGTGGAGGTGCGCACCGCCCGGGCGATGAGCCTGCTCGACCGCTACGGGGTGCTCACGCGGGAGATGGCGCTGGCCGAGGGTGCCGAGGGTGGCTTCGCCGGCGTGTACCCGGTGCTCAAGTTGTTGGAGGAGCGGGGCGAGGTGCGCCGCGGCTACTTCGTCGCCGGCCTGGGGGCTGCTCAGTTCGCTCACGAGGGTGCCGCCGAACGACTGCGCACTGAACGCGAGTCGGTCCCGACCGAACCTCAGGTGCACACGCTGGCGGCGGTCGACACCGCCCAGCCCTACGGCGCAGCTCTGGCCTGGCCCGACTCGTCCGGCAGCCCGACCCGCACCGTGGGTGCCCACGTGGTGCTCATCGATGGTTTGCTTGCTGCGTATCTCGACCGTGGCGGCCGCACCCTGATCACCTTCCAGAGCGGCGACGGAAACGACAGCAGCGACAGCCGTGGGAACGCCGCTGCCCGAACCGAGCTGTGGGTGCCCGCCCTGGCCCGGTTGGTCAACGATGGCCGGGTCGCCAAGATCGAGTTGGGCACCATCGATGGCGAGCCGTCGTCGTCGCACCCGCTCGCCAACACCTTCAAAGCGGCTGGCTTCCAGACCGGCTATCGGGGCCTCACCCTCCGCTGATACGTCAGGTTGGTCAGTGTGGTGGCCGATCTGGGTTGGCTCTGCGTCCAAGAGTTGCCTCCAGGAGTGCCCACATGGGGGGCTCAGAGCTGCCTGCCCGGGCTCCAACGAGGTCGGTGTGATTTCAAGCCAAGTGCGCCTCCTCAGGAACAAGTTGTGCCACCCCTGTTTCCATCGATCAGGCGTGACACGGCATCGTCAACGGAGACGGCAGACCGGATGGAGGTCGCATCAGGATTCCGGTGAAGCCATGATCGTACCGCTTCGAATCGCCGTTGGACCTTGGCAGCGCCCAGATCAGGTCGATCAGCGGTGACGTTTCGCTGGGCTCGGTGAGGATCACGTCGCTGACGACCGGCCGCCCAAGTAGTTGTGTCGAACTGGCGGTCAGCATGAAGTCACCTACCCGGATCGGGTAGAGCGCATCAGCGGTCGCAGCGAGTTCGTCGGGTGCTTGGCGACACCGGACGATGTCGGCGCGCAGGTAGCTGAGTGCAGCGACGCGAGAGACCCGACGGTGACCGTGAGCGCCCTGCGTCCGCCGAAACGGGATCTCGCCACTCTTGAGGAGCCGAATCAGGGTCGGCCTCGACCCACCGATCAGGCGCGCGGCCTCCTCGGCCGTGAGGCCATCGCGGCGGTCTTCCGACAAGAGGACTGCCCTCCAGGCCGCAGTAGACCGACAGCTTCGGAGAGGTTCGATGGGTCGAAGGTGGTCAACCCCTTCGGGGGACAGGATCAGTCGGCGATGAACTGGACCGATTGACGGGCGGCCACCACCGGTTCGACGTGCTCGGTAACCACCGCACGGTGTGCGGGGTGCGCAAGGTAGGTGCGCCACGCCCGCTCGTCGGCGAACTCTCCGACCAGCGCCAGGGTGGCGTTGTCGTCGCGCAGGCCGAGGTCCTCGCCCACCCGATACGAGAGAATCTCAGGAATCTGGGCGGGGAGCCCACGTAGGGCCTCGACCAGGCCCTTGACCTCGGCCGGGCGGGCGTCGGGGCGGACCGTCATCAACAGCACGTGGCGGAACATGGGAACATCCTTCCATGACCAACGAAACCTCTGCGACCGCCGACGCGTCTGGAACTGCGACGTCAGGCAGCCTTGCTCGGGTGGCACGGGCTCTTGAGGCTGCCGGTATCGACGCCGAAGTTCGGCACTTCGACGAATCGACACGCACCGCAGCGGATGCTGCCGCGGCGCTCGGAGTGCATCAGGCCCAAATTGCCAAGACACTGGTGTTTTTGGCCGACGGTGAACCCATGGTGGTGGTGATGGGCGGGGATGATCGGGTGGATACTGCGGCGTTGGGCACGGTGCTGAACGGGGCGATGATCGGCCGGGCGGACGCGGACGCTGTGCGCCGCGGCACCGGCTTCGCCATTGGTGGGGTGAGCCCTGCCGGACTGCCCGGTGGCCTCACCGTGCTGGTCGACCGCTCGTTGAGCGACATCGGGGAGATCTGGGCGGCCGCGGGCACCCCAACGAGCGTGTACCGCACCAGTTTCACCGAACTGCTGATGGTGACCCGCGGACGAGAGGTGTCGGTGGCCCAGCAATGACCGAAGGCCCAGCAATGATTGATGATCCGGTGAGCGCAGCGGTGCCGCTGTGGGTGATCGACGGCAACAACGTGATGGGTTCGGCCGCCGACGGCTGGTGGAACGACCCTGCCGCTGCTGCGGCACGGCTGGCCGAACGGGTTGGGCGCTGGGCCCGGTCGACCGACGCCTCGCTGGTGCTGGTGTTCGACGGGGCACCCAACGACGCGATCTCTGCAGCGGCCGGCGGCAACCTGGAGGTGCTGTTTGCCCGCCGGAAGGGTCGTGATGCGGCCGATGACCGCATCGTCGAGGAGGTGGCGGCCCGCTACGCCGAACATCCCCAGACCACCGTGGTCACGTCCGATCGCGGGCTGATTGCCCGTCTGCCCCCCGGCGTGATCACCGCGGGTGCCGGGCGGTTTTTGCGTTCGCTCACCGAGTTGTAGGTACTCGTAGAGGTCGGTACGGCTTCAGGGAAGAGCGGCACCGAAGGCCAGCGCCATTCGAACCAGGCGTCCTTGACCGCCCGTCATTTCTCCACCGAGTGCCACCGAGATCGCCTCCTCCGGGGTCACCCACGCAAGGTCGAGCGCGTCCTGAGATGGCGAGCACGGCCCGTCGACCGGAACGACGTAGGCCAGGCTGACTGCGTGCTGGCGAGGATCGTGAAACCCGGTGATCTCGTGGTCGGGGAAATACTCGACCACCGTGAAGGGCACCACCGACACCGGTAGCAGCGGCTCTGCGTCCGGGCCCAGGTCCTTGGCCAGATGCCGCAACAGTGCGTCTCGCACCCGTTCGCCGAAGAGCACCCGGCCCGACACCACGGCGCGGCTCATCGAACCGTCGGGCAGCATGCGCAGCAGCAGGCCCACCTCGACCACCTCGCCCACTGGGTTCACCCGCACGGGCACCGCGTCGACGTACACCATGGGCACCGAATCGCGCGCCGCACCCAAACGTTCCGGGCTGAGCCACCCCGACTCGGCCAACGGGCTGCCATGAGCCGAGGGGTGGATCACCTCCACCTCCTTGAACGAACCGCCGTCACGAACCGCACCTTCGTTCACAGCTCCGGGGAGTCCTCGAAGACCTGATCCCGGTCCTCCTCGATGAGTTCCAAAACCTCCTCGTCGGCGGGCATGACCGCCGGTGCGGCTTGCTGGTGCGGTTCGACTGCATCTTGCGCCAAAAGGTCGGGCACCTCGGTCAGGCCCAGTTCCTCCCGAACAGAACGCACCACCTCGGCGTCGTCGAGGAGTCCGGGCTCGAAGTCGTCCTCCAAGACGAAGTACTCGACTGCACCACGCAGAAGTGCACGTTGGTCGTCGTCGAGCTCCTCGGCGTGGTCCAGCAGCGCAGAGATCTGCTTGGCCAACCGGTGGGCACGCGCCGACTCCGGGCTGGCCTCCAATTCGGCCAGTCTGGTGGCGACGCGTTCGCGCAGTTCGGGGATCTGGGAGACCATCAGGTCATCGGCCAACATCCTGGCTCGGGCGAGTGCAACTTCGGTGGGCATGGGTGCTCCTGAGTCGGGCCACGCGCTGGCCTCAGTGGTACCCGCAGTGCGTCCAGCGCATACGGAGATCTCCAGTTTGTCACGACCGAGGTGGCACGCGTCGCTGTTGCGGGCAGTCTGTTGGGATGCCTGAGGGTGACACTCTGTACAAGGCGGCTGCGCGCCTCGCCCCGGCACTCGTCGGTCGGGAACTGACGCGGTTCGAGGCCCCCCGGCTGCAGGGCCTTCGGCCGCGTCCGGGCGAACGGATTGAGTGGGTGAGGTCTCGGGGTAAGCACCTGCTCATCGCATGCGCCGGGGGGCTGGTGGTGGAAACCCACCTGCAGATGGCAGGGACGTGGCAGCTGGTGCGCACCGGGGACCGGTGGCCACGTCCCGCCCACCTGCTGCGGTGCCGTCTCGATGTCGACGGGTGGCAGGCGTTGTGCTTCTCGGCCCCTCAGGTCCGTACCTGGCCGGCAGCCGACGTGGACACTCACCGTTCGCCGTTGGCTCACCTGGGGCCGGACCTGTGTCGGGTCGACGCCGACCTGGACGCAGTCGTGGGGTTGATGTCCCGATTGGTGGGACCGACCGATGTCGTGGGCGACGTCTTGTTGGACCAGCGCATGTTCTGCGGGGTCGGCAACGTCTACCGAAACGAGGTGTGTTGGGCTTTGAGGCTGCACCCCACCACGCCGATGACGCAGCTCGACGACCCCATGCGAAAACGCTCGGTGGCAACATCGGCCCGGCAACTTCGCTCAAACCTGGGCGCCGGGCCGAGGCGGACCGTGCGTGGAGGTCTGGCGGTCTACGACCGGGCCGGGGCACCGTGTCGACGATGCCAGAGTCGCGTCCAGACGGGTCGCAGCGGCCTCGGTGATCGGGTGACGTTCTGGTGTCCGTCCTGTCAGCCGACACACCGGTAACCCCCTGTGTCGTTACCCTGACACGGTGACGTACGTGACCGTTGAGGAAACCCGGCCGCTCCGATCGTTGAGGCATCGAGTCGTTTTCGGACTGCTGGCCGTGGGTGCCCTCCTCGTTGCCGGATGCGGGGGTGGTGATCCCACCGGAGCCGGATCGGCCGCCACCGCCGATCAAGGTGGTGCGCCACTGGCGGATGAGGCGACGAGTTCGTTGCTGCTCACCAAGGTCGTCGACGGCTCCGAGGTGGCCCTGGGTGACGCGGTGGCAAGCGACCGGCCCACGTTGCTGTGGTTTTGGGCACCGCATTGACCGGCGTGTCGGGCTGAGGCGCCCGAGATCGAGCAGTTGGCTCGAGATCATGGGAATGAGTTGAAGGTGGTGGGGTTGGGCACCCAGGACAGCCTCCCGGAGGCCAAAGAGTTCCAGGAGGAGTTCAACATCAGCTCCACCGAGCTCCTTTGGGAGGACGGGTTCGATTCGTGGCAGGCCTTGGGTATCAGCGCCCAGCCGGCCGGCATCCTGCTCGACGCCGATGGCGAGGTGGTGCGGTCGTGGCAGGGGCCGGTGCCGCCTGACGAGGTGCTGGCCGCCCTGGCCTGAACTGCTGGTTCGTCGGCTGCAACCGCTGCCCTACCGAGCGACGGCGTGCCGAAACGCATGGGTCGGATGGGTCGCAGATCGAGTTGCTTGACCTACCCGTTTCCCCTGGGTTTTCGTTACGTGTTCGGTACACTCGCCTCAGCGTTTTCCAAGAGGAACCGCTGAGGCGAACCACCCTGGCGGGACGGCGAACATGACATTTACCATCGGCGCGCGGGCGCCGGATTCTGTTGATCGGCTGGTCGACTTCGACTTTGATACGCGGCCGTTGCGTCCCTCCGGCTTTGGCGCCAAGGTTTCGTTGGCGACAGCCGATTCGATCACGATGCTGGTGACCTCCCTCCTGGTGATGGGATTGGTTGCCTGCTTCGGTGACTGGGGGCCGACCTCCTGGCGCAATCATCTGCTGGTGTTGGGCATCTCAGTGCCCATCTGGCCCACCGTGTTTGTGCAGCACAAGCTGTACACCACCCGCTTTGTCACCCGGCTTTTGGACGAGACGCGGCGAGTGACACACGCCATCTTCATCGGCGTCGTCGCATTGGTGGTCGTCGCGTCGCTGGCAAAGCTGGACGTTTCGCGGGCCTATCTGGTGGGGCTGCTGGTACTGGGCAACGTGTTCCTTGTCTCAGAACGGTTTGCGGCGCGTCGGATCTTTGCCCGTCGCCGCTCGGGTGGGGCGTCGATGAAGCGGGTGCTGGTGGTGGGCACCAGCACGGAGGCGGTCGCGCTGCATCAGATGTTCAAGGTCGAGAAGCACCTGGGTTATGAGGCGGTGGCCTTCGTTGACGACGATCTGGGTGCCTCCCCTGAGATCGACGGCATTCCGGTGTTCCGAGACATTGAGGACCTGGTCCCGCTTGCGGATGCCACGTCGGCTCAGGGCGTCGTTATCGCTGCGACGGCGCTGAGCCTGGAGCGATCCAACCATCTGGTGCGTGAGCTGTCCGAGGCCGGGTTGCACGTCGAGATCACCTGGCCCTTGCGCGACATCGCTTCGCACCGTCTCACGGTTCGGCCGCTCGGCCGCTTCCCCGTTGCGTATGTGGAGCCGGTGGCCCGCTACGGGTGGCGTCGAGTGGCAAAGCGAACGTTCGACCTGCTGGTGGCCGGCACGGGCCTGATCGTGGTCTCGCCCGTGCTGGCGGCTGCTGCGATCGCGGTGAAGCTCACCTCGCCCGGGCCGGTGCTGTTTCGTCAGACCCGGGTTGGTCAGTACGCCAGACCGTTTGAGGTGCTCAAGCTGCGCACGATGGTGCTTGACGCCGAGGCCCGCCTGGCGGCCCTCGGCGAGTTGAACGAGGCCGATGGTCCCATGTTCAAGATGGCACACGATCCCCGGATCACTCGGGTTGGCGGGTTTCTGCGGCGCACCTCCCTTGACGAACTCCCGCAGCTGTGGAACGTCGCGCGGGGCCAGATGAGCCTGGTCGGCCCTCGCCCGGCGCTGCCGTCCGAGATGGTCGAGTGGGACTCGGAGTTGTACAACCGCCTCCGGGTCAAGCCCGGCATCACCGGCATGTGGCAGGTGAACGGCCGCAGCGGGTCGTCGTTCGCCGACTATCAGCGCCTGGACCTGTATTACGTCGACAACTGGTCGATCCTGGTGGATGTCGGGATTTTGGCAAAGACCTTGCCCGCCGTGTTGTCGTCGAGGGGTGCCATGTAGCGAGGTTCGCTACCGTGCCGCATGGCAGATGACAACGCGGTGGTGGATGGAAGCGCTGTTCGGGTGGATGCGGGCGGCTGGGGGTTGACCTGGGCCGCCGATGATGCAGGGTGTCTGCGTCAGGTGGGCCTTGGGCCGGAGGGTGCCACGGCCCAACTCGGCGAGATCCCCCTTGCCCTGTTCCCCGACGCCTACCCGACCTATGGGGGAGGGGACGCCCTCCGCCCGCCCGCCCTGCGAATCACCCACGCCGACGGCAGCCTCACCACCCGGCTGGTGGTGGAGCACGTGTCCCGCATGGTGGAGCCGGGCGGAGAACACGTGACGATGAGATGCCGCGATGAGCGCTTCCACCTGCACGTCGAGCATCACCTGCGTACCCATCCGGCGTCGGGTGTGCTGGAGCAGTGGGTGGAGATCCTTCACGAGGAGCCGGGCCCGGTACGGCTGATGAGCTACGACTCGATGTCTCCGTTGCTCCTTGCAAGCCCTGATGCAGAGGTGGTGCAGTTTGTTGGCGGCGGTTGGGCCGATGAGTGGCGTTGGAACGAAGAGGGCTTGTCACCGGGTACCAAGTCGTTGGCGAGCTTCGGTGGGGTGCAACCCCACCTGCAGGCTGCACCGATGCTGTTGTTATCACCGTCTGGGCCTGGTTCCGAGCGGTCTGGGGACTCGTTGGGGTGTTCCATCCAGTGGGGGGGCAACACCAGGTTCGACCTGGATGTGCGGCCGAAGGGCGACCTCGCGGCGCCGTCAGAACTGCGTTTGCGCTGTGGGGCAAACCCGCTTGGTGCCGAGTACCTGCTGGATCCCGGTGTGCGGTTTGTTGCTCCAGCGGTCGCATGGACCTGGGCGACGACCGGTCGGGCGGAGGTGACGCGCCGCTTCCACATCTGGACCCGGGAGCGGGTTCTGCGCGACCCCAACCGGGTTCGGCCAGTGGTTGCGAACAACTGGGAGGCCACCTTCTTCGACTTCGACGAGGCACGCATTCTTGATCTGATCGATCAGTCCGGCGAGCTTGGCGCCGAAGTGTTTCTGCTGGACGACGGATGGTTTGGTACCAACCATCCCCGTGACGATGACACCGCAGGGCTTGGTGACTGGGATGTCGACCGGGCAAAGCTTCCCAACGGCCTGGCGCCACTCGCCGACGCAGCCGCCGCCCGTGGCCTGCGCTTTGGTATCTGGGTGGAGCCGGAGATGGTGAACCCGCTCAGCGAGCTGTATGTCGACCATCCCGACTGGGTGGTGCGGGACAGCCGAGAGCCCGCCGAGCACCGCAACCAGTTGGTCCTCGACCCGCTGATCGACGAGGTGCGGGAGTTTGAGGCGTCGGTGGTCGACCGGGCACTGTGCGACCCGGGCATCAGCTACGTGAAATGGGACGCCAATCGGCCGATCACCGACCCGGGATCGACCCAACTGGGGCCAGACCGGCAGGCGAACCTGTGGGTCGATCAGGTGCATGCCACCTGGGCGGTGATGGACGAGGTGGTGCGACGCCACCCGGAGGTCGAGCTGATGCTGTGCGCCTCAGGTGGTGGCCGTACCGATCACGCCACACTCCGTCGCTTTCATGAGTTTTGGACGTCCGACAACACCGATCCGGTGACCCGGGTGCGCATGCAATGGGCCTGCTCGCACTTCTTTCCTGCCGCTGCGATGGCGGCGCACGTGACCCGTTGGGGAGGTCGGCCAATTCATTTTGGGTGCGCCGTGGCGTTGTCTGGCCGGTTTGGCCTCGATCTCGACCTGTTGGCGCTCAGCTCCGATGAGTGGGCCGCATGTCGCTCAGCGGTGGCGTTGGCCAAGCGCACCCAACGCCTGGTGCAGCAGGGCCGGCTGGTGCGTCTGGTTTCGCCGATGGATCGCGCCGATCGTTCTCGTGCCGCACTTGCCTGTATCGATCCTGGCAGCGACGAGACGGTGTTGTTCGCCTACCAGCTGGAGGCATCAAACAGGCCGGGCCCGTCGCTGATGCTGGACTGGTTGGATCCTGACGCGACCTACACGGTGACCGAGACCGATCTGGCTGTGGCGGGTGGGGCCGCGGTCACCCAACGATCAGGGCGCGAGCTGATCGACGGGTTGGATTGGCAGCTCACCGAGCCTGAGACGGCCAGAGTCTGGGAGATCACACCCGTTCGGGGATGACCCTGGCGATGGTGGCGGCCGATTTGTAGGCCAGTTCGGCCGCACCCAACTCGTCGGGCCGGAGCAGGTTGGCCATGATCGCCAGCACCCACTCCATCAGTGTGCGGCTGCGCATCCCAACACGGGTCAACTCCCGCATCAGTACGGGACGGCCGATGATCTTGGCGAAGAGCCGGGCGACCTTGAAGTACAGCCCGTACTCCTCGTCGAGGAGCGACGGGTACCGTTGCAGCGGAATGGCCGAGCCGCCCTCGATGCACTCTCGCAGCAGTCGGGCGGCCATGCGTCCGGTCTCGTAGGCGTAGTCGATGCCTTCACCGTTGAACGGGTTGATCGAACCGCCGGCGTCGCCAACCACCAGCCAGTTGGGACCGACCTTGGGGTTGACCGAGCTTCCCATCGGCAGGCGGCCGCCGGTGGGTGCGGCGATGGGAGCGGTGGGATCGATGCCCCAGTAGTCGGGCAGGGTGTGGGCCCATTCGGTCATCAGGTGGCTGGTGTTCACCGACTTGAAGCCCGAAAACGTGGACAGCAATCCGATGCCCACGTTGATGGTGCCGTCCCCGACCGGAAAGATCCAGCCATAACCGGGCACCGAATTGCCTTGTCGGTCGCGCACATCCAGCGCAGATTCGATCCACGGTTCGTTGTGCAGCGGGCTTTCGAAGTAGCCACGAATGGCCATGCCCATGGGCATGGCCCGATTGCGTGCGGTGCCGATGGCCCGGCCGAATCGGCTGTTGGCGCCGTCGGCGATCACCACGAAGTCGCTTCGCAGCTCGTAGGTCTGTCCCGAGGCCTTGTGCTTGACGGTGGCGCCCATCAACTGGCCACCCTCCATGATCGGAGCGACCGCCTCGGTGCCGGTCAGCAGCACGGCACCCTGGGTGACGGCATTGTTGGCGACGAAGTTGTCGAGGTCGCAGCGCCGCACCACGTAGCCGTAGTTGGGGTGAATCGGATGGTCGGGCCAGGCGAGTTCCAGCGTGCGGCCGTGGGCAACGGTGCGCAACCCGTCGTACTTGTGAAACTCCTCGAGCTTGGAGGCCAGACCCATGTCCTGAAGCTGGGTGACCGCTCTTGGGGTCAGGCCGTCACCGCAGGTCTTTTCGCGGGGAAAGTCCTTCTTTTCCACGATGGCGACATCCACCCCGGCTTTGGCCAGCCAGTAACCGGTTGCCGCCCCGGCAGGGCCACCACCGATCACCAACACACTGTGACGCCGGCCGCCCTCCCGGGGGATGGCATCGAGATGCGCTGTGTCGCCCACCGATGGTGTTTCAGGCGTGGGAGTGCCGTCCGCAACGTCCTGCGGGGTAAGCGTGGCGGTCATGGGATGCTCCAGGCGTCGGGGGAGTGCTCAGCCTGCCTCGGCGGGCGAGTCGAACGCGGTCACTCGACCGGTGGCTCGGCCTCCCAGGCGTCGAGCACCTCGGTGAACTCGGCCTGCTTGTCGGCGAGCAGCGGATCGTCGAGGATCGGCTTCCAGTCGTCGATGTTGAACTCCTCGCCCGATTGGGTGCTGCGTTCGTGCAGGACCACGGTGAGGAGTTCGTCGCCGGTCAGGCTGTTCCACGCCGGCATGCCGCCGGCGCCAACGTCCTTGTTGCCGGCGCCGTACGTGGCGCCCACCTGGCTCTTCCAGCCCTCGGAGCCCAGGAACACCCACTTCACCTGATCAGACGCCTTTGGGAAGGTTGCGAGTACCGCGCCGCCCGCCATCGCGGGTCCGCTTCCGCCGCCACCGCTTGCTCCGTGACATCCCGCACAGTTGGTGCCGTAGACCTGGGCGCCTTCGGCGAGAGGGGTGAGCTCGTCCGAGGTGGGCACGTCGTTGGTGAAGGCGAAGATCAGGGCCCAGAGGGGAAGTCCCACCAGCATCACCTGTGCGAAGGCGGGCACCTTGCGGCGACGCTTTGCTGCGGCCACCCAAGGAAGGTCGGGCTTTGGTGGCTTCGGCGGCGCAGGTGGAGCGGCGGCCGGAATTGGTGCAGGGGATGCCGCCGAGGAGGTGGCGGGCTGAGCCGTCGCCGTCGGCACGGGGGTGGCGGCTGCGTCGCCTCCGCCGTCGCCACCCAGGCCGAGGGCGGATCGGCGTTCGCGGCTGCGGGCCAGCAGGTGTTCGGGAATCTCGGTCACGGTGGGCCATGTTAGGACCGGTTCCAGAGTCCCACCAATACAGCAGATGGCTGAGAGCGCCAGACGCCATGCCTCGGAGGTGGCGCCGCCGGACGGCTCCGGGCGCCATCTGGTGCGGCGGACGCCCACGGTGGTAGACCGACGGGCCATACGTCAGCGCCAACGGTGCTCTTGTGAGACGATTCACGAAGAGCGTCACCGATCGCTAACATGGCCTCGCGCCATCCCTGTCCCACCTCGTTGAACCCCCACCCTGCCGAACAAGGAGCATCAGTGGTTGCATTCATCTCCACCATCGTGATCCTGGTGCTGCTGATCGCTCCGGTGTTTCCGTACGCCAAGCGTCGACCCGAGGGCACGCCGCTGACCTGGGGCGAGGCGATGGTCGGCGCCACCTATGTCTTCTTCGTGTTCTTCTGGGCCTACGCGGTGGTTCCCCACCAGTGGCTGACCTACGCCGATGCAGAACTGGGATGGCGTTCCGACCTGGTGTGGATCGGGCCCAAGGGAACGCTGCTCACGTGGTTCCCGATCGATATTCCGGCCGTGGTGGCCCGCGATGTCATCGCCACCCTCATCTATGTGGTCGGACTCGGGTTCAACATTTGGATCTGGGCCTGGTGGCAGAATCGTTCCCAGCGCGAGACCAAGCCGGTGCCCGTGTCCACGTACGGTCGTCCGCTGGTGAAGAAGGCATGACCTCATGGCCGTGACCGACGCCAATCCACCACTTCCCGAGTTCGTTGACGACTACGTGCTCCAGGAGGTCGACGCCGACTACCTGGGTCGGGCCGTCAAACCCAAGCAGTTCATTCACATCGATCAGTCCGAGTGCATCCTCTGCGAGGGTTGCGTGGACATCTGTCCGTGGAAGTGCATCCACCTGGTCACCCCGAATGCCATCGAAGAGGCAATCGACACCGAACAGCCCGGCCAGGATCCCTCCGACCAGGTGATGTTCCTTATTGACGATGACGTGTGCACGCGTTGCGCACTCTGCGTTGACCGATGCCCGACCGGCGTCATCATCCTCGGCAAGATCGGGGCTCCCGCCGCCGGCGGCGACCAACATCAGCGAACCAACGCCCATGGCTACGGCTATGGGATGCGGTTGGGCTGAACACCAACGACGACTGAGATCAGGGAGACCTTCGTGGCAAAGACCATGTCCTCCGGCGGCAATCAAAAGCTCCAAGAGCGGATGACCAAGCTGTGGGCCGACACCCAGGGTTCCCAGGCGTGGAACTCCATCTTCCGCCCGGGCTCAATTTTTCGGAAGGGCTACTCCGACAGCCCGAGGAACCGCAGCTATGTGGTGATGAACTCGGTGCTCTATCACCTGCACCCTGTGAAGGTGAAGCGTCACGCCGTCAAGGTCAGCTACACACTGTGCCTCGGAGGCCTCAGCTTTTTCCTCTTCATCCTGCTGACGGTGACCGGCATCTTCCTGATGTTCTTCTACCGTCCCACCGCCGCTCAGGCCTGGGGCGACATCTACCAGCTTCAGACTTCGGTCACGTTCGGCCTGCTGGTGAGAAACATGCACAGGTGGGGCGCTCACCTCATGGTGTTGTCGGTCTTCCTGCACATGGCACGTGTCTTCTACCACGGCGCGTACAAGGCGCCCCGTGAGTTCAACTGGGTGATTGGCGTCATCTTGTTGACCCTGACCCTGCTGCTCAGCTTCACCGGCTACCTGTTGCCGTGGGACCAGCTGGCGCTGTGGGCCGTGACGGTGGGCACCAACATGATGGGCTATACCCCGGTGTTTGGTCAGCAGGTGCGCTTCGTGCTGCTGGGTGGGGGCGAGATCGGCTCCAATACGCTGCTTCGATGGTACGTATTGCACGTATTATTCTTCCCATTCGTCACGGTCATCTTCATGGCCATTCACTTCTGGAGAGTCCGCAAGGACGGCGGCATCTCCGGGCCGCTGTAGGGAAGGGATCCACACATGACCGAAGTTCCCGAACATCTCCTGAAGCGGGCACAGGCTGCCCGCGACAAGGCCAAGGCCGAAGCGCCCGCCCCTGCCGCAGACGCAGGCGGCGCCGCCGAGCCTGCGGGCGACCCGCGTATTCCAGCGCATTTGCTGGAGCGATCGAAGGCGGCCAAGGCGAAAAAGGCGGGTGGCGAGCAGGCGGCCGCAGCGGTTGCCACCACCGGTGGTGGCACGGCTGTAGCCACGGCCCCTCCGCCCGGTCCACCAACTGCTGCCGGCCCTGGTGGGCACACGCAGCGCCTGCTGACCGTGGTGAAGTCAGGTTCGATCCAGGACGTCAAGGCCAAGCCGATCGATAAAGTGCACACGTGGCCGCACCTGCTGATCATCGAGTTTGTCGCAGCGCTTCTCGTCACGGCGTTTCTGTTGATCTTTTCGTGGGTGGTCAATGCGCCGCTGCAGGACCTGGCCAACTTCAACTCGACGCCCAACCCGTCCAAGGCGCCCTGGTATTTCCTCGGGCTCCAGGAACTGCTGACCATGTTTCACCCGATGGTGGCCGGGGTGACCATTCCAGGCATGGGTATCTTCCTTCTGATCCTGGCGCCTTACATCGACAAGAATCCGTCGAACAAGCCGGAGTTCCGCAAGTTCGCGATCGCGCTCATGACCGTGCACTTGATGTTCTGGGGGGTGCTGACCATCATCGGTTCGTTCTTCCGGGGCCCGGGCTTCAACTTCACGCTGCCATGGCGTGACGGCATCTTCTTCGAGTTCTAAGCCAGGGTCCCCATCATCGACAGCCCTGAAGCCATCCAGAGAAAGCGAGTGACGCCATGGGCGTAGTACTAATCGCAATCATCATCTTGGTCGTCTTGGCAGCCGTCATGGTGTTGGCGACGGCGCTGCGACGCAACGGCGACCGGGCCATCGGCGATGTCAGTGGTGAGACGCTGCGTTCGGACCGTCGTGGTCGCAAGGCAAAGCACGAGCAGGGGATCCCGGCGGGTCGAATGGTCGAGCAAAGCGCCGAGATCGAGCGAATCAGCAAGGATCTCGTGCCGTCCTCCAAGGGAGAGGTGGCCGTGTTCACCCCGCCCGACCCCGAGACGATCGGCGTCAACCGCCGGCAGTTCCTCAACCGGTCGGCGGTCACGCTGACAGCCTTCAGCGCTGCAACCTTCGGCGCGGCGTCGATGGTCGCCTACCTGTGGCCGACCGGATCCAGCGGGTTCGGCTCGAAGATCAACATGGGCAAAATCGCCGACCTGGAGTCAGCCATCGACAGCGGTGGAGGTTTCCTGTACAAGCCCGAGGCTCGGGCATGGTTGGTGCGCTACCCCCCCGCCGCGCTCCAAAAGGCTCGTTCCGTGTACAGCGCCCCGGAGTTGGCGGGCATGGAGGACGGGTTGTTGGCCCTGTACCAAAAGTGTCCGCACCTCGGCTGCCGCGTGCCCGAGTGCGGTACGTCCAAGTGGTTCGAATGCCCCTGCCACGGCAGTCAGTACAACCAGGTTGGCGAGAAGAAGGGCGGTCCTGCGCCTCGGGGTATGGACCGCTTCGCCATGGAGGTGACCGGCGGCAACTTTATCGTCAACACCGGCGCCATCATCGAGGGCCCTCCCATCGGCACCAACACGACCGGCCAGGAGGCCGAGGGCCCACACTGCATCGGCGCCGCCGTCGAGCACTGATTTTGCGCAGCGAGGTCCGCTGCCAACAGGCTGTCCCTGATTCCCCTCACGAGCACGAAAGCACTCACACATGACGATGCTGCTAGCCCAGCAGACGACGCAACGATCTATCGGCCTCATTGTGCTGGTAATCGTCGCGCTCGGCGGCGTGGCCTACCTGGTGATCTCGGCACGCAAGGGTCGGGCGGAGGTCGGTTCCGAACTCGAACTGGCCGCCAACCGCAAGCCGTACCTCGACGATGATGAGCTTGAGACCACGAAGCTCGACCGGTCCCTCTTGGCAGCCGTCGGCCTGCTCCTGCTGATCGCAGTGGCCTTGCCGCTGTACTGGTTGGCAGAGCCGGGCCGTCAGGCCGGGGCGGTCAAGGCGTTCGACGAAAAGTTCGTCGAAGCTGGGAGCGTCATCTACACCGAAACCGCTCAGTGCGTCAACTGTCACGCAGCTGAGGGCGTGGGCGGTGTGGCCTCGTTCGTGGTCACCAACGAGAACGGCGACTTTGTCGACCAGGTGCAGTGGAATGCCCCGGCGCTCAACACGGTGCTGTGGCGCTTCTCCGTTGAGGAAGTGCGCTACGTCCTCGACTATGGACGACCCGGTACGCCGATGGCTGCCTGGGGACTGCCTGGTGGTGGCCCCCTGACCGAGCAGCAGATCGACCAGATCATTGATTATCTCTGGTCGGTGCAGCTCACGCCGCAAGAGATGACCGCTGAGGTGGACGATGCGGTCAAGCAGGTGGATGCAGGTCTGGCCAAGCGGATGGTTGATGTTCGCGCTGAGAACGTGACGAAGGCCAAAGCGTTCAGCAAGGCCGCCGGTACCCAGAAGACCGTTGCCGACCTGCCGGTCGAGAAGGCCGTGGCGGGTGCCTCGAAGGAGAACGATGCCTTTGTCACGTCACGCCTGAACGAAGCGGACGAGTTGCAACTGGGCGAGATCCTCTTCAACCTGCCGACGGCAAGTGGCGCGTACAACTGCGCACGGTGCCACGTTCCCGGCGCCGCCTATGGGCAGGCCGGCAAACCTTTCGAAAAGCTTGAATACGGAGCCATGGGGCCAAGGTTGCAGGGGATCGAAACCAGGTCCACGCCGCGTGAGCACTTCGAGTTCATCATGTCCGGGTCTGAGAACGGCGTGAAGTACTTCAGCCGTTCCATCGGCTCTGGCAAGATGCCCGGCTTCGGCCTCAATCCAAATGCCGATGCCGAGGGCGTGCCGCAACTGGGCCCACTGGGTATGTACGACCCGGCGCAGGTCTGGTCGATCGTCACGTACGAACGCAACCTCGACCGCATCCCAAGCGCCAACCCGGATAAGGCGCCCCAAGCTTCACCTGACGATCTGGCGGTCGTGAACACCGAGCCACCTCAGGACGCTGCGCCAACCATTGAGGCTGCGCCGGCCCCGGGCGGCGAGCCCGCACCGACCACCGAACCCAACCAAGAGGGCTGATCCATGTTCTCGCTGATCGCTGCGATCACCTTCGACCCGACCATCCGCGGCATCCTTGTGGTTGCCGTTGCGGTCACCGTGCTACCCGGATCGATCTTTATGATCGTCTCCACAAATACCGGCGTGAAGCTGGGCATTTTGATCACCCTTGCTGGTCTCTTTGGCTGGATGTTCCTCATGAGCTCGGTGTGGTGGATGTATGGCATCGGCTTGAAGGGGCGCGATCCGTCCTGGCAGGCGATCGAAGTCAACATGTCCAGGGACAACGAGCCAAAGACCGATGGGGTGGGCTCGCTTCCCAGAGAGGAAGACCTGCCGGACCCGCTGGAACTACTGAACCGCTATCCGGATATCAAGGCCGAGGCGATGAAGGATCCAGCGTTTAAGGCGCTGGTCGATGGGCAGTCCACCGAGCACCGCCTCACGCTGACCAAGGTGGTCTCGCTCGATTCGCAGATCCGCGATGACCTCAACGAGGAACTCGGGGGCTGGCGCATCCTGTCCGAACAGGACACCCGACGTGGTGAGACGACTGCGGCGGCGGATTCAGTCCTTGCCTCGGATCGGTCCACCAGCCTGACCGGCTTCACCGGCACTGCCGACTACTTCGTCGAGGACGTGTTCTACCTCGGTGGCAAGCCGGCGGACGAGCCGATCCTGCCCGGGGACGAGCAGTCCCTGATCAGTCAGGGCTGGACGCGGTTCCTCTCGATCTTTGAAGTGAAGCACCCCGAGTTGTACTCGGTGGTGACTCTTCGGCAGGCCAAGAACTTTGAGGTCGACCCTGCCAAACCCCCACCGCCCACGCAGCCTCGCACCGACGTCGATGCCATCTCGGTGGTTCAACTGCGCAACCTTGGTGATAAGCGGTTCGTGCCGTTCCTGTTCACCATCGTGACCTTCGTGCTCTTCGTGTCTTTCGCCTACCTGCTGCATCATCGAGACAAGGTGGAGATGGCGATGGTGGAAGCACACGAGAAGGAGAAGAGCTAACCATGGGCCAGTTCCTTCCGGTGCTGGCCCTGGTGGTGCTCGGTGCGCTGTTTGCGGGTGTCTCGTCGCTTATGGGCAGGCTGCTGAACCCGCCCCAGCCCAATCCACGAAAGAACGCTCCTTACGAGTGCGGCATTGTGGATCAGGTCGATACGCCGTCACGCTTTCCAGTGAAGTTCTATCTGGTCGCCATGATCTTCATCGTCTTCGACATCGAGATCATCTTTCTCTTCCCATTTACTCAGATCTTCAAGGAACTGGGGGGCTTTGGCCTGGGTGACATCTTGCTGTTTTCAGCCACGCTGTTTATCCCGTTCCTGTTCCTTGTTTCCAACGGGGCGTTGGACTGGGGCCCGCTGAAGCGGCGTGGTCACTCCGACATTCGGGTTGGAGCCCATCGGACCACCAACACCACCGTGCGCAGGGTTGGCACCGAGGGTCGAGAGGCCGCATGAGCGACAAACTGACGTTTCGCAACGACGGTATTGCCGGACTGGAACACAACTTCCTGACAGGAAAGTTGGAGGATCTGGTGCAGTGGACACGTACCCGTTCCTCCTGGCCGGCCACCTTCGGCCTCGCCTGCTGTGCCATCGAGATGATGGCCACAGGCGGCAGCCATTACGACCTGGCTCGATACGGCATGGAGGTGTTCCGGGCGTCTCCCCGGCAGGCCGACATCATGATCGTTGCCGGTCGGGTGAGCCAGAAGATGGCCCCTGTCCTTCGCGAGATCTATGACCAGATGATGAACCCCAAATGGGTCATCTCCATGGGTGTGTGTGCGTCCACCGGCGGCATGTTTAACAACTATGCGCTGGTTCAGGGCGTTGATCAGGTGGTGCCGGTCGACGTCTACGTGCCCGGTTGCCCGCCCGGACCCGAAACGCTGATGCACGGCATCGAAACCCTCCACGCGTCGATCCGCGCCGGAGAGATCCTGGGCCGACGAGAGCGATACAACGGTGGAGCCAACATTCATATCGATGGGCCCAACCTGCCGCAGGCCGTCACCGTGGCCCCCCGTTCATGAGCGATAGCGCCTCGACCTCCCATCTCGATTGCCCGGTTGCGGGGACGGGCCGGCAACAGGTGATCTTCGTGCCCCGTGATCGCCTTCTCGAGGTGGCCAACGCCTTGCGCTCCGAGGGCTACTGGATGTGTGTCGACCTGTGTGGAGTCGACTATTTGTTGCACTTCGACCGGCAACTGCCCGTCGAGGTTGTGCCCGAGCGGTTCGAGATGGTGGTCTCGCTGCTCAACCACACCACAGGCACGCGGTTGCGAATGCGCGTGCAGGTTCCCGAAGACGACCTGGCTGTGCCGAGCCTGATCCGCGTGTGGCCGTCGGTCGACTTTCCCGAGCGTGAGATGTGGGACTTCTTCGGCATTGAGCCCCAAGGTCACCCAGGCCTCGATCGCATCCTCATGCCAGACAACTGGGAGGGGCACCCGTTGCGTAAGGACTACGCGGTGGGTGATATCCCCGTGCAATTCAAGGAGGCCTGATGACCGCCATCACACCGACGGCTCCGCCGCCCGAGGCCGACAATGCGGGCGGTACCGATCTGGATCACCTGGACGCGGCCCGCGCCGAACTGCTTGAGGACGCCTACGTACTGCGCATGACCGAGACGCAGGCCGAGCAGCACTCGGGCCTGACCGACGACCAGCACATGATCATGAACCTCGGGCCGCAGCACCCGTCCACCCACGGGGTGTTGCGAGTGGTGCTCGAGTTGGAGGGTGAGATCATTCGTCGCTCCCGTCCGGTGATCGGCTACCTCCACACCGGCATGGAGAAGACCGGCGAACAGCTCACCTACCTGCAGGGCCCCACCAACGTCACGCGCATGGACTATGCAAGTCCGCTCTTTAACGAGACCGTGTTTTCTCTCGCCACCGAGGAACTGCTGGGCATCGAGGTGCCCGAGCGGGCCACCTGGATCCGGACGTTGCTGTGCGAGGTCAACCGGCTCAGCTCCCACATGCTGTTTCTCGCCACCAACGGGATGGACCTTGGCGCCGTCGGCATGATGCTGTATGGCTGGCGCGAACGCGAAGAAACCCTTCGCTTCCTTGAGTTCGTCACCGGACTGCGCATGAACCACAACTTCATCCGCCCGGGCGGTGTAGCGGCTGACCTGCCCGATGGCTGGCAGGCCGAGCTGGAGTCTGTGCTCGACCTCATCCCCGGTCGGCTCCAAGAGTTCGACAAGCTGATGACCGGCCAGCCGATTTGGCGTGAGCGCTTGCAGGGCGTTGGTGTGATCACCGCTGAAGAGGCGGTCACCCTGGGTGCCACGGGCCCCATCCTGCGTTCCACCGGCTACGCATGGGACCTCCGGCGCGAGCAGCCGTACCTGGCCTACGAGCAACTCGATTTTGATGTGATCGTCGGCAGTTATGGGGATTGCTTCGATCGATACGCCATTCGAGTGAACGAAATCCGAGAGTCGATCAAGATTCTCCGCCAGTGCATCGACATGATGCCCAAGGGCAACTACAAGGTGCAGAACAAGAAGGTGACCCCGCCGCCCCGGGCCCGAATCGACGAGTCGATGGAAGCGTTGATTCACCACTTCAAGATCTACACCGAGGGCTTCAAAGTGCCCGAGGGCGAGGTCTACTGCGCGGTCGAGAGTCCTCGTGGCGAACTGGGTTGCTACCTGGTGTCGGATGGTTCGGGCACGCCCTATCGAATGCACATTCGAGGACCTTCCTTCCACAACCTGCAGTCGCTCCCGCACCTGATGGGCGACTCGATGATCGCCGACACCGTGGCGATTATCTCGTCCGTCGACCCGATTATGGGCGAGGTCGACCGCTAACTCGCAGGGACGAACCCGTGTTGGGGGCATCAGCGAGACCTGGCGACCGGATGTTGCGGCGGAGCCGCCCGCACGTCGAGCCAGGAGCTGCTCTGAGCCTGGCGGTCAGTTCCGGCGGCGTGCGCCGGCCACCAGCAGCAGGCCGACAAACAAGAGCGCCACTCCGGCAGCCAGCGCGGCTCCGGCTGAAATGCCGGTATTGGCCAACGCCGAGTTGCCGGCGGTGCCTGCGCTCCCGGCATTCGTTGGCAGCTGGGCGCCCTGGTTGGCGTAGTTGCTTTGGGCAACGTTGCCGGAAGGTGTCGGTGAGACCGTGGGTGCCGCCGCCGTCATCGGCGCACTGTTGAGGGTCTGCGTCGACCGCGCGGCCGAAGTGGTGGTGGCGGTGCTGCTGTCTGCCGGTAGTGCCCCTCCCGGTGCCGTCGTTGGTGATGGAAGCGTGGTGGCGGCCAGGCTCGTGGGCGCGATCGGCGCGGTGGTGGACACCGTGGGGTCTGTCGGTGGAGCGACAGGAGCGACCGTCGTGGTGCTGCTTGTTGTGTCGACGCTGCTGCTCGTTGTAGCCACCGAGTTGGTGGTGGTGCTGACGCTGCTGGTCGTTGTATCCACCGAACTGGTGGTGGTGCTGACGGTGCTGGACGTACTGGACGGGGGCGTCGTTGTCGGCACTGTCGTGACCGCATCGCCCTGTGTCCGGAAGGTCACCAGAATCTGGCCGGTGCGCCCGGCTGCCTCTGCCGCCTGACTGCTGGTGGCAGTGTCCTTGACCCAGGAGGAGCCGCCGCCGCCGCCACCGGCGCCGTTGCATTGCTCGAAGAACGAGCCGTTGTAGTTGGCACCTCGGGCGCCGCCCTCGTAACCGCCACCACCGCCGCCACCGGCGGTGGAAGTGCTGCCCGAAGCGATCGAGGTACCTGATTCGCCGTTGGGCCCGCGGGCCGCTGTGGAGTTCACGCCGCCGTCGCCCCCGATACCCCCGGTCGACAATCCGGCGGTTACCTGACCGTTTCCGCCCTTGGAGCCGGACGGGCCGGACCCGCCGCTCTCTGACGTTGACGACCCATTGCCGCCGACGCCGCCACTGCCGGCCTTGGTGGCGGCGCAGGCTGAGATGCCGCCGCCTCCGCCACCCGCGGCAACGACCAGGGCTGATGACCGATCGGCACCAGTGCATGCTGGGCCAATGCACACTCCTGATGCGCCGCCGCCGGTGCCGGCGCTGGCGCCGGCACTCTTTACCAGCGTCCACCCGGTACCGGCGCCGCCACCCTTGCTCCAGCCGCCGGTCGGGCCGACTGGCGATGCACCCGGCCCGTTCTTCCCGTTGGCGCCGGTGCAGCCGGTTGTTGCTGAAACTGTGGTGCCGGGCGACACCGGGAAGGAAGCAGTGACCGCTCCGCCCGCGCGGCCTTTGCCGGAGTCGCCAGAACTACCTTGGGCGCCGGCGTCGCCACCCCCTCCACCAACGGCGATGATGTCCAGAGCCACGGTACCGGCAGGCGCAGTGGTGGAATCCATAACGCCGCAGAGCGTGAGTGGAGTCCACTGCGTGGCCGCTCCGGCTGGTGACACGCCACCAAGGGCCGTGGCAACCAACAGGCCGCCGATCAGCGTGAGGGCCGCCCCGAGCCTGGAGAGGAACTTGTGACCGGGCTTGTGCATGGTTGCTTCCTCAACGACGAGCACGTGAGTGAGTGACGGGCGCCACGTGCGCTCAGGCCTGAAGGTAGCGCACAACCCTTGGGTCGTGCCTGGTCGAAGCGGACTTCAAGTGGACCAGCACGGCTGGGATGAGTTCGTCCACCCTGTGTTCCTCATGAGAGGCGACGCGGCTGCACCCAGAAGTGGGAAGAGCACCGAGGTGAACTCACTGGTCCACATCGATGCTCTTCAGTACAAGAGTCCAGCTGGCTAGCGGCGGCGTCGCTGCGCCCCCGCCAGCAGCAACCCGGCCAGAAGCAGCGCCAAGCCTGCGAGGAGGGTGGTGGCGGTTGAATTGCCGGTGTTGGCCAACGCCGGGCTGCCGTAACTTCCCGGGCTGCCACCGTTGGATGGCAACTGGGCACTGCCGCCTGCCTGCGGAATGTTGTTGGCAGGCGCCACGTAGTTGTCCGCTGCCGGTGAGGCGGCACCAGGGGGAGTAGGCGACGGCGTGGCCGTGCCCGGTGTGGGTGGGGGTGTGGGTGTGGGTGTGGGCGTGGGCGTGCTCGGTGAGGGTGTCGGCGTCGAGGAGGTGCTCGGTGGCCCGTTCCTCTCGGACGGTGAACCGGCGACGGTGGTGGTGCTCTCATCGATCGGGAGTACCGACGGGTCGAGTGCCGACGTGGCTCCCGGTTGGGTGGTGCTGGTGGTTGGTTCGGTGGTGCTGGTGGTTGCTTGGGTGGTGCTGGTGGTTGCTTGGGTGGTGCTGGTGGTTGCTTGGGTGGTGCTGGTGGTTGCTTGGGACGAGGTGGTGGTTACCTGCGGGTCGGCGAAAATCACCGCCACGGCGCCTGTGCCGTTCAACGCGCTCGTCGCAAACGACACGGCGGTGTTGGAACTCTTGGACCACGACGAGCCACCGCCGGCGCCGCCCCCGGAGCTGCAGCCGAAGTTGGCGCTTTGACCCGCTGCCCCGCCGCGCCATCCGCCTCCGCCGGCACCACTGGACGCATTCACGCCCAAGCCTCCGGTGCCGTCGTTGGCATTGCCGCCATTGGCTGAACCGGCCGCAGAGTTGACTCCACCCGCCCCGCCTGCGGCGCTCCCGCCGGCAGCACCATGGGCACTCTCTCCGTCGACCCCGGAGGGGCCTGATCCGCCTCCGGCTGCGGTTGCGCTGCCACTCCCGCCGTCACCGCCGCGGCCTGCTGCTGCAGCACCGGAGCACTTGTCCAGTCCGGCGCTTCCGCCGCCGCCCGCGACGACCGCGGCCGTAGACGGGTCGAGTGCCGAGCAGGTACCGCCAACGCACACGGCGCTGGAAGCCCCGCCTGCCCCGGTACCGACGTCGTCCGGGCAGAAGGCGGTGTCGTCAGCGAGCCCCCCGGCGCCGCCCTTGGACCAACCTGCAGAGGAGGCTGGACGTGTTGGATTGCCGCCGCAATTCGAGCTGGGGAAGTTTCCGCCTTGGCAGCCGACCACAGCGCTGATCGTGGCTCCCGGGGCGACGGCCACTGTGGCTGTCACCTTCCCCCCGAAACCGGGGTCGGACTTCTCGGTTCCCGATGAGGTGCCCGACCCCGCCGCGCCCGCGCGGGCGCCCTCAACCTTGATCGTCATCGAGGTGACCCCCGCCGGAACAGTGGTGGTGTCGAACACGCCGCAGGCGGTGGTTGGAGCCCAGAGTGTGACGGCCCCGGCCGGCACCACGCCGACGAGTGCAGTGGCGGCCAGCAGGCCGCCGATGAGCGCCATCGATGCTCCGACGGCCGACAAGATTTTGCGACGATGAACGCCCATGGGTGATTCCCTCCAGCATTGGCGAACTCCAACGGCCCACCGTGCAACATTCACGGTAGTGGTGCGTTTGCATCCAGTCCACCAAGAAATTCAGCGAGCACGTCTCCAAGCAGCGGTGCCGCAGCCGTACCCGTAGCAAAACTCGATCTCCGGGAAGGACGGAGTCGCTCAGCCAGGATGGTGATCAGCCGGCAACTGTGCTTGACGGTCGGTCTCGGCCCGACCCGCCAGGAGGGCGCCACCGATCACCAGTACCACTCCGCCCACTGCCAAAGCGTCGACGTGGTCGCCTTGAACCACGACTCCCAAACCGAGCGCCACCACGGGGATCAGGTAGGTGATGAACGAGGCTCGAGTGGAGCCGACCCGGCCGACCAGGGTGCCCATAATGAGGAAGGCCAGGCCGGTTCCGACCAGGCCCAAGACGGCGATGGAGAGGGCTGGAACTACCGCAACGTCGGAGGATGGTAGGCCGACCAAGCCAAATGGGAGCGTCCAGAGGGTGGCCAAGGCAAGCATTCTGGCCATCAGGGGACGTGAGCCGTAGCGGGCCTGAAGTGGTGCAGCCAGGTTGATCGCCAGCCCGTAACACATGGTGGCAATGACCACGAGGGCCACCCCCCAGGCCCTGGTGCCGCCGTCGCCCGCCGATGGGATGCTGATGGCCACGACGCCTGCGAACCCGACGGCGACTCCCAACAGTTGCGCGCCGGAGGTGCGGGTTCGAAAGAAGAGCACCCCGAAGAGCGCCGTGAAGATCGGCATGGCGCCGTTGAGCATGCCGGTGACCGCCGAGTTGATGTGCTGCTCGGCGATGGGAAACAACGTGAAAGGTATGGCCACCCACAACAACGAAAGTGCCATGACCCGAACCCGATCGCCTGGCTGGGTCGTCATGCGCGGCCCGGGGAGCAGGTTGAGTATCAGCGCGCCGAGTCCGACTCGGAGGAGGGTGAGCGTGCCGGGACTGACGGCTTCGAGGCCGATGGAGATGAACAGGAACGATGCGCCCCAGATACCTGCAATCGAGAGGAACAGCGCCCAGTCGGTGGCGACGAAGGCTTGACCTGATGACCCGGGTGGGGCCGGCTCGTTGGGGGGTGGTTGGGGCATCGGCCCATTCTGCCTGCACCCCTGAGGCCACCACGCCGACCGGATGCTCAGCGTGGGCATCAGGCGGTCGATGGGGTTCTCATGAAGGCATGGATGCGGCGGACGATTGACCGGCGGCGGCCGGGGCGGCGCGCCGGGTGGGCGGTTGCGCTGGTGACACTGGGACTGTCGGCTGCCTGCACGCCGGGCATCTTGGAGCAGGGCGAGGCCGGTACCGGCAAGCCGGCACGGGGTGGCGAGCCGACAACGGGCGCCGCGAATCAGGTGCCAGGTGCCGCAACGGATTGTCCTGCCACCGATGAGCTTTTCTGCGCAGTGGCGCCTCATGCATTCATCCAGACAGGCGCTCATGGCGATGAGGTAAGCCCCCTGGCGTTGGGGGCCGGAGCCAAGCCGACGGCTGAGGTGCCGGTGACCCTGAACGGGGTGAACCTGAAGCAGGGCCCATACCGCGAACGTGGGCGGTGGACCGATGACCTGGTGAACAGCGAACTGCAGTCGATGGGTGCCGACGGCGCTCCGGCCTTTTCGTTGGTGCGGGTGGCGCTGGACTGGCCCCGATTTCAGTACCGGGCGCCTGACGGAACGATCAGAATCGATCCTGACGGCTTGGCCGCACTCGATGACCTGATCGACGTTGCCGCCAAGGCCGATATCCACGTGATTCTGGATCTGATCCACGTGCGAACGCCCGATGGTCCGTGTACAGCGGACCATCGGCTGGCCGGGGCGAAGTGGAATGTGCCCGCGTGGGCGTGGGAAGAGGTCACCGGTGTGGCGCAGGACGACGACTGCAAGGCCCGTCCCAATGAACTGGGTGACCTGATGGATGAGGTGCTGGTGTTACCCGAGACCACTCGGTTCATCCGCACCATCCTGAAGCGCTACGACGCGTCGACGGCTCGTGGCCGCAACGTGGTGGCGGTGGAACCGGTGAGCGAGGCGGAGGCGTCTGGCGATGAGACCGGCTCGGCCACCTCGCGTACCCAACGACTGATCGACGCCGTGTACACCAGGTGGTTGGCGTCGGAGGGCCAGGCGTCGCTGCGCAGTGCCAACTCCACCAAGATCCTCATCCTCAGCCCTGACAAGGGCGATGCCAGCCTGCAGGGCGTCAACCTGGCACCCATCGCCCTACCAAACGTCGTCTGGTCGCACCACGACTACACGCTTGCTGTGATCGCCGGATCGGCCGCAGGTCAGGGCTACACCGAGGACGGCTGGGCCAGCTCCCAGATGCAGGACCGATCTGAGGTTCGACGTCCTGGTCGCCCCACCTACGACCCCGACCTGGTGTCCTTCGGGCGGCGACTGACCGAGCGGCGCGGCTACCTGGCCCAGATGCAGCACTGGGCCGCAGCCGGAGGGTTGCCGATCTTCGTCGGGGAGTACGGCATCCTCACCACGTGTGCGCCCGACGGCAACCTGGCGACGGCCCAGGCCTACGCCAAGGCCAGTCAGGAACTGTACGACGGAGCCCTCGTTGAGGGGGGAGCCGCGCCGGTGTCGCGCACCTGGTGGCAGCTGTCGATCGGTGGCACATTCGGGGGTGAGTTTGCACTGCTCGCCATCGATGGCCGCACCTGTCCCGGAATCGACGATGCCGGCTGGATGCCGGCTGCATTCGACCTCACCGCGGGCCGCATCCGTTAGACCGAAGACGTCTCGAAGCACGGTGTCGCTGCCGGCGGTTTTGGTGGGTCGCGATGGCGTCAGTAGCCTTCGACTCAATGCAACCCGACCCGTGGCGGCGCACTCCTTCCTCTCCCGCGACCGGGCAGAGGCGGGCAACATCGTGAGCCGTTTGAGCCCTGAGAACGAGGCGTTGGCGCGAGAGATCATCGCCCGCTACCCACGCCCCAAGTCGGCCGTGATCCCGCTGTGCCATCTGGTGCAGGAGGAGCACGGTCACCTGACCGACGACGGCATGGCCCACGTCGCCGAACTGGTGGGGGTCACCGCCGCGCAGGTGCAGGGCACGGCCAGCTTCTACGAGATGTTCAAGCGCCACGAGACCGGTCGTTATGTGTTGGGTATCTGCACCAACATCAGCTGCCTGGTGCTCGGTGGGGCCGAGCTTTTGGCCCGTGCCGAGGAGCGCCTGGGTATCCGCGCAGGCTCGACCACGGCCGATGGCAGGGTCACGCTGGAAGACACCGAATGTCTGGCGGCGTGCACGGATGCGCCGATGTGTCAGGTGAACTACCGCTACTTCGGCCAACTTTCGGATGCAGACTTCGACGAACTGCTTGACGACATCGCCTCGGGCGCAATCGACGAGGTGGTGCCCGCGCACGGCACCCTCGCCCTGGTGCGCCAGCACATCCCCGACGACCGCGTGGCCAACATCGGGCCGCCGGAAATCCAGGTGGCACCGCAGTGGTTCACCCGCCGCGAGGCCTACCTGGCCCCAACCGATGTCGAGGGTGGCGCCTGATGGGCTACCGCAATCACCACTCCACATTCGGTGCGGCCGACGGCACCCCCCTGGTGGTGTCGTCCCGTTTCGGTGAGCTCAACGGCCACACGCTTGACGGCTACAAGGACACCGGCAGCTACACCGGCTACGCCGCGCTCAACCAGATTCTCTCGATGGCCCCGTCGCAGGTGCTCAGCACCGTGCGCGACGCCACATTGCTGGGGCGAGGAGGCGCCGGGTTTCCCGCGGGCGTCAAATGGGGCTTCCTGCCCCCCGACGTGCAGCCCCGCTACATCGTGGTCAACGGCGACGAGTCCGAACCGGGCACCTATAAGGATCGCCTCCTCATGGAGCGCGACCCACATCAACTGATCGAGGGTTGCCTCATCGCCGCCTATGCGGTGGGGGCCTCGCAGGTCTTTCTGTACGTACGGGGCGAAATGGCCCATGCGCAGGAGCGCATCGCCGCCGCCCTCAATGAGGCGTATGCCGCCGGTCTGGTTGGCCGCAACATCGCCGGAACCGACTACTCGGTTGACATCGTCATGGCATGGGGCGCCGGCGCCTACATCGTCGGCGAGGAGACCGCGCTGATCGAGTCGCTCGAGGGCGAACGGGGTATGCCCCGCTTGAAGCCGCCCTATTTTCCGGCCGCCAAGGGGCTCTACATGGCTCCGACGATCGTCAACAACGTCGAGACGCTGTCGAACCTGCCGTGGTTGTTCAACCACGGGGTGGAGAACTATCTCAAGACCGGCACCGAGGCCAGCCCCGGCACCCGCCTGATCGCACTGTCAGGGCACGTGAATCGGCCCGGCGTGTACGAGATACCACAGGGCACGACCACGTTCGAGGACCTGTTCTACGGCGAGGATTACGGGCAGGGCATCCGCGACGGCAACCAGTTGAAGATGTTCATCCCCGGCGGTGGCTCCGCTCCCTGGTTCTACCCCGAACAGGTGGGCATGGCGTTGGAAGGCAGGGCCATCGGCGGCGCCGGGTCGATGCTGGGCTCGGGTGCGATCGTGGTGATGGACGACACCACCGATGCGGTGGCCGCGTGTTTGCGGCTGGTCCGCTTCTACGCACGCGAGAGTTGCGGCAAGTGCACGCCGTGCCGCGAGGGGACCACCTGGCTGGAACGCATCCTCCGCCGCATCATCGAGGGTTACGGCCGCCCTTCCGACATCGGGCTGCTCGAGGACGTCGGCGACAACATCTCGCCGGGCCCCTACCCCAATGCGGCATGGGAGGCGGAGGGCCTGGAGGCCATCCCGTTCCCCCCGAGACAGACCACCATCTGCCCGCTCGGCCCCTCGGCCGTTGCGCCGATCACCTCGGCGCTGCGGCGCTTCCGAGGAGAGTTCGACGCCTATATCGCTGCTGCGCAGAACGAGTCGCAAGGTGGAGGTGCCCGTGTCTGAGGACCCCAAGGCCGAGGCCGTCGAGGGCTTGGAGGAGGTCCCGGTTCAGTTGGGTCGTCAACGCCCCACACTGACCCGGTTCGCCCCGGAGAACCCCAAGCCGATCGAGATTACCGACCCGGTGGAGATCACCGTCGACGGGCGCACGATGACCGTGCAGAACGGCGACCTGCTGATCGACGCGGTCGAGCGCCACGGCGTTTACATCCCCCGGTTCTGCTACCACCCGCGCATGGAGCCGGTGGGTATGTGCCGTATGTGCCTGGTGGAGATCGAGGGCCCGCGCGGCACGGCGCTGCTGCCCAGCTGTATGCAGCGGGTGTCCGACGGCATGGTGGTGAACGCCGAGAGCCCCGGAGCGCTGAAGGCCCAGGACGGGGTGATCGAGTACCTCCTGATCAATCACCCGCTCGACTGCCCGGTGTGCGACAAGGGCGGCGAGTGCCCACTGCAGGACCAGTCGATGGCCTACGGCCCTGGTGAGAGCCGGTTCGTGGAGGAGAAGCGGCACTACGAGAAGCCGATCTCGCTCTCGGAAACCGTGTATCTCGATCGCGAGCGTTGCATTCTGTGCGACCGCTGCACGCGGTTTGCCGATGAGGTCGCCGGCGACCCCCTGATCACCTTCATGAACCGGGGCAACAACACCGAGATCGCCACGTTCCCCGACGAACCTTTTGCGTCGTACTTCTCGGGCAACACGGTGCAGATCTGCCCGGTCGGTGCGCTGACCGCCAAGCCATACCGATTCAAGGCCCGTCCGTGGGATCTGACCGAGGTGGAGAGCACCTGCACGTCATGCTCGGTGGGCTGCCGCGTCACCGTGCAGTCAAGCCGAGACGAACTGCTGCGCCTTCAAGGCGTCGATTCGGACCCCGTCAACTGGGGTTGGCTGTGTGACCGGGGCCGGTTCGGCTTCGAGGCCAACAAGACCGACCGAATCCTCCAACCGATGGCGCGTAGCGGTGGCGAACTGGCGCCGGTGCGCTGGTCGGAGGCCTATTCGGCCGCTGTCGCAGCCATCAAATCGTCCCTTGACCATGGCGGCCCTGACTCGATCGGGGTGCTCGGTGGTGCCCGGCTGACCAACGAGGCCGCCTACGCCTGGACCAAGCTGGCCAAGGGGGTCTGGGGTACGGACAACGTCGACGCACAGTTGGGCGATGGCCTACCCGCAGAGCTGGCACTGGGTCTACCCGCCGCCACCATCGACGACGTGTGCGAGCCCGGCGGCACCGTGCTGTACCTGGGCCCCGACCCCCGCGAGGAACTGCCGGTGCTGTACCTGCGGTTGCGCCACGCGGTCACCACCGATCGTGTCACGCTGATCAACGCAGCGGCGGTTCCCGGCAGCCTCGATGGGTTGGCTCGGGTCAGCCTTGGCGTGCCGATGGGTGAGCTGGGCCGCGCCGTTGCCGCACTGCTGGGCGTGGGTTCCGAACCGTCAGGATCGGTGAATCCCCAACTGCTGAGCGAAGCGGCCAAGCTGATCGAGGGCGAGGGTCCGCTGCGCGTGGTACTTGGTCGTCGTTCCCTGTCCGAGGGATACGGCCCGGTCGCCGACGCCGTTGCTGCAATCCGCGAGGCCCGACCTGACGCCACCTTCCTCACTGCGTTGCGGCGTAGCAACGTGCGAGGGGCACTCGAGCTGGGCATGGCCCCGGGGTTGTTGCCCGGGCGCATGACGCTTGACGCCGGCCGGGACTACTTCTCCGGCTACTGGCACACGGTGCCTGCGACCGCGGGCCTGGATGCGGCGGGCATCGTGGAGGCCGCAGCCGATGGCCGGATCAGCACGCTGATCCTGCTGGGGGCCGACCCGATCTCCGACCTGGTTGCCGACGTGGATGCTGTGGCCGCCCTGGAGCGGGCCACCGTGATCAGCCTTGCCACACACCACTCCGATTCGACGTTGGTGAGCGACGTCGTGCTGCCGGTTTCGGCACACGGGGAGGTGGGTGGAACCACCGTCAACATGGAGGGCCGGGTGACCGCTCTTGGCCGGCGGGTCACCACTCCCGGGTCCACCAGGGCCGACTGGGTGATCGCCGCCGAACTTTCTGAGCGCCTGGGCACCGACCTCGGGCTCACCTCGATCGAGGCCATCGATTCAGAGATCGAACACGCCGTGCCCACCTTTGCGGGGGCCGACCTGGGCAAGCTTGAGGATCCGGGGCGACAGGACGGCGTGGTGGTGCCCATCCTCGATGATGTGGCGTGGACCGAGGCCGGATTGCCCGACCGCCTGAGCTTTGAGCCGGGCGATCCAACCCAGGTTCCGGCCATCTCCAGTTACTCGTTGCGCCTGGTGCTCGTGCGGCGGCTCTACGATTCGGGAACCATGCTGGATTCCATGCCCTCCAGCCGTCCTCTGACGGTCGCTCCCGAGGCTCGACTGAACCCCGCTGACTTCTCGCCGCTTGGCGTGGACGAGGGCGCCAACCTCACGCTGAGGACGCCGTCCGGGGCGATCACGGTTCCGGCTCGAAGCGACGAAGCGGTTGCCCGCGGCAACCTGGAGTTGAGCGGAGCAGCGCAGGCTGGAGCGCTGGCGCTGTGCGATCCGGATGCGCCCCTCACCGAGGTGCGCATCGAAACCGTCGACGGGGGGTTGAGCTAATGGACCCCCTCCTCTCCGGCAGCTTCGGCTGGGGTGCCGTTGGCATCGTGGCGCTCAAGGCCGTGCTGGCGTTTACGGCGCTTCTGGTGGCCGTGATCCTCATGGTGTGGTTCGAGCGCAAGTTCATCGGCGACATGCAGAACCGCATCGGTCCCAATAAGGCCGGGCCGTTCGGCCTGCTGCAAACCCTCGCCGATGGCCTCAAGTTGGCCTTCAAGGAAGATCTACTGCCCGATCGGGCCGATCGCTTCGTCTTTCGCCTGGCCCCGTTTCTGGCGGTGATTCCCGCATTTGGGACGTTCGCGATCGTGCCCCTGGCCGGAAATTTCAATGACAACAGCGACGGGGTGGTGTCGGTCTTCGGCCAGAAGACGCTGGTCCAGGTGGCCGACCCGCAGTTCGGCATCCTGTTGATGCTCGCCTTTTCCGGCATCGCCGTGTACGGCGTCATGTTGGCGGGCTGGTCATCCGGCTCGAAGTACCCGTTGCTCGGTTCGGTGCGAGCCTCCGCCCAGATGGTGTCCTACGAGGCGGCACTGGGTCTCACCGTCGCGTCGGTGCTGCTGATGTCAGGCGTGTTGTCCACCAACGGCATCGTCGCCGGGCAGGCCACCTGGAACTGGAACCTGTGGGCCACGGGCGTGGTGCCGTTTGTGGTCTTCCTGATCGCAGTGACCGCCGAGCTCAACCGACCGCCTTTCGATTTCGTCGAGGCCGAACAGGAACTGGTCGGCGGGTTCAACACCGAGTACTCGTCGATGCGCTTCGCCATGTTCTATCTGTCCGAGTTCATGAACACGGTCACGATGTCGGCCATCATCGTCACCCTGTTCTTCGGTGGCCCGGCAGGACCCACCTTCGGGCTCACCGGCTTTCTCGGATCCTGGCTGATCCCCTTTGCTTGGTTCTTTGCCAAGCTCGCCGTGTTCCTGTGCGTGTTCGTGTGGTTCCGGGCGACGCTGCCCAGGTTCCGCTACGACCAACTGATGGAGATTGGCTGGAAGCGGATGATCCCGCTTGCCTTGGGTTGGTTCCTGGTGCTCACCGCAGTGAAGGTGGGCCAGGATCAGGGCTGGAATCTGGTGTCGGTGATAGCTGCCGTGTCGGTGCTGTTGCTGCTGGGTTGGAGTTCGATCATGGTCGCCTCCAAGGCCGCGTCGGCCCGTCGGGAGGCCGGTCGTCACGACCTGCTTGCCGACTCCGAGGTGGCGCCGCCCGGCGTCGATCCGTTGGCTGCCGCCCGCAAGCTGAATGCGGTGGGATCCCCGAGTTCGACCGGGAGGCGCTGATGGGGTACCTCGACGGGTTCGCCGTCACCTTCAAGAAGCTGTTCAAGCGCAGCGATACCGGTCGCATCCTCACGGTGGACTTCCCCAAGGAGAAGACGGCTCGGCCCAACCGGCTTCACGGCCGCCACGTACTCAACCGGTACGAGGACGGCATGGAGAAGTGCATCGGCTGCGAACTGTGCGCCGGGGTGTGTCCCGCCAACTGCATCTACGTGCGCGGAGCCGACAATGACCCGGACGACCCGACGTCTCCGGGTGAGCGTTTCGGGTTCGTCTACGAGATCAACTATCTGCGCTGCATTCACTGCGATCTGTGCGTCGAGGCCTGCCCCACCGAGGCGATCACCGAAACCAAGCAGTTCGCGTTCTCCTTCAGCCAGCGTGGCGACGCCATCTACACCAAAGCCGAGCTGTTGACCGACGATAAGGGCAGGGCACAGCGCCAGCCGTGGGAACTGTGGTCGGGTGAGGAGGACGAGCACACCTCGGCGTGGATGCGTGCCACGTCCCCACAGGGCGATGCCAACTTCGAGGGCGTGGTCGCCTGGTCGGGCGAGCTTGGCTTCGGAGTGCGTGCACCCGAGCGAGGCCAAGTCGCAGATCGGTCGTCGGGCGAGGACGAGTCCACCGTTGGCAACCCTGCTTCAGAGGGTCCGGCTGCATCCCACGACGCGGATGGGGCCCACTGATGGTGGACTTCGTCGTCTTCGCAATTTCTGCCGCCATCGTGTTGGGCGGTGCGCTCGGAGTGATCGGCTTCCGCAATCCGGTCCACAACGCGCTGTCGCTCATTGCCACCTTGTTTGGCGTAGCCGTGTTGTTCATCGCCCAGGAGGCCTACTTTCTGGCCGCGGTGCAGATCATCGTCTACGCAGGCGCAATCGTGGTGCTGTTTCTCTTCGTCATCATGCTGGTGGGCGTTGACCGGTTGGAACGTTTGGACGCCGACACGTTGAAGGGGCAGCAGGTGGCCGCTGCCGTGGTGGGCGGCGCCGTTGCGGTGCTGTCGGTCCTCGTGTTGTTCGCAGGGAAGGCGGGAGCGCCCCTTGACGCGGCCGTCACCCGGTCGCTCTCGGGTGAACGTGACGTTGAAGGACTCGCGCGTCTGGTGTTCACCGACTATGTGTGGGCATTTGAGATCACCTCGGCGTTGCTGGGTATCGCCGTGGTGGCGGCGGTGCTGCTGTCCCGTCGCTCCACAGAGACGCCTCTTGACGCCGACGACTATCCGGATGTGATCGATATCTTTGAAGATGACGTGCCGGAGAATCGCCTGGAAGAACTGGGCGATGTTGACGGGAGTCGGTCCGGGGCGGCTGGTTCGGACAACCTCGTGAGCGACGCGGAGGATCCCCGATGACGCCGTTGGCCGCCGATCTCGCCATTGGACAGGACGCCTACCTGCTGCTGGGTGCCGGGTTGTTTGCGATCGGGCTGGTGGGCCTGATGGTTCGCAAGAGCGCGCTGATCATGTTGATGTGCGTCGAGCTGATGCTGAATGCAGTTAATCTCACGCTCGTTTCGTTCAGTCAAACCTTGAACGACCGGGTGGGACAGATGGTGGTGTTCTTCGTGATGGTGGTGGCTGCCGCCGAGGTGACGGTTGGCCTGGGCTTGATTGTGGCGCTGATGCGTCGACGTCCAAACGCCACCGCCGATGACGTCGCGGTATTGCGGGGTTGAGCTGATGGAACTTGCCGAGCTGATCTGGCTCATTCCCGCCTTCCCGCTGCTGGGTGTGCTGCTCCTGCTGGCGTTCGGCCCCAAGCTGGGCGAACCACGCTCCGGTTGGCTGGCCACCGTGATGATGGCCGGGTCCTTCGGAGCCACGGTGTTGGTCTTCGTTGGGCTGTTCGGCATGGACGAGGCGGACCGGTCGGTGACCGTCAACCTGTTCCGTTGGATCCCAGCCGGATCCTTCAGCGTCGATGTTGGTTTTCTGGCCGACCCGCTGTCGATCACGATGTGTCTGTTCGTTACCGGGGTCGCCACGCTGATCCACCTGTACTCCATCGGGTACATGCATGGAGACCCGAAGTTCTCCAAGTTCTTCCTCTACCTCAACCTGTTCGCCTTCTCGATGCTGATGCTGGTCACCGGGTCCAACCTGTTGATCACCTTCCTCGGCTGGGAGGGTGTGGGTGCGTGCTCGTACTTCCTCGTGTCGTTCTGGCACCGCAGTGAGGTCAACGCTGCGGCCGGTAAGAAGGCGTTCGTGACCAACCGGGTGGGCGACGTTGGCTTCATGCTGGGCACGTTCCTGGTGTTCACCACCATCGGATCGTTGAACTACCTCGATATCTCGGCAGCGGCGTCCGGTATTGCCGGTACGACGGCGGTGGCGATCGGCCTCCTGTTTTTTCTCGGCGCCGCCGGCAAGTCGGCCCAGTTGCCGCTGCTGGTGTGGCTTCCCGACGCGATGGCAGGCCCCACTCCGGTGTCCGCGCTGATCCACGCCGCCACCATGGTCACCTCCGGCGTGTACCTGCTGGTGCGGCTCAACCCGGTGTTGGTCAATGCCGCCCTGGCCAACGAGGTCATTGCCTGGGTCGGCGCCCTGACCGCCCTCTGGGCCGCCACCGTGGCCCTGGCGCAGAACGACATCAAAAAGGTGCTGGCGTACTCCACCATCTCTCAGCTGGGTTACACCTTCCTGGCCGTGGGCACTGGCGCCTACGGCGCAGCGATCTTCCACGTGGTCACCCACGCGTTCTTCAAGGGCCTGCTGTTCCTGGGCGCCGGCTCGGTGATCCACTCGCTCAACGGTGACCAGGACATGCGTCGCATGGGTGGGTTGCGTAAGTACCTGCCGATCACGTCGACCACCTTCATCATCGGTTGGCTCGCGATCGCAGGCGTACCGCCGTTCTCCGGTTTCTGGAGTAAGGACGACATCCTCGCCGGCGCATGGGAGTTTGACGCAGGGGGTAAGGCGCTCTGGGCCATTGGCCTGCTGACCGCACTGCTCACCGCGTTCTACATGACCCGTCAGGTGATCCTGGTGTTCTTCGGCCCCGAGCGCTTCCGCCCGGAAACCGTCGAGGCAACCGTTGCCGTCGCCGCCACGGTGGGCGCCGCCGATGCGGGCGCCGCCGAAGGCGCCCAGACCACAGCGTCAGGCGTTTCTCCGACCATCCCGGCCTCTGTTGGGGCTTCGCTCGGAGCTGATGCCGAGTGGGGCCTGGTGCCAATCACCGAGCCGCGCGCCGAAGGCATCGGCCTCGGCCCAGACGAGGATCCACATGAGTCGCCGCCACTGATGCTGATACCCCTGGTGGTGTTGGCAGGCCTTGCGGTCGTCGGAGGATTACTCAGCCTTCCGTTCACCGAGAACACCCGCTACCTCGAGCGTTGGCTTGAGCCGGCGCTGGCCCACGGCCATGAGGCGCCGGGTGTCCCAACGCTGATCGCTCTCGCCGGCGGTGCCATCATCACGGCGTTGCTCGGCATCGCCGGAGGCTTTGGGGTGTACCTGCTCCGTAAGGCCGACCCGCGTCGGCTCGAGTTGGGGTTCTTCCGCTCTGCCTGGCACTACGACGAGGGCCTGTCTTCGTTTGTCGCCGGACCGGGTCGTCGATTCTTCGATGGCCTGGCGGAGTTCGACCGGCAGATCATCGATGGCGCCGTCAACGGTCTTGGCCGTCTATCACTGCGTAACGGACGGTTGCTTGGCCTGCTGCAGACCGGCCAGTTGCGCCGATACGTGCTGGGTATGTCGGTTGGTGCCGTTGCCGTATTGCTGTACTTCGTGACGAGGATGTCGCTCTGATGGCCCCGATGTTTGCCACCTCGACCGTACTCGCCTCGGGTACCGCTGCTCTGCCGGCGCTACTGCCGGCGTTGGTGCTGGTGCCCCTGCTGACCGCAGTGATCGTCATGCTGCTGCCGTCCAAGGACGAATCCACGCCCCGCCAGGTGGCGCTGATGGGTGCGATGGTCACCGCCGCCCTGTCGATCTACCTGCTCACCCAGTTCCAGCGGGGCGAGGCGGGCTACCAGTTTGAGGTGCAGGCCACCTGGGTCGCCGACTGGGGTATGTCATGGCATTTGGGTGTGGACGGCATTTCGCTGTTCATGGTGGTGCTCACCGCGGTGCTGTACCCAATGAGCATCCTGGGGGCCCGCGCAGGTCACGCACCCAAGGCGTACTACGCCTGGATGTCGCTCTTGATGGCAGCTTCAATCGGCGCTTTCGTCTCGCTCGACCTGCTGTTGTTCTTCCTCTGCTTCGAGATGGTGCTCGTGCCGATGTACTTCCTCATCGGACGATGGGGCCACGGCAACGCCACCTACTCGGCCAACAAGTTTTTCCTCTACACCATGTTTGGCTCGGCCTTCATGCTGGTTGGCCTTCTGTCGCTGGTGTTCCTCAATTCCCAGGCCACCGGTCGTATGACCTTCGACCTGGTCGAACTCACCGCCAGCCAGGCCATCTCCACCGATGCAGCCCGGTGGATCTTTGCCAGCTTCGCCATTGCATTTGCGGTGAAGGTGCCCATGTTCCCGGTGCACACCTGGCTACCCGATGCGCACACCGATGCGCCCGTCGCCGGGTCGGTCATCCTGGCGGGTGTGCTCTTGAAGTTGGGCGCCTACGGCCTGATTCGCTTTGGTCTGGAACTGTTCCCCGAGGCCGCCCACTGGGCAACCCCGGTGATCATGACGCTGGCGGTCATCGGCATCATCTACGGCGCGATCGTGGCTGCCATGCAGACCGACTTGAAACGTCTCGTGGCGTATTCGTCGGTGGCCCACATGGGCTTCATCGTCCTCGGTGTGTTCTCACTCACGGTCATTGGGGTCAACGGCGGCGTGCTGCAGATGTTGAACCATGGCATCTCCACGCCCGCGCTGTTCCTCCTCGTCGGCTACATCTACGAGCGCCGCCACACGCGCGACATGAACGAGCTCGGTGGCCTGCAGGTCAAGGCGCCGGTCCTGGCCGGGTTCTTTATGATCGTGATGCTGAGCTCGGTTGGGCTTCCCGGCCTGAACGGATTCGTCGGCGAGTACCTGTCGATGCTCGGCGCCTGGCAGACCCATCGATGGTGGGCCGTGGTGGCGGTGTTTGGCGTCATCCTCGCCGCCCTCTACCTCCTCTGGGGCTACCAGCGCGTGTTCCACGGTGAACCGGTTGGAGACAACGACACCATGACCGACCTGAAGCTGGGTGAGCGGGGCCTGATGGCCGCCTTCGTCGCCGTGATCGTATTTCTGGGTGTGTACCCCCAACCAGTGCTGGATCGCATCAGTCCATCGGTGGAGCGGGTGGTGGTGCAGGTGGAGCGGCACGCCGACTACCGCGCGCCGAAGCCACCTGAGGCGCCTCAGGTCGCCGACGCACCACAGCACTCCGGCCAGGCCGGGGAGGGTGAAGGATGATTGCCACCGTGCTACAAGGGCTACCCGGTGCAGCAACATCGGCCACCCAGGCCGGAGCGCCTGCGGTGACGCCCAACGTCACCTGGGGATATCTGGCACCGATCCTGATCATGTTTGGCGGCGCCCTGCTGCTGCTGCTCCTCGGTGCGCTGATGCCCAACGGGGTACCTCGCCACGTGGCGTCCTTTGGCACCGTCGTCGTGGGCCTTGCGTCGATGGCATCCGGTGTGCCGCTCTGGCTGCGCATCATCGACCCCACCCGTGGCCCCACCTCGGCGGTCGCCGGGGCGGTGGGCGTCGACGGATTCTCGGTGTTTGCCTACTGGGTGATCGCTGCCGCAGTGGTGCTGGTGGCCTTGCTGTTCCACGGTTATCTGGCTCGAGAGGGCCTCGAAGGCGTCGAGCCCTATGCGCTCATGATGTTCTCGGCGGCGGGCGCCATGGTGATGGCATCGGCCAATGACCTGGTGGTTTTGTTCATCGGTCTGGAAATCCTGTCGCTTGCCGCGTACACGCTCGCCGCCATGCATCGCCGCCGCATCGGCTCGCTCGAGGCGGGTCTGAAGTACTTCATCCTTGGTGCCGCCGCATCGGCCTTTCTGTTGTACGGCATCGCGCTGCTCTACGGCGCCACCGGTACCACCAGCCTCGGTGCTATGCGCACCTACCTCGACGGTCAGGGGCTGGTCTCCGACAACCTGTTGTTGGGTGGTATCGCCATGGTGATCATCGGACTCGGTTTCAAGGTGGCGGCGGTGCCGTTCCACTGGTGGGCGCCCGACGTGTACCAGGGAAGCCCCACCCCGGTGACCGCCTTCATGGCCTCGGCCATCAAGGCGGGTGCGTTTGCAGGGCTGTTGCGGCTTCTGGTGGTGGCGCTTCCGGCCTACCGGGGCGACTGGCGTCCGGTGATTGAGGTGTTGGCGCTGCTGTCGCTCTTTGGTGGTGCGTTTGGCGCAATCGTGCAGACCGATGTCAAGCGCATGCTGGCGTACTCGTCGATCAACCACGCCGGGTTCATCCTGGTCGCCGTTGACGCGGCCTCCGCCCAGGGCATTTCGGCGGCGTTGTTCTACCTGGCCGTGTACTCCCTGATGACCATCGGCGCCTTCGCCGTCGTCACGGTTATCAGCCGTGAGGGCGACGGACACACCTCGCTGGCCGACCTTCGGGGGCTTCCGACGGCTCGACCTGCGTTGGCGTTGGCCTTGGTGGTGTTCGTCCTTGCGCAGGCAGGCGTCCCCTTCACCGGCGGCTTCTTCGCCAAGTTTGGTGTGATCACTGCGGCAGTCGATGCCGGTCATTGGTGGATGGGGGTGGCCGCCATGGTTTCCGCCGTCGTTTCGGCGTTCCTCTACCTGCGCATCGTCGGTGCCATGTATTGGCCCTCCGATGAGGCAGAGGACGGCGCGACCCCAGCGGTCACCCGGGCACAGTTGCCGTTTCCCCGCACCGCCGGCATCGCGCTTGGTCTCTGCCTGGTGGGCGTGTTGATCATCGGCATCTTCCCGGGTTTGATCACCAACCTCACCCGCCAGGCAACCGTCATCCTCGGCTGAGTAGCCGGGGGTGCGTGCCCGATATCGGCGAAATTGAGACCGTTGCAGTTGTCCGTCGTCGCACGCTGCATCTTCGGCGCATCCTCGCTGAGGTAAGTGCACCACGGGGGGTGGTGGGCCCGGTAGGTTGAAGTAGCCACGTTGGTGTCCGTCGGGAATCTTTCGGTGGGCGAAGCGTGGACGATATTTCTCACGAGAGGGGCATCTCATATGGCGATCAACGGCTATCGCACCATCCCAACCGATGGTGCCGGCGAATTGTTTTCATGGCCTGGATGTGTCGTCCTGGTCAATCAGGGTTGGGTCGACGGACCGGCATTTGCAGAACGCGTGGCGGCCACCGACCACGAGGACGCAGCCCTCGCATTCCGCGACCTGGCCGGTTGGCTGCTTGCGCGATCCGGTGATCAGGTGGCCGACTTCGCCGCGGTGCTTCAGACCGGATCGTCGCTGCTGTGCATGGCAGCCGGTGCAGCGGAGGTGGCCCTTGACGACGGACGGCGGGTTGCAGCCGACGTGTCCGGCATGTGGGCCCAGTTGGTTTTGCCCAATCGGCCCAGTCAGATTCAGCTTGGCGTCAGTGCCGGCGCCGCTCCCGATCGGATTGACCTCGAGCACGGGGTGGTGCCGGCGACCGGCGCCATCCTGATCCCGAGGGGCGACGGGCCCACCGTCGACATCGCCGGCGAGAGCGCATCCCAAGCCGGCGAAACCGACGCCGGCAATGCCAACCGCCCGGCGGAGCCTGGGGACGGGGAACCCGCAAGCGTGACGTCATCGGCGACCGCTCCGGAGGGTGGCGTCAGCCGACCGCAGGCCGGCGGCGCCCCGAGCGTTGCAGAGGAGGCTCCCATTGACGAGCCCAACCCGACTTTGGCCGTAGCGAGTCCCGTCCCGGCTCCTGGCAACCTGAGCGAGCCCTCCTCCGGCATGTCGGGTGGTGTCGCTGAGGTCGATTTGGCGGCCATGCCTGCGCCTGACGCAGACGTGACCGGCGATCCACGCGGTTCGCCCAGGGCGTCCACCGGAACGGACACCGAACGCGGCCGACATCAGTTGCCCTTCGATGGCGAACTCGATGAGGGTCAGCCCACCGACGCCGATGGTCTGATCGGCATCGTGAGCGAGGAGCCGGAGTCATCGGGCGGCTCCGGCTCCGCAGCCGTCGAATCCGCCCGACCTGGTCACCCCCTTGATGGGCCAGAACCAACCGGCGAGCATCGAGCAGCCTCCTCGTTTGGCGAGGAGACGGCGTCGGTGGTCGACGAGCCGTCAAACGCGCCTCCTGAGCCCGCCGCTGCACCGGCTGCCGGCGAGGCCACAGGTTTGGTCCCCATCGTGACCACCCCGGATGTGCCTGGTTCGGGTATGCCCTCCTCGATGCCCGCCGAGCCCGAGGTGGCTCCGTCAGCAGGTGACCGCAGCCCTCGCGGGGCCGCAGCGCTCAACAATGAGGCCGACTGGCCACCACCCCCGGCCTGGGCGGCAGGTGGTGCCCGTGACGACGCGCCGGAAGACGTCGAGCAGCCGGACGACCCCGAGTCCGCCGGGGATTCCGACGCATCAGACGCCTGGGAGGATGATTCATGGTCCACCGGTGCCGGCGCCTTTGACGGCGTTGGCGGCGCAGACGCCGATCTGGTCACCTCCAGCGAGGATTCCGGTGACGATTCGAGCGATGCCTCAGGTGACGACACCAACGAGCGCGAGTGGGACGCCGATGGTGGCGATGACGACCAGTCGATCCCGCTCCTCCTGTTCGATGACGGCGTGGCCGTGGAGTTGCCCGGCGACGTGCTGATTGGTCGTCGGCCCGACCCTGGGGTTCGCGACGACCCGACCAGGCTTCATACCTTGACCATGACCGATGATTCCCAAGCGGTGTCCCGCAACCACGTGGAGTTGCGTCGCCGCGACGACGAGGTGTCCATTGTGGACTGCGGCTCGGCCAACGGCACGTTCGTCGAGGCAACCCCGGGCGAACTCACCCGCCTCGACGCCGAGTCGCCGCACATGCTTCGAGACGGCGAACGGGTGGTGTTTGGCAAGCGGTGGTTTGAATACCGCGCCCCGAGGGGCGCCAACGACGCCGACTAACCCGAATCATCCACAGGCCGAGGGGTGAGCGCCTGGAAACCTGTGGTGGAGCGAAGTGCAGGTGAGGCGTGCCTGGGGTGTGTGCGTCCACCACCGCCGCTGGGACTCAGCGGCTCCAACACAGGGCGGGTGACGGGTCGTCTGGGAGGTCGATGCCGATCACCCGGACGCATGAGGTGACGGCGGCGCCGTCCGATCGTTCGCCGGGCGGCAGCCGAAGTGAGGCCTGGTTGGATCGGATGAGTGCTGAATGCGTTGGTCCCGCAATGGAGCCTTTGGGGCCGACGACGCCGAACGCGAACGGCCGGTCATCCACCAGCCCTTCGGTGACCGCAAAATCGTCTCGCCGAACCAACCAAGGCCGTCCTTCAAAGCGTCCCGTCACGCGGAGCACGGCGGACCCCGAGGGGGCGGCACTCAGCGATGCATCCGTCGGACGTGACTCGCTCAGGGGATCGGGAGGCGGGAGCGCCATGGCCGCACGAAGCCCCGCCCGAGTTTGTGGATCGCTGAGCTCCGGGGGAGCGGGGGATGGGCCCGCCCAGGCCCGAGATACGAGAACGCTCGCCAGGAGCAGCGACGCGACCAGCGACCCCAAGGCGGTCAGGGCTGTTCCGGAGCGAGGCAACGTTGGCCAGGCAAAGCGCTTGGTAGCGAGTCGAGCCCGGAGATCGACCTGGCCGTGCCCCGTCGGGTGAGCGGGTGCGTCGTTGTCGTTGAGATGGCAGGGAGTCGGGCGGACCAGCGCTCGAAGGGTGGCGGCGGCCACCGCGGCCCCACCGTTGGGCCGGTCGCAGGGGTCGGGCGAGAGTTGCGCCATGACCCAGGTCGAGAGTCCGGGGAGGGAGGCCATCGATTGTGGCAACGCAGGCTTGACGCCGCTGAGACGTCGGGCCACCAACGCCTCGGTGCCATCGCCGCGCTCCAGAGGTGGGTAACCCTCACCGAGGTGATAGAGCGTTGCGGCAAGGGCGGCCAGGTCGGCGGCCGGGGTGAGCGCTCCGCCGTCGAGTTGCTCGGGCGGCGCATGTCGAGGTGAACACTCGGGTGAACCCCTCGCTCCGTCCGCACCGGTGACCGAGAAGTCGGCGAGCCGGACGGCGCCCCAACGGTCAGCCAACAGATTCTGGGGCTTGATGTCGCCATGAACCAACCCTCGGCCATGAAGCACCCCGAGTGCGTCGGCGACCTGGGCACCCAGATGGGCCAGTTCGGTGGGACTCCACGGATGATCGGATGCCAATGCTCCGCCCTCGCACCAGCCCAAGACGATCGCCGGTGGTGCGGGCGCCGAGCCATGCGCGAACAGGTAGCGCTCAACCGAGGCCCGATGCCCGTCGAGGTGCCCCAATGCCCGCAGTTCACGTTCGAGCGCATCGTTGTTGCGATACTGCTTCACCACAACGTCACGGGCCAACAGGTGATCTCGGGCCAGCCACACATCGCCGTGGCCGCCTCGAGCCAACCGGCGCAATGGAACGAACCCCTTGGGGAGCTCGCACCCCGGAGTTGGCTGCAACTCATCGCCCAGGATGGCGGTTCGATCCTCGGCGGTGAGACAGGTGGAGTGGCCGTTCACCCGATCGGCCGCACCCGCTTCCGTGCCGGTGCTTGAAACCGCGCTGGAGCCGGGTGGGAGGAACCCGTGGCCCTGCCATGAGAGGGTCGACAGTGCCTGGGCCAGTTCCCGAGCTCCCAACGCCCCACCGGCCGTCGCAGCTGTGGCCCTGCTGAGAAATTGCCGGACCTTGCCGTCGCTCTCGTGCTGGTCGGTGCGGAGCAGCCGGTGGAGCATGCAGAGCAGCGCGTTCACGTCATCTGGCGGCGTGGCAGTGAGGTGCCCGTGGCACCCGGCGCCAAATGCATCCAGGCGTGTCTTGCCCCAGCGGTCGAGACGAATGACGGTGTGGTCGATGGCGCCGTGGACGAGAGGTGGTCGCATCCCGTGGGCATCGGCGAGTACGGATGCAACCTCGGCCCCGATCTGGGCGACGTCGGCTCCGGCCAGGCCGCCACATGACGCCCCACGCCGAGCGATCAGGCCGGTCAGGGTCGACCCGGCCCAACCCAGCTGAACAGACCCTCGACCGTCGGAGTCGAGGTGCGCGCTGTGGATGGAAACCACACCCGGGTGTCCATCCAGACGAGCCTGAGCCCGGGCGGCCGCCACCAGCCCGGGCCCGTCGGGTGAGCACCGAAGCTCCACCGAGTACGGCTCGTCGACGGCCCGATTACGACCCGTGGGCGCGGGCTGATCCGGGACCGGCGCCCTTGGTGCCTCCATGCACCGCCACCTGGTCCAGTTGGGCGTCGCCTTGATTGCGAGCGGTTCGTTCAGCCGCGTTGGACGTAGATGGCCCGGCGGAGGGGACGGTTCCCAGGCCGGTTGGGCTGATGTGGAGGACCCGGAGGTCACCGTGGGGCCGGTGGAAGGTCGGACAACGCCACCCGAAGCGCCTCGGCTGCCCGCTCACCTCCGGCCCGGGCGCTCACCCGGCAGTGGGGACCAGCCTGCTCGAAGCGAATTTCGACCACCTCCAGCCGCGTGTGGGACCGACGGAAGGCCCACCTGAGCATTCGAACCACCGCTCGTTCCGGCGGCGCCGGCAGCAGACCCTTGATCAGCGTTTCGTTGGCCTCGATGACGTCCACCCCAAATCGACGCAGGGTGTGCTCGAGTGTTCTGGAGGCGCCAACCGGGTTCTCGGTGGTCTCCACCGTGACCGGATGGGGCCCACCCAGGTCGGCCATCCACCACTGCAGCCGATCGGCCCGTCGGTCCCAGTCATCGGCCGGTTCGGCATCGTCCGGGTCGGGAAACGGGATGAAAGTGACGGCAGGCCCTGGCGGCACCGGCTTGATTCGACGGCGCACCAGCGGAGTGGCGCCCGATGGGACGGATGGCCCGATGCGGGGCCGTTGGAAGTCGCGGGCCCCAACGGCCGTCCTGGTGCAGTCGGCATCGGGGTCGGGCACGTTCGACCCGAGGGTGGAAGTGGTCAGGAGGTCGGTCACGGTCGGGTTCCTGTCGGTTCGTCGAGTAGGGCCAAATCGTCGGGATTCACCAATCGGTGGGTGAGGGCGTGGTTCACCAGGTTCTGTCGGCGTTTGGAGGCGGTGGTGTCGAGCCCCCCTTGAAGCCCACGTACCCCGTGGCGTGCCAGGCGACCACAGAGGTGATCGAGCTTGCGATTGAACTTTGAGAGCGTCCACCCAAGACGCAAGGCCGCCTGTCGGTTGGGTGGCACGGCCACGGGTTCGGCCAGGGGGTCTCTGAGGCGGGGTTCGGCCAGCGCCGCCAGCAGCGCCCGTTGGTCGTCGTTCAGCGCGAAGACGGCCCACCGCGCGGTGTGGTCCGCCTCGTCGGCCACCGGCTCCGGAGCGATGGGGGACCTGCCGGTGGTGTCTCCGCCGGCTGGATCGGGACAGGTACCGCGTAGTTCGTAGCGAGCGGGACCGGCCTCCAGGATGACGGCGAAGTCGCCTGGCCACAACGTGGTCTCAACCCCTGGCGGAAGGACCACCATGGGGCGGCCGACCGCCTCCAAGACCATCAGCGGCAGGTGGGCGCCTTCGTTTTGCAGCCACCAGTGACCGGCCTCGTGACGAAACCGCCCGGCGACCCGATGCAGGTATCGGTTGGCGTCATCGATGACGCAGTCCGAGTCGCGCCCGAACCCCAGTGATTCGTCACGACCGAGCATCCAGGTTTGACCGCAGAACTCCACCTCCAGCCGCAGCTCGGACGTCGCCGTCGAGTGTTCGCAAGGGACGTGCTGGTCGCATCGTCCGGTCGTGACTGCCCCGCCTGTCATGGTGCCCCCGCTCTTGCTCACTCGCGAGACCCGCCGTCCCGCCGTCGATGGGTCCCACCCCGCGCCGACACATGCATCACATCACGAGAACGACCGATGGTCCATGGGTCGCGCAACCCGGGGACAGGGGTTGACCCTCGACCGGTGCGATGGTTCGACCTGCTCAGGCGCGGGGCCAGGCCACCTGCACCGGCCATGGCTGTGATCCCCTCGAAATGAGGTAGCCGCGGCCCGCCGGCATTGTGAACGGCCGAGAGCGGGGAAGCTCACCGCCCAGGAGCCGGCCGTCCTCGTCCGGCCCGGGGGCCAGTATCAACCCATGTCCGTGGCCGAGCAGGGAGGTGACCACCGGGTTCCAGCGATCCAGCGATACTGGATCGGCCGCAAGCGCCACCAGCGGCTTGGAGCCTTGGCTGTGCAGCGTCTCCAGCCACCGGGCGAGCGTCGCCCACCCGTCGTCGTTCAGACGGTGCGCATCGTCCACTGCCACCAAGGAGACGGCCTGGTCACAGGGATCGGGTGTCGAGCTGTCCGGTGGGAAGGCCAAGACCATGTTCCACAGCGCCGACGGGTCGTTGGGGTGGGCGTGCCCGATGAGCACCTTGGACCCACCGGTGGCGCCCGGCATGCCGGATGCGTGGGGCATTCCGGCGGCCAGGGCGGTCAGGACGGTCGATCGGCCGCTCCGAGCTCGACCCAGCACCCAGAATGGGCCGTGGGCGGGCGCAGCAACCGGATGGTCGCGTTCCAGGTCGATTCCCAACATCACACCTTGAATCGTCCCGAGACGTGCAGAACCTGGGGACCTGTCCGTGTCGACCGGTGCGGAGTCCCAACCGGTCCCAGGCCGCCCCGGTGATGGCAGCCGAAGCTTGGGCGGAAGAGGCGACACCAGCGGTGCGCCGCCGGCTGCGCCGTGGCGCGGGTCATTTCCCGACTGGCCTCCTCGAAGCCGATCGGGGGCGACCCAGCGCACCTGCACCATGGGGCCCTCGTTCGGGTCTGCCTCGCCGCCCAACAGGTGGGCCGCGACGGTGACCAACCGGCCTCGGCCTGGCGGGGCGTCGGTGGGTGGAGGTCGGCTGAGCCCCAGGTCCACCTCGGCCTCGGCGCCGGGGAGCGCCAGCAACGACGTGCGTGCTGCACGAACCTCCGGTGGTAGCGCGCCCGGTCGGTTGGCGCTGATGGCGACGGTCAGCCGGCGGCTTCGTGCCGTGCGGATCACCTCGACCAAACGGGCGAGCCACCCTGAACCTCCCGCCTGTTCCGCCCGGTCCCACACGCCTTCCCAACCGTCGATCAACAACAGGCGGGGCGTGGGGTTGCCCTGCTCAAGCCACCAGATCAGCCTGGTCAGCCGCTCGACGTCGCGCACCGCCACCATCGCCCCCAAACCAAGGTCGGTCTCGGTGTGCGCGTTGAAGGCACCGACCTGTGATGGCCTGCGGAGAACCGAAGCATCCAACGCAGCCAGGTGCCCGCCCGCCCCGTCGATGCCCACCACGGCTGCGCCGTCGGAGGCAGCGGTACACGCCAGGGCGCGCAGCGTGGACGTGCGTCCGGAGCCGCCGCCGCCCAGCACCACCAGTACGGCCCCGCCTGGGTTCACCGACCACACCGCCCGACGTCGCCTGCGAGGCAGGTCGGCCAACGCCAGCGGCCAGCCTTGAACGGGCCCTGGGTCATCTCGGCCGCCCAGTTCGCGGTGAGGGTCGCTCAGCTTGTGGGGAAGGGGCTGCAACCACAGGCGTTCGGCGTGCCCGGCGCCGGCCGCGATCAAGGTGGATCGCACCACGGCGTCAGCCTCGGTTTCGGCCCCCGGGGAGGTGGTCGGCCCTGCGGCGCTCAGGCTGGGTGGCCCATCCAGTGTGAGCGGCAGCACCGTCACCGGCGGGCGGCGACCCACCGTCGTCCCCGTGAATGCCACCTGCACGGGTGTGGGTGCTGCGGCACCGATCCGCATGAGTACCCGGCCGGGGGTTCCGGTCGCCAGGTGCGCGGCAGCCGGGTCGTCCAAAACGTCGATCGATTCCTCTTCGTTGGCCATGCGGGCCACCAGGCGCAGGTTGGTGTTGGCGCGGATGGCTTCGGAGATGACGCCTCGGGGTCGCTGCGTGGCCAGCACCAGGTGAATGCCCAGGCTTCTGCCCCGCTGGGCGAGATCGATCAACCCGTCGAGCACCGCCGGCGCCTGGCGGGCCAGCGCAGCAAACTCGTCGATCACCAAAACGATCGCCGGGGGAGCCGCCGCCGGGTCCCGAACCTCCAGGGCGGCCAGGTTCTCAAGCCCGGCACCGGCGAGGATTCGGAGCCGCCGCTCCACCTCGGCCTCCAATCCCAGGCGCAACCGCTGAGCCTCACCCACATCCAGGTCGGTGATCATGCCTGCCACGTGGGGTAGCTCGGCGAGGGGACCGATGCCGGTGCCGCCCTTGAAGTCCACGATCACGAAGTTGAGACGCCTGGGTGAATGAGCCATCGCCAGACCGGCCACCAGCGTGCGCAGGAGCTCACTCTTACCGGCGCCGGTCGTGCCCGCCACCAGCACATGGGGCCCGTCCCGCCGGAGGTCGATCGTGACCGGCCCGTCCGGGCCGAGCCCGATCGACGCCGCCAGGGTTCCTTCGATGGCCGCCGGAATCGCCAGCGCCGCCAGCGATACAGCGGCCGGAAGCCCCGCGCCGGTTCCGGCCCGGTCGCCGTCGCGTCGGGGCGCCAGGTGGTGTGCCAGCCGTTCCAGGCGATCGTCGGGCAGCGACTCCCAACGCACCTGCTTGGGCTCCGCGCCGGGCACCGACACCACGGTGGCCATGCCCTTCCGAACGGTCGTGACGGTGGCGCTGCATCCAAGCGGGGTGTGGGACGGTCGGCGCTCCAGCCACAGCACGTGGATGCCGACAGCGCCCAACCGGCACAACTCGGCCAGGCGGCGCGTCTCGATCAGTCCGCCGACTTCGCCATCGAGCACGAGCACCAGCGGAACCCTGCTGGGTGGCCGATCACCGGGCGAAGTGGTGTTGTGCTGTCGAGCGGCACCGAGCGCGCTCACCGCCGCCACCAGGGTGTGATGTCCGCCGGCGCCCGCTGTGGCCGGGCCGTCCAACAGTTCGGCAGCCGATCGGACGTGGGGCAGCGCGGCGACCCATCGCCATTGTCCGGCCCGGTTCGGTTGTACGACGACCGCCAGTGCCACGTCCTCGGGGCCGACGGCGGAGGCGAGCTGGGCCACCAACGTTGAGGCCAGGTGGTGGGCGTCGGGGCCGTGCAGCCCGATCGAGCCCACCTCTGCCAGGTCCAGGGTGGACACCACGTCCTGACGCCATCGAACGTGAGCGACGGCGTCTCGCGCCTCGTCAAGCAACTCGTTGGGGCCACTCGTCGGCAGCTCACCGCTGACGGCAGCGTGGGCGTGGGTCAGCCCCAATCTCAGGCGGAGGGCGTCGGGATGCTCGCGCCGTCGCTCCCACAGACGTGCTGACCCCACCTCGGCCGCCAGCTCCCACTCCGATGGTGGGGGAGCGGCGTGGGCTTCTCGGCGCGCCTCGTCATCAAGTGCTTCGCCCAACTCCACGCAACACCCGATCAGGTCGGCCCGCCAGGTCTTCCGGGCCCGGCGATATCCCCGTCGCGCCGACAGGGCGTACTCGAGCGTTCCGGAGGCAAGCAGCAGCGGCGTAAAGAACCAGATGAGGTTGCCGCTGATACCCCCGCCAAATCCGCCGCCCATCACCATCACCATGGCGAACGCGGCGGTCAGCCCGATGGACAGCCATGGCACCGTGCCCACCCCGGTGCGCCTCGGTGGTTCCGGTAGGTCCAACACGGGCGGGTTGGGTGTCCAGGAAGGTCGGGGTGGTCGTTGGTGCGACACCGGCGAGGCTCCCGCAGGCACTTGTCGTGTGGGTGCCACGACCACGAGCTCGCTGTCGCCAATTCGGATGGGAGTTCCCGGCTCGACCGGCACCGACGTCCGGAGCGGCCTGCCGTCAACCACCACGGCGGCGTCGCCGAGCGTCTCGACCTCCACCAGCGCGTCCCTGCGGGTCAGGCGGACGTGCCGGCGCGACGTTGCAAGGTCGTTCAGCCGCAGGCCGCAGTCGGCGGCCCGCCCCACCACCAGCGATGCGCCCAGGGGCTCGCGCCTCCCTCGGTCGGGTCCGCGTCGCACCAACACGGTGGTGGCAGTACCGGCCAGTTTCGGTGGTGGCCGATCCGGGCCGGCCAGTGTCACCACCTGGCCACGGCGCAGGCCGCTTCGCTCCAACGGCGCGTCGGCGGGAAGTACTCCGGTTGGCGGCTCGATGCCGACGAGTGCAATGTGCCCTTCGTGGTGATGGCCGGGGTTGTCGAGTGCTCGGGCCAACTCGCGCACGGTGGTGCCGGGCGAGTAGCCCACTCGCAGCGGCTCCGGCCGGGCGCCGTCGTTGCGGTCAAGCCACAGTTCGATCCAGTCCCGGTTCATGACCAGCCGACCCGTTCCGTGCCCACTCGCTCGGTGCCCACTCGCTCGGTGCCCCCTCGCCGCCACATCCCGTCCAGGGTGATGGCATCGACGACGAAACGCACCGGGTCGCGCGGCCCGCTGGAGGTTTGCTGGTGCGATGGTCGGCCAACCGGCGCCCATGGACGCGCAGAACGCCGGCAATCAGAAGGCGGTGCCGGTGCGCCAAGGCATCTCCTGGAGGGTCAGGGTGTTGCCGTCGGGGTCGGCGAACTGGGCGTAGCGCACCCCGCCACCGACATCGTCGATCCGGCCCATCTCGACGCCTCGATCGACCATCTCCGCTCTGGATGCCTCGATGTCGTTCACCACCAGGTGGAGGCCTCTGATACTGCCCGGCGTCATCTCGACGAGGTTGGGCAGCCCGACGCTGAGGAGAATTGAGCAGGCCGATCCCGGCGGGGTGAGTTGGACGATGCGCACACCGTCGGTGGGCGACATGTCGACGTCCACCAGAAAACCGACCTGATCGACGTAGAAGGCCTTGGCCCGGTCGATGTCGGTGACGGGCACGGGAATCAGTTCAAGTTTCATGTGCATCATGGCTTTTTACCGGAATCCGGTCTCGCCGTGGGGAGCGCGAAGCAGGTCGTCTTTGGTGCCCCCCAGCGGCCGCAAGTAGATTCCCTCATTGTGCTGGCCGCCGAATCGGAATTCCTTCGCTCCTACCTGACCGCGGCGATCATGGGCGCCGTCGGGTTTGGCCTGGTCGCCCTGTTGCTGGGTATCGGAAAGTTGATCCGCCCCTCGCGGGATGTGGGCGACAAGTACGTCACCTACGAGTCCGGAGTCAACCCGGTGGGTTGGGCCTGGTCCCAGAGCCAGATTCGGTACTACCTGTTCGCCCTCATGTTCGTGATCTTCGACGTGGAGGCGGTGTTCATCTTCCCGTGGGCCACCCGCCTGGAGGCCTACGGCCTGTTCGGGTTGGTGGAGATGGCCGCATTCGTCGGTGTGTTGTTGCTGGGTCTTCTGTATGCCTGGCGAAAGGGAGTGCTGCGATGGGTCTAGGCCTCGTGGAAGGCGGCAAGATTCCCCAGCCGCTGTCCAAACTGTTCAACATGTCTCGCAAGTACTCGCTGTGGATGTACCAGTGGGGCCTCGCGTGCTGCGCCATCGAGATGGCCGCCGGCATGGGTGCGCCCCGCTACGACATCATGCGCCTGGGCGTCATCCCGCTGCCCGCCAGCCCCCGTCAGGCCGACCTGCTGTGCGTGTCGGGCACGCTCACCGACAAGATGTCGCCGGTGGTCAAGCGCCTGTATGACCAGATGCCCGAGCCCAAGTACGTCATCTCCATGGGGAGCTGCGCCAATGCCGGCGGCCCCTACTGGGACAGCTATTCGGTGACCAAGGGCGTCGATCAGATCATTCCGGTGGACGTGTACGTACCTGGCTGCCCACCCCGGCCAGAAGCGCTCCTCGAGGGCGTGGTGCTCCTGCAGGAACGCATTCAGAACGAGGATATGGCCGCCCGCTGGCGAGGCGACCCGATCACCGTTGACGGTGGTGACCTGTGAGCGACGCCGCCGTTACCGACCAGGCCGAAGAGGAAACCGAGACGGCCGAGCAGGATGAAGCCCGCGAGGCCCTGGTCGACTCCGTTCGCAGCCACCTGGGCGACGCAGTGGTCGCCTCCGAGGTGATGCCCGGCCTCGATACTCATGTGCGCATCAGCAATGAAGCGTGGGGCGAGGCCGCCCAGGTCGTTCGCTATGACCTCGGCTTTCGGTACTTCTGTTTCCTGTCGGTGCTCGACTGGCTGCCGTCCCCGTTCGGGCGCTACCTGGAGACCGAGCCCGAGACCCTTCAGAAGGCTGCCGCAGCTGCGGGCGACGCCGAACTGACGCCCGGCATCTGTGGCGCCGACCGCCGCTTTCAGGTCTTTGCCCGGGTGCGCAATCTCACCACCAACCAGATGCTGTGTCTTCGAGCCGACACCACCAGCGACGAGGATCCCATCGCGCCGACCTGGGTCAGTACCTTCGCCGGTGCCGAGTGGCACGAGCGGGAGGCGTGGGAGATGTTCGGAGTGACCTTTGAGGGCCACCCCGGTTTGAGAAATCTGTATCTGCCCGGTGATTTCGAAGGTAACCCGCTCCGCAAGGATTTTCCGCTGCTGGCGCGGTTGGTGAAGCCGTGGCCGGGCATCGTGGACGTGGAGCCGATTCCCGCGCCGCCTGAACCGGACGAGGCGGCGCCCCAGGAGGACGGGTCATGACGGCCATCACCGATCGGGAAAAACTCAACTACGTCGCCGCCCAGGCGGCCGATGCCCGGGTCAACATCGAGCTTGAGACCGAGGGCATGACCCTCAACATCGGTCCGCAGCACCCTGTCACCCACGGCACACTGCGAATCGTGGCCAAGCTCGATGGCGAGCAGGTCATCGCGGCCGAACCGCTGGCCGGCTACATGCACCGGGGCTACGAAAAGCTGACCGAGGTCCGCACCTACCCTCAGATCACCACGCTGGTGAACCGCATCGACTGGCTGGGCAGCTTCGCCAACGAGGTGCCGTTCATCCTGGCCGCCGAGCAACTGATGGAGGTGGAGGCGCCTGCTCGTGCGCAGTGGATCCGCACGATCCTCTTCGAGATGAGCCGCCTCGGGCACATGATCATGTTCCTCGGGGACATGGGTGTGCAGGTGGGTGGCCTGACCGCCATCTTCTACGCCTTCCGAGACCGTGAGTTCGTGCTCAACCAGGTTGAGGCCGTCACCGGCGGTCGCTTCCACCCCAACTTCGACCGCATCGGCGGGCTGCTCGACGATCTGCCCAAGGGCTGGATCGCCGAAACCAAGCAGGCCATGGAGAAGGTTCGCAACTTCTGCGACGAGATGGACGATCTGCTCCTCGGCAACGAGATTTTTCAGGAGCGCACGCGGGGCATCGGCGTGATCCCTCCTGACGTCGCCTTGCAGTACGGGCTCTCGGGCGCCAATGCGCGGGCCTCCGGCATCGACTGGGACATCCGCCGCGACAACAACGTGGGCCTGGTGTACGACAAGCTCGACTGGAAGGTTTGGACCCACCCCGACGGCGACAGTTTCGCCCGGTATTGGGTGCGCCTCCAGGAGACCCGCGAGGCCACCAAGATGATCGATCAGCTTTGTGACGGCATTCCGTCCGGGCCGATCATGGCTAAGGTGCCACGAATCATCAAGGTTCCGGCCGGGGAAGCGTACGTCGCCACCGAGAATCCGCTGGGAGAGATGGGGTATCACGTCGTCTCGAAGGGCGACCTGATGCCGTTCCGGGTCAAGATCCGTTCGGCCAGCTTCAACAACGTGTCGATTGCGCCGTGGCTGCTGCGGGGCGTTTATGTGCCTGACATCGTCAGCATCATGGCCAGTTTGTATTTCATCCTGGGAGACATTGACAAGTGAGCACCTTCGCGTTGGAGCTGGCGTATTGGCAACAGACCACCATCCGCGTGCTGGCGGCCACCATCGTGGCCCTCACGCTCACGGCCGCTGCGGTCTACCTCTACCTGTTCAAGTTCGTGTCGTTCATGCAGAGCCGCTTGGGGCCGATGGAGGCGGGGCCTTTCGGGTCGCTGCAACTGGTGGCCGAGGTTGGCAAGTGGCTCCAAAAAGAGGACATCACCCCCCGGGATGCCGACAAGCGGCTGTTCCGGTTGGCGCCGTTCCTGGTCCTGGCGTCGGCGTTGCTGCTCTTCATCGTCATTCCCGCCGGGCCGAACGCCTACGTCGCCAATCTGGGCACGGGCGTCTTCTTCGTGCTGGCCGTGTCCTCAATCGGCACCATCGGCGTGCTGATCGCCGGGTGGTCCTCGACGTCGAAGTACGCGTTGATCGGTGCGCTGCGAGCGGCCGGTCAGCTGATCGCCTACGAACTGCCGTTGATTCTGGCGGTGATCGGCGTGGTCATTCAGGCCGGTACGCTGGACATGCAGGGCATCGTGGCCGCTCAGGCCAACGGTGCGATCTTCGGCATCGACTGGATCGGCAACCCCTACATCTTCACCCAGATCGTTGGCCTGGTGATCTTCCTGGTGGCCATGCAGGCCGAGCTCACCCAGCCTCCGTTCGACATGCCGATCGCTGAATCCGAGGTGGTGGGCGGTTACATGGTGGAGTACACCGGCGTCCGCTTCCTGATGTTCTTCCTGTCGGAGTTTGCGGCGGCCATCGGCTTCTCGGCCATTGCCTCCACCCTGTTCCTCGGCGGCTGGGCGCTGCCCGCATCATGGGGCATCGGCAATGGGGCCTTCCACGTGATCGGCCCGCTGGTGATCTCCACCAAGGTGCTCATCCTCACCGGCATCGTGTTCTGGGTACGCTTCACCTTCCCTCGCTTCCGTGAGGATCAGTTGCAACGCATCGCCTGGAAGTTTCTGATTCCGGTAGCGCTGGCCAACATCGCCTTCACGGCGATCCTCAAGGTCGCCTTCTAACCCGAGGGGCGGCGTCGCCCCACCGGCCTCGCTCCTCGGCGTGGTGGAGCGCAGGCTTGGGTTGGACTCCCTGGCGTGAGCCGAAATCGTTATGAAATAGCCTCACCCTGCGGGCCAGGCGTACGTCGACGAACTGGTCGCCTCGGTGACGGAGGACGCGGGGGACGACACCACGTTCCCGTCCGATCAGGTTGAGTGCAGGGTGGGTGACATGGTGGGTGAGATGGTTGATGGCATTGGGGCAGCGAAGTTGAGGAAGGCCGGCCTGACCGTTTCCGAGGGCGACCCGCTGATGGCCCCGTTGGTTGGCTGCTTGATGCAGGGGCTGCCCCCCGGAGCAACGGGACCAAACGGGGCAACCGGCTAGCGGTTCACAGCGACTGGGGCTGTCGCAGCACTCAGTAGAGCAGGCTGTCCGGGCGAAGCGGACGGCATGCGGGGTGGTCGCTTTGCCCGGCAACCGGCGGCTTTGCGGCCTCCGGTTTTCGGTGCATCGGAGCCGAGCAGGCTGCGGAATGGCCCGCGCGGGTCCGGTCGTGAAAAGCTCTCGTCTCGTGTTACCCCTATCCGATGCGAGCGGAGAGCGATTTGGCAGCGCCTGCCCCGTCCTCCGCTGGGAGTTCTGACATGCCTCCAAAGCCACCGTTGCAGGGTCTGGTCAAGGGCCTCAAGCTCACCCTTCGTACCGCCATGGAGACGATGTTCCCCGATGGCCCGCTGAAGCCACCCTCGCCGGCCAAAGGTGCCGCCACGGTTCAATACCCGCGTGAGAAGGAATCCCCTGCGCCCCGTGCCCGCGGGGTCATCGCCTTGCACGAAGAGAACTGCACCGCCTGCATGCTGTGCGCCCGTGAGTGCCCGGACTGGTGCATTTACATTGAGGGGCACAAAACGCTGGCTCCACCCCGTCGCCCGGGCGGCAAGCCCCGTTCGGTCAACGATCTCGATCGCTTCGACATCGACTACTCGCTCTGCATGTACTGCGGGATCTGCGTCGAGGTGTGCCCCTTCGAAGCACTGTTCTGGACCCCCGAGTACGAGTACTCGGAGGTGCGTATCGCCGACCTGCTGCACGATAAGGAACGTCTGGGCGAGTGGTTTGAAACCGTCCCCGACTTCGAAAGCTACGAGGCCGGTGCGCAGATGAAGCAGAAGAAGGTTCCCCGCAAGGAGAGTTCCGAATGACGACCCTCCTGGCCGACGTTGCCAGCTACTCGGTACCCGTCAACATCGTGTTCGGGTTTATCGCGGCCTTGATGCTCTACGGGGCCGTGCGCGTGGTCACCACCGAAAACGTGGTGCACGCCGCCTTGTGGCTGGTGGTGGTGTTGGCCGGCATGGGTGGCCTCTACATTCTCTTGCAGGCCGAGTTCGTGGCCGTCACCCAGTTCATGGTGTACATCGGCGCAATCGTGGTGCTGATCCTCTTCGGCGTCATGCTGACCCGTACGCCGGGGGCGGAGGGCGTGGAGTCCAACAAGAAGATGGTGCCGATCGGTATCGTCACCGCGCTGCTGCTCTTTTCCGTCATGGCGTATTCGCTGATCGACAGCTTCGGCAGCGATCAGGTGCGGCCCACCGCCGGCAACCCCACCGAAGAACTGTCGGACGCCATCTTCTCGTCGTACCTCCTGCCCTTCGAGTTGGTGTCGGTGCTGTTGTTGGCTGCCCTGATCGGGGCCATCGTGCTGGCCCGGAAGGAATAAGCGGATGCTCGTCAACCAATTCCTTTTGCTGTCCGCCATGCTGTTCTGCATCGGCGTGTACGGCGTGTTGGTGCGTCGCAACGGCGTCCTGGTGCTGATGTCGATCGAGCTGATCCTCAACTCGGTCAACCTCAACCTGATCGCCTTTGGCGGCATGCACGGTGTGGACGGGTCGGTGTTTGCCTTGTTCGTCATCGCCGTGGCCGCCGCCGAGGTGGGCGTGGGACTGGCCATCATCATGCTGATCTACCGCAACAAGGCCAGCGTGGATCTGGACCAACTCGACGAGATGAAGGGGTGACGAGGTGACCGCCACCATCATGCTCGACAAGGTTTGGCTGCTCCCGGCCATCATGTTGGCCAGCTTCCTGGCGATCCTCTTCTTTGGGAAGCGCTCGCCCGGTAAGGGCCACGCCATCGGTATCGCCGCCGTGGGTGTGTGTTGCGCCCTGGCGTTGGTGACCGCGGGCGAGTGGGTCACCCGCGACACCGGTCATGACGAGGTGACGGCGCTGTCTGACGTCGATTCCGCCTGTTCTCCGGCCGTGGCCAAGCTGGGCGCCGGTGAGGGTCACTCCGATGGTTCAGGCGAACACGCAATGGCGGCCGACGGCACGCTCGGGGTGGCAGCGCCTGCCGCTCCTTCGGCCGAAGGCGGCGAAGGCGAGCACTTCACACGGCCGGTGGTGCGTTGTGTCAGTTGGTGGCACTCGGGTGACACCAACATCACGGTGGGCACCCAGGTGGACGGCATCGTCGTGATGATGTTGGTGGTGGTCACGCTCATCTCGTTGCTGGTGCACATCTTCTCCACCGATTACGTGCACGGCGACCGCCGCTACACCCACTACTTCGCGTTCCTCTCGCTGTTCACCGCATCGATGCTCTTCTTCGTGATGTCTCAGAGCACGATCCAGATGATCGTCGGTTGGGAGTTGGTGGGTGTCTGTTCCTTTGTGCTCATCGGCCACTGGTGGGAGGAGAAACCCAACTCAGATGCGGCGATGAAGGCGTTCCTCACCAACCGCGTGGGCGACATCGGCCTGCTGGTCGGCATGACCGTCCTGTTCTGGGCGTCGGGCAAGACGTTCAGCATCATGGACATCAACATCGCCGCCACCCGAGGCGCGATCTCGCAGACGGCGATGACCGTGGTCTCGCTGTCGCTGTTGGCCGCGGTGATGTCGAAGTCGGGCCAGTTCATTCTCCACACCTGGCTGCCCGATGCGATGGCGGGCCCAACGCCGGTGTCGGCGCTGATCCACGCCGCCACCATGGTGGTCGCCGGTATCTTCATGGTGGCTCGCCTCTACCCCGTCTTCTTCGAGGGACTGTCGATCGCCGGCGGCTCCATCAACATGCTGGCGCTTGTTGGTTCGGTCACCGCCGTCCTCGGTGCCCTCCTGGCCTTCGTCCAGAAGGACATCAAGAAGGTGCTGGCGTACTCGACGGTGTCGCAGTTGGGCTTCATGGTGGCTGCGCTGGGCGTCGGCGCCTGGACCGCCGCCATGTTCCACCTGTTCACCCACGCCTTCTTCAAGGGCTGCCTGTTCTTGTGCGCCGGGTCGCTCAGCCACGCCTGCCACCACAGCTTCAACATGGTGGACGACATGGGTGGGCTGCGAAAGGTGATGCCCAAGACCTTCTGGGCCTTCGTGATCTCGGCCGCCAGCCTGGCGGGCATCTTCCCGCTTGCGGGCTTTTGGTCCAAGGACGAGATCCTGGCCGGTACCGGCGGTGTCAACAGCGGGGTTGGCAGCTACCAGATCGTGCTCGTCGCCCTCATCATCGGTGCCGTTTGCACCGCCGGCTACATGACCCGGGCCATCTGGTACGTGTTCTTTGGCGAGTATCGAGGTCACGGCGAGCCGCATGAGTCGGGTCCGCGCATCACGATCCCGCTGATGATCCTGGCCACGCTGGCCGTCGTGGCCGGTTTCGTGAACCTGCCGGAGAAGATCTTCGTCGAGTTGCCATCCTGGCTCAGCCTTCGCTTCGAGCACGCGGTGGAGCCGGTGGGCCTCTACTTCCCGAACGAATCGACGGACTTCACCCACGCCGCGTTCAACCCGGCACTGGCGGGCACGGCCCTGGCGCTTGCGCTGCTCTCAGCCGCCCTGGTCTGGTCGTTTTACACCGGCCGGCTCAAGGCGTTGCAGGGCTTGGCGGGGCGTAACAAGGCGGCCGGTTTGGGCAAGCGGATCCTGGAGAACAAGTACTACCTGGATTGGCTCTACACCGACATCATCGTTGGCTTCGTGAAAGGCCCGCTGGCAGGCGCTGCCAACTGGGTCAATCAGCATGTGATCGACGCCGTCGTCAACGGAGCAGGCTCCAACGCCGCCAAGGCGGGAGAATTCGTCTATCACCGCATCGACCAGAACGTGGTCGATGGCGCTGTCAACGGTGCGGGCATCGCTGCGGGCGCCACCGGCGGCGGCCTGTCCAAGATGCAGACCGGCAAGGTCCAGCAATACGGCGTGTTGATGTTTGCCGGTGCGGCCATCCTGACCGGCATCCTCGTGGCGGTGCTGACCACATGAGCCCGGCCCCCATCAAGGCGATGATCGCCGAAGCGGCGACCTCACACGCCGCCGCACACCTGTCCCTCGTTCCCCCAGCGGCCCTGCGGTCGCGACGCTTCACCGCCAGTCACAGGAGATCCACCACATGACGGACCAGACCTGGGTACTTCCGCTGCTGACCTTCCTCCCCCTTGTTGGGGCGGTGGTCATGATGTTGCTCGTTCCCAAAGAGGCCGAGAGCACACACAAACTCATCGCTTTGGTGTCGTCGTTGGCCGCCGCCGCCCTGGGTGTGGCCTTGTTCGCAAGCTTCAACTACGACGCTTCCAAAGACCTGCAGTTCGTCGTTGATCAGGCATGGATTCCCCGCATCGGCAGCCGGTTCATCATGGGGGTCGACGGGATTTCGTTGCCGCTGATCGGCCTGACGCTGTTTGTGATCCCTCTGGTGGTCATCTACAGCTGGGACCACATTCCCAATCCGGGTAACCCCAAGGCGTTTCTGTCGCTCATCTTGATCCTCGAAACCGGCATGCTCGGTTCGTTCGTCGCACAGGACCTGATCCTGTTCTTCGTGTTCTTCGAGGTCGTGCTGTTGCCGATGTACTTCCTGATCGGGGTGTGGGGCGGCCCAAATCGCCAGTACGCCGCCATCAAGTTCTTCCTGTACACGTTGTTCGGATCGGCGCTGATGATCGTCAGCTTCATCGCCATCTACTTCCTGTCCGATCCGCAGACCTTCGATATGCGGGCGCTGCCGGCGGCGGCGGCTGGCATCTCCAGCGGTGCGGCGCTGTGGATCTTCGGCGGCATGTTCATGGGCTTCGGCATCAAAGTGCCGATCTTCCCGTTCCATACCTGGCTGCCCGACGCACACACGCAGGCTCCGACGGCGGGTTCGGTGATCCTGGCGGCGCTGATGCTGAAGCTGGGCACCTACGGATTCATCAGGATCGCCCTGCCGATCCTTCCCGACGCTGCCAAGCAGTGGGCGCCGGTGATCGGCATCCTGGCGGTGATCGGCATCATTTACGGTGCGCTCGGCTGCCTGGCCCAGACCGACATGAAGCGACTCATTGCGTTCTCGTCGGTCTCGCACATGGGCTTCATCATGTTGGGTATCGCCTCCATGAACGACTTTGGCATCAACGCAGCCATCTTCGGCATGGTGGCTCACGGGCTGATCACCGGCATGTTGTTCTTCATCGCCGGGTCGATGAAGGACCGCTATCACACCCTTGAGATCAAGCGGTTGGGTGGCATGCTGGTTCAGGCGCCCAAGCTGGGTTGGATCCTTGGCTTGTGCACCATGGCTTCGCTCGGTCTGCCCGGCCTGGCCGGATTCTGGGGCGAGTTCCCCGCCATCCTGGCCGCCTATCAGCCCGCTCCCGGTATCAACCTCGTGCTCTTCCGGACCCTCATGGTGGTCGCCGCTCTTGGCACCGTGCTGGCAGCCGGCTACCTGCTGTGGCTGTTTCAGCGGACCAGCTTTGGGGTTCCGACCGACGAGTTTGAGAAGGACCCGGCCATCGAGGACGTGAAGATGACCGAGTGGATCGCCTGGACCCCGATGATCGTCATGATCGTCGTGCTGGGCTTTGTGCCCGGGTTGATCATGAACATCACCAATCCGGCTGCTGGGGCCTTGGCCGCGGCGTTCGGCGTCGGAGGCTGATCTCGTGCTCGCTTCGCTCATCGGCCAGGGCGCCGAGTTCGTCACCCCCACCATCGATTGGCATGCGATTGCGCCCGAGTTGGTGCTGGCGGCGGTTGCGTTGGGAATTGTGCTGCTCGACTCGGTGCTGTTGGAACGGGCGAAGCCGCTCATTCCCGGCATTGCCGGCCTGGGGTTCCTGGCTGCCCTGATCCCGGTGTTGACGTTGGCCACTGCCTCGCCGGAGATACGCAGCACCTTTGATGGCGCGTTCGTCATCAACAACCGGGCGCTGGCGCTCAAGGTGCTGTTCCTCGTCACCGGCTACATCGTGGTGTTGCTGTCCACCAAGTACGTGGCGGAGGGCGACTACTGGGAGAGCGAGTACTACGCGCTCATGATGTGCTCGGTGTTGGGCATGTCCGTGATGGCATCGGCCACCGACCTGATCACCATCTTCATCGCGTTGGAGCTCCTGTCGATTCCGGCCTACATGCTTGCCGGTTGGCGGAAGCGGGACACCAAATCCAACGAGGCGGGGCTGAAGTACTACCTGATGGGCGTCTTCGCCACCGGCATCTTCCTCTACGGCTTCAGCCTGCTCTACGGCGTGTCGGGCTCCACCAACCTCGGCGAGATTTCCAGAGCGATCGGCAAGGGCGATGCGCCCAGCTCGATCGTGGTGGTGGCGCTGGTACTCAGCATTATCGGGTTTGGCTTCAAGGTGTCAGCGGTTCCGTTCCATGCGTGGGCGCCCGACACCTACGAGGGTGCTCCCACCCCGATCACCGCCTTTCTCGCGGTGGCGTCCAAGGCCGCCGGTTTCGCCGCGCTGATTCAGCTGGTGTTCATTGGCTTCGCGGAGCGGGCCGATGTGGTCCAGCCGCTGATGTTCATCCTGGCGGCGCTGTCGATGACCGTGGGCAACCTGATTGCTATCCGCCAGACCAACGTGGTGCGCATGCTCGCCTACTCCGGCATCGGACAGGCCGGATACATCCTTGCCTGCTTCGCCGTGTATGAGGCCAACCCCGAGCTCGCCGTGTCTGCGATCGTCAGTTACCTCTTGATTTATGCGGCCATGAACCTGGGTGCATTCGCCTGCGTCATCGCGATCGCCCGCAAGACCGGCTCCGCTGAGCGCGACTCGATGCGTGGGCTGTTCTCCTATGCCCCGGGTGTGGCGGTCATGTTCACCCTGTTCCTTGCCTCGCTGGTGGGTATTCCGCCGCTGGGTGGCTGGTACGCCAAGTTCTCGGTGTGGAACGCACTGATCGGTGCGGGCACGGGCATGGGCTATGCGCTTGCGGTGATCATGGCGGTCAACACTGCGATCGCCGCCTATTACTACATGGCCGTCGCCCACGCGATGTGGTTCGACGATGCGCCGGACGGCGACGTCACCCCGTTCAAGGTGCCTGTCAACCTGGTGGCGGCCATCGCCATCTGCTTGGTTGTCACCCTGGTGGCGGGTGTGTTGCCCGACCTGATCACCAAGATGTCCACCGTTCCTGCGCTTGCTGCCGGGCTGGGCGGATAGCCACCAACCATTGATCCAAGCCCGGGGCGGTCCGACGAGCACACATCGGGCTCTCGGCGCCCATGCGGCGCTGATCGAGGCTGTGGTCCGCTCTGGCGGACTGCGTTTCGATGCGCTGTGGGAGTTGGCGCTGTACGAGCCGGGCATTGGCTTCTACGAGACGGGCGGGGCGGCGGGTCGACGGGCCGACTTCCTCACCAGCGTTGAGCTTGGCCCGCTGTTTGGTGCCTGCATCGCCCGGCGGGTGGACCAGGCATGGAACGCTGCCGGTCGTCCGGACACCTGGACGTTGGTGGATGCGGGTGCGGGTCCGGGCACGCTGGTACGTGCTGTGCTGGCAGCTCAGCCGGAGTGCGTTGGTGCGCTTGAAGTGGTGCTGGTGGAGCGTTCTGCGCGCCAACGCGCCGGGCACGCCGACCTGATCGGGTGGGCCGCCGACCGTGAGGTCGCGGTCCGATCACAGGCCGGCCTGCCCGAAGGCGTGGCCGGCGTGATCGTGGCCAACGAATTGCTGGACAACCTGCCCGCCCGAGTCGTCCAGCGTCACGGCGGCCAGGTCCAGGAGTTGTGGGTGGCGCCGGGAGGCGTGGCTCCAGCCTTCGAGAGGCCGGGGATCCCTGCGGCCGGCTCCGAACTGGAGCTGACCTGGCGACCGATGGTTGGCGATGATGCCGCGGCGTTGGCTGCATGCGAGTGGTGGGACAACGTGCCGGATGATGCACCGGTGCCTTGGAGCGCAGGTGCGGCCGAGTGGGTTGCCGAAGCGCAGAGGCGGCTCGCCTCGGGCATCCTGGTGGTGGTGGATTACGGGGCTCGTACCAGCGCTGAGGTTGCCGGCCGTGACGGTTGGCTGCGGACCTACGCCCAGGGTGCTGTTGGGACGGATCCGTTGGAGAACTTGGGGGGTCGCGACCTCACCACGGACGTCCCGTTCGACCAGTTGCCGCAACCGGATCGCCTGGTCACCCAGGCTGACGCCCTGGTTTGTTGGGGGATCGACCAGTTGGTCGCGGCCGCTTCGGCGCGCCTGGCAGCGCGGCCCGACGCTGCCTTGGACCTGGCTCGGGCCCGAGACATCTCGCTGCTCAACGAGGCCCCGACGCTGGTTGACAGCGCTGGTCTCGGTGCCTTCCTGGTTGCCGAATGGGGCGCTGGTGGATAGGTCGCGGCCCCCGGGCCCCCACGGACGGTCCACGGTGAACGCGCTACGACGCCGTGGCCTGTTGGTGGTGATGCTTGGGCTGGCGGTGTCCGCCGTGCTTGGTTGGGCGACACCCGCCGGTGCCCACGCCAACCTCATCTCAACCACTCCGTCCCAGGGCTCCACTGTGGACCAGGCTCCGCCGGTGGTGGTGATGACGTTCTCCGAAGGGATCAGCGTCAAGGACGATGGGGTGCGACTGTTGGACCCAAGCGGTGCGCAGGTGCCGGGCACGTCGACCACCGCCGAAGGTTTCGAGGCGCGTATGAGGGTGCCGGAGCTGACGAGGCAGGGCACCTACACCGTTGATTGGAAGGCGGTGTCCGCAGACGGTCACCCCATCAGAGGTGCCTGGGTGTTCAACGTGGGGGTTGAGGGCGGCGGCGCCGATGTGGCACTGGGTGCCACCGGACAGTCGCCGCTGATCACCGTGCTCACGGCGCTGGGTCGCTCCATTGCGTTCGTCGCAATGTTTGTGCTTGCCGGCCAGTTGCTCTGGGCGGGGGTGGCCCGTTGGCGTCCGCTGGTGGCCATGGCTTGGACGGGGATGGCGTTGGTGGTCGTCGCCGAACTCTGGAGCGCCCAGGCGGGAGGGGCCACCGGGCCGGTCAGCGCGTTCGGCACGGTGTTGGGTACCTCAAGCGGACGGTTTCTGGCCGCCACCGTGTTGCTGGTTGGCTACGGACATCTGATGTGCGCACTGGGCAGGCTCGATTCACGCGCCCTCGGCGTGGTTTGGAGCTGCGCCACGGTGGCAGCGGCGTTGGTGGGACATGCAACGGTGCTTGATCCGGTGCTGCTCAGCATGTTTGCCACGGTGGGCCATGTGCTCGCGGCGGCGCTGTGGGTATCGGCGTTGGTGTGGATGGCGGGCGTACTGCCGGGTCCGGTTCAACGTTGGCGGTTGGAGGCTGCATCGGCCGAGCCTGCCGCCGAAGGCGGGGCTTTCGAGGCCCCCGCCGCGGCTGTGGCCGTTGCCGGCCAGTGGGCGCTGCTCAACCGCGCGGTTCGGTTTTCCCCCTGGGGCATGGGGGCGGTGCTGGTACTGCTGGGCACGGGCGGCGCGATGGTGTTGACGCGGGTTGATGGGCCCGCCGGGCTGCTCGAGTCGGGTTATGGGCTCTTGAGCTTGGGCAAGCTGCTGGTTTTGGCCGGCGCCGCCGTGCTGGCGGCCCGCAATCGGTGGGTGCTGATCCCCCGGTTGGCGCGGGCGTTCCCGAATCTCTCCACGGCCGGTGCCGATGCTTCTGCGGCCCGCCGGGCAGCAGGCGAGCTCCAGCGGGCTCTCCACGCCGAGATGGTGCTGGTGGCCGTCGCCGTGATGCTCGGCGGAGTGCTCGGCGCTTCGGCACCACCTGGCAACGATGCGGGAACCGAAGTCTCGTCGTCGACGCTGAGCGGAGGCTCCCGGACCGACAGCCAGGTTGCGGACTTTGGGCCCTACCAGGCCCAGGTCGAGATCTCGCCGGCGCAGGTCGGCCCCAATGTTGCCCACGTCACGGTGGTTGACCCGGCCGGGCCGCCTCCGGACGACCTCTCCGAGCTGAAGATCACCTTTGCGCTCCCGGCAGCCGACTTGGGTCCGATCGAACCCCAACTCATTGAGCTGAACGAAAGTCACATCATTGCCGATGATGTGGCGCTGACCTCCCCGGGCGAGTGGACCGTCACGGTCGATGCCAGGCGGGGTAAGGCCGAGTTTCTACGTGCCACCTTTCAGGTCAGCATCGGCTAACAGAGCGAATCCTGAGGGCGTGCGCCCCCCGTGGTTGGTTGGACGGGTGGGATGGGTCCGGCCAAGGTGAGATCGGGCCGGTAGGTTGGGGTGATATGGGGAGACGTTCAGAAACGCCAGGCCAAGGAGCTGACATGGTTGCTAGATCGCTTCGCGTCGTTCTTATCGCTGCGCTAGCGGTCGGTTTGTTCGTCGGACTGGCCGGGCAGGCGGGTGCGCACGGCGCCGATGGCACGTTCACTCCCATCGTCAGCGAACCGGTTGATGGCCGGCTTGGGGCCAACCTGCGGGTCACGCTGATCTTCAACAACGACACCGATCCGGTGGATGATGCTGCGGTGAAGGTGACCCCAACCGGCGCCGATGGCACGACCGCCGCCCCGGTGATGCTCCTCAAATCCCCTGAGCCGGGCACCTACGAGGGAGTGGTTCCCGTGAACAGCCCGGGCACTTGGACGTTTGCGGTCACCTCCGAGGACCCCGAGGCGGCTCTCGACATTGTTGTCAACATTCCGGAGCCTGCGCCCAAGACCACGCCCGCGCCGGCCACTACTCCTGCGACCAAGGCCCCCGACACGGTGATAGCGCCGCCGCCGGCAGGGGTGGCCACCAGCCTGGTTGAGCCGGTTGCGGTCGATCCAACCACCGCAACGGTCGACTCGGCCACGACAGCGGTGGACGGGTCGGTCGTCGAACAGCCCGCAAGTGAGGAAAACGGGTTCCCCTGGGGTATCGCCGTGGTGGTGCTCGTGGTGGCTGCCGCGGTTGTGATGGTGATGGCCTACGCCATGCGCACCGGTGGGGGCGACCCGGAAGCCCCGAACGGGCCGGACACCGGTCCCGGCCCTGTTGCTCCCGATGAAGCCGCCCCCAGCCCTCCTCCGGATGGCGCCTGAGCCGCCACTTCGGCTTTGCGCTGAAGGCGTGTTGCCGGTGAGACCTCAGTCGAGGGTGGCTGACATTGCCAGCGCCTCGGCAAGGCCGTCGTCGTCGACGTGACCAACGCGAACTCGAGACGCTGCCATCGCCGCCGGGTCGGCGTTGCCCATGGCCACACCCCAGCCAACGGCCTCCATGGCGGTCACGTCGTTATGACCATCGCCCACCATCATCACCGACTCGGTGGCGATCCCGAGTTGTTCTGCCAGCTTGGCGATGGCGGACGCTTTGGTGACCCCCGCCTTGGTCACCGACACAAACGCAGCGTGGGCCATTGCCGGTGAGGTGGCGGCCGTGCCCTGAGCGCCCGCCGGAATTGCGCCAAGCACGGCGTCGGTGTCTTCGATCGGAACAACAAACTGCAGGCGCACCACCGGCCCGGTCAGGGCATCACGGCCGCGGGGCACGTGCGGGATACCCAACAGGCCGGCGTGGTCGACGGCAAGCGCCTCACTCGATGGACAGGCGACCTCGAATGCGGAGTTGTACTCCAGCACCCAGCCGTGCTCGTCGGCGATCTGCTCGCAGGCCTTGATGGTCGCCTCGGAGACCACCTCGCCATCGACCTCACGCGTGTCGGCGTGGATGAGCGCTGCCCCGGAATGGAAGATGTGGGTGCCGCTGGGATCGAGCCGTTTGGCGTACTCCCAGGTGGGGCCAACCGCCACTCGGGCGGTGCAGATGGCAAGGTGCTGACCTCGGGCGACGGCCGCCGCGGCTGCGGCCCACACCCCCTCGCTGGGCACGCCGGAGCTACCGATGAGCGTTCCGTCAATGTCAATGCAGATCAGCGGCAGCACGTGGCTCCTCGGAGTAGGTGACCGGTTGTATCGCCGCAGGCTGTCGGCCCCAGCGCCCAAGGTCAAACCTGGGTGGGACGAGCCGGGTTGATTCCGTTGGCCGCCGGGTGGCGCGCAGCGCGCATGGACAGGGCCGGCGTTGCCGGTATGGTGCAAAGAAGTCACGACACAGGGGGACAGTTGAGCGATTCCGAACGAAACATCGAGAACCTCTATTCGGAGGAGCGCACGTTTGCGCCACCTGCAGACTTCGTGGCCCAGGCCAACTTGTCTGATCCGGAGATCTATGCCCGTGCTGCCGCCGACCCGGAGGCGTTCTGGGCCGGCATCGCGCGCGAGGTGCTCACCTGGCGACAGGACTTCCACACCACGCTCGAATGGGAACTGCCTTTTGCGAAGTGGTTCGTGGGCGGCAAGCTGAACGTCGCAGAGAATTGCCTGGATCGCCACGTGGAGGCAGGCCTGGGCGACCGGGTGGCCTACCACTGGGAGGGCGAGCCGGGCGATACCCGCACCATCACCTATGCGCAACTGCTGGAGCATGTCTCCCGCCTGGCCAACGTGCTGCGCGGTTTCGGGGTGCAGAAGGGCGACCGGGTGGTCGTCTATCTGCCCATGATCCCCGAGCTGCCCATGTCGCTCTTGGCTTGTGCCCGCATCGGCGCCATCCATTCGGTGATCTTCGGTGGCTTCTCACCCGATTCGATCCGCGACCGGGTGAACGATGCTGAGGCCAAGGTGATCATCACCGCCGACGCCGGCTTCCGGCGGGGCAAGCCCTCGGCGCTGAAGGCCAACGTCGATGCTGCCCTGAAGGATTGCCCGACGGTCGAGAAGGTACTGGTGGTCAACCGCTGCGACACCGACGTCACCATGGTCGAGGGGCGGGACGTCCCCTATGCCGACGCAGTTGCGGGCGTGGACGCCCACTGTGAGGCCGAGGAGATGGATGCCGAGGACCCGCTCTACATCCTCTACACGTCGGGCACCACGGCGAAGCCCAAGGGCGTCATCCACACCACCGGCGGGTACCTCACCCAGGTGGCGTGGACCACCCGTGAGATCTTCGACCTCAAGCCGGAGTCGGACACCTATTGGTGCGCCGCGGATGTTGGGTGGGTCACCGGCCACAGCTACATCGTGTTCGGGCCACTCGCCAATGGCGTGACCGGGGTGATGTACGAGGGCACGCCCGACACGCCCACCGAGGCTCACCGCACCGGCGACCGGGCATCGTGGCCCAAGGATCGCTTCTGGGACATCATCGAGCGCTACGGCGTCACCCAGCTCTACACGGCGCCGACTGCAATCCGAACGTTTATGAAGTGGGGCGCCGAGGAGCCCGGCCGCCACGACCTGTCGACGCTGCGGCTGCTCGGAACGGTCGGCGAGCCCATCAACCCGGAGGCCTGGATGTGGTATCACGAACACATCGGGGCGGAGCGTTGCCCCATCGTCGACACCTGGTGGCAGACCGAGACCGGCGCCAGCATGGTCAACCCGCTCCCGGGCATCGTGGCCACCAAGCCCGGCTCGGCCACCTTTGCTCTGCCGGGCATCGAGATCGAGGTGCTCGACGACAAAGGCAACGTCGTCACCGAAGGCGGCGGCTACCTGGCCATCACCAAGCCGTGGCCGTCGATGCTGCGAGGCATCTGGGGTGATCCGGAACGTTTCCGGCAGACCTACTGGAGCCAGTACCCGGGCAAGTATTTCGCCGGCGACGGGGCGAGGCTGGACTCCGACGGCTACCTGTGGGTGCTCGGCCGGGTGGACGACGTCATGAACGTATCGGGCCACCGCATCTCAACCGCCGAGGTGGAGTCTGCACTCGTCGACCACGCCGCTGTGGCCGAGGCCGCGGTGGTTGGTGCCAAGGATGCAGTGTCGGGCCAGGTGATCGTCGGCTACGTCATTTTGCGTGGCGGCAACGAGCCGTCCGAAGAGCTGGGGGAGGAGATCCGCCAGCACGTCGCCACCAAGCTGGGGGCGATCAGCCGCCCGAAGGCCGTGATCATCGTGCCCGACCTGCCCAAGACCCGCTCGGGCAAGATCATGCGCCGTCTCCTCCGGGACGTGGTCGAGGGTCGGGAGCTCGGTGACACCACCACGTTGGCCGACGAGTCGGTGGTGGCGGCGCTCGCCGACGGGGCCAAGTCGGACGGCGATTCCTGACCGGCTGCCAGGTTCGGGTCGGTTCGGTTCGGCGGGTTGACGATCTCAATTCCCGGAGCATCGACCCGTTTGCGGGCGCCGAGCGGATTAGCCCTGGGCCTCCTGGGCAATGCGCTTCTTGGTCGCCGTCCACGAACAGATCGGGCACGTCGTCAGGTCGTGGCGCCGAGCCGGGCAGTGTTCCCGCCCGAAGTAGATGATCTGCAGGTGACGGCGATTCCAGGTCTCTCGGGGAAACACCGCCTTGAGGTCGGACTCGGTCCTCTCGACCGTCGTCCCGTTGGAGAGACCCCAGCGTGCAGCCAAGCGCTGGATGTGGGTGTCGACCGGGAATGCCGGCACCCCAAACGAGGCTGCCATGACCACGCCCGCTGTCTTGTGGCCGACGCCGGCGAGCGATTCGAGGAACTCGAACGTGGGGATCAACTCGCCGCCGGCGTCCACGATCTGGTGCGCCATCGTTGACAGGTTGCGGGCCTTGGTCGGTGCCAAACCCACCTCTCGAATAAGACCCAGAATCTCATCGGGATCGAGCGCCGCCATCTCCTCTGGGGTGGATGCCCGGTCGAACAGTGCCGGGGTGACCTGGTTGACCTTCTTGTCGGTGGTTTGCGCCGAGAGCGCCACTGCCACCAGCAGGGTGTAGGGGTTGCGGTGGTCGAGAGGAATCGGGGGCTCGGGGTAGAGCCGGTCGAGGATCTCGCCGATCCGGTCGGCCTTGTCTGATCGCTTCATGCCCCTCACCCTTCCGCAGATGTCACCTCATGTCGAAAGTTCAAGGTGTGTGTGTGTGCGCGCTCGGCCACACTGTTGAGTGGTGCCGAGTTGTGAGGTACGGAGTCCAATTCGTGGAGTGGTGGGCAGCGCAGGAACCTTCCCCGGCTCCGACTGAACCCGAGAACGTACTTCAGTACGCGACATTCTGGGTTCGACCTGATGCCCGACTGATCGACATGTTGGTGACCCTGGTGGCTGCTGAGCATCATGTCCTGGCTGCTGCTGGGCCTCGGGTACCTGGCCCCGCTGTGGACCGAGAAACGACAGACCTTTCAGGACCCTCTCGCCTACACCGTGGTGATTCGAGCTTCGAACAAGGGCCGCGGCACTTAACCTCGCGGCGTCGCGGTCGCCCTCGGTTGGTTCTTGTTGCTGACGCTGGCGCAGGGAGTGGCAGGCGGACTGATCGGGCAGAATCTGGTCGACCCTCAGAAAGCCGAGCTTCCCGAGCCGTACGACCCCACGACGGGCTTCGATGAAAACAGCCTTCGAGCGAGGCTACAAACCAATGCTCCGATGGTGAGTCCGGTCAGTACACGATCGATGACTTCGAGTTCGTCGAGACCGAGTGCGTGCCGGCGTCGGGAACCCGGGTGAAGATGCAGATCCGCGGGTCGGCCGTCGTCACCGGTGGACCGTCGCCGTCTGGACTCTCGGTGGTCTCCTCCGGCCCGGCCGAGATTGAGAATCCCTTCGACCCGTCATCGAGCACACCGCCGAGAACCTGATCGATGGCAGCCTGTCCACCAGTTGGGCCTTTGAGAGTGGAGGGCGTCCGGCCGGTGCGCCGTTCCTCGGTGGCGTTGGCGGGATTCGGCACTGGGTCGTGTGGGGCTCTGGACGCCGCCGACGGAATCGCCGTTCGTCAGAACCCGACCTCGACCGATGGCCTCGATTTGATCAGCGTCGACGAGTTGACCTCAACGGTGACCATGGACGTCACCGGCACCGAGCCAGGTGCTCAAGGTCTGGCTCCCTCGTTCCCGTCGGAGGTGGCCTTCGAGGAGCAGGACACCGATGAGAAGCCAGACGTGCAGGAGGTGGATGGTCGGGCCTGTGACCCGCCCGAGCAGATTGGCCATGGCGTCGAGTTGGAACACCTGGAGAACGACGAGTTTCACATCATGGTCTGTGAGAACAACAGCGAGCTTCTCTACTTCGGGCACTCCAAAGACAACCTGGGTTCGATCGTGCTGGATGCGCAGGCAACCGACTCCGGGTACGTGGCGATGAACGGCGTATACAGCTACGAGGTCCGCAGCGGAAACCCCGTGTTAGGCGCCACGTTCGTTGGGCATGAGCGAGGGCCTTGGTGACACTGACGGTGGGCACCCCGACGATGCCCTGACGCGCAACCCGCGCCAACGTTGGGGACGCCACGTTCGACGCGTTTTGGTCAAACGCGGTTCGGGAGGTTGAGTTTGCAACACCAACTCGCCCTGCCCACCCGGCCTGGGGGCAATCACACTGCTGGAGTGCCTCATCGTGATGATCGTCCGCGACACTGCCGCCACCGCCAGACAACTGGCCGAAGGCCACTACTTCCGTTGCCCTTGGGATGGCTGTGCCGGCTCGCTGGGGCCTTGAGGTTCAGCACGCACCCGGCCTGTGCGACGCCTTGGCGGCGGCACCGACTCCTCCACCCCAAAGCGGGCCATATGCCGGACGTGTCGACGCTCCCAGGTGATGCTCCCAACAATCGCGTTCCCGAGGCGCGCCGACAACGTGACCACGGTCTTCAACTCGACCGCATTGAGAAGGACGGTCCTTCCAGTACCCCGCGCGCCGGTATAGAGGGTCGCTCGGCCCGGTGATCCAGGCCCGTCCTCGAGCGCTTCACCGAACCGTGCGAGCACGTCGTCACGCCCAACCAAGAGCGGCGGGAGACGCCGAAGGACGGCGTGAAGGGATTCTGCATGCTCCCCATCCCAACCGCGTCGGTTTAGATGTCTTTAGTTTCTTTAGATCTCTTTAGTTCTCTGGCTGCATCGTCGTGCAATGCTCAGTCGGCCGCAGAGTCGGGTCATTTCCGGGACTGGCTCACACGCTCTACTCATCGTCGAGGTTGAGGCGTTGGGCCTCGGCGGTGAGTTCAGCGGCGGCTTCAGCGCGTTTGCGGTCGTCCTCGCGCATGTAGGCGAGGAGGTCGGTGAGCCGGATACGGCGCCGGTTTCCGACGCGCCGATGGGGGATCTGGCCGTCTTCGAGGAGCCCGATCAGGTAGGGCCGCGACACGACGAGCATGTCGGCGGCTTGTTGGGTGGTGAGTTCTGCGTGCACCGGGGCGATGGTGACGGCGTTGCCGTTGGCGATGTGTGCAAGCAGTTCGACGAGATGGCTGAGAGCACTGCCGGGGATGGTGACGCTCAGGTCGGAATTGTCGGCGACGAGACGCACCGTGCCGATGTCACCAGGATGGGTCCGTTGGAACCGGTCGAGAAGATCGACCGCTTCAGCTGCTTCGGCTGAGGCTGTCTCGTCGGGAATGTCGAGGTTGCTGCGGAGCAGTGTTGATGGGGCCATGGTGTCCTCCTTGGCAGGGGTCGACAACCAGACGGGCGTGTTCTCGTTGGTTGGTCCGTCGACCGCCGCAACACCGATGTTACCCCTATTCGCAGCAACCGCAACGGCCATGATCGGGGTCTCGTCGGCTAGGACGCCATCGAACCGGTTCCGAAGGCGGCGGTTCCCAGCGCCAGCAAGCGGTCGAGGTTGTCGGCGCCGCCGCACCAAACCCTCCTCCAGACGTGTGAACATTACTTGGTATAGGTGTAGCATCCTGCACATGATCTTGAGTCGACCGTTCCTAGCGGTGACCCCGACGATCGATGGGGACGTCCTTGGGGTGCTGGCCCGAGCCGACGCTTCGTTCACCCCACCGCAGGTGCACGACCTCATCGGGTTTCATTCTGTTGCTGGTGTCCGAAACGCGCTCGTTCGATTGACCGGTCAGGGTGTCCTCCACAGCGAGCAGGTTGGCCGCGCCTACACCTACCGGCTTAACCGGCAGCACGTGTGCGCCCCACACATCATCGGGCTGGCTGACGCCAGCCGCGAAGTGTTGCAGCGAATGCGCGACCTGATCGACACCTGGTCGACGCCCTGTGACTTTGCCGCGCTCTTCGGTTCTGCCGCTACCGGGAGGATGACCGAGGGAAGCGACATCGATGTGTTCGTCGTGCGACCCGATTCGGTCGTCGTCGAAGATGACGTGCAGTGGCACGAGCAGCTCGACGCCTTCGCGACTGCCAGCACTTCGTGGACCGGCAACGACACGCGCATCCTTGAGATGTCAGCGTCAGAAGTCGCAGCCACGATCGCGACCGAGCAGATCCTCGCTGAAATCGCCCGCGACGGCATCGTCTTGTCTGGCACCCCTGGATACCTCGCCAGCGTGAAGCCAAGGACGGACCACCGGCAGGCGGGGTGAACTTCTGATGGCCGCACCGACGAGAAAATGCTCGGCGAAGGACCGCTCGGGCCGAATGGCCAAGGCCCGCCAATTCAGCGACGCAGCGACGCTCATCAGCGAACTGGCCTCCGACGACAGCAACCTTGGCGACGCCTACATCACCCTGTGCGTGCATGCCGGCATAGCCGCGGCAGACGTGGTCTGCTGCTCACGGCTCGGCGTTCACGCCAGCGGGCAGGACCACGCCGCTGCGGCGGCGCTGCTCGACAAAGCCGACGCCGGTCTCGGAAAGGAACTCCGCAGACTGCTTGGGCTCAAGACGAAGGCTGGCTATTCCTCGGCTCCGTCAAGCGCCGCCGACCAGAAGGTCGCCGGACGGGCCTCAACCCGGCTTGTAGATGCGGCATCCACTAGCCGATGACCACCCAAAAGATGAATCCCGACGAGGACTACGAGTTCTACGCCCGTCCGGAGAACCAAGTGCCACAGGGGCCGCCACGACGCCGCTCAAGGATGACCGAGTCATTCCTGGTCCGGTTACCACCAGCAACGTTGGACGAGGTCCGGCGCCGAGCCGACGAAGACAAGAGGTCGGTATCCAGCTGGATCCGTCGTGCGGTCGAGCACGAGCTGGACAAACAGGCCCAATAGCGCCGCAACGCTTCACTCACCGGAGAGAAGCTGACATCGACCTGCCGCGTCCTTGGGCGGTAAACCCAAGGCTTTGACACAAATTCTGCTGCCACGTTTCGGCCGGGCACAGATTCACCTGCTGGAGCCCTTCATCGACAAGCCAATCCATGAGGTCCGCCACGACCATCTTGCCGAGCCCCTGCTGACGACAGGAGACGTCGACCACAACATCATCTATTTGGGCCTCGTCTTTGGCAGCTAAACGGTACCCATAAGCCAATCCGACCGGATGGCCAGCAACGTTTGCGATCACCATCCAGCTGTCACGATCGACCCCCCGAGAAAACCCCATCGTGCCGACGCCATGAGACTGAAGCACATGTAGCCCCCGCGTCGCTGTGGGGTTGCGAACCCGACGCACAACAAGCTCTCGGCGGTTCGACGTTGCCTCATGGTCGTATGCCCAGTCGTTTCGTCGTCGCCACAGGTTCCACCGCGACAGCTTCGGCTTGTCGAGCCTGACCTCGCTGGAGACTTCGACCACGCGTCTCGCGATGGAGGAAACCTTCGCGTCCATGGGAATCCTTTCGTCCGACTATCACGACGCTCCAATCATGACCCTGACCCCTGACAGTTCAGCAGATCGGCAAAGCAGTCTTGAGTGGCCGACTTCGGACCGAGGGTTCGGGATGCGCAGAGCAGCCGAACCGGGCACCGGGCACCGGGCACCGGGCACCTCGACGCGCTTCTACGGTCGATCGAGAACAACCTCACAGCCCGGGACGACTGAATATTGTTCGTCAGGCAGATTCGCCCGTCGATCAGGAACCCCCAGAAACAGTCGGTTTTGGTGGTAGGAGGTGGTAGGGGCTGGTACCCAGTTCCCATTGGACCCGTTTCGACAGCACCTACCACCCAGTACCACTCCCTACCAGGAGGGTTTGTGGCCCCCAAAGTGGCCCGACCATTTATCAAGCAGTCGCTAGAAGCCTCAGATCATTGCAATTGCAAGGGTTTTGGAGCCCGAAGTCGGATTCGAACCGACGACCTGCTGTTTACAAGTCACTCCAGAATGGTTGTAGGAGCCAGTAGGGCCTGGTATCTAGCGGGTTTCCGACCGGCCCCCACACCAAATACCACCTCCTACCGCGCTATAGCACCGGGGTTTGTGGCCCCAATGTGGCCTGGCTCCATCACCGTCTTGGACCTGATGGCGCTGGCCGGTCTCGACGTAGGCGCAGGGAACGTGCCATGCCTCTGAGCCTCTCAAACTGTCGACCAAGGCGGCCATGTGGTGCGAGGGGTCAATGTGCCGGGATGATCTGGACCCAACACCCGATACCCGTCTGGCAACACAGTCTGAACAGGGTTGAGCGCGTCGCTGGATTCGCACCCGGAATAACCGAGCACTCCAGTGTCGCCACTGAATCCCAAGCAGCGCTCACCGTCGTCGGCCCGCAGATGGGGACTTCTGGACGTCTCGCTGCTCGACTTGCTAGGCCAGAGAACCGCAAGCACGTAAGGGTTCGACTGTTGCGAGGCGTCAGGTTGTCCATGGTTTCCTCGGTTCTTGATATTCATCAAAAGGCCCAGCTCCTTTCGAAATTGCTATCCAAATGGCAGGTTGAATCGGGTTTGAGCCGTTCGAATTTCGCTTCAGCGAGCTAACCCTCGACCGAAGCCAGCTGAAACCCAAAATCTGAACAGAACCCCCCTAGACACCATCCCTAGCTGTCAGACTGGGGGTTGCTGGTCCAACCAACCAGAATAAGTGAGGGCGGAGGAGGTGCGATCATGTCAGTTATGACCGATGAGAACCGTGAGGTGCGACGAGCTCGACGTTCGTTCCCGGCACGATACAAGCTGGACATTCTCGAGGAGATCGATCAGGCGAAGCTGACCGGCGGGCCGGGTGCTGTTGGGGAGATCTGCCGGCGGGAAGACCTGTATTCGTCGTTGATCACCGAGTGGCGCAAACAACGCGACGCCGGCGCTTTGCGGGGGTTGACCGACGCCAAACGGGGCCGCAAGGCCAAGGACCCCACCAAGTGGTGAGCCCCGCGTTTCTCGGACAGTGATCTGTGGCAGCCCTTACGCTGCCCGTGCCTTGTCGCGATAGCTGTCATGCACTTCAACCGGTGTCCGGTAACCGATCCCCGAATGAAGCCTGGAACGATTATACCAAATCTCGATCCAATGCGCAATACCCGAAACAGCCTTTCTTCGTGTCGGGAACACTGTCCGATAAACGAACTCGTTCTTCAACGAAGCAAAAAACGATTCCGCCATAGCATTATCCCAACACACCCCGGTCTTACCCATCGACCCAACCATGTCATTTGACGCAAGGAACGCTTTGAACTCCTCAGAGGTGTACTGCGCCCCATGATCCGAATGGAATATGGCATTCGACTGAATGCCACCAGCGTCGATCGCGGCCTGCAACGCGTCGGTCACCAGACCGGTGCGCATATGGTCGGCCATCGCGAACCCGACCACCATCTTCGAGAAACAATCGATCACCGTCGCCAAGTACACCCACCCTTCCC
>ERZ1026792.53-NODE-53-length-134911-cov-7.878880_pt1 | contig 134911 bp, 123 predicted proteins | sample MGYA00520884_ERZ1026792 | MGnify/ENA primary metagenome ERZ1026792 (study PRJEB33270, sample SAMEA104284473) | anaerobic digester metagenome | biome: Anaerobic digester microbiome; feature: mesophilic sludge digester; material: Anaerobic digester biomass | place...
CGCCAGGTGCGTAGGCAATTCGGTTACAGCAGCCAGGCGCCATCGGAGCGCCGGCGCTTCCACCCGGAGGCGGCGTACGTGCCACCATCGAGGTGAATGGTGGAGCCGGTGATGAACCGGGACATGTCTGAGGCCAGAAAAATCACGGCACCGGCGGCGTCATCGGGCGTGCCCGTCTCGGGCCATGGTTGCGAATCGTAGTTGTCGTCGACCAACGCACCGGCCGCTTCCGCCAAGGCATCGTCGCCGGGTGTGGGGATCATGTCGGGGGCCACGGCGTTCACCCGGATGCGCCGATCGGCCAGCTCGAGTGCCAGAGTGCGGGTGAGGTTCTCGACCGCCGCCTTCATCGCCGAATAGATCGCGAACCCGGGGCCCGCCCGATGCCCCTCGATGGAGGTGACCGACACGATCGATCCGCCCTCCACCAGGTATGGCACGCAGCTACGAATCATGTGGGTGACCTGGGTGAAGTTCTCGGCGATGAGCGCCGCCTCCCCCCTGGCCGTCACGTCAAGAAACGGAGCCCAGAAGCCGCCACCCGCGTTGTTCACCAGAACATCAAGCCCGTCGATACGCGCCATCGTGTCGGCCAACACCTCGTCGACCGCATCTGAATCGCGAACGTCACAGACGCCGGTCAGGCAGGTGGCCCCTAGCGATTCGATGACGCCCCGCAGACTGATGACACCCACCTCGTCACGGTCGATCGCCACGATGTTGGCCCCAAACCGTGCGGCACCGAGCGCTATGGCCCGGCCGAGGCCGCGGGCGGCGCCGGTGACGAGCACCCAACGATCGTCCAGGCGGGCCCAGTCCGGCCCGAAGGCCTCATCGGGAGTGTCTGCGACGGCGGTCATCGGCCGCCTCCGACGGTCATCGGCCGCCCCCGGCGGTGGCTCGTGGGCGCCTAGTCATCATCGCCCTCGGGCACCGCCAGCAGTCCGGACGCCGCGGCGAGGGCCTCGGCCATGCCTGAGGCCCGTTCTGCCACTGCCGCCAGGTAGTGCTCGGCGACGCTGTGCTGCCCCGGGAGCGGCGGGTTGCCGAGCGACCGCACCAACGTGGTGGGATCACCCTGCACCGAGATCGGCCGCGGGTCGGGCAGCATGGGCACGGGCCGCCAGAGGTCGACCGACTTCTTACGCTTGTTGCGGCGTCGGTTGTTTTTCGATCGGTTGACCATCAGGCCCCGGCCTTCCGTTCACAGTTCATCGACATCGTCCTCGGTCAACATTGCATCGGGTTCGAGACCAAGCGCCGTGCGCAGCTGGTCGCCGTTGAGGTCGGAGAGCGACGACGATTTGGGCAACACCAGGTTGGCGATGTGGCGCTTGCCCGAAACCACCTCCTCCACCCGTTCGTCGACGGTGCCCGGGCACACCAGTCGGTGCGAGATCACGGTCTTGGTTTGGCCAATGCGCCAGGCGCGGTCGCGTGCCTGGTCCTCCACCGCCGGGTTCCACCAGCGGTCGTAGAGCACCACGTGGTTGGCCGCGGTGAGGTTGAGGCCGGTGCCACCCGCCTTCAGTGACAGCACCAAGGCGCCCGGGCCTTCGCCCTCCTGAAACTGCTTGACCAACCGGTCGCGGGCACCCCGTGCCAGCGACCCGTCGTAGGAGGAGATCTTCACCCCGGTCTTCTCGGTGAGGTACTCGGCCAGCCGCCGGCCCCACGAGGCGAAGTGGGTGAAGATCAGCACGCGCTCGCCGGAGGCGAACACCGTGTCGATGATCTCTTCCAGCCGGGCCAGCTTGCCCGACCGACCATCGAGGGGCAGGTCGTCGTGTTGGTAGGCGGCCGGGTGGTTGCAGATCTGCTTGAGCGCGGTGATCGCCGCCAGCACCGCACCCTTCTTTGGGTCGCCCCCCACCTCGGAGCTGTCGGCGACCAGCGAGTCGAGCACCGCCTGGTACAGGCCGATCTGCTCCTTGGTCATCGCGCAGTGATCGAGCTCGTCGATGCGGTCGGGAAGCTCCTTGGCCACCTCGGGTTCGGACTTGGTGCGACGGAACACCAACAGGCCGTTGAGCGCCCGCAGCGCCGCCTCGGCCTCGCCGGAAAGACCGGCGATGAACTCGGGTCGGGAACCGACCAACCCGGGATTACAGAAGTCGAGGATGGCCCACAGATCGCCCAGCCCATTTTCAATGGGGGTGCCGGTGAGGGCGATTCGGCTGCGGGCGGTGAGGCGACGCAGCTGTTGTGAGGTCTCATTGGCCGGGTTCTTGATGGCCTGGGCCTCGTCGAGCACCACCTTGTCCCAGTTGTGATCCTCCAGCAGACCCACGTCGCGCACCGCCGTGCCGTACGTGGTGAGAATCACATCGTTGTTGCGCACCGCCCGCTTGAATGCCGCTCCCTGAGCGCGGTTTGCGCCGTGGTGCACCACCACCGACAGCCCTGGCGTAAACCGGCGGGCCTCGGCGGCCCAGTTGCCAACCACCGCCGGCGGGGCGATCACCAACGACGGACCCTCTGAACCGGGGGCGGCCAGGTGAGCGAGCACCGTGGGGGTTTTGCCCAGGCCCATGTCGAGCGCCAGGCAGCCGCCCAGGTCGACGGCATCGAGGAAACCGAGCCACGCCAACGCCTCGGCCTGGTAGGCGCGCAGTTCGCCGTGGAAGCCTTCCGGCTTGGCGTCGGGCACGGGCAGGTTGCGGGCTTGGGCCAGCAACTGGCCAGCCCAGCTTTCGCCCTCAACCGACACGCCACCGGAGAGCGCCACGCGGTCGAGCCCGACGGAGGCCCGCAGGATCTCGGCGCCGGTCATCTGGCTACGCACCGAGCGCTCGGCCAGCGCCGCCGCCGCCTCTTTCAGGTCCACCTTGTCGAGCTCCACCCACTTGCCATGGCTCTGCACCAGCGGGCGGGCCTGAGTGGCCAGGCGGGCGATCTCCTCGGCGCTCAGCTCGACGTCATCAAACAGCGCCGACCATGACACGTTGGACAGCTGGTTGGCGCCCACCACCGAGTCTCCGGTGGGCTCGGTGAACAACCGCAGCGACGGCGACGGCTTCCGGCGCGACAACGCCGGCAGCCGCAGGTCGTAACCCGCAGCAGCAAGGCTGGGCCCGCCCCTACTCATCAGCTCCCAGGCCTCCTCGGTGGAGAGGTAGACCTGGCCCCTTCGCATCGCACCCGGACGTAACAGGGCGGGCAGAATGCGCTCCAGGCGATTCAGCTCGTCGCCCAGAACCTTCGTCCCGGGGCGATCGGTCAGCGCCAACTCGATGGGCATGAGGTTGCCCTCCGCCCCGGGGCCCAGCACCGACAGGAACCATGCGTCGGAGGAATCCGGCGGGTCGAGTTGCACCACCAGCCTGGTGCGACCAGATCCGGTGACCGACTTCGACCAGCGGTCGAGACGCTTGGACACTTCGGCCCCGGCCGAAATCGGCGCTTCGAAGGCCGATCCGTCCAGCCGGGTGAGGAACGCTTCGGCCACCCCTGAGGCGTTGCGAACCTGAGGCGGTGGGGCGGGCAGTTCGATGCGCGACGACGCCTCCCGCACGATGGCGTCGGTGACGGCACGCAGCACCGACAAGGTCACCGAGCGGGCGTCGGCGCGGGCCAGCAGGATGACGGCCTCGGGCATGGCCGAGGACATCTCCTCCAGGTCGATCTGGTCGAGCAGCGCAGGGACCCAGCGCACCGACATGTCCATCACGCCACCGCGATCACGCTTCTCGCCATGCAGCATGGGGACGATGGCCCCCGTTGCAACCTGGCGCACGGCGGCGACGGCAACCCGGCCCAGCCAGGCGACGCTTCCACCCACTCCGTCGCGCCCCAGGCCTCCACCGACGGCAACCAGCCACCCCAGTGACTCCTCCACAGGAATCGACAGCGCCGCTGCGGTGGCACCGTTGGGAAGCGACACATCCCGGTGAACGCTCCAACCCACCGCAGGCCCACCGATGCGCTCCAGAATGTCGGCCAGACCGTCGTTGTCGGCCGGAAGCGTGCTCGGACCCGCAGCCCAAACGACGATCTGACCGCCGGCCCACGAGGCCTGCAACCGAACCTCGCCGGGCGGATCCGCCTCGACCAACACTTCGCTCAGGTCACCCGGCGCCAGCATGCGGTCATAGGCGCTCTCCAGGCGTGCGAGTTCGGCCTCGATATCGGCCACCACCCGACCCCGCTCAGGTCCACGCAGCTTGCGCACGTGGTCGAGCGAGTCCTCGGTGTCGTCGATCAACACTTCAAGCTGGCGACGCCACAGCAGCGGATCGCGTTCGAGCAGCGCTACGTCGGTTTCGGTGGCGACACCGTCGGCAGCGGCCCAGGCTGCGGCTTCAAGGGCAGGGCTCAGGTGGTTCATCCCTGTGCGGGTTCTCCTTCGAACTACTGACCGTCACGCCCGCTGGTGCGGGGCACGACCGCCAAGACATCGGACACCCCAAGGTTCGGATGGTGCAGGCCGTTCCCTTGGCCGCGCCGTCCGGGTGGAGTTCCGGAAGTCGTAGCGTAGCGGGTGGCCGCCTCGCCCGCTACAGCAGGCGGCCGACCCGATGCCCGTCGGCGATTGCCTGGTCCGCCCAACGCGGCGCCAGGGCGTCGCCCACGGTGTGCACCTCAAGGCCTGGGCGGGCCTCGGCCAGTTGGGCCGCCAGGCCGTCGACCGAACGGGCGGGCGCTCTGACGATCACGGTGCTGACGCAATCGATCGACAGGCCGGCCTGGCCAAGGTTGTCCCGTCCCCTCACTCGCAGCGCGCACCACCCCGTCCCAGGGTCGGGCTCAGCCGCCGAATCGGCCGGCTCGATCGCCTCCACCAGGTGGTGCGGCAGATGCGCCACACCCGCCCGTCGAGCGCGTCGCAGCAACTCCAGCCGGGTCTCCGGGTCGGTGGCGGTCGGCTCGGCAAACGGCGACACCAGCGTGGTCTCCACCTCGCCGTCCGCCAGCAACCCGGCCAGACCGAACGCCTCGACGAACCCCACCAGGTCGACGACCACCACGCGGTCCCCCAAGGCCCGCGGTCCGGCGGCCAGCACGGCACGGAGCGCAGCCTCATGGTCGAGCACGCCGGGACGATCCACCCCGATGATCGGCGGGTGCCAGGCGACCTCGGACGACGCGTCGCCGACCGCGCCGGTGGCCACCACCACGGCGTCGGGCTCCAGGGTCAGCACCGAGTCGGCCGTGGCGGTCCCGTCGGTTCGCAGCGTCACTCCACGCCGCTCGCATTCGGCGGCACGCCACGTCACAAACCCGGTCAGCTCACCTCGCCCGGGCAACCGGCTTGCAAGGTTGATACGCCCGCCGGTGAGCGCCTCGCGTTCCAGCAGGGTGACCCGATGGCCGCGAGCGGCCGCCACCCACGCTGCCTCCAGCCCCGCCGGACCCGCCCCAACGACCACCACGCTGCGCCCCACCAGCGTCTTGAACATGGTGCCTCGGCCCAGGGTTGCTTCCCGCCCAACCACCGGGTTGGTGGCGCAGGTGACCGGCTCGCCTCGCACAGCATTGCCGTGACAGCTCTCGTTACAACCCGTGCAGACTCGAATGCGGCCACCCTCGCCGTCGTGATCACGGGACACCCATGCGGGGTCGGCGATCATGGCCCGCACCATGCACACCCCGTCGGCGGCCCCGACAGCCAGCACGTTGGCTGCTTCGGCGGGGGTGATCAACCGGCCGCCGACCAGTACGGGCACCGGTCGACGCTCATCACCGACGTTGCGCACCCGGGCCCGGATCGCGGCGCCCGCCTCCATCCCGTATCCGTGGTCGCGATACAGCGACGGCGACCCACCCTGGACTCCCCAGCCAGAAGATGCCGTCGGATCCACGGCCACATTGAGGAAGTCGACCAGGCCATCGACCACCAGTGCTGAGGCAACCTCAGCCGGGTCACCGGCGCCCGATCCAACCGTGCCCGACGGATCGCCGGTCGGGCCGGAGCGCACCCCGGCGTCGACGCCGACGCCGACGCCGAGTCTCAGCCCGACCGCCATCCCGTCTCCCGCCCGTTCCCGCACCGCCACCAGCACCTCCCGCAGCAATCGCAGCCGACCGTCGGCGCCCCGCCCGTACCGGTCCTGCCGGCCGTTCAAGACCGGAGACAGAAACCCATGCAGCAGGCCACCGTGCGCAGCATCCACCTCGATGCCGTCCAATCCAGCCGATCGGGCATGCCGTGCCGCACGCCCGTAGTGGGTCACCAGGTCGGACAGGTCGTCAAGGCTCAGCGACCGGGGGGCCTCGAAGCGATAGCCGACGCCACCGGCCGACACCGCAGCCCGTTTGGTCCAGCCACTCCCAGCCGTTGGACCGTCGTGTCCCAACTGGATCATGGCCAGCGCTCCGTGGGCCTGAAGCGTGCGGGCGAGCAACGACCACCCGGCGATGACCCGCCGGTCCCAGGCGATGGGCAGGTTCGGCGCAGCAGCGACGGCGTCGGGGTGAACCGCTGTTGGGCCGCAGATCACCGTGCCGACGCCACCCGCAGCACGCTCGGCCAGGTACGTCACCAGTCGGTCCCCCACCAGGCCGGGCTCGCCATAGGTCGGCGATGGTTCGGCGAACAACGTGTGGTGGGCACCGAACAACACCCGGTTGCGAGCGGTCTTCGGCCCAAGGGTCAGCGATTGGTGCAATTCGGGGTGCGGACCGGAGGATGAGGCGACCATTCCACCAGCGTGTCAAACGCAGCGGCGTGGTGGTGGCCACCGACGCCGGCACCACAGCCGGTACGATTCACTGGTGATCCATCATCGGCGCTCCTCCCTCGGTGCCGGCGGGGTCGGGCTGCGGCGCCGACGCGTCGGTACGGCCATCGCCCTGCTGGGCGCCACCTCGCTCATCGGGGCATGCGCAGGCACCACGTCGTCGGACGTCACCGCAGTGGGCGTTCAGGACCCGGTATCGACCAACAGCGCGCCGAGCACCACCTCATCGGGCGGCACCGACGCTGCGAGCATCGACCTTGATCCGCTCAAGCCGTGCCTCGACACCTTGAGCGTCGAGGAAAAAGCCGGGCAGGTGTTGTGGGTGATGACCGCAACCCCGGCCAACGTCGCCGATTCCGCCAAAGCCGGAAAGATCGGTGGGGTCGGGGCGCTGGAGGACCAGGGCGGCGACATTGCGGGCCAGATCACCGCCGTCACGGCCGACACCAAGGTCCCCATGACCGTCGCGTCCGACGAGGAGGGTGGCACGGTGCAACGGCTGGACAAGGTGATCGAGCCGCTGCCGTCGGCCCGTGACACCACGGGTACGCTGTCGACCGCCCAAACCAAGGCGATGTGGACCAAGTACTCCACGTCGATGGCGGGGTTGGGGTTTACGGCCAACTTCGCTCCGGTGCTCGACGTCGGCTTCGGCGTCGCGTTGAAGAGTCGCTCGTACGCCCTCGACCCGCAGGTGGTGGTCGACTTCGCGCTGGCGGCCGCCGATGGCATGACCGAGGGTGGGATCAAGCCAATCGCCAAGCACTTTCCCGGAATCGGCTACGCCACCGCCGACCCGCACGGCGAGTTGGTGCGGGTCAGCAGCCTCAACGAACTGAAGCAACGGGAGTTTCTTCCGTTCAAAGCAGCCATCGACGCCGGCATTCCCGCCATCATGACCACCCATGCGGTGATCCCCGACGTCACCAACGGCGAGCCGGTGACGATGTCGCCGGAAGGCATCGCGCTGTTGCGCGACGACCTGGGTTTCAAGGGTCTGATCGTCACCGACTCGTTGATCATGGGCGCCATCGCCGACCAGAGGACACAGAGCCAGGCCGCCGTGCAGGCGTTGGTTGCCGGCAACGACGTGGCATTGATCGCAGGAGCCCAGAACGTTGACGAGGTGCACACGGCGCTGGTGGCGGCCGTTGCGGACGGCACCATCTCGGAGAAGCGGCTGAACGAGTCGGTCAAGCGGGTGCTGGACTTCAAGGGTGTGAAGGGACCTTGTTCCAAGGGTGGCGCGCAGCCGACCACGTCGGGCGACGCCCAAACGAGCACCAGCGCCGCTTCGGGCACCACCGTGCTGGAACGCGACCCGGTGGGTGGCGGCCAGCCGGCCGACCAGGGGTAACCCGTCCGCCGAGCAGCGGCTGATCAGGCCGGCCTCGGCTCAGTTCACCTGACGGTCGAGGCCCTCCCAGTAGGGCGCACGCAGCTTGAACTTCTGCAGCTTGCCGGTGGCGGTCCGCACCAACTCCTCACGAAACTCGATCGTCTTGGGGCACTTGTAACCCGCCAGCCGCTGCCGGGTGTGGGCGATCAGTGCCTCCTCGGTGAGGGTGGAGCCGTCCGTGCGCACCACCAGGGCCATCACCGTTTCGCCCCACTTGTCCGACGGCACCCCGATCACCGCCACTTCGGCCACCTCGGGATGGCTGAACACCGCGTCCTCCACCTCGATCGACGAGACGTTCTCGCCGCCCGAGATGATCACGTCCTTCTTGCGATCCGAGATGGTGACCACGCCACCCTCGACCGTGCCGCCGTCGCCGGTGTGGAACCAACCGTCGACGATGGCCGCGGCGGTGGCCTCCGGCTGAGCCCAGTACCCCTCGAGCACGTGGTTGCCCCGGGCGAGCACCTCCCCGTAGGCGTCCACGCTCACCCGCATGCCGATCGTTGGTGATCCGGCGGCCGCCAGGTTGGACGCCCGCTCCGATGGTGCGAGGTCGTCCCATTCGCTCCGGCAGCGGTTCATCGTCATCAGCGGGGCGGTCTCGGTCAGCCCGTAGATCTGGATGAACTCCCAACCAAGCTCGGCCTCCACCCGTTCGATGGTCTGCGTTGGTGGGGGCGCACCGGCCACGATCACCCGCATGCGGTCACGGCCGGGCACCGGGTCGAACTCGGGCGCAGCTTCGAGGGCGGCCGCGACGACCGCCGGGGCGGCGCAGGCAAACGTGACACCGTGGCGGTCGATCCGTCGCAGGATCTCGGCACCGTCCACCTTGCGCAGCACCACCTGTTTCACGCCCATGCCCAGCGAGGCGTACACCATGCCCCACCCGTTGCAGTGAAACATCGGCAGCGTGTGCAGGTAGACGTCCCGCTCGTTCACCCCGGCGTGCCAGCCAAAGGTGGAGGCGTTGAGCCACAGCGAGCGGTGGGTCTGCTCCACCCCCTTGGGGCGGGCGGTGGTGCCCGACGTGTAGTTGATGGTGGCGGTGGCGTCCTCGTCGGGCTCCCAGGGTGCGGGCTCGCCGTCGGTGAAAAACCATTCGACATCGCTGTCGGTGCCCAGCATCACCTTGTGGGCGACGTCAAGGTCGGCAACGGTGTCGGCCAGTTCCGGGTCGTACAACAACACCGTGGCCCCGCAGTGGTCGACGATGTAGGCGACCTCGGCCGGGCTGAGGCGGAAGTTGACCGGCACGTAGACGCGTCCCCAGCCCGACACCCCGAAGAATCCACAGGCCAGGCGGGCCGAGTTCTGCGAGATGATCGCCACCCGTTCCCCCACCCCGATGCCAAGCGCGTCCAGGTGAGCGGCCTGGTTGCGGGCCCGACGGGCGAACTCGGCGCCGGTCACCTCGCCCCACGACTCGGCGATTTGATCGGGTTCGTCCACGAACACCACCCGGTCCGGAAACACGGTCTCGGCCCGATCGAGGAAATCGATGACGCTCAGGTCAACCTTCATGTGCTTGCTCTCCCCCGGTGACGTGCCGGGACCCCTCCGCGGCACGGTGTCACGGTACCGCCCGACCGGATGCCGACGCAGCCCCTCGCCACCTGACGATCCGTCAGATCAGCCGGGTAGGGTGACGCGGTGAGCGACTACCAGACCTTGCTGTTGGACATCTCCGACGGGGTGGCCACCCTGACGCTGAACCGCCCCGACCGCTACAACGCGTTCGACGCCACCATGTTGGAGGAGTTGCCGCAGGCGTGGGCCCGCCTGCGCGACGACGGCGAGGTGCGTGCGGTCGTCCTGACCGGCGCCGGCGATGCGGCGTTCTGCACCGGTATCGACCGGGATGTCGTGCCCACCACCGAGGGCGACTACAGCTTCGACCCCTACACCTACCAGGATCCGGGCGAGGCGCTGGGGCCCAAAACCCACGGCATGTGGAAGCCGGTGATCGCAGCGGTCAACGGCATGGCCTGTGGCGGCGCGTTCTATCTGCTGGGCGAGGTGGAGTTTCTGATCGCCGCCGAGGGCGCCACCTTCTTCGATCCCCACGTCACCTACGGCATGGCGGCGGTGCTCGAACCCACGCTGTTGGCACCCCGCATGCCCTTCGGCGACCTGATGCGGATGATGCTGTTGGGTGCCCACGAGCGGCTCTCGGCGGCCCGCGCGCTGGAGGTGGGGCTGGTCAGCGAAGTGACCCCTGCCGACCGGTTGGCCGAGCGGGCCCGTTGGGCGGCCGAGGCGATCGCCTCCCAGCCGGCTGATGCCGTTGTTGCGACGGTCCGCAACCTGTGGATGGCCCAGGAGCTGTCGCGCCGTCAGGCCCTCGACCTCGGCAGCTTTCTGCTGGCTGCCGGCAACTCGGTGGAGGCGCTGGCCGAGGGCCAGGCGTTCTTCGCCTCCGGCAAACGCGTGAAGCCCAACGTTCGATAACCGGTGGTAGTCACCCAAACCCTGGGCCCGGCGGTCAGCCTGGCAGCCACGCTGGCCGAGGCCGCAGTTCGCTTTGGCGACGCGCCGGCGGTGGTCCGCTGGGATGACGAGCCGCTGGGTTACGCAGGCTGGTGGCAACAGGCGCTGGCAGTCGCCCGGTGGATGGCCCGGCGGGGTGTCAGCGAGGGCGACCGGGTGGCATTGATCCTGCCATCGGGCCTGGAGTATCTGGTGGCCTACGCTGCCGCGTCGGCGCTGGGCGCCGTCACGGCGGGGGTCAACCCGTCGCTCGCCCCGGCCGAACGCGCCGCGCTGGTGGAGCTGGTCGATCCCGTCCTGGTGGTCTCCGATCCGACCCTGACCGACGGCCTTCCGGCCGACCGCAACGTGGAGCTGGTCACGCCCTGCGAGCCGGGTCGTGCGCCGTGGGCGGCACAGCTGGAGGCGGACCGATGTGCGTTCCAGGGTGGCGGCGTGGCAGGCCCTCCGCCGCTCGACGGCGCCCCTCAACCGTTACCCGGCCGCGCTGCGGCGCTGGTGTTCACCTCGGGTACCACCGGCCTGCCCAAGGCCGCGCGGTTCACCGAGGGTGCGCTCTCGGCGGTGGCCGCCCTCGATCTCGGCGCCATCGCCCACCGGTGGGGCGGCGGTGGGCCGATGTTCGTGTCCACCCAGTTTGCCCATGTGGGTCTGATGACCAAGCTTCCGTGGTACCTCCGAACCGGTACCAGGCTTCACCTGGTCAACCGTTGGCGGGCCGACGACGTGCTCGAGCTGGTCGCACGGGAGCGCATGGGCGTGATCGGTGCGGTGGCGCCGCAAGTGGCGCTGATGTTGCGTTCCGCGCAGATGGACGCCCTCGACCTCTCGGCGGTGAACCTGCTGATCGTGGGAGGCGCCGCCAGCCCGACCCCCCTGGTGAGGGAGGCCCGCGAGCGCTTCGCCGCCGGGTACACCATTCGCTACTCGTCCACTGAGACCGGCGGCTGCGGGTTGGCCACACCGCCGTGGCCGGAGCACCCGGGCGACGATCGCACCATCGGGCGGCCACGTCCGGGCATCGAAGCCTCGATTCGAGACGACGACGGCGCCGAGGTACCGGACGACTCGCTCGGCGAACTCTGGATCCGAACACCGAGTGCCATGTCCGGGTACTGGGAGGCGCCGGAGGCCACCGCCGTCGCCCTCTCCGACGGCTGGGTTCGCACCGGTGACCTGGCCGTTCGGGAGCCGGCAACCCCGGAACGACCTGGCCGTTACCGGTTGGCGGGACGGCGAGGCGACATGTACATCCGCGGCGGGTACAACGTGTTTCCCGCCGAGGTGGAGGCAGTTCTTGCCGATCACCCCGCCGTCGCACAGGTGGCGGTCGTGCCGAGGGTCGACGAGGTGATGGGCGAGGTGGGGGTGGCCGTCGTGGTGCCACGACCGGGGCTCGCTGCACCAACGCTCGAATCGCTGCGACGGCACGGCGAAGCCTTGATCGCCCGATACAAACTGCCCGAGGCGATGATCATGCTGGAGGCACTTCCGCTGGGGACCACCGGCAAGGTCGACCGGCGGCTCCTCATCGAGCTTGGCGGGCGACCGGACCGCCGGGAAGGCTCCGGGGCATGACCCTCTCCAACGACCCGCAGCTGGACGGCATCGAACGCGTGCTTGCGGTGTTCGCCCACCCCGACGACATCGATTTCGGGGCGGCCGGCACCGTGGCCCGCTGGACCGCCGCCGGCGTGGAGGTGACCTACTGCGTGGTCACCGACGGCGAGGCCGGGGGGCTCGACGACGAGCCCGACCGCGAGGCGGTGGCCCAACTCCGCCGCCAGGAGCAGACGCAGGCGGCGGCCGTCGTGGGCGTGACCAGGCTGGAGTTTCTGGGCTATCCGGATTGTGCGGTGGAGCCGACCCTGGCGCTGCGCCGGGACATCACCCGGGTCATCCGCACCCACCGGCCCCACCGCCTGATCACCATGAGTCCAGAGCGACAGTGGGTCCGAATCGGGCGCTCCCACCCCGACCATCTCGCCACCGGGGAGGCCGCGATGCGGGCCGTGTTTCCCGACGCCCGAACAAAGTTTGCACATCGGGAGCTGGCCGAGGCGGGGTTGGCCCCCTGGGCGGTTCCCCAGGTGTGGCTGATGGTGGGCCGAGACCCCAACACACACGTCGACATCACCGACACGCTCGACGCCAAGCTGGCCGCCCTGTCGTGTCATCGCAGCCAGCACCCCGAGCAGAGCGAACTTCATCGCATGGTGCGGGACATGATGGCCGCCAACGCCGTCGAGTGCGCACTGCCCGAGGGCCGCTTCGCCGAGACGTTTCAGCGCATCGACACCGCTTGAGGTCGGGGGTCGAGCGACCCTGAAAATCCGGATGCCCCTGCCGATGGGCTTGGGGTGATGGCCGGCGTGATCCCCGTGGTGTTGCTGTGCTCACTGCTCGTCGGATGGGTCGTCGCCGTGCCGGTGCACCGCTTCGCAGAAGACGCCGACGGCGAGGGCTTCGCCGTTGCGTGCCCGGCCGCATGCGACGCCTGCGGCACCGAGGTCACCACCGGCGACATCGTTCCGGTGAGATCCTGGTTCGGAGCGGGGCGCAGCTGCACCACATGCCGCACCCGGCGTGGCTGGAGTTGGATCGCGCCACAGCTGGCCACTCCGGTGTTGGCGCTCATCACCACGGTCGCCCTCGGCCCGGTCGCGTCCCTTCCCGCCTACCTGCTGCTGGTGGTGATCCTGGTGATGACGTCGGTCATCGACCTTCGCACCATGCTGATCCCTCGCCGGCTGGTCTGGGGTGGCCTGGCGGGCGGGTTGGTGGCCATGGCGGCCACCTCGCTGTGGATCGGCGGCTGGGGCAACCTGATCGGCGCGCTGATCGGCGCCGCCGCCTACTTCGTGTTCCTGCTCATCTCGTGGTTCATCCTGCCCAGCGGTCTGGGCTTTGGCGACGTCCGGCTCGGTGCACTGCTGGGGCTGTTCCTCGGTTGGATCTCGTGGCCGCTGGTCCTCCCCGCCATGATCCTCGGGTCGGCCCTCACCGTGGTGCAGGGTTTGGCCGTCAACGGGATCTCAGGACGCTCGACTCCCATTCCGTTTGGCCCTGCCCTGGGCCTGGGCGCGTTGGTCACCATCTGGGTGCACGGTCCCATCCTCAACCTGCTCTGAGCTACTCCGTCGCCTCGGCAGAGGGCCGACCGTTGACCCGAAGGGCCGCTATCCGTCAGTGGATGCGGCCGGATCCGTTGGTGGCGCCGCGGCGCCCTGAGGTCCGGAGGCATCCTTGCCGTCGGTCGGGTCCAGTGGGGTGCCGGCGGGCGCAGCGGTTTCGCCGATGGCCCACGTCTTGGCAATCTCATCGACGGTGGCGTCGCTCACCAATTGGGTGCAGCCGACGGTGAGGTGCACACCATCGCCATGGCGGCAGCTGATCTGCTTGCCGTCGGGCAACGTGACGAAGTCGGCATACCCGCCGTCCGGTCCGGCGGTCAGCGCCGGCCCATCGATCAGGGTCACCCAGGGCCGATCGGCGGCGGATTCTCTCACCTGGGTGTTCATTGCCACCACCGAGGCCTGGTGCTTGGCCGAGGCCACATTCGGTTGCAACACCCAGAAGAGCCGCCGGTTGTCGGCCCGAAGCCCGTCGAACACCTGATCAACCCGGTGCCGGTACTCGACGCTCCACCCGGGGGTTCCGGGGCGTGCCACGACGTTGCCACCGGGATCGGTGAGCTCCTGTGCGTCGTTGCCTCCGATCATCATCACCAGGGCCTCCGGCTTGACCTCGGAGGCGACGTCGGCCAGTCGGGCCGGCCAGTTGTAGTAGTCCGGCCTCGCCAGGCCAGAGGAGATCTTGTACTCGTAGGTCACGTCCAAGGTGGGGTCCTTCACCGCAGCCGACTCCATCAACTGGCCCAACGGCTGGCCCATCGAGTCGCCCACCACGTGCACCTCCAGGGGAACGTTGGCCGTCACCTCGCGCAGCGGCGGCGTGGCGTCCTCCGGGGTGGTCTTCGACGCCTTGAAATCAACCTGTTGTTCGGGCGGATCATGCACCTCACGCCCAAGCGCCGCACCCAGCGCGTCGGCCGGGCGGTTGATCGACAGCAGGTTGGACACCCGATCGATCCCCTGGGCGACCGGCAGCGTGACAGCGCGAACCGGCCCAATGTCCATGGCGCGCACCGTGCGGACCAGGTCGCCGGAGGTCAACATCAGAAACAGCAGAAGCGCAATCACGTAGCTCAGCCAGACCGACTGGTAGGGCACGCCAAGGCGCACCCGACCCCCGGATTGTCCGTCCGCCAAACGAACTCTTTTCAGGCCGCGATGTGTTCCCCCACCAGCTTGTCGAGGTGGCTGCTCAGGCCGGCGGCCTCGTACCAGAGTTTCGGCCGGCTCCGCCGGTTCCCAGGCCTCTTCCAGGTGAACGGGCCCGTGGTGCCGACGTCCATCCCCGTGGCGGTCAACCGGCCTACCGTCGGAGCGACGCCCGGCGGTTCGTCGTGGTCGGGTTGGGATTGCCATGGAGTCCTCCGCAGTCGGCAGTGCCGCTCGCGTGATGGGGTCAACCGCCCGCCGCTGCGGGGGTCATCCGAACTCCGATGGTGATGTTAGGGCCGACCAGGCACCGCGCGGGGGATGCCCCCGTCGAGCAGGTCGCCCACCCGTGACCTCGCGGTCAGACGTGGTCGCGCAGGTAACGAATCAAGTCGGTGGAGGTGACAATTCCAGCCAGGTGCCCAACGGCGTCGATCACCACCACCGAGTGATAGTCGCCGCCCGACAGGCGGTCGGCCGCGTCGCGGACGGTGGCGTCCACCGTCAGCGTGTCCAGATCAGCGGTCATCGCATCATCGATGTTGAACTGGTGGTCCAGCATCGACCGCATCATCCGGTCGGTCGGATCCTCGATGTCGTAGACCAACCGCAATACGTCGCTGGCCGACACCATGCCCACCGGCTTCTGGCCATCCATCACCGGTAGGTGGTGGATGTTCCGGGACTCAAACAGGTCGTAGACCTCCGACAACGCCTGAGACCGGTCGGCGGTGATCACCTCTGTGGTCATCACCTCGGAAATGGACGGTGCAGCCTTGTCGCTCATGCCCCCCAGCGTACGCTGAACAGCCGACCCGGCCAGTTCCAAGGATGGGAGTCACCCGATGAGCCGAACACTCTCCACCATGATGCCCCTCGGCACCAGGCTGCCGGCGTTCGAGCTGCCGGAAGCCGACGGCACCACCTGGAGCACGTCGGCGGCGCCGGGCACCCCCGGTGTGCTGGTGATGTTCATCTGCAATCACTGCCCGTTCGTGGTGCATATCGGGCGCGAGTTGGGCCTGCTGACCCAACGTTGGTCGGCCCGTGGGCTCACCGTCGTCGCCGTCAACTCGAACGACACCGATGCGTATCCCGATGACGCCCCGGAACGGATGGCACCCACGGCTCGCTCCTTCGGGTGGGATTTTCCGTACCTGGTGGATACCGGTGCCAAGGTGGCCGAGGCGTTCCGTGCTGCCTGCACCCCCGACTTTTTCCTTTTCGACGGCACCGGAACCTTGACGTACCGGGGGCGTTTCGATGCCGCCCGGCCGGGCAACGACATTCCCGTCACCGGCTCGGACCTTCGGGCCGCCGTCAATGCCGTGTTTGACGGAGCTCCCCCTCCGGCGGAACAGCTTCCGTCGATGGGCTGCAACATCAAGTGGCCTGTGGGCCGCGAGCCCAACTGGCTTGGCTAGGGTCGCAGGCAAGACGCACACCGCGTCGACCACGGTCCAAGGGGGATATGTGAGCAACAGCGCCGACGTCAACGACAGCACCGCCACGCTCGAGGTGGTGAATCGACCGGAGGATGGTCGATACGAACTGCTTCGAGACGGCTCGGTCATTGGCCACGCCGCCTATTCGCTGAATGGCGACGAGATCACCATCCCGCATGTGGAAACCGATCCCGCCCTTCGCAACCAGGGTTTGGGGTCGGCGCTGATGGCCGGCGTGATCGCCGACGTGGTGGAGCGCAACCTGTCGGTCGTGCCCGTGTGCCCGTTCGCCGCCGCCTACCTGCACGACAACCCAGACCTGGCCTACCTCATCAAGCGGTAGATCGCTGCGGCTGGTCGGCGTCCGGTCGGTTCGACGCGCCGACGCCGGCGAGGGCCAACCCTGCAGCGGCCAGCACAGCCGCCGTGCTGGCCTTCGACCCCATGCCAACGATCAGCCCGTCAGCCCGGAACGTCAGCATCAACAGGGCGGCGACACCAACGACCGCCCACCCGGCGGGCACCAGCACCGACTCATCCAGTCGGGGCGCCAGCAACGCCATCGCCAGGCCGAGTGCGATGAGGACCAGTCCCAGCAGGATCGATCCTGGGAACACGTTCCGGGCAAAGTCGCCGGGCACCTGATTCGGTTCGGCGAACGGGCCCCACCAGGTGCCGTTGCCGTCGCCGGCAACTGGACCGCTGAGGTGGCCGATGGACACCAGGGCGCCGTACCCCACCAGGATCCAACCGAAGGCGGCCCTACCGACCGGACGGGTTCGGGGTGCCAGCACCAGGATGGCCACGTGCAGCGCCATCATCAGCAGGTAGCTCCAGTACCACTCGCCGTCGGCGTTGGCGACGGACAATCCAATGCCGAACGCCTGCACAAACCCGAGCACCGCCGCAAGGCGCAGGTAGCGGCCCGAGAGCAACAGGGCCACCAGCGTGGCCTCGACAAACAAGGTGATCCACCCGAAAACCGACAGGTTGGGGGCAACGAGGTTTTCGAAGACCCATGGGCTTCCGGGGAGCACCCGAAACTCGATGCCCTTGTTCACGTAGGCGCAGAGGCTGCCGCACCCGTCGGCGGTGCGACCGAAGGCGGTCGGCACCTTCCAGGACAGGTTGGACAGCCACAACAATGCTGCCGTCCACCGGAGCACTGCGGGCGCCCATCGACGGGACAACTCATCGGTGCGCTCGGTGAGGGCGGCAATCCGGTCTGATGGTTTCTGGATGGTCTTGGACATGAGCGAATGCTCCTCAGTTGTCGACCGGTTGAAGGTTCATGATGGGGCCGACCGACCGGTCGGCGTGTTCGTTTACGCTCAACGGATGCCGATGCTTGGAGGGCGTCCGGATTTCGCGGAGGGGGCTGGCAGTAGCGTGATCCGAGAGGAGCCCGCCAATGGGTTCAGGAATCCACTACAGCAAAGAGTTCAAGATCGAAGCGGTTCGCCGTGTCATTGAGTCGTCGAGGACGTACTCGGATGTGGCCAATGAGCTATCGATCCATAAGGACACGTTGAGGAAATGGGTCCGCGAAGTGAAAGAGGACAGGTTGGAAGACGACGCCGGCGACACAGCAGATGACAAGAAGGAGCTGCGCGATCTCAAACGGGAGAATAAGCGTCTGAAAGACCAGGTCGCTTTCCTAAAAAAAGCAGCGGCCTTCTTCGCAGCGGATCACCAGCCGAATGGTATGGGCTGATCCAAGCGGAGAAGGCAAACGACGAGTCGGTGTCGACGGTGATGTTATGCGACGCGGCCGATGTGTCGGAGTCGGGCTACTACGTCTGGCGCAACAGAGCGGACCGTGCGACCACCGAACGCGAGGCTCGACGCCTCGAGCTGTCCGAGACCATCTGTGAGATCTTCCACAGGTGCAAAAGCCGATACGGGTATCGGCGGATCCACGCCGAGCTCCTTCGCGACGACTGGGTCGTGTCGGACCGGACCGTGCGAGTGATCATGGGCGAACACGGGCTGGTGTCGTGCCACCCGAGGCCTTGGCGTTACTGCACCAAGGCCGACGGAACCCCGCCCGCGTCGGACTTGATCCGCCGGGACTTCAACGCCACCGAGCCTGGCGTGCGGTTCGTAGGTGACATCACCCAGATCGACACGTGGGCTGGCCCTGGGTACCTGGCGACCGTGATCGACCTCTTCAACCGGGAGGTCGTCGGGTGGGCGATCGCGGATCATCACCGCACCGACCTGATCTGTGATGCGATCAGGATGGCGAAGCGCAACAAGCGGATCAAACGGCGGGCGATCTTCCATTCGGACCGGGGGTCGGAATACACCTCACGCCAATTCCGACGGTGTTTGAAAGAAGCAAGGATGCGCCCGTCGATGGGCCGGGTGGGGACATGTTACGACAATGCTCTGGCGGAGTCGTTCTTTGCGTCTTTGAAGAAAGAGTACACAAACCACACCGAGTTCCCGACGGTGAACCATTTGCGTGATGGTGTTGCGGAGTATATCGAGTTGTGGTATAATCGCGAGCGTCTTCACTCGGCGTTGGAGTATCAAACGCCCAGTGAAGTTCGAGAGGCGTATCAGAAACCAGTTGCTGCCTGATACTCACCGCGAAAACGGTTCCGCACTCCAGCTGGCATCGGCACCGGGCGGGCGCCCCTCCACCAGGCCCAGCAGCGCCAGGGCGGGCACCTCCAGCGGCAGGGTGGTTCGGGTGATCAGCAGATGCGTGTCCGTACGCCCCTTGTGCACGGTCGGCCCAAACGCCGACCAGAAGGCGCCGTGGTCGGAGATCGTAAGTTCGGGTGGAAGCTGGTCGCGGGCGAAGCGTTCACCCATGCCGGAGTCTTCGGCCCGGCCGCTGGTGATGATCGGGCGCACCAGGTGGTCGTCATCGGTGATGCCCCAGCTGCGGTGCAGGGCGCACAGCCTGACCTGGTCATCGGGCATCATGTCGCCCTCATCCACGGTGGTGGCGATCCGCACGGTGTGACCGCGCCCCACCATGCGGGGCACAGCGTCCACCACCTTGGCGTAGTTCAACGGACCGCGCATCGCGTCGTTGGGCTCCGGGTCGGGCGAGTCCAACGAAATCTGGAAGCGCACCGGCCGATCCACCAACACGTCGAGTGCATCCAGGCGGTCGCCGCCAAACAGCGTGCCGTTGGTCAGCACGGTCACCGGAAGGTGTTCCGACATGGCCACGATGATGTCGGGCAGGTCGCGCCGCAGGAAGGGTTCGCCGCCGGTGACGCCCACCTCTTTGAAGCCAAGCGCTGCGGCCTGTTCTGCGATGGCCACCATCTGCTCGGGGCCGATGATGCGACGGGTCGATCTGGGCGCCGACTCGGTCAGGCAGTAGGCGCACTCCAGGTTGCAGTGATAATTGGAGTACACCCAGACCCGGCCCGGCAGCAGGCCCGACTCGATCGCCGCTGCGATGGGCCCGACGGTTTCGTTCACGGTCGCTTCGGGATCCGTTGGTGCTTCGACGCTCACAGGTCCACCTCAAATCCGCCGGAGGCAAGCCTCGCCAGCGTGTCGTCTCCCACAGGCAATTTCAACGCGGAGCAGAACCTGTTCAACAACATCGTCACCCCAATGGTGTTGGTCAGCTCCACCAGTTCGTAGTCCTCAAAGTGTGCTTTGGCCGCCTCGGTCACCGCAGCGCTCACGGCACCCCGGCCTCCGGCCACCTCGTCGATCCACGCCAGCAACGCCAGCTCGGCCGGATCGTCAAACTCGTCGGCCCACTGCACCTCGCCCCGAAGGCCCCGTACCTCGGCATCGGTCAGTCCCACGTCCAACGCCACCGTCGTGTGGGCGGCCACGCAGTAGCGGCAGGCCAACACCGCCGAGGTGCGCAGGATGGCCAGTTCCTTCACGCGGGCACCGGTGCTTCCAGCACCCAAGGACGCCCCCAAAAACGGCAACGCCACCAACGCCAGCTCGGGCACCTGGGCGAAGGCTGCTGCAATCGGGCCGGGGTCCCCACCGGCGAAGAGATCCTCCACCAACAGCGGCGCCGTGGTTGGGTCGAGCAGTTCCACTTGAGTCACGGGCTTGTTTCTCATTCCATTGTCGGTTGAACCCCACCCGGCCGTGAGCGTTGCTCGTCACGCGGGCTACGGCTGTGACCCTACCGACCCGCCGCCGGAATGGGGGTGAGGGTCACTCAACCGCTGAAGGTGGGAGCCATCGGTTCGGTGGTCGGTGCCGCAGAGCCATCTGACCCGCTGCCAACCAAGCCCTTCACTCATTCCCGGCGCAGGCCGTTGCGGACGATTCTGGTTCGCTTGGCGGGGTCCTGACGGTAGAAGCCCGCCAGCAGTTCGTAGAGATCGGCACGATCCTCTCGCAGCTCCGGCCCTCGGGTGAAGAACACCTCGGTCACCACGGCAAAGAACTCGCCCGGGTTCACCGAGGCGTACGCCCGCAGCAGTGGCGAACCCTCGCCCCGCCCCACCGCCTCATACTCCCGGGTGAACACCTCCACCCAGCGGTCCACCAACGCCGGGTCGCTCAGCGGCGGGGTGCCGTCCACCACCCCGTCCAGCAGGTCCAGCTTGTGGGCGAACTCGTGGAACACCACGTTGTGTCCATGCTCCGGGTGGCGGGCCTCCCGGGTGACCGAGTTCCACGTGATCATCACCGGACCCCGCTCGCTGGTCTCGCCCGACAGCGTCACCGGCCCGTCGGTCAGCAGGCCCGGCACAAACGAGAACTCCCTGCCCGACACCCGCACTTCGTGGGGCGCCACCAGAATCGACCCCACCTTTCCGTACGCTTCGATGCCCAGTTCCAGCACCAACAGGGCGGCATTCCCGGCGATCACCACCTTCATTTCGTCGGTGATGGCCATGCCGGCGGTGGCCTCCCACCGCTTGTTGACGATCAGTTGCAGCACCAGTTGTTCCATGCGCTCACGTTCGTCCGCCGACAAGGTGTCCCACGGCGCCACGCACGCTTCCAGCATGCGGCGCCACTCGTCAGGAAATTCAAACGGTTCGCGACGGTTCCGCCACCAGTCGCCCAGGGCCGTCATCGAGGGAAGCACCCTGCTGGGCCACTGGGACTGAGGCGTTCAAGCATGAACCCATCCTCGCAGCATCAGACGAAACCGTCGATGTTCGAGCAAGCCACCGGCGAGATCACCCTCATCGGACGAAGCGATTCGTTCCGCAGAGTCCCGATTTCGGCGCCTACATCCCAGACCTTGTCAGGGCCCGTCATCTCGACCGTTGGCAATCGCTTCGCCATGATCAGCTGGCCACGATCCGCCGCCTTGAAGCCGTCGATCACGTCGGCGACAGCGGCCTCCTGGTGAGGGCGAAGAATCAGTGGCCGGTGCCACGCTCTCGGGCCACCAGATCGACCCCGGTGTCAGGCTGACCATCCCGGCCGGGCCGATCCATCCACAACCACACCGCGTCGAACCGCTCCGCCCACAGCGGGTCGGTCTGGAAATGGGCCTCACAGAACTTCTCGAACCGGTTGCCCTTCGCAGCGGTCGTTTTCGCCGAATCGTCGAACTTCTCCAGCAACTGGCGGAACGTCGTAGGCGGGGCCTGCACCCCGGGGGTCAGAACTGGAAGTAGATTGAACCCCAGTCGATTTACCCAAAGGCTCGGTTGTGACGGTGCCTGGGTGGACTTGCTCAAGGTTCCTGCGGCGTCATGAGAGGCTGCCGGAAGTGGCGATCCGACTGCGGATCGTGAATGCTCACCCCAAGGAGGTCGACTCATGCGTTGGTGAGTACCTGGCCGACCAAGAACTCGCCGGGCTTCGCCCTGTGACCCGCTACCAGCACAACACGCTGCTGGGTCGATTGTCTCGACACATCAGCCCCACGCAGCTCCGAGATGCCACCTCCGACCAGCTCCGTGACTTCTTGCTTCGTTCAAAGGCCAACGGTCAGCCGCTCAGCCAAGGCACACGCGCTGGGGAGGCATCCTGGCTCCGCTCCTATTTCGGGTGGCTCCACCGAACCGGTCGACGCGCCGACAACCCCACCGAATACCTCCCGAGACCGAAACACCCACGACGACTCCCCCGTCCAATCGGAGAACCAGACCTCGAAATGGCCATCGCTCTCGCAGACGCACGAATGCGCGCATGGCTCCGCCTCGCCGCCTACACCGGGCTCAGAGCCGCCGAAATCTCGATGCTCCGAGGCGAGAACGTGCTGTTGTCCCAACACCTGATCGTGATCGCTGAAGGCAAGGGCGGACGACCGGGCGTAGTCCCCGCCCACCCGTCGGTCCTCCAATCGCTCACCGACTGGGGACTCCCCCAAGCAGGATGGGTGTTCCCCCACACCTACAAACACGACGAGCCCATCAAGGCATGGTCCGTCTCCCACAAGGCCGCCGACTACCTCCGCTCATGCGGGATCGACGCCACCATCCACCAACTCCGACACCGTTTCGCAACCGCCGTCTACCAAACCTCCGGCCGAGACCTCCGCACCACCCAAGAACTCCTCCGCCACGCCACACCCCTCAGCACCGCCATCTACACCTGGGTCGACCCAGCCGACGCATCCCAAGCCGTCAACGCGCTCTAACAGGGTGCTGAAAATGGGGGTGTCGGCCGGAACTGGGGTCCGGGCGGTGTCGGTTGTGTTGTCAGGTGCCGGTTTCGTCGTCTGATCCGGGCTGGCGGACCGGCCGGTGTGGTCTCGCTGGGGCCAGCGGGGGGGGTGGCGCTGGCAGCGGCGATAGTCGATGGCGTTCAGGCTGCGGTCAGTCGCAAGGCCGATTGGATCGGCCGACTCGGGCCGGACGTCGCGACCTCCCTGATCTGTTTCGTAGTTCTGGTTTGGGGGTGGCGACTCTGGTGCTATGTCCGTTCAGCGCTTCCTTGACGCATCAGGATTCCACGACCGAATGGGCTCGCACGACCGACTGTCCCACCCTCGACCGGCGGAAGGTAGCTGCGACAGAAAACTGTATAGCGCACGTCGCAGCGGTGTCCGCAGTGTTGGGGGATGGGTGGCGAGACCGTGTCGTGGCCTGCGTGTTGGCGGAGAAGGCGGTAACGGACGGGAGCGAGCGTCGGTCGACAGGCCCTACGCCGTCATCGACGGCGGAAAGTGCTCGGCCAGAGCGCTGAAGAACGCTGTGCGTTCGATGCCGACGATGAGCTTGTCCCAGTACACTCCATCGTGGAAGTAGAAGTCCTTCAGTCGACCCTCAACCCGGCAAATGTCGGGAGGCAGCCCCTCGATGACGTTCTCGTTGTACCCGGGTATCTCTAGGTAGATCTTCCGAAGGGGCCAACGCGTGAACCCGTAGGCCATTGCCAGAACTACACCGTGAACTCGGCGCAACGCCACTCCGGATCCAGTACTTCCCAGTCCTAGAACTCCGAAATAGGCGATGTTGACGAACGAGTCGTATCCGTACAGCACGTTGAGGGACAGGGGCGCTTTGGATACCAGCTCTTCTGCGATGAACTGAACCAGGACATCCTCTCCGAATGTGGAGGCGAACTGTTCGGCGGAGGGGATCTGGCCACGGTAGCGCCAGCGGTTTGCCACGGCGGGGTCTGAAACCTCGCTATAAATCCGCTCCAGGTCATCGCCCCGGACAGCTCGGATCCTGACCAGACTCGTCGTCCCAGTTGCGAGGTCCACCGGGATAATTCGCCGACTCTTGGCGCCCCGGATATCCAGCCACTCTGCAACCTCGCGCAGTGTCCTGATGGACTCCAACAGGCCGTCGTTCGAAGGCTCTACGCCCTCGGTCAACAGAGCCAAGACTCTTGTCCGGTCGTACTTGCTCAGCTCATCCAACCCGACGTCGAGGTCGAGGTCATCAGGATCCTTGGCCATACGGGCCGCAATCGCGTTGAGCGATGCCCCGTTGTAGGTGTCGTCGGTTCCAGATGCCACGCTCAGCCCGTAAATGAGGGCTGCAGGGTATTCCCTGGTTGCGTGGTTGTAGTCGGACTTGTTGTGACGGGAGCGGCATCTGCCAGCCCGCAAGTGGAGTCAATCGTGATCACGTAGGTCGTGCCTTCCCCTGCACCCCGACCTTCGACGGTCATCCCGTTCGTGATGGGAGGCTCGATCACGTTGTCCGGGTCGCTGTCGGGTTCGGGCAACGGATCGCCTGGCTCCAACGCGACTGCCCCAGGGGCCCACGGAGCAATGATCGGGTGGTCAATGGTGTCTTTACCCTCATCGTCGGTGCCCTGTGTGCAAATCAGATAGGACGTGGGTGGGACCGGATCGGCGGCACTTGGCGGATCGTCTGCCAGCCCGCAAGTGGAGTCAATCGTGATCAGGTAGGTCGTGCCTTCCCCTGCACCCCGACCTTCGACGATCATCCCGTTCGTGATGGGGGGCTCGATCACGTTGTCCGGGTCGTCGTCGGGTTCGGGCAACGGATCGCCTGGCTCCAACGCGACTGCCCCAGGGGCCCACGGAGCAGCAACTGCGTGGTCAATGGTGTCTTTGCCCTCATCGTCGGTGCCCCTTGTGCAGATCACATACGGCTCAGGCTCCTCCTGAGATGGCACGGCAGCAGCTGTCGGGCTGCCTACGATGCCGGACGCTCCCGTCATGAACGCAACCCCGCCGATCAAAGCACCGATCGCGAAGACGCCGATCGAGGTTGACCTGAAGATGGACCTACTCATTGCGGTTCTCCCTGCCTGTCGTGTGAACATTTGCAACGTCTGGACCGCAGCTGCTCAGCCTGTCAAGACGAGAGCGCCCATGAACGCGCTGTCGTCGTTGATCGACGTGCCGCAACCGTTTGACCCCTGGTAGCCCCAGAGGATACCACGGGCCGACGCCCGGTCATTGGAGAGCTTCTTGTACATGCCGGAGCCGGAGTCACCTCCAAGAGGCTTCGCTCCGCCCAGGCAGAACCCGTCGAATGTGCGTCCGCCCACGTTGAAGTTGGAGAAATAGCTGACCCCACCGCATTTCTCAGATGCGGATGTTGCGCCCCGGTAGCAGATATTGGTCTCCAGCCATACGGGATTCGCCTGGCCGACAACGGTCCGCTTGTAGTTCGAGTTGATGTAGACGTGCGGGCTTGCGTTCGGGGACGAGTGCAGCATCACGTCGAGCTGGTTCGCACCGGTTGGGGACCAGACGGTCCCTGATCCGTAGTAGCTCGCAATGTTCCCTGAGACGTTGGCGTCGCCGTGGGATGCGTTGACCGCTTTGCCAGCACCGGTCGCGCAATGCGCTGCCGTGAACTGCACTTTGGCTCCGCCGTTGACCGCCCCGGAGAACCCTGCGGTACAAGCGCCGTAGTACCCGGGAGATGTCTCGTGGAACTCGCGCACTCCGGAAGCTGATGGGTCCGGGTAGGTCATCCCGATTTCCTGCCGGCCCTCGTACACCACCCAGTCAGCTTCCCAGGTGTCCTGGACGGATGCGAGATCCTCATCGTTGACGTTCGAGCCAACGCTGAGGTAGATCAGGCCGGTCTTGAAGTCGTAGCGGACTGCGGACGCGTCGATGCCCGCCTCCAACAGCCTCTCATTGATGCTCCCCGCTTCCTCTCGAAGAGAAGCGGCTGACCTCGTCGACTCGACGACGCTCACGTCGACAGGGAGGTCCAGCGCCTCCAGTACTTCACGATCGCGCGACGTCGGCCCCACGATCCCGACCGTCACGCCGGTCTCGTCGCCTTCAGCTGTCAGCCAGAGCCCTCCGAAGCGAGCAGAGTCGACCGCTCCGAGGATCGACTCCTCGACCTTCCCGAGTTCCTCGTTGGCAGCCTCATCCAAGTACCGCTCCGCTGTGATGGTGTAGCTGACCTGCGGGTCATCGATCGACGGATCGGGCTCAGGTGACGGGCCTGCCGGGCTAGCGCCAGCAGTGCTGACACCCGATAGGGCCAACGGAGCGAGGAGCGCAGATGCTCCGAGTGCACGGGCGAGTGCCTTGGCTTGAGGGTTACGGTTCAACCCCATGAATGAAGAACGTACAATGCGACCGAGGCCAGCACAAGAAGATGTTTCAACTCTGTTCGATTTGGCAGAACCGATGGGGTCCACCATCGTCGTCCCGGCCCGCGACAGTTGGAGAGCTGCGACCATGCGGGTCAATAGGTGAACGTCGCATGACGTTGGAGCCCGGCCAAGCACCCACACCCCGGACGCTCACGGTATCCAAGTACTCCAGCAAGCACACCTCGACAACGCCAACGACCTCACGGGCTGGAACATCACCGACCTTGGGCACGGCCGCCACCTCGTCGAAGCACCCGACCTCACGCCCTAATGGGTGTGCTGGGTTCGTGAGATCCTGGTTTCGGGCCGCTGGTCGGTGAGCACTGTTACGCCCTGGAGCCCTTCGGGGATTCCTAGCGCTAGAGCGTGCCCCGGTCGGCAGGTTCGGGTTGCCCATCAAGCGCTCATGGGGTGTCGTGCCGTAGAGCACTGATCCATTAGGTCGCCGCTCGGGAAGCCCGCAGGCTCACACATCTGAACCAACCAAACCGAGGGGGGCATGCGATGACCATTTTCGTGGGCGATGACTGGGCCGAGACCCCATCACGACGTCCATCTGATGAACGACACCGGCGAAAAGCTTGCCGCGAAACGGTTCCCTGAAGGGCTCGAGGGGATCGCGGGTCTCCACGCGTTGATCGCGGAGCACACCACCGACCCTGGCGAGGTGATTGTCGGGATCGAGACCGAGCGGGGCATGTGGGTCCAAGCGCTGATCGCCGGCGGGTATCGGGTGTATGCGATCAACCCGTTGTCGGTGTCTCGCTACCGGGACCGACACAACGTCGCCGGCGCTAAGTCCGACCCTGGTGACGCCAAGCTGTTGGCTGATCTGGTTCGCACCGACCGGCACAACCACCGGCCCGTCGCCGGCGACTCCGACGAGGCCGCCGGGTTGAAGGTGCTGGCACGGTCACATCAGAACCTGATCTGGGACCGGACCCGTCACACCAACCGGTTGCGCAACGATCTCCGCGAGTTCTTCCCCGCCGCACTCGTCGCATTCGAGAGCCTTGCCGATCGTGACGCGGTCGCGGTGCTGGGCAAAGCCCCGCATCCTGAGCTGGCCCGCCGTCTGTCGGTCGCCCAGATCCGCTCAGCACTCCGCAAAGGCGGACGGCAACGGAACCTCGACGACCGGGCCACCCAGATCCAAGCCGCGTTGCGCACACCACAACTGACCGCACCACCAGATGTCGCGGCCGCGTTTGCTGCGACCACGAAAGCGCTGGTCGAGGTGATCGCCGGGCTGAACGACGCCATTGGCGAACTCGAAACCGAGCTGGCCACCCATTTTGATGAACACCCGGACGCCGACATCTACCTCTCCCTGCCAGGACTCGGTGTTGTGCTCGGCGCCCGGGTGCTCGCAGAGTTCGGGGACGACCCCGACCGCTACGACACCGCCAAGTCTCGCAGGAACTACGCCGGCACGTCACCGCTCACCATCGCCTCCGGCAAAAAACACGCAGTCCTCGCCCGACACGTCCGCAACCGGCGCCTCTACGACGCCATCGACCAATGGGCATTCTGTGCGATCACGACAAGCCCCGGCTGCCGCCAGTTCTACGACCACCGACGAACCACAGGTGACCTCCACCACCAAGCCCTCAGAGCCCTCGGCAACCGGCTCGTCGGCTACCTCCACGGCTGCCTACGAACCCGCAGCACCTACAACGAACACACCGCCTGGGCCCACCGCCAACCAGCCCCAACCCAGACCGCTGCTTGACCCCTTCCACACCTGGGGTGTCTAGTGTGCTGTCAGGCTAATTCGTAAAGAAAATGGTGGAAGCGGGAATTTTCGCGGTTCGGGCGCGTTGGTCGGGGTGTAACCGACCAACATGTGGAGGAATCGCTATGGCCCGACGTGGACGACCAACCGTGCAGATCACTCTGTCCGGCAACGAACGAAAAACGCTTGAACGGTGGGCGCGACGGCATTCGTCGTCCCAAGCGTTGGCGTTGCGTTGCCGGATCGTGTTGGCGTGCGCGGACAGCGTCAAGACCAACACCGCAATCGCGGCCGAGCAGGGCTGCAACCCGGCGACGGTGTCGAAGTGGCGTCACCGTTTCGCTCAGGACCGTCTAATGATGCTCACCCTCCCAGGTCATGCCCGTCGGTGCAGCCGCTGAGGGAAGACCAGGAATGAATCAAAATCTGGGGTTCGTGCTCGAAGCAACACTCCCCGGTCCTTCGGGCCTCGCACCAGACTTACAACGGGCTAACAGCTCCAAGGGGGAACGGCGACCACACCCCAGCGGCCACCCGCCCATCATTTCATCCCTACCACGGTGGCGCACCCGCCATAGGGACTTACACAAATCGTTTTACAGGACCTCTCCATGGCCACAAGACCGCAGCCCGGAGCTTTGACGGATACAAGGGCCACATCGCCGAAGATCCTGACTCCGAGATCATCACCGCCACGATCGTCACCCCGGGCAACGTCGGTGATGCTGCGGTCGCCAACGACCTCATCGACGACATCCTCCCCACCGACACCGACACCCACGACGGCGACGGCGACGGCGACGGCGAGGTGCCGGTTGTTTATGGGGACTCCGCGTATGGGACCGGCGGGATGCAACAGGCCCTCACCGATGCGGGTGTCGAGTCGAGATGCCGGACCCAGCAGCCCGTCAACCGGAACGGCCGGTTCTCGAAAGCCAAGTTCAACATCGATCTCGACGCTGACACGGTCACCTGCCCGAACAACGTGACCGTCACGATCCGTCGCAGCACCGACGCCACCACAGGCACCGCCGCCTTCGGAGACGCGTGTGGCGAGTGTCCGCTTCGCGAGGCGTGCACCACCTCGAAGGCGGGGCGGACGATCAGCGTCGGACAATTCGAAGCAGCGTTAGCTGCCGCCCGGCAACGACAGACCAACAGCGATTGGCAGGCCGACTACCGGGCAACCCGGTCCAAGGTCGAACGGAAACTCGCGCACCTGATGTTCCGCAAACACGGCGGACGGCGGGCCAGAGTCCGAGGCCAAACGAAAGTCGCCGCCGACTTCGCGCTGCTCGCAGCAGCACGGAACGTCGCCAGACTCGGCGCGCTCGAGATGAGATCAACCCCCACCGGATGGGCCACGGCAACCTAAAAGACCAAGAGAAGCCCTCCTCGGGCGCCACCGCCGGCCCCACCACAGCACCACGACCGGCCCGACCCAGTTCCCACCCATCCCACACACCCTCCAGCCAGCCCAACCCAGCACCGTCACAGCCAGCCCCACCATCCGGTCCGGCCCGGCCCTCAGGTCACCCCGAAAGACACCAGCCACCTAGTACTCAACCGAACTCCCCGACGCCGATGTCCTCACCCAAGCCAGAGCCGACTTCGGCCCCAGGATCCTCACCAAGGAACTCATCGCCAACAACCCACCACCTCGGGTGGCTGAGACGCCCGATCAGGTTCGACCTCAATTGCATGCTACGTTAGCCAGTGCTTTGTTCTAGTTTTTCCTAGAATTGGAAGTAGATGAAGGGCGCCACACCCTGGGGACCGAGGATGTCGATCCCGGCGAGCAGGATGCCGAATGCCAGCGCCTGAGCAAGTGGCGCCCAACGGGAGAACCCCACCTCCAGGGTGTCGCCCACCTTGGAGGGCAGGTACTGAGCAGCGATCGCGCCGGCGACCACCACGAGTATCAGCGGCGTGACCAGCGATTGCCCGCCTGTCCAGCCGGTGAACAACCGGCCGAGCACGGCGAACGCGTCACCCAGCGACGGTGCCCGGAAGAACACCCATCCGACGCACACAAAGGCAAACACCAACGCCCGTTTCACCGGCAGTGGCCACCCGCTGCGGGGCGGGCGGTCGTCTTCCAGCTCCGCCCGAAGCCGGCTCCACTCCTCGTCGAAGGGGATCTCATCGGTGCGGCGGCGACGGCGCCACCGGCCTCCTGCACCAGCCTGAGCCACCCCCATGTCGTTCGAACTTTCGTCGTCGTACCCGACTCCCTGGCCGGCATCCCGCACCTCAACGCCGTCGAGGCGCAGCCCGGCGGTGTCGTAGGTGGCCCGGGCCCTGCCGGAGCCCCCAAAGCTCCATTGACCGTGCGAGACGGGCACCGTAGGCGCCTGCCCCGTGGCCTCGAACGCGGCGTTCTCCTGCGCAAGCGCCTTCACCGCCTGACGGCGCTGAACCCACGCGGCTCGCACCCCTGCCGACAGCGGTCGACCCTCTTGGCGGCGGTCCCTCATCCACCGCTCGCCCGCCAGGCCAAGCCCCTGGTAGAGGCCCCACACGATGAACGTGCCGCTGGCGCCATGCCAGAGTCCTCCGAGCGCCATGGTCAAGATGAGGTTGCGGTACTGGCGTGCCCGGCCGCCCTGGTTGCCCCCCAGCGGAATATAGAGATAGTCGAGCAACCAACGCGACAGCGTCATGTGCCAACGACGCCAAAAGTCTTGAATACTGCTCGACGCATAAGGACGGTCGAAGTTGTCTGGGAAGTGAAAGCCCAGCAACAACGCCACGCCAATGGCAATGTCGGTGTAGCCGGAGAAATCGGCGTAGATCTGGACGGCGTAGGCCAGGATCGCCACAAACACCGTGAATGCCGTGTAGCCGCCTGGTGCGGCAAACACCGGATCGACCAGTTGTGCCATCAACGATGCGATCACCACCTTTTTGATCAGGCCTCGACCAATCAGACGCACCGCGCGGGCCACATCCACCCCGTCGGGGTTGCGACGGCTGTGCAGTTCGGGCATGAACTCGCTGGTGCGCACGATGGGCCCGGCCACCAATTGCGGGAAGAACGCCAGAAAGAGGCTGACGTCCAGCAGGGAGTACGTCCGCTCATCACCCCGGTACACGTCGATGAGGTAGCTGAGACCCTGAAAGGTGAAAAAGCTGATGGCAATCGGTAACGCCACGGTTTTCACCAGGCCGTGCGGCTCCAGTCCGAACGGAGACAGCAATCTCACCAGCGACTCGGTAAAGAACTCGTAGTACTTGAAGTAGCCCAGCGTGCCCAGGTTGGCGAGCAGGCCGACAACCAGCCAGGCACGACGCGCTGCGCCTGCACGGGGTTCCATTGCCTTGGTCACCAGATGGTTGACCACGCTCGCCCCGATGATGAGCGCCAAAAACCGCCAGTTCCAGGCCCCGTAAAACACGTAGCTGGCTGCAAGCATGCAGAGTTTCCATGCCTGAGGCCGTTCGTTGAGCCTCCAGGAGACCCCAAGCACCACCACAAAGAAGAGGGCGAAACTCATGGTGGGGAAGAGCATGGTGGCGCGCCTCTTTCAGGTGCGGCTCCGCCCGCGTGCCCAACGCCCGGTCAGTCAACCACACGCCGGCCGCCGATTCGTGGATGTTCAGCGCCTTCGGGTGGGCGCCAGGCGGCAATAGCCAGTCGGTTTGATGTGCCGCTCCAGGCGGCCCCGTGATGCAGCCCCTGAGATCAAACCCCACAAGGTGCCGGGTGATTCACCCTATGGGCCCAGAGCGTTCATAGGGTAGCCAACACGGTTCGAGCGATGCGGATGCCGTTCAAAGTGCAAAGTTCATTTCTGAGGCCTATGGTGGCTTCATGGCATCAAGCACACGAACCCAAGACACAACCAATCCGGAAGCCGCAGTCCGCCGGTACCTCAACTACCTCAGTGATCCAACTTCTGTGATCGACCACGATCGAGTTGAGGAGGTACAGGCAGAACTGAGTGCTACTGACGACCAGATCGAGCGTCTGCGTTTGGAGTCAGAGCTCGATCGTGTGCGCAGCACCGATGGCGAATCCGTGGTCCGAGAGTTCATTTCCGTGGCCAAGCAGTTTGCCGAAGAAGAAGACATCACCGCTGACGCATTTCGTCGTCAAGGTGTGCCCACCGAGGTGCTTGCCCAGGCCGGGTTTGGCACGAAGGGTGGAAAGGCCACTTCGGCTCGCTCGCAGCGGGTCAACGCCGCCACCGTCGCCGCCCACGTTCAAGGTCGCAGCGGCACGTGGACCTACAACGACATCGAATCCGGCACCGGTGCCAGCATCGGCACCGTGCGCAAGGTGGTTGACGATCTGGTGGCCGCCAAGAAGGTGAAGTCGCTGGGGCCCGACCCCGACCACGCCAGCAGGGGCCGCGCACCCAACCTGTTCACCGCCGCCTGACACACCCGAAAGGGCAACTCAGCCCGTGCATGGAGAAGCCCCCGAACCACTGGTTCGGGGGCTTCTGCGTTTACGTCTGCATCACATGGGTGGAGGTGATGGGAATCGAACCCACGACCTCATCGTTGCGAACGATGCGCTCTAGCCAACTGAGCTACACCCCCATGTTGGGATCACGACACACTACCGGCTCAACCGGAGTGCGTTACCAGCCCACTGAACGACGGAGGGGCTGCTGGGCCCACTCGTCGTAGTACTCGCTCTGGGAGTCGTCGACCTCGTACCCGGCGTAGGCGGCATCTTGGCCGTCCACGTCGGAGTAGTAGGTCTCGGCGTCGACGTAGGAGTCGTCGTAGTACGCCGCAGGTTCGGCTGCGGGTTGCGCCGCGTAGCCTGCAACGGCGTTGCCGGGCCTGACATCATCGAGGTAGTAGACCTCGCCGACAGCACCGGCCGGCTGCGGCGACGGGGCCTGGTGCTGCAGGTAGGAGGGGCGGGGCCGTGCGGCACCACGCCGGGCAGCACGCTCGGAGCGGTGGGCCTTTGAGGCACGTGCGTTCTGGGCGCGGGTGGCCAGCATGTAGACGTAGCCGGCCAGCAGCACGTCGACGCCGAGGTGTACGGCCCACACCGAACCACCCTTGAGCACCCCGCCGATCAGAGTGACGGCGCAGAGCACCATCAAGGCGAATAACACCATGGCCCGGCGCTGCTGTGCCTGCGTTCTGCTCATGGCGGCGTTCGACACTGCCGTCGGAGCACCAAGAGCGCTCACCGCGCCCGAGCCGCTGCGCCGTGCAACGGGTTGTGTGACGTTTCGAAGGCCTGTGGGACGGCGCGACGTGGTTTGGCGATACATCCGCACCAAATCGGGTGTGAGCACAAGTGCCCACACCACAGCCAATCCCAACAACACCAGCACCGTAGGGTTCCTCACGTGGTCCTGTACTCCCTGGACTCTGCCCACGGTACGAACCGAGGGACGCTGGATGGTGGATACCGGCGCCAATCGGGGGGCGTCGGGGGGTGAAACCACTCAGCTCGACAGCTGAATGTTCTCGTTACAACGACGAACTGTAACACGTACGCCATACGATTGCTACGAACGAACGACACCAACTCGCCAACGAGCCAGTCGCAGAATCCGCCCATCGCCGGCCGCCCACTTACCGTTGCCCACAAGGGATTCAGCGGCTATACCTCATTCAAAATAGGCTACAAGCCCGGGATTTCAAGGCACTGCAAGGCTTCGAGCCGGTTTCTCGAGCACGAGGATTGATGGCCGTCCGGCGGGGCGCCTTGCCCAATCATGACATTCGCGTGACAAACTTCACGTCTGAATTTCTCAGCGGTTGAAGGGTCTCAAGGACTCGGAATCGTCGTCACGGTCATTGCCACTCTCAGCCACTGCCTCACGACGGTACGTGCCCGACCGGCCGCCGGTCTTCTCCCACAGGGTGATCTCCCCCAACATCATCGAGCGATCGACCGACTTGCACATGTCGTAAATGGTGAGACATGACACCGAGACGGCGGTCAGCGCCTCCATCTCCACACCGGTGCGATCCACCGTTTCCACCTGAGCCTCCACCTCCACCCACTCATCATCGATGCGAAAGTTGATGAAGATGCCGCCGATGCCCACCGGGTGACACAGCGGGATGAGATCGCTGGTGCGCTTGGCCGCCTGGATACCCGCAACCCGGGCAACTGCCAGGACATCGCCCTTCGAGACCTCGCCCCTGGCGATCAACGCCGTGGTCTCCGCCGTCATCAAGACCCGTCCCCTCGCCAGCGCACGGCGGGCCGTGACCTCCTTCTGAGTGACATCCACCATGCGGGCACGCCCCAGCGGATCGAGGTGAGTGAGGGGTTGGTTGGCCATGAGCGGCGAGGTTATCCCTACCCGCCGAGTTGGCTCATCGAACGGGAAGGACGGATGAAGTTCACCTGGTCGATGCGGTGACCGGCCCACTTGCCGTGCACACAGCCCTCGATGGCGGCTGCCAACGCTTCATCGTCGGCACCCGCGCGGATCAGGCCCCGGAGGTCGGTCTCGGTCATGGCGAACAGACAACTGCGAAGTTTGCCGTCGGCGGTTAAACGAACCCGATCACAGCTGCCGCAGAACGGCTCGGTGACCGATGCGATCACACCGACGTGGCTGCTGCCCGGCGCACCTCCGCCGTCGACGTAGGCGAATCGGTCGGCCGGTGCGTGCCCGCGACGCTCGGCGACCAGCGGAAACCTCTCGCTGATGCGCTCGACAATGTCCGCCTGGGTCAGCACCGAGGAGCGCTTCCAAGCCTGGTCGGCATCGAGGGGCATGAACTCGATGAAACGCACCTCGACGCCTTCGGCCCGACCGAAGGCGGCAAAGTCGATCAATTCGTCCTCGTTGACCCCTGCCATGGCAACCACGTTGACCTTCACGGGATCGAGCCCGGCCGCCTTGGCCGCACGAACCCCGTCGATGACCGCCGCAAGCGAGTCGCGGCGAGTCATCTCAACGAACCTGGCGGGGTGCAAGGTGTCGAGCGAAACGTTGATGCGGTCAAGCCCGGCATCGGCGAGCGCCGGGGCCACCAGTGCCAGCGTGGCGCCATTGGTGGTGAGCGCCAGGTCAACGTCCAGGCGGGCCAATTTGGCGACCAGTTGGGGCAGGTGCGCCCGAACGGTGGGCTCGCCGCCCGTGAGCCGGATGGAATCGAAGCCGTAGCGATCCACCAACAAGGAGGCGATCCGCTCGATCTCTTCAAAACTCAGCACCTCGTCCCGAGGCAGCCAGTCCATGCCCTCCGCCGGCATGCAGTAGGTACAGCGAAAATTGCAACGATCGGTCACCGAGATACGCAGGTCTCGATGGACTCTGCCAAAGGTGTCGGTGAGCTCTTGCATCCGACTCAGACTAGGGCAGCAACAACACCGTCGCCGTGGCGCCCGCCGGGACCTCCACCCCGCCAGGCTGCACCGCCAGACCATTGGCCAGCGCCATCGTGGACAGTTGGTGGCTGCCCTGAGCGCCTGCGGATCGAACCGTCCACTCACCGTTCGCATCGCACGACGTTTGAACCCGGGTGAAATGGGTCTTCTCGTCACCACCACCGGCAGCGTGACCTGGCAGACCGCCGGAGACCAGCGCCCCAACCCGAACGATGGGGTCGTCGCGACGTCCGGCCAACCGGGCGATCAGCGGGGCACCAAACAACAGCAGCGACACGTGCGACGACACCGGGTTACCGGGAAGGCCCACCACCGGGGTAGATCCGACCACTCCGGCGGCAAGCGGCTTGGCGGGCTTGATGGCCACCTGCATCCACCGCATCTCGCCCAGGCGGGCAAGGATCACCTTCACCAGGTCGGCGTCGCCCATCGAGACACCACCCGAGCTGAGCACCAGGTCGCAGCTCTCGGCTCCGCGCAACAGCACCTCGGAGATGCGCGCCTCGTCGTCGGGAACCCAGCCCAGATCCACCGGTTCTGCGCCCAACCGGGCAACGGCGGCCAGCAGCCCAGGACGGTTGGAGTCGCGAAGCTCCCCGCTGCGAAGCGGCCGATCGCCGCTCACCAGTTCGTCACCGGTGGACACCACACCAACTCGGGGTCGGCGCGTCACGGTCACCCGGGCGGCGCCGACCGACGTGGCCACCCCGACGCCGGCCGGCGTCAGCAGGGTGCCGATCGGCAGCACACGTTGACCGGCGACCGCATCCTCGCCGGCTCGTCGAATGAACTGTGCCGCGGGTACCGGGAGGTGCAGCGTGACCAAGTCGCCGTCCACATCGGCGCGCTCGACCATCTCGACCGCGTCGACTCCGGCTGGGATCGTGGCGCCGGTCATGATCCGCACCGCCTCCCCGGGCCCAACGCGAAGGGCCTCGTCGGCGACACCCGCCATCTGCGCACCGACCACACGCAACGTGGTGCCGGGTTCGGTCGCATCGGCAGCACGCAGGCCCCAGCCGTCCATCGCCGAATTGTCGTCGCCCGGTACCGCGTCCGCCGCCACGACATCGGCGGCCAACACGAGCCCCGCCGCCTCACCCACCGGCATCTCGACGGATTCCAGGGGCGTGCCCAGCCCCAGGACGTAGGAGCGGGCCTCCTCCAGTGGAATCACACCAGACCCCGGTCGACCACCAGCTTGGCCAAGAACTTCGAGAACTCCGGCGCCAGGTCCTCCCGCTCGAGGGTCAGCTCCACGGTGGCACGCAGGAAGTCGAGCTTTTGCCCGATGTCGTAGCGACCCGAATCGAACACCAGGCCGTGCATCGGCTCCACCTTGAGCAGTTGATCCATGGCATCGGTCAGTTGGATCTCGCCACCCACACCCGGCTCGGCGTTCTCCAGAAACTCGAAGATTCGGGGGGTAAACAGATATCTGCCCACCACCGCCAGGTCGGACGGGGCGTCCTCTGGAGCCGGCTTCTCGACCACCCCTCGGAACTCCACCACGTTGCCGTCGCGGGCACCGGGCTCGGCGCAGCCATACAACGAGATGTCGCTGTGGGGCACCTCCTTGAGGGCGATGACCGACCCGCCGGTTTCGGAGTGGAGATCCATCATCTCGGAGATCAACGGCGGCCTGTGGGTCATGATGTCGTCGCCGAGCATGACCACGAACGGATTGTCCCCAATGTGCTTGCGGGCCACCGAGACCGCATGCCCCAGACCCAGCGGTTCGCCCTGACGCACGAAGTGAATGTCGGCCAGGTCGGCGAGGTTGACCACCTCACCCAGCTCGTCCATCTTGCCCTTGGCCTCCAGCAGGTACTCCAGCTCGAAGTTGCGATCGAAGTGGTCCTCCAAGCTGCGTTTGTTACGGCCCGTGATGATGAGGATGTCATCGATTCCGGCGGCGACCGCCTCCTCAACCACATACTGGATGGCCGGTCGATCGACCACCGGCAACATCTCCTTGGGCTGCGCCTTGGTGGCCGGCAGGAAGCGGGTACCCAATCCGGCGGCTGGGATCACGGCCTTGGTCACACGCGATGAAACAGCTGTACTCATAGCCAACAGCCTACGACCAGAACCCAAGGAAACGACCTTCCGCTTTGGGGATCTCACCAGCGCCCGGTATCGTTGGCACTCGACAGGTGAGAGTGCCAGCGCCCCCTTGGAGTTGTGATGCCGATCTACGAATACCGATGCAGGGACTGCGGAGAGTCGCTGGAGGTGCGCCAGGCGTTCACCGACGACGCGCTCACCGAGTGCCCCAACTGCTCGGGCAGCCTGCGCAAGCTGTTCTCCACCCCCGGCATCTCCTTCAAAGGCTCGGGCTTCTACAAGACCGACAGCCGCAGCGGCGGTTCTGGTTCGTCCTCAAGCGCCCCATCGACCGCCAAGACCGGCGCCGATGGCGCGTCCTCCTCCGACTCCAAACCCTCCTCCGGCTCCGACAAGCCGAGCAGCTCGGAATCCTCCTCGACCTCGTCCGAATCCAAGAAGTCAGACTCAAAGCCCACCGGGTCCGCGGCGAAATCCACCGCCGGTGCATCGTCGCCCGCCGACTGAACAACGCGGCAGGCGTGACAGACTGCCGCTATGGCAAAACGCAAGCGGCGTCGCACCCGGCGCGTCTCCAGTCCCCCGCCCTCACCGCCCGTTGAGGCCGGCCTGATCAGCCCGCGCCGTCCGGTACCCGGCGGCATCGGACGACCTGAGTATGCAACCGACGGCGAGCCGTCGCGACGAGCGGCTCAAGCGGTGCGCACCCCCGATGAGATCGAACGCATGCGGGTGGCCGGCCGGCTGGCCGCCGAGGTGCTCAACGAGGTGTGCGCCGCAGTTGAGGTTGGCATCACCACCGACGAGCTCGACCGCATCGGCCACGAGGCCTCGATCACCCGCAACTGTTACCCCAGCCCGCTCAACTATCGCGGGTTCCCCAAGTCGCTGTGCACGTCGGTCAATGAAGTGATCTGTCACGGCATTCCCGACAGTCGGCGACTGGCCGACGGCGACATCATCAACGTGGACGTCACCGTGTACCACAACGGCGTTCACGGCGACACCAGTTGCACCGTGTTGGTGGGCGACGTCGACGAGGAGAGCAGGCGGCTGGTGCAGGTCACCCGCGCCGCCATGCACGCGGGAATCGATGCTGTGAAACCCGGCGGTCGTGTCCACGACATCGGTCGGGCCATCGAGGCCGAGGTCGACCGCCACGGCGGTCGATTCGGTATCGTGCGCGAGTTCATCGGGCATGGCATTGGCGATCAGTTCCACACCAGCCTGCAGATCCCGCACTACTTCGACCCTCGGGCCGGCACGGTGTTCGAGCAGGGCATGACCTTCACGATCGAGCCGATGATCACCGTTGGCCCTGCCGACATGTGGATGTGGGACGACGACTGGACTGCGCTCACCGTCACCGGGCAACGCACCGCTCAGTTTGAACACACCATGGTGGTCACCGATGCCGGTGTTGACCTGTTGACCCTGCCGAGCGACGGCGAGCCCGCCGAGGAGCGTTTTGCGGTGACCGAGGTCGACGCAACCGCCTAAGCGGGGTCAAGGCCGCTCGGCTACGAGCCGGTCGTCGACCAGTGCCAGGGCTCTCCCGGGAGGTTGTGGAAGCCATACCGGGAGGCGTTGGCCTTCAACCAGCTGTAACCGGAACCGCCCGAGCTCAGCGCCGAACCACCCGAGGTGAAGTCGATGGCCAGGCCACGCTCGTGCTGCGAAGTCCCGGGGATGGCCGTCGGCGGCCGACACGAAGAGGACGGCGCCTGATAGATGGAGTAGCTGGACGAACCACAGTTGCTCCGCCGCACCCGAACCTGGTCGGCCGGGTCACGAAACCCTCCGCCACCAAGGTTGATCCCGGATGCCCGGGCCGCGCCCAACATCTGAGACAGGTTGCCGGCGATCGACTGATGCACGCGGATTCCGCCCACGCTGACGATGCTCCCGCTACCCGTGATACCCACGGGCGCTCCACCGCCACCGCCACCGCCACCGCCACCGCCACCTGAGGGTGCCGAGGAACCACCGCCACCGGACCTTTGGGCTTCACCGGCGGCCTTCAACTGGGCCGCCTGTTGCAGCTTGGCCGCCTGCAACGCCGCGATCTTGGCCTTGCGCTGCTCCTCGGCCTGCTTCAGTTGCGCGGTCAGCGCCAACTGCTGCTTCACCAACTCGGTCGACAGCTTCTCGTCAGCCTTTTCCAGCCCCGCCGCCTCGGCCGAGGCGGACGCAATCCGGTCGGCCACAGCCTCTTGAAAGTCCAGTTGCTCGGCTTGGGCCGCCTGCAGCTTGGCCAGGCGTGAGGAGACCTCGGCACGGCGCGCCTGGGCCCGTTCGGAGGCCGACTTGGCGCTCGCCTTGGCCGTGGTCAGGTCCTGCTCGGTGGCTCGAAGGTCTTCCACCTGGGTTCGGTCGTTACCCGCCACGAGGTTGAGGTAGGTACGCCGGGTCATCAACTGGTTCGGGCTGGAATCCTCCGACGCTGCACCAAAGCTGTGAGATGGCATCGTGACGAAGGCCTGGGCGGCACGGTCGGCCAGGCCGTCGCGCAGCGACCCAAGCTTGGTCCCGGCCTCCTTTGCCCGCTGCTCCGCCTCTTTCGCCTGTCGTTCCGAGTCGCGCACACCGTTCTGCGCCTCCAACAACAGGTCCTGCTGGGAGGACACGTTCTTACTCAGGTCGGAGAGCGCAGCCGACACCTTGTCGTCATCGGCCCGGAGGGCGTTGATCTGCGTCGCCTTCGAGGCTCGCTGAGCACGAACCTGTTCACGCTCGGAGCCCAGACGCTTCGCTTCGCTGGCCGGATCGACCTTGACCGGCGCGGCGCCGGCGGGAACCGACGACATCGTCACGCTGGCCAACACGGTGACAAGGCCAACGATCAGGGGAGAGCGGGGCTTGAGTGAGCGCATCACACCTCGGGGGTTCGGGGGACGGACAACGGGCTGAGGATCACGTTGCGAGGGCCGGTCTGGACATCAAAGACTTCCGGCCGAGACGCGCATGACAAAACTCTCAATTGGGTTACGGTTCTGTAACGATAGCGCGCCGATGAGGTTCGAACTGGTCATTCGTCAAAACATTCGCTCAGTGTGACGCCTTGCACGCCTCGCCGCGCCGATGACCTGCGAGCCTCGCAACCCGGTGCCGGCGACCCGATGAAACGGTGGCGTCCCATCCGTACGGTGACCCCGTGAGCTGGCACCGTTTCCTCCCAACCACCCTGCCCGAACACCCACTGGGCGATCTGGCGCACCTGCTGCGTCGCCAACGGGCACCTCAGGTACTGGCGGCCATCGTGTTGGCCGCGATCAGCACCGGTCTGGTGGCACGAGCCGAGTCACGCGCAACAGCAGCCGATCACCGCTGGGGAACGCTGAACGCGGTGGTGGTGGCCGACAGCAACCTGGCCGCCGGCACAACCCTTGATGCCGAGCAGGTCAGCATCAAGCGCCTTCCCGCCGTGGCCTTGGCCGTTGACGCCCTCAACGAAGACTCCTGGACCGATCTGAATCGAAAGGGCGTCCCCCCGGTGCTCGACCGCAGTGTCGGAAAGGGCGAGCCCATCCGATCCGGCATGCTGGTCGGTGACGGCACCCCGGGTGCGGGAACCCGGTCGGTGGTGGCGTTCCCCGAGGGCACGCTGGCACCTCGGTTGGAGCCGGGCGACCGCGTGCGGGTGGTGGCCGGGGCGTCCATCGGGGTCGATACCGAACGCACGCAATTCCCCATTGCCTCCGCAGGCGTGGTGGTGGGTCCGCCACCCGCAGGCAGTTCAGAGCACGTACCCGCCGACGAGACGCAGGGTGCCGGCGCCGACACCACCGGCTGGGTGGCCTGGGTGGCCGTGTCGCCGGGGGATGCCGATGAGGTGGCACGCATCGCACTCTCAGGCTCGGTTGCCCTCGTGCTGGACGCTCCCGGATAACCGCCGGCCGTCAGCTGCCGCCGATGGACACGTCGTCGATCACGACCCACGGCATCGACGAGCCCGAAGGAAGACGCTCGAGCTCACCGCCGATGGCGATCACCCCGCTCATCAGCCGCTGAATGGTCGAGGCAAGCGTCAGCTCACGCACCGGCTCTGCAAGCTCGCCGTTGCGGATCATCAGCCCATCGCCTCCCACCGAGAAGTCGCCCGAGGTGGGGTTCACCCCCGAGTGCAAACCCGTGAAGCTGTTCACCAGCAGGGCCTCCCCCAACGGCGCCCGCAGCTGCTCGGGAGTGCCGGAGCCCGGCATCATGGCCAACGCCACGGCACCTGCGCCCGGTAACGATCGGCTGCCGCGCACCGCGCATGCGTTGGAGGCGACTCCCATCCGATGGGCCGTCGTGCTGTTGTGCAGGTATCCGCTGAGGGTTCCACCGTCGATCAGCACGTTGCGGCGACACGCCAGGCCCTCGCCATCGAATTCCTCGGCGCCCAGGCCTGCCGGGTCGGTGGGGTCGTCCAACAGCGTGAAGCCGGATGCGGCCACGACCTCACCCACGCGATCGGCAAAAGGTGACCGACCTTTCACGATCGCCTCCCCCGACAACATGCCGGCGACGATGCCCCACAGCGTGGCGGCCAGGCGGGGCTCCAACATGATGGGCAGCCGGCCACTCGACGGTTGCACGGCACCCAGCAGACGGGTGGCACGCTCCACCCCATCGGCGGCGATCTCGGCCAGGTCGAGCAGTTCCGGGTCACGCGTCGCATCCCAACCGACACCGATCTGGGTTTGACCGTCGGCCACCACCAGCGGCTGGGTGGCCGCCGCGCAGTGCGAGCCGGACGAGGCAACCTCGATGTCGTTGGTGGAACACAGCGCACTCGAGCCCCAGCCATCGGAGTAGCTCGCAACCCGCACACCGGTGACCCGAGGATCGAGGTCGAGGGTACGGCGCTCAAGCTCGAGGGCCCGGTCCACCTTGGAGTCCACTGCAATGGCCGCCACCAGGTTGTTGCGGAGCGCCGGCTGAGCCACCACCTCCACCCCGTCAGGAGTGGCCAGAGTCAGAAAGGGGTCAACCTCGGCGAAGGCCACGTTCTCCCGGGCCTGGGCCAGGGTCTCGGCCACCACGTCGTCGGCAAGGGAACCGGCATGGGCAAAGCCCGCCCGGCCATCGACGACCACGCGGATGCCCAGTGAAGCGGTGACCGACGCGGTCAGCGACTCCACCTCGCCGCCGTGCACCTTGACGGACGTGCCTTCATTGCGGGCAGCCACCACCTCGACATACTCGCCCGGTGAGGCCTGGTCCCGAACCCGCCGGCACAGCGCCAGGAGCTCGGCCTCGGTGGCCTGCGCCGCGGCGCCGCCGTCACCACCCCCGGGGCGGTGTCCCCGATCAGCCCCAGCCGGAGGAACGCCGGCGGCAACCGCTGCGGCCGAGCCACTCATGCGCCCGCCAGGCTGAGGCCCTCGATGGCCAGCGTGACGCCCGAAGCATCCACCGGAAACCAGGTCTCGTCGTCACCGACCGCCAGCACGTCGGTCAGCATCCGCTGCAGCGTGGACGCCACGATGGCCTCCCGGATCGGCTCGGCCACGCAGCCGTTGCGGATGAGGAGCCCCTCCACGCCGCAACTGAAGTCGCCCGATGTGGGGTTGACCCCCGAGTGCAGCCCGGACACCTCGGTCACCAGCACACCGTCGCCGACCGCCGCCAGCACGTCCGGCCGGGGGGTCTGACCCGGCATGAGACGCACGGCGCGGGGGCCGACGCTGAGCGACGAGCCGGAGCGAATCGCAGAGCCGGTGGAACCACCCCCGAGCACCCCGCCGGTCACCGAATTGTGCAGGTAGCCGACCAGCGTGCCGCCATCGATCAGGTTGACCCGGCGGCAGGCAAGGCCCTCGTCATCGGTGAGCGATGCGCCCGGTGCCCTCGGATCGGTCGGGTCGTCCAGCAACGTCACCAGGTTCGAGGCCACCGCCTGACCCAGCCGGTCGGCGAATGGGGTGCGCCTCTTACGCACCTCCTCGCCGGACAACATCTCGGCGATCACGCCGATGAACTGGGCGGTGACCCAAGGATCGAGCACCACGTTCATTTTGCCACTGGGCGGTTTGGTGGCACCGAGCAGCTGAACCGTACGGGCGACGGCCTCGGCGGCAGTGGTCTCGACCGACAACTCCTGGGCGCTGCGGCCGACCGCAAAACCGAACCCGGTCTGGGTCTCGCCACGCTCCGTCGCCATTGCGTACACCGACAGCCCGGCGCCGCTTTCGCGCTGCGCCGCCCGGATCCCGGCCGTGTTCGCCACCGCCGAGACCACCACGGAGTCGCCGTAGTCGGCACCCTCAACCCCGCTCATCCTGGGGTCACCGGACATGACGGCGGCCTCCAAGGCGAGGGCCAGGTCGACCTTGTCGTCGACGCTCAACAGCTCGAACCTGGGGTCGTACAGTTCGAGGTCCGGTTGCGCCACACCGTCCGGACGGGCCACCGCCGCCACCGGATCAACGCCGGCATCCGCAGCGTTGGTGCGGGCCTCGACCAACAGGCAGGCCAGCGTCTCGGGGTCGGTCAGCGTGGTGGTTGCCACCCCGCTGCGGCCACCGACGATCACCCGAACCAACGCGCCGACGGAACGCGCCGAGGACAACGACTCGACGGCACCGCCGTAGGCGCGGATCTCGGTATCGATCGACTCGCCCAGGCTGACCTCCACCTGCTCTCCGGGCCGGGCGGCCGCGATGACGGCATCGGCCCGCTGGAGCAGTTCCTCGGGATCGTCCAACCCGACCGCGTTCTTCGATGCGGCGCTCACCCCGCCACTCACGCGGCGGTGCCTCCGACGGTGAGCCCACCGACGCGAAGCGTTGGCACCCCGTCACCGACCGGCACACCCTGACCGTCCTTACCGCAGGTACCGGGTGAGCCCATGGCAAAGTCGTTGCCCACCGCGTCGATCGACGCCAACGCAGCCGGACCATTGCCGATCAGGTTGCCGTCACGAAGCGGCTCGGTGATCTTGCCGTCCTCGATCAGGTAGGCCTCGGTCATACCGAACACGAAGTCGCCGGTGGCGGTGTTCACCTGGCCGCCTCCCAGGTGCGCGATGTAGACGCCGTTGGGGGTGTCGGCCACGATGTCGTCGGGTTCGCTTTCCCCGCCCAGCAGATAGGTGTTGGTCATGCGCACCATCGGCAGGTGCTGGTAGCTCTGGCGGCGACCGTTGCCGGAGCTGGCACGGCCTTCCTTCCTGGCCCGCAGCAGATCCCACATGAAATCGGTCAACACGCCGTCTTCGATCAGCACGTTGCGTTGGGCGGGACGGCCCTCATCGTCGATGGCGAAGGCACCCCATTCGCCGCCCATCGTGCCGTCGTCAACCAGCGTCACCAGCGGCGAGGCCACCTGCTCACCCACACGCCCGGCAAAGACCGACGCCGCCTTCCCAACCAAATCGGCCTCCAAGCCGTGGCCGCACGCCTCGTGGAACATCACGCCACCACCCCCCGGACCGATCACCACGGTGCGGGTGCCCGATGGCGCCGGACGGGCGTCCAGCTTGACGATCGCCCGGCGGGCGGCACGCTCGGCCAACTCCTCCACGCTGTGGTCGTCAAACAGCTCAAATCCGACCGTGTGGCCGATGCTCTCGCGTCCGGTCTGCATGCCGGTGTCGCCGTTGGCCACCGCCGACACCGAAAACAACGTGCGTACCTGGTCGTCGGACGCCAGCACACCATCGGAGTTGGCCACCTGAATACGGCGCCTGCTGTCCCCGTAGCGGGCCGAAACCTGACTGATCGACGATCCGGCCGCCCTGGCCGCGCGATCGGCCCGACCGAGCAGTTCCACCTTGGCGCTGGTGGCCACGTCGCCCGGGAACAGGCGCACCACCGACGGGTTGGCCGCCTCCACCGACGTGAGCTCCACCATGGTGGCGCCGCCCTTGCCGTCGCGGGCAGCGGCAGCGGCAGTGCGGGCTGCTGCATTCAGGCCCTCGGGGCTCAGGTCGGTGGTGTGGGCGAAACCCGTGGATTCCCCCACCACCACCCGAATTCCGGCGCCCCGGTCGCGACCGGTGGCCACATCCTCCACCCGGCCGTCGTCGAGGACCGCCGAGGTGGAACGTCGATCCTCCACGAACACCTCGGCAAACTCGGCACCGCCGGACAGGCCGGTGGCCAGAACCTCGGACAGGGTGGACTCTTCAATCACGGGCGCTGCTCTCGATCGGGTGCGGAACAAGGTGAACAGAGCAATCTACCGCTCGCAACACCGGGCCCCCCGGCACTGGGCGCCCGATCCGGCGCGGTCGCAGGGCTCGTGCCGGCCGGGGGCTTCGGCCACATCCCTGGGACCGCAGGGTGACTAGCCTTGCCTGCTCTGACGGACGCGGGGCGGCTCTGCCCCTCAAGGGGCACCCATGGGAATCTCACCCGGACTTCGCGGCGAAGTCGAGTTCACGGTCGCCGACGCCGACACCGCGCGCTCGTTGGGCTCCGGTTCCGTTGAGGTTCTGGGCACGCCCCGGGTGCTGGCGTGGTGCGAGGCGGCCTCAATATCGGCGTTGGCGGACACGTTGCCCGCAGGCATGACCACGGTGGGCATGCGTGTCCAACTGGAGCACATCGCCCCCTCGGCCATCGGCGCCGTGATCCGAGTCGACTCCAGCCTGGACAAGGTGGAGGGCCGCCGGCTGACCTTCACCGTGTCGGCCCACGAGGACGGCCGGTTGGTGGCCGCGGGCAAAGTCACCCGCGTGGTCGTGAACACCGACGAGTTCCTGTCCAAGCTGGACTGATCACACCACCTCAACCCGCCTGGGAGACCCGACCGATGGCCCGTTCCATCCACGACCTGACCACCCCGGCGCTGTTGATCGACACCACCGCGTTCGAGGCCAACCTGGCCGCCATGGACGCGGTGCTGCCCGGCGAGGCGCTGCGCCCGCACGTCAAGGCCACCAAGAGCACCGCGCTGGCTCGCCACCTCGCTGCCGGTGGGCACCACGGGTTCTGCGCTGCGACGCCCCGCGAGATCGAGGGGCTCGTGGCGGCCGGGCTGACCGACGACCTGCTGCTGGCCAACGAAACCCTGGACACCGCCCGCCTCGGTGCCTTGGCCGACCGGGCCAACATCACCGTCGCAGTCGACAGTGACGAGACGATTGCGGCTGCGTCGACCGGAGGGGTGCGCTCGGTGCTCATCGACGTCAACGTCGGGCTCCCCCGATGTGGCTGCGATCCGGCCGACGCACCACGTCTTGGGGAGGCCGCCCGCTCGGCGGGGCTCGAAGTGCGCGGGGTGATGGGCTACGAGGGCCACCTGATGATGGTGGCCGACCGCACCGAACGCGTCGAACGCACCGCCGAGGCGATGAACCTGCTGCTTGCCGCCGCAGCCGAGGTTGGGGGAGATGTCGTCTCGGGCGGCGGCACCGGCACGTTCGACGTCAACACCCACTGCACCGAGATCCAGGCCGGGTCCTATGCGCTGATGGACACCGACTACGCCAAGCTGGACCTGCCGTTTTCCAAGGCGCTGTCGGTGCTGGCCACCGTGGTGTCGGTCAGCGCCAAGGGGTGGATCATCGCCGATGCGGGCCTGAAGGCCTTCGGTATGGACCACGGCAACCCGTCGTGGGATGACGGCGAGGTGTTCTTCTGCTCCGACGAACACATCACGCTGCTGCCCAACACATTTGAGAGCTGGCGGGTGGGCGACCGCGTTCGGCTCTGGTCCGCCCACGTCGACCCAACCGTGGCCCGTCACGAGCGGTTCCAACTGGTGAACGGCGACCAGGTGGTGGACACCTGGGAGATCGACCTGCGTCACTGGTGAGGTTCTGGGTTTCTGGGGTTCTGGGGACCTGCGGTTCTGCGGGTTGGAGCGGCAGTACCCTCGACCAGATCGCCAACCACCACCCAGCGGACAAGGATCCGTCGAGCACCCTTCGCCGGGCACTGGGCAGCACCTGGCTGCGGATGGTGCTGAGCGCCGCCATCCTCGGTCTGCTCATCTGGCAACTGCCCGACGTGGCGGCCGCCGACCTGGTCCCCACCTGGACCGCCGCCACGCCATGGTGGATCGCGTTGGCGCTCGGGCTGCAGGCCGGTGCGCTCTCGCTGCAGGCGGTGCGCTGGGAACGGGTACTCATGCTGTTCGATCAACCGCTGCCGATCCGTCGGCTGTTGTCGATGACCTGGGCCGGCCAGTTCGTCTCCAACGTGCTGCCCACCGCCTTTGGGGGCGACGTGGTGCGAATCGCCCGCTCCACCCCCGACCTCGACAACGTGGGCACGGCATTCGCCTCGATCACCCTGGAGCGCCTCACCGGTTGGGTGGTGTTACCGGTGATCAGCCTGGTGGCGCTGGCGGTACATCCGTCGCTGCTGTCGGCCGGTACGCCCACGACGTTGGCGGTGGCGATCAACGTGGGGACACTTGTGGCGCTGATGTCGCTGCTCGCCGCTGCGGGTCACGCCGCCGTCGGCCGGGTGGCGGTGTCGCGGGTGATCGACGGCGCCGCGCCCACCGGCTGGCGTGGCCTGCTGTTTGGCATCCACCGAGGGGTGGCCGCGGCCCGTCACCATCCCGCCCGAGCCGCCACCGTGCTGGCGGCCGGGCTGGCCTTTCAACTGGTGCTGTGCGCCTCGGTGTGGGCCGAGGGCCAAATCATCGGCATCAACGGACTGACCCCGCTGGTGGTGTTGGCGCTGTTCCCACCGGTGGCCATCGCCCAGAATCTTCCCGTCGGACTGGGAGGTCTGGGCGTGCGCGAAGGAGCGTTCGTGGTGCTCCTCGGCGCCATCGGAACACCGGACGGCCAGGCGATCGCCCTTGGCCTGTTGCATTACCTGACGACGGTGGCGGTCTCGGCGCTGGGAGCCCCCGCGTTCGCCACCGGCTACCGGCCCAGCCTGTCGGGCCCGACCTCGCACGAACCCTTCTCTGAGTAGGCTCATCACCTTGTCGAGCGAACGCCCCGGCATCGAAGCGTTCGCAATGTGGAGGTGACCAGCGTGCTGCTGGAGGAGATCAAGGGCCCGAAGGATGTTCGCAAACTGGACGGTGACCAGCTTGCAGAACTGGCCGAGGAGATCCGTACCTTCATCGTCGATTCGGTGAACGCCAGCCCCAGCGGCGGCCACCTGGGCTCCAACCTGGGCGCCGTCGAACTGACCCTGGCACTCCACCGCAGCTTCCACTCCCCCCACGACCTGATCCTGTGGGACACCGGCCACCAGGCCTACGTTCACAAGTTGCTCACCGGCCGGCACGCCGAGTTCACCACCCTGCGCGAGGCAGGGGGCATGTCGGGTTACCCCAGCCGTGCCGAGTCCGAACACGACTTCATCGAGAACTCACACGCGTCCACCGTGTTGTCCTATGCCCACGGCATGGCCACCGCGCTCGATCTGGGCGACGGCCCGAAACGCCACGTGGTTGCAGTGATCGGCGACGGTGCGTTGACCGGCGGCATGGCGTTTGAAGGCCTTAACAACATCGGCAACAGCGGCCGGAGGGTGATCACCATCCTCAACGACAACGGCCGCAGCTACGCCCCCACGGCCTCCCGGCTGGGCGACAGCCTGGTGAAGCTGCGGGCTCACCCCATGTACCGACGAAACACCGCACGGATCGAGCGGCTGGTGCGCGACCTGCCCGGGGGTGAGGTGCTCGAACGAGGCTGGGATTCGGCCACCCACGCGCTGCGGGAGATGTTTGAACCGCCGGCGTTCTTCGAAGACCTCGGGGTGTCATACCTGGGCCCCCTCGACGGCCACGACATCGACGCGCTGGAAACAGCGCTGACCACGGCCAAGGAGATGGACCGCCCGGTGGTGGTTCACGTTCTGACCCAAAAGGGTCGGGGCTACGCACCCGCCGAGAACGACCCGGTGAAGCACCTGCACGACATGGGCTCGGTGAAGGAAGGCAGTTACACCGACGCGTTCTCCAAAGCGATCGTCGCCGAAGCCGCAGCCCGCCCGGAGGTGGTGGCCCTGACCGCCGCCATGCCCGACTCCATTGGGTTGCTGCCCATGATGGAGCGGTTCCCCGATCGGGTCTTCGATGTGGGCATCGCCGAGCAGCATGCCGTGACCTCGGCCGCCGGCATGGCCATGATGGGGCTGCGGCCGGTCTTCGCCGTGTACTCCACCTTCCTCACCCGGGCGTTCGACCAGGTGAACCTGGACGTGGGCCTGCACCACCTGCCGGTGCTCTTTTGCCTCGATCGTGCGGGCGTGACCGGCAACGATGGCGCCTCCCACCATGGCCTGTTGGACATGGTGTTGTTGACCAAGGTTCCAGACATGGTGGTGTTCGCCCCCTCGTCGTATCAGGAGTTGCCGCAGATGATGGGCGACGCACTCGACCTCTGCGACGGCCCGGCTGCCATCCGTTGGACCAAGACCGCCGCCCCACACGTCGGACCCGACGAGGTGGGGTCGGGCCTGTCGGCTCGATGCACCCGCGCCGACGAGGCCGCCGACGTGTGCCTGATCGGGGTGGGCAAGATGCTGGCCGCCGCCCAGGATGCCGCCGATCGGCTTGCCGACGAGGGCATCGCCTGCACCGTGTGGGACCCACGGGTGGTCAAGCCCTTGGACGCCGAGTTGCTGACCGACGCCGCCCGGCACCATCTGGTGGTCACCATCGAGGATGGGCTCAGAGAAGGCGGCGTGGGCTCGGCGATCGCCGACTCTCTGCGCGACCTGGCGCCGGTTGGTGGCCCGGACGTGCGTGTCCTGGGCGTTCCAGTCGCCTACCTTCCGCACGGCAACGTGGACGTCATCCTCGCCGATCTCGGGCTCGACGCCGACGGGGTCGTGGCCGAGGTCACCGCCTGGCGGCGGACCACCTCAAACCAGACCGGGTAACCGCCGCCGGGTTTTCGGCAATCGCCTCGGCCGCCGCTCCAGCACGCGCTGCCGCTCCACCACGCGCTGCCGCTAGGTCACGTCGGCGTGGTCGCTCGGCGCCACCTCACCGATGGCATCGATCACCAGCTGAGCGGTGGTCGTTTGCCGCAATCGTCCGATCTGCCCGACGGCCACCGGAACCGGCCGGGCGCGATCAACCACCACCAGCAGGCTCCAGCCCTCGCCGGACAACCTGACCGCCGGACGAGGCTGGGTGCAGACCGCACCCGCCACGGCCACCACCGCCTGCCACAGCACCGTCGCATCCCCCATCGTCACCCGAATCCGACCGTCCTCAACCACCAGTTCACCATCGCCGTGGCAGCGACCAGAGGCGTCCATCAGCCTGGCACCCACGTGAAGGCTGGCCCGCTGGTCGATATGGACCACGCCGATCGGCTGGCGAGCCCACCACATGAGGGCGAATCTGGCGGCGACCGCTCCGGCGGCCACTGCCATGGACACCAGGAGAAGGAGAAACACGACGATGAAGCTACCCGAGCGGAAACCGAATTTGGCGATGATGCACCACCGCATGCGTCCAAGGAACCCATGGACTTAGAGCGCGCTCCTCCGTACCCTGCGTTGGCGCACCGCCATCGGTGGCTGTGCGCCATTCACGAGACGACGGTTTGAGGCCCCTTGGGGCCATGGCGATGAGCCGAAGCACGGGCATATCCAAGGCCGACGCAACAAGGGCGGGCAATGGTTCACAAGCCAAATTCGATGACCCGGGCGCGGACCGAGGCATCCACACCAGGGGCGACATTCCACGCGGAGCCCGCCGTATGGTTCGTGCCACTTCCGAACGCGGATCCGGACGAGGTGAGGCCACCCGCCCGGCCGACCGCACCCGGTGGTGCAGGCTGGCCCTTGGAGTCATCACCGCCAACCAACCCCGGCGACGCCTGGCACCTGCCGTTGGCGATTCGAATCGCAGGACCGATGCTGGTCGTGGTCGTGCTGGCGGCACTGGCCGCCTTCTCTGCCGGCAGCAGAAACGAACATACCGGTCAGATGGCCCGACATCTGAGCCTGACCCAAGGGCAGTATCAAGCGGTTTCCGACGCCGAGGTGTCTGTGGCCTTGGCCCGGTCCGCAGCGGTTCAGGGCCTCACCAGTGGCAACGAGGCCGACCTGGCCGAGACGGCCAAACAGGTGACCGGGCAATCGGACGCCCTCGACAAGATCATCGCCAGAACCACGGCTCTGAACATCGACAACTCGTTGAGCGAACCCGTTGCCGGCCTCCTTGCCTCCGACCGGTCGTACATGGACCTCATCCAACGACTGGTGACCCAGGCTCAGGACGACCCCAAGACGGCCCAGGGGCCGCGCAACTCACACCTGGAGTTCTTCCAGCAGCGTCGGTCCGCCCACGACCAACTCGAAAGCGACCTGGCCGGCGCGATGCCATCGGTGACGACGATGCTCGAAGCGAACCGAGCACGTGGTGGCCTCGACTTTCCCGTCATCCCCATCTTGTTGCTCCTGGCAGGAGTTGCGCTCACATGGCGGGCATGGCGACCGATCATCGGGCAACTGCGCGCTGTCGTTCAGACGCTGGACTGGATCGCCCAGGGCCAGTTCCAAGTGCGCACCAACCTCGTCGGTAACGACGACTTCGGACGTCTGGGGGAGGCCGTCGATCGGCTGGCGGAGCAGCTGGGCGAGCGATTCTCCAGGCTGTCCGAGGACGCACGACGAGGCACCCAGAATCGGGTGATCGCCGAGGCACTCGAGATCGCCGACTCCGAAGCCGCCATGTTTGCGGTGGTCGAGCAGGCCCTGGGACTCGTCGCGCCGGCGCTGCCGGGCGAGTTGTTGCTGGCCAACCCGATCTCGGGTGAGCTGAGCGAGGTTGCAGCCGGTCCCACGGCCGGGTCACCGGGCTGCCCGGTAACCGATCAGGCCGGCTGCTTTGCCTTACGCCGCGGCCACACCGTGGTGTTCGACAGTTCGGAGTCGATGAACAGTTGCCCGATGTTGCGGGGACGGCCGAGCGGACCTGTTTCGGCGGTGTGCGTGCCCATGACCTTCAACTCGATGGGCCTGGGCGTGGTCCACGTGGCCGCCCCCAACCGTCTCCCTCCCGACAGCCGCACCCGGGACCAACTCATCGATTTGGCCAATCAGGCTGCCACCCACATCGGCACGCTTCGAACGCTGGAGGTCACCAGACAACAGGCGAGTACCGATGGCCTCACCGGGCTGGTCAACCGACGGGTGGTCGAGATGCAGGTTGGCCAGTTGCTCAGCCAAGGGGTGCCGTTCGTCATGGTCCTGGCGGACCTGGATCGATTCAAGTCGATCAATGATCGGTTTGGCCACGAGGTTGGCGATCGTGCCCTGCAATCGTTCGCCGCCATGCTGGTGGCCAACGTGCGCGACGCCGACGTGGTGGCACGGCTGGGTGGCGAGGAGTTTCTCATCATCTGCCCGGAGCTGTCGGTTTCGGCCTCGATGGAGGCTCTCGAGCGCCTCCAACTCGCCCTCGCCAAAATCGTCGGAACCGACGACATCCCATTGTTCACCGCCAGCTTCGGCGTCACTCACTCCTCGGTGGGCGATGCCTTCCCGGACATCGTGCGGATTGCCGACGCAGGGTTGTTGATGGCCAAGCAACGAGGCCGAAACCAGGCGGTCTATGCCACCCCCGCCCTTGCCGAGGAGGTGTTCGGCGGAGAGCGATCCACCCGGGCCTGATCGATATCGTCCCCCGGCAAGGCCATCATCGTTGGCAACGCACACACCACGTTGTGGTTCGAGCATCCAGGGTGATGCTTCGCAACGCCGTGCCACATCGAACGCAGGGCCGGCCATTACGGCCATACACCTCAAGTCGCTGCTGGTAATTTCCCGTGGCCCCATCGAGGGTGCGGTAGTCGCGGAGCGTCGTACCGCCGCGTCCGATGGCATCGCCAAGCACGTCGACGATGGCCCCGTGCAACGCCTCCGCCCGTCGTGCCCCCAGGCCCCCGCGACGTCGGGGATCGATGCCGGCCCGCCACAGCGCCTCGTCGGCATAGATGTTGCCGAGACCGGCCACGATCCGCTGTGACAACAACGCCGTCTTGATCGCACGGGTCGTGGCGTTGATACCCCTTCTCAGCACCGTCGGCGTGAACCCGGGATCGAAGGGTTCGGGTCCCAGCGCTGCCAACGTGGCCAGGGATGAATGATCCCCACGTGGAACGACGGCCACTCGTCCAAAGCGCCGCACGTCGTTGAACACCAGCGACCGACCATCGTCGAGCGCCCACCAGGCGCGCACATGCGCACTCGGATCCACCGTTGTGGCGTGCTGCAGGCTCAGCACCCCCGTCATTCCCAGATGCACCACCAATTCGGTGCCAGACAACCTGGAACCTGACGATTCGGCGCTGGACGTCCGGAGGTGACCCGGCACTGGCTCGGCCTCGTCCAAGCCCGACAAGCCCGCCAAGCCCATCAGCAGGTACTTGCCCCGACGGCCGACCTCGGTGAACGTGCCACCGATGGCCCCGGGAGCCTGGACGAACTTGGCCGACGGGTGCCCCCACGCCTCCAGAACGGTTCGACCGGTGAGTTCAGGCGCCAAGGCCGCTCGAATCGTCTCGACCTCAGGCAGTTCGGGCACCGCAACACTCTGCCACCGCAACGCCCCGCCCTTGACAGTGGCAGCCACCGGATGGCCGGCCGGTACTCAAACAGACTTCTGCCTCCGACGCGAAGGGTGTTTCGTTGAACTATTGTGAAGAACCGACAATTTTACTTCCGTGAGGGACGACCATGACCGATTCAGCCCCCAGACCACGCGGGCGCCCAGGAACATCGGCCGACACACGCGCCCGCCTCATCGCTGCCGCAATCGAGGTGTTTCTTGAGCGTGGCTACGCCGACACCCGCGTTCAGGACATCACCAACGCCGCCGGGTTCACGACGGGGGCGTTGTACGCCCACTTCGGCAGCCGCATGGAGATCCTGGCCGAGGCACTGCTGACCGAGGGCCGGCGTCTGATCGCCGACATGACCGACCAGGCCGCCCATGCGGACATCGAGGATTCCAACGTCTCAAGACGCGTCGCCGAACGTCTCACCGGCGAGACCCGAGACATCGACCGCTTGATGCTGGAGGCCATCACCATGGCCACCCGCGACGAAGACGCGCGCGAAGCGATCGTTCCCGCTCTGGTTCAGATCGGCGAACAGCTCTCCGATCTGGCGGTGTTGGCCCGGGACCTCGGCGTGGTCTCTGACTCGACGGACCCGCACGCCATATCGCTGCTGTACCTCTCCATCATCCTGGGGAGCACCATCATCCGGGCACTGGACCTTCCCAGGGCCGATACCGACCGTGTCGATGACCTCCTCCTGCGGATGCGGGGCACCACCACTTGACGCCCCCACCACCCATCACCGAGTTGGACAACCCGGGTGGCTAGCGTTGCAAACGTGACGAGAGTGGCAGTAGTGAATCAGAAGGGCGGCGTGGGCAAGACCACCGTCACCCTTGGTCTGGCCGCAACCGCCGCCATGCGCGGTGCCCGGGTGTTGGTGGTGGACCTTGACCCACAGGCAAACGCCACCTCCGGCCTTGGTGTCGCGGGTGCGCCCAGAAGCGTCGACGACGCACTGGCCGGCGCTCAACCCGGCTCGATGGCGCAATCGATCGAGTTCTCCTCCTGGGAGCGACCGCCCCTGCGCTCGATCCCACGGGTTGCACCTAGCTCGCCGCTCCTGGCCCAGCGCGAGATGCAGTTGGCCACCGATCCGGTGGGCGCACAAGATCGGCTCGCGTCCGCGTTGCAGGGCATCGATGCAGACCTCACCCTCATCGACTGTCCGCCCTCGTTGGGCCTCCTCACCATCAACGCCTTGTTCGCTGCGACCCATACGTTGATCGTCACCGAGCCGGGGGCCTGGGCCTCCGACGGGGTCGATCAGATCCTGGCCAACCTCGAGCGTGTGCAGGCCCGTCGCAACGGCCTGCCCGAACTGGTGGGCATTGCAGTCAACCGGGTTGGCCGCACACGTGATGCCCAGTACTGGCACAACGAGTTGATGGCCACCCACGGCGACGCGATCCTTCCGGCGGTGCATCAACGGGCGGCGCTGACCGAGGCCGCTGCGCAATCGCTGCCCATCCATGCGCTGACCCGGCCGGGCGCCGAGGAGGCATCCATCGAGTTTGCCGACCTGTACGACGCCATGTGGGACCGCATGGGCCACGAGCTCAGCATCTCGGGCGTGGCTTGATGGCGGGATACGACCCCAAGGGGAAGCGAGCCCGCTCGACCGATCCCGGTCGTGGGGGCGCCGTGCCCATGGACGCCATGCTGAACGCCACCGGCGAGCATGCAGCAGTGAAGGTGGACCCCACGCCCACTCCGCCCGAAGGCGTCGACGTGTCAGACCTCGAATCGGCGTCGCTGCCTCCCAAAGCCTCCCGGGAGGGCAAGCGCAACACCGAATCCACCGAGACCGTGCAGGTGAGCCCGACCGACGTCGAGCCGGTGGATCAGGCAGCAGCCGCAGACCCGACCGACCCCACCCCGCCCGAGGCACCACTGCTCGGCGCCGCCGGCCCGGTCGAACCCGACGTCGACGCAATCGATCTGCCCAGCGCGCCTGCTCGCCGCGAGCCGCTCGTGCCGGCGGCGCCGCCGCCCGACGAGCAGGACCGCCGGTTGCTCATCGCTTCACTGGTGGCGCTGATCCTTGCGCTGCTCGGTGGCGGGATGATCGCCTGGAGACGGCGCACCAACTAACCCACAGCGTTGCAGGCTCAGCCTGCAACGCTGAACTCGGCCAGATCCTCTGCCAACTCCTCGGCCAGCCGGGCGGCCAATGCCCCCCTGATGTTGGTCCGGGTCAGGCGAAACGACCCCGGGTGCACCCGCTCGGCAAGGCCGGTCGCCACCGCGATGGCCCGCCCCTCCACGTCGTCAAGCGCCGCCAGCTCGTCGAGGTAGCCGGCGGCCAACGCCTGAGCCGGGTCGAGTACCTCTCCATGCTGGGCGGAACGGGTGAACCATGCCGGGGCCAGGCGGTCACGAACCAATTCCACCGCGAAGCGCGGCACCGGCATACCGATACCCACCTCGTTGAGGCCCAGCTTGAAGGGGCCCTCGGCGCCCACCCGGTAGTCGGCCACCGAGGCGAGAATGGCGCCCATCGCCAACGCGTGGCCGGTCACGCCGAACACCACCGGAACCGGGCTGAGGTACGCCTTCATCGCCAGGTTCGCGCCCGCCTCCAAGAGGTCTCGGGCCTGCTGGGGTCCGCTGGTCATCACCGACAGATCGAACCCGGCCGAGAACTTTCCCTCACGACCGATGAGGACCATCGCCTTGGCAAGTGCGGCATCGTCGAGCGCCGCCGCCACGGCATCGATGATGCCGTGGCTCAGCGCGTTGGCCTTGCCGTCATCAAGACGGACCACCACCACATCGCCCTCCGTGCTCACCTGGACCGCCTGGTCGGTCGCGTGCTCGCTCATCTTGGTCTCCTGTTGGTCGGGATGATCTTCGTCAACGATGTGGTTCGGCCACCTCGTCGGACGGTCTCGGCACGGTACTTGAGCAGCTCTCGGCGATCGAGGCAACAACACCACGCATCGATGCGGTCCTATGCTGAGCGACAGGCGCATCTACCACCTCGAGGGGAGTAACCGATGGGTTTCATGGACAAGGCCAAGGCCATGGCCGATCAGGCGATCAGCAGCATGGATTCGACGTTCGCACCCGACGGCGAGAACGATCGGCGTGGCGAGCAGTTGTTCCGCGACCTGGGGGCACTCACGTGGGCGCAACACCGAGGATCCGCCACGCAGGCGACCGCCGATGAGATCCAGACGATTCTCGAAGAGCTGGCCAAGATCGATCCACAACGATCACTCAACGTGGTTCGAAAGCATGTGCACTCGGGCGGAACCTCAGCAGCCCCACCACCTCCGCCAGGTCAGGCCACCCACACCGCCGCGGGGGTGGCCACAGCACCACCTCCCCCGGGTGGGGCTCCCCCGCCTCCCGGGGCAGGCGCACCCCCGGCACCCACCGCAGCGCCGCCGCCGGGTCCCTCCTCCTCCTCCTCCTCCCCGCCACCACCGCCGCCACCGAGTTCGTGAGCGCGCACGCCCATTTCACACCCTGACCTGGCGGTGATGAACCGTTGAGCGGCCAGGTGGTGGTCGACCTCGTCGGCGTTGGCATGTCGCGCCCCGGCAGGGAACTGCTCGACAACGTTGACCTCACCATCCACCAAGGCGACCGGGTGGGCATCGTGGGCATCAACGGCACGGGCAAATCCACCTTGATGGGTGTCATCTCGGGCCGCATCCAACCCGAACGGGGAACCGTTCGGCGAGGCAAGGACCTGGTCACCGCCGAAATGACACAACGTCCCGACCTGGGCTCGGGCACCGTGGCCGAGGCCATGGGCGGAGGCTGGGAAACCCAGGCGGTCGCCGACCGTCTGGGTATGAGCGAACTACTGGACGCCCCGGTGGATCGCCTGTCGGGCGGGCAGTTGAAACGTGCGGCGCTGGCCCGGGCTCTGGCGGTGCCCTCCGACCTGCTGCTGTTGGACGAACCGACCAACCACCTGGACCTCGACGCGATCGCCTGGCTGGAGGAACGCCTGGCCGGCTACCAAGGCGCCCTCATGTTGATCACCCACGATCGACACGTGCTCGATGCGGTCAGCAACTCGGTGGTGGAGTTGGAACGGGGCACCGCACATCGGCACCAGGGCGGCTACGGCGGTTACCTGGAGGGCAAGGCCAGACGCGAGAGTGAGGCGGTCCAGGCCGAGACGGTGCGACGCAACCTGGCCAAGAGCGAGCTGGCCTGGCTGCGACGTGGAGCGCCCGCTCGAACCTCGAAGCCCAAAGCACGGATCGCCACCGCCGAGGCCATCACCAGCACGAAACGCCCAACCGCAACCCGCGGCGAGGCACTTGCACTGCACGGAGACACCCCACGTCTTGGCGACGTCGTTGTCGAACTCGAGGGTGTCGGCCATCGATACCAAACCTCGCCGGCGCGCTCGAACGACCATCCGATGGGCCACTCAAACGACCGGGCCGGAAACGCGAACCGCGACGACGGTTGGCTCTTCCGCAACGTCGAACTTCGCCTCGACCCTCGTGAGCGCCTGGGCATCGTTGGGCCGAACGGCGCCGGCAAGACCACCCTGATGAGCATCCTGTCGGGTCGTCTCGAACCGGCCGAGGGCACCCGGCGCAAGGGCCACACCGCGGTGACGGCCCTGCTCGACCAGACCGGCGACCGTCTCAACCCCAAGCACCGCGTGTGGGAAGCCATCTGCGGTGTTGACGGCCGGCCGGACTGGCGCGACAAGGCCCTGATGGAGTCGTTCTGGTTCGACACCGATGCGCAATGGGCCCCGGTCGGGACGCTTTCGGGTGGCGAGCAGCGCCGCCTGCAGTTGGTGCTGACGCTTGCCAAGCGGCCCAATGTTTTGTTCTTGGACGAACCCACCAACGACCTGGACCTCGACACGTTGCGTGCCTTGGAGGACTTTCTCGACGAGTGGCCCGGCGCCCTGGTGGTGGTCAGCCACGACCGGGCGTTCCTTGAGCGCACCGTGGCCGACGTGATCGTCATGGACGGTGACGGGTTCGCCGGACGACGCCCAGGCGGCTTCGGTGCATGGGAGGCCGAACGCAGGCTGCGCCGCCGCCGGGGCCACGCAACGTCAGCCGTCACCACCTCGACACCCGCCACCCCCCACGGCGACCCCACCGATGAAGCGAGCCGAAACCCGCCCGGCGCAGGTGCAAGGCCGCACAGCAGCAACGCGACCAAACGAGCCGCTGCCGCCAAGCAGGGCTCGAGTACTCCACCCACGCCTGGTGCTGACAGCGCCAAGCAGCCCAGCCCCAACACCTTGCGCTTCCGTATGCGCGAATTGGAGCGATCGATGAACTCGATCCGCGCCAAACGGGACCGCCTGACCGACGAGCTTCACCGGATCGGCGACGATCACCAACGGCTGGCCGAGGCCGGCGCCAACCTTGCTGCGGTGGAAGCCGAGTTGGAGTCTGCCGAGGAACGCTGGCTGGAAATGGCCGACGACCTGGAGCGCCGGGGCCTGACCGCTTAGCCCGGCGCCGGGCCAACCGGCGAGTAGCAACGCCCGGCGCGGCTGGGGGCAGCGCCGCCTCGGCCGGTAAAGTTGTTTCGTAACCACCCCGAATTGGAGGCCAAGTGTCCGTCGACACCGACCCAACCCCAACCAGTGACAGCGATCAGGGATCGGCGGTCGCCACCGCCGAACGCCCAGGTCCCGCAGTCAGCGAGGTTGGCGCGGACGGGGCGACCGAACAGGCCGTGGTACTCACCGTCACCCCGGCCGCCATGGAGGTCGTGCAGGGCGTGCTGAACACCGAGCCGGACCCGGAGCAACTGGGTCTGCGGGTGGAGATCACCGGCACCAACGGCGCCGAGTACAGCTACGACCTCAGCTTTGAGAACCTGTCTGATGCGGCCGACGACGATCTGAGGGTCCTCCAGGACGGCCTCACCGTCATGATCCCCGCAGCCACGGTTCCAGACCTCACCGGTGCAGTCCTGGACACGCCTGCGGCGGGTTCGGCAGGCCTGGTGATCCGCAACCCCAACCGCCCCGATCCGCTGGCCGGCGTCGAGCTGGACCGCTCCGGGGACATGGCCTCCCAGGTGCAGCAACTTCTGGAGCAGGTGATCAACCCGGGCCTCGCCTCACACGGCGGCTTCGCCACACTGGTGGGGGTTGACGACGACAACCAGGTGTACATCACCCTGGGGGGTGGCTGTCAGGGCTGCTCCATGACCCAGATGACGCTCACCCAGGGCATCCAGGTGCAGTTGAACGCCGCCATCCCCGAGATCGGCAACGTCATCGACGTCACCGACCACGCTTCCGGAGACAACCCCTTCTACTGAGTTTGGGGCGTGAGCGGAACGGGCGAGATTGTCACACCTCATCAGCATGATGGGGCCATGACCTCCACCGATCTCCCTCCCGACCTTCGCAACCTGCGTGTGGCGGTGGCCCGCTGGGCCTTGGCCAACGGGCGCCCGCTCAACCGCACCGCCATCACCATCATCCTGGGCACCTCGCGCGCCGACGCGCGAGCCGCCCGTCGCCCCGAACGGCGCTTCCGCATCAACGACTTTCCTGTGTTCCTCCACGAGATGGTGCCCAGGTACTGCCGCACCACGGGCCTCGACGCACCGCCGCACCTGGCCGAGTCGTTGTGGACCTACCTGGCGTTCTTGGCCGACCCGGCCACCGAGCCGGGTCTGGCCGCCCGCTCGTCACACCCGGTTCGTCTCTTCGAGGCTCTCGCCGAGGTGGGCTTCCTCGATCGTGACGGCCGAGAGACCCGGCCCCGCCATGATCGCAAGCCACCGGTGCGACGGGTTGGCGGTCGCGCTGGGGCCGGTCATCCCGCAGGTACTGCCCGGGTTGGTGCGGGCGGCTCAGGCGGCTCGGTCACGTCACTCCGCAGGGCGCGCGCCCAGGCGGGCATCTCGTAGCGGCGCTCCCCGAAACGAGGTCTCAGTTCCGCCCGGCCGGGGAGCCGAGGCCCAACCACCACACCATCAACTCGGTCACCCTGCCGTCGTAGTTGTGACCAAGCTGGGGCCAGTAGGCGGTGTCCAGTCGGGCATCGTCGGCGCAGGTCCTCGTGGTGAACGTTCCAGGGAACGGTGCCTCACCGGGCCGTGCCTTGCCGCAGCCCCTCGACTCGGACATGAGCCGGACCGAGTCATCCAAGGAGGGAAACGGCCCCGACACGTCCTGGCGGGCGAGGGTGCCAAATCCACCGTCGGGCGGCACGATGGGATCGGAGGACGACGTGATCAACATCACGTCGGGAGGCAGCTCCGGTGTACAACCCGCCGTGGGCAACGAGCCGGAGGTGGCCACCGAAACCAGGCCGTCCGGTGGGTTGCACGCAACCGCCAGCGCCAGCATGCCCCCGTTTGAGAATCCAGCCAACGAGATGCGGTTGGGATCAACGTTGGGCTGCTGCCTGGCCCACGCCACAAGATCGTTGATGAAGGTCACATCGGCGACGCCGTTGCGCATGCTTGCGCCGCAACAGACGCCGGCATTCCAAGAGTCATTGAAGCCATCGGGGAACGCCAACATGAACCGTTCCTGCTCGGCCGGTGCACCCCAGGCGCCGATGAAGGCGATCCCCTCGCCTTCCATGCCCAGGCTGTGCAGCACGATCACCAACGGATGCCGACCGCCTTCCAGCGCAATCGACTCCGGTGTGAACCAGGCGAAGTTCCGCTTGACGCCCGCCGACGAGATGCTGCGGCGTTCCATGGACGACGAGGATCGACCGTTCAGCCACCAACCCAGCGCGCCGCCGGCGACGATCATGATCAGCAGCAGCCATGGCCAGCGCCGCCGTCGACCTCGCTTCACGTCGCCGTCTCCACCGCACCAGTGTGGCGGGTCCGAATCAGCAAGCCTGAACCCGTGCCGTGATCAGGCTCCGGGGCCGCCGATATGGCAGTATCCGCCCGGTAGGTCACCCCCCCGTACCGCCGAGGAGACGTAACCATGGACTTCGGGCGCTCCGCCGAGGAGCACAGCTTTCGTGACGAGGTGCGCACGTGGATGCACCAGCATCTGACCGACGAGTTTGCCGTGCTCAAGGGCCGTGGAGGCCCCGGCGACGAGCACGCCTTCATTGCGGAGCGCATGGCGTGGGAGCGTGAGCTCGCCTCGGGTGGTTGGACGTGTGTGGGCTGGCCCACCGAGCACGGCGGCCGCGGCCTGCCGCTGCACTTGGAGGTGATCTTCCACGAGGAATATGCACGGGCCGGAGGCCCGGGTCGAGCCGGGCTGATCGGTGAGGGCCTCCTTGGCCCCACGCTGATCCACTTCGGCAGCCCCGAACAACAGCAACGCTTCCTCCCCGGCATCGTCGACGGCACCGAGTACTGGTGCCAGGGCTATTCCGAACCCAACGCCGGCTCCGACCTGGCCAACGTCTCCACCAAGGCTCGCCTTGAAGGCGACCAGTGGGTGATCGACGGACAGAAGGTCTGGACCTCGCTGGCCCAATGGTCGGATTGGTGCTTCGTCGTGGCCCGCACCGAGGCCGACAGCACCCGACACCACGGTCTCAGCTATCTGCTGGTGCCGATGGATGCCGATGGGGTGGAGACCAGGCCAATCCGCCAGATCACCGGCACCGCCGAGTTCAACGAGGTGTTTTTCGATGGGGCCCGCACCGACGCCGACCTGGTGGTCGGCCAACCGGGAGAAGGCTGGAAAGTGGCCATGGGCACCCTCGCGTTCGAGCGGGGTGCACTGACGCTGGGCCAGCAGGCCGCCTTCGAGCGGGAGTTCGCCGACATCGTCGCCGACGCCAAACGGACGGGCCGCTGGGACGACCCGGCGCTGCGCCAGCAGTTGGCGGCGCTCTCGGTGCGACTTCGGATCATGCGATGGAACTCGGTGCGCAGCCTGGGTGTGAGCGACTCAGGCGAGTTGATGCCCGAGGCGATGATCCACAAGCTGTACTGGGCGTCGCTGCACCGCGACATGGGCGAGGCCGCCATGTCCGCACTGGGGCCCGAGGCAACGCTCACGCCGTATGGCCGTGCGGACAACTCCCATGATGGCGACGAGATGGCGGCGCCGCACCGGTTGTTCTTCTTCACCCGTTCCGACACCCTCTACGGCGGTTCCAACCAGATCCAACGCAACGTCATCGGCGAGCGTGCACTTGGGCTGCCCCGTGAGCCCCGACCCGCCGCCAAGTAGCACACCACGGGCAACGTCCACCCACAACCCGAGCAACGACAGGCAGCCACCATGACCGAAAACCACGCCGCCCCAACCGCACCAACTCCACCCCCGGGGCGGAACCTGTTGGCCGACCAGGGCGTGGTCATCACCGCCGCTGCCGGCACCGGTATCGGATCCGCTCTGGCCGAACGCTGCCAGCTGGAGGGTGCCCGACTGGTGATCTCCGACCTCCACGAGCGACGCCTGAACGAGACCGCCGATCGGCTGGCCGAGCTGGGCGACCGGCCCACCACCATCCTGTGCAACGTCACCGACGAGGCCCAGGTCCAAAACCTGGTCGCGGGTTCCATCGAGGCGCTCGGCGGCATCGACGTGTGGATGAACAACGCGGGCCTGGGCGGCAACGCCCCGATCGTCGATATGACCGACGAGCAGTGGTCGGTGGTGCTGGACGTCACCCTCACCGGCACCTTCCGTTGCCTGCGGGCCGTTCTGCCCCACATGTACGAACGGAGTCGAGGCGCCATCGTCAACAACGCCTCGGTGCTCGGCTGGCGCGCCCAGGAGTTGCAGGCCCACTACGCGGCAGCCAAGGCCGGCGTCATGGCTTTGACGCGCTCGGCGGCCATGGAGGCGGCCGAGCACGGCGTGCGCATCAACGCTGTGGCACCAAGCCTGGCAATGCACGCCTTCCTCGAGAAGGTCACCCCCGACGGGCTCCTCGACCAGCTACGTGGCCAAGAGGCCTTCGGGCGGGGCGCCGAACCGTGGGAGGTGGCCAACGTGATGGTGTTCCTCGCCTCGGACCTGGCCAGCTACCTGACCGGCGAGGTCATCTCGGTCTCCAGCCAGCACGCCTGAACCGGCCCCGCCCGATCGTATAGACAGCCCTCAAGCAACCCCGCCCCTCAAGCAACCCCGCCCCTCAAGCGATCAGGACCCAGTGATGAGCGACGCATCCAGCCCCACGCCCAACCCTCAGCCGGTCAACCCCCAGCCGGTCAACCCCCAGCCGGTCACGACCGTGGCCCTGGGTGACCTGGCCTCACTGGTCGGCACCACGCTGGGCCCCACCGAAGGTGTGGAGGTCACCCAGGAGCGGGTCAACACGTTCGCCGACGCCACCGGCGATCATCAGTGGATCCACGTCGACGTCGAGCGGGCCAACGCCGAGAGCCCCTTCGGCGGGCCGATCGCCCACGGCTACCTCACGCTGTCGCTCGTCAACGACCTGCTGCCAAAGATGCTGGAGGTCACCGGCACCTCGATGGGCGTCAACGTCGGCGTCAACAAGGTGCGGTTCCCGTCGCCCGTGCCGGTTGGCTCGCTCGTTCGGGGCACCGCCGAGGTGATGTCGGTCGATGAGGTGGGCGGGGGCACCCAGGCCGTCGTGCGGGTGAGCGTCACCGTCGACGGCGCCCCCAAGCCCAGCTGCGTCGTCGACACGGTCAGCCGCTTTTTTCCCTGAAGCACCCGGACCGTCAGTCGGGTTCGGGATTGCGCGCACGGTCCAGGTAGTCGGTGACGAAGCCGCCAAAGTGCCGCCGCAATTCGGCGAGCACCACCTCACCCACAGCCGACGACAACGCCTCGGCACTGTGCGCCAACCGTTCGAGTTCGGCGTCGATCTGGAGTGGGACGGCGCCACCGCCATGGCGCCCCGGCGGCACTCCCTGGCGCTCGACGGCATGGTGCGAACACAGGTACGTTGAATGCCCTCGGGTTCGGCACGTTGGCCTCGCATCGCTTGCCGAGCTCCCCTTCGTCGACCCACACCAAGGAGCGACCGCCATGTCGATCTTCCACCTCGGCAAGCCGTCGACCGATGTGCTGGCCCGGCTGGCGGCGTCGGCGGCGACAGAGGCACCAACCGCACCGGCGGGCATGCTGCACTCCCCCGTTCCGAGCGGCTTTCGGCGGGACCGCTGGACACGCCTGGTCGAACACGACGACTTCGACCTCGCCCGTCGGGCCATCACCGACTGGGCCGCGCAACGATCGGCCGGCGTCACGCTCTCGCCCCCGTCGCCCGACATCGCGATCGGCACCACGCTGGCCTTCGCCTACCCCGTCGGACCCGGTTCGGTCACCGGCACCTGCCGCATCGTCGAGGTGATCGACGAGCCCGACCGGTTTGGCTTCGTGTACGCCACGCTCCCACACCACCCGGAGGTGGGCGAAGAGCTGTTTCTCGTCGAGCGGGACGACGGTGGCGCACTCACCGCCGCGATCGACGCGGTATGGCGTCCCGCCCAGCTGATCACCCGCATTGGCCTGCCGGTGACGCGGTTCTTCCAGCGTCGCGCCACCGACAGCTACCTCGTCGGTCTCACCACCGTTCCCGCCGTCACGGCACACCGCTGAACGCGTCGGCTCGCGCCGTGAGCCCAGCGGTTGTTACCATGCGGTAACCACGATCGGCTGAGCGCTCGATCCAGCCGTCGACCGCTCCTGGTCGATCGGCGTCGCCGGCATTCAGCCGACCCACTACCGGAGGAAACATGCCCGAAGCAGTCATCGTCGCCACCGCCCGCAGCCCCATCGGTCGGGCCATGAAGGGCTCCCTGAAGGACATGCGCCCGGACGACCTGTCCGCCCAGGTGCTCACCGACCTGATGAGCAAGGTCCCGCAGATCACCCCCGACCACATCGACGACCTGATCATGGGCTGTGGTCAGCCGGCCGGCGAGTCCGGTCACAACATCGGTCGGGCCACCGCCGTGCTCATGGGCTGGAACCAGGTCCCCGGTGTCACCGTCAACCGCTACTGCTCCTCGTCCCTGATGACGATCCGCATGGCCGCACACGCCATCAAGGCCGGCGAGGGCGACTGCTTTGTCGCAGCCGGGGTCGAGACGGTCAGCCGGTTCATCTACGGCATGGCCGATGGTCCCCACAACCCGCTCTTCGCCGACGCCGAGGCACGCACCGCAACGCTGGCCGAAGGCAACGAAGCCGACTGGGCGCCCCACGACAACCTGCCCGACGTGTACATCGCCATGGGCCAGACCGCCGAGAACGTGGCCGAGTACAAGCAGGTCAGCCGCGAGGCGCAGGACGAGTTCGCCGCCCGCAGCCAGAACCTGTCCGAGCAAAGCCTGGACGAGGGCTACTGGGCGGACGAGATCACCCCGATCACGCTGCCAGACGGCACCGTCGTCAAGGACGATGACGGCATCCGTCGTGGCACCACCGCCGAGAAGCTGTCCGGCCTTCAGCCCGTGTTCCGCCCAGGCGGCACCGTGACGGCCGGCAATGCCTGCCCGCTCAACGATGGCGCTGCCGGCGTCGTCGTCATGTCGGACACCCTGGCCAAGGAGTTGGGGCTGACCCCGCTGGCCCGCATCGTGTCTTCCGGCGTGTCCGGCCTGAACCCCGAGATCATGGGCCTCGGCCCGGTCGAGGCGATCAAGCAGGCGCTCGGGCGAGCCAACATGTCGATCGACGATATCGACCTGGTCGAGATCAACGAGGCGTTCGCCGCACAGGTGCTGCCGTCCGCCGACGAGTTGGGCATCCCGATGGACAAGCTGAACACCCGCGGCGGCTCAATCGCACTGGGCCACCCGTTCGGCATGACCGGCGCCCGCATCATGACCACCCTCATCCACAACCTCCAGACCGCAGACAAGACCTTCGGTGTGGAAAGCATGTGCGTCGGCGGCGGTCAGGGCATGGCCATGGTGGTCGAGCGTCTGAGCTGACAACACCCACACCAATGGAGGAGCTCCTCAGAGCGACCTCCGCAGCGAGCCCCACCTCATCGCCCAAGCGGCGACCACGGTGGGGCTCGCTTGCATTCCAGGCCCGTGTGCGCCTCGGCGGCTTATGGCGGCCGTGGCCGTGGTCGTGACCCGTGGGCCGTGACCCGTGGTCACAGGCGTTGGGCGCGACGGCTGGACGGTGCCACCATGGTGTCCGGGAGGCATACGTGAAGGTTCTGGTCACTGGTGGTACAGGTTTGGTCGGGTCGCATACCGCCGCGGCGCTCTTGCGGGACGGCCATGAGGTGAGGCTGTTGGTTCGTCGACCGGAACGGATCGCCCGGACCTTCCGCCCGTTCGCCACCGAGCCAACCGAGGTGATGGTGGGGGACGCCACCGACCGGGAAGCGGTACACCGGGCGATCGACGGCTGTGACGCCGTGCTGCACGCCGCCGCCACCGTTGCGCTCAAGCGCAGCGATGCCGAGCGGGTTAACCGCCTCAACACACAGGCGGCAGAAACCGTGCTGGAACTGGCCTCCGCAGCCCGGTTGGATCCGATCATCTCGGTGTCGTCGGTGTCGGTGTTCGACCTGGACGAATCGGTCGTCACCGTCAACTCGCCGTTGAGTTCCGTCGCTCACGGCTACTCCCGAGCCAAATGCGATGCCGAGCGATTTGCGCGGGGGATGCAGGTCGCCGGCGCCCCGGTGACCATCACCTACCCGGGCGGTGTTTTCGGTCCAATCGTGCCGGGCGCCACGTTGCCTGCCATGCACCAGGCGGCCATCTCTTGGATTCGCGACCGTTGGGTGCTGCCCAGCGGCCTCAACCTGGTGGATGTACGCGACGTTGCCGCCGCCCACGTTGCGATGATGCGCCCCGGCCGAGGACCCCGCCGATTCATGCTGGGTGGACACTTTGTGCGCTGGGGCGAACTGGCCGACATTCTCGACGAAATGACCGGACGGGCTCCAAGGCGTCGAAGGGTGCCGGGCGCCGTCATGCGCGGATTGGGGCGCGTCGCCGAAGCCGCCCCGGTGCGTGCCCCCGTGGACTTCGAACTAACTCGTGAGGCCATGGAGAACGCCACCCGGATGGTCCCGGTGGACTCAACCCCGACGCTCGACACCCTGGGCATCGTGTTTCGAGATCGATGGAGCACCATCGCCGACACCTACCGATGGCTCGTCGCCGAGGGGCACGTCGATCCCCAATGGGCGGGCCGTCTGAACGTCACCACCCCGGAAGGTTCGATCACGAGATGAGCAACGCCCACAGCTCCTCGGCTCACCCTTCGCCCGAAGACGCATCACCCGAAGACGCATCACCCGAAGGCGCAACGCCCGAAGCCATCGGCGCTTCGCCGACAGACGCGCCGGAGCGAACCGCCCCAGGCAACTCTGCCCTCAGCACCTCAGCCCTCAGCACCTCTGCCCCGGGCACCAAGGCCCGGAGGCCATTGCTCTCGCCCCACCATCCGCTGGCCGACGTTGGCACCACGATCTTCGCAGAGATGGGCGCGCTGGCCACCGCCCACGGCGCCATCAACCTCGGTCAAGGAGCACCCGACGCAGACGGTCCCATCGAGATGATCGAGGCAGCCGCCGCAGCGCTTCGGTCCGGTCCCAACCAGTACGCCCCCGCCACCGGCATTCCCGAGTTGCGTCAGGCCATCGCACACCACCAGCGGCACTACTACGACCTCGAGGTCGACCCCGACGCCGGCGTGTTGGTGACCGTCGGCTGCACGGAAGGCATCGCGGCATCGGTGCTCGGCATCTGTGCCCCGGGGGACGAGGTGATCGTGCTTGAGCCCAGCTACGACAGCTACGGAGCGGTCGCAGCGCTGGCGGGCGCACGCCTGGTACCGGTGACGCTCCGTCCGCCGAAGTGGCGGCTCGACGGCGATGCGCTCGCGGCCGCCGTCACCGACCGCACCCGGGCCCTCCTGATCAACTCGCCCCACAACCCCACGGGGCGGGTGCTCGACGACGAAGAGCGCGACGCCATCGCCAAGGTGGCCATCGATGCAGACCTGGTGGTGATCACGGACGAGGTCTACGAACACCTGTGCTTCGACGGTCACCGCCACGTACCTCTGGCCACCATGCCGGGCATGTTCGAGCGCACCATCACCCTGTCATCGGCGGGCAAGACCTTTGCGCTGACGGGATGGAAGGTGGGCTGGGCATCCGGTCCACCAGAACTGATCAAAGCGGTGCGGCGCACTCAGCAGTTCCTCACCTACACCTCTCCCGGCGCGCTTCAGAGGGGTGTCGTCGCCGGATTGGCGATGGGTGAGGCACCGATCGACGCGGTACGGGCCGGACTCGACCAGCAGCGAGGTCTGCTGTTGGATGTCCTCGCCGGGGTGGGATTCGACGTGACCCCGCCCGAGGCCGGCTACTTCATTACCGCAGATGCCTCGTGGACCGGCGTGGCTGACGGCCGTGACTTCTGCCTGCGACTCCCCGAGGCTGTGGGCGTGGGTGCCATCCCGTTGGGCGCGTTCTACGTCGACCCAGACCGCGGCGGGGCAATGGTGCGGTTTGCCTTCTGTAAACAACCCGATCAGATTGCCGAGGCCGGCCGCCGCCTCTCCGCGCTGACCCAAGGACCGTTGCGTTCATCCTCGTAGGCCTCAGCGACGGCGCCGATCACCACCGCTCAGCATCCCACAACAATCCCTGGACTTACGAACACATGTTCGGTATCATGGTTGTTGTCATCACAGCTCGTTTCGGCACCTCATCCGAGGTTTATCAACCGGGTGAGGTTTCGGAGGCGGACGAGTTCTTCGAGTTTCAACGGGAGGTGAGTTCTATGAATTGCTTGTGCAGAGGACTCTCTGCCGGTCGAGCCGTATCCGGATTGGACCTGGCAGCCTTGGATGCCGAGCTGACCGCGTTGGCCAAGGTCGACTCGGCGGTCGCCGCCCGCCGATCGCTGGTGGCCGCCGAGGTGAAGCGCCGTCGAAGTGATCCAGCGGATCGACTCACCAAAGCCGGGGGAATGTCGTCCCGGGAGGCGAACCGGGCAGCCAAAACCGCCGAAGGGTTGGAAAAGTTGTCCAAAACCCGTGAGGCGCTCGCGGCTGGCGAGATCAGCAAGGGCCAGGCCGAGCAACTCGCGTCACGCATGAACAAACCGGCGCTCGCCAAGCACGTGCGTGCCAACGAAGAAGCGTTGTTGGAGCGAGCAAGAGGCGAAAGCACCGACGAGTTCGCCCGCACCATGCGTAAGGACGACCTCGACGGTTCACCCGACGGCGGCAACACCCAGGCCCGGTGTCAGCGACGGGCCCGCATGGCCTCCATGTGGATCGATCCTGACACCGGCATGCATCACCTGTTCGCCAAGTTTGATCCGGTCACCGGCGCCCGGGTCTCAACCCGCCTTCAGGCCATGGTCGACAAACTTTGGAGGGCCGAGAACCTGGCTGGAGGCGTCCGAAACAAGCGTCAGGTCGATCAACGCCGCGCCGATGCCCTCGAAACCCTCATCTGCCAGTCCGCCGGCACAAGCACAAGCACCGGCACGGGCACCAGCACCAGCACCAGCACCAGCACGAGCAAGGGCGATCAGGTCGACCCGCACAGCGGCAGCACCCCCAACGACAGCACCCCCAACGACAGCACCCCCACCAACGACACCGGTGCCGTGCCGACTCCTGACCACACCTTGCCCACCGCCCAAGCTCCGCTGCCACCCCCTCCAAACCACACGCAACTGCTCGTCATCGCCAACCTCGACCTTCTCAGCCAACAACTCGGCGCCGGCACGCTCGAAGACGGCACTCCGCTGCCCACCGACACGATCGCTCGGCTGGCCTGCGATGCCGAGATCATCCCTGCCATCTTCGGGGCAAAGGGCCAACCGTTGTGGCTCGGCCGCCGAACACGCCTCGCCACATCGGCTCAAAGGCTGGCAGTCACCGCTCGCGATCTCGGCTGCATCGTCTGCCACGCCTCCCCCGAGTTCTGCCAGGTTCACCACATCACCTGGTGGTCAGCGGGCGGCGGCACCGATCTCGATAACCTTTGCATCGTCTGTTCAAGGCACCACACCATGATCCACGAACAAGGCCTCACCATCGCCAAGACCCCCGACGGCATGAAGGTTCAACCACCCCCTGCCAGGGCGTTCCGAATGGTCACCCAACCGCCCGACGGCACCGGCGACCCACCATTGGATACCCAGCAACCGAACAGGTCACAGCAACCAGACACTCAGCAACCAGACACTCGGCAACCAGACACTCGGCAGCGGCCAGGCCCACCCCAACGGCTATCCCGCCACACTCCCGGCGGGCCACCCCGGGATGCCACAGCAGCGTAGGTGGAAGAGGCAGGCGAGGCCGCTCCCTGATTGCCCGAATGCCTGAACGCCCGGGTGCGTCGCCGCAGAAGTCAGCCAAGTGCCCCTGCGCCCTGATCGGCCGGGTGCATCGCCGCAGAAGTCGGCCAAGTACCCCTGCGCCCTGATCGGCCGAGTGGCTGAACGGCCGGGTGCTCCCGATGAACTGTGCGGTCGAGTCGATCGAGCGGCACACTTGGAGCATGCTGATCGCCGCCGTTCAACACGACATCGTCTGGGAGGATGCCCCCGCCACTCGGGCTGCGTTGGAGCCCCGCCTGGCGGCTGCAGCCGCCGCAGGTGCCCGTCTCATCGTGCTGGCCGAGATGTTCGCCACCGGATTCAGCCTCGATGGCGATGCGGTCGCCGAGGCGCCCGACGGCCCAAGCGTCACGTGGATGGCCGACCAGGCACGCTCGCTGGGCTGCTGGATTGCTGGATCACTCGCAATTGACACGGGTTCCGGCCGGCCGGTCAATCGCCTGGTGGCGGCCGAGCCTGAAGGGGAATTGACCACTTACGACAAGCGCCATCCGTTCAGCTTCGGTAAGGAGCCCGAGGTGTACGACGCCGGCGAGGACCTGGCCACCGTTGAGATCGACGGCATGATCTGGGGCCTCACCGTGTGTTACGACCTTCGCTTCAGCTACGACTACTGGAGTCGAGCCAACGACTTGGACGGCTACCTGGTGGTTGCCAACTGGCCACGGCCTCGACGCGAGCACTGGCAGGCATTGCTGCGGGCTCGAGCGGTCGAGAACCTGGCATATGTGATTGGAGTGAACCGCGTGGGGACCGACGGCGCGGGCCTGAACTATGCGGGGGACTCGGCCGTCATCAGCCCCAACGGTGAGGTGCTGGCCCAAGCGTCCGAACGCGAGGCACTGCTGCTCGTCGACATCGACCCTCAAGCAACAGCAGCCACCCGGGAACGCTTTGGGTTCCTGGCCGATCGGCGAGCCTGAGCTCACCGATCGGCCGCTCCCGAGAACGCTGCGTCAATGCGTGTGGCCCTTAGGCGTTGGGCGGGTACACGCCAGAGGCCTTGGACTTCTCGGTCTTCCAGAAGATCTCGGCGATCTCGTTGATGAGGTCGACCAGGGTCTGGCTGACGGCCGGGTCCATGGACTTCTTGGCCTCACCACCCTGATGGATGGCCCGCCACACGAGATCGTCAAGGTTGGCGAACTCCTTACGGTGATCGGCGGTGAAGAAGTCGGCCCACAACACCATGATGTGCTGCTTCACCAACTCGGCCCGCTCCTCCTTCAAGATGATGCAGCGGGCACGAAAGACCTCGTCGTCAGAATCGGCATACTTCTTGGCGATCTTCAGGCAGGACATCGCCTCGATCATGGCCTGAGCCGGGTCGTACACGCCGCAGTAGAGGTCGCAGTGGGCGTGGGCCAGGGGTGCATCGGTAAACATCGTGAAGACTCTCCTCGGGTCGTGAACTCTGAACTCCCAACATATACCCGTCAACCGAACTGCCAAACTGGCATGCTCGTCACGTGAAGCATCATCTCGGGATCGGAACCACCGCGGTGCTGGCACGTTTGGGCATCACGCCCTACCGGGTGGCGGAGGACTCGATGGCTCCCGCCCTGCGCCCGGACGACGGGCTGTTGACCATGCGGCTACATCGACCCCGACGCGGAACGATCGTGGTGCTGGAGCACCCCGAGCGCCCCGGGTTCATCCTGGTGAAACGCATCGTGGGGCTGCCGGGCGAGACGGTGGCGATCGAGGATGGGCAGGTGCTGATCAACAACGCACCCCTCGCCGAACCTTGGGCACAAGGGCATTCTGGGCGAAACGGACGCTGGGACGTATCCACATCGTCGATGTTTGTGGCATCGGACGCCCGCGAACTGACGCGATCGGACTCACGCAGCTTCGGCCCCCTACCGATCGCCGGCACGCGCAGGGTGATTCACGTCGTCCACCGTGGAAAGACCTCAGCCGTTCCGACGTGAGAGACCACCTACTGGTCTCATGAGAGAACGATGTACTTGCGCTATCCTGCCGACCAGGGAGGGACCTATGAATTTGGGTTACCAAGGGGGCAACTCATCGGCAGTGCCCAATAAGCCGGTGCGAGTGATTGCGGTTGACGACCATCCGCTCACCCGACGGGGCGTGGCCGAGGAGTTACGAGATGACGCCAGGCTGGAGGTCCTGGGGGCTTTCCCGTCCTTCGGTGCCGTACCGCTGCCACTGCGAACGCCTTCACAGGTGCAGGTGGCCGTGATCGACCTGGCCGTGCGCCACGAGACGCGAGGTGTCGAAAGCGTGGCGCTCGTGGCCGGATGGGGCATACCGTCAGTCGTCTACACGATGCACGGATCGGCCATCATTCGCGACGAGGCGCTGAAGGCCGGTGCGCTGGGGTTCGTCTCCAAATCGGCCGCCGGCGGCGAGTTGGTCACGGCCGTACTGGAGGCCGCCGCCGGTCGAACCTACGAGGCAGGCGTGGAGTATCTGCCCGGTGGCGAGGAGTTGACCGACCTGGAACGCCGTGTCCTCCACGAAATCCCCAGCGGTGCAACCAGCAAGGAAATCGCCGAACGGGTGGGGTTGGCCGGAGGCACGGTGGACAATGTGATCAGTTCGATCATCACCAAGCTGAACCTGAAGGGCAAGAAGCGCTCGGCCCTTGCATCCTGGGCGGTGGAACACGGCCTCGGCCCCAGCGAGTCGTAGTTTTCCGGTGCGAGGCCCCGAGAGCGCCCCGAATGAACCCTCCGCACCAACACCGGCTTCATCCTCCATGGAACACCTGGTGGTCAAGGCGCTGTGGGAGGGCTACCTCCTGCTGAGGGCAAGCCAGGTGGTAAACGCCGCGGCGGTCACCATGGACCCGACCCGAGGCCCGCGAAGCAGACCGCTGGGATGGCTGGCAACCGGCATCGCCGGAGGGGCCACGGTGTGGGAGTGGCGCCGTCGGCGAGGCCGGGACCTCACCGTCAACGATCCGGCGACGGCGATCGAGGTCATCGGCACCTCGCTGGCGCTGCTGGCCCTCTCCCCCGCCATCGTGCGCGACGCCGACCGCGGACGCGGCGACGACTGGTTTGGGCTCTGGGGATGGTGGGGCCAGTCGGCCATCGCACTGGCGATGCCCCATCGCCCCGAACCGGCGATGCTGGCCCATCTACTCCCGCAGGTGGACGCGTTCACCTACCGGCGACCCTGGTTGCCCCATGAGACCGCCAGCCGAAACATGCTGAACGCCGTCGGGGTCGCAGCAGGGTCGAGGTGGGCCGTCTCCGCAGTCGCCAAGGTTGGCGCTGAGGCCGACCGGGCCAGCGCACGCCTGGTTGAGGAGCAGGCCCGGGTGGTCACGGATCAAACCCGTCGAGAGGTCCAGGAACGGCACCTGCAACGCACCGTCGACTCGTTGCGCGAGATCCGGGAGCACTTGACAGCAGGACGTGTGGATACCGCGCTCACCCAATCGGCCGCCACCTACGAGCCGCTTCGGGCGTGGCTCGCCGGATCCGAAGACACCGGGGCAGCATCGCTCACCAGCGCGGCCCGGGGACACATCGACCAGATGACACGGCTGGTGAACCGCACCGAACGGGGGCTGTCCGTCGGCGATATCGCCGTGGCCGCCACGGCCGCGCTCAACACGGTGAGCGTGACCGTGTCGCGTTTCAACCGACAGCGGCGTCGCGGCTGGGTGGTTGCCGGGCTGACGTCAACGGTGATCTACACCGCCTCGGTCGCCTGGGGCCGATTCGGGCTCCGGCAGCGTCCGGGCGCTTCGAAGGAACCTCCCGCCGCTCTTGATCGAACGCTGAGCCCTTGGTCCGACACGCTCTTCGCCATCCTTCTGGTGGCCTTCGAATGCGCCTCGAGTGATCGACACGTTGCCAGCACCTGGTCGGCCGGACAAACCCAGGTGCACGTCGCATTGGCGGCAACCAGGATTCCCGACCGGGCGCACCTGGTCACGACCTGGAGCCTCATGGGGGCGGCCATGTTCCTCGCGGATCGGTACTACGCCCCGGAGGCGCGAACCCACCGATTTCGTTGGCAGGCCGACTGGGTGAACGGCATGGTGGCAGGGTTGGCCCTTCGGCGTTCACACACCGCCATCTGGGCCGCACTGGACAAGCTGGAGCGCAGCGCCAACTACACGATCGAGGCGGTCGCCAAACAGGTCGCGGAGGCCGAACTGGCGGCGGCTCAAGACGCTGTCCACGACACAGCCTGTCAGTCGTTGCGATACCTGCTCACCCACCCCGATGATGCACCCGAGCGCCTGGCAGGGATCATCGGCGCCACCATTTCGAGCCTTGAGACCGAGCTGAGCGGCGCCGAAGCTGACGAGTCCGAGGCGCTGACCGACGCGCTGGGGGCCTGCGCAGCCGGATATGAACTCTTGGGGCTCGCCGCGCGGGTCTCGGTGCATGGCGACCGTCCGGTGGGTGGTGAGGCCGTGGAGGTGCTGGTGCAGGTTGCCAATCAGGGCCTGAGCAACGCGCTCGCACATTCGAGCGACCCGACGCCTGAGATCAGCCTGGTACTGGATGAGGACGGTGCCCTCCTGACGGTGGCCAACCAGGCCACCGATCCGTACCGCGGGCCCTCGATGGACGAAGCAGCAGTTGCGCTGGGCACCGATGAACAGCCCGAGGACCATCCGTCCGGGGGGTTCGGGCTCGCCTCGGCCCGCCGAGCCGTCGACGCGCTGGGCGGCAGTTTGGAGTGGGGCGATCACCCGACGCTCACCCAGTTGGTCCTCCGGCTGCCGCTCTCGGCCGATGGTTCTCCGGCGAGCACGCCCCGATGGTGAACCGCCGAAGGTTCAGGTGTTGTCGAACACCATCAAGGCCCCCACGTAGCACGCCACCCACACGCGACGGGTGGCCTTGTCGTAGGTGATGCCAATGGGGTGATGCCGAGTGGGCAACTCCTGCAACTCGGTCATGTCGGAGGTGCGAACCATCGATACCGTGTCGTCGGCATAGTTCACGACGTACAGGGCCGTGCCGTCGTCGGAGAGCACCATCGAGCGGGGCTGATTGCCGGTCACCACCTCGCCGGTCACCTGGCGCGTCGCCGTGTCGATGCGCTTCACCTCGGCTTCGCCATTCAGCGTGACGTACAGCGTTTTGCCATCGGGGGACAGCGCAACGCTTCTGGGCGCCTCGCCCACACCCTTGATCCACGAGACATCGAAGGTTTTCAGGTCGACCACGGCGATGTCGGACGTACCCATGGCGGTCACGTACGCCACCGAGTCGTCGGGGGCCACCGCGATGCCACGCGGGAACCGACCGATGTCCACCCGCCGGGTCTCCTTTCCGGTGGCCGTATCGACGATCGACAGGTCGTAGCCGCACCAATTGGAAACCAGCACCATGGCGTCATCGTGTGTGATCGCCACGAACTTGGGGACCGGCCCAACCGGAATCACCTGATCGATCGTCAGCGTGTCGGTGGCGATTCGGTACAGGAAACTGTCGTCCCAGGTTCCCTTGGCGCATGTATCGGTGCCCGGATTGTCCTTCCCGGGGCCATACAGCTTGTATTGAGACACGTACGCCTCAGACCCGTCCGAGGTGAACACCGCCTCCACCGGAGCGCCCTCCAACGACGCGCTGCCCTCGAGCCCGAAGAGGGAGGGGACCACCTCATCGTCGATCACCTTCACCTGCTTGAGGTCGCGGTCGTACACGGCCACGTTGTGGGCGTACATCATGTTCTGTGCAAAGAACAGGCCGTTCCCCGAGGCAACCACCGACTTGGGCCGCAGCGCGGGGTCGGTGATCGTGCCCGCCAGGCTCAGGGTGCGCTGATCGGCGGTCTTGCCATCGTCGGGTGCGGTGTTGGGCACCGCCGTCGAAGTCGGTTCCGGTGTGCCGCCTTGTGCGACGGTTTTGGCCGGGGCAAGGTCACGAGACGTCGTGTCGGACGCGCTGACCTGCTGCGTTGGCCCCGGGTCGCCCAGAATGCCCGCGGCCAGAACCGCCACAATCGTGAGCACCAACGCGCCCGCAAACACTGGAGTGCCAGGTGCCGCACGGGCCATCACAGGACTGTAGTAAATCCGGCCGACCGTGACTGGGTTAGCGTCGGAGCCCGATGAGCCTCCCCCCAGTCGTTCCCAATCCGCCGATGCCGCGGGAACGTCGATTCCACCATCCACCGACCATGAGGGCGGCACTCATCCTGGTGTTGATGCTGGGAACCCTGACAATTGCCGGCACCTTCGTCACGTCACGGGTGGGCGCCTCGTCCGGGTCGCCGATCGGTGCGACCACCGCGGGGGCCACCAACGGCACGGCCGACGTCCCTGGTACTGACGGAGGCGCGTCCCCGACCGACGAGATCCCACCCGACACTGCCGCAGCCCGAGAGCAGATGAACCCGGCCAAGGCCGTGGTGCTTGGCGTGGTGGAGGGGGTCACTGAGTACCTGCCCATCTCGTCCACCGGTCACCTGTATGTCACCCAGCGTCTTCTCGGGGTAGGTGACACCCGGGCGACGGAGGCGCCTGCCGACAGCTTTGCCATCGTCATTCAGGCGGGCGCCATCCTGGCGGTGCTGGTGTTGTATCGCAGACGGATTGCCACCGTGTTTCAAGGGCTGATCGGCCGCTCCGAGGAAGGCCGCAACCTGCTGATCGCACTCGTGGTGGCGTTTCTTCCAGCGGCCGTCATCGGGTTTCTCTTCGAGGGCCCCATCAAGTCACGGCTGTTCGCCGGGTGGCCCATCGTGGCCGCATGGGCGGTCGGCGGCGTGGCCATCCTGTTGATCAGCGACCGGATCGCCAAGAAGCAGGCCGCCGAGGCCGCTGCGGGTGGAAGTGGAAGTGGAGGTGGGAAGGGGGCCGACACCGCTGGGTCGATAGGCACCACCCCCGGTCAGGACGCCCGACCGCCGGGGAGAGTGGGCCGGTCACTCGATGCCATCACTCCCCGCCATGCGTTGATCATTGGAGTGGCCCAGGCTTTTGCCATGTGGCCAGGCACCAGCCGGTCGTTGGTCACCATCGTGGCCGCCGTACTGGTCGGGCTCAGCGTGTCGGCCGCAGTGGAGTTCAGCTTCCTTCTGGGGTTGCTGACACTGGGGGCGGCCACCGCGTACGAGGCTCTGAGCAACGGGTCGCTGCTCGTCGAGGCGTACGGAGGAATCGAGATCACCCTCGGTCTCGTGGTGGCCTTCGTAACAGCCGCCGCCGCAATCACCTGGATGGTCAGATGGTTGGAGCAGCGTTCATTGGCCATCTTCGGCTGGTACCGCCTGGTCGCCGCCGGCGTCGGTGCGCTGTTGTTGATCACCGGAACCATCGGTTGACCAAGTTCGCGCGCCCACCGTCCGGCGCCGAGGTTTCGCCCTCTGTAACCAGGACCTCACCGACGGGGACCTCACCGACGGGGACCTCCGTGAGGTTGCACAACATCATCCGCCGCTTCGACGGGGTGGAGGTGCTCGGCGGCATCGACCTCGACATCGAACCGGGCGAACTGCTGGCGCTCCTGGGTCCTTCGGGTTCAGGCAAGACCACACTTTTGCGACTGATCGCCGGTCTGGATCGTCCCGACGGGGGAACCATCGACTTGGGCAACCGTCGCGTGGCGGGAGGAACCGGATTCGTACCGGCCGAGCGTCGTGGCGTCGGCATGGTGTTTCAGGACTGGGCACTGTTCCCGCACCTTTCCGTGGCATCCAACGTGGGGTTTGGACTGCCCAAGGGCGAGCGCCGACGTTCGCCACGCATCGACGAGGCATTGCGGCAGGTGGACCTGACCGGTTTTGGCGACCGAAGAATCGACACCCTGTCGGGTGGCCAACAACAACGGGTGGCGCTGGCCCGAGCGCTCGCCCCACGCCCCAGGGTGGTCTTGTTGGACGAACCTTTCTCCAACCTCGACGCGGGTCTCCGCGCCGCGGTTCGAGGGGAGGTCCGGCACACCCTGCGTGCGATCGGGGTCACCGGAGTGTTCGTCACGCATGACCGTGATGAGGCATTCGCCCTCGGCGACCGGGTGGCGGTGATTCGGGATGGCCGCATCGCTCAGGTGGGTCGACCCGCCGACGTGTACGCGTGCCCGGCCGATCCGTGGGTGGCCTCGTTCCTGGGCGATGCCAACCTGTTGCCGGGAACCGTCCCCGCAGGCACCGTCGAAGGGGGCACCGTCGCTTCGGGCACCGGCGAAGGGCGACGAACGCACGTGACAACCGCCTTGGGTGACCTGCCACTGGATACCGGGTCGCTGCACGACCGAACCGAACCTGCCGACCGACCCGAGCCCGCCGACACAACCGAGCCATCGGACAGGACCGCGGGCGCCGGACCGGTGCCCGTGACCGTGCTGATCCGCCCGGAGTCGCTGACACATCGGGCTTCGCCAACCGGGGCGTGGATCGTGACTCAGGTGGAGTTTCTGGGTCACTCCACCTTGACCCGCCTGCAATCCGACGACGTCATCATCACCAGCAGAACGCTCGGCCCACCGACACTGATCGAGGGTGATCGGGCCGTGGTGTCACCAAGCGGGCCAGTCACCGCCGCCTGGCAGGAGACCAACGGCGAAGGCGGGCCTCCGCTGCAGGTAGCCCGAGGTCAAACTCTGGGCCCGAGCCCTACCCCCGGACCAAACCCGTGACCGCCGGGAGGCGGATCCGCCCCATAAGGTGAGCCTCCATGGAGCATCGTTTTTTGGGAAATTCGGGCATGCGGGTGTCGGCCATCAGCTACGGCAACTGGCTGACCCACGGATCACAGGTGGAGGACGATGCAGCCATCGAGGCGGTTCACGCCGCACTCGATGCAGGCATCACCACCTTCGACACCGCCGACGTTTACGCAGGCACCAAGGCCGAGACCGTGCTGGGAGAGGCACTTCGGGGTGTCCAGCGCGAGTCAATCGAGTTGTTTACCAAAGTGTTCTGGCCCACCGGGCCGGGCCTGAACCAACAGGGCCTCTCACGTAAGCACATCATGGAGTCAATCGATGGGTCGCTCAAGCGGCTTGGCACCGACCACATCGACCTGTATCAGGCTCACCGCTACGACCATTGCACTCCGCTGGAGGTCACCATGTCGGCATTCGCCGACCTGGTCCATCAGGGGAAGGTGGCCTACCTGGGAGTCTCCGAGTGGACGGCTGAGCAGATTCGCGATGCGAAGGTGTTGGCCGATGATCTGAAGGTGCCACTGGTATCCAGCCAGCCCCAGTACTCGCTGTTGTGGCGGGTGATCGAAGAGGAGGTGGTGCCCACCTGCGAGGAGTTGGGTATCAGCCAGATCGTCTGGTCGCCTCTGGCCCAAGGGGTCCTCACCGGTAAGTATCAGCCCGGCGAGGAACCACCCGATGGCAGTCGGGCCACCGACGAGGCCGGAGGTAAGAACATGATCTCCCGCTGGATGAACGACGACGTGCTCACCGCCGTTCAGCAGGTGTCTGCGTTGGCCGACGAAGCCGGGTTGACGATGGCCAACATGGCCCTGGCCTGGGTGCTGCGCAATCCCAACGTTGCCTCGGCGATCGTCGGGGCATCAAGGGCCGATCAGGTCACCCGAAACGTCGAAGCGGTGGACATCACCCTCGACGACGACCTGGTCGCCCAGGTGGAGGCGATCCTTGAACCCGTATCGATCTCTGATGCCAAGCGAACCCTCAAGGATCAGCCCAAGCAGCGGTTGTAGACCGCACCATGATTGGCGGTCAGGCACTTCGACCGGTGAGGAATCCGTGAGCATCACCACATCAAACCCGCCGCCATGGACGGTCGCCGGCAGCACGCCTGCAACTGTGCAGACCCCTCCCCCGGCCCAGCGGGCGGTCAGCGTGGTGGGCGACTACCTGCGTTTTTGGGGTGGGCGCGGCAACTACCGCCTCCGCGACCAACCCGCCGCCAGGTGGTTTCTGCCGTTGTGGGGCCTCTCGTTGGCGGTCGCCTACGCATCATCGGTAATGGTCACCATGGTGGTCGTCGGTCTCGGAGGCAAGCAACCCGACAATGCCGTCGGTGACCTGGTGGAGAACGGCTCGGCCATCGTCCTCGTGATCACGGCGGTGCTACTCGCTCCGCTGCTGGAGGAGGTGGCCTTCCGGCTGCCGATGTCACTTCGCCCCTGGCACGTCGCCGGCGGGGTCGGCGTGCTGTCGGTGATGTTTGTTCCCGGACTGTTCGGTGTGTCGCTGGGAACTGCGATCGTGGGCGATCGTCAGGAGGCGTTGGCCTCGCTCGTCGAGGTTGGCATGACGGTGGCCATCATCGTGGTGCTCGGCCTCGTGCTGCGGCTGTTGCTTCCCAAGGGTCCCGAGCGGGGCGCCGTGTTGATCCCAACCCGGGCGCGGTTCGTCGTCATCGTGATACTGACCGCCGTGTTCGCCGCAGCACATCTGGGCAACTTCTCGGAGTTCACCTGGTTTCTGCCGGCCTTCATCCTGCCTCAGCTACTGGTGGGCATGGTGCTGGCCTACGTGCGGGTCACCAGGTCGTGGTGGATGGGAGTGGGCATCCACGCACTGAACAATGCCGTGGCCGTGGGCTTCGGACTGCTGCCCCGGTATGCCAAGAGCGACTTGGCCCAGGGCATGGCGGGATTGGCGATTCTGGGGGCGATCACCCTGCTGGGGCTGGCATCGATCATGGCATTGGGTATGGATCTTTACGGCACCTGGCGCATCAACCAGGCCGCCTCACTCCGCACGTACCCCGACCAATTTCAGCACCCGGTATCAGCCCAGCAGCCACCGTTGGGACGCTTGGATGCAACCGCCCAATGGCCCCACGGCCGGCCCCCGCCATGGCCCCCGGGCCAGATGCGCTAACGGGCCGCATCCACCAACGCCGATCTTCCGAAGGCCAGACTCGACCCCATGTCGACCACGCTCACCCTCATCGACGCGTTCGCCTCCCGACCTTTCACTGGCAATCAGGCGGCCGTCGCCGTCATGGCACAGGCACCGTCGGACTCCTGGATGCAGTCGGTCGCCAACGAACTGCGCCTGTCTGAGACCGCGTTCTGCTGGCCCGAGGGCAGCGGCCACCGGCTGCGCTGGTTTACGCCAACGGTCGAGGTGAACCTGTGCGGTCATGCCACCGTGGCTGCGGCTGCGACGCTGTGGGCCGACGGGCACCTCCACCGTGACGAGGTGGCCGAATTCTTCACCAGGTCCGGCACGTTGTGCTGTCGCCGTAGTGCCGGTGGCGAAATCGACATGGACCTTCCGGCCCTGACGGCTGAGCCGACCACGGTGTCGTTGGATTGGCCGAGCCTGGGCCTGACGCAACCGCCCGTGGAAGTGCTCGGTGGCCCCGGCGCCATCGATGCAGGCTTCCTCATGGCCGTGTTGAGCGACGCCGAGCAGGTTCGTTCGGCCCGGCTCGACCTGTCGGTCCTGGCCGCCCACGAAGCTCGCCCGCTGATCCTCACCGCCGAGGGCGACGGCGCGTTCGATGTGGTCAGCCGGGTGTTTGCGCCCACGCTCGGCGTACCCGAGGATCCGGTGACCGGGTCGGCCCACGCCCTCCTCGCGCCGTACTGGTGCTCCCGGCTGGGCCGAGACACCCTGGCATGTGACCAGGCGTCGGAGCGGGGTGGCAACCTCCGAGCGTCGCTGGATGGCGACCGCGTGATCCTCACGGCCAGGGCGGTGGTGATGGGTCACCTGATCCTCACCCAGGCGGCCGCCCTGGAGGGATAGCGCCAGAGCAGCAGCGCCAGAGCAGTACCCCGGCGCGGCGACCTAGATGCCCTTTGGTTTCAGGAAGTACTGGGCCAGGGCCGCCAACCAGTCGATCAGCAGCGCCAGTAGGCCAACGAGTGCGGCGCCCACAAACAACGCGGTGTTGCGCTGCAGTTTCAGGCCTGAGTTGATCGTCTCGCCCAACGCACCACCGCCGATGAAAGTGGCCAACGCAGCAGTGCCGACATTGATCACCAAAGCCGTACGAACCCCGGCCAGGATGATGGGCACCGCCAACGGCAACTCGATGCGGGACAGCACATGGAACCGGGAATAGCCCATGCCCTTGCCGGCTTCCATATACGAGCGGTCCACCTGATCGAGACCCACCATGGTGTTGCGCAGCACCGGCAAAATGCCGAACACGATCAGTGCAAAAATCACCGTTCGAGCTCCAGTGCCCAGCCACGCTGCGAACAACACCAGCAGCCCAAAGGCGGGTATTGCCTGACCCGAGTTGGCCACGGCCAAGATCGGGCCGGAGAACTTACGAAAGCCCTCCCGGGTCACAAAGACCCCCAGCGGTATGGCGATCAGGATCACCAACAGCGTGGACCAGAACGTGATCTGAAGGTGTTGCAGCGTCTGGATGCGGAGGTTGGCCGGTGCCAGGATGCGTTGAGTGGTTCTGTCCATGTCGGCAAACGTCCACACCGTGACCAAGAGGATCAACAGCATCAACATGGCGATGGGGGTGACGATCAGATCGAAGTTCCAGGACCGTCCCGGCGCGTCCGACTCGACCTCGGCGGGTGCGGCCGCCTTGGCATTGGCGACGGACCAGGCGTTTGGATCGCTCACGATGGATCCGCCGTGGTCCCGATGTCCCGAGCAGACGCCTGATCACCCGTCGGTGGCTGAGCGTCGCCGGGTGGGGCGCTCACCGTGGACTGATCCGGCGTCCCCCTCGCCTCCGCCCGGCGAACGGCCTGTTCGTTCCGTGCTCCGGCCTCGGTGTGACGGGTGATTTCGGCCAGCGCCTCCAGCGTCAGCACACCCTGATATCGGCCGGCGGCATCCACCACCAACGCAGAGCCTGCCGTCGACCGGATCATGGCCTCCAACGCATCTCGCAGGGTGTCCTCCTGCTCGACCGTCACCCGCACGACGGAGCCCGACCGTTCGATGGCGCTGTCCCCTCGCTCGATGCCGGCCTCGTTCAACCAGCGCAGTGGCTTATCGTCCGGCGAGAGCAGTACCGCCCAATCGGAATCGGCGTTGGCGAGCGCGGCAAGCACGGCCGGTCGATCGGTGGGCATCCTGACCACCGGGTACTCCGGCAATTCGATATCGCGGACCCTCGCCAGGGTCAGGCCCTTCAGCAATGCGCCCGAGCCCAGGAACTCCTCGACGAACGGGTTGGCGGGACTGGCCAAAATGTTGGTCGGTGTGTCCAACTGGGCCACCACGGACTGCTCGCGCAGGATGGCGATCTTGTCACCCATCTTCACCGCCTCGTCGATGTCGTGGGTGACGAACACGATCGTCTTCTGCATCTCCTCCTGCAGGCGGAGAAACTCGTTCTGCAAGCGGTCGCGGGTAATGGGGTCGATGGCGCCGAAGGGCTCATCCATCAACAACACGTCCGGATCGGCGGCCAACGCCCGAGCCACACCCACCCGCTGTGCCTGGCCACCGGACAACTCCTTGGGGTACCGCCCCAGGTACTGATCGGGGTCCATGCCCACCATGGTCAGCAGGTAGCGGGCGCGCTCCAAAATGTCGGAGTTGTTCCAACCGAGCAGGCGAGGCACCGTCGCGATGTTCTGATAGATGTTGCGGTGCGGGAACAGCCCGATCTGCTGAATGACGTAACCCATTTGGCGTCGAAGCTGATCGGGGTTGACGTTGGTCACGTCGTTGCCCTCGAAGATGATCCGGCCGGTCGTCGGCTCGATCATGCGGTTGATCAACCGCAGCGTGGTGCTCTTGCCGCAGCCGGACGGCCCGACAAGAACCAGGATCTCGCCCCGCTTGATCTCAAGGTCGAGGTCGGCGACCGCTGCGACATCGCTGCCCGGATAGGTCTTGCCGACCCCCTGAAGTTGGATGAGCGTTTCGGTCACGGTTGACTCCCCTGAAGTGCGTGTCCTGGGATCACGCGAAGGTTTGTTCGTCGATGGTTGTTCGTGGACGGCTGTGGTACGGAACGTTTGTGCATCAGGTCGCCGTGTTCAGCGGATGCCACGAGGTGTCGTGAAACGCCGAACCATCACGAAGATCAGGTCAAACGTCAGGGCGAGGGCGATGGTGCCCAGGGTGCCCAGCCAGATCGCCTCCAGGCTGTTCGGCAGGCCCAGGCGGCTGAGGCCCTTCTTGATGAAATCGCCGAAGCCGCCACCCGCAATCAGCGTGGCGATGGCTGCAATGCCTGTGGTCAGCAGCGCCGAAACACGGATTCCGGTGATGATCACCGGCCAGGCCAGGGGCAGTTCAACCTTGAACAATCGTTCAGTGCTGGACATGCCCATGCCCTTGGCCGACTCCAGGACCTCGGGGCTCACGCTGTTCAGCCCGGTGACGGTGTTGCGCATGATCGGCAACAGGGCGTACAGCAACAAGGCGACGAAACTGGGGGCGAACCCCAGGCCCAGCACCGGGATGAACAGGGTGAACAGGGCCAGGGAGGGAATGGTGATGAAGACGCTGGTGGTTCCCAGCGCCACCTCCCTGGCCACCGGACGGCGCCTGACGAGCACCCCCACCGCCACCGCAATGATGGTGGCGGTGATGGTGACCGTGACGACGTAGGTGGCGTGACGAATCAACGCCTCCATGAAATCGTCTGAGTTCTTTGAGAAGAACTCGAGAAAACTGTTGAGGCTTTCACCCATCCGGCGCTGCTCTCCCTCGAGGTTGGTGGGGCGGAGAGCCCCAGCGGGCTACCCTTGATCAGGCCTTGATCAACCAGGTACTGCTCGGCCACGTCGGCGGGATCCTCACCCTCGGTGGACACGCTGTTGTTGAGCGCGGTCATGGTCTTCTGGTCCAGCGGAGCGAGCACGGCCTCGGCGATCGTGTCGAACGCCTCGGGGGCCTCTTCGTAGACGTCCTTACGCACGTTGATCGAGATGTTGTAGATGATCATCACGCCGGGGTCCTCCACCAGGGTCAGACCCAGCCCGGAGATGCGACCGTCGGTCGTGTATGACTCGCCAAAGTCGCAGTTGCCATCCTTGGTTTCGGTGTAGATGAGGCCGGTGTCCAAAATCTCCTGCTGGCTCTTGGGGATCTTGTAGCCGGTGGCCTCCTCCCACAGGACCAGCCCATCCGAGCGGCTGGGGAACTCCGCCTCCATGCACACCTTGGCGTCGGGGTTTTCCTTCAGGTATTTGGCCATCGAGTCAAACGTGAAGGGCCCACCGTTCTTCTTGGTCAAATCCGGCCCGGTGACGAAGCCGTAGGTGTTGTTGAACGGTGCACGGCCAACCCAGACAATGTCGTTCTCCTCAAGATCCATCTTTCGAACCTTCTCGGTCAGTTCCTCACCATTATCGGAGGGATCCTCCTGCTTCAGGTGCTCGGCCCAGCCGGTGCCGTTGTATTCGGCGTAGCTGTCGATGTCGCCGGACAACAGCGCCTTGCGCACCACGTTGGTGCCTCCGAGGTCGATCTTGCGGTCCACCTTGGCCCCGGCCGCCTCGTAGGCATCCGCCAAAATATTGCCCAGGACCTTCTGTTCGTCGAAGTCCTTCGAGCCGACGGTGATCGACACGCCGCTGAGGTCGGCATCGGCCAGTGCCCCCTCGGCGGTGCCACCACTCGATCCGCCGCTGTCACCATCGCCGCCGCAAGCGGCCATTGGCAGCATCACCAAGGCCGCCGCAGCGATGGCGAACCTTCCAAATCGTCGGTTCTGACCCGGATATTGCAGCCCGGTTCTTGAACGGCGTGTAGGCCACTGGTTTGGGTGGGTGCTGCCTCTGGTGTGAGGTTGAATGGTGTTTGTCTGGTTTTGGGGCGCGGTGAGGCAGAAGGTTGTGGTGTGGGCGGGTTGTCCGGGCTGAGTCTGGGTGTGTGGGTGCCTGGCCGGGTCAGGCGAACGCGGGCAGGGCCCGGATGCGTGTGAGGGCTTCGATGAACGCGTCGGCCCAGGCGTGGGATCGTGGGAGCCGCAACTCGAGGCCGCCGGCGTGGTTGACAACTCGTGCTGCGACATTGAAGAACGCGAGGCGGAGCCGTTTCCCACGGCACCGTTTGAACGTCGGGGGCAGCCCGAGGTGACGGACCCAGCGGGCGGTGTTGTGAGCAAGCACAGAGGCGTGCCACCACAACCAGTTCCCGAAGAAGTTCTTCACCGGCGCGTGGATCAGCCCAAAGTCTTCCTTGAGTTGCCGGATGGTGTCCTCGGGGATCCCGCCACGAAGCCGATGGTGGGCCTCGACCTCTGCTGGGGGTGCGAACAGGGCGGGAAGGTTCGTGACAATCGCATGGAACCTCCAACCGTCAAGATCATCAAAGGACAACTGGTCACCGGCGCTGGTGCGTTGACGGCGCACGATCATCCGCAACATGCGCCGGGTCTTGCCTTGCCCCATCACGAAAGGTGTTTCTGCGACCTCGGAACCCCGCTTGGCCTCGCCGGCCAACGCTGGCACCCATTGCGTGTCAGGGTTGGTGGCCAACGCCCGGACTTTCGCTTTCACGTTGGACCGTTGTGGCGCGGTCACGGAGAACACCCCACCCAGCGCCTCGACGGTGTCGAACACGGCGTGTTGGTAGCCGGCGGAATCGACACGGACCCACAGGTTCGTTGTTTCCCGGACCGGGCCGGGGATCGCCGACACACACTCTCGAATGAACCCGGCGTTGTCCCGGCCCGGATGGGCATTCCCAGACCGGGCACGGATCGCGAGCACGTCACCGGTCTCACCACACACCCCGATCAGCGGTGACAAGCCAACCTCGCCCCGGTAGGAGAACTTCGAACCTTCCTTGTCCGGCCCGTAGGTGTCGACCAGCGTGGCATCGGGATCAACCGTGACCATCCCACCAGAAGGTCCCGCACCCGACGCCCACGCCCGAGCCAACATCGTCCGGTTCACCGCCGCGGCTTTCTGGACCCGACCAAAATCGGCTCCGCCACAAAACCGGAACATCGTCGCGTGTGAGGGCAACACGTGAGCGCCCCGCAACTGTTGGGTCGGCCCATCCAACAGGGACCGGTCCGACAAGAAATCGCCTCCGGCCAACAGGATCTCGACCAACGCCCGATAGCACTCCCCGCCGGTGTAGCCGCCAGGCCCGATCGGCCGCAACCGGCGCCCATCGGCGACACCGACCAGGTTCAGGTTGTCCAACATCGGTCCCCACAACGCCACCCCGCCCACCCCGGTCACCTTGTCATCGCTCACCTTGACCTTCACCGAAGCACTCCGGCGGCGGGGCTGTCCGATCAGTTCCCCGGCATCAAACAACGCGCCTGTAGCATTCACCTGGCAGGTGCTCCTCTCGCTAGTCGAATAGAGCTGTTCGTACTCTCCATTCTTCCAGCCAGCAGGGGCACCTGCCGCGTCAAACCACCAACAACCCGCTACCCGGCTGCAATATCCGGGTCTGACTCATGAACTGATCCTCTCGGTTGGTTGCTGATACGGGGGGTCAACCCCAAGACCAGAGGGGACTGCCTGTGGGCACTCCGGGGCCACACGCGCTCCGTTGCGCCGGGCACCTTCCGGACCACGATTCCCTCACCTGGCCACAACGCCTCACCGCAAGGTGCGGTTCAACGACGTTGAACGACCGTAGCGCGACCGCGTCGCGTTGACTACTGAACTATGGCCATTAATGACGTTTCGGTTACGCCGGACCCGTTTGGTGAAGGGCGCCGAGGCAGGGCCCAACCGGCGACCAGCTCATCGACTCCGACAGGCGACGTTGAGTGATGTCAGCCCACGCAGGGTGAAGCTGGACCGAAAGCTGGGCGCCTCGAGCAGCTCCAGCGAGGCGAACCGGTCCAAGAGCCCGCCGAACACGATCTCACCCTCGGCTCGGGCCAACGCCGCGCCCAGACAATGGTGCGGGCCCCATCCGAAGCTGAGCGGAGGCGGGGTGGACCGGTCGACAAATCGGCCAACATCCAAACCGTCGGCAACGGGGTACGCCGCCTCATCCCGGTTGCCGCTTCCCTGAAGCACCGTGTAAATCTGGCCATATCCGACCGATTCCCCGAGTATCTCGACGTCGCGTAGGGCGGCCCGCACGTTGAGTTGCACCGGCGAGTCCCAGCGCAGCAACTCCCAGATCGCCGACGGCATCAGCGACGAGTCCGCGCGAAGCCGCTGGAGTTCGTCCGGGTGGCTCAGGAGGGCAAACAACCCGTTGCCGATCAGGTTGGTGGTGGTCTCGAACCCGGCCGCGTACATCAGCCCTGTGTTTGCCAGCAGTTCGTCATGGCTCAACCGGTCGCCTGCCTCCTCCACCTGAATCAGCGCGCTCATGAGACCGTCGTCGGGTGCGCGGCGCTTATCGGCGATGAGTTGCTCAAACACCTCCCCCATCACCGCCACGCCGGCCTCGGCGGTGGCGATGGCCTCATCGTCGGCCGCGGCATCGATGAACGCCGTACTGGCGCGCACGTGCGGGGCCAGGGTCTCGTGCAGCTCGGGTGGCACACCAAGCAACTCCGAAATCACCGCTGCCGGAAGACGGGCCCCCAACACCTCCAGCACATCCAAGGTGCCAAGGTCGGCCATCTCGTCGAGGATCGGGGCCAACAGCGTCTCGATCCGCGGCCGCATCGCCTCGATCCTTCTGGGCGTGAACGTACGGCTGACCAAGCTGCGAAGCCGGGTGTGATCCGGAGGGTTGGCGAACAGCATCGAGCCTCGACGCTCCTCGTCGCGGCGCTCACGCCCACTCAATCCGGGCGACAGCTCCATGTCGGGCTCCGGCCGACCCAACGCCGGGTTGCGCAGAACCTCGAGGCACCCCTCGTAATCGGCCACGATGATCGATCCAAGGGCCGACCGATAGTGCCCCAGCTGTTCCCGGATGAGGCGATACGCGTCGTACGGGTTCTGGCGGCCCTCATCGGTGAGGATGGCCGCACCCAGCAGTGCGTCGGCCTCAGCCGGTTGGAGGCGCCGAGGCGCCGCGACGTCCGGGTCGGTGACATTCACGCGCTGAAGTGTAACCATCAGGTTTACTCCTCCTCGTTTGACGTCACACGCAGGCGGCCACGACCACCTGCCGACCCGCGCAGTGAAGCGTGTCGCTGATCACGGGCCAAGAACCAACGCCCAGAGCGGCACCGTCGCCAAGGCGAGCACCAGGCCGATGCCCACCATGGATACGACGGTGTCGTCGTCCAGGCCGGCGGCGGTTGCCACAATGCCGGCGGTGACCATCGGAGGCATGCCCGCCTCCAGCACCGAGGCATCCCAGGCCGGACCCGAGCCGTTGAACAACGCGGCCGCCGCCAGCACGAGCGCCGGCATGAACGCCAGGCGAACCGCCAGCCCGAAGGCAACCGGCGCCGTCGGTGTTTGGAGTCGTCGACCTGCCAGCCGCAGGCCGATCGACACCATGGCCAGCGGGGTGAGGGTGACCGACAGCAACTCCAACGAGCCGACGATCGCCTCCGGCAACATCACCCCTCGAAGCCCAAAGCCCACCATGAGCGCCACGAACGGCGGGAAGACGAGCACCCGCCGCAGGACCACACCGGGTCCGTCGGCGCTGCCTGCGCCATATCGGGCGGCCACAACCGCGCCGTAGGTGGTCAACGCCAGGAAGGTCCCCAGTTGGTCGTAGAGCACGGCGGTCGGTAGCGCATCGGTGCCCAGCAGCGCCTCCACGGCAGGAAATCCAAGAAAGCTGGTATTGCCCAGCGGCACCACCAACAACAACGCGCCGGTGACCTCCCGCGACCACCCGGCCCGCCGTGCCACCACCCACACCGCCGCGGCGCCGACGAACACCATGCACCACGCCGTGACCACGGGCACCACTGCATCGGTGGTGAGCTGCAACTGCGGGATCGTGTGTAACACCACCGCCGGCAACGCCAGGTTGATGATCACCCAGTCGACCGCCGCCACGGTGGACTCCGGGGGACGCAACCAGCGACCGGCGGCCACCGCGACGGCCAGGATCAGGCCCACCGTCACCACGTACCGGCCACTCCAAACAGCCCGACGATCGGCCCCAACACCTACTCGATTCCGGCGCCGGCACGGCGCAACTGCGCCAGTACCGACAGCACCTCCACCACGTCGGCGGGCGATGCAACCCGATGCGACGCGGCCGTCTCACCGGCGCCGACCTTGATACCAAGATCACCTTCGCCGAGCACGGCAAAGCCATCCTCATCGGTTACGTCATCGCCCACGAACACGGTGGCATCGGGCCCGGTCTGGCCGATGAGCCGCAGCAGCGCCTGCCCCTTGTCCGCCCCGTCCACGGCAAACTCCGCCACCATCTTTCCCACCCGAACGTGAACCCCCGGGCGGGCCGAGAGCCGTTCGATCAAGGCGTCGGCGGTTTTCGCTGCAACGCTCTGGTCGGCCTGGCGATAGTGGAACGCCACCCCCACCGGTTTGGGTTCCAGCCGACTGCCCGGCAGACGCGACACCTCATCGGCAACATCGGCGATCAGCGCCTCCAGCAACGCTGCGGATTCGGCGTCATGGTGACCGCTGACGCCCGGATCACCAGAGGCCACCGCTGGATCCGACCCGACTCGTCCGTTCGAACCAAGCGGCGCCAGATGTTCGGCGCCGTGGCTGCCCACCAGTCCAACGGTCGCCGGCGGGCCGGACAGCTCGATGAGCTGCTGCAAGGACCGGCCCGACACCAGGCTGGCCCAAGTCCCGGCGGTGCCGGCCAACTCACCGAGCACCTCCATGGCCCGAGGCTGCGGGCGGGCCTCGGCCGGATCGTCCACGATCGGTGCCAGGGTGCCGTCGTAGTCGCAGGCGACCAGCAAGGTTTCCACCGAGGCGACCCGGACGAGCGCCCTCCTCAAGGAGGGCTCCAGGCCCCGCCCGAGCTCAGCGATGTTCATCGGCGCGTGTTGCTCGCTCAACGTGCCACGCCGAGCGCGTCCAACCAGGCATCGGCCCAGCGATGGACGTCGCTGGCCACGACGGCCTCGCGCAGCGCCGACATGCGACGGGCCTGCGCGTCGGGCCCCATCGTGACCGCCTGCTCGATCGCCAGTTTCAACCCGTCGATGTCGTAGGGATTCACCAGCAGCGCATCCACCATCGTCTCGGCGGCACCGGCAAACTCCGACAGGACCAGGACGCCGGAGTCATCGGTCCGGGTAGCCACATACTCCTTGCACACCAGGTTCATACCGTCGCGCACCGCCGTCACCAACATCACGTCGGCGGCCAGGTACAACGCCACCAACTCCTCCAGGTCGTGGTGCCGGTGCAGATAGTGCATCGGCACGGCGCCCACCTCGCCGTAATCACCGTTGATCTCCCCCACCATGCGGTCGATTCGGTCGCGGAAATCGGCGTAATCCCGGACGTTCTCCCGCGTTGGCTCGGCCACCTGAACGAGCACGTGTCGGCCCACGGTGAGGCGGCCCTCCTCCAACAGCTCCCGAAAGGCGCGAAGCCGGCGAGCCAGTCCCTTGGTGTAATCCAGACGGTCCACCCCCAACAGCACGCGCTCCGGATTGCCCAGGCTCTCCCTGACCTCCTTCGCACGGGCCTGCATCTGCGGGTCGGCCGCCATGGACTCCAGCGTCTTGGTATCCACGCCGATACCAAAGGTCTCCACACGCACGGACCGGCCCCGCATGGTCACCTCGTGGTCGTTCACCTCTGCTTCGGTCACCAGCCCGGCCAGGCGACGAAAGTTGGCCGCACCGCCCTCGGTCTGAAACCCAACCACGTCGGCGCCCAGCAGGCCCTCGGTGATCGTGTGCCTCCAGGGGAGCTGCAGAAACAACTCGACGGGTGGAAACGGGATGTGCAGAAAGAACCCGATGCGAAGATCGGGCCGGAGCTCCCGCAGCATGCCCGGAACGAGCTGCAGGTGGTAGTCGTGCACCCACACCGCTGCCCCCGGTGCCGCCCACATTGCGGCCGCCTTGGCGAAACGACGGTTGACGGTGCGGTAGGCATCCCACCAGGTGCGGTGGTACTCCGAACGCACGATGGAGTCGTGGTACAACGGCCACAACGTGCGGTTGGCAAAGCCCTCGTAGAAGAGCTCCACCTCGCCCCGCGACAACGGCACCGGCACCAGGGAGATGCCGTCAACCTCGATCGAGCCGTCCTCGTCGGTGCCCGTGGTGCCGGACCATCCCAACCATTGGGCGTCGGTGCGCCCGGCCAGCAACGGGGCCAACGCGGTGACCAATCCACCCGGACTGGTTTCCCAACCGGTGCCGTCGACGCCGGTCACCCGCCGGACCGGCAATCGGTTGGCCAACACCAGAAAACTTGCAGTGCCCGCTCTGGGTCCGTCGCCTGTCTCGCCGCTCTCTGGTGTGATCTCGGGTGACGCCATGGCCCCAAGTTAGAAGCTGACGGGCGCAGTTGGGTTGTGGGACCTCGTGGCAGGCACCATCACGTCGATCTCCACCGCACCAGATCCGCTTCCATTCAGGTCGGAAACCTCAGCGTGTTTCGTGTCCTCCGGCGGGCCCGAGGTTGGCGAGTTGGGCCGCAATGCGTGACAACTGGAAGGTCCCGGTGCCACAGCACCCCCCGATCAGCCGCGCACCAAGATCGAGCCACGCCTCCAGGGGCCGGTGACCGGCCGATGAACTCCCGTCTGAAACAGCACCAACAAATACACCGGCGACGTGATCCCACGTGCCGCTCAGGTTTGGTTTGGCCACCAATGGCAGATCGGTGGACATGGCCAGGCGGTCGAGCGCCGGAGCCACATCCTGGGGCGCACAGCAGTTGACCCCCAACGCCACAGGCCGTGCCGGGTCGGTTGGGTCGAGCCGCAGCATCGGCGCCAAGGCCTCATCGATGGGCGCGCCGGTGGGCACCCGCCCATCACGCCCCACCGTCATGGTCACGATCACCTCCGGCACCGGCAGACGGGCAACATCCAGTTCGGCCAACACCGGCGCCAGCCCCGCAACCAGCGCCGCCACCTCGTCCGGATCAGGCACGGTCTCGAACCACCACACGTCGACCGAGGTCGGCGGGCTCGCCTGAGCGGCGGCGAGTACGTCCAAACGCTCCCGATGGAACGCGGTCAGCGCCGCCACCGTGAGCCCGTACTCACCCTGATACTCCGAACCGTCGGCCAGCGCCGCACCGAACGGTCCGATGGAGGCAGCGACCCAGGCTCGACCGGCGCACCACGCCGAGACAGACGCCGTCGAGGCGGCCGGGACAGATGCCGTCGCAGTGGCCGAGATAGGCGCCGGCGAGGCTGCCGATGACGTTTCAGCATTGGCCGCCCAACCATCCCGGGCCTCGCGCACCAGCCGGTTCGCCTCAACGAGCAACCGATCGGCGGTCGCTGCGGACCGTCCTGACAGCAGCGCGGTGCGACCGCTCACCTGATACCCGGAGGCCAGTACCACCTGCGCCCCGGCGTCCAACATGGCCCGATGGGCCCGTCGCACCTGGTCGGGCCGGGAGGCCAGCACCTCACCGGTCCACAACGGCCCGGACGCCGGGGTCCCGAGTTGGTCCAAGACGGTGGACAGCCCACCGTCGGCAACGATCGGGCCGCGGTCCAGCGCCGCTGCAAGGGTCGGGTTCGGGTTCGGGTATGCCACGGAATCAACCCTCACGTCGGCCTGTGCCACCTGTCTCGGCCTCCGGTGCATGCGTCCTGGCACGCCCGAGCGCGTAGGCCGCAACGGCAGCGGCTGCACCGACGTTGAGCGAGTCGACCCCGCCAGACACCGGGATACGAACCCGACGATGGGCCGCCGCCAGCGACGCAGCGCTCAACCCGGGGCCCTCCGAGCCCACCAGCAACGCCACGGGGGCATCCGGGCCCACCTGCAGGTGCGCGATATCGACGGCGTCACGCTCCGGCGTCAACGCCCACACCTCAAAGCCGGCCGCGGTCAGCGGATCGAGACCACCCGGCAGCTGCTCCACCCGCGCGTGGGGCACGGCGAACACCTCGCCCATCGACACCCGGGAGGACCGGCGATACAGCGGATCAGCGCTGCTCGGATCCAACAGCAGCGCCTCGGCCCCCATCGCAACCGCGCTGCGGGCGATCAGACCCAGGTTGACCGGGTTGGCGACACCCTCGGTCACCACAACACTCCGGCGACCGACCACCACGTTGGCGGGATCGGCGGGCGCCGGGCGGGCAAACAGGCCCAGGCACCCGCTGTGCGTCGCCGAGCCGGTAATGGCCAGCACCAGGCCCGGACCCGCACCGATCACCTGCGCTCCGGCGGCTCGGGCCGCTGCCACGCCGTCGGGCAGGGGCCGGCGTCGACCCTGCTCGATCAGCAGGCTCAACAACCGGTGGCCCGCTGCAAGCGCCCGCGCCACCACGACGTCGCCCTCGACCAGAAACCGACCATGTGGCCAATCGGCGCCGCCGCGCTCGCGCAGGGGTCGATCACGCAGGCCAACGAACGGCGCCACCACGGCACTCTGCGCATCGTTCACGACCAGGTCCACCACCGGCCACGCCGACGTATCAACCTCCACATTGGCTCGTGGTTCATCACCGCGTCGCGTCACACCGACACGCTAGGGCTGCGATGGGTCGGTCGGCACTCCCTCCCGACCACCGAAGCAACCCCGCCAGCCTGTACCGTCGGACCACGTGTGGAGATTCCTGCCCTCGACCCCCGATCCGGAGGAGCTGAAGGAACTCGGACGCGCCACCCGCGAGGTACTTCTGGTGTCGGCGCTGGTCGGCGCCCTGGCAGGTCTGGCCGCAGTCGTCTTCGACTGGAGCGTTTTCACGCTGCTGGAACTCTTTCGAGATTTCCCGCTGTGGACCGCGGCGATCATCCCCCCAGCCGGGATGCTCGCAGCTCACGTGATCATGCGAACGATCGGAGGCGGAGCGTCGCCTTCGACGTCGGACGAGTACTTCAAGCGCTTTCACCAGGAAGGCGGTGTCCTGGGCGGCAAACCCTTTCGTGGGCGCGTCATTGCCAGCATCGTTGCCCTGGGCACTGGCAACATGCTGGGATTGGAGGGTCCGGCGATCTATCTGGGGGCGTCGGCCGGCTCCACCGTGCAACGCCGTCTGCCCAGGCTCTTCGGACGGATCGATCATCGCCTGTTGCTGGTGGCGGGGGCGGCCGGCGGCGTTGCCGCAGTGTTCCGCGCGCCGGCCACAGGCGCCATCTTCGCCATCGAATCCCCGTACCAGGGTGACCTTGCCCACAGTTCCCTGCTGCCGGCTCTGATCGGTGCGTCGACGGGCTACGTGACCTTCTCGATCATCCTCGGAAACGAACCGCTGTTTCCCGTCACCGGTCCGGCCGATGTGATGGTGCCGCAGTTGGCCATCGCGCTGCTGGTGGGCGCCTTGGCCGGGCTGGTCGCCCGATGGGGTGCTTCCGCAATCGCGCTTGCCAAGCGATTGTCGACCCGGGGACCCGACTGGCGGCGCCTGCTGCTGGCCGGCGTGGTCATCTCGGGCACCAGCGTCGCGGTGCGTATGGCCGCCGACACGTCCGGCGTGCTCGGCCCCGGCTACGGCCTGGTGAATTGGGCGCTGGAGGACAACCGTGCGATTTGGGCCTTGGTGGTGATCCTGGTGGCCAGAAACCTGGGAACGGCGGCGGCGGTCGCAGGGGGGATCCCAGGTGGCCTGTTCGTACCACTCGTCGTGGCAGGCGCGCTGCTGGGCCGCCTGACGGGCGAGTTGATCGGGTCAAACAACAGCACCTTGTTTCCGGTGATCGGCATCGCCGCCGTGCTCGGCGCCGGATACCGGGTGCCGCTGGCTTCGGTGATGTTCGTGGCCGAGACCACCGGACGACCCGGCTTTGTGGTTCCAGGCCTGCTCGCCGCGGTGGCGGCCGAGTTGATGATGGGTAACCACAGCTTTACCGCCTACCAGAAGAAGGCGCAGTTGATCGCCGGGCAGCGTGGCGGCCTTGGTGCCCAGCGGGCGATCGAACCATTGAGCAGCGACGGTTCGGACGTGCCACCGCCCGGAGGTGCCCCTCCAGCCCGGCGACCGCGACGCACCGGAGACACACCGATTTCCGAGGTACCGGCACGTCCGGCCGCCGGCGAAACGTCGCGCCCCAAGCTGGTGGACCAGCGCAACGACACCTCCGAGATCCAACAACTGGCCACCGGCGGGGTCCGCCAGTCCACCGGCGAGGTGCGTCACCTCACCGGTGAGATGAAGACCATCACCGGGCAGGGTCAGGTGGAGGGTCCAGCTCCGGTCGAGGCCACCGAACTGCCCGCCGTTGAATCACCGCTTCCGCCCGCCGCGCCACCGCCGACGCTGCCCGGCGAGGTTGCACGCCGGGGCACCCATCCATGGATCGCACACGACGAGGGCGCAGCCACCTCCGACGACGAGCCCAACGATCCGTTCCCCGAAGACTTCGACCACACCTGACATCCGAAGCAGCCGCCGGGGCCCCGCATCGCAGGGGACCGCCGCTTGCGATCAACTCGTCCAGCCATGGCCCTGGCTCACCAGGATCAGCCGCCGAGCAACTCGCGGATGCGCTCCTTGGGACGACCGATGATGGCGGTGTCGCCAACGACCACCACGGGTCGTTGCATGATCATCTTGTTGGCCAGAATCGTCTCGACGATCTGATCGACGGTCGACACGTCGGCGTCGGTCAACTCCAGCTTCTTGAAGAGCGCGTCGCGCCGCACCAAAGCGGTCGGCTCGTCCTCCAGCTTGCCGAGAATGTCGCGAAGGGTCGCCTCATCAGGCGGCTCCTTTCGGTAGTTCACCGCGACGTAGTCCACTCCAAGTTCCTCAGCAATGCTCACGGCATTGTTGGAGGAGCCTCAATTGGGGTTGTGATAGATGGTGACGTTGGCCATGAGGCCAGGTTACGCGACGCCCCGGCACCCGCCGAACCCCGTCACCGGTGCCCGGCGAAGAGGGTCAGCCACCAGACCCATCCGTGGCGGAGCCCTTCCCGGCGTCCGCATCATCGCCTGACTTCTCCGGCCGTTCGGGCCGCTGGGCTTTGAGCTCCTCGGCCTTGGAGCGGACGGCGTCGGCCTCCTTCTGATCGATCGTCCCGGCGTCAACCGCGGCGCTCAGCGTCTCATCCAGCGCCTTGGTGCGTGCGGCCTCACGCGCCTCCCTGGCCTTGGTGCGCTCGGCCTCCGTCGGCCGGTCGCCGGCCGCAGGTCGGTCAGCTTCGGCTGGACGCTCCGGGCGATGCTCGACGAACAGCTTTCGCAACGCCGTCGCCTGATCATCGGTGAGCGTGCCGTCGTCCACCAGTGCCTTCAAGAAGCCACCCCTACCATCGCGGCCGCCCGGACCTCGATCGGCACCCGGACCCCGACCGTGTGGGCCACCGCGATCGCCCTCGCACCGACCCGGACCCCCCGCATCGGGGTCCCCATCGGCATCACCGGGATGGTCTGCGGTTGCTTCGGCATCGCTCTTTTCGTCCGACCCTGTCTTGGCGCTGGTGGTTGGCGACGAGGCCGCCGACGGTTCGGTACCACCGGTCAGTGCGCCCGCCACCGGACCGCCCAACACGGCGCCCAACGCCAACAAGCTCGCTCCTCCCACCATGCCGACGGCCATCCGCCCCTTGGTAAATCCGCGCCGACCCGTCTCGGGACCCGCACCGGATGCGGGCTCATCAAGGTCGTGGTCGTGGCTGTCTGAACCGGGTTGCATGGATGCTCCTCCTGGACTGTTGGGCGCTGCGGACGATCGATCTCGACCTGGACCCCTGGCAACTTCCAGTGTGGCCGTCCAAGATGAGAACGAGATGAGAAGCACATGGGAATCCCATGGGACACAGCGATGCAGCCCCATGATCGCCCGTCGATCGGTGAGACTGGGCCGATGCCCGACCAACCGACCCACAACTCGACCGTCTCGGTGCTGGTGGTCGAGGACGACCGGGCCGCGCGCGAAGCCCTCGACCGTGCCCTTCGGCTGGAGGGATACGACGTGTCGACCGTCGCCGACGGCCGAGCCGCGCTCGAGGCCCAGACGCACCGCAGGGCCGACGTGGTGGTGCTCGACCTGATGTTGCCGCACCTGGACGGCGTCGGTGTAGCCACCGCACTCCGTCAACGCGGCGACGCCACGCCGATCCTGATGTTGACCGCCCGGGACGGCGTGGGCGACCGGGTTCGGGGGCTGGACGCAGGCGCGGATGACTACCTGCCCAAGCCCTACGCCCTCGACGAGCTGCTCGCCCGACTACGGGCGCTGCTTCGTCGCCGATCAGCCGACGAGCCCGAAAGCAGCCAGGACGAACTGGAGGTGGCGGACCTCCGGCTGAACGAATCCGCCCGGCGGGCGTGGCGGGGCGACCGCGAGCTTGAGTTGTCACGCACCGAGTTCGACCTGCTGGCCATGCTGGCCCGCAACACCGAGATCGTGCTGGGACACGGCGCCCTCTACGAACAGGTGTGGGGCTACGACTACGGCGACTCCAACAACCTGGCCGTCTACGTGCGTTACCTTCGCCGCAAGACCGAGGCCCACGGCGAATCCCGGCTGATCCACACCGTGCGCGGCGTGGGTTACGTGCTGTCGCCACAGGCCCGATGAACCCACGATGAGCCTGCGCCTGAAGTTGGCCTTGCTCTCGGCAGCGCTGGTGGCGTTGGCCGTGAGCGTGGTGACCTTCACCTCGTCGACGTTGATCGGCAACCGCCTGGACCAGGAGGTGGATCGTTCGTTGGTCGACGCGGCCACCAGGGCGGAGACGCTCGTCCCCGGTCGCGGTCGACCGTCACGACCCCGACCGGCTCCGCCGCAGGGGCTTCAGCTGGGTCCCGTGGGTGTGGCGCTGCTGTCGGATCGGGGCGAGGTTTCGTCGTCGTTCGGTTTCGAGGTCAACTCGATCACCGACGGCGACCGCGCACTCGCACGGCTGGAGGGCGCTGGGGACCCCCGCCGTCCGGGCCGAGCCACCACCGGGGTGTTCAGCACCCGGAGCGTTGAATCCGGCGAAGTTCGAGCGCTCACCGTGCCGCTCCCCGGCACGGGAGCCATCGTGGCGGAGCGATCGCTCGACGAGGTGCGATCGGTCACCGGTGACCTCCGACGTCGGTCGGCGCTGGTCGGCGCACTGGTGGTGGCGGCCGCCGCTGCGCTGGGGTGGTGGCTGACCCGCCGGGCGACCGGCTCGCTCGATCGGCTGAGGCTGGCCACCAGGGAACTCGCCGCCACCGGCCAGCTGTCGGAGCCGCTTCCCGCCGCCGGGTCGGACGAGGTCGGTCAGCTCGCCGGCAGCTTTTCGACGATGGTGACCGAGCTCGAGGCCAGCCGTGCCCAGCAGCGGGCGCTGGTGGAGGACGCCGGGCACGAGCTACGAACTCCCCTGACCAGCCTTCGGCTCAACCTGGAGGTGCTGGCCAGGTACCCCGAGTTGCCCGAGGCCGAGCGCGCTCCGCTGCTGGCCGACCTTGACGCCGAGGTCACCGAGCTGTCGAAGCTGACCAACGAAATCGTCGAGCTGGCAACCGACCGTCACGACGCCACCATCCCGGCGGAGCTCGACCTGGCCCGACTGGCCGAACGGGTGGCGCGGCGCGCACGACGTCGCACCGGGCGCGAGGTGCTGGTCGAAGCCGACGCGGTCACCGCGTGGGGATCCCCGGCCCAGGTGGAACGGGCCATGGCCAACCTGGTGGACAACGCCTTGAAGTTCAGCAACGCCGGGTCGGCTTCTCCAACGCTGACGGTTCGATCGGCGCCAGTCGACGGGGGCGGCCCGGACGAATCGGCTCACGGCACGGTGTTGATCGAGGTCACCGACCACGGACCCGGCATACCGCCCGAGGACCTGCCCTTTGTCTTCGAACGATTCCACCGTTCGAAAGCCGCTCGGGCGGCACCCGGATCAGGCCTGGGCCTGGCCATCGTGGCGTCGGTGGCCGCCGGCCTGGGTGGCACCACCTGGGCCCGCAACAACCCCAACAGCGGATCAACCGGCGGATCAACCGGCGGATCAACTGTGGGGTTCAGTATTCGGAACCATTGAGCTGTCCCGTCGGCCATCAGACCGTGACAGGCTCGGGTGATGGGTGAGCCCGACGCCAATTCCGATTCCGACGCCCGGGCCGGGAGCGATTCCGGCGCTCGCGTCGACCGTTCGATGATCACCTCGCCGGTCCAGGGCCGGGTGCTGGAGGTGCGGGTCGGACCCGGCGACCGGGTGGCAAAGGGCATGGTGCTTGCGGTCATCGAGTCGATGAAGATGCACCACGACCTGGTGGCTCCGGCCGCCGCCATGGTGATGTCGGTGTCGATCGATGTGGGCGCCCAGATCTCCGCCGGCACCAACGTGATGGAGCTTCGGTTCGTCGCTTCGATCGACGAACCGGAGGTGACGCCGACGCACGTGGACCTCGCCCTCATCCGGGACGACCTCGATCGGGTGTTGTCTCGGCACCGCGCCGGGTTGGATGCGGGGAGGCCCGACGCGGTGAGGAAGGTTCACAGCAGGGGTCGGCGAACCGCCAGGGAAAACGTCGAGGACCTCATCGACGACGGGTCGTTCATCGAGTACGGCCCGCTGGTGATTGCCGCCCAGCGTCGACGCCGCAGCGAGGACGACCTGATCGCCCACACCCCGGCGGACGGCCTGATCGGCGGCATCGCAACGATCGGCGTCGACCGGGTTGGGCCGGAGCGGGCACGCGTGGTGGTGATGTCGTACGACTACACGGTGCTCGCCGGCACGCAGGGCCACCAGAACCACCGGAAAAAGGACCGGCTCTTCGAGCTGGCCGAGCGCCAACGGCTGCCGGTGGTGCTGTTCGCCGAGGGTGGCGGGGGACGGCCCGGCGATACCGACACCACCGTGGTGTCGGGTCTCGACACGATGGCGTTTTATCTGTTCGGACGCCTGTCCGGCACCGTTCCGCTGGTAGGCATCGCCTCGGGCCGATGCTTCGCCGGAAACGCCGCACTGCTCGGCTGCTGCGACGTGATCATCGCCACCGAGGACGCCAACATCGGCATGGGCGGACCCGCCATGATCTCCGGCGGCGGCCTGGGCGAGTTCGCTCCCGAGGACATCGGTCCCATCGACACCCAGCATGCCAATGGGGTGGTGGACATTCGGGTGGGCGACGACGCCGAGGCGGTGGATGTCGCCAGGCGCTACCTGACGTACTTCCAGGACGCCGACGCAACCGCCCGCGGCTCAGCCGGTACAACAACCGACAGTGCAACAACCGACAGTGCAACAACCGACAGTGCAACAACCGACGGGGCCGCCAACTCGGCGGCCGACCAGCGGGACCTCCGCCACCTGATCCCGGAGAACCGCCTTCAGGTCTACAACGTCCGCGCCGTGGTGGAAACCCTGGTGGACACCGACAGCCACCTGGAACTCAGAGCTGGTTTCGCTCCCGGCATGATCACCTCGCTGGCCCGTATCGACGGCCGCCCAGTGGCGATCCTGGCCAACGATCCGGCACACCTCGGCGGCGCCATCGACACCGAGGGGGCCGACAAGGCGGCGCGATTCCTCCAGATGTGCGACGCCCACGGCCTGCCGGTGCTGTTTTTGTGCGATACCCCCGGGTTCATGGTTGGTCCCGCCTCGGAGGCCGCCGCCGCGGTCCGCCACATGAGCCGCCTGTTCGTGACCGGCGCCAACCTGTCGGTGCCGTGCGCCACCGTCATCCTGCGAAAGGCCTATGGCCTTGGCGCGCAGGCCATGGCGGCCGGCAGCTTCAAAGCACCGGAGTTCGTCGTGGCCTGGCCAACCGGCGAGCTGGGCGGCATGGGCCTGGAAGGTGCGGTGCGTCTGGGGTTCAGGGCCGAACTCGATGCCGAGCGCGATGCCGAAGCCAGACAGCGTCTGTTCGATTCGATGGTGGAGCTGGCCTACACAAACGGGAGGGCGGCCAACGTGGCGGCACAGTTTGAGATCGACGATGTGATCGACCCGGCGGACACCCGGCGCTGGATCATCACAGCGCTGCTCGGTACTTCGACCGGCCGAACAGCCGCCTCTCGTCGACGACCCAACATCGACACCTGGTAGCTCCGCCGAGCAGATGTGATGGCCGCTACACACGCCTGAGATGTGACCTCCCGGCGCCGACCGAGGTCAGAACCCCGATGACCACGTCTCAACCACACACCCGGGGCCCCGGCAGCAACGGCGACATCGACCGGCCCTCGGTCACCATCGATGGCCCAGCCCTCGACCAGACTGATTCCCACCCGAACGCCGACACATGCGAGGAAGCAGTGCCCGAGGAAGACCAGCCGATGGAGGCTCAGCCGACCAACACCGTGCCGACCAACACCGTGCCGACCAACACCGTGCCGACCAACACCGTGCCCGGCGAGAAACCGGACGACATCCCAGACCGCCGACCAGGCCGATTTCGAGAGCGGCTGGAAGAAGCCTGGGGCGAGGCCCGGGAGCGACGACAACCGGAGGAGGAACCGGGCGGAGGCGAACACGGCGACGACCCCGAGGCATGGGCCCGCGCGCTCCTGCAGGCGGAGGACCCGAAGGAGTACTTCGACACCGTTTCGGGTCTGGCCAGAGTGGATCAGAGTTCGGTGTTGAGCCCCCTGGAATTCGATCCGGACGTGCCGTTCCACCATCCGCAGGCGACGTATGTCGATCCGGAGCCGCAGGGCATCGAGACGGTGAAGCTTTACGCCCGCACCGCATCACCAATTTTCGACACGCAGATCGCCGCCCCGTTTGCCAACCCGATGCGCGCCGACATGATCGCCGACATCTACCAGCGCCTGATGCTGGACGGGCGCAACCTGGCGCTGATCACCAACCACGGCGACATCGTGGACATTGCCGTGGTACTTGCCGGATTGACCACGGCAATGTGCGACGGACGCACCTACGGCGTCCTCGAGGAGGAACTGGCACAGGAGGACCTTGCAGAGCATTTCAACATCATGGTGAGCCGCATGGTCACCACCCGGCAGGCATTCGGCATCCCCGCACTCAGCGTGGTGGCCAACATGGCACGCACCTTTCTCTCGCTGCCGCAAACCCACTCTCGACGGCGCGCACGGATCGACCCCGAACTGGTGCGGGCCTCCAACATGCTGATGCGAGCCGACCTCAGCCGTTACCTGGCACAGGGCGGACAGTTGCTGGCCATGGCCGCCAGCGGTTCACAGGATCTGTCCTTGGCTGCCAACTTCGCCGCACGCGTGCGCAACGCCTGGCAGGGCTTCCGAGGCGAGGACCACGAAGGTCCCAGCATGCACCTCCAGCCGCTCTACCCCGGCACGATGAAGATCATGTTGGAATGTCAGGACGTACTGCCCCTGGCGGTGTGCATGGACCCCAAGAACCCCACCACCCAGTTGGGTTCGATCACCCGGGTGCGCACCGAGGACGACTGCCACCGCGTGATGGATTGGATCGCCGCAGCCCATCAGCGGGGCACCGGCATCACCACCGTGTACCACGACGCCGAGGACGACCTCCTCACCAACATTCGGGCTGCAATCTCGCGCTAGAACCGCAAGCGCTTTTACAGCAAACGGGCAACGACCAGTGCCACGTCGTCGCGGTGCCCCAACCCGTGCGAGGTTTCGGCCAACAGCCGGTCGGCCTGTTGCTCCGGGGGCAGATGAGACAGTCGCCCAAACCGTGCCGACAGTGCCAGCAGGTCGGTGTCCACATCGCCGTCGCGGGTTTCGGCGAGACCGTCGGTGTAGGCGAGCAGCACTGAGCCCGGGGAATAGGACACGGTCTCCGGCCTGCTGAGGGACGATCCGACGCCCAGCGGCGGGCGTAGGCCGGCTGCGAGCACGTCAACCGATCCATCCGGGGAGGCCAACAAGGGTGTCGGATGGCCGGCCAGCGTCGAGGTCAGGGTGCGTTGGGCCGTGTTGACCACCACCACCGCCACGGTTGCCATCGTCGACTGAGACCGGGGTGCCAGCACCTTGTCGCAACCTGCGAACAGCTCCGAGATGAGCATGCCGGTCTGGGCCAGGGTCGCGATCACGGTGCGCACCTGCGACATGCGGGCGGCCGCCGCGGCATTGTGACCGACCACGTCCCCCACGATCACCGCCACACGGTGCCCATCGAGCGGGACGACGTCGTACCAGTCGCCACCGAACCCCAGCGAGTCGAGGGCCGGCACGTATCGCACGGCAAGGTCCACCCCTGCCACCGGGGGCGGCGGACTGAGCAGTGCCGTCTGGAGCGACGCCACCAGTGCCCGTCGGTCGTCGGCCAGACGTGCACGAGCAATGCTCTGGGCACACACCTCGGCCATCACCTCCAACTGCGAGAGGGGCATCACGCCCGGTGACATCTCATCGCTCCAACACGCGATCAACACCCCCAGGATGCTGCCTTCCGATGTGCGCAACGGCACCGTGGCCGTGGCCTCGGCGCCCAACGAATCGGCGAGCATCACCCCATCGGGGTATTCGTCGACCCGTTGCGCGCGACTCCCGACCGCAACCGTTTTTCCCGACCTCAGCGCCAACGCAAATGGGGCTGAGCCCGCCTGCGTTGGGTCGAGCCGCTCGCCGCCCCGGCCAGCGTCGTGTCCGACCAAAACGATCAGACCCGACTCGGCCTCCAGATGGCCAACCACCAACCGGTCGGCCCCCACCACGGCAGCACCGTTGGAATCGATGGCCTCGGCCACCTCGTCAACCGACTTGGCGCCGCTCAGCCGCCGGGTGAGGTGAGCCAACACGTCGAGCCAGCCACGCGACCGTACGTGTTCGGCCACGTCGATCAGTGCCGCTCTGGCCTGACTGGCATCTTCGTGAGCGCGCCGGGCAGCCAGGAGTTCCGTGGTCAGGGCGGACAACTCGTCGAGCAGGCGGGCATCATCGTCGTTCCAACGGCGAACGTCGGTGTCCACCACGCACACCGTGCCCAGCACCTCGCCCTCTGGAGAACGCAACGGCACTCCGGCCCAGGCCGCCACCCCCATCGATTCGATGGACGGGTTGTGCATCGTGCGTTCGTCCAGACGGACGTCGTCCACCAACAACGCTTCGCCCAGCCCGATGACGTATTGGCAGAACGATTCCGACACGGAGCTCTGCCGCCCGGCCGGATCGGCGACGTCCACACCAGCGCAGGCCTTCCAAAACGAACGCTGCTCGTCGACGAAGGTCACAAACCCGAAGGGAGCCTCGAGAAGTCGGGATGCCATCAGGGCGATTCGATCGAACGCCGCCTCGGTTTGAGAGTCGAGCATGCCGGTCGCACGAACCGCAGCGGTGCGGCCCGGGTCGGCCACCCGTTCGGCCATCCGCGCAACGAACTCCTCCAACGGCTCGGAGCCGACACCTCTCACCCGCCTCAGCGTAGGTGAAACCGCTCAGGCGACCGGCAACCACGGTCGGCGGTCAACGTGCCCGAGTGGCCGCCGTCCATACCGCCCGCCAGCCCAGCATGCCAACTCCCAACACCACGCAGGTCACCACCACAAAGCTTGCAGCGGTGCCGTCTCCAAAGACCAGGTTGCGAAGCACCAGACCACCGACCGCCGTCGTGACCCACAATGCGATGCCTGCGGGCCACAGCCGTTGCACCGAGAGGGTTCGGCCGGTCGTTGCAACCGTGCGGCGTGTCGCCAGGAGCATCACAACCCACGCCGCGCACAGCGCGATCAGAAACGGTGCCGCCACACCGAGGACGGAGGCCGGAGTAAGGCCTTCGTCGTGATTGTTTCGTCCCATCAGCACAAAGGCCACCACGACGGCGGCGTCGGCCGCGATCGACGTTGCCGTCGATCCGAGGGATCGCGAGGTCGGCGCCGGTGACGCGGTGACGTCGGGCTGAGACGCACCGGATGCGGTCGAGCTGTCGAGGGCCATGACAAGCAGGCTAGAGGTGCGAACCTTGAGCGGTCCGGCGGGGCACGGCCCTTCACGCTCCGCCAGCCGGGCGACGGCCATTTCAGCAATGACGCCCGCTTCGGCGGACTTCCTCCGGCGGTAGGTTGCAACCACCATCCGACGAGGTCAGGAGACGGCCGCCATCGACACCGCACACCACCTTGATCAGCCCTCGGGCACCCGGTTGCCCGGCCTGCCTCGCCCTTCGCTGACGAGTTGACGGGACAGCTCCTGTGAGTGCGACGCACCGGCCTCCGACATCAAACGCCACGCCTCACTTCGTCGAGGTTGTCGCGGCGACCGTCGAACGGTTCGGCCATCGGCCCCTCCTTTCGGCCCACGGATCCGGCGCGGCGCTGACCTACGCCGACGTCTGGGGCTGGGCCGGAGCGAGCGCCCAACGGCTCGCCGGGGTGGGCGCCACCCCGGGCGAACGGGTGGTGGTTCGGGCGCCGAAGTCGGTCGAGATGCTCATCGCCTACCTTGCGGCGCTCCGCCTCGGCGCCGTCTGGACCCCTGTGGCACCAACGGCCACGACCACCGAGCTGAATCAGGTGATCGACGATGCCGAGCCGCGGGTGGTGATCGACGGCAACCGCGCACTCTGCGACATGGTGGGAGCGGCACCCGCTGGGGCACCAGAGCCCCAACCAGGCGATTGGCCCAACCCCACGCCAGGCCCAGACCAAATCGCCGCCATGCTCTACACCTCGGGCACCACCGGTCGCCCCAAGGGCGTGCCGATCACCGGCGCGGCGCTGAGCGCCAACGCCCATGCACTGGTGGACGCGTGGCGGTTCACCGAACACGATGTGCTGGTGCACGCTCTGCCCATCCATCATGCCCACGGCCTGTTCGTGGCCGTGGGCTGCGTGCTGGCGTCTGGCTCGTCGATGCGGTGGATCGACCGATTTGATGCCACCGAGGTGATCGACGGGCTTCGGAAGGCCACGATGTTCATGGGGGTACCCACCCACTTCGTGCGCCTCTTGGAGGACTCCGGCTTTGACCGCGCAACATGCGCATCCGTCAGATTGCTCATCTCCGGGTCGGCCCCACTTCCGGCGGTCACGTTTCAACACATCGCCGACCGCACCGGCCTTGAGGTCGTGGAGCGCTACGGCATGACCGAAACCCTGATGCTCGCCTCCAACCCAATCGACGGCATCCGCAAGCCCGGGTCGGTGGGACTGCCCCTGCCCGGGGTGGAGGTGCGTCTGGGGTCGTTTGACGATGCCGACCGGCCGGGGCGGGCGACGGAGGTCGGCATGGTGGAGGTGCGCGGGCCAAGCGTGTTTGAGCACTACTGGGGTCGCCCACCCGACCCGGCGGATCGAGCGTCGGCGGCCGATGACGACCATGCGGAAGGGCCGGCCCAACAGCCCTGGTTTCGCACCGGCGACCTGGGTCGCTTCGATGCTGACGGCTACCTCCACCTGGTTGGACGCTCCAAGGACCTGATCATCTCGGGAGGGCTCAACGTGTACCCCGCCGAGGTGGAAGCCGTCTTGGAAGGCCAACCCGGGGTGGCCGAGGTGGCGGTCATCGGCCTGCCAGACGACCACTGGGGCCAGCAGGTCACCGCCATCGTCGTGCCCGACACCGGCCCCGCCCCGTCCGACGAGTTCTGCGAACAGTTGGTGGCATCGGCCCGGGAACGGTTATCGGCCTACAAGCTCCCCCGGCAGGTTCACCTGACCGATGCCCTGCCGCGCAACACGATGGGCAAGGTGGACAAGGCAGCACTGCGGCGCAGCTTCGGCTGACCTGTCCGCCGCAGGCCCTTCGGTCCCACCCGGTCACAGGACTTGCCCACCGCAGCCCCGCCGACCTACACCCATGGCCGTGCGCAAACTCTCGATCCTCCTCCCCCACAGCCGCGGAACCACCGATGGGGGCACCGGACGGCCCTGGGCCCCAGGAGTTTCGGCCCTCGCCGACCTTGATGCCCGCCGGGCGCAGGTGGTGGCAGCCGCCGGCCTTGGCGACGCACCGACCCGCCGTGTGGTGGATCGATTCTCCGGCGTGTTGTTTCGAGAGCTGGACTATCCGACGCTGGACGAGACCGCCCGGCGGCGAGCCCGTGGCTCGGTGCTGGTCTTCAACGGCCTGTCCGGCGTCTCGGCGCTGGGCGACCCGATGCCCGATCACCGCCTCGGCCCCGGCGACGCCCTCGCTCCGATGGGCCGGCTGTCCACCTGGTGGCGGCCCCACCTCACCGCAGCGCTCGCCGACCACCTTCGTGGCGCCGTGATCTGGGATCTGCTGCCCGGTGAGCATTCGGCCGCATGGACCCCTGCGGAGGTGCCCAGCCATCGACGGATCACCGTGCGGTTCCTCGACGCCTCCGGACGCACCGTGTCGCACTGGAACAAGCTGCTCAAGGGCGCGCTGGTGCGCCACATCGTCAAGAATCGTTTGCTCGAACCCGCCGGTCTGATCGATTTCGAACATCCTGCCGGGTATCACCTGGACGAAACGGTCTCCATCCTGGACGGCGACCAGCCGCAGGTGATTCTGCGAGCGGGGTAGGCCAACCCGGCCAGGTCGGCGTGGCACACTTCCCAACGGGGAGGTGCCGATGAGAGCAGCACTGTTGGAGACAGCCGGCGAACCGGTGACGATGACCGACGATCTGGAGGTGGCGGGTCCCGGACCCGGCCAGGTGACCGTCGACGTCGAGTGGTGCGGATTGTGTCATAGCGACCTGTCGCTGCTGACCGGAGTGCATCCGGCACCGCTGCCGATCGTGCTGGGTCACGAAGCTGCAGGGCGGGTTGCCGAGCTGGGCTCCGGCGTCACCCGCCTGGCCGTCGGCGATGCGGTGGTACTCACGCCCATCCCCCCGTGCGGCACCTGCTACTGGTGCGTGCGCGATCAGGCGAGCCATTGCGTCAACTCGATTTCGTTGCTGACCAACGCCTTCCCCGACGGCTCTACGGCCCTCTCGCTCCATGGGGAGGTTGTCTACCGGGGCTTGGGCGTCGGGGGTTTCGCCCAACGGGTGTTGGCCGACCAAAACGCGGTGATCGTGGTGCCCGACGACGTTCCGCTGGACGTCGCCGCCGTCATCGGATGCGCCGTCCAAACCGGGCTGGGCGCCGTGTTCAACACCGCTCGGGTGCGCCCGGGCGACACGGTGGCGGTGCTGGGACTGGGTGGCGTCGGCATGTCGGTGGTGGCGGGCGCCCGCATCGCCGGGGCATCGCGCATCGTCGTCTCCGACCCGCAGCCTCACCGACTGGATCTGGCTTCCGATGTTGGCGCAACCGACCTGGTCGACCCTCGAAGCGCCGACGTGATCTCGACCGTGCAGCGGGTCACCAACAACATCGGAGTCGATTGTGCCTTTGAGGCCGTCGGGTCGGCGGCGGTGGTGGAGACCGCTCTGGCCGCCACGCGCAACGGCGGCACCACCGTGCTGGTGGGGGCAGGACCGATCGACGAGTCGATCCAGTTGTCGCCGACGTTCTTCGCCGTCTCCGGCAAACGGCTGATGGGCTGCCTACTCGGCGGGGTGAACTCACTTCGCGACGTCCCCATGATCATCGAACTGCATCGATCCGGCCGGCTCGACCTGGAGGCCCTCATCACCGCCAGGCGGCCGTTACAGGAACTGGGAGAAGCGGTTGCCGACATGGAGGCGGGAGTCGGCCTCCGCACGCTCCTTGCCATCTGAACCACATCCACCGATGTCGGTCGTGCGTCGGTGCAGCAGGCCTCATTCGTCACGCACGGCGGTCCGTCCCAGCCACAACCCGACGGCAGCGGCGGCGACCCCCAGCATCACGCTGAGCAGCCCATAGCCCAACGCAGTGGCCAGGTGAGTCTGGCCCAGCCGGGTGTCGAGCTCGACGGCGAAGGTGGAGTAGGTGGTGAAGCTGCCCAGTACGCCCACCCCTAGAAACGGCCGGAGATATTGATGGTCGGGGAACCGTGCGATTGCAACCGCGGTGAGCACACCCAGCAACAGGCTGCCGCCCACGTTGGCGATCAGCGTCGCCCAGGGGACACCCAGGCCGTCGGTCGCCACCGCCTGGGCCAGGCCGTATCTTCCCAATGCCCCCAAGGCCCCGCCCAGGCTCACCGCCACCATCACCTCGAGGCCGGGCCACACCTCCCGGCGCAGTACCTGATCCGGGCGCTCCAGCAGGTCCGGGTCGATCGCCGCGTCGACGACGGGCAGGCCGGGTGAAACTGCGGGCTCGTTCGGGGTCATCACCGACGAGCGTAGAACCGGGCATCGTCCTACGCTCGTAGGATGGTCTGGTTGGCGGTTGGGATTGGCGGAGCACTCGGCGCCCCCCTTCGCTTCGTCACCGACCGCTGGGTGCAGGAGCGACGCTTTGGCGACGACGAACTGACCGCCTGGCCGTTGGGCACGCTGGCGGTCAACGTGATCGGTGGGTTGATGCTCGGGGTGATCGTGGGAGCAAGCCGCTACGGCACATTGGGAGCGGTCCCGGTCGCCGTCATGGGCACCGGGTTTTGCGGCGCGCTCACCACCTTCTCCACCGCGTCGGTCGAGACGATTCGGCTGGCCGAAGCCGATCGCTGGCCGGCGGCGCTGGCCGTGGCGGCATCCAACCTGCTGCTCACCATGACGGCCGCAGCATTGGGGCTGGGGCTGACCGCCGCCATCTGGTGACGATCCCCGTCTGGGCTCCAACCAGGGTCATCGACCACGGAGCCGCCGCCCACCTCGGATTCACACCTCGCCGATCTCGTGGCGCCATCGGTCGATCTGCCGCCTGTCCCGCTTGGTCGGACGCCCTGCGCCAGGATCGCGTTGAGCCCACGCGGCCGCCGTCCCGGCGGGCTCCGGCCGATCCTCGGCCAGCACCCGGTAGCTTGCCTCGGCCAGCGGGGCGCCCACGCGTTTGGAGCGCAGTTCGACCACCTCCACCTCCACCTCCAGACGCCAGGCGCCCCTGCGCACCTCCACCCGGTCGCCAACCGACACCTTGGTGGACGCCTTCACGGCAGCGCCGTCCAGGCGTACCCGCCCCGCCTTGACCGCGTCGGTTGCCGCGGTGCGGGTCTTGGCCATCCGCACCGCCCAGACCCACGCGTCCAACCGGACGGTTGCCCCGCTCATGAAGCATTCATCGTGCACTCGGCGGTGTCACGTTCGATCCGACCCGCCGGGTGGATCGCCATCGGTCACGATGACGGTCGAGGCGCGCTCAACCCGACCGGCGGGCACGGAGACGTCGCCCGTCACCAGCGAGTGCAGTGCCCGGGCCTTGGTGTGATCCTGTCCAGAGACAACCCACCACACCCGGGCCCTGGCCGCGTTCAGCACCGGATAGGTCAGGGTCAGGCGGCGGTGGCCCTGGTACGGCCCGGTCAGCGCCACAGGTCGATCGACGACGTCCAGCACCGGGTCACCCGGAACCAAGGAGGCGGTGTGTCCATCCGGGCCGAGCCCCAACTGGAGCACATCGAAGCGGGTCTCAGCCCCGGCGAGCTGCACGAGCCGACGACGGGCCTCGTCACGCCAACGCCCGCCCCCGACGGCGTCCGTCACCTCGACGTCCTCCACCGGCAGCAGCGCCACCGACGCCGGTCGAACCGGCAAGGCATCGACGAGACGGGTCAAGAGCACGGCTGCATTGCGATCGGGGTGCGCAGGGGCCACCACCCGCTCGTCCACCTGGCCCACCGACACGCGTTCCCAATCGACGTACAGGTCGGCGGTTGGCGGTTGGGTGGCCAGCGCCACCAACGCGTCGAACACCGGGCCCACCGTCGAACCACCCGAGAACCCCACGGACGCCCGACCTCGCTGGGAGACGGCACGGGACAACATCCTGGCGGTCGTCTCGGCTGCCAGGACGGCAAACCGTTCGGGACCGGCGGCCACCGCCTCCAAATCAGCCATCACCCGACACCAACATCACTCACACCACCGTCGGGCAGCAGGGGGTGATGCCAGCCACCGTCGGGCGTGGCCGCCATGAGACGCGTCAGGTCGTCGGGTCGCAGATCCTCATGCAGTTCAGGCCCCCAACTCCCCACCGCATAGGGCAGGGCGGCCGGGGCGGAGGCAACCACCGGGTCGACCACCCGCCAGGCCTCCTCCACCGACTGGGCCCGTGCGAACAGCGTTTGATCCCCACGCAGCGCATCCCCGATCAGCCGGGCGTAGGCCTCCTGATGCGGGCCATCACGCGTCGAGTCGTACTCGTAGCGCATGTCAACCGCCTGCGACACGATCGACTCGCCGGGGCCCTTCACCGACACCAGCAGCGACACACCCTCCCCCGGCTTCATGCGGAACCGCAGGTGGTTGGAGTGGGGACGTATGGCCTGTGGATCGGCGTAGAACATCTGAGCGGGGTTCTGGAACTCCACCACCACCTCGGTGGCGGTGACCGCCATGGCCTTACCGGCTCGGATGTAGAACGGCACCCCCGCCCAGCGCCACGAATCCACCCAGGCGCGCAGCGCAACATAGGTCTCCACCTGGGAATCCCCCGCCACGCCGTCCTCGCCCCGGTAGCCGTCGTACTGACCCCGCACCACGTCGTTGGGATCAACGGTCCGCATGGCCCGCATCACCTTCATCTTCTCTTCGGCCAACTCCCGGGCGCTGGTGTCGATCGGTGGCTCCATCGCAATCAGGGCCAGAACCTGAAGCAGGTGATTCTGCACTACATCGCGGATGGTGCCCACCTCCTCATAGAACCGTCCCCGGCCCTCGACACCGAAGTCCTCGGCCATCGTGATCTGCACGCTGGCGATGTGGTGGCGGTCCCATGCGGGATGGAACATGGCGTTGGCCATGCGAAACACCAGCAGATCCAACGTGGGCTCCTTGCCCAGAAAATGGTCGATGCGGAAGATCTGCTCGTCGTCGTAGGACGAGTTCAGCGTGGCATTGAGCTCCCGGGCGCTCGCCAGGTCTCGGCCGAACGGCTTCTCGACAACCACCCGTCCCGCCTGGTTGGCCCCGATGTCGTCCAGGCCTTTCACGACGGTTTCAAAGAGGCTGGGGGGGATGGCCAGGTAGGCCAACGGGGCGGTTGCACCGTCCAACGCTGCGGAGACCCGGCCGAACGTGTCGGCATCGCCGTAGTTCCCCGACACATAGCTCAGCCGGTCGACGATGCAACCCACCGCGTCGTGGTCGAGCGCGCCGTCCACCTCCTCCTCCAGTGAGGACCGCACCCGATCGCACAACTGCTCCAGCGTCCAGTCGCTGCTGGCCACCCCGACGATCGGCACGTTGAGTCGGCCCGCCAACGCCAGGTCGTACAACGCCGGAAACAACTTCTTGCGGGCCAGGTCGCCCGTGGGGCCAAACAGGATGATGGCGTCGGAATGCTCGGCTGTGCCACACGCCGTGAGCCCGGCGGCCGCCGGACCCCGCCCGCCTGGGGCTTCGGTCAGGTTCACGCCCCTACCCCCGTGCCGTCATCGGTCTTCTCGTGGTGACCACCGAACTGATATCGCATGGCGGAGAGCACCTTGTTGGCAAAGTCGTCCCGGCCCCGGCTGGCGAAGCGCTCATAAAGCGCCGCCGACAGCACCGGCGTGGGCACACCGGTCTCCACCGCGGACAGCACCGTCCAGCGGCCCTCACCCGAGTCGGACACGCGCCCGGCAAAGCCGTCCAGCGTGGGGGCCTCAACCAGGGACGCGGCGGTCAGGTCCAGCAGCCACGACGGGATCACGCTGCCCCGACGCCACAGTTCGGCGATCTCGGGTACGTCGAGGTCGAACCGATAGGCGTCGGGTTCACGCAGCGGCGTGGTCTCGGCGTCCAGGTCCACCTCCTGGGCGCCGATGTTGGCGTGATGCAACAGGTTGAAACCTTCGGCGTAGGCCGCCATCAGCCCGTACTCGATGCCGTTGTGCACCATCTTCACAAAGTGTCCGGCTCCCGGGGGGCCGCAGTGCAGGTAGCCGCGTTCGGCCTGGCTGGGCTCTCCTGTGCGTCCCGGTGTCCGGTCGACCCCCTCCACCCCGGGGGCCAGGTCGGCCAGGATCGGCTCGATATGGCCCACGGCATCGTCGGTGCCGCCGACCATGAGGCAATAGCCACGCTGTTCACCAAAGACTCCCCCCGACGTGCCGGCATCGACGTACGCAATGCCCTGATCGGCCAGGTCGGCCGCCCGAGCCATATCGTCCCGGTAATAGCTGTTGCCGCCGTCGATCACGATGTCGTCGGCTTCAAGCAGCGAGGTCAGCTCGTCGACGACTCCGGACACCGCTCCCGCAGGCACCATCACCCACACCACCCGCCGGGGCTTCAGCAGCGACACGAACTCGCCGAGGGAGGACGACGGGGTGGCCCCCTCCGCCGCCAACGCCTCCACCGGTTCAGGATCCAGGTTGTACACAACGCACTCGTGACCGGCGCTCATCAGTCGCCGCACCATGGCGGCCCCCATCCGGCCCAGTCCGATCATTCCCAGTTGCATGCCTACCCCTTGGTGGTGTCGGCCCGACGGGCCTCGGCACTGTTCTACCCCCTGTGCGCTACTGGGGCGCGTCGTCGCCACCGGCCTCGGGTGGCGGACGGCCGCCGTACACCACCAGACCCGCCTCGCGAGGTGTCACCCGCTGATCGAAGCTGATCACCCAATAGCTGCCGATGTGCACCTCCTCTGCAATCGGCGTGCCACTGAAATAGGCCCAGCCCTGCAGCCGCTTGGCGTTCTTCAACCCCCCGTCCTCCAGCACGAAGGTGGTTTCGGGCACTGCCAATGCCAACTGCTCGAACTCCACCACCCGAGGTGCACCAAAGGACGAGGCAATGATCTTGCCGCCGGAGAGAAAGTGGATCTGCATGCCGGCGGTGTCGGTGGTGACGACCGTGTGGCCACGCTTCTCCAAGTACCGCACCACCCGCTCGATGCCTGGTGATGCGATGAAGCTGTTGGGCACGTCGTACTTCGCCAACGACTCCATACCTTGCAGGCCCCACACCGTCGTCGACGCAAGCAACGCCACCACCCCCACGGCCCACAACGCGTCGCCACCGCGCCGCCGATGAGGCACCAGCACGGCGATCACCACGGCCAGCGTCGGGACCAACGGGTACAGGTACCGAGGGGCACCCGGGCTGAGTGCCAGGACCAGGTTGAGTGGGGCTGTCAGCCCGCTCACGATCACGATTCCCGGCAGAAACCATCCGACCGCATGACGGGTTCGCCGCCACGCCACCGCCAGCGCGAGGCCCAGCAGCGCTGCACCCAACCACCACGGCAACAGGTTGCGGTCCAGGTCCCATGGAGTGGCGGTTCCGCTCAGCAGGCCGAGGCTGCGGAGCCATGCCGAGGCGCCATCCAACCAATCGAGGCCCTTCAGTCGACCGCCGGTCAGCGATTCCCAGCGGTTGGTGACGTTCCACGCCAGCCACGGGGCGGCCCCGACCACGGTCGAGCCGATCAGGATTGGGAGCCGACGGCGCGCCGGCTTCGACCGTGCGATCACCCATCCGCCCGCGGCCAGCGCTACCGGTGCCAACAGCGGCGTGGTCCACCAGCCGACCCCGGCCACCAGCCCCAGCGCCATGACGTCGACCGGCCCGGCGTCCTCCTGGTCGATACGCAGTGCCAGCAGCATCGTGAGCGCAGCCAACACGATGGCAATTCCGTAGAAGCCACGCTCTTTGGTGGAATTCCACACCATCCCGGCCGGAAAGACCCAGGCGAAGCAGGGCGCCAGGAAGCGGGCCAGGCGGTCTTCGGTGATCCTGCGGGCCACCCTCCAGCACAGCACCACCGCCACCACGTGCAGCACCAACGGCACCAGCTTGAGCATGAACACGTTGGAGCCGCCGATGGCGAAGGCACCGGCCACCAGGGCCACTTCGGGCGTGCCGCCGTAGGGCTGGTTCAAGAAGAACACACCCAGACGGCCGTCCAGAAACTGATTGGCCTGGGTTGCCACGGTGGCCGCATCCAGATCGGGAATGCCCATCGGCCCGTCGATCACCCAGGCCCTCGCCGCCACGCCAAACACAGCGGCCGCCAAACCGACCCAAAACAGGGGATCGCCGGCCCACGTGACGAGGCGCGATCTCAGCGCGGCCATGCGGCCACTTCCACCGCGCCCACCGTCATCGGTGGTCGGCACCATGGCCCGGCCGGCCAACTCCGCCCCGCGTGCGTCGGCACTTCTCTGCTCAGTCGGCACGATGGCCACCTCCGCAACCCGCACAAGGCATGATACTCAGCCCATGACCAGCCCCTCCGACCCGGGCTCGTTGCTGAGTGCCCCTCCCCCAGGTGCGCTCGACGAGTCCTCCGACCTCGACGTCACCCGGACCCAGCTCCACGCCACGCTGGTGGACCGGCCGGATGCGATTGCACACCGCCGCAACATTTTGGTCTTCATCGACGAACATCCCGATGCTGCCCACCGCAGCTGCGCCGAGGCGCACCTCACCGGTTCGGCCGTCATCGTCAGCGCCGACGGCACCCGGGCGCTGATGATGCTGCACGCCAAGGTGGGCCGCTGGCTCCAGATGGGCGGTCACGCCGACGGCAACACCAACCTGGCCTCGGTGGCGCTCCGGGAGGCCAGCGAGGAGTCGGGCATCGACGGCCTGAGAATCCTGCTCCCAGCCATCGACGTCGACGCCCACACGATCAGTCACCCACAGGACGGCTGCCACGATCACCTCGACCTGAGGTTCCTGGTGCTCGCCCCCGAGGGTGCGGTCGAGCGACGCAATGCCGAGAGCCACGAGCTGCGCTGGGTCGCGGCCGATGAGGTGGGCCTGCTCGAGCCCGCAGTCGACGAGGTCACCGCCTGGCTGATTCGACGGGCGCTCACCTCTGCGCCCACCTCCGAAGGTGGCTCCTCAGCCGCCGCCCGCTGACGGGTCGTCGTCGCCGACGATCACGTCCTCGTCAATCGGGTCCTCGCCAGCAAACAGGTGGGCCCAGCACGGCGCGTCGCCGCCCTCGTCGGCGGGGTCGTTTTCAGACGCCGGCTCGCGGAGATCGTCGGCCCTCATCTCGTTCAGGCTACGACCACATCTACGATCAGCCCATGGCTTCCACCCAACCCGACCCCGGTTCGGGCGACATCGGCGCCGCGGCCTCCGCCGTCGCCTCCTCCGCCCAACGCCCAACGATGACCGTGGGCCTGGCGCTGCCCACCATGGCGACGGGCTGGGACCGATCCACGCTGGTCAACTGGTGCGACCTGATCGATGACGGCCCTTTCAGCTCGGTCAGCTGTGGTGAACGCATGACCTTCCACAACCCTGAGATGATCACGACGCTGGGCGCGGCAGCCGGCCGGTGCGACCGCGCCACGATCTTCCTCAACCTGGCGGTGGCCCCGTGGCACGCCACCGCGTTGCTCGCCAAGCAGGTGGCCACCCTGGACGTCCTGACCGACGGGCGGGTGGAGCTCGGGCTTGGCGTTGGTGGGCGCCGGGAGGACTACGACGCCCTGGGCGCGCCCTGGGCCGGACGCCATCAGCGCCTCGACGACCAGGTTGCCGAGCTGCGGCGGTGGTGGGCGGGCGAGACCGTACTGGAAGGCGCTCCCCCGCTGGGCCCACCGGTGTTCCAACCCGGTGGGCCGCGGCTGTTCGCAAGCGCAAGCGGCCCCAAGGCGCTGGCCCGTGCGGCCCGGTGGGCCGACGGCAACAGCTGGTTCGACTTCAACCTCGACGTCGACGCGGTGCTCGACGGCGCGAGGCGCACGGCCGACGCCTGGACGACCGCCGGAACGGCCGTCCGTCCGAAGTTCAAGGTGGCGTGCTTTGCATCGCTCGGCCACGATGCCGCCGCCACGCTCGCCTCGTTCACCGCCGCGTACCTGGCCGTGTTCGGCCGCCGCTTCTCCTCGGCGACCGCAGAGGCCACGCAGTTGCACGACGACAGCGTGCTGAGGGAGCGCATCGAGGCGCTGGCAGCCACCGGCGCCGTCGACGAGGTCATCCTGGTTCCCGCCACCACCGACATCGGATGTGCCACGTCGATGGCCGAGCTGGTCGACGCCGCCAACCTCACCATGCCCGCGAAGGCTGTACCGTCTGACCCATGATGCGGGCGGGACAACGGGCTCAGCGTTGACGAACCACGGCGACCCGGGTTCCGTCGTGCCGCTGGACAAGTCATCCAGGCGACACCGCAATCGACTGGTGGTGGCGTTCGGGCTGTCGGCGGTCTTCCTGGTGGCCGAGGTGGTCGCCGCCATCCTCACCGACTCGCTGGCCCTGTGGGCCGGCGCGGGCCACATGCTCGCCGACGTGGTCGGCATGGGCATGGCCCTCTCAGCGATCGGCCTCGTCGAACGTCAGCGACGACGCCATCGGATCGATCCCTCGGCCACCTCGCGCGTCTTGGGGCCGTACCGCTTGGAGATGGCGGCGGCGTTCATCACGTCGGTGGCCCTCGCCGCCGTGGCCGTCTACGTCGTGGTCGACGGCATCGGACGGCTCTTTGGCGAGTCCGGCGTTCGAGGGTTGGGCATGCTTGTGGTGGCGACCGCCGGGCTGCTGGTCAACCTCGCCACCTTCGTGTTGCTCCGGGAGGGCGACCGGGTGTCGCTCAACCTCTCCGGCGACTCCCTGGAGGTGCTGGCCGACACGCTCGACACGATGGGCGTCATCGTCGCTGCGCTCATGCTCGACGTGCTGGGATGGGCATGGGCCGACTCCGTGGTCGGCGTGGCCCTGGCCCTGTGGCTGGTCCCGCGGGCCCACCGGCTTGGCCGCCACGCCATGCGAATCCTGCTGAGGGACACCCCACCCGATCTCGACGTGGGCGAGTTGGAGCAAACGCTTCGCCGCTTCGAGGGCGTGGTCGACGTGCGCGACCTACGTGTCTGGACGCTCAGCTCCGAGCTGGATGCCGCCTCGGTTCATCTGGTGGTGGTCGACGCCGAGGCCCAGCACTCGATCTCGGAACACGTCCGCGAACTTTTCGAGCACCACTGCGACATCTCCCATGGCACGGTCACGCTCAGCGTCGAAAACCAGTCTGAGGGCGGTCAGCCCCAGTCCGGGCAGTCCGGGTCCGGGCAGCCCCAGTCCGAGCAGTCCCAGTCCGAGGTGCGCTGGTAAGCACCAACGGTCGTGGTGTCAGGTGCTCTGCCGAGGCCGGGGCCCAACACGCTGATTCGCCGTCACCGACCACCCGGTTCGTCAACACCTCGCTATCTCCCGCGCGCACGTAGTACTCCCACGCCAGCCCGTCGGGGCCGTCCACCCAGGTCTCGGTCGTGGCGGCGTAGCAGCACTCGGTGTCGTCAACGGCCTCGAACAGCACCAGCTTGAGCGACGGGTACCCGATGACGAAGTTGGCGTAGCCCGGCCGAACCCGAGCCGGTTCGGCGTCAAACATGCGGCCGTAGAAGCCGATGGCCGCGTCCAGGTCAGTGACGTCGAGTGCGAGTTGCAGACGCATGGGAACTGCCCAGATTCCTAGAGATGTTGATCGGCTCCGGGGGGCGAGGATTGTGCCTGCGACCTCACCGAGCCCTTGGGGCGTTCCCAGCCGACGGTCAGCCATCACCAGCCAGTTGGTGGCGGGCGGCATCCTCGAGCGCGAGCAGCGGGGCCGTCGGGCCTGGTTCCGGCTGCGACCCCAGCGGCTCCTCGCCCTGGCAGACGCACTCTCGGGCCACCGCCCGGGCCCGTAGGATCATCCGATGATCAAGCGATTCCTCCCCGTCATCGCAGCTCTTGCACTGATCGCCTCCGGGTGCGCCGGCGGCGACTCGGCGAACCAGACCGCGAACTCAACCGCCACAACCGCCACAACCGCCACAACCGCCACAACCGCCACAACCGATGGCAGCGTCGACGCGGGCACGTTGAAGCGGTACTCCAAGTACACGCCTCAGCAGTATGCGGGCACCAACAACTGGCTGTGCCATCCAGACGCCGACGACCTGTGCGACGACGACATGGACGCCACCCAGGTCAACGCCGACGGGTCAACCAAGGTGATCCCCTGGACTCCGGCGAAGAACGCGCCGGTCGACTGCTTCTACGTCTATCCCACCATCAGCGCCGACCCGGGCTCCAACAGCGACCTCAACCCTTCGCCCGAGCAGGAGGGCTACGCAGCCCGCAATCAGGTCGCCCGTTTGGGCGAGCAATGCCGGGTCTTTGCGCCCGTCTACCGCCAGGTCACCTTGGCAGGGCTGACCGGCAAGGCGTCGCCCGATGCTTGGGACATCGCATACGACGACATATTGGACGCCTGGAAGAGCTACATGGCGCAGGCCAACGACGGCCGGGGCGTGGTGCTGATCGGCCACTCCCAGGGCGCAGGCATGCTCAAGCGTCTGATTGAGGAGGAGGTCGACCCCAACGACGACGTGCGCTCACACCTGGTGTCGGCCTACCTCGCCGGAGGCTCCGTTGCGGTCCCGAAGGGCAAGCTCGTCGGGGGCGACTTCAAGCACATCGCGCTGTGCTCCAAGGCCGACGAGGCCGGCTGTGTCGTGACGTGGTCCACCTTCCGTTCCACCGCCCCACCACCCGACGATGCCATCTTCGGCCGAACGACCGAGGCGGGCATGCGGGCCGGATGCGTCAGCCCGGCCAAGCTGGCGAGCGGATCAACCAACCTGCACGGCTTCTTTCCCGCCGATCGGAGCGCCACCATCCTGGCCGGCGGTCAGGCCGGACCGCCCGCAACTCCCACTGTGGAGAACTCATGGGTGGATCCCAAGGTGGGCGTGGTCGACACCCCGTTCGTCACGCTGCCCGGCCTCACCAGCGGCGCCTGCGCCTCCAACGACTCCGCCGACTGGCTGGAGATCACCGTCAACGGCGACCCTGCCGACCCGCGGGCCGACAACATCGGTGGCGACCTGTCGCCCCAGTGGGGCCTGCACCTGGTGGACATCAGCCTGGTGATGGGCGATATTCAGACCGCGGTGGACTCCCAGACCTCCGCCTACACGGGCTGAGCCGTGCACCTGATCGTGGTCGAGCACGAGGCAGCGGCCTCGGTCGGGCGTCTGGCCCCCCACCTGGTCGAGCACCGGGTGACCACCGTCCGGCCCGCGAATGGTGACCCGTTCCCCGTCGTCGCAGACCGTGATGATGCCGGCGGCGAAGCCGACAACCAGGTGGACGGCGTGATCGTGCTCGGTGGCTCGATGGGCGCCTACGAGGAGTTCGCCCACCCGTGGCTGATCGATGAGAAGTGTTGGATCGCACAGGTGGTTGGCGCCCAGGTGCCGCTGTTGGGCATCTGCCTCGGCTCGCAACTGTTGGCCGACGCCACCGGTGGGCGGGCATACCGGGCCGAGGGCCGGTTGGAGGCCGGGGTCCTCAACCTGCACCTGACCGACGCCGGACAGGTCGACCCGGTGGTTGCCAAGGCAGGACCCCGGGTGTTCGCCGTGCACGGCGACACCTTCGAACTGCCTCCGGACGCCACCCTGATGGCGCGAACCGACGACTACCAGCAGGCATTTCGCATCGGTTCGGCACTTGGCGTGCAATTTCACCCCGAAACCGACGCCGGCACGGCCATCGACTGGGCACAGTCACTCGTCGGCCCGGTGCTCGACCGGGCCGGGGTCACCCAGTCCGAGTTCGCCACGCAACTTCGCGACGCCGAAGACGAACTCGCGTCCGCCGCACACAACCTCTTCGCCGCCTGGCTCGACGGGGTGGACCGCAGGATCACGACCCCCGGGTAGGTGCAGGCCGCTCGGGCAAGGCACACTTCACAGGCACTGACCGTTGTTCCCATTCCCGAAGGACTCCCCGTGAAGATCGATTTCTGGTTTGACCCCGCCTGCCCCTGGTGCTGGCTCACGTCGCGCTGGGTGGAGACCGTGGTCCCCAAGCGCGACCTGGAGATCACGTGGCGCTCGATCAGCCTGTTCTTCAAGAACAACCCCGACCCCGACCACAGGCTGTACGAGCCCACCCTGTGGAGCCGCAACCTGCTCCGGGTGGTCGAAGCCGTGCGAGAGGCCGGGCACGAGGATCGCGTCGGCGAGCTCTACACCCGCTTCGGCACCCACATCCATCACGAGGAGAGCATCGACTTCCACGTGGCCGACGATCTGGAAGCGCTGGGGCTCGACCCAGCCTTGGCGGCGGCTCTTGACGACGAGACCTACGACGACGCCATCCGAGCGTCAATGGACGCGGCGTTGGACCTCACCGGGGAGGACGTCGGCACACCCCTGATCGCCTTTGACGACACCGACGGCGAGCGGGTTGGACTCTTCGGTCCGGTGATGTCCAACGTGCCCACCGGCGACGCGGCCGTCGAGGCCTGGGACGCCTTCGTCACGTTGGCCCGGACGCCCGGCTTTTGGGAGACCAAGCGCTCCCGCAGCGAGAACCCAAACCTTGACAGCGTGCCCCCCGGCGTCCGCTGCGAACCCCCGACAGCGGGGTCGAACTAACTCAGCGCGGCGGCGACCAAGCCCAGATAATCGATGTGGGCCTCGGTGGAATCCAACCCGAGCCCCATGGTGACGATACCGGCGTGGGTCCCGCCCGAGGCACGCCACTGCTGCACCTTGGCAGCCACGTCTCCTGGGCCCTTGTTCGACAGGATCAGGTACTCGGCACCAAACCCGTCCAGCGGTCGCCCGGCCTCATGGAGCAGGTCCTTCAACCGCTCCCACGACCGCTGCACACCGATGCGTGGCCCACCGAAGATGAACCCGTCACCAAGCGCCACCGCTCGACGCAGCGACGCGTCTCCGAAGCCACCGATCCACACCGGCACCGGCTGAAGCGGGCGGGGCAGGATGCCGGCACGGTCCACCCGGTCGAAACGCCCCGCAAAACTGACGGTGCGCTCGCTCCAGTAGCGACGCAGCAGGCCGATCTGCTCGTCGGCCCGCCTGCCCCGGGTGGAGAAGTCCTCGCCGAGCGCGTCGTACTCCACCGGGTTCCAACCAACGCCCACGCCCATGCGAAATCGATCACCCGAGAGCACCGCCAGGTCGGCGGCCTGCTTGGCCACCAGGGCCGTTTGACGTTGGGGCAGGATCAGGATGCCGGACGCAAACTCCAGCGTCTCGCTGCGACCGGCCAGATAGGCAAACAACACGAACGGATCGTGAAATGGATCATCCTCGTCGTAGGGGCCGGTGAGCTCTGGCTCTCGGTTCGCGTGATCGGCGCCCAGCACGTGGTCATAGGCCACCAGGTGCCGGTAACCCTGGGCCTCAACAGCGTCGGCGAGCGACCGCACCGCTTCGGGGTCGCCGTTCAATTCAATCTGCGGGTAGACGACGCCCACCTGGATGCCGGCGTCAATGCTCACCGCGATGCTCCGCCCGTCGCTCCTCCGGTGGCATCCGCCGAGTACACCGGCAGATCGAGCATGGTCACCAAACCGGGCTCGGCGGCCACCACGGCCGGGACGGCGTTCAGCACGTGCATGGCGGTGGCCAGGCATCCGGCAAAGTTGTGGTCGCCGTTGGGCGAGCTCAACCCCAACTCGAGGGTGACGTTGGGGTCGCCGGTGATCTCGATGCGATAGCCCGAGCCCTGGGGCCAGTCGGGCCGGTCCTCGTCTCGCAGCCGGGTGACGTGCTCCAACACGATGCGCTCGACACCGTCGATCATGCCGACCACCTCGAAGCGCATGCCGGAGATGCCTCCGACGGGCACGGAGCCCGACGCGATCTCGATGGGCTCGTCCGCGTGGATCACCTCGTGGCGCTCGACGATCTCATCGAAGCTCAGGCCGACCGCCTGGGCCACCAGCTCGATCACCGGGCCCCATGCGATCGACGTGGTGCCCTGGGCCAGCAGCAGCGACTCGGCCTCGTCGGCCTTACCGAACCCCATGATCTCAAACATGGTGAACGGGTTGTTCCAGGTGGCGTAGTTGACGATTTCAACCATTCGCACCGTGTCCACCTGCTTGCATAACGCCAGAGCGCCAATGGTGACGCCCACGTTGCCAAACCCCGGGTCGATGCCCGAGGTGTACAGGGTGGCGCCACCCTCGATGGCGGCGGCCCGCAGCCTGTCGGCCACGCCGGGCCCGGCCGACTCGGGGAACAGCAGCGGCACGTACGACGTGTTGACCACGTTCTTGCCCAGGCGCAGCATGCGTTCCAGGTCGTCGATGACCCCGTCGGGGCGAAGATCACTGTTGGCGGTGTAACAGACCACCTCGGCGTCGGAGGCCAGCAGCTCGTCGGCATCGCGGGTGGCGATCACGCCGGTGGGTTCGATGCCCACCAGCCCACCGGCGTCGATGCCCTCTTTGGATTCCGAGTGCACCCACAGCCCTGCCAGCTCCAGCTGTGGATGGGCGACGATGCCCCGAACGGCATGCTCGCCCACCGTGCCGGTTGCCCACTGGATCACCTTGATCGTCATTGGACACGCTCCAAGAGCACCAGCGGAATCACCCGGTCGGTCGAGGCCTGATAGTCGTCGTAGGCCGGCCACACGTCGGTGGCCCGTTTCCACCAGGTGGCCTTCTCCTTCCCACCGCTCTCCCGGGCAACCAACTCGTGCACCTCGGCTCCGTCCTGGATGGTCGCCTCGGCCTCATCGGCCAGGTTGTGGTACCACTCGGGATGGTTCGGCGCCCCACCCATCGAGGCGACGACCGCGTAGCTGCCGTCGTGTTCCACCCGAATCAAGGGCGTCTTGCGCAGGTTGCCCGACTTGTGGCCACGCGTGGTGAGGATCACGCATGGCGCCCCCTCCATCTCGCCGCCCTCCTCACCTCCGCTGGACTCATACTGGGCCACCTGGGTGGCGATCGGTTCCCAGGGGCTGGGCACGTACATTCCGATGAGCGGCATCTCCCTACGGTACCCGTAACATTGCTCCATGGAGACCGCGCCACCCACCGACTCCGGCGGAGCGACCGCCGGGCCGGTCCACTCAATGGTGCCTCCGGCTTCGGCCCTACCCGACGTCCTTCCCACCGACCGGCTGGCAGCGTCGGGCAAAGCCAAGCCTCCGCTGCGCGACGACCTCCGCCGAGTCGCTTCCTACCGCAACATCGGCACCGTCATGGGCCTGTGGGCCGTCATCGTCGGCGCCTGGGTAGCGGCGTTCTGGTGGGACGCTCCCGTGGGTTTCGCAGCGCTCTTCGTGTTCATGGGCCCGATGTTCGCCCGGTTGGCGATCCTGGCCCACGAGGCCGCTCATCGGCTGTTGTTTCGCAACCGCCAAGCCAATGACGTCGTCGGCAACTGGCTGCTGGCCTGCCCCGGGTTCGTGCCGTTCTCCCTGTATCGCCGCAGCCACTTCGCTCACCACCGGGACGAGTTCGGTCCCGACGAGCCCGACATCGCGCTGTACGCCGGCTACCCGATCAGCCGGGCGTCATTGCGGCGCAAGCTGACCCGCGATGCGCTGGGCAGTTCGGGCTGGAAGAACCTGAAGCCCCTCCTACGGTCGATGCGCAGCGCAGAGGGCCGCCGCATCGGCGGCTCGATCCTGGGTGTTCAGGCTGCGATCTGGGTGGTCACCGCGCTTGCCACCGGCGCATGGTGGGCGTACCCGGTGTTGTGGCTGGGGCCATGGATGACGCTGTGGCGGGTGCTGAATCGGCTCCGGGCCATCGCCGAGCACGGCGGCATGGAGCGGTCGAAGGACCGACGTCGCACCACCCACCACATCCACCAGAGTCGAACTGCCGACTGCTGGATCACGCCCTACAACACCGGCTGGCACCTGGCCCATCACACCGACATGGGCGTGCCGTGGCGCAACCTGCCCCGCTACCACGCCGAGCTTGAGGCAGCCGGGTGGATCACCCCCGAGATCACCTACCCCAGCTACCGGGCGTTCTGGAAGGCGGCCTCGACCGGGTAGCCCCCACAGAGCCGACCCACGGAACCGGACCCGCAGGTCTTCTGGGTAGCGTTGGGCCATGCCCGCCACGCAACCCCCCTCCCAGCCGTCCGCCCAGGCCCAGATCACCTTTCCTGGATCGTCCCGGTCGTGCGCCCCCCTCGGCGTCGGCACCTGGGCGTGGGGCGACATGAGCACCTGGGGCATGGGCGGCTACGACACCAACCTGACCGAGCAGACGATCTCCGAAGCATTCGATGCGTCAATGGAGGCGGGCGTCACCTTGTTTGACACCGCCGAGGTGTACGGCGGCGGGGAGAGCGAGCGCATCATCGGCCGCCTGCTGGCCAACGACCAGGCCCGGCGCGAACGGGCAATCCTGGCCACCAAGTTCATGCCGTCCCCCTGGAAACTCAACGTGCGCACCGCCCTGCGCACTGCGCTGGAGGGTTCACTCGAGCGCCTCGGCGTCGACCGGGTGGACCTGTACCAACTGCACGGGCCGGTCAGCCTCCGCTCGCACTCGGCGCTGGCCGACGCGCTGGCCGAAGTGGTGGAGGCCAAGCTGTGCGACGCCGTCGGCGTCTCCAACTACTCGGTGGGGGAGATGGGCTCGATGCACGCCCAGTTGGCCGCCCGCGGTGTGCCGCTGGCCTCCAACCAGATCGAATTTTCGCTGCTGCGGCGCCGCCCGGAAACCACCGGGCTGATCGAAGCCTGCCGACGCCTTGGCGTCGTGCCGCTGGCCTACTCCCCCATTGGGCAGGGTCGCCTCACCGGCAAATACTCAGCGTCCAACCCGCCACCGAAGTCGCGCACGTTCTCCGCCCACCCGATGGAACAGGTCGACCGGATCACCGCCGAACTGGCCCGCATCGGCGAACCCCACGATCGCTCCCCGGCCCAGGTGTCGCTCGCCTGGCTGATCGCCAAGGGCGCCGTGCCCATCCCCGGCGCCAAGAACGCTGAGCAGGCCACCCAGAACGCAGGCGCGCTCGGATGGAGCCTGACGCCCGAAGAGATCGACGTGCTCGACAACCTGGCGCTGCCAGGCCAGCGCACGATCAAACAGCGCATCTGGCAGCACGGCTAACCGGGCCACACAAGGCTGGGATGACGGAATACCGCGTGAGCAGTCCCTCCGTTTCGCCGATTTTGAGCTCAGCTCACCGACTGGAACTTGTAGCCGACGCCACGCACGGTGACGATGCGCTCCGGGGTCGACGGGTTGGGTTCCACCCGGCTGCGTAGACGTTTGATGTGCACATCGAGGGTCTTGGTGTCACCCACGTAGTCCCCGCCCCACACCCGATCGATCAGGGTCGCCCTCGACAGCACCCGGCCCGGGTTCTCAAGCAGCACGGTCAGCAGGTCGAACTCCTTCAGCGGCAGGTTCACCGGCTCTCCCCGCACGGTCACCTCATGACGGTCGAGGTCGACGGTGACGTCCCCGCCGACCAGACGGTCGGCCAGAGGATCATGCATCGCGCCGTCCGTGTCACGCTCGCCATCGACCGGGGTCGGCGAACGTCGACGCATCACCGCACCGATGCGGGCCACCAACTCCCGAAGACGGTAGGGCTTGGTCACGTAGTCGTCGGCACCCACCTCCAACCCGACCACCGTGTCGATCTCCGAACTCTTGGCCGTCACCATGATGATCGGCACGTTCGAGGACGCCCGGATCTCCCTGCACACGTCCAGACCCGACACGTTGGGCAACATCACGTCGAGCAGAACCAGGTCGGGGTTGACCTCGGAAAAACGCGTCAGGGCCTCAGCACCGGTTCGGGCAACCACCACCTCAAAGCCCTCACGTCCCAACCCAACGGTCAGCGCGTCGACGTAGGACTCCTCGTCCTCCACAACCAGGATCACCGCCTGGCTCGCGCGCTCCGCTCTGCTCATGGGCGCTCCGCTCGGACCGCCGGCAACCTCACGGTAAAGGTGGTGCCAACACCCTCGGTGGAGGTCACCTCCACCGAACCGCCGTGGTTCTGGGTGACGTGGCGCACGATGGCCAGGCCCAGCCCGGTGCCTCCGGTGTCCCGTCCGCGCGAGCGGTCCACCCGGTAGAAACGCTCGAAGATCCGCTCGAGGTCGACGCCCGGAATGCCGATGCCCGAGTCGGACACCTCGACGACGATGTCGCCGGGGTGGCTTCGGTAAACGTCGACCGCCACATCCCCACCGTCGGCCGAGTACTTCACCGCGTTGTCCACCAGGTTGAACAGCGCCGAGCCCAACTGGCGATGGTCGCCCCGCACCAACAGCCCCGACCGCTCGGCCGGACCGCAAACCGAAAGCTCGCGTTCCTCTGCCACCGAGGCGATGCGGGCGAGCACCTCGTCGATCACCTCATCGAGTGCGACGACAACCGAGCCGTCGGGTAGCCCGAACTCAATTTGCGTGAGCTCCAGCAGGTCGTCGACCGAACTACCCAGTCGTGTCACCTCGGCCTCGATTCGAGCGGCGAAGCGGCGGGCGGTGGCCGGGTCGGGCTCGTCGGCCATCATCTCGGCCAGCAAAGCGACCGCCCCGACCGGCGTCTTCAACTCGTGGGAGATGTTGGCCACAAAATCGCGCCGCACCGCCTCGGTGCGGGCCACGTCGGAGTCGTCCTGCACCACGGCCATCGCGCCGCCACCATCAAGGGGAACCGCCGTGATGAGGTAGCGCTCAAGTGGTGGTCCGATCAGTTCCTCGGTGCGTCTCACCCGGCGCCCCTCCGTTGCCTCCGCCAAGGCCCCCCGCACCGCCCGCCCAACAAACGCGGACTCGATACGCGGCGCCAGCAGGTGTTCACCAGCGGCGTTGCTCACGCGAACAATGCCCGAGGCATCAACGATGATCGCCGCCACCGGCAGCGCATCGATCACCCGTTGAAGACCCAACCGTTCGTCTGTGGTCCCCGGCTGCGACTCGTTCGTCGGCAGCAATGCTCGCTGCTGCGACGCCGCAAGCAGCGATCTGGTGCGCAGCAACGCACCCACCAGGTATGCACACACCACCGCCAGGATGGCCAACGCCACCCAGCAGCCCGGGTTCACGGCCCGTCGACCGCGCCCGCAGATCGCTGAGCGGCTCGTGCAGCGCCCTTCTGCTCGGGCATCCAACCGGTCACCATGTAACGGACCCGTTCACCGATATTGACCGCATGGTCACCGATACGTTCGTAATAGCGGCCGATCAGCGCCAACTGCACGCCCTCCTGCAAGGTCAGGCATTCCTCGTCATGGGCGGCGAAAATCTCGGCGATGTAGTCGCGATGCAAAGAATCGAGCCGGTCGTCGAGGTCGTCCAGCGCCGCCGCCATCGGCGCGTCGGCCTCGGCGTAGGCCTGGATGGCCAGCCTGTAGAGCCGTGTGGCCTCCTCGCCCATCGAGGCGATCAAGCCGCGCAACCGAGGGGTGATCGTGATGCCGTACAGACGCCGGGTGGCCTTGGCGATGTTGACGGCCAGATCGCCCGACCGCTCGATCTCCGACACCATGCGGATGGCCGCCACGATGGCCCGCATGTCGCCGGCCATCGGCTGTTGCAGCGCCAGTACCCGGTAGCAGGCCTCCTCCAACTCCAACATCAGGCTGTCGAGGATGTCGTCGTCGTCGATGATGGCCTGCGCCTCGGCCAGGTCGATGGCCAGCAGAGTTTCGGTGGCCCGGGGGATCGTCTCGGTCACCACCGCAGCCATGCCCACCAACCGGGTGGTGATGTCGTCCAGGTCATCGTGAAACGACTTGCGAATATCGTGCGGTTCCACCACACCCGCAAGTATCCCACCTGCGCCCGGCTCATCCATCCGGCCACTCATCCGAACCTACCCGTGATGTAGTTCTCGGTGCGTTCGTCGGACGGATTGGAGAAGATCTTCTCCGTATCGCCGAACTCCACCTGGATGCCGGTGCGGCGATCGCCCACGTCGGTCGGTTCTGTGGAGAAGAACGCGGTCTTGTCGCTGACGCGCGCGGCCTGGGCCATGTTGTGGGTGACGATGACGATCGTGTACTCGCTCTGAAGCTCACGCATGAGTTCCTCGATGCGTGCGGTGGCGATGGGGTCGAGAGCGGAGCACGGCTCGTCCATCAACACCACCTCCGGTCCCGATGCGATGGCCCGAGCGATACAGAGGCGCTGTTGCTGGCCTCCCGACAGCCCGAGGGCCGAATCGCCCAAGCGGTCCTTCACCTCATCCCACAGCGCGGCCTTGGTCAGGCTGGTCTCCACGATCTCGTCGAGGTCGGCCTTCCTGGCGCCGCCCACCTTGGGCCCGTATGCCACGTTGGCGTAGATCGACTTGGGAAACGGGTTGGGTTTCTGAAACACCATGCCCACCCGACGGCGAACCTCCACCGGGTTGACCGCCGGGTCGTACAGGTCGACACCGCGGAAATTGACGGCGCCGGTGACCCGTGCCCCTTCGATCAGGTCGTTCATGCGGTTGAAGCAGCGCAGCACGGTGCTCTTCCCGCAGCCCGACGGTCCGATGAACGCAGTGATCTCACCGCTTCTGATGGTCATCGACACGTCGCTGACCGCCCGGAACACGCCGTAGTACACCGACAACTCCGACACCTCGAAGACCGGGGAGGTGAGCAGATCCGGCAGGTGGTCGAGCTCCCCAGGACGTGCGGCGGCGTCGGCGGCGTCGACGGCGTCGGCTACGGCACGGTCGGGAACTGAGGTGTCGGTTGCGGGCCCGACAGGGTTCGGGGAGACCCCCGGATTGGGGCCTTTGGTGGGGCGCGGAGTTGTGAAGATCATTGACGCTTCCTCTCGAAATGATTGCGGGCCAGAATCGACCCTGCGTTGGCAATGAGCAGCACCACCATGAGCACCACGATCACCGTGGCGGTCACAGCGGGCCAACCCTGCGATTCGGGTCGTTTCAGGGTGCCGTAGATCAACATCGGAAGGGCCGTGAAGTTGCCGGTGAGCTGATCCGGGACGTTGTCGTAGGTGGGCAACAGCCCGGTGATGGCACCCACCATCAGCAGCGGTGCAGCCTCGCCGATCGCCCGCGAGAACGAGAGGACGGTACCGGTCAGAATGCCGGGCGCCGCGTAGGGCAGGACGTGGCTGCGGATCACTTCGGAGTGGGTTGCACCCACACCAAAGCCGGCCTCGCGGAGGCTCTTGGGCACCGCCCGGATGGCCTCCGCCGAGGTGATGATGACGATGGGCATCACCAGGATGGCCATCGTCAGCCCGGCGCTGATCAGCGTGGGTCCGCCCGTGAACTGCCACCACGCGGCGTCGGACGAACCGGCGCCGCCCAGCAGTTCCTTGAACACAGCCAGTCCGAGGATGCCGTAGACCACCGACGGCACGCCGGCGAGGTTGCGGATGATCAGGTTGACCATCCGGGTAAAGCGGGTGTCCCGGGCGTACTCCTCCAGGTAGATCCCCGCTGCCACGCCAACGGGGAAGGTCAGGAGTGCGACGAAAATGAGGATCCAGACCGAGCCGATGATGCCCTGCGACACCCCATAGGTGGCCGGTTCGCTGGACAGGGTTCCGCCGAGGAACCCCAAGAAGCCCCGGTTGGACACGTACGGCTTGGATTCGATGGCCACGTCGGCGAACAGCCAGATCAGCAGGCCCATGATGATGAGCAGGCATCCGGTCACCAGGCCCTTGAACACCAGCCCGGCGGTGTCGACCTTGCCTCGGGTGATGGCCTGGCGCACGGCATCCACCGTGGCCTCGCGTTGGCGGCGGCGTGAGAACGCGATCGTCATGACGTCTGCCCCTAGTAGCTCTGGCGAAACCGGCGCACGAGCCGGTCGCCGACGAAGTTGAGGCCCAACGTGACCAGGAACAACACCAGACCAACGACGTAGAGCGAGTTGACCGGGTTGAGGGTCACCCCGGTTCCCACCGCCACCGAGTCCGACCCGGCCGCCAGGTTTGCCATGGCCGACGTCATGGTGATGCCGCCCGATGCGGACGCCGGGCCCAGCGCCCTGGCAGACCCGTTGGCGCCCCCGGCCACCAACGTGACCAACATGGTTTCGCCCAGCGCCCGGCTGGCGCCGACGATGAGCGCCGCAGTGACCCCCGAAACGGCGGCCGGCAGCACCACCCGCACGGTGGTGCCCGCCTTCCGAGCGCCCAAGCCCACGCTGGCCTCCCTCAGCGAGTTGGGCACCGCGGAAAGTGCGTCCTCGGTGACCGAGGCGATGATCGGGATGGTGAGGATGCCCACACCCACCCCTGCGGCGAACAGTGTGTACTTGCTGTCAAGCACACCTTCGAGCGCGGTCGGGTAGATCACCTGGAGGATGAAGTAGGCCACAACCACCGACGGCAGGCCGGCCAGGATCTCCACCGAGGGCTTCAGCCACCGACGCACCCGCGCCGAGCAGTACTCCGCGAGGTAGACGGCGGCGCCGACCCCGATCGGTGTGGCCACCATCAGCGCAATCCCGGTCACCCAGAGCGAACCCAACAGCAGCGTGACCAGGTCAAAGCGGTTGCTGCGCGGAAACCAGCCCAACGAACTCGCCAGCGACGACCAGTTCACGTGGGCCAGGAAGCCAACCGAGCGCACGACCAGCACGGCCAGGATCGCCAGGCTGATCACGATGCTGAGCGAGGCCGCCGAGCCGACGACCGCCTTCACCGCCGCTTCAACCCGGTTGCGGCGCCTGGACCCCGCCAGGTCGTCGAGAGAGAACTGGACGCTCACGGCGTGTCGGTCGCGGTCTTGGCAACCCTATCCTTGGCAACCCCATCCTTGGCCGGCGCATCCTTGGCAATCCCGGCTTTGGCGTCCTGCCACACAGCTCGGGTCGCTTGCAGATCCGCTGGTGCCAGGGGCACATAACCCACCTCGGAGACAGCGCTCATACCCTGGTCAGACAGGTAGAAGTCGACGAAGTCGGCCAGGTCGGGGGCGTCGGCCAGCTTCTCGTTGTTGATGTAGATGAACAGCGGCCTGGCCAGCGGGTACGTGCCGTCGGCGACGGTCGCAGCCGACGGGGCGACGCATCCCTCACCACCGTCGACCTTCAATTCCCGCACGCCGGACGACGCTTCGGCAAAGGCGAAGCCCACCCAACCGAATCCGGAGTCGACCGACTGGAGCCCGGAGATGATCTCGTTGTCATTGGGCAGTCCGCCGTAGTCGGGACGGATCTGCTCGTTCTCCGGTACACCTTTGGCCTCGGCGATGTCCTTGATGGCCAGTTCGTAGAAGGAGTCGTAGGTACCCGACTCGGTTCCGGGGGCAAAGATGTCCAGCGGAATGTTGGGAAGCTTCGAGGTGGCGCCCTTGGCCTTGGCGTCGGACCACGTCTTCACGCCCTCGGCTTGTGGCCCCACCAGCCCGTAGAGGTCCTCGAAGGTGAGGCATGCGACCGAGTCGTTCTTCTCGCTGGTCAGCACCGCGATGGCATCGTTGGCGATCCGCAGTTCGGTGAAGGTGATCCCGGCCTTGGCGCAGGCAGCCTGCTCCTCGTCTTTGATCGCCCGTGAGGCGTCCGAAATGTCCGTCTCACCGGCGCAGAACTTCTTAAAGCCGTCGCCCGTCCCCGGGCCTTCCACCGACGGAAGCACCCCACCGCTCTTGGCGAACATCTCACCGACTCGCACTGAAATTGGTTCCACCGTGGACGACCCCGAGATGGTGATCTCACCTCCGGCGACGCCCGCACCCGTTCCGCTGTTGCTTGGGCTGCAGGCACTCACCACCAGGCCGCCGGTGAGCGCCAAGGCCCCAAGTCGGAGGGTTGTCGGACCGATTCCTTGCTTCAATTCGTCACCTCTGTAGTCGTTCCGCCGGATGTTGGGCGGGGATCCTCTGGACGAGACGAACGGTACGGAGGCGAGTTAACAGTTGGGTTCCCCCCAGGTAAACACGAGCTGAACACAGGATAAATCTTGGGAGAGCCCGACATCGCACCGGCGCGAATCGCGACCTACCCGCCCGCGAAAGGCACGCATCGGTCTGACACACACCACCCGTCCGCCAGATGCCACCAGCAGTTGGCAGAACGAGAATCCTTCCCCGCTTCCAACGGTGGTGTTTGCCGCATTATGCCGAATGCGGCATAAGCCACACAGCGGAGCACTGTTGGCCGCCCGTCGTTAATCTGCCCCCCTCCTGAGGGCGTCGGTGCCTGGTCGATGACGGCCCCACCGTGGGGGCCTGGGTCCCGTCCACCCTGGCCAGTTTCCATCGGTGGTGTTGCACTCGTGTGCGGAGCCTCAAGGGACGCTCCGACATGCTCCGCTGCGCTCCCCGTGTCTGCGCTCTACGCCCTTGACCCACCGCCCCCGAGCGCACCCTGTCGACACATGGTCGAGGCGCCGTTCCGGACGCCTCCACCGTCCCGAAACCTCAGTACGACAGGAGCCACCCAGCATGGGCCGGTCACTTGCAGACCTCGCAGCGCTCGCGACCGATCCGAACCTGGACCCGTTCGAGCGCATGTGTCACGCCGCAACGCTCACGAATCGGGCGCACGCCACGACAGCCGC
>ERZ1026792.54-NODE-54-length-133792-cov-7.080926_pt1 | contig 133792 bp, 120 predicted proteins | sample MGYA00520884_ERZ1026792 | MGnify/ENA primary metagenome ERZ1026792 (study PRJEB33270, sample SAMEA104284473) | anaerobic digester metagenome | biome: Anaerobic digester microbiome; feature: mesophilic sludge digester; material: Anaerobic digester biomass | place...
GCACCCCCGTCCAGGTTCTTCCTGAACAAAGAATGCCATATCCGTTTACAAGACTTCACCTCAAGATTGTATCCATGTGCGGGAATCTGGATGTAAATTTAGATCCATCATATGGGTGTTGGTGACAATTATCGGCGATAGCCATTTCGAATTGGAATTCGCAGCCTTCCTTGAAAACTGTCCCGATGTCGTTTCCTTTGCAAAGAACTACCTGGCAGTGCATTTCAAGCTGGATTACGTCAATGCTGACGGCGACATTTCCAACTATTACCCCGATTTCTTAGTGAAACTGTCCGATAAGCAGGTCGTGATTGTCGAAACCAAGGGACAGCAAGACCTGGACGTCTCCCCCAAAATGATGCGTTTAAAACTCTGGTGCGAAGATATCAACAGGGTCCAATCTGATATTGAATATGGCTTCGTATTTGTTGACGAAGAAAGTTTCAGGACTTACGAACCAAAAACATTTAAGCAGCTAATAGATGGGTTCAGGGAGTATCGGAAGAACGATTAGGAAATACCTCCCCCGATAAGATTTTTGTTGGCAAACCAATGATATCCCAAGGTTGCAGGAGGCACCTCTAATTAATAAAAAAAGATATTTCGGACAAGTCTGAGCACTACCCTTCAAACTTCACACTTCACACTTCACACTTTTTTTAAAGCCCCCTCATCTGTATGCCATAGGCCTTTTCGCAGTACTCCCGCACCACGCGGTGGGTGTTGAAGTAGCTGGCGTTCAGGGCGATGGCCCCACGCATGACCTTGCCCCATTCATCGGGAGTGTCGTAAAAGGCGGGGATGATCACCTTCTCCAGCTTTTCCAGGAGGTCGTCGAGGTCGACGGCGTCGTCGTACCGGTCGTCGATGCCCTCCTTCGGTTCGGGGCCGATGCTCCACCCCGTGACGCCCTCGACGCATCCCTCGATCCACCACCCGTCCAGGACGGAAAAGTTGGGGATGCCGTTGAGGGCGCACTTCATCCCGCTCGTCCCGGAGGCCTCCCGGGGCCTGATGGGGTTGTTGAGCCACAGGTCGACGCCCTGCACGAGAAGGGCGGCCTTGTCCATATCGTAGTCCTCGATGAAGACGACGGGGATGTCGGTGCCCACCATGTTCTGGGCCTCGCAGAGCAGTTTCTTCAGCACCTCCCGGGCCGGGCCGTCCTGGGGGTGAGCCTTGCCGGAGAAGATGAACTGCACCCTCCCGCCGGCGGCCTTGACCAGCCGGCCGGTGTCGCGGAGGACGAGGTCGGCCCTCTTGTAATGGGCCACCCTCCGGGCGAACCCGATGGTGAGCCTGCCGGGATCGAGGTCTTTACCGGTCGTCGCCTTCACGTAGTCCAGCAGTCTCTTCTTGGCCGCCCCATGGGCAAGGCGGATCTCCTCGACGGGGATCTGCGCGGCCTTGACCAGCCGCTCGGGGGCGTTGTCCCACCCCGGGATGTATTTCGTGAAGAGCCCGGCCATTTCGGGGCTCACCCACGTGAGCGAGTGGATGCCGTTGGTGATGCAGTCCACGTCCTCCCTCCCGTACATGGCCCTGCTGACCTCGGCGTGTTTTTCCGAGACGCCGTTTATGTAATGGCTGTAACGCAGGGCTATCTCCGTCATGGAGACGTCCTCGGTGGGCATCATCCTCCGTAACCGGCCCGCCATGGAGCGGTGCATCACCCGGTTCACCAGGTCCCAGCTGAAGCGGTCGTGGCCCGCCGAAACCGGCGTGTGGGTCGTGAAGATGCCCCTCTCCCGGACCCTGTCGTAGTTTTCGTACCCCATCTCCCGGATGAGTTCCAGCAGCAGGAAGGCGGCGTGGCCTTCGTTGAGATGGTAGTCGTCGATGTTGGAGTAACCCAGGTCGCGGAGCATCCTCAGTCCGCCTGAGCCGAGGATGATCTCCTGGCACAGTCGGTAGCGCTCGTCCCCCCCGTAGAGGTACCATGTGAGTTGACGGTCCTCCGGGGTGTTGCCGTCGAGATCGGTGTCCAGGAAGTAGACCGGGACGGTGAACCCCGTCCTCCCCTGTATTTCCAGGCACCAGGCGCGGACCCTCACGATCCGCTCCTCGATGATCACCGTGACCTCGTTGGGCAGGAGGGTCAGTTCCTTCCCGGGGTCCCACTCGACGGGCAGGGCCTCCTGGAGGCAGTCGTCGAAGGTCTGCCGGAAGTAGCCCTTGCGGTAGAGCAGCGTGACGCCCGCCATGGGCACCCCCAGGTCGGCGGCGCTTTTAAGGATATCCCCGGCCAGGACACCCAGCCCGCCCGAGTAGGTGGGTATGCCCGCCTTCAGCCCGACCTCCATGGAAAAGTACGCCACCGTCCGGAACGACGGATCCTGCTCCATCATGAAGCGCAGTGAAACCCCGATGTTGTTGCCGTAGTTCATCTTCGGCATCCTTCGAATACCCCCTGCTCTCTCACTTCTAGGTGCGTTCATTATCTCACCCCGGGCGAGTTTTGCCTCCCCGGTGATATGCGGCCGTGTCGGGCCGACATCGCCGCCAATTCGCCTGCCGGGGCGTTCAGCAATTGTTCCTCCCTCACCCTCCAGAGCCAGTTGCCCCTGGGTTTCCCGGGGGTGTTGAGCCGCGCCTCGGCGCCCAGCCCGAGGAGGTCCTGCATGGGGTAGAGGGCGAACCTCGCCCGGGAGGAGAGGGCCAGTTCCACCATCTTGAGGGAGACGTCTCCGCCGGTCACGGCACCTCCCACCAGGGCCGACAGCTGTTCCCGCGCCAGGGGAGTCGCCTCGGATTTGAACCACCCCCGGGCTGTGTTGTTGTCGTGGGTCCCCGTGAAGACGCAGGCGTTCTCCCGGTGGTTTCGGGGGGCATAGGGGCTTTTATCGAATCCAGGGCCGAAGGCGAACTGCAGCACCAGGGTACCGAGGATGCCCAGGCTCCGGATGTGAGCCGTCACGTCGGGGGTGATGTACCCCAGGTCCTCGGCGATGAAGGGGAGCCCGGGGAAGTTCTCCCGCACCGCTTCGAGGAACGCCCCCGGCGAGGCGTCGACCCACTCGCCCTTCTCGGCGGAGTCCTCCCGGGCCGGGATGGACCAGAATTTTACCAGGCCCCGGAAGTGATCTATTCGGACCAGGTCGAACAGGGCCAGCCCGTGACGGAGCCTTTGGAGCCACCAGTCGAAACCTTCCCGTTCCATGACGTCCCAGCGGTAGACAGGGTTGCCCCACCGCTGCCCCTTCGCCGAGAAGTAGTCGGGGGGGACGCCGGCCACCCTGGAGGGGCACCCCGAGGCATCGAGGTCGAAGATCTCCCGGTGGGCCCACAGGTCGGCGCTGTCGTGGCTGACGTAGACCGGCACGTCGCCGATCACCCGGACTCCCCGCTCCCGGCAAAGGCCGTGGAGGCGCTCCCACTGGCGGAAGAAGAGGAACTGGAGGAAGACCTCCCTTTTCACCTCGTCGGCCAGGCTCCTCTTCGCCTCCTCAAGGGCGCCCCTGTCCCTGTCGCGCAGCGGTGCGGGCCACCGGTACCAGGGGAGCCCCAGGGACCTCTTCAAGGATGAAAAGAGCGCGTAGTCGTCCAACCAGAAGGCGTTGTTTTCGCGAAAACGCCGGTACTCCTCCTCGGGGATGAGGTCGGACCTCTCAAAGGCCTTTTCGAAAAGGGCCCGCTTAAGACCGGCGGCGGCCTCGTAATCGCAAGAGCCGCCCTCCAGGGGCTCGTTGCCTTCGAGGTCCGAAGGATGGAGAAGGCCCCCCTCGACGAGGAGTTCCGGGCTGATGAAAAGTGTATTCCCAGCGAAGGCCGAAGGGCCGCTGTAGGGAGAGTGGCCCTGGGCGGGGTCGGTGGGCGAGAGGGGGAGGACCTGCCAAAGGCCCTGGCCCGAGGAGAGAAGGAAGTCCAGGAAAAGGCCGGCCCCCCTCCCCAGGTCGCCGACGCCCCACCTGGATGGAAGGGAGGTCACGGGGAGGAGGAGGCCGCAGCTCCTGCCCATTGCTTCACCCGGGTTATCCCGGACCGTCATCGGTCGGCCTCCCGTGGAGGGCCGCCCGCCACGGCGGGGTATTATTCACCCCAGGGGAAGATCCCTTCGGGCAGGCCGGGGTGGGCCTCCATGAGCCCCCTGAAGTAGGCGTCGTCGACGGGAGGGGAGTCCTCCTCCAGGGCGGGCACATCGACGATGACCCAGGTATCGCCCTCCTTTTTCAGGAGCGCGAGGAAGGGCTCGTAACGGTTCAGGCCGTCCGCCGACCGCGGTTCCGTCTCGACCCAGGCCCACCCGTCCTCGACGCCGAACCAGTTGAAGTCGAATTCGGCCTCGATGCCGAGGGTCTCGGACAGTTCCGCCTGGAGGGCCTCGACGATGTCCCTTCGCTCCTGGTCTTCGGCCGCGGGGGCGCACCCGCCGGCGGAGGCCGGCAATGCCGCCGGGAGCGACAACAAAACCGCCAATGAAAGGATCAGGATCTTTTTCATCCCCTCTCAGCCCCTTTCATCTTGAAAAAAAGGCGGCGCTCCGGGACGGGCGCCGCCTTGGGAACAGCCGATAGGCTTAAAGCTCTATCGTGGTCCCGACGTGGAGCTGTTCGAACCGGTCCCCCAGCACCCTGGAAAACTCGCACAGGGCGGCCAGGCCCGTGCAGTGGCCCGTGACGACCTTGCCCACGTCGAGGTCCTTCAAGGCCTGGGCGGTATCCCTGATCCTTTCCGGTGAGGCCTCGATCAGGTGGAAGCCGCCGATGGCCAGGTCAACCCTGGGCTCCGACGCTATCTCCCTGGACCAGTCGATGATGTTTATTATCCCGGCGTGGCTGCAGCCGGAGATGACGGCCAGGCCCTTCCCCCGGACCTTCACGGCCAGGGAGAGGTCGTCGCGGATCTCGTCGGGGACGACCCTCCCCTCTTCGATGTTGTAGGTCCCGATCCCCTGCTTCTCGAAGGCCCTCCTTCGGGGGACCTCGCCGGTCACGATGACGCCGGGCATGATCTCGAAGGGCTCGTCGACGAGGACCAGCAACCCCCCCGCCTCCTCTATGGCGGCGGGGCCGTTCTTCCCGGTGACGCCGATGTTGCGGATGAAGGGGTCGAAGATGTAATTGGGCCGGAACATCGTCGTGTGGGCCACCACGGGGACGTTTTCCCGGCCGATGGCCTTGAGGACGTCCACGAGCCCCTCGGTGTGGTCGTAATGGCAGTGGGAGATCACAACGGCGTCGATCGAACAGGGGTCGATGCCCAGGAGTTCCAGGTTGTGCAGTATCGGGAGGGCGGACTGCCCCGCGTCGAGCAGGACCCGCTTGCACTCCTCTCCCGAAGAGGCCTCCAGCAGGATGGCTATGCCGTGCTGGGCCAAGAAGGACGTCTCGTACCCGGCGTAGTCGTCGAGGACCGTGATGACCCGCGCTGAATCCAGTTCACCCTTGAATTGCATATCGCTCCAACCTCCCGGGCCGCTATTTTTTGGACCGGCCGGCGAAAAGCATCGCCAGGGCGCCGACGACGAGGGCCGGGACCAGCCAACCCAGGCCCTGCCCCCCGAGGGGGAGCTTCGCCGTCAGGGAGCTGAAGGGGTTGTCGGCCATGCCCATGGCGCCGAGGAAATCGCCGATGCTGAGGATGACCGCCGTGACAATGGCCCCCTGGAGGGCGGGCTTGAACTTGTCGAAGTCGAAAAGGCTCCCCACCAGCAGCACTATGATAGCCGGATAGACCAGCATAAGCCAGGGCACGGTGTAGCCGACGATCTTGCCGAGGCCGATGGTCCCGATCCCGAAGCCCACGACGCTGGAGGCCGCGACGATGGCCTTGTACTGCAGTTTACCGCCGGACATCTCCTGGAAGACGTCGCCGGCGGTGGAGGTGAGACCCACCGAGGTGGTGAAGCAGGCGAAGGCCAGGAGGAGCGCGAAGACGGCCTTGCCCACGGCCCCGAGCACTCCCTCAGCGATCAGGACGGTGTAGACGCCTATATCGGCTTCAGGGAAGACCGTGGCGGCCGTCGCGCCCAGGTAGGTGATGCCCGTGGAGGTGACGAGGAGCGCCAGGGCGACGGCGGGGCCGATATAGAAGAGGTTCAGCGTCTGGGCGTCCTTGTTGGTGATGCCCCTCATGTGCAGTTCCTTGAGGACCCATCCCCCGAACAGGGCGGCCCCGAGGGCGTTCATGGTGTTGTAGCCGTTGATGACCCCGTCGGCGAGAGGGTTCTCACAACCCGTCGCCGGTACGGGCCCGATCGGCGAGACGATCCCCTTTATGATGAGAATAGCCATGAAGACTATCAGTGCCGGGGAAAGGACCTTGCCGAGCCGGTCGATGACCTGGGCCCTGTTGCAGGCCACCCAGTAGTTCAGGACGAAGAACACGGCCAGCGTCGCCACGAGGGGGAAGTCCGGGAAGAAGAGGGCCACGGCCATCTCGTGGGTGGCCGAGGAGACGCGGGGCAGTATGAAGACGGGGCCTATGATAAGCATGCATATCGTGGTGAATACCACGCCGAAGGCCCTTCCCAGGGTACGGGAGCTCATCTCCAGGAGGGTCTTCTGCTGCCGCGCCACGGCGAGATAGGCCACGAGGACCCCCAGGCTGTTGATGATCCCGTACCCCATGGCGGCGGTGAACCAGTCCGCCCCGGCGCCCTTACCCAGGATCGGCGGGAATATCACGTCTCCCACGCCGAAATGCCCGGAGAAAAGGGCAGCCGAAATAACCGCGAGTGCTCCGAAGGACAATAGATCCGAACGCTTTTCCATAACGCACCTACCTCCTTTTTTCGCCCGAGGGCGGATTAGATGAACATGATTATCATTACCATGAAGGGTAGATGCATCATTCTACATCCAATATAAACCCTTGACCAGCAGGGAATTCAAAAATCGGAGCCTCTCCTCGAGGCGAGCCCCTTTTTGAAGGGGTGCCTGACCTCCCTCATCTCCGTCACGAGGTCGGCCAAGCCCAGGAAGACCTCCGGGGCGGACCTGCCGGTGAGGACCACCTCCACGTGGGGGGGCCTCTTCCTTATCGCCTCGGCCGCCTCCCCGGGGTCGACGAGCCCGTAGTCGGCCGCGACGTTCACTTCGTCCAGCACGACCAGGTCGTAGAAACCCGAGGCCAGGCATTCCTTCGCCAGGGACAGCCCCCTGGCGGCCTCGGCGCGGTCTTTCTCGCTCTCCTTGCCCCGGTAGACGTAATCGGGGGTGCCGGTGCGCTCGTGGCGGACGCCGGGCAAGAAGGAGAGCCCCGCTATCTCCCCGTAGAAATTCCAGCCCTTCATGAACTGGATGAAGGCCACCTTCCCGCCGTGGCCGCAAACCCTCACTGCGAGGCCCAGGGCCGCCGTGGTCTTGCCCTTGCCGTCGCCGGTGTAGACCTGGACGAGTCCCGGATCGAATATCATAGGAAATCCTCCCTTCGTTTTCGGGTCCGATCCCGACGGTCGGGGGTGCTATCGGGAGCCCTATCCATTATCCTTGTTCCGGTGGGCCACGACCACCGGGAAAAAACGGAAAGGGGTGTCCAGCGATGCGGAAAGTCCCGGCCCTCAGGGAGGGCGATACGGTCGCCTTCGTGTCCCCTTCGAGCCAGTCCTCGATGGATTCCATCGAAAAAGCCGTCAGGATCACCGAAGACATGGGGTTCCGGGTCAAACTGTCCCGGAGTTGCTACGAGTCCGAGGGCTACCACGCCGGGGGGGATTTCGTCAGGGCCGATGACATAAACAGGGCTTTCCTCGACCCCGAGATCAGCGGCGTATTCTGCGTCCGCGGTGGTGACGGCGCCATAAGGCTCCCCCAACGGCTGGACCTCGACGCGATCTACAGGAACCCCAAGGTGTTCCTGGGCTACAGCGACATAACGACCCTTCACCTGGTGCTGAACAGGCCCCGGGGCTTCATCACCTTTCACGGCCCCATGCCCGCCACCGATTTCATAAGCAGTTACTTCTCCGGCTACGTTCGCGACGGCCTCCTCAAGGCGGTCACCGGCGTTGAGCCGCTGGGGGAGATCGCTCCCTGCCCGGGCGGCCCCGCCATGGAAACCCTCGTCCCGGGTACGGCCGAAGGCGAACTGACCGGCGGGAACCTCGCCCTCATCTGCGCCCTGATGGGGACCCCCTGGGAGATCGACACCAGGGGGAAGATCCTGCTGCTCGAGGACACCGACGAGCCCGTCTTCCGCATAGACAGGATGCTGACCCAACTGAGGCTGGCCGGGAAGCTGGACGACGCGGCGGGGATCGTGCTGGGCCAGTTCACCCGTATCCCGCCGAGGAAGCCGAAGGATTCCTTCACCCTGTCGGAGGTCCTGGAGGCGATCATCGTCCCCGAGGGAAAACCGACGCTGGTGAACGCCTGCTTCGGCCACGGGCCGAGGAAGGCCACCCTGCCCCTGGGGGCGCGGGCTGTGCTGGACGGTTCTAGGTCGACGCTGACCGTGGTGGAGCCGGGGGTGGAGTGAAGAAACCGTGAATCGCCAGTCGTGAATCGAAAAAAGCCAGAAGGCGCGAAAGGTCAACGGCTGCCATGACGCTGTTTTCCCTGTCCCTGATCGTTACAGCGGCTTTTCTCCACGCGGGGTGGAACCTGGTCGCCAAGCGCGTCGCCGGCGGCGCGGCCTTTGCGTGGCTTTTCTCCCTTTTCGCCTCACTGCTCCTTTTTCCCTTCGCTCTTTACGCCTCCCGGGACGGGGGCTGCTGCTTCGGGACGCCCCTCGTCCTCCTGGCCGCGGCCAGCGCCGCCTTCGAGGCCGGTTACTATATCCTCCTCCAGAAGGGGTACAGGGCCGGCGACCTGTCCGTCGTCTACCCCCTCGCGAGGGGGACGGGCCCGCTGCTTTCCACCCTGCTGGCGATCGCGCTGCTGGGCGAGGAGCCCACGCTGCTGAACCAGGCCGGTACGGGCCTGGTCATCGCGGGGATACTCTGGATCGCCGGGGGCGCCTCCCTCTTCAGGGACTCCCGCTCGAGGACGGCTCCCCTCCTGGGCATCGCGACGGGGGCGTGCATCGCCGGTTACTCCCTGGTGGACAGGATGGCCGTGGGGCTCCGGTCCTTCCCCCCCGTCCTTTTTTTCTTCGCCATCATCGCCTTCCAGACGGTATTTCTCTCCCCTCCCGCCCTCCGCGACCCCGAGGGGATCCTCTTTCAGTGGGAGCGCAACAGGAGGCCGGCCTTTTTCATTGCCCTTATGTCGGCAGCGGCTTACCTGGCCGTGCTCTACGCCCTCTCCTTCACCTCCCTGAGCCTGGTGGCCCCGGCGAGGGAGGTCAGCGTCGTGATCGGGACATACCTGGGGACGTCGGTCCTCGGGGAGGGCGACAGGAAGCGCAGGATGACGGGGTCGGCCATCATCCTGGCGGGCATAGCGCTGCTGGCGGCGGGATGACGGGAAGGCCATTCCCATCTTCACGACCGGGAGTGTGAGGCTATACTTGGTGAAGGAAGGCACGGCATGTTCAAAATAAACAGGGCTTCCCGCTCCTTCGAGGGCGGGATGGCCGAAAGAAGGGAAGGAAGGTCCATGAAATTCGTCAGGTATCAAAAGGCCGGTGAAACGAACTGGGGTATGCTTGAGGGCGACGTGATATCCGCCCTGGCGGGGGCACCCTGGGTCACCAGGGAACCGACGGGAGAACAGACCCTGATCGGAGAAGTGAGTCTCCTGCCGCCGGCGGAGCCGGGCAACATCTTCTGCGTGGGCCTGAACTACGCCGACCACGCCGAGGAGTCGGGCACCCCGATGCCCGAGGAGCCGAACATCTTCCTCAAGGGGGTGAATTCACTCCTGGGGCACGAGGGGACGATAATCATCCCCTCCTGGCCGGGGAGGGTCGACTACGAGGGGGAGATGGCGGTGGTCATCGGCAAAAGGTGCAGGGACGTCCCCGAAGAAGAGGCCCGGGACGTGATCTTCGGGCTTACCTGCCTCAACGACGTCACGGCCAGGGACCTGACGAAAAAGGACGCGCGCCTGACCCGCTCCAAGAGCTTCGACACCTTCTGCCCCATGGGACCATGGCTTGTGGACAGCCGGGACGCGGGGGGCAGGAAGATCGAGACCAGGCTCAACGGCAAGGTGGTCCAGTCATCGAACACCGACGCCATGGGGTTTCCCGCTACGCGGATCATCGCCCTCATAAGCCGTTTCGCCACGCTCTCCCCGGGCGACGTGATCGCCACGGGCACCCCGGCTGGCATAGGCCCCCTGAGGGCGGGCAACGTGGTGGAAGTGGAGATCGAAGGGGTGGGCACCCTGAAGAATTACTGCGCCTGAACCAATCCCGTCTGAAGGACTTCAGGGTTCGAACTTTTTCTCCGGGTTATCGGTGATCCCGGCCTTTAAAAGGTCCAGGTCAATGAACGCATAATCCTCCAGGCATTCCCGTGGCACGGTTCTTTCTCTCGACGCTCTCTCGACACGATCTATCGCGTCCAGGAGGGCGGCCACCCCATTCCTGTCCAGGGCGGCCCCTTCCGGAGTTTCGACGACAATGGAACGGTAAGGGTTCACCGTGAGCCTTATGCTTCCGGAAAGGGGATGCCCCGAGAGAACAGCGCCATTTTCAAGGAGCAGCAGAGCTTCCTTGAAAACCTCAACGGGGCCCCCTTCCACCGGGATGCTCTCTTTAAACCTTTCGATCACCAGGGGATTGTTAGAGATAATCTTTTTCCCGGAGAGGCCCTTACCCCTTTCCAGCCGCTGTCACCTCCACCTGTTCCCCCTTGCGGAAAACAGTCTGTTCAGTGATGGGCGTACAGATGGCGTTCAGGGCTCGCTCCAATATCTCCATCCTTATCTCCATCTCCGCCTCGTAGCTATCTTCCGTGATGGAACCGACGGGGTGAGGTATCGCCACCCCCTGGACTATCCTGTTGGCCCCGACGGTGAGGGCGATGCTCGGTATAGCCGTGATCAGGGCTGTTGGTATCCCGGATCTTTCGATCTCCCTTGCGAGCGTTGCGCCGCAACGCGTGCCGGTGCCTCAGGTGGAGGTCATCACTACACCATCGACCCCTTCATCGTGAAGCATCGCCGCGATCTCGCGCCCATATCGCTCAGCTGATTTCACGGCCGTGACGTTCCCCACGGTGACGAAATATTTTTCAAGCAGTTTTCGGAATCTGCCTTCTTTTTCAAGGCGTCGCATGCCGTCCAAAGGTAAAACTCTGTCGGGGTCCTCGGTAGCATGGACCAAGTCATAGCCACCATGGGCGACTTCGTAATCACCTTTTTTGAGGTTGTCCAAACCCGCCAGGGAATAGGCACACCATTTGGAAGCATTATGGGCTTCGATCCGATCGGGGTTACCCCTGGGTACGATACCACCCTCCGTACCGATGGCAATAAGGGCTTCCTCGAGGTTCACGACGGGAGGCGCAGGCGGGACGAGGTCATAAACCGGCATGGGCAGTTCCGTTTCGAAAGACCCGCCATGTATTTTCTTGAGGAGCATGGATACGGCCCTTTTCGATCCTCGCTCTTTTCTTCGGAAGTTTATGCGGACTCCCCGTGGGTGATATCCTTCCTCTTCCGGGCTTCCTATCTCATCGCCATCGAGGAGACGGAGGCCGAACTGGACCATTTCTTGAACCACCGTACCGATCTTTCTCGCTGAATCTCCTGTCTTCAAAACGTAAGTTGTCCTTTTCGCTACATCTACCCCGGGGTTTGTCTCATGCATTCCAGAGACCGCAATCAGCCCCAATCGCGATGAAACACGGTCACAAAGAGTCCCGCAAGCGGTTCCGTAACGCCCGGCACCGAAGGCCGGGCCCGCGAAAAGAAGGTCCGCGTCAACTTCTTTTATCCAGGGGAGAACGGTTTTTTCGAATTCCTCGAGATTTTCCGCAGCAAAGTTGTCCCCGCATATCACTGTCCGCACGACCTCGAGACGGTCGCAGGAAGCCACCTCGATCTGCTTGCCGAAACCCACCGGCTTGTCTTCGAACCATGGCCCGACCCCCGCTTTTTCTTCACCCCCGATGCCGGCAAAGAATTGATTGATATAGTGAACGACCCTATACTTTTTCATCTTCCCAGCACCATCCCTCATATTGCCCTTGTGGAGAGGTTTTCCATACCCAGTTCGTTCGTGGAACCCATGATGCCGGCTATTTCCATGTTTATCGATCCATCCTTCAAAAGACTTCCCGAATGGCCGCCGGTGATCACTTCGATAGTCTCCAGGTGTCCGATGACCTTTTCCATCGGGGGCAATACCACGCGTTCATTCCCGTTACCGTTGGTGACAACGGCATCGGCGTAAGGAGAAATATCCGCCAATCCCGGAGACGCCCCGTCGCCACCGGCGTATTCGTCGGTCACGATGACGGTCTTGATGCCGGCCTGTTCGAGAATACTGGCCGTAAGCATCAGATCACACTCAGGATTGCCACCGCCGTCTTCGGCAATAATGGCGCCGTCGGCTCCCAGGCTTTTCGCGATCTTGAGGACCTGGAAGGAATTCCTTTCTTTTTCAGAGAAAGCCGTCCTTACAGGTTGGGCGATGATACCCAGAAAAGCCAGGGATTTTCCATGCTCCGCGAGAAGGTCCTCGGAAATGGGGTCCTTTTGGTGGTGATAGGTGGTGTGTTTATGACAGGGGGCGGCGCAGTTCCCGCTGACGATGGCCCCGTCAAAGAGTTCCGTGGCCTGCATGTACAGAGGGATTGCACCTTCCCTAGCGTTCAATCCGTAAAGGAAATTGTCATGGAGCAACCCTTGAGCCAAGACCTGCCTGACATATACCACTTTCGGCAGGTCGGGGTATTTCGAGTGGATCTCGGGGATGGTTTCGTTGGCATAGACCATCTCTTCGGAAAACTCAGCCGTTGCCGCGGCTTTCCCTATGAAAGCAGCGGCCTTCACACCGGCTTCCCTGACGACTCTCTCATGTTCGTGCTTCCCAAGCCCTTCAACCGGTTCAAGGACGAGGACCACATTGACCAACCTGGAGAAGATCGAATATTCGGCCCCGGGGCCAGTCATGTCGATCAGGCCCTCCTGGAAGTTGACCAGCCTTCCCGAGGTCACCACGGCCACGCCTTCGAGGAACGCCGTAGTGCCCCTCCCGGCGATCGTCCTGGCGGGGTTTCCTATAAAGCCCGGGAAGACACAACCGGGACCGTCCACTTTAACCGCCGGCGCCAGAATATCCTTAACGGGGATTATCCTGGTGCTCTCTCCGGGCCTGGCGATCTTCACGTCGACGGAAAGGAGGTGTTTATCCTCAAGTAATTCTCTTCGAATATCATCAGGGTTTAGGAAAAGTGTTTTGCCCCTGATCTCCGTCTCTTCGCCAAATCGTACATCCTGTACCAATACTTTCCGGATTTTCAACGGTCCTTCCGTTACAGTAGCGCCTTCCTTCTTTTCTTTTTCAAGACAGGTTTCGACAACCATGGTATTCACCCTCTCGTACCACCCAGCATTCGAATTCTGAGGCCTATCTTTAAACGCTCTTCTTCCAAATTAGCAGAGGAAAGCCCTTCCCAAGGTTTTTGGAAAAAGCCGGGGGACTTGCGCCCCCCGGCCCATCGCTCAAAGAACGGTTAAGCGGGAAGCACTAAACGTTGATAGGCTATTTCTTCAGCACTTCCATCGTTCTGTTAAAGTACTCTTCCCCGATATCTCCCTTGAGTGCCGGCCAAACTTTCTCCTCCGCCTTTTTAACAATGACCTCGAATTCTTCCGGCTTGATGTAGATAACCTTTACACCAAAATCGGCAAGCCTTTTTTCGTTTGCTTTTTGAGCTTCAGGAGCGGCTTTCCACCTCTTGGCCTCTAATTCGCGGCCTAGCTTAGTGAGAAGGTCCTGGTCCTCCTTGGAGAGCTTGTTCCAGAGGTCCTTATTCATGTACCAGAACCACATTTCAAAGTGGTCGTTAATTACAAGGTACTCCTTCATGAGATCCCTGAGGTCTGCATAGTATCCCTCGGCCCCCGCCCCGATCGCTCCGTTGACTATGCCCGTCTGCAAGGCCGTGAAAGTCTCGGCCCAGGGGATAGGCGTGGCCATGTACCCCAAAGCATCTGCGGTCAATTCATAGGACTTGATCGGCGGGACGCGGATCTTGATGTTCTTGGGGACATTGGGGTCTCCTGGAGCCGGAGCTTCCTTGCCTAGCGCGATACCCCCAAAATAGTTAGGCCATCCTGAGATAAGATGAATGTTCTCTTTCTTGTCAAGAACCTCATTCACTACTTGGTATACTACACCTTCCGGGCCAAAGAGTTTCTCCGCCTCTTCGTAATTTGTGGCCAGGTATGGCGCGGCCGTGAGATTCAGGGCCTTGGAAACCGTCGTACCCAGGCAGGCCAACTGCATCTCGATAGCGCCCATCGATACTCTTTCCTGGACGACAGTGTAGTCCCCCAGTTGGCTTGCGGGAAAAATGTCGATCTCGATCCGTCCGCCGGACTCTTCCTTGATCTTTTCGACAAGCCAGTTAACGTCCTTGTCGACATCCGTCCCGGTAGGCCTGATGTGACCGATCTTCCAATGGTACTGTGCCGCCGCGACAGCCGTGCCAGCCGTTGTGACCATGATGGCAACCAGCAACGCTGTCCCAAGAACCAACCATTTCGCCCTCATGCCATTCCCTCCCTTTTTTTTCTTTTTATCCCTGCTGTTCACCGGCAACATCCCGTTGTCACCGATGATATTTCCCCAATACCAGGTCAAGAAAAATTTCCTGACCTAAATAAAGGGAAATTCCTTGCCCACGCCTTTTTCAAGAGCTTTTCGGTAAGCCAGGGTAGCGACGGTAACATCCATCGCCCCTGTACCTATGGGAATACAGAGGATCCTTTCCTTTGAGTTTTCCCTGCCTTTCTTCTTTCCTGCGACGACTTCCCCTATGGTCCCGTACAGGTCCTCTTCCACGAGACGGCCTGATTCACTGACATCCTTGAGCGCTCCCCTGTGTAAAGTCTGGCCGACATGATCCACGATGATCTTGTCGACGGAGAGGATCAGTTCATCCTCACATTCCCTGAAGGAACCCAGGGGGCAGACGGTGACACCTTCCCCTATCATTTCATTCTTGATGAATTTGTTCCGGGCATGTGTTACCGACACAACCGCGTGGGCTCCCTTGACAGCATCTTCCGGCCTGTCCATTACCCTTATAGGCACCCCTAGTTTGGCGGTCATTTCTTCTGCAAAAATCCTAGAAGCTTCTTCCTTAATATCAAAAACCCGGAACTCCTTAACCTTGAAAGCGGTAGCAATGGCTTCGGCCTGGGTCCGTCCCTGGGCCCCTGCTCCATAAAGGGCTATTACAGGGTTCCGGGGTTCTGATACCAGGTATTTTAGGGCGACAGCCGTCTGGGCACCTGTTCTGAGAGCCGTCACGAGAGTACCGTCCATGACGGACAGGAATCGACCATCCCTGGGGTCAACCAGGAGTATCATCCCGCTTATGTAGGGCAATCCCTTCTTCGGATTATCTTCCCATCCCCCTATGAACTTAATCCCCGCCGACTCAAGCCAACCGATGTAAGCCGGCATTGAATTCATTCCGGCATGATAGGGAAGGCCGCTTTCACCATCCCCCAGGTCCAGGTGAACCTTCGTGGGGTTGATGACCGATCCTTCCCCCATACCCCGGAAGGTTTTCTCGACCGCATCGATCACTTCAGCCATGGAAACCAGTTCGCCGATCTCTTTCTGCGTGATGAGTAAAGCTGTCATCCTTTCACCCCCTATTAAGATACGGTACAGAACTAATACTTTAAGCGAATTCGTAGCTTCCTCCGATCCCTTTCTCTTCAGCTTTTTTGAGGGCGATCGAAGCAACCGCTATGTCCATCGCCCCGGTCCCTATAGGAATGCAAAGAGTCCTTTCCGATGACGGTCCCGGACCCTTCTTTTTCCCTGCCACGATCTCTCCTATAGTGGCATAGATGTTCTTTTCGGTTATCTTTCCGGCTTCGCTCAGTTCCTTTAATGCTCCCCTGTGCAGGCATTGTCCGACATGGTCCACGATGATCCTGTCGGCGTTGAGGATGTAGGCATCTTCACACTCCTGGTACGAACCCATGGGAAAGAGGATCCCACCGGGTTTGATCCAGGCGTCCTTAACGTACTTATCTTTGGACTGGGTCACGCAGACGACGACGTCGGCACTGGTTGCAGTCTCTTCCGGGGTTTTCGCGATGACGATCTTCCCCTGGACCGTATCCTTCATGTCTTCCGCGTACTTCCTGCTGGCCTCTGGAGAAATATCGTAGACGTGGACCTCGTCGATATGAAAAAGTTCCGCTATTGCCATGGTCTGGGTATGCCCCTGCATCCCGGCCCCGAAAAGCCCCAACTTCAAGTTTTTCCCGGGGTGGAGGTATTTCAGGGCTACCGCTGTTTGGGCTCCGGTCCTCATGTTGGTGATGTAGGCGCCATCCATTACGGCACGGAAATTCCCTATTTTCGGATCGATGAGGAGGATCAGGGAGGTAATGTAAGGAAGGCCCCTTTTCTTTCTCTCACCAAGAAAACCACCTGCCCACTTGATCCCCGCCGAGTCCAACCAGCCGATATAAGCGGGCATGGCATTCATGAATCCCTCATAGGGTGGGAATTCCGCTGTCTCTCCAAGGTCGAGGCCGACTTTCGTGGGATTGACCACCGTCCCATCACCCATCCCTCTGAAGGTTTTTTCCGCCGCATCGATCACATCCTTCATCGAGACAAGTTTCTTCACTTCTTCCTGGCTCAACAGTCTTGTTTTAAACATGTTATCCTCCCTCCATATCCTTTGGATTATGTCAACGACAATTATCCTTGCAGTGCCTGCACCGCGAGAGCCACTCTTCCTTCAGGCGGATCGCAGTCTTTGTCACCCCCAGGCTCCCCTGGGTGGAACCTCTGAGTTCCACCGGCAATAATTGCTGGACGTTCACCAGGGCATCGATCACTTCATCGGGGGGGATCACGCTTCTTATTCCGGCCAGCGCCATGTCAGCGGCGGCGAAGGCGTTGGCCACACCCACGGCGTTTCGCTTGATGCAGGGGATCTCGACGGGACCGGCCACGGGGTCACAGACGAGGCCCAACAAACTCTTCAAGGCCAGTGCCATGGCGTGGGCCGTCGCTTCGGCCGATCCTCCCCCTATGTAGGCCAGGGCAGCGGCGGCCATCGCCGAGGCCACCCCTATCTCGGACTGGCACCCCCCCAGGGCCCCCGATATGGGCGCCCTGAAAGCTACCAGGGCCCCGTAGACACCCGCCACCAGCAGTGCGTCCACCAGAGTATCGTCTTGCAAAGACCTCTGTTCCTTCATCGCGGAAAGGACCCCCGGCAGCACCCCGCAGGAGCCCGCCGTCGGCGCGGCGCAGACCCGGCCCATGGAAGCGTTGACCTCCATGGCGGAGATGGCTTTCGCTACGGCCAGGGGCAGGACCGGCCCCGACAGGGTGACCCCCGAGTTCAAGGCATCGAGGAGTCTACGCCCGTCATCGCCCGGCATAAAACCGCCGACCATCTTGTTGCGGCCCGAAAGGCCCGCCTTCGTCGATCCCTCCATGACGGACCAGGCACGGGCCAGTTTCTCCCGGACCTCTTCCCTGTTCAGCCCGCTACGCCCTGTTTCATAGTTCTCCAGGGCCGGGAGCAACCCGATCTCCCCGGAAAGCCGGAGCATACCCGCCACGGTGCTGAAAAGGGCAGGACCGTCCGCCTTTCCGTAGTCGTAAAGCCGCGGGAGGAAGCTGACTCCCAGGACACCGTTCGCCTTTCCCAACCCCTCTAGCACGGATCTTTCAGGGGACGCGAAGGGCCTGATCACGAACAGTCTCGCCCCGCCGGGTCCTTCCAAGACGGAGGGTTCACGCCCGGAGGCGATGGCCTTCGCCTCATCGGGGAGAGCCGTTCCGGGCCCGGTGAACAAAAGGACCTCGTCGTGTTTCCCCCTGAGGTCGACGAGGAAATCATCGATGGAGGAGATCTGTATCTCCCCGCCGCCCACGGTGACGCCCTCTACGCGGTATGCTCTCCCTTCGGGGGTCTCGAGTTCTACCACTATCGTGTTGGGATTTTTCGTTTCCGACGGGAGAGCGAGTATCTGGATGGAGATGCCTTTTTTCTTCGCGCTTTCAAGGGCTTCCTTAATGCCGGGATCGTCAACACCCATGCCCAGAAGCCCGGCGACGACCCCGGAATCCGTCATGTGGCCCTTGTAGGTTTCGGCCAGGGACCCGTAAAAGGTGATGACGGCCTTCTTTGGGGACCCTCCGGCGATGCCGCGAGCCATGAGGCCTATGCGAACGGCTCCGGCAGTGTGCGAGCTTGAGGGTCCCGTCATGATGGGGCCCAGGATGTCAAAAATGCTTCCCGGCACTTCGAGAACAGCCATCCCCTGATCCTCCCCGAGCTATGCTCCTTCCACCAGCTTTTCCCTGATGCTTTCGATGCCTGCGGAGGGGAATCCCATCCTTTCCAATGTCCGTCCTTCAGAAAAGTAATCCTTGCCGTTGATCTTACCCGCCAGGAGAATGATGCTCTCGATAACGGGACAAGGGATACCCAAAGCCCGTCCGAAGGAGGCAACCGGTACGAGAAGGTAAGGCACATCTTCCGTAAGATACCGGTGGGTCATGGTTTTGGGAGCGTCAACACCATGACCGCCGTAAACATCGCTGCCCTGGAGTACTTCGAACAGGTTTCCTCCTTCCAGGCCGTAGGTCTCTTTGAGCCACTGGGTCTGGGGTTGAAGGTTTAACCCAAGGGCCCTCCCTATTGAGATCCTCTCTTCATCGGCGATCTCGGATATTTTGCAGACCGACGGCGTCATCCCATCGGTATAGAAACGGAAACCCGCCTCCCTTGACTCTATCCGCCCGGTATTGAGGATCATGGTCGGGCAGTGGAGCACCATGTTAAGGTTGGAGAAACTTGTCTCCAGAACGTTGGACATCTTGACAATGTCCGTTGGGAACATATCTTTCACGGTCTGGATCAACTCTTCGTTTCTTTTGGATGGCAAAGCCGCCATTAGGACCTTCGTCTTGACTCCCCAGATGTCCACAATGCCGGGTTCGATCTGTCTGCAGGCATAGGGAAGAGTATTGGTCTCCCCCAGGAGGATCCCTTCTTTTTTCCCGGCATTCAGCCAGCTGGCGGCCTCCAGGGAGCCGAAGTTCCCCGGTATGAACACTACTTTCATCCCTTCGTCGATATAAGGGCCCGCTTTATCCATGATGGGTTTCTGGGCGAAAGATGGCGCGGTGACGTAGACGACATCAGCCCCCGCGAGGGCTTCTCCGGCGTTTGTCGTGGTTTTTTCGAGTTTGCCGAAGCCTTTGAGGTTACCTTTCAGTTCAATTCCGCCCCTGCTCTCAATAACGGAAACTTTTTCTCCAAAATCAGGGTGTTCAAAAAGCTTGACGCTGTACCCTTTGAGCGCCAAGTGACCTGCCAGGGCCTGTCCACCATTTCCCGCACCTAGAACAGAAACTACCGGTTTCATTTCACCACGCTCCTTGATACTTGAAGGTCGCAACGGAAGAGCTCCTCTTCTCTCATTTCACATAACCGAGGACCGTAGGCAACCACATGGAAAGCGGGGCCCAGTAGGTCGTAAGAAAGACGATGGGGATATAGGCAACGATCAAAAAAACCATGGTAGGTTTGAGGATATCGGTGAATTCACATTTGCCCACCCTCATCCCGAGGTAGAGGATGCTGGCATAAGGAGGCGTCACGCCGCCCATGGCGAGGTTAGTCCCCATGATGGCCGCCAGTTGGATCGGATTCATGCCCATTTCCCTGACGAGGGGGAGAAGGAGAGGGGCGATCAGGATTATCCCGGTAATATCGTTGACTATCATTCCCACGAAGAAGAGGAAAATATTGATGAGGAAAAGGATCAGCCAATAGTTTTCAGTTAGGCGGAACACCACCTGGACGAGCATTTGGGGAACCCTGAGCATGACGAAGGTCTGGCTCAGGATCAAGGTGAAAAGGATCATCGTCATGATGGCCCCGACGGACGTCGCCGATTCCCTCACGATGGGAATAAAATTCTTGAGATTCAGCCCCTTGTAAACCCAGAACCCTATCGGGAGAGCCATAATGCCGGCCACGGCGGCCGCTTCGGTGGGTGTAAACACACCACCGTAGATCCCCCCCAGGATCACGAAGGGAATAGAAAGGGCCGGAATGGCCCTGATGAAACGGGCGGGCATTTCCTTTCTTCTCTGTTTATGCGTCTCGAGGTCTTCCAGGATAATATCGGGCATCTTGCGAACCCATACGAGGTTCACGATGGAAAGTGACAGGGTGATCAGGAGCCCCGGGCCAACGGTGGAAAGGAAACAGGCCAGGATCGATGTCTCCGTCACCCATCCGAAGATGATCATGGTCACGCTCGGCGGTATCAGGAGTCCCAGGATGGAGGAAACGGTGACCAGGGCGGTGGCGTAACCCCTGGGATAACCCTGGGCAACCATGCGGGGGACCATTATGGGGCCCGTTGCCGCTACACCGGTGAAGCCGCTGCCCGAAATGGCTCCGATTATGGCGCAGGTTACAGTACTGACGACACCCAACCCACCCTTGATTCTCCCAACAAACAGATCCACGAAATCTAGAAGAGTGTCAGCGATCCCGCTGTTCGCCATCAGGAGCCCCGCGAAAATGAAAAGGGGACTTGCCAAGAGGACCATGGCGATCATCTGGTTGAATCCCCACATCATCATGCTGGCCATGGATACGTTCCCGAACAAAGTCAGAAAAAGCAGGGCGCCCCCAAAACAGAAGGGCAGCGGAACACTCAAGATCAAAAGAAGGACAAGGATCATAACATCGAGAAGAATTACTGTCGTGAGACTCATGGTTATTCCGCCTCCTTGCTTTGCAAAGCAGTCCTGAGGCCGAGGAAGCCGTCTCCAAGCTCCACCGCGGTGTAGATCGCCATTAAGGACAGGCAGACGAATATAGCGCTTTCTCCGAAGAAGAGAGGAATGTAGAGGAGGTTACTGAGTTTCCAGACCCTCAACGAATACTGCAGGTATTCAAAAGCCCAATAGGTGAGCCACAGGCATACGCCCAGGGAAATGGACGATTTCAGGATCTCCAGTAATTTGAGCGCGAGGGGACGCTTTACGTAAACATTGATCACATTGCACTCTATATGGGTCCTTTCCATTGAAGCGCTTGCTCCTCCCAGGAGGTAGAGCCATATCGCCGGGAAAAGCAACAGTTCTTCTATTCCCATGAGAGGAGCATGAAGAACATACCGCATGATCACCTGCACAAAGACGAGGACCGTTACTCCAAGCATCAGTATGAACAATACAAATCCCTGAATTCTGTAGAGCATAGACCAGAATCTTTTAGCAACATCTTTCGCAGACATGATTTCCCTCCCCCTTGGTTTAGCTTGAGCGAAGCGACGAAATATTCTCCTTACCTTGATAATATTATCCTATTGTAGGATAATTCACAGTACTCAAATAGAGTAACAAATGGGCATACTGCTGTCAATATAATCCTACGTGAGAGGGGATATCAGATAAAAAAGACCGAGGGGGTGGGAGGATCTCTTTATTAAAATTGGAGCATCGACAGGCTCTCATATATAATTTTGAAAAAAAGAATGGATCACCTTTTGGGGATCCCCCCCTTCTTGGGAGATAATAACAAAACAAGAGAAAGAGGATAGGAAATGATCAAACCGGTTGTGCGTTCAACCCTTTACGAATCGGTCCTGACCCAGATGTTGTCCGCCATTGAAAGAGGTTACTGGGAACCAGGCAGCCGCATGCCTGGAGAGAGTGCATTGGCTTCAGAGTTCCAGGTGAGCCGCAACTCGATCAGGGAAGTAATGAAATCCCTTGCCTTCTTCGGGATAGTCGAACCCCGTCCGGGGAACGGCACTTTTCTCTCCCCCAATGCTTTGAGGAATATCCACAACACGGAGCTTGTCAAGCTAATTTCGGGACGTTCCTCACTTATTGAACTTATGGAGGTCCGTCTTCTTATTGAAGCCCAGGCGGCCTACTGGGCTTCTGAGCGAGCGACAAAAGAAACGATCGCTGAACTGGAGGCGATCCTCAAGGAGGACAAGCGCCTGCCTGAACCCGATGTTGATCTTCACGCGAAGTTTCATGACACTATAGTGAAACTATCAGGCAACAAGCTCCTGATCCAGCTTTACAACTCGATCAGGGCGGAGATCTCGATCCAGAGGAAAAAATTCAAGGAGTGGCCTATTGAGGATCGTCGTAAATTTTCACTTGAACATGCCGAGATCCTGGACAGAATAAAGAACAAGGATCCAAAGGGCGCAAGGGACCTACTGCAGACGCATATTATGGACAGCCTCTGGAAAATACTGGAAAAGGGAAAGGCACCTGCACCAGGCGAACTGGACCCCCAAGACTGATCGAAACCTCTGACCAGGGAGATCGAGACACAGGGGGAGCGGCTTCCACGACCCTCCATGAAGGAGTGATCCTTGCGATGCTCTACCGTAAAGTGCCGAAAACGGGCGATGAACTCTCTATACTGGGATTCGGATGTATGCGCCTCCCGACGAAGGAAGGCCATATCGACGAGGAACGGGCCGCCGCCCAGGTCCGGTACGCCATAGACAGGGGCGTCAATTATATCGACACCGCCTGGACCTATCACGGGGGAGAGAGCGAGAGCTTCCTCGGGAGGGCCCTCCGGGACGGCTACAGGGAGAGAGTGAGACTGGCCACGAAGCTGCCCTCCTTCCTGGTGAAGTCCCCGGGTGACATGGACCGCTTCCTGGAGACCCAACTGGAGAAACTCCAGACGGACCACATCGACTACTACCTCATGCACACCCTCACCGGACCTCAGTGGGAACGCCTCGACGCCTTGGGTGCGAGGGATTTCCTCGACAGGGCCAAGGCCGACGGCAGGATCGTGAACGCGGGGTTCTCCTTCCACGGCCTCGGAGCGGATTTCGCCCCCATCGTCGACGCCTACCCCTGGGAATGCTGCCTCATCCAGTACAACTACCTGGACGAGGAAAACCAGGCCGGCACCAGGGGGCTCGAGTACGCCGCATCGAAGGGCCTGGGGGTCTTCGTCATGGAACCCCTCCGAGGCGGGAACCTGGGTTTCCCCGAAGCGCCGCCTTCCGTCGCCGCCCTGTGGGACGAGGCCCCCGTCAGGAGAACCCCCGCAGAATGGGCCCTGCGTTGGGTCTGGGATCATCCTGAAGTCGTCGTGGTCCTCTCGGGCATGAACGATGAAGCTCACATAGATGAGAACCTGGGGACAGCCGGCGAGGCCCTCCCCAATTCGTTGACCCCCGGGGAGAGGGCCCTCGTCAAACGGGCGGCCACCCGGTACAGGGAGTTGATGAAGGTCGGCTGTTCGGGATGCGGGTACTGCATGCCCTGCCCTGCGGGGGTGAACATCCCCGCTTGCTTCGAGGTCTTTAACAAGGTCCACCTTTTCGGGGACCTTGAGGGGTCCAAGGACTCTTACGTGATGAGGATGAGCGGCGTTTTGCAAAGGAGCGGGAGCGGTTTCGCCTCCCAGTGCGTCGAGTGCGGGAAATGCCTGGGAAAATGCCCCCAGGGCCTCAATATCCCCCTTATTCTGAAGGACGTCGCTGCCGAACTGGAAGGGCCCGACCTCGAGGAGAGGGTCCTTGAAATGGCACGGAAAAGGAACATTATCATTTGAACGGCGGAGATGACCGCTCTCAACGGCCGGGCGCCATGACGATCCTCCTGGTAGCCACGTATTCGACGTCCACCCAGCCCGATACAAGCCCCGGCCTTTCGGAGACCCTGGGGTAGATCATCCTCCCCCTTATCTTGCCGCTGGAAGGTTCGTACAGCCCCGTGAGGACCTTGGTCTCATAGGGGTAGGCCTCGTACCACCAGGTCGCCACGAAGCTGTCCTCCCCCGCCGCCCCCTTGAAGAGGGTGGCTGAGTGGACCCCTCCGAAACCGCCGAAGGTGATCACCACCTTCCCGTCGTAGCGGTCGATCTGCATGAAAGTCTCCGTCTCAGTGATGGGTACCTGGGAGGGCTCCCTGTCGGTGAAATGATCGGCGCCTTGCACCTTGACATCCCAGTAACCGGAAAGATCCTGGGCCTGGGCGGCATTGAAGGAGACGAGAAGTAAAAAAAGGATGGTCCAGGAGGAAAACAACCTCTTCGCCAACTCCTCCAGCTCCTTTCCTGTCCGTATCGGGGATATTTACCCTGATATCATAGCACCAGGCTCGCCTACGCGATACAGAACCCCGGCGCCCTGCCGCCGCGACACCAGGAGGCTGGCCCTTCGCGGGGGTTTCATATAGTATTTAGATATTAGGGGTCGGCCGGCCGGCGAGTCTTGAGGAGCCGGTCCACCGGCGGGCGAGAAGGGGGCGGAGTGCCTTGACGGATGGGACCGTCAGGCGGAGTGAAAGACGCGACAGGCTTGTCATGGCCGCCGCCGATATCACGGCCATGATGATCTTCTCCACGGCCTTGTGCATGATGATCGAGATCTTCATCGCCAGGCTAACCTTTTTCCAGTCCGTCCAGGCGAGGATCGCCGCCATACCGGTCAACCTGATCACCGGGAGGCCTTACGGCTGGTTCAGGGACAGGCTTTTCACCTTCCTGGGGATAGACCGGACAATGCCCCTGAAGATGATCGGGGGCGATACCCTGGCCTTCGTAATATTCCAGGTGCCCCTTTATGTCATCGTCCTCCTCTTCGCGGGGGCGACCTGGAAGCAGATAGCGGTTTCCTCGGCCTTCATGTCGCTGATTTTTTCCCTTGCCGGCCGCCCCTACGGCATCTTCCTGGATCTTTGCAGGAACCTCGCCCGCCGTGTCCTGATGTCCCTACGGGATAGGGATACCGTCAGCGGCGAGTTGCTGCCCGAGACGGGAGAGGAGGAGACCCCGTGAAGGCGGACCTCGACAGGATCCGGAAGGACCTGGAAAACCTGGCCCTCTTCAACGCGACCCCGGGTAAGGGTCTCACCCGCTTTTCCCTGACGCCCGAGGACCGCGGGGCCCGGGACTACCTGTCAGGGCGCCTTAGAGAACTTGGGGTCCATGTCTACGAAGACGCCGCCGCGAACCTTTTTGGGAGGAGAGAAGGCGGCGACCCTTCCCTCCCGCCCATCATGATGGGCTCCCACATCGATTCCGTGCGGCACGGAGGCAACTTCGACGGGCAGGCCGGGGTGGTGGCGGCCCTGGAAGTACTCCGCTGCCTGGAGGAGAGGGGCGTGCGTACGGCCCACCCCGTCGAGATGATAGCCATGATCGAGGAGGAAGGGGGGCGCTTCGGGGCCGGCTTCCTCTCAAGCCGCGCCATGACCCGGGGGGTCACCCGGGAGGAACTGGAACAGCGCAAGGACGAGGACGGGGTCACCCTGGCCGAGGCCTTAACCCGCTTTGGGTTCGACCCCGCGAGGATCGCCGAGGCGAGGAGAAAGCCGGGGGAAGTGCGGGCCTTCCTGGAAATGCACATCGAGCAGGGCCCCGTGCTGGAAAGGGAGGGCTTCGAACTGGGCATCGTCACGAGCATCGTGGGCACCGACCTCACCAGGGTGACCGTCGAAGGGAGGCCCGACCACGCCGGGACGACCCCCATGGACATGAGGCGCGACGCCCTCAGGACGGCGGCGGCCGTCATCGGGAGGGTCCCATCCTTCGCCGCGGAACAGGGCGGAGACACCGTGGCGACGGTGGGTTCTCTCGTCGTGAGGCCCGGGGCCGCGAACGTAGTCCCCGGCGAGGTCGAATTCACCCTGGACATCCGCTCCCTCGACGCCCTCTCCATCAAGACGGTCAAGGACAGGGTCAGGAGGGAACTGGACGAGAGGTCCGCCGCCGACGGGACGGCCTACCGGGCGGAGCAACTTCTTGAAGTCGGGCCGGTGGAACTGGATGAGGGGATACGCCGGGTGCTCCAGGACCAGGCCGACGGACTGGGCTTTTCCTGGCGGGCCATGAGCAGCGGGGCGGGACACGACGCCATGATAATGGCCCCCTTTTTCCCCACGGGGATGATCTTCGTCCCGAGCAAGGGGGGCAGGAGCCACTGCCCGGAGGAATGGACCGACTACGAGGACCTTCAAAAGGGCGTCGAACTGCTCTACCACGCCGTGACGGCCATCGACAGCCGGGGTTGAAGCGGTAAGGAGCGCGACTTGAGGGCCGGCAGGGGAAGGCCTGCCGGAGTACCCGTCACCTCCTGGAGAGCAGGTTCATCACCAGCGTAAGTACCAGGCTGATGACGACCATCGAAGTGATAGGTATGAAAACCCTCGTCCGCCCCGTCTCGTAGCGGATATCCCCGGGGAGTTTGCCGAACCATGACAGGAGCCAGGGGGCGAGGTGAAGGACCGCCCCCAACAGTAACAGGACCACGCCGGCAACCATGAGCCATCTTGCCATTACGGACCCCTCCCGAGTAAAGGTTAACCTCAAGATCCTCCCCTTTTCAAGCAAGGTCGATGCCGGGTATTGACGAAAGCGGGATCTGGGGGTATCTTTTTCCTCAACCGATCCAGGTGACTTCAAGCGAGGAGCGTTGTCATGCAGGTTTCCGTCAGAAGGACGACCCGACCTAACCCGTGCATCCCGCCAAGGTCCCGAAAGAGCCTCTCCCGGGAAGGTACGGTCTTGTCCTGACCCAGTGACCTGTTCGACGCAAAAGGCATCCAGGGCCGCCGACCTCCGGGTCGGCGGCATTTCATTATCCAGGGGGGATCATCAATGAAGGAGAAAGACGAGACAAGGATATGCGTGATCGGCGCCGGCATCGTCGGGGGAGCCATCTCGGAGGCGCTTGTGCCGCGATACCCGGTGACGGCGACGCGCCGGAGCTTCGACAAGCTGAACGGGCTCAGCGAAAAGGGCGTCAAGGTGACCTCCGACAACAGGGCGGCCGCCGAGGATGCCGACCTGGTGATCCTGTCCGTCAAGCCGGCCCAGGTCGTCCCGGTCCTCAAGGAAATCGCCGAGACCGTCAGCGGCAAGACCGTCGTCTCCTTTGCAGCAGCCATTTCGACGGACATACTGAGGCTGGCGGCGCCGAAGGCCCACTTCGTCAGGGCGATGACGAATATCGCCGTCCGGATCCACAAGGGGTTCACCCTCTTCTACCCCGAGCCGGATTTCCCGGCGGAGAGGCTTCCCCTGCTCGAGAGGATACTGATGGAACTGGGTGAGATCCAGCAGGTGGACGAGCAGTACCTGGACGTCCTCACCGCCATGTCGGGTTCGGGGCCGGCCTACATCTTCACCGTGATCGAATCGATGATATACGGCGCGCTCAGGGAGGGGCTCCCCAGGAACCTCGCCTTGATGGCGGCGGCCCACACGGCCATAGGAGCGTCGTGCCTCCTACTGGAGACGGGGAAACACCCCGCCGAGTTGAGGGACATGGTGCTGACCCCGGGAGGGGTGACCATCGACGGGATCTACGAACTCGAGGAAAGCCGCATACGGACGGCCTTCATGAAGGCCATCAGCGCGGCTTCCGCCAGGGCCCGAGCCCTTTCGGCCGAAGCGAGAGCCCAGGCCATGCAAGAGATCGAATAAAGCCCCTGGAGGGGGTGGACCCTGGGGCGTACCCTTCGTATTCGCGGTCTATACAATTCTTTACATATTCAAAGGGCACCTTAATGAGATGGGCCCTAGAATGAGGATCAGTAATGGACCCGCGATGAGATCACGAAAGGAATACCTTTCTCGAGAAACGGAGGTACGCCCCATGAAAAAGATAACAGCCCTGCTCGTTTTGGGAAGCCTGTTCCTCGGCACGGGCCTCTCCGTGGCGGCTTCGGCCGCCGGACCCGACCTCGACGGGGTGGTTTACTGGGCCGAGGAGGAGGTGGACAGCCTCTTTTCCCCGGAACTGATGAGGGCCCTCGCTCTTACGCCCAGCCAGAGGGGTTCCTTCCAGGAACTCCGTGACAGGGATTGGGGTTACCGCCCTGAGCACCGCTATTCCGGACAACTGGATGCTCTCTTCGGCCTCGGCGGAATGATAAGGCCCGGCGGCCCCAGGGTCGTGATCGAACGGGAGAACGATAACCTTCGGACCTTCCTGGCCCTCCTCGCCTTCGGCCTCCTGCTCAGCCAGTCCCAGGATACCGACCGGTATTACGACCCCGGCTATGGCTATGACTACGGTTACGGGCCGGGCCGATGGGTCAGGATCGACGATTTTCTCTACCTGTTCTTCAGGATCCTGGACATGAACCAGCGCTATACCTTCAAGATCTACTTCGACCGCTGGTACGACGACTACTACTACAGGCCCGACCGCTTCAGAGATTACCACTACCGCTATTACCGGGAAGCGATGAGGGATTGGGACCGGAGGCTCCACCTGAGCGAAAAGCAGAGAAGGGACATGGAGCGCTACTACGACGACCTCTACAACCGCCGGTGGGAGAGGGAGAGGCGCTACAGGGACCTCGAGAAGGATTACTTGAAGAGGAACTGGGACCGCGATTCCTTCCGCGATATCGACCGGTACAGGCGGGACCTCCTCCAAAGGCGCCAGGAAAGCCTGACACCGCCCCGCGACTCGAGGGACAGGTTCCGGTCGATACTCGACGACGGGCAGCGGAAGACCTTCGATTCCCTGATCCGGGAGAGGGACCGCGAAAGGCCGACGCCGCCGAAGTTCCAGGACAGGCCGGCACCGCCAAAGTTCCAGGAAAAGCCGACGCCACCGAAGTTCCAGGACAGGCCGACGCCACCCAAGTTCCAGGAAAAGCCGACGCCACCCAAGTTCCAGGAAAAACCGGCACCGCCAAAGTTCCAGGAAAAACCGGCGCCACCCAAGTTCCAGGAAAAACCGGCACCACCCAAGTTCCAGGAAAAACCGGCACCACCAAAGTTCCAGGAAAAACCGGCACCGCCGAAGTTCCAGGAAAAACCGGCACCGCCAAAGGTACCGAACAAACCGGCGCCGCCAAAGTTCCAGGAAAAACCGGCACCGCCGAAGATACCGAACAAGCCGGTGCCGCCTGTACTGACGAAGAACCCCGGGCCCGCCCCGGGACAGAAAAAACCGCTTCCACCGGTCGTGAAGAAACCGGTGAAGGACGGAAAATAAGTTCCTCACCAGTAACAAGAGGGAGGGCTCACCCTTGGGGGTGAACCCTCCCTTTTTTGTCACTTCCCGGCGAGGCCCAGGGTGTCAGGACGACCGGGCGGCCGGCCTCACGGTCCCCCTCACGATAAGGATCACGCCGAACAGGATGACCGCCGTCGCGGCAAGGCTCCCCGTGTTGAGCCTCTCGCCGGCTAGGAGCCACCCGAGGATTATCGCCACCACTGGGTTCACGTAGGCGTAGCTGGAGGCCAGGGCCGGGTCGGTCTTCTTCAGGAGCCAGATATAGGAACTGAAACCCACGATCGACCCGAACACGACCAGGTAGGCCAGTGCCACGGCGGACCTCATAGACACCTCTGCCAGGGGCACCATGGAACCGCCGTTGCACAGGATCCCCACGATGAGGTTAAGAAGGCCCCCGACGAGCATCTGCATCGAGATGCCCAGGGCCGGGGAGTCGGGCTGATCGGCCGCCCTCGAATATAGTGAACCCGCCGACCACAGGAAGGTCGAAAAACCGAGGACGACGAGCCCCAGGCCGTAACCCTCGGCCGCGGAGGGGCCGCTGGTATAGACCACCAGCATGATTATCCCGGCGAAACCCGTCAGCAGCCCCACGATGGTCACCCTCTCGGGGCGGTCGTGGCGGAGGAAGACCCAGCGGATAACGGCTATCCAGAGCGGCACCGTGGCCACCACGACAGCGGCGATGTTGGAAGGCACCACCTGTTCCGACCAGGCGACGCCACCGGTCCCGCCCAGGAGCATGAGGGCACCGACCATCCCCATGCCCCTCCACTGGCCCAAGGTTATCCTGGGCCTGAGTCGCACCCATTCCCAGGCGAACATGATCGCTCCCGCCACGGTGAACCGGAGGCCGAGCATGATGAAGGGGGGGAGCGTCTCGATGGCGAATTTCATCCCCAGGTACGTGGTCCCCCAAAAAAAATAAACCGCTACCAGGGCGGCCAGGACCGGGGGCGTCATGCGATCGTCCTTCAAGGGTCATCTCACCTTTTGTGAACTTGGACTGCCTCAGCGCTTTCGATTATACACACTGAAGAGATCATTGCTAAAGGGGCGGCGGTCATACCCGGCCCTGCGGGTTGATAGGGAGCCACATCTCCACCAGAAGACCGCCTCCCGGGGGCAGCACGGCACGGATATCGCCCCCGTGGGCGAGGGCCGCCTTCCGTGCGATGGCGAGGCCGAGGCCGGTACCGCCCGTATCACGGGAGCGGGATGCCTCGGTCCTGTAGAAGGGTTTGAAGATCTCCTCCAGTTCCGCTTCAGGAACCCCGGGCCCCCGGTCGCGGACCGAGATGGAGACCCCCGGGCGGCCATCCCTGTCCAGAGGTTCCGCCCTGACTATGACGGAGGTCCCTTCGGGGGCGTACCGGAGACCGTTGCGAACGATGTTCTCCACGGCCCTTCGGACCAGTTCGTTGTAAAGCCTCACCAGCCCCAGGTCGTCGGGGTAGACGAGCTCCACCTTGCGTTTCATGGCCCTCGCCTCGAAGTTGGCGTCCTCGACGACGGATTCGAGGATGGACCCGAGATCGGCCTTCTCATAGTCCATGTGCTCCATCTCCGCCTCGAGCCTCGACAGGGAGAGCAGGTCCCCTATCATGACGTTCAGTACCTCCGATTCACGTCCTATCCTGTCCAGGGACTCCTTCGCCACGGCCCCGGACTTTTTCCTCGCCAGTTCAAGAGCCACACCAAGCCGGGCGAGGGGGGTGCGCAGTTCATGGGAAATGTCCTGGATGAGCCGCCGCTGGGCTTCGAGCAGGGTCGTCAGATGCCTGGTCATGGCCTCGAAGCTGCGGGCCAGTTCCCCTATCTCGTCGGAGCGTTTCTTCACCCCGTCGTCCACCGGGGTGTCCAGGCGTCCCCCCGAGACGGACCGGGCGGTCCTGCTCAGCCGGACCAGGGGATCCGCAAGGTACCGGGCGAGGAGGAAGCAAAACACGAGAGCTGTGACGAGGAGCCCCAGGAGGTGGATCGCCAGCGCCTTGGGGTTTCCCGTAAGGACCCTCGCGATGTAGGGCGACCTCCGGAAGGACCCGACCAGGATGTAGTCCTTGCCGGAGGGGGAAACCAGCCGCCTGAAGACCGAGGAGAACTGCCCCCTGGTCTGGAAGGTCGTCCCCTGGTCGAGGAGGTTCAGGGCATCTTTGCCGAGCCTCACCAGGAATTCCCCCGATGGGCCGCCTTCGATGGGCACTGGCGTCCCCCGCCCGTCGAAGATGAATATGGCGAGGCCCGTTTCATTCCTGATCCTTTCGATCTCTTCACTCAGGCGGGAGGGGGTCTCCGTCTCATGGAGCTCCAGAAGCCTTTTCCCGTTCCTGTCCAGGGCGTTCGAGAGGGCTTCCTGCTGCCCGGTGAGGATGATGCCCTGCTGGGTCATGAAGACCGTCAGGAGGACGCTCACCAGGGCCATCAAAAGCATGGCCCCCAGAAACCATAGGAATATCCTCAGGAAAAGCTTCCGCTCCCTCACGGCTTGAAGTCCTCCGGCGGCAAAGCGAGGATGTAGCCCAGGCTCCGGATGGTTTTGATGCGCTCGGACCCGTCGGGGTAGGTGCCGATCTTCCGGCGGAGGTTGCTGATATGGACATCGAGGCTCCTGTCGAAGGGGGAGAAGGACCTTTTCAGGACGCTTTTCACCAGGGCCTCCCTCGACAGGGCGACCCCCGATGACTGGGCGAGGGTCTCCAGCAGGTCGAACTCCACGGTGGTCAGGTCTATCCGGGTGCCGCCGGTGTTCACGTGCCTGGCGGCGGGGTCAATGACCATGTCGCCTACGCGGTAGACCTCCGCCTGGGGGGCCCGGGAACCATCAAGTCGCCCCCGGCGCAGCACGGCCCGGATCCGAGCAACCAGTTCCCTGGGGTTGAAGGGCTTGGGCAGGTAATCGTCGGCCCCCAGTTCGAGGCCCACGATGCGGTCCACGTCGTCGCCCCGGGCGGTGAGCATCAGGACGGGGATGGCCGACTGCCGCCGGATCTCCTTGAGGACCTCCATGCCCGAGAGCCCGGGGAGCATCACGTCCAGTATCAGCAGCGAGAACCGTTCCGCCAGGACCCTGGCGACGACCTTGCTCCCGTCGTGGACGGACTCGACCTTGAAGCCTTCCGACTCAAGGAACTCGGTGAGCAATTCGCAAAGGCCGGCGTCGTCATCGGCGAGCAGTATCCGCTCCACGGCTTTTCCCCCCGATCGGCAAGGTTCTCACCATACTACCCCATAGAGGTCTTAAGGGCCGTCAAGAAGGGTAACCCCTTGTAAAAGGAGCCTTTACATTTCTTAAGTTGAAAAAAGCAGCCTTTTACAGCTCCGCGATGACGTCGATCTCCACGAGGATGCCCAACAGCGCGCTCCCCACGGTGGTCCTCACCGGGTAAGGGGGATTAAAAAATTCCTTGTAAACGTCGTTGAAGGCCTGGAAATCCTTGAGATCGGCGAGGTGGACGGTGGTCTTGACCACCTGTTCCATGGTGGCACCGCCGGCTTCGAGGATATTCCTGATGTTGGTCAGGACCTGCCGTGTCTGCTCCTCGATGGTCCCAGGGGTCTTGCCGGTGGCGGGGTCCAGCGGCCCCTGCCCCGAGACGTAAATCCTGCGGCCCACCACCAGGCCCTGGGAATAGGGTCCTATCGGGTCGGGCGACCGGTCAGTGCGGATCTCTCTTTTCATTGAGTTGACCTCCCAGGTTGAGATCTTAAATGCTCAATGACCTTGCACAAGGCCCTCATCGAACAGGATCTCGGCCGCCCATCGGGCGGCCTTACCGACGACAACAGGACATTTGTCATCGTGGCCCCCGGCTTCAATAAAGGCCTTGTGCTCACCTTCGTCATAGAGCCTGTAGGAGCGGCCCATGATCTTTTCCTGAATATGCTGGCACAGGGTGCTTCCGTATTCTTCTTCAAAGCGGGCCACCATGCGACGAACCAGTTCAAAGGTCGTGAACCTGATCCTTTCGGGATCGGCGAACTGATCGTACTCCCTTCCCAGGAAGGCACCGATCGCCATTGCTGCACCAGTCAAGGCCCCGCAGGTAGCCCCTGTCAGCCCAACTCCGCCGGCCAGACCAGTAGCAGCCTTGAACACGCTGTCGTCAATCCCGCCGAAAGTATCCCGGATGGCTCCTATAACGCACTGGGAGCATCCCCCGTACTTCCTTTCATACTCAATACCCAGGGATTCGACCCTGTCAAGTATCGGTTCACGTTCCACGATGACCACCTCAACCCCATAGAATCTTTGCATAATTTCACTTTTGTTAAAACTTGGGTGCGAAATCTCCACCGTGGGTGATGATCCCTATGCTTTCGATGTCTCCCGATTTCTTTTCTGCCAATCCCGTTGCCGTAGAGAAATCGGGGGCATTGGTCAGACCCAACTTTTTAATGTATCCCTGGTTGCTCTCTCTTGTTACTACGATAATAGAGGCCCTTTCCCTGGCGACCCCGACGGTCATGTTGACCGACACTGCCACAACATCTTCGATAGCGCCTCGTTGGGTCATTTAAAAAACTGCATCCGGAGGCAACGCCCCCAAACCTACAAAATCCGGGTGCCCAGGGCAAACACCCTCAGGAGACGGGGTCAGGAGAATGACAGAACCTCCTTAGGACTTGTCCAGGACCGACGTCGCTATCTCTCCGAACTCCTCGATGGTCAGCAGGCGCCTCTTCTCCAGCGCCGTGTCCTTGATCCTCTTCAGGATCTCCGCCTTGGCGTCCTTGTCGTCGGTCTCGATGCCCAGCTTGTCCAGGTAGATATCCACCGTGGGAAGACCGCTAAGCTTCCCGATGACCACCTTCGTGTCGGGGTGGCCCACCAGGTCGTAGAGGAAGGGGGAAAGTTCAAGGGGCGCTATACCCTCCACGTTCTTGTACCAGGCCGCTACGATCCCCGACTCGATATCGGCCACGTAATCCCCTACGATGCCCCTGTTCTGCCGCACCGTAAGCCCCGTGATCTCCCGGAGGTATTTCGAGAGGGGGTAGATCTTCTCGTAGCGGAGACCCGTGTCGACGCCGTACATCGTCAGAAGGGCCATGGCCACATCTTCGTAGGGCGCGTTGCCGGCCCTCTCGCCGATGCCCGATATGGAGGTATGGGCTATGTCCGCTCCCGAGGCGAGCCCCATGATCGTCGTGGCCGCTCCCAGGCCGAAGTCGTCGTGGAAATGGACACCGATGGGCTTGTCGGGTATGTGCTCCTTGACCTTCTTGATGAGGTAGGGGACCGAATGGGGGTTCAGCCCGCCGAAGGTGTCCACCACGGTGAGTTCGTCCATGTGACCCTCCGAGGAGACCCGGTCGACGATCTTCAGATAGTCGTCGATGTCGGCCCTGGTGCCGTCGATGGTGAAGAAGGAGACGTAAAGGCCGTTCTCCTTCGCGTAGAGGGTGGCCTCGATCGACACTTCGATGGCCTTCTCGAACTCCCAGCGGTAGGCGTACTTCAGGATATGGTCGCTGGCGGGGACCTCCATGACTATGTTCTTCACGCCGATATCGACGGACCTCTTCACGTCCTCCTTCATGCACCTGGCGAAGGAGAAGATCTTCGGGCCGAGGTTCCTCTTGACGATCTCCCTGATAGCCTCAGCATCCTGCTCCGAGACCACAGGCATGCCGGCCTCGATCCTCTGGATGCCCAGTTCCGCCAGTTTTTCCGCAATGGCTATCTTCTGGTCCTTGTTGAAAAGGAGACCCGCCTGCTGCTCGCCGTCACGGAGGGACACGTCATGGAACTGGATGTTCGGGGAAAATTTCATCCCTTCCCGGACCTCAGGAATGAAGTTCCAGGGGCTCGTGTACCACTTGTCAGTCTTCCAGGGTGTCGCGCTCTTGTTGTGGATCGTCGCCAATTTTCATTCCTCCTCTGCAAGGCCCTCGGGGGCCGGTTTACGCAAAGCGCCCGGGAGAGCCGACGTAGGTGACCAGTTCATCCATCACGGACGAGGGGCTTCGACGCGGCAGCCCATGGGCAAACCCGCCGACGCCCCTCACGCCCTTTTCTCACAAAAAGCGCCATTCATTACCAACAAAAGTTCCTAGCCTCAAAGGCATCCCTGTAAATGGCGGCTATATCCTCGACGGTCAGGTCGCGGGCACAGCGGCCCAGGAGGCGCTTTTCATTCCACCCCTCCACGGCCCACCGCTCGACACCGGACCGGTCCGTTATCCCTATCTCTTCAAGGCTGATGGGCAGTTCCACGCTCTTCATGAAAGCCGCCATGGCGTCGAGGGCGACCTCCACACCCTCCCGGGTGGAGAGGCCATCCACGTTCTCGCCCATGGCCCTGGCTATCTGGACCAGGCGCTCCCCCTTGGAGGCGGCTATCGCCTTGAAGCAGGCGATGAGAAGCACGCTGAGGGAGATACCGTGGGTCGCGTGGTACTCGCCTCCTATGGGGTAAGCCAGGGCATGCACCAGGCTGGTCCCCGCATTGTTGAGGACCATGCCGGCCATGAGGGAACCGAGGGATACGTGGTACCGGGCGTCCAGGTCGTTGGGGTCGGACCAGGCCACGCCCAGGTGCTTCGCGATGATGCTCACCGCCTGCAGTGCCAGGGCGTCGGTGATGGGGTTCGTGTTCTTCGATACGAAGGGCTCCGCGGCGTGAAGCCAGGCGTCGAAACCCGAAGCGCTGGTGACGTGGCGCGGCGATGACACGGTCAGCATCGGGTCGACAATGGCCACGTCAGGGAGCAGGGCCGAAGAAGCGACGGCCTTTTTCACGTTGTTCTCCTGGTCGAGGAAGATGGCGTGCTTGGTGACCTCTGAACCGGTCCCAGCGGTGGTGGGGATCATGATGGTGGGGAGACCCTTGTTCTTGACCTTCCCCGGGCCGAAATAGTCGCGGGTCTTGCCGGGGTTCGTAGTCAGTGCCGAAGACATCTTCGCCACATCGAGAATGCTGCCGCCGCCAAGCCCCACTACTACATCGAATTTGCCGTCAACGATGTACTTCGCCACTTCCTCGGCGAGTTCGGTGGTGGGCTCGGGTGTAGACCGCTGCTGGACGTTGACGTCGAAGTCCACGCCGGCGTCCCTGGCGGATTGCAACACCTTGTCAAGCGCTCCCGAAGCCTTCACCGAGGGGCCGGTGACCACCAGGGCCCTTTTCCCCTTGAGAGCCTTGATCCTGTCCCCGACAGCGTTTACGGCGTCCATGCCGAAAACGATATCGGGGGTCACGAATTTAATGTCCTTCCACATCTTGAAAACTCTCCTCTCCTTTTCTTTTTCCTGTTTTTCTTGATCGGACTGTCCTGTCGCTTTACGGGCGGCCCATTGCTGTATACTATCTTGCCTCGGGGCGCACCTTATGTTATATACTTGAAAAGTACTGCCCGACAGAGTCGATAACGGGCGCTTCGGCCGCGGGCTCCAAGGGTCCGCGGGACCCGAAGCCCAATAAACGATAGGGGGAGGATGAACCAATGGCCCAGATCAAGATCTACAACGCTGAAACCCTGGGGAAACCCCTGGGACAGTATTCACACATCGCCCGGGTCAAGGCCGGCGAGCTGCTCTTCATCTCCGGCATGCTCTCGGCCGATGGGGCCGGTAACGTGGTCGGAAAAGACGACTTCGACGCCCAGTGCACCCAGGTCTTCAAGAACATCGGTGAAGCCCTCGCCTCGGCGGGTGCCGGCTGGGGCCAGATCGTGCAGTTCACGACCTACCTGGTCCACTCGCAGGATATCCCGAAGTTCATGGAATTCCGGAAACGGGAGTTCCCGCGCCTCTTCCCCGACGGGGTCTACCCGCCTAACACCCTTCTGATGGTTGACAGGCTCGTCCAGGAACCCTTCCTCGTCGAGGTCCAGACTATCGCCGCCCTGTAACGGAACCGTCGGACGTCTCGGGGCTCCCCGCCGCCACAAGGGCGGGGAGTCCTTTTAGGGGCCCGAAAGGGCCCTGCCGGTTCAGATCCAGCGGCTTCCGTCTATCTCATACTCCTTCCCCTCGTACCCCTTCTCTTTTTTCAGGAAATCAAGGTAGCCGTTGAAGGATATGAGCAGGTGTTTTTTCAGGATCTTTTCCGCCGCCCTGGCTTTTCGCTCCTTGAGGGCGCCGAAAATCTCAACGTGCTCATCAAAGGATTCCTCGAGGCGTTTCGGGTTCAACACGAAGAGGGAGCGTACCCACCCGGTCTTTTCCCTGTAGGAGTTGATGGTCGAGACCAGTTCAAGGTTTCGGCACCGGCTCTCGATAGAATCATGAAACCGGTCATTCAGGATCCCGTATTCCTCGTGGCGCTGCTCGTGAATGTAGAGCTTCGTCTTCTCCAGGATCTCTTCCAGTTCCTCAAGGAGGTCCGCCGGGTCCTGGTAGACCGCCATCCTCGTGGCTATGCCCTGGAGGCTCAGGAGCATCTCGAACATGTTCTTCAGATCCTCCAGGGAGGGGCTGGCCACCTTCGCTCCCACGTGATCGTTGGAGACCACGAACCCTTCCGAAATGAGCATCTTTATGGCATCCCTGACGGGCGTCTCGCTCACGCCTAGGCTTTTGCTGAGGTTCGTGATTATCATCGGGGACCCGGGACGGTAACGACGGGTGATGATCCCTTCCCTAAGGGTCATGTAGGCATATCGGCTTTTCGTCAGGTAACCCTTTTCCGTTTTCCTAGCTGTCATTTCCGGCCACACCTCTTTTTTGTCCTTTGCGGCAGTATCGGGTGGCTGCGCAAAGGGCTCCAAAAGGGTCCCCGCCGCCTCCTACCCCAGCCTGCTAATCATAAAGGGTAACGAGAATATCGGTTATATTGCTCCCACCGATGGGGTTGAGGTCCATGGGACATGCCGAGACCGCGCAGACCAGGTCCATCAGGGCCTCCATCATTACGAAGGAACCGCCCGGGTTGATCGACGGCAACTGGATGATCTCCCCGTCGTCCCCGATACGGGTGTGCTGGAAAAAGTTGACGGGGTCAGGGAGGACCCACCGGTCGATCCCGTATCGCCCGAGCACCTGCTCAAAATTGTTCACGCAGCTCCGATGATCGGTCACACCGTAGTCCACAAGGTACCGCTGCTCATCGCAGGCGACGATCAGGATGTCGTGGTGGCCAGCGGTCTCTTCCAGCAGACGGATCATTTCATGCCTCAGGTTCGAACGGATGCTGTCGCCGGTCTTCAGCCTGAGGGAACGGTTGGAGATGCGGGTATGGCCGGGCGAAGACTTTTCCTTCAGGTCGTTCCTGTTGAAGGCCACGAAATCGGCGACCTGGCCGCCTTCGACGTCGGTGAGTTTGAACTTACCGCCCTTTCGGACCTCAAAAGCCTCCGCGGTGCCGCCCTTGACCAGGATCTCTTTCACGAGCGAACCCTCCTTGAATTTGTTATAAAACCCTCGACTATATTGCTACCATCCCGTGACCGACACGGAAGGGAGCCACAGGATGATCCCCGGGAACAGGATGCAGAGAGTGAAGGCGAAGACCTGGATCGCGATGAAGGGAACGACCCCCTTGTAGATGTCCATCGTCGTGATCTCCGGCGGGCAGATGCCCTTGAAATAGAAAATCGCCAGCGCGAAGGGCGGCGTCAGGTAGGACAGCTGCAGGAAGAGGATCATCATTATGGAGAACCAGACCGGATCGAAGCCCAGGTTGGCGGCGATGGGCGTGAAAAGGGGAACGATCAGGAGGACGATGCCTATCCAGTCCAGGAACATGCCCAGTATGGTGACGACGGCGAACATGAGGAAGAAGATCCCCCATTTCCCGAAGGGGAGCCCCATGATGAAACGCTCCACGACGTCCCCGCCGCCCATGGACATGAAGGTTGACACGAACAGGACGGCCCCCACCGTCATGGTCAGGATCATGCAGGTTGTTTTGAGGGCCGAGTCCGAGGCGTTGACGAGCATCTTCACGTTCAGTTTTTTATAGGCGAAGGCGAGGGCTATCGCCGCCGCCGCGCCCACCCCGGCCGCTTCCGTCGGGGAAGCCACGCCGAAGAATATGGTGCCGAGGACCGCCAGGATGATCACGAGGGGCGCCACAAGGGAAGAGAGGACCCTTAAGGCCACGCCTCTCTTTGTTTTAGCCCAGGGGAAATCGGCGAGGTCTTCCTTTGAGATCGGGGGACCCGCTTCAGGGAAGATCGACGTCAGGACGACGATGTAGAGGGTGTACAGGGCTGAGAGCAAAAGCCCCGGCCCGATAAGTCCCATGAAGAGTTTGCCCACCGAGACACCCGCCGCGGGGCCGTAGACTATCACCATGATGCTCGGCGGGATCAGGACCCCCAGGCAGCCGCCGGCGCAGATTATCCCGGCGATGAGTTTCTTGTCGTAGTTCCTTTTCAGCATCGGGGGCATGGATAGCAGCCCCACGGTCACCACCGACGCCCCCACGACCCCCGTGCAGGCGGCAAAAATGGTCGACAGTATGTTACTGGTTATCGCCAGGCCTCCCCGCAACTTCCCGAACAGCACGTACACGGTGCCGAACAGTCTGTCGCTGACGTCGGAGTATTGCATTATCGCCCCCATGAATACGAAAAGGGGGATCGCCAGCAGGATGTAGTTCTTCATCGTCGACAGGAAGGCGAGGATGAAGGCCCCGGCGTAATTTAGCCCGAAGAGGGAGACGCCGAACAGAAGACCGATGCCGGTCAACACAAAGGCCAGCGGGAAACCGAGGAACAGGAGGACGAGGAGAGAGCCGAACATAAGAAGGGTGTTCATCTCGGGGCTAAGAGTTGGCATCACCGGCACCTCCCTTGCTGAAAAACACTTCGAAGGAACGGTACAATTCCGCCGTCACCTGGAGAAGAAGCAGGATCACGCCTATGAGGAAGATCGTCTTGAAGGGGTAGATCGGGGGCTGCCAGAAGCTCTCCAGGGCCTTTTCCTTCGTGATCCAGGACCGGTAGACGTAAGGTATGGCCCGGTATATCAGGATGCCCCACGCCGGGTAGAACAGGAAAAGGGTGAGCACGATCTCGATGAAGGCCTTCACCTTGACATTGAATTTCGAGGAAAAAACATCGACCCTGACATGGTTGTTCTTCAAAAGGGTGTAGCCCATCCCGAGGACGAAGAAGCTCCCCCCGAGCATGTAACTTACGTCGAATATCCAGACCGTGGGGTTATTGAACCCGTAACGCATTATCACTTCATAGGTAAAACAGCCCGTCAGGATGAGCACGAGCCACTTGGCGGACCGTCCGACAAAAAGGTTGAGGGCGTCGATGAAATTCACGAATTTACGGACCATGGAATTTCTCCTCTCAGAACGTCTCCTGGGTCAATAAGATCAGGGCCACGGAAGAACGATCCGTGGCCCTGCCCCCCACAAGCCCGATCGTCCGGGGGGTTGGACGTGCGGACCTTAGTCCAGCCTCGGCGGGACCATGTAGGATGCCCAGTGATCGTACTCAGCTATGATCTTGCGCTGGGAATCCCATACCTTTTTGAAGAACGGGTCTTTCGCCGCCTTCTCGTCGTAGAGCTCCCAAGCGAGTTTCTTCAGTTCGGCGATCATCTCCGGGGGGAGCTTCACTATGACGTTCTTGTTCTTCTCGAATTCCCTCAGGGCCTCGCCGTCAGCCATGAGGCAGGTGACATACCCTTCCAGGACGGAAGCCTTGGCCGCCGACTTCACGATCTCCTGGAGGTCTTCGGGCAGCTTTTCCCAGGACTGCTTGTTGATGAGGAGCTCGAGGAAAGACACGGGCTGGTGGACGCCGGGGACGTGGACGTACTTCGCCACTTCATGCAGGCCGGACTTGAAGTCTGACTCGGGGTTGCAGAACTCGGCCGCGTCGATTATGCGTTTTTCAAGAGCGCCGTAGAGTTCACCACCCGGAAGAGTGACGACACGGGCGCCCAGCTTGGTCGCTATCTCGCCCCAGTAACCGACGGTACGGATCTTCAGGCCCTTGAAATCGCTGAGCTTTGTGATCGGCTTGTGGGCCCAGAGGAAGTCCTCGGCCGGGTTGATCGCGCAGAAAGCAGCGTAACCGATGTTGTGCTTGGCGTACATCTCCTGCATGAGGTCGAGGCCGTCGCCGTAGTAATACCAGGCGTAATACTGCATGACGTCCATCCCGAGCGGGATCGCCGAGAACATGGGCGCCGCAGGCTCTTTCCCGATCCAGTACGCGGAAAGGCTGTTCATCGCGTCAATGACACCCTGGCTCACGGCGTCGAAAACCTCGAGCCCTCCCACCACCGCGCCCGCCGGAAGGGCAGTAATGGTCAACCGTCCCCCACTCATTTTCGTCACGAGTTCGGCAAATCTCTCGACCTGCCTCTGGATCTCCAGTCCCGTCGCCCAACTGGACTGCAGTCTCCAGTGGAACTTCTCCTCGGCCGTGGCGACCGAGGCCAGGCTCATCACCAGTACAACCAGCAGAACCGCTATCAAGCTCTTCCTTTTCATCTCTTCTCCCCCTTACGATGTCAGATATCCTGCGTTTCCCGGACCGGTTTCTAGATCACTGCCACGGCATTGATCTCTATCAGGGCGTCAGGATGCACGAATTTGTTGACTTCAACCAGGGTGCTGGTGGGGAAAGGTTCCTTGAAGTATTTGAGCCTCGCTTCGTGGATCTCCTTGAGCCGGCTCATATCCCTTACAAACACATTGACCTCGACCACATCATCCAGGCCGGCCCCGAACTCCGCCAGGGCGCTTTGAATGTTTAGGATGACGTGTTCCGTCTGGACGTACATGTCGTCCTTACCCAGGATGTTCCCTTTTTCGTCGAAAGAGACCTGGCCGGAGACCCAGATGATCTTATCGACGGACCTGACATCCACGCTTACAGCGGTACTGAAGGCTACCTTCATTCCCATGGCGCTGCCGAACGGTATGACCTTTTTCTCCATACAAGCACCTCCTGAGAATAATGGGTGGCGAGGTCCAGTTCCTATGTTCTATAGAATATAGACTATATAAATCTTGTCAAGACGGCAATGCACTTATAGATGGTCACCCTGGTGAACTGGGAAATAGGCTCACAGGCGGCTTCGAGGGAACGATTTACCGGCAGAGCGACCGATAGTCGGAAGGTCTCCTGCCCCTTATCACGTCCGTGCCCGGAACGACCTCCTTGCACCTCGCCGACAGGAGCTCGACCTGGCAGCCGAAGACCTGTTCCCCTCCGATGAAGGCGCTGGAGAGGATCCTGCCGTAGGGGTCACAGATGAAAGACCTCTTGCCTTCGCCGGGGGAGGCGGAGCGCACCAGGAAAACCTTGTTCTCGTAGGCCCTCGTCCTGGCTATCTCAAGGGAAGGCCCCGACAGGGAGTCCGTCAGGGAAAACAGCAAATCCGCGCCCAGGAGAGTCAGGCTCCTGGCGTATTCGGGGAGGAGGATCCCCTCGCCGTGGACGAAGGCGAAGTTACCGTGGGGCGTCCCGATGACATCCGATCCCGAGAAGGGCGGACGGCCCCTGGAGGACGCCAGGATCTTTCCCGCGTCGAAGATCACACCGAGAGGTTCACCGCCCCTCCCACCACCGGCGAGAGCGACGATCATCCCCCCCATTACCGCCCCGTGCTTTTTCCTTATTGCATCGGCCAACTCGTGGATGCCGGGAGCGGGAAGAAAGTCCGCCGGGGGGAGGGCCGCGACGGACGCATGCAGCCGTCCCAGGGTGGCCAGGTGCTTCCCCGCTTTGAGGATGTACTCTTCGGCGTCCTCCGCTCCGAACTGGGCGGCACCCAGGAAAAAGCTGCTGCAGGAGGGGATGGCGGGTTGGGAAGTGATCCCCGTCACCGGGAGGCTCTCGGTGGGCTCGGCGAGCACCCCATACGCCGCTGGTGCCCTTTCCGGGAGAGACGCGGGCCTTCTCCCCGGCAGGCCGATATCGACGAAGAGGATCTCTTCCCTGTCGGGGCTTGCCGAGGCGACGGAGACCCCCTCCGGGGATATTACCCTGCTGCCGCCCACGTAGGGGACCGCCGCCGACTCGATCCCGCACTTGTTGGAGAGGACCCACCATACCCCGTTCTCGAAAGCCCTGGCGGGCAGCATGAAATCCAGCTGCGGGTTGGTCAGGCCCTTGGAGGAGAAGGAATAGCCCGTGAGGTTCGCCGGGTCGATGATGAGGTCGGCCCCCATTACGGAGAGCACCCGGGCGATTTCCGGCAGCCTCGCGTCAGCGCATATCAAAAGGCCGATCCGCCCGAAGGGTGAATCGACCACGTCAAAACTTTGGCCCGGCTCGTAGAGGTCTCTGTCGAAATGCCAAAGGTTCATCTTCGACACTCTCAGGACCATTTCCCCCGAAGGGTCCACGAGGATGGCGTTGTTGCCGAGCTTCCCGTCCTTTTCCTCCACCAGTCCGAAAGCCACGTAGGAAGCATGTTCCCGGGCTTTCCTGCGGATATGGTCGATCAACCGCTCGTTGAGCGATAGGGCCTCCCTGAGGAGACGCCTTTCGTCGGGGTCGATGAAGTAGGCCGGCCAGGCGCATTCCGGGAACACCACCAGGTCGACCCGGGGCTGGAGGGCCTCACCCAGGAGGCATTGGATCCTGCTGAAAGTTCTTTCAAAATCGGCCAATTCCGGTGCTTCCATCTGGACACAGGCAATCCTCATTTTCTACCCCCCGCTTCGCTTTTTTCCCGTAAAGGACCGGGGCAACTGAGACCTCCGAAAGGCCTATTTGGGGCATCATGGTAGAGGCTGCCGGGGCATCCGTCAAACAAGAGGCCCCGTCCCGAGGCTGGGGCGGCTATTTACCTTTGAGCGCCCTCGTGGTATAAATCGTTCATTGTTTCCACGGGGGAGTGGTTTCCCTTGATACAGATGTCCCTTTTTGTCGGCAGGGCCAGCGGCTCCTCTTCTTCCAGCTCCTCTTCCGGGTGGTCCGGAAGGGGAGGCCTCCCTTTGCCGGCAGGGGGAGGACCGCTGTAGACCCGGGGCCGCACCGGGGGAAAAAGGACAGGGTTTTTGGGGAATACAGGCCGGGAGAAGCGCTCTCCCGGCCTTTTTTTATCCACGAGGAGGGGATCCCATGACGCGACACCTGTACACACCGGGGCCGGTGGATGTGCCTTTTTCCGTCAGGATGGCGGCGGCCGGGCCGATGATCAGCCACCGGGGCGAGGAATGGTCCGACCTGCTGGAGGAAGTGAAGGGACGCCTCGGAAGGCTCCTGGACGTGGAGGAACCTGTGGTCCTCCTGCCGGGTTCCGGCACGGGGGCCCTGGAGGCCCTGGCCGCCAACCTGCTGGCGCCCGGAGACGAGGTGATCTCCTTCTCCTGCGGGACCTTCGGAGACCGTTTCCGGGAGATCGTCTCCAGGAGAGGTGCGAAAGTGATCGCCCTTGACGCACCCCGGGGCGGGGGTTTCAGAAGGGGGCACATCAGGGAAGCCCTGGAAAAGTATCCCGGGGCCAATGCTCTCCTTTTCACCCACCACGAGACCTCCACGGGCGTGGTCAACCCCCTGGAGGAACTCCTCTCGGAGGTCCCCGCCGACGGGCCGCTGGTGCTGGTCGACGCCGTGAGCTCCCTGGGCGCCATGCCCTGCCGCCCGTCGAAGTGGGGGATCGACGGCCTTGCCTCCTGCTCCCAGAAGGGGCTTCTCGCTCCCCCCGGCTTGGCCCTGGTCCACCTCTCGGAACGGGGTTGGGAAAGGGCCGCCAAGGGGGCCTGCCCCTCATACTTCTTCGACCTGAACCTCCACAGGAGATTCCTGAAAAAGGGGAGGCCTCAGAACCCCTTCACCCCTCCCGTGAGCGTCTTCTACGGACTGGCGGAGTCGCTCCGCCTTCTCGAGGGCTTCGGATGGGACGCCTGGGCCCGCAGGACGCGCAGGAAGGCACGCTCCTTCGAGGCCGCCTGTAAGGCGATGGGTTTCGAACTTTTCGTGAGGGAAAAGGAGTTCCGCTCGCCCGTCATGACCGCCCTTGAGGTGCCCCCGGGGAAAGAGCGGCCCATGAAGAAGGCCCTGGAGGATATGGGCATCATCGTAGCCGAGGGGCAGGGAAGGGACGGCGGCACCTTGCGGATCGCCCACTACAACCCCGGGGGATGGCCGGAGGTATGCCTGCTGGCCGGCGGACTCTTCGGTGCCGCCAGGGAGTGCGGCATCGACGTGGGAGACGGTTTTCTGGACAAAGCCCTCAAGACGTGGGAAAGGGAAGGGGATCGGTCATGCTGAAGGTGCTGGTAACGGAAAAGATCTCCGAGGCGGGGCTGGACGTGCTCCGGCAGGACCCGGAGGTCCAGTTGCTCGTCAAAACGGGCCTCTCCCGGGAGGAACTCCTGGCGGAAGTGAGGGACGTGGACGGAATGATAACCCGGAGCGGGACCCCCCTCGACCTTGAAGTACTGGACGCCGCGAAAAGGTTGCGGGCCGCGGCGCGGGCCGGCGTGGGACTGGACAACATAGACCTAGCCGAAGCGAGCCGCCGAGGCGTCGTGGTCATAAATGCACCCACGGGGAACACCCTGGCGGCGACGGAGCATACCATGGCCATGATGCTCTCCCTGGTCAGGAAGGTTCCCCAGGCCTTCCAATCGCTGGCCTCGGGCGAGTGGAAGAGGAGCCGTTTCCTGGGCAGGCAGCTCTCGGGCAAAAGGCTCCTCGTTGTCGGCCTGGGCAGGATAGGAACCCAGGTGGCCGCCCGGTGCAGGGCTTTCGGCATGGAGGCTTCCGCCTACGACCCCTACGTCTCCCCGGCCAAGGCCGACAGGGCCGGCGTCCGCCTGATGGAAGACCTCAAGGGCGCCCTTTCCCTGGCCGACGTGGTCACCCTGCATGTCCCCCTGACGGCCGAGACACGGAGTATCATCGACGGGGAGGCTATAAAAGCCTGCAGCCCGGGGGCCTACCTGGTCAACTGCGCCAGGGGCGGGCTCATCGATGAAGCGGCCTGCGCGGAGGCCCTGCGCTCGGGGCACCTGGCCGGGGCCGCCATCGACGTCTACGACGGAGAACCACCGCGGCCCGACAACCCCCTGCTTGCCGATGATATCCGTGAGAAGGTAATCCTGACGCCCCACATCGGAGCCAACACCGAGGAGGCCCAGTCAGCGGTGGCCGTCATAGCCTGCTCGAACCTCCTGGCCTCCCTCAAGGGAAAGCCCTGCGAGAACGCCGTCAACCTCCCCTTCGTGGAGCAGTCCCTCCCCGAGGGCACCAGGGCCTTCCTCTCGCTGGCCCGCAAGCTCGGCTACCTGGCGGCGCACCTATCGCGGGAGCCGGCGACACAACTGAAGGTCAGCCTGCGGGGCCCTCTCTTTTCGCCAGCCGAAGAGCCGGTATGCTTCGAGATCCCTTACCATTTCTCCCCCTTCACCGTGGCGGGGCTCAAGGGCTACCTGGAGTACTCCCACGGCCCCGAGGTGAACTACATGTCGGCACCGATGCTGGCGGAGGACAAGGGCATCAGGATCGAGGAGAGCCGTACAGGCCCCGGGACCTGGCGCAACCAGGTCGAGCTGGAACTCCTCTCGCCCGGTTTCCGGGAGGGCATCTCCGTGTCGGGGACGATCACCGAAGAGGGGCGCCAGAGGGTGGTCAATATAGGAGGCTACTGGATAGAGTTCATCCCCGAGGGAACGGTGCTCCTCTTCAGCAACCACGACCGCCCCGGCGTGATCGGGAAGGTGGGGACCCTCCTGGGGAGGGCCGGGACGAACATAGCCAACTTCGCCCTGGGGCGCAGGAACGGGAGCGGGCTGGCCGTGGGGGCCCTGCAGATCGACGACGACGTTCCCATGCCCGTCCTGGAGGAGCTGAAAAAGGATGTGGACCTGCTCTGGGCGGTGAAGGTCCGCTTCACGGAGGATCTCTAGATGAAGCGGATCTTCCTGGTCAGGCACGGCGAGACGGACTGGAACCGGGAAGGGCGCTTCCAGGGCAGGAGGGACACCCCCTTGAACGACCGGGGCCGGGGGCAGGCCCGCTCCGCCGCTGGGGCGCTCCTGCGCTCTTCCGTGGACAGGGTGGTGTCGAGCCCCCTTTCCCGTGCCGTCGGGACGGCGGAGGCCACGGCCTCCCTCCTTGGGTTAGGTCTTGAGACCCACCCGGGCTTGATCGAGATAGACCATGGTCTCTGGGAGGGGCACACCGCCGGGGAAGTGGAAAGCCTGTGGCCGGGGATGCTCACTCTCTGGCACTCCAGGCCTGAGGAGGTGACCATGCCGGGGGGGGAGAACCTCCATGAGGTCTCCCGTCGGGCCTGGGGGGCCTTCAGGGAGATCCTGGCGGGCCCGGGAGACGCCCTGGCCCTCTTCTCCCACGACGCGGTCCTCAAGGTCCTCCTCTGCCGGGTCTTTGACGCGCCCCTGGGCAGCTTCTGGAGGTTCCGCCTCGGGAACGGCAGCATCACCCTCCTCGAAGAGACGCCCCGGGGGCTGGAGGTCCTCGTCCTTGGCGAGGCCTGCCACCTCGGGAGCGCCTGGGAGAGGGTCGTCCAGGAAGGGCTCTAGCGCCCGGTCAGACCCCGTCGACGATCTCCGGGGCCAGTCCCTTGAACTGCTGCAGGTACTCCCTTCTTTCCCTGCGAAGGTCGCCGATCATGGAGGCGTACTCCTCCCGGGAGTACCACCGGTAGGGGTCGAGGTCCTCACCCTGGGGCACCGGCAGCGACGAGGGTATCTCGTAACCCAGGATATCGTCGTAGCGCCACTCCAGGGTCTCTCTCATGGCTTCCCTGACGGCCGTGGTGGTGGCCTCGACGGTGATGTTGGCACCGTCCTTGCCCCCGACCCTCCCGGTGTTGAGGAGGTAGCACCGGATGCCCGGGTTGTCCCGCAGGATCCTCAGCAGCCTGTTGCCGTTGATGTGGGGGTTGTCAATGACGAAGGGATCGAAGCCCACCACCCTTTTGGCCTGGCCGACCCTGGAGGGGTCGTCCGCGCTGGTGATGGTCGATTCCCCCAGCATGAAGTAGGCCGCGGCCTGCTCCGGCGAGACGAGGCGTCCGATGGCCGGGGTGTCGTACCTCCTCATGTTGAAAAGCAGACAGTCGACCTTGTCCAGGTCTATCCGGTCCGATGTGTTGGGTATCGCCTCCCGGGGGACGACGGCCCTGCCGTTGGTGGTCAGGGCGTGGTCATCAAAGTTGATATGGTCGTCGTCATCCACCCAGCAGTTCTCGATGAGGGCCTTCCTGTCCCGGGCGGCCCAGAGGAGGACCGGTTGCTTCGTCACATTGTCGGTCTTTATGTAGAAGTTGGCCTCCGAACCAAGGGCGCTGCCGTTGGAGAGGAGGATATTTATATCGTCCTGGAGCACCTCCACACCCTCAGGCGCTTCCAGGTCATGGTCGGCCGTTGTTATGGTGGTCTTGCCGGTGCCGGAAAGCCCGAAGATGAGCACTCCCTTCTCCTCCAACCCCCTGGGAGTGTTCACCCTGATGATCTTGCTGCCGGCGTGAAGGCCGAGGGCGTCCATCGTCTCGCGCCCCAGGTGCATGACCATCCTCAGGGTGGCCATCTTGGCCTCTCCGTAGTAGTCGCTACCCAGGATGTAGGTGACTCGCTGCCTGGGGAGGACGATGATCTTACGCTGGTGCCACTCGGGTATGGCCACGGTGACAATGTCGGAGTAGTCCTGGTCAAGTTCCGTGGAGAAGTTCATGGCGAACATCTGGGCCAGCCTGGCGTACCTGCGGGTCACGTAGAAGTTCGCCAGCATGGGCCGGCGGTCCGGGGAGCCTATCCTGGCCGTTACGCGGATCATCTGCTGCCAGCGAAGGTAACCCCACACCTGCTCCAGAAGAGCCACCAGTGGTTCGTCGGGCTCGTAGACGATATCGGTGAAGGCAGCGCTCCTGGAGCGGATCCTGGTCACATAGAGGGAGGCTCCCTGGTCGTTGGGCACGGCCTCGTGGGCCGCCATGGCCCTGAGCTCATCCTCGGTGACGTCCCTGAGGAGGCTCCGGCTCACGGGGCGGGCCAGCCTCTCGCTGAAAGATGAACGGTCATCGGTGTGCTGCACTGACGATCGCCTCCAGTCCTATTTTTTCCATCCCCAACGGGTGATGAAGCCTCTTTCTTTGTAATTTTCGAAGAGGGAAGCGGCATCGTCGGCGAGGGACAAGGGCACCGACGCGGAGAAGGTCACTGCGGAACCCCACTCCGCCTCCACGGCACCCTCGGGCAGGCCGAGGTCCGCCAGCTGCTTCAGGATAAGCCGGGCGTGCTCGTAGGGGCACTCCAGGGAGGCCTCCCTGGACCTTACGCGCCCCCTTCGCCCCGCCGCCGCCAGGGCAAGCGATGCGCACTCGCCGTAGGCCTCGATGAGCCCTCTCACGCCCAACTTCGTCCCCCCGTAGTACCGGGTGATCACCACCACCGTGTTTACAACGCCGGCCCGGTGGATGGCCCCCAGGATGGGCCTGCCCGCCGTGCCCGAAGGCTCGCCGGCATCGGAGTAGTACTCCGTCGTCTGAGGGAAACCCACCCTGTAGGCCCAACAGTGATGGGTCGCGTCAGCGTATCGCCTGGTTATCTCTCTGACGCGCTCCCGGGCTTCCTCTTCGGAGTCTGCGCGAAAGACCCTACCGGTGAAAAGGGAGCGCTTGTGCCTCGTCTCAACCTCGGCGAAGGTGGCCGGCTCGAAGAACTCATCGCCGTCGGTCATGGGCCTCCCAAACCTTCTTAAGGCTCTCCCAAGTCTCCTGGAGCGATGCCGGCAGGACCTTCGTGCCGGCTATGACGGGCATGAAGTTGGTGTCCCCGTTCCACCGAGGGACGATGTGAAGGTGGACGTGGCCGGCGAAGCCCGCCCCGGCGGTTTTGCCGATGTTTATACCCAGGTTGAAGCCCTGGGGGTTCATGGCTTCCTTGAGGACGGCGACGCATCGCTGTCCGAAGCGGTGCATCTCCAGGCATTCTTCGTCCTTGAGGTTCTCGTAGTCCCCTTCGTGCCTGAAGGGGGCCACCATTAGGTGCCCGGGGTTGTAGGGAAAGGCGTTGAGAATCACGAAAACCAGTTCCCCCCGGGCGAGGATGAGCCGTTTCCTGTCTTCATTCGCCTTGGGGAAATCGCAGAAGATGCACCCCTCCTGCTTGTCGGCCCCATCGATATAGGCCATCCGCCAGGGTGCGAAGAGTTGGTCCAAAGAGCCCCCCCCTTCCATGTCGGCCATGACCGTGTATGTTTCACGTGAAACACCTTCACGGACCCTGCCCCTTCGTCTCGCGTCTCACGTTTAATATCTTACGCCTTTAGGTTTTATCTTTGTTCCGGGGTTTTCTATCGCCTTACGCCTGCCGCCTTGTTTTTGTCCTTCCGTCTTCCGTCTCACGTCTCACGCTCTTAAGCCCTTCCTGCCCCTGTCGCCTTGCCTTTCCGAATCACGATTCACGATTCACGATTTACGATTCACGGACCCTTGCCCTTCCTGCCTGTCGCCTTGCCTTTACGATTCACGGGTTTCGACCCTGTCCTCTCTTCATCCCGGCCTTCAGGAAACTCCAGGCCTGCCAGGCACCGAGAGCCGTCCCACCAACGATGGCCGCCGGTTGGGTCCACCCGGGGTACCCCCGCGTGACCAGGGCCCTTCCTCCGACCACGCCGAGGATAATGAAGCCGCAGAGCAGGAGCGCCGAGGAGAGTACCCTCGAAAAGGCAGCCAGGTCCCCGGTGATCCTAGACATCGCCGCGACCTCGGCTTCACTTGCCGGGGAACAATATCTCCCCGCTCCGGTCTATCATCTCGAAGAGCCTGTGGGCCTCGTCTTCGCTCAAACCGCCCAGCATGACCTTCACGTTGTCCCCGCGGCCGCTCACCCTGATGTCGATGCCGTAGCGTTCCGAGACCCTGAGGACGGGCTCAGGGACGAGGACCGACTGGGACGATCGGCCCTTCCTGGACCTCCCTTCGCCCGAGGGCTTTCGGACGGCCTCCTCGACCTCCCGGACAGACATACCCCGGTCAATGCATTGCCTCGCCAGCTGGACCTGCTCCAGAGGGTCTTCAAGGGAGAGCAGGGCCCTGGCGTGTCCCTCGCTCAGGTCCCCCCGGTGAAGCATCTCCTGGAGTTCCTCGGGGAGGTTCAGGAGCCTCAACTTGTTGGCCACGGCCGCCCTGCTCCACCCCAGTTTCCGGGCCGCCTGTTCCTGGGTGAGGGAAAACTTGTCCACCAGTTCGCCTATACCCTTGGCGGCCTCCAGGGGGGAGAGGTCCTCCCTCTGGAGGTTCTCCACCAGGGAGAGCTCGATGACCCTGTTCTCGTCCACGTCGATGACCCGGACGGGCACCTCGTCGAGGCCCGCCATCCCTGCGGCGCGCCACCTTCTCTCACCGGCCACGATCTCGTAGCCACCGTCGAGCTTCCGGACGACCACGGGCTGTACGACACCGTGTTCCCTGATGGAAGCGGCCAGGGCCTCCAGCCCCTCGGGCCCGAAATCCTTCCTGGGCTGGTTCGGCGAGGGCTTTATCTCCTTAAGTCTCAGGCGGAGAACCTCCGTCGCGCCTTCCGGCGGGAGGGGCTCCGCCTGCGCCCCCGGGATGAGGGCCCCCAGGCCCTTCCCTAGCGCTCTTGGGCGAGCCATCGCTGCTGCACCTCCCGGGCAAGGTTCCGGAAGGCGCCCGCTCCGGCGCTCTCCGGGTCGTAGTAGCAAATGGGCTTGCCGTGGCTGGGTGCCTCGGAAAGCCTGACGTTCCTGGGGATGAGGGTATCGAAGACGACCTCGCGGAACTGGTTCCTGACCTCGTCGGCCACTTCCTTGGAGAGGTTGGTCCTGACGTCATACATGGTGAGTACGACGCCATCCAGGTTGAGATTCTCGTTGAGGTATCTCTGGACCAGCGAGATGGTCCTCATGAGCTGTCCCACGCCCTCCAGGGCGTAATACTCGCACTGGATCGGGACCAGGAGGCTGTCGGCGGCGACCAGGGCGTTGACGGTGAGGAGTCCCAGCGATGGGGGACAGTCGATGAAGCCGATGTCGAAGTCCTTCATGGCGCCCATGTGCCTCGCCAGCCTCGTCTCACGGCTCATCACCCCGGCCAGTTCCACCTCGGAGCCAGCCAGGTCGAGGGTGGCGGGAAGGACCCAGACCCCCTCCCAGGCCGACGGGATGATCGCGCTCGTCGGGGACACCTCGTCGAGGATAACGTGGTACATGCTGTTATTGACGTTGGAGACATCCACGCCAAGGCCGCTGGTGCTGTTGCCCTGGGGGTCGATATCGAGCACGAGCACCTTTTTGCCCTGCCTGCCGAGCTCGGCCGCAAGGTTCACGCAACAGGTGGTCTTACCCACGCCCCCCTTCTGGTTCGCGACGGCGACGGTCTTCAAAAAACCTCACCTCCACCAGGGACTTTTTCCGGCCTTGCCGGGGCGCCTCGGGTACTTCACCGGGCACGGGGCGGTCTTTTCAAGCCCCACCAGGCAAAGGCTCTTACCATCCAGGTCGTAAGGGTAGATCACAGGGTCGTCAAAACCGAGGGTCGCCCACCGGTCTCCCACGTCGCGCAGCTCCTCGGCGACCTTGGGCCCCTTGAAAAAGTAGGAGAAGCCGCCCACCCCCAGGAGGGGAGAGGCGTATTCAGCGACGACGCCTAGGTGGCCCACACCCCTTGAGAGTGCGATGCGATAGCTCTCCCGCCGCTCCAGGGAGAGAGCCTCCGACCTCGCGCAGGCCACCTCCACGTTGGGCAGCCGGAGCATCCGGGCCATCTCTTCGAGGATATCGCACTTTTTCTCGACGCTCTCGAGCAGGGTTATCTTCAGTTTCGGCCTGCACAGGGCCCAGACGATCCCCGGAAGGCCCCCACCGGTCCCGATATCCACAACGGCGCCTATGTCGGGGGCGAAGACCAGGGAAACGGCGCAGTCCCTGATATGTTCCATTATCTCCCGGGGCTCCGTGGGGCCGGTGAGCCTCGCCCTCTCGTTGAAAGAAGCCAGGAGAAAGACGTAATGTTCTATCCTTTCCCTGTTCCTCTGGAGTTCGGCGAGGAGATCCTCCGGCTGCAGCCTGTATTCGGGAAAGGATCCAGGCAAGCTTATCCATCCTTTCCGGGAGGCCGACCCGTTTTGCGCTCCCTCCCGCCCTGCTATCTTACCCGAAAAACCCGGCGTGTGGATGATGCTTTTCGATGATAGACTGGTATAAAAGGGTCATGGGACCCGAAACAGAACACGCGAGGGAGGGTTAAGGTTGATCGTTGAACGGGACGAGAACCTGATCGCCCTGCGTTTCGACGACGGCGAGGATCTCATCCCCCGCCTCCTCGAGACCCTGGGCGACACTACATCGGCGGTGATCATCTCCGCCGTCGGCATGCTCCGCGACTTTGAAATAGGCTGGCTGGGCCCCGAAGGTTACGAGAAGAAACGATTCCACGAACCCTGCGAGATCCTCTCCCTTTCGGGGACGGTGAACCGCCAGCAGGACGGAAAGCCCTTTATCCACACCCATGCCTCGCTGGCGGGCAAGGACCACTCAGTCATCGGCGGCCACCTTTTCAGCGCGACGGTCAACTTCACCTGCGAGATGGTATTCCTGGTGCCCCAAGGGCTTGCCTTCGAGAGGAAGGTCATCGTGGAGGGAGAGCCCATGAGATTCTTCCCCGGGAAAAAATGAAGGGCTTTGCGGCCCTGGCCGCCTGCCTCCTGCTCCTTCTCACGCCCCTTCAGGCCTGGCCCGGGGCGGCCCTCCCGGGCCGGGTCGTGAGGGTTGCCGACGGTGATACGGTGACCGTCGCCACCGACGATGGGACCGTAGAGCAGGTGCGTTATATCGGCATCGACTCCCCTGAGACCCACCACCCTCGCAGGAGGGTGGAAGAACTGGGGCGGGAGGCCTCCCGGTTCAACGAGTCGCTGGTGCTGGGGAAGAGGGTCCTCCTTGAGTTCGATCTGCAGAGGAGGGACCGCTACGGGAGGACCCTGGCCTACCTGTGGCTCGCCGACGAGGGAAAGGGCGCCATGATCAACGAACTGATGGTAGCCGAGGGCTTCGCCCTCCCCTACAGTTTTCCACCGAACCTGCGCCACACGGAACTTTTCAGGGAGGCCTTCGGCCGTGCACGGGCTTCGGGGAAGGGCCTCTGGTCCAGGGCCCGGGGGAGAGTGTTCACGCCGGCCCAGGTCTGGGCTGAACTGCCCACGGTGGCCGGGCACTTCATCACTGTCCGTTTCAAGGTCCAGGAAGTGGTCTCATCGGAGACCCGCATCACCCTACGTTCCGATAAGGGCAACGCCTCCCTCATCGTCCACAAGAGCGATGCCGATCAATTCGGCCCCTTCGAGGAGTCAGTCGGGAAAACCCTCACCGTCGTGGGAAAGGTCACGCCGGGTTTCGGGGGGCCCGAGATCCTCCTGGCCGATCCATCTCAGGTCTTGTCCTCTTGGCGACCTTAAACTTATCCACAAGTTTTTCCACATCTCCACATCCCCTTTCCGGTCATTTTGACAATAATCGGCAGTACTCCACAGAGAATACCCCCCGAGGCTGCCTTGTGCATACAACCTTGACTTCCCGGAGTTCCAGGGGTTCCCGGTGTCCGTCCATAAAGAGTATTTTGAAAACCCTTCCGCCCTTTCGGGCCTCTAGGTATTTACCCTGATTGATTCTTTCCCGGGCCGCCCTTATCATGGGGTTTCCTGTGATCGATCTCCGGGAGGTTCATCCTTTGACAAAAGGCTGGAAAGCATTTCTGGTCCTGTCCATCCTGCTCTCGCTGGCTGCAGCCGGGGCCCTGGTCCTGGTCTCAAAAGGCGACATAGGGGCTGGTTTCGCCGTCTCCGCACTGGGGAAAGCCGCCAGGCAGCAGCTGGGGGCGGAACTATCCCTTTCATCCCTGTCGGGTAACCCCATCAAGGGCTTCACTATGAAGACCGTCGCACTGAGGCGCGATGGCCGGGTGCTCTTCTCCGCCCCGGAGGTGGCCGTAGTCTTCGAACCCCTTTCGCTGCTCAAGGGCTCACCGAGGATCAGGTCCATCTCCATTGGCGGGGCACTGTTCGACCCGGGCGGCCTTCCCCTCCCGTCCCCCCGGGAGAGGATGCCGGGGCCGTTGGCGCTCCCCTTCGATACACTCCTGGCCCAAAAGTGCATCCTGCGGACCCCCAGGGGCGACCTCAAGATAGAGGAAGGTAAGGTTTCCCTCGGAGATGGGACGATCGGCGCGTCGGGGTCCCTCCTTTACAGGGAGACACCCTTTTCGGTAAGGGCGGAACTCGAACCGGTCGGGGAGGAGCTCATCCTTCGCCGGCTCTCCGTCAAGACCGCCCAGGGGAGCCTGACCGGTGCGGGACGGCTCTTCCCGGTGATGGACCTGACGGGAGAGATCTCTGACCTCGATGTCGGTGTGCTGGAGGGGTTCTGGCCCGAACTGGCAAGGCAGGATTATTCCGGGAAGTTCTCTACCACTTTCTCAGCCAAAGGTTCCTGGCCCGGGGTCACCCTGGAAGGCCACCTGGTCGCCCCCCGGGGCGAGGTCTATGGCATCGACGTGGAGGACCTTTCCTCCTCCTGGTCCTTCAGCGGTGACACCCTGGAAATGAAGGAAGTCAGGGGCGTGGCCGACGGGACGCCCCTATCGGGGACGCTGAGGTTTTCCTTCAGCGCCCTGCCGCCGGTCACCGTCATCGACATCACCGCCCGCCGGGCCGAGGTGAAGTCCTGGGCGAAAACCTTTCCCTGGCTCCAACCTCTGGCCGAGGGGGTCATCGACTCCCTCGACGCGAACCTCGCCGGCCCTTCGAACTCCCTTTCAGGGAGTGTGACCCTCAGGGCCTCGGAACTCAACCTGGCGGGGCAGCCCCTCATGGGGGTCGGGGGCACCCTGTCACTAAAGGATAGTTCGACCCTGGAGCTGGACCTGGGGGCGGAGTGGCTCGGCTCCGCCGTGAAGGGGGAGGGGAGCGTCTCTATCGGCGCCGGGCCAACCGTGGACCTCACCCTCTCGGGAAGCGACCTCGACCTCTCCCGCGCCTCGGGAACTCTGCCAGCCCTGAAACTGCCCCTTTCGGGGAGGGTCGCCGCCAAGGTCCGTCTCTTCGGCCCTCCCGACGGGCTCGAAGCCGAGGGGTCCATCTTTTCAGAGAGGGTCGACGCCTCGGGGGAAACCCTCGAAAAACCGAGGGCCGCCTTCACTTACTCCGATGGGACGTTGACCCTGGGCTCCCTGTCCGCCCGGTGGAGGGGTTCAGCCGTCTCCGGGTCGGGACAGGTCACGGGCCTGAAGGACGGCCACGGGACCTTCAACCTCAAGGGGACCGCCTCCGAGGGACCCGTTTCCAGCCTGGCCGCCTTCGTCCCGGCGCTGAAGGAGCTGGGGCTTGAGGGCACGGCAACGACCTCCTGGACCCTCAAGGGCCCCCTCGAGAGACCCATTCTCGCCCTGGAAATACGCTCCCCCAAGGTGACCGTCCCCGAAAGGGCGTGCCTTGTGGGGATGAAGATCCTCACCAAGGTCTCTCTTCCCCCGTCGGGGGACACCCCCGACATGAGGCTCGACCTGGCTGCGGAGAGCCTCGAACTCCCCTCGGGGACACTCACAGGGTTGAGAACGGCTTTCACCGTATCCTCGGGGGTCATGAACATCGAGAACGCCCAGGGCGAGACCCTCGGCGCTTCCCTCTCCCTCACCGGATCCGCCAGGCTGCCGGAGCGGAACGGAGCCGGCAGCGTGGATCTCAGGGGCACCGCCACCGGGGTGGATCTCTCCATCCTGGGCGACAGGGCTCCCTTCGAGATATACGGCCCCCTGGAGACGGACTTCGCCATCAAGGGTGCGCTACCGGGCCCCACGATCACTCTCACGGGGCGCTCCCCCTCCATTGTCCTCGCCGGCCTCCACCTGTCGGACCTCGACTTCACCGCCAGGGGCGACGGCTCTCGCATGACCCTGGAGAAACTGAAGGGTTACGCCGGCCAGGGCGCCCTGACGGCGACGGGGACGGCGGACCTCCTGCCCGGCGGCGTGGAGCTGGGCTTCAGCCTGGAAGGTTCCGGCCTCGACCTCGCCCGGGTCACGAAAGAACTCAAGCGCAACGGGTCTCCGGCCCTGTCAGGCACGGCGGACGTGACCCTCTCGGGTTCCCTGAAGGGCGGTGTCTGGACTGGCAGGGGAGAACTACATTCCGAAAGGGTGAGGGCCTTCGGCCTCGACTTTGATGAAGTCTCGCTCCCCCTGACACTCGAGGAGGGGGGCGTGAGGGCCGAGAACGCCTCGGCGCGGTTCTGCGAGGGGAGCCTCGATGGCGCCGGCGACCTCGAGACGTCCACGGGCCGGTGGAACATCAGGACCGCCCTCCGGGGCGCCGACATGGAGAGGGTCGTCGAGGCCGTCACGGACATCGATGGCAGGATCACCGGTAAGGGCGACCTCGACCTGACCCTTTCGGGGGCCTTCGGGAAGCACCTCCTCGTGACGGGCGGCGGGCACTTCACCGCCACCGAGGGGGAGGTGTCGGGTTTCGAGGCCCTCAAGGCAATTTCCTCTACCTACGGCATGTCCGCCCTTCGCTACGGGAGGATCGACGCCAACTTCAAGGTCGACGGCAACGTGGTGACCCTCCTCCCCGGCAGCCGGGCCACCGCCCAGACCGACGACACTTTTTATCGCTACCTTACCGTCGACGGGGCGGCCGGCCCCGGCGGCAACCTCAACCTCTACTGTTCGGGGCTCGTCAACGTGCAGGCCCTGAACACCCTGCTCGGGGCCATCCAGGGCCTGGCCGTGTCGGGGACAGCCTCCCCTGGGGCCATCCTGGAAGGCCTCATCGGCGGAATCGTGGGGGGCATGGGGAAGCAGGACTTCCGGGACACCAGCTTCCGGGTGGAAGGAACGTGGTCCAACCCCCTCTTCACCAACTTCAGGGTGGCACCGCCCCGGGATGCCTCCCGGCCCCCACAGGACTCCAACGGCACAGGCCAGACCTTGCAGGACGACAGGGGACACAAGGTGACCATCAGCATCCCGACCGGGGAGAACGCCGAGGAATAAAAAACAGGGGCGGCCCGGGCCGCCCCTGTTTCACGTGAAACATCGGTCCCTTCAACGGGAGTATTCTTCCAGGATCTCCATGAGGCGGGGATGATCGATATTGCCGCCGGAGATGACCACGCCCACCCGCAAACCCTTTACAGCGACCCTGCCGCTCGCCATGGCCGCCACACCCACGGCCCCCGAACCTTCGACCACCTGGTGATGGCTGGAATGGAGGAAAGCTATGGCCCTCGCGATGTCCCTCTCCTCGACATCCACGAAGCCCGTCACCCTTTTTTTCGCCAGGTCCAGGAGACTCTGGGGTATCAGCCCCGTGAGGCCGTCGGCCAGGGAGTCCTGGTATTCCACCTCGAGGACCTTGCCGCCGGGCCAGGAGACCACGAAGGGGTTGGATGCCACCGACTGGACCCCCCATATCTGGGTTTCGGGGCTGAGGGCCTTTACGGCGATAGCTACACCGTTTATCAGCCCGCCGCCACCGGCCGGCACGATGACCATGTCCAGTTCCGGCTCGTCCATGATCATCTCCAGCCCCAGGGTCCCGGCACCGCTGATAATGAAGGGGTCGGCATAGGATGATATGTAGGTCATGCCTTCCTCTTCCTGGAGACGGTGGGCCGCCTCCTCGGCGTCGTCATAGAAATGGCCCGTGACCTTGAGTTCCACCATGTCGCCGCCCAGCCTCCTGATGGCCTCCCGCTTCGTCTCGGGACATACACCGGGCACGCATATCACCGCCCGGGTCGAAAGTGCCCTGGCCGCCAGGGCGACGCCCTGGGCGTGGTTCCCGCTGGAGGCCGTCACAACCCCCCGGGCCCTCTCCTCGGCGGTGAGGCTGTACATCCTGTTCAACGCCCCCCGGATCTTGAAGGAGCCGCAGAGTTGCTGGTTCTCCCATTTCAGGAAAACCTCGCCCCCCGTGAGCCTGCTCAAGGGCTCCGATCGCTCCGTCGGGGTGTGGCGGACTCTCCCCTGGAGGAAGCGGGAGGCCAGAAGGACGTCGGTTATCCCGGGATCTATCTTCACGATCAACACCTCCTAAAAGACTTATCTGGATCGATGATACACGAAAAGGGACTTACCCTTCAGGCGCGAGTTGGATCCGTCGCGGCGCCCCGGCGGCCTGCCGCGGTCAAGGAGGGGTTCCGGCGGTGCGGGAGGGCGACGAAAAGGAAAAATAAGAGGATGGAACCTTTGATCTTCGCTAACCTTCGAGCTTCAGCACCTCCCTGACGATGTCCCTCCCCGCCAGCGGCCGGGCGATCCCTGCCGCCGCCTGCCGGAGGCGGTCCCTCTCGTCCGTGGCCGAAAGGAGGCTCTCGGCCTTCCCGGCGGCGAGCCGGTAGTCGAAGAGGGTCCTCGCTGCCCCACGATCGAGCAGGAAATCGCTGTTGCGCTGCTCCTGCCCCGGTATGGGGTCGGTGATCACTATGGGTGTACCCACGCAGAGGGCTTCCGAGGTGGAGAGCCCGCCCGGTTTCATGAAGATGATGTCCGCCGACGCGTAGCGGTAGGGCATGTCATCCACGAAACCATGGACCCGCAGACCCGACCGGCCGGCGAACCTTTCCAGGATGGTCTCCCGGACCTTCTCGTTTATGCCGCAGATGACCTCCGTGGCGAAGCCGCCCCCCACGAGGGAGGCCACCACTTCCTCGATGGGGCCTACCCCTATCCCCCCTCCCATTACCAGGGCGACCCTGTCGTCGGCGGCCAGGCCAAGGCGCCGGCGGGACTCTTCCTTCCCCGGGGGCTCGGTGTAGACGGGGTCCACGGGGATACCCGTCGGGAAGACCCTGTCGGGGGGAAGGCCGTCGGCCAGGTACTGGCGGAGGGTCTCGTCGCTGGAGACAAACCAGGCCGAAAAAGAGGGGTTTCGGTGGAAGACGTGGCTCAGGAAGTCGGTGTTGACGTAGCAGACGGGTACACCCGGGGCGAAGGACTCGGCTATGGCGGCGGCCCCGAAGAAGTGAGTGAAGATGATGACATCAGGTGAAAAGGTGGAGAGGGCCTTTTTGAGCCCCTGGAGGTTCAGTTTTTCCGTCAGTTCCCCCAGGGTGGCTATAACGCCGTTCCTCGTCTGGAGGTCGTCGGTGGTCTCGTAAAAGTAACCCCAGAGGTGGGGCATGTGCCTCACCATCTCGAGGTAGGATCTGGTGTAGACGCCCCTCACTATAGGCAGGGCGAAGGAGAGTGTGTCCAGGCAGAGGACCCGCGAGTCGGGCACCTCCCGGCCGAACCATTTCTCCAGGGCCAGGGCCGCACTCCTGTGGCCGGTCCCGACCGAAGCGTACAGAAGAGCCGCTCGAAATGACAAGGGCCTCACCCTCCCCGGATCTCACTCCTTTTCCTTCATGGCCTGTTTAAGCAGGTCGCCCAGCGTCAGCCCTGAGGGCGCGTCGGACTCCAGGGCGGATCTCACCGCCGATAAGAGCGAATCGCGGATCTCTTCGGATCTGTACTGGGGCGGGAAGTAAAGCCCCGCCGAGTCGTCGTGACCGCCCCCCCGGACCTTTTTGCCGTCCCGAAGCAGCCCCGTCACCCTTCCCGCGAAGCCCTCCCTGCTCCTGAGGGAGACGCTCCAGTCGCCTGCGGGGCGCCGGCTGAGGACCGCCACGAGCCTGGGGGGCGACGCCATCCGGTCCAGGACGAGGCCGCAGAAGTCCGAGACGTCGCCGAACTCGAGGGAACCCGGTCCGACGAAGAGCAGGTCCTCACCGGATCGCAGCGCCTTTTCGAGGGCGAGGCCGAATCGCGCTTCCTGCTCCCGGACGAAGTCCTCTGTGAAGGCTCTCTCGTCGGGCTCAAGCCCCGGAGAGGGGTCCTCGATCAGGCGGGCCAGGACGGCCCACGGGCCGCAGAGGGTGACCAGGGCCTGCCACAGCCTGCTCTCGGGGATCCGGTTAAGCCAGAGGTCGCGGTCATTGGCGGTTTCCACGATCCCCTCCAGTCGGGCCAGCCGCCGCCGGTCCTCCCCGGTGGCCTTCTCCATGAGCCACCGGTAATAGACCAGGGCCGCGCAGCTTTTCACGTCAACCTGGACCCAGGGCCTGTTCCCGTACCGTTCCAACGTGCTCTGGTGGTGATCGAAGAACAGGGGAGGATCCCCCTGGACGAAGGTGCGGTCGATCTCGTCCACCGTCTGGGGCCTCTGGCAGAAGAGATCAAGCACAACGAAGGGCTCGCCCCTGGAGAGGGAATCCATCACCAGGAGGTCCACCTCGCCGTAACCTGCCAGGGAGACCCTGACGGGACTCATCCTGGGGCGGGCGTAAGTCCACGCCACGAGGGCCGATGTCACGCCGTCGAGGTCGGTATGACTTATCACGTGAAGGCCGGCACGGCTCATCGAGAATCTCCTTCCCGGCCCGAAGGTCAGCGCCCAGCAGGGCGGCGTCGGGCTACCGGTATTATAGGCGAGAAATCCACACCCCATGTGAACAGGAATGCGAACAACTTTTTTTGCCCGAAAGGAGCGGTTTCGTTACGGTTGGTCAAATAGTACTTTTTTACGACCACTTTGAAAACACCCATCAACCGACGGGTTTTCCCTCTTATCTCTACATTATGAACTAAATGTGGATATGTGGATAAAACTTGTGGATTCAAATATGGTAATATTGACTTCGCCATCGGTCCAAAAAGGTCGTGAGGTGAGCCCCCTTGCAGGAAAAAACCGATCAGGTCTGGAGAGAGATCCTTGGGATAGCCGAGGAGAGTCTGCCCAAGGGTGCCGCGGACATCTGGCTCAAGACGTGCCTCCCCGTATCCCTGGAGGGCAAGGTCCTCACGCTGGACGTCCCTAACGTCTTCGTGAGAGAGCAGATCCAGTCGAGGTTCATCGAAAAACTCACCGCCCTCTCCTCTCAGAGGGGGCTGGCCGACAAGATCGTCCTGGAAGTGGGGGGCGCCAAGAAGGACGAGATCAAGCGGGCCGAGAGGATCTCCAGGGAAGCAGAGAGGCCCAGGAACGGCCTCAACCCCGATTACCAGTTCGACTCCTTCGTGGTGGGCAAGTCCAACCGCCTCGCCCACGCCGCAAGCCTCGCCGTTGCCGAATCCCCCGGAGTTGCTTACAACCCCCTTTTTTTCTGGGGGGGCGTCGGCCTCGGTAAGACCCACCTCCTTCACGCCATAGGCAACTTCGTCGCCCGGCACAACGAGGGGATAAAGATCGCCTATATCAGTTCCGAGAAGTTCATCAACGAGTTCATCCTTTCCATCCAGAACAACAAGACCCACGAATTCAAGCAGAAGTACCGTGGCGTGGATGTCCTTCTCATCGACGACATCCACTTCCTGGCCAACAAGGAGAGCACCCAGGAGGAATTCTTCCACACCTTCAACAGCCTCCACGACGCCAAGAAGCAGATCGTCCTCACCTCCGACAAACCCCCCAAGGACATACACAACATCGAGGAGCGACTGGTGAGCCGTTTCGAGTGGGGCCTGGTCACCGACATACAGCCCCCCGACCTGGAAACCAGGATCGCCATCCTCAAAAAGAAGGCGGCACTGAAGAACTACTTCATCCCCGACGATGTGATCGACTTCCTGGCCCAGAATATACCCAGCAACATCCGTGAGCTGGAGGGCTCCCTGAACAGCGTTATGTTCTTTGCCGAATTGAACAACGAATCGGTGACCGTGGAGAACGCCTCCCGGTGGTTAAAGGACCTCATCCGTCGGTCCTCCCGGGGCCAGGTGACCATTGACCTCATCCAGCAGGTGACGGCGGAGTCCTTCGGCATACCCGTCTCCTCCCTTTCGGGCAACAAGAGGACCTCCGAAATAGCCCTGGCCCGGCAGGTGGCCATGTACCTCAGCAGGGACCTGACGGGTACCACTCTCCAACAGATAGGCTACGCCTTCAACAGAAAGGACCATACCACCGTGATCCACGCCTGCCGGAAGATAGAGGAGTCCATCAGGAAAGACCCGAACATGAAGGGCATGGTGGACAACCTTAGGGAAAAGTTGTGAACCTGGTGTGTTCCTGGAGAAGTACTCCACAGGACCTTTTCCTCCGACCCGGAAATAAGCGGCCTTGTGGAAGGACGTCCACAATCCCAGGCGATGATACCCACAAGGAAAAGCCGGGAGCCCCACGGGTTTTGGGGGTTATCCCCATGAATCACACCCTTACTACTAGACCTACTTATTTATTTCATATATAAGAGATAAGAAGAAGGGAGTGATGCCACCTTGAAGCTCCTCGTGGACAAGGCGAAGTTCCTGAAAAGCTGGAACCTGGCGGAAAGGAGCGCAGGCCAGAGGAGCACTATCTCGGTCCTGACCGGTGTCAAGTGCGAGGCTTCGGCCGAAGGGGTGTTCCTGAAGGCGACGGATCTCAAGACCTCGATAAGCTGCGCCGCCGACGGGGTGGAGGTACTCCTGGAGGGGGGGGCCATTTTTCCCGTCAAGAACATCGGCGAGTTCTTCAAGAAAGCCCCCGGGGAGAATTTCACCGTCGAGGTGGACAAGGGGAAGGCTACGGTCGTCTCCGGCGCCAGTGTTTATTCCTTCGCCACCTATCCTGTCACCGAATTTCCGAAGTTGCCGACCTCGGACAAGGCCCAGCCCTTTTTCCGGGTGGAGTGCGTAGACCTGAAGAGGCTCCTCGAGGAGGGATCCTTCTCCGGATCACCGGGGGAGGAGTTTCCCCAGTACCTTAGTGCCGGCCTGGTCCAGACCGCAGAGGACAAGGTGAGGGTGGTATCCACCGACGGCAGGAGGCTTTCCCTCTCCCAGGGAGTCGTCACCGTGGAAGGTGAACCGGACCAGGTGCTGCTTCCCCTCGCCGGGCTGAGGGAACTCCAGAGAGCCCTTTCAACCGTCGAGGGTGATGAGGAAGTCGCCGTCCTGAAAGACGACGCCCAGGTCTATTTCAAGACGAAGAGCATCGAGTTTTCCGTAAGAAGGGTGGAATCGAGGTTCCCTCCCTACGAGAAGGTCCTTTCCACGGACAGGACATCCTGGTTGACCATAGACCGGGATCTTTTCATCGAAGCCCTGGAGAGGGCCGAGGTGGTGGTGCGCGATTTCAGCCGGATGGTCGTCCTCGAGCTCGCCCCCGCCGGCAACCTCAAGATGCGGGCCAAGGCCCCGGAAGTGGGCGAGGCCTTCGAGGAGATCCCCGGCGACTGCGACGGGGAGCCCATCAGGATAGCCTTCAACGTGAAGTACCTGCTTGAGGGGCTCAAGGCCCTTCACGGCACCGTGGCGCACCTGTCCTTCAACGGCCCCAACGGACAGATGACCCTCTCCAGGCCGAGGGAGGACAGCTTCCTCTACGTTCTGATGCCCATAACCCTTCCCGAGGAGGAGAGCGGGCAAGAGACGGCATGAAGATCTCGGTCACCCAGTGGGAAGGATTCAGAAACCTGAAGCCCCGGCGCCTGCAATGGGCGGAGGGGCTTCACCTGCTTCTGGGTCCGAACGGTTCGGGAAAGACCAATATTCTCGAGGCGCTCCACGTGCTGACAGGGTGGGGGTCCCTCAAGGGGGAAAGGACCTCCGACCTTCGCAGCTGGTCCGACCCCGGGAGGGGGACTTTTCTTTCGGCCGGCTTCGAGGGGGAAGAGGCCCTGGACGTGAGGGTTGGCATCGGCGCCCGCATCGTCGCGAAGAAGGGGGGCTCTTCCATACGGTCCTCCCAACTCAGGCCCCTGGTCCCCTCGCTGATCTTCCTTCCCAACGACCTCTCCCTGGTGGAGGGTTCTCCAGCGACGAGAAGGCGGCTCGTGGACCGTCTTTGCGCCCTCCTTTTCCCTGTTTACGCCCTGAGGCTTCACGAGTACGGCAAGGCCCTGAGGCAGAGGAACGCCGCCCTCCGGCAGGGCAGGAACCTGGCCGCCACCGCCAGGGTCATGGCCCCCCTCGCTGCCTGGGTATGGGCCTGCCGGCTCACCGCCACGGACCTGCTCCGAAACGGCCTCGAGAGCGGCGGCGGGTTGCTTCCCCGGGGCGTCACAGTGGAACTCAAGAGGGGAAGCAAGGGGCTCGAGGACCTTCACCTTGACTTCTGGGAGTCCCTCGAGGCCTGCCAGGGTCAGGAGAGGGGCATGGGCGCCTGCCCCGTCGGGCCCCACAGGGACGATCTCCTCATCCGCTACGGCGAAAAGGAGGTGGCCCGGTGTTTCAGCCGCGGCTACAGGAGGAGGGTCGCCATAGCCCTCTTGATCTCCTCGGGCTGGGCCGTGGAGAGGAAGATGAGGAGGAAGCCCATCCTCCTCCTTGACGAGGTCATGGCCGAACTGGACCTCGAGGGGAGAGAGCGGCTCATCGAGGTCCTCCTCGGCACGGGGTGGCAGGTCTTCGCCGCCACGGCGGAGGCCTGCACCCCCGAATGGCCCGGGAAGATCTGGTCCGTGGAAGGGGGACGGGTCGATGCGGCGTGACGGCCCCTTCGATGTCATAGTGGTGGGCGGAGGCCACGCCGGGTGCGAGGCCGCCCTGGCCTCGGCCAGGATGGGGGCGAGGACCCTCCTGCTCAACCTCCTGCTGGACAACGCGGCCATGATGCCCTGCAACCCCTCCATCGGGGGGCCTGCCAAGGGGCACCTCACCCGGGAGGTGGACGCCCTCGGCGGAGAACAGGGCGCCGCCGCCGACGCCTCCACCCTTCACATCAGGATGCTCAACACCTCCAAGGGCGCCGCCGTCAGGGCCCTGAGGGCCCAGTGCGACCTGGGCGACTACCACCGCTGGTATAGAAGAGCCTGCGATGGCCAGGCCGGGCTGGAGGTCATGCAGGACGAGGTAACCGGCCTTTGGGTCGACGGCGGGAAGGTCAGGGGCCTGAGGACGAGGATGGGAACCCTCTACGAGGCCCGGGCGGTCGTCATCGCCACGGGGACCTTCCTGGGCGGGAGGGTCCATATCGGGCAGGTCTCCTTCCCGTCGGGGCCGCTGGGACAGGTCTCCGCCGAGGCCCTGGGCGCGGACCTCCGCGAGGCGGGCCTCCGGGTCGGGAGGCTGAGGACAGGGACCACCCCCAGGATCCACGCCGGCAGCGTCGACTGGGGCTCCCTCACCAGGCAGGAGAGCGACGCCGAACCCCACTGCTTCAGCCACTGGGGGACCTCGAAGGTCTACAGCGGCCACGCCTGCTACTCCACCAGGACCGGCGAGGAGACCCACCGGATCATCAGGGACTGCCTGGAAAGGTCGCCCGGCACCCTCGAGATGGGCGAGGTCAAGGGGCCCAGGTACTGCACCTCCATCGAGGAGAGGGTCGCCCGCTTCCCCGAGAAGGAGAGTCACCCGGTCTTCCTCGAACCCGTCGGCAGGGAGAGCGTCGAGATCTACATGCAGAACTTCACCACCGGCCTCCCCCTCGACGCCCAGTTGAAGATGGTCCGGTCCCTCCCCGGATGCGGGAAGGCCAGGATAATGAGGCCCGGCTACGGTATCGAGTACGACTTCATCCTCCCCACCCAGCTGGAGCCCTGGCTGGAAGTGAAGGCCATCGGGGGTCTCTTCTGCGCGGGGCAGGTGAACGGCACCTCGGGCTACGAGGAAGCCGCCGCCCAGGGGATCCTGGCCGGCATCAACGCCGCCCTTTCGACCCGGGGGGAGGAGCCGCTGGTGATAGAGAGGTCCCGGGGGTACCTGGGTGTGCTCGTGGATGACCTCGTCACCCGGGGGACCGACGAACCCTACAGGATGCTCACCAGCCGCTGCGAGTACAGGCTCCTCCTGAGGCACGACAACGCCGACAGGCGGTTGGCCCCCGTAGCGAAGAGACTCGGCCTGCTGGACGACGGCCGCTGGAAGGTCCTAAAGGCCCGGTGGGCCGCCCTCGATGGAGAGGTCGAGAGGTTGAGAAACACGAGGATCCGCGATGCGGAGCAGATCGGAAAAGTCCTGGCGGGCCACGACTTCGGCTCGGCCCAGCCCGGCGTCACCGCCGCTGAATTGCTGAAGAGGCCTGGCGTGACCTGGGAGATGGTGGCTCGGGCCGCGCCGCCGCCGGAACCCCTTGACCGGGAGATCACGGAACGGGCCCAGGTGGAGATAAAGTACGAGGGGTACGTGGCACGGCAGCTCTCCCAGGTGGAGAGGATGAAGAGGATGGAACTGGTGCGCGTACCCGAGGGGCTGGACTACTCTTCCGTCACAGGCCTCCTCGACGAGAGCAGGCAGAAACTGGAGGCGGTCCGCCCCAGGAACCTTGGGCAGGCGGGGAGGATATCGGGGGTGACGCCAGCGGATATAATGTTGCTGGAGGTCTTCATCGAACGTCTCCGGAGGGGGAGGGGCAATGGCGGCCAGGAAAAGGGCGAGATGTAGCCGGCAGGGTCTTTCGAAGGTCGGGTCGCTCCTCATGGCCTCCCTCACCAAGGAGCAGGCGTCGATGCTCCTCTTCGCCGACCTCTGCTCCCGGTGGTGCGAGGTGGTGGGGCCGAAGCTCGCCGGTAGGAGTTCCCCGGGGCAACTGCTCGACGGCACCCTTGTCGTCGTGGCCTCCGACCCCCTCCTGTGCCAGGAGATAGCCATGAGAGGCGGGGACATCGCCTTCAGGGTGAAGGAAAAATGGGGCCTCGAGGTCTCGGGGGTCCTCCCCAGGGTAGGGAGACCCCGCGGCAGGAGATCCTCTGAGAAAAGAAGGGGAGAATCCAAACCTCTGAGGCCCGTCGCCGGTGAGGTCGCCGCCTGCCTGGAGGAGGTCCGTCCCGCGGTGGGAAGGGACGACGTCGCGGCGGACCTGGCGAGGCTCATGGCGCTTTACAGGAAGAAGTTCGGTTCCGAAGGCGGGCTGCCCCGCCACAAAACGGGAAAGGAAGGCTGATCGCCATGGAGGAGAGCGGGAAGAGGTCCATCAACGGGGGACTCGTCGTTCTGGGCGTCGCCCTTGCAGTGGGAATGGTCCTTTCGTCGTGGCTCGTGTCGGACACGGTGAAGAGCGTAAAACTGGCCAACCAGACGATCGCCGTCAAGGGCACCGCCCAGGTGGACGTCCGGTCGGACATAGCCCTTTGGACGGGGCGCTTCACCGCCAGGGACGCGGACCTGGTCAAGGCCTACTCCAAGCTCGAGTCGGACCTGGAGAAGGTGCTGGGCTTCCTGGGCCGGAGTGGCATCCCCAGGGAGGAGATCGAAGTCTCGGCCGTCACCACCATGATCCAGTACCGCAAGACCTCCCAGGGATACGACACCAACGAGATCGAGCAGTACGTACTGGACCAGACCGTCACGGTGAGGTCAAAGGAAGTCGACCTGGTGGCGTCCCTCTCGAGGGAGTCCACCACCCTGATAAGGGAAGGGGTGGAGTTCTTCTCCTTCTCGCCGGAGTACTACTACTCGGCGATCGAGGATATAAAGATCCAGCTGCTGGGTGAGGCGACAAAGAACGCCCGCCAGAGGGCGGAACAGCTGGCCGTCAACAGCGGCGGAAAGGTGGGGCCGCTCAGGGCGGCGAGCCAGGGGGTATTCCAGATCACTCCTCTTTTCTCCACTGACGTGGAGGACTGGGGGAGGTACGACACGTCGACGATAGAAAAAGCCGTGAAGGCCGTCGTCACGATCCAGTACTCCATAAGCCTGTGAACGGTCATCATGAAGGGGGAGGGGGTTGGAGCATGGGTGATTTCAAGATCGCCACGTTCAACGTGAATTCCGTCAGGAGCCGGCTGCCCATCCTCGAAAGGTGGCTCGCCGGTAACAGGGTGGACTGCCTCTGCCTCCAGGAGACGAAGGTGGAGGACGGCTCGTTCCCGGCCTCCTTCTTCGAGGACCTGGGCTTCCACCTTTGCTTCAGCGGCGAGAAGTCCTACAACGGCGTGGCCATCGCGTCGACGGTCCCCCCCGACGAGCACGGCTTCGGCCTTGGTGACGGCGAGGAGCCTTCGGGCAAGACCCGGATCGCCTGGTGCCGCTTCGGCGGACTCCGGGTGGTCAACGCCTACGTCCCCCAGGGCAAAACCATAGACAACCCCGACTACCCCATGAAACTTAGGTTCTTCAAGAGGCTCGAGGAACTGCTTCGTTCCAGGGGAGTTCCGGGGGAGCAGGTGGCCCTGGTGGGCGACCTCAACGTGGCGCCCACGGAGATCGACGTGACCCACCCCGAGAACAAGAAGAACCACGTCTGCTACCACGAGGACGTCAGGAAGGCCTTCCGGAGCCTTTGCTCCCTGGGCCTGGTGGATGTCTTCAGGAAACACCGCCCCGGAGAGGGGGAGTACTCTTTCTGGGATTACAGGGTCCCAAACTCCCTCGAAAGGAACATCGGCTGGAGGATCGACCACATACTTGCCACGGTCCCGCTGGCTGAGCGTTCCGTCGACAGTTACGCCGACAGGGAACCCCGCGCCTGGGAAAGGCCCTCGGACCACACCGTGGTCGTCGCCGAATTCAGGCTGTAGGGACTCGAAGGCCTTCCATGGCCCGCACAGGCCCTCGGAACGCCGCGCCTCACCGGCGGGCATCCACAGGGTGAGGATGATCTTGTGGACAAAGGGAGATCAGATCTCGGGGTCCAGGCCGTAACTGGCGACCTGCTTCATACCCCTGGAGACCCTGGACCAGTACCGCTCGATGCCGCCGCCGCAGTATCTCCCCAGGGCCTTCTTCGTGCTGCCGTAAGTCTTCATGTACCTTGAAAGCAGCAGAATGCCGGCGGACACGCCCTTCTCCGGGTGACAGAGGTCCTCTTCGGCCTCGAGCCCGGCGTGAGCCATGAGGAGGTATGAATGGACCCTCCATACCACCTGCATGACCCCGGCGGCGCCGTAGGAGCTCCTCGCCTTGGGGTCAAAATGGCTCTCGGCGTTGCCCACGGCCACGGCGAGCGTGAGGGGGACGTCGTACTTGTGGCTGTAGTGCACGAAGGAGACCGCTTCCCGCCAGGCGGTAAGGGGCTGGATGTTACGGTTCTGGTGAAGGATGTAAAGGGCGATGACGGAGGCGTTTTTCTGGTTGGCAGGGTCCATGCGCCAGAGCCTGCGAAGGACCGACTCGGGGTTTTCCATTTGCCATTGAACAAGATCTTCGGGTTTAAGGTTCATTTCCTTGAGCGTTGAGGTGACGGTGCCGTCGAGCTGAGAAACACGGTCGGCTACGGCACGCTCCCGGCTCCATTCGGAGACGGCATCCACCGGGGAATTCTCCGGGCGTTCTCCTTGGAAGGTGTGGACCAGGGCTAAAGCTGCGCACACCATGGCGACCGCCGGGACAATATCCCTCAGGAGTCTTCGGGTCAAAAACCCGCCCCCTTCAAAATAGGGTCACCCCTATGAGCTTTCGGGGTGCTTTTATACTGACGCGGGTATTATAGACACAAATCCGCGAAAGGCAAGAATAGTATACAATCATTTCAATTACCGGGGTCGAACGGGGAGGCGAAAACCATGGAAATGAGGGCTTTTCCAGACGACAGGCCCTACAGGGTTACCAGAAAAGGGGAGGTCAAAAAAACCTCCTGGCCCGGCGGGACCACCAGTCAACTCTTCATTCTCCCCGGGGACGCCGACCTGGGGAAAAGGGACTTCACCTTCCGGGCCTCCACGGCCTCGGTGGACGTCGAGGAATCGACCTTCACCCCCTTCGAGGGCTTCGACCGGATCATCATGACCATCGACAATGACCTCGCCCTGTCCCATGACGACGGGGAAGAGATCACCCTGAAAAAGTTCGAGCCCCACCTTTTCGACGGCGGAGCCGAGACCAGGAGCCGGGGGAAGGTCCGCGACTTCAACTGCATCATGGACAGGAAAACCTGCCGTGGGGAAACCACGGCCATGACCCTGTCAAAGGGCAGCGTCCTATACCCCCGCAAGGGCAACTACGGGGCCGGGTTGGAACTGGAAATAATCTACTGCGCCGCAGGCAGGCTCACCTTCCGATACGGCGAAACCGAGGAGCGCCTCGACCAGGGCGATGTCTTGGCGATCGACCACGGCCTCATGAATAGCCGTTACCGCCTCTCCAACGAAGAGGACCAGCCCTGCGACCTGGTGGTCACGCTGATCCGGTCCGTGCCCCCCTGTTAAAGTTGTCTGCAAAGCCCCTTATTAACCGTGACGGGGCGATGATCTTCATCGGGCGGAATAACCTATCCGAGGGCTATTCTCACCGCCGGTCGACCCCGGGCATGATTGGGCGGCGTGGAACGGACGGGATCGGACGCAAGCCTGAACTGGCCCAGGCATTTTTCCCAAGGGAAGCCCTTCATGAAAGCCTTTTAGCCCATTTGACAGGGTCCCTGATCCCGCTTTTAATAGTGCTGTTCAAAGAGGAGTTCCAGAGCGCCCCATAACCTGGGCAAGGGAGGGATGGCTTTGAAAAAGACCCTGGTATTTTTCACCCTGTTGACATTGTTGGCGGTCTCGCCGGCTTTTTCCTTCAATGAACCGGAGAGTTACGACGATTACCGGTGGGGTCAGCCCTTTTCGGAGTTCCAAGACCTGTCGGACTACGAGGGATCCGACGAGGAAGAGGGGCAACTGACCTCGGCCCGCGCCGACGGCGTGGCTAGAACCTGGAAGGGCCTCAAGTTCATTGAAAGCCCCCTTTTCCTCTTCAGGCAGCTCAGGTTTGAGGGTTTCCTGGCCGAGGGACGCCCCGGGCGGGCTGAATGGGAGACCTGGTGCGAAGTCCTGGAGAGGGAGCTGGGGACCCCGTCTCGAGGCTCGGACGAGTTGAACTACGTGAGATGGGAAAGTGACCGCCATTGGGTGGAGATAGTCCACAACCCTGACGACGAGAGCAACCTGGTCTCCGCCGGGGCGTACCTGGAGGGGCTGGATGATGGGGAGTCATGCCCGCCGGCCCTGGAGGATCCCTTCGAAGATGGGTTCAAGGGCCTCAAGTGGGGGGCCAAGTCCTACGGAACAGTCAATATCCAGTTCATCTCCCGGGATCACGACCTGAATATAAGTTTCTACCTTGGGCAGGGGGACCTCGAAGTTTCAGAATTGGGCGGGATCCCCATGAAGAAAGGCGCTTTCCTGTACGGTTTCATAAACTCCACCTTCTCCATGCTGAGAGGTACGGCCCTGTACAAGGACAGGGAGGCCTTTGAGGGGTTGAAAGCATTTTTTGAGAGCTTTCTCGGCCCAGTTGACACCTATTCGCCGAATGTAAATAGTTTGTGGGAGAGAGACCGGTACAAAGTCTTCCTTTACAGGGAAAAAGACGGCTCTGTGGCTTTCTGGCTCGTGAACAAGGAGTACCACCGGTAAGACCTGGTGTCAGGTCTACACTTTTGATATTGCGCTGTTTTTCACTTTACCTCCCTTTCGTCCGGGGTCGTCCCTCTCTTCGTCTTCGCTTTAGCCACCCACCGGCTGGTCCAAGGCGCACCTGGCTTTGACTGTTTTTCAAGCCGGCATTACCCACAATGGAAAACCTTTTCCACGGCGCAGAGTGGGTCAATCCTTCATGGCGCAAGCGGGTCAATTCCTGGTGTCGCTTGACAGCCCAGCTACTCTTCCAGATAAATTGCCGGACGGTTCGAACAAAAAGGCGCGGCCTTTATCCCCTGGCCGGGACATCCCGGGTCTTTCAAGATAGAAGGCAAACAAGTCTTTGCCTGCCACCCGCAAGATCACAGGTTGAAAAGGCTATCACCGATTTTAATGAAAAGGATCCTGTAAACGAAGGGTATCCCCGTTTTGTAGAACTCCACGTATTCAGCGAGGTCGGGGGGGACACGGGTGTGGGGACCTTTTTGTTCAAGGTGATTAAAACTTTTTTTCAATTCCTCCCGCAGAAGTGCTTTTAACTCGTTGTTGCCATCGAACCTGATCTGAACAGTCTCGCTTTTCGTCGGGCGATCGATATTACAAATTGTCGCCTGGAAGAACCTGTCTTGGTAGAGGAGGATGACCTCCCTGGCCTCGCCTCTTTTCAAGCGATAATTGCCGTTGGCTTTTTCAAAATCAGGCAGGAATTCCAGCGGGATATGGGTTCCCCGTCGAAACAGGGACCAGTCTGATCTTTTCCTGGCGATGAAATCCGGTGCCCTTTCGGGTTTGTCCCAACTAGAAGATGATCTCATTCCGCTCCCTTTCCATTGAGGTTATCGCAATTAACGAGAGCATCAAGAGCGTCGAGCCATTGCGACCGGTTCCTGTTTCGAAAACTTCCTTGACCATATTACCAGACCATCGTGACCCCTCGCCTTGTTTGATCATTAGACCAGCCAGTTCAGTGGATCTGTCCTCTTTCTTTTGAAGCGATCGCCCCGGATCAGGAAACCTTGCCCGGCATCGGCCTATCCTGCGGCGTCATGCCCGCACCTTTGCAGAGCGCAGCGGTTTTTGATGTTATCTTCATTGAATTAAAAGCATCATATCATTTATTATCTTGGTCAGGAAAATAACGATGAAAGAGGGTCCGGCAGATCATCCGGGACAGGAGGATCACGCAACTAAAGCCTGCCCCTGGGCGGTCTGTTGAATAGGCACCCAATGAAATGAATAAGCACCTCTCCTATTGGAAGATATCAACGGCATTGAAGAGCACCGGGAAGGAACAGGCAATTGAGAGTCGCCCGGGATGAAGAAGTGGGTCATTTGGGGAGGTCGCGGACCTCCAGGGTGCCGTCGGATATTTTGAGGTGGGAGTTTTTGGAGTCGTCAACCGAAGATGTAGGGACGCTTGACCTTGATCGTCCATACCAAATTCGTGATCAAAGGGTACTGGGAGGTCAGCCTTCGCTGACTCGGATGCTCCACCTTGAATGGTCGGAAGGGTTGGAAGTCGTCGCGACAGGCCTGTTTTTTCTAACCCCCCCTTGGGCGGGTCTTTGGCAAGGGCAGCATCCGCAGGATGACAAAGGCCAAAAAAGGAGGCATGACCCATGGATGGACCGGTTCCGGAAAGAACTTTCATAAAACCCGGCAGGCCGAGGATCACGACCACCTACTGCCTGAAGGCCCACACGGGTCACCTCCTGAAGGAAGGAGAGGACCCCTTCTTCAGGACCATCGAAGAATCCGTCCGGTGGCTCGCCCAAAAAGTCCCCACGCCCCTGCCTGAGGCGGCCGGGCAGGGTGAGTCCTTTGTCCTGGAGGAGCCCGGCCAGAGGCTCGAGTGCGTCTCTATCCCCGAGAAGGGGGTCTGGGCGGTTCGTTTTTCCCACCCCGACGCCGGAATGGGCGAATTACGGGCCGTACCGGGGAGGACCTGGCTGAGCGACCTCTCCGTGACTAAAACGGATAGGGGGATCCTCTTCGGCGTCCTGATATCCTGCTCTTCCCTTCCCGACAGGGACGACTTCGTGGCCTTCATCCGCCCCGGGATAATAAAATCCCTGGCCGACACCGTCGGCCTCTCCCAGGTCCGCCCCCTCGACGGCGAGCCCTGGGGTGTCCGGACCTCGGCTGAGGTAGGGAGACTTTTCGAACTGGTCTTCGCCCCCGAGAGGACGATCCCCGTAATTGTGGCGACCCAGCCCGACCGTTCGAAATGGACATTACCGGGGGAGTTTCCCGAATGGACGATCGACTGCCGGGAGCTGGCAAGAAAGACCCTCGGCTATGCCCACGTGGCCTGCCTTGCCAGGGATGCCTCTTTCGAATGGACCGACAGGGTAGGAAAGATATGGTCCGTCTTCGACGGAGCCGTCCGAACCTATATGCCCGGGATCGACCAGGAAAAAGACAGCCCCAGGTCGCACCCCCTGGCCATGAAAGATCGCATCTATTACTGGCGCTACAGGGACGGTTTCGGCGAGTCGGCCTTTGTCGAAGAGGTCATCGCGAAAACACGGGTGGCGAACCCCCGGGTCCAGTTCGAGTGGAAGCCGCTGGTCTTCCTTGCCGAGGCCAGGTTGGTGCAGGCCGACCTCAGGGTAAGGGAATTGAAGGAGCGCCTTGGAGAAAAGGACTGCGAAAAGTGCATCGCCGAGTTTGACGAGCTGAGGGAGGCGATGCAGGCCAGGATCGACGAGTCCGAGGAATCGGCTGCGGAGATGGCCGCCCTGGCGACGGACTACGCCAGCGAGGCTGATTATCATCGCAACAGGGGCAACACCTTGGCGGCCGCCCTGGAGGCCCTTAGATCGGCGATGAAGGTCCCGGTAGATGATCCCGATGAGGAGGTCCCTATCCCGCACGACTACGAGGCCATGCCTCAGTGGGTCGAAAAGAATCTTGCAGGAAGGGTGGAGCTTCTACCTAGGGCGAGGAACGCCTTGAAAAAAGCTCGGTACAAAGGTGTCGAGTTAGTCTACCGGGCCCTCCTCCTCCTAGCGACGGAATACCGTGACATGCGTTACGGCATGTTGAGTCTAGCCGACTTTGAAGGGTGCTGCCGGGAACTGGGCCTGGAACATCGCCCCGCCATCAGGGAAAAGAGCGCCGGCGAGCAGGGGGACGAATACTACGTTTCGTACCCACCGGGAACGTCCAGCCGCAGGCTGCTGGACACTCACCTTGCCAAGGGGGTGTCCAGGGATGAGAGGGAGACCCTCCGGATCTATTTCTTCTGGGACGAGGAAAGCAGCCAGGTGATCGTCGGCTGGCTGCCGTCGCACCTGGACACCCGATGCAGCTGAGAGGGGAACAATTTTCCTGGTTCGCCCGCCGTGGCGGAGGTTTTTGTTTCGAAACACTGCCTCCAGGCATAGGCGGCGGCGCCGATCCCAGGCTAGTGAAAGAGGCGCGCCTTGGCGGACCGCTTCACGGGGCGGCTTGCTCTCGGCACCGCCTTGAAATATCATGCTGCCTGAGGTCACGAAGCGATCTTTCGAGAGAGCATATCACGCAGGAAGGGGTAATTCAGCATGGCCCGTTACAAGGTGAGGAGCAGGACCAGGTCGTGGGATGGCGTACCGATAGGCATTCTCATACTCGATGCCTGTTACCCCTGTATCCCGGGGAACGTGGGCAACGCCACAACTTACGATTTCCCGGTCCGTTACAAAGAGGTCAGCGGCGCTTCGAGCGAAAAACTCATCAATCAGAGGGACCCCTCCCTCCTGGAGCTCTTCATCAAGGCGGCCCAAGAGCTTGAAAGGGAAGGTGTGAGGGCGATAACAGGGGCTTGCGGATTCATGGCTCTTTTCCAGCGGCAGGTCGCCCAGGCGGTCCACATCCCGGTCTTCATCTCCAGCCTGCTCCAGGTGCCCTTTGTCCACCGGATCCTGCCCCCGGGAAGGTCCGTCGGCATCATTACGGCCAACAAGGCACAGCTCACTTCGGAGCATTTCGAGTCGGTGGGGATCACTCCCGATATGCCCGTCGTCGTCTACGGCATGGAGGACCAGGACGAATTCAGGACCTCCATACTAGACGAGAAGGGGACCCTCGATTCGGACCTCATAGAAAAGGAAGTATGCGGCGTAGCCTCCAGGATGAAGGAGGAGAACCCGAACCTCGGCGCCGTGCTCCTGGAATGCAGCGACCTTCCTCCTTATGCGGCTGCCATCCAGGAAGTGACCGACCTCCCCGTGTTTGACTTCATTACCATGATCAACCACGTCCATTCGGCGGTCTGCCGCAGGAGGTACAGCGGCTTCATGTAGGGGCGGCGTTTCAGGGGAGGGGTAATCTCGATCCAGCGCCGAGGCCTCCGAGAGGAGGCCTCGGTTTCATGAGGGGAACCCGCCGCGGATCCGGCGATGGAGCCGACGGGCCTGGGATCGCGTTCCTTTTCGGGGTTGCCGGCGCCTCCCGACGCGGCCGGCAGGTTTTATATAAAAAGTCCTTTCAATTCCTCCAGGATCTTGCCGTACCTGTCCCTCGTCTCGAAAAGGTGAGTCCGCATCCATTGCTTCGCTTTTTCAGGGTCTTCGTCCTGGATTGCCTGAAAGATGTTCCTGTGATGTTCCTTCACGCGTTTACCCCAGGTCGTGTCACGGGTCAGCTTCTCATGAAGGAAGTCGTTGTTTTTTTCCATCAGGGCGCTGAGCCCTTCGTAGACCCTGATCAATATATCGTTGTTCGCTGCCGCCACGATGAGCCTGTGGAAAATATATTCGTAGTGGGAAGAGAGTTTTGCTTCCTGGGGGGTATCCACGCCGATCTCCAGGAAAGTGGCGAGGCACTGTCGAAGTTCCTCCAGCTGTTTTTCGGTCCTCCTCAACGCCGCCAGTTCGGCGGCCTGTACATCGGTCATGAGGCGTATCTCGATCAACTGGGGAACGAAACTCTCGGACCAGTAAGGCATTATACGCAGGGATTCCGCCAGGCCGCTTATGTCGGGTTTCTTGACGAAAATTCCGAGCCTCTCCTTGCTTTCTACCACACCCAGGGTCTCCAAGACCACTATGGTTTCTCGAAGGAGGATGCGGCTGATGCCGAGCTGATTCGCCAGGGCCCTTTCCGAGGGCAATTGGCCGTTCTCGACCAGGGAACCGTTTTTTATTCCTTCGAGTATCTGATTGACCAGGGCTCCTCGCTTGCTCACTGTAGTTCCCCCTTAAATTTTTCTGACCGACCGCGCAAACCCGCGGTGACAGGCCTCGAAAGGTTTGAAGCGTGTCTTCCACGGCGGGTGTCCTTTTTCCCCGGATCTCCCGTTTTACCCGGAAACCCTGCCGCCCCCCGGGGTCCGCTCCGGGTGCGTTCCCGAGCATCAGTATACATGAAAGGCCTTGGCGGCCCCCTTTCTTGACGTTATCCGACGGCATGTTAAAATGTTTCCCAAACTGGTATTATCTTGGTAAATCCAATGATACCATTTTTTACGAAAGCCCTTCGTACCCCAAAGAAGTAGATCTTTTGCGAGTATCCCGGGGCCGGCGGACGGAACGCGGCGGTCCCCGATCAGCGTTTTATCACGGCTTCGACGGTTCGGAAACCGTGATCACCATCGGGGTTTTCCTCGGAACTAATAGTCTACCTATTCTGGGGGTGGGATTTTTGACATCACAAAAGGGTCATGCTGTTGTCACCGGGGGAGGAAGCGGCATAGGGAGGGCCATTGCCCGGACGCTGGCGAGTGAAGGGTGGTCCGTTAGCGTTCTCGACCTCTCAGAAGAGCGCGCCCAAGCGGTGGCGGATGAGATAACCAGGGATGGCGGGACCGCCCGAGGAATCGCCTGCGACCTCTCGACGCGGGATGGTGCCCAGGGAGGCGTCTTGAAAGCGCGGTCCGCCCTCGGACCCGTCAAGGCCCTCGTCAACAACGTGGGTATTTACCCCAGCGGCCCCTTCGTGGAAATAAAAGACCAGGATTGGGACTTGGTCATGAACGTATGCCTGAAATCTTTCTTATGGTGCAGCCAGGAGAGCCTCGTCGATATGATGGCCCAGCGATCGGGGAAGATCGTCAACATGGCCTCCATCGACGGGAAGACGCCTGGACCAGGGAACGCCGCCTACTCGGCGGCCAAGGCCGGGGTGATCAGTTTGACCCGATCCCTGGCAGCGGAAATGGCGGAATTCAACATCAACGTGAACGCCGTCGCGCCGGGATGGGTGGAAACGCCCAATATCCTTAAAAGCGACCGCTGGAAAGAAGCGATCAAGAAGATCCCCATCGGGCGTTTGGCCAAACCCGAAGAAATAGCCGACGCCGTTTCCTTCCTCCTTTCCGAGAAGGCCGTTTATATTACGGGAGAGGTCCTCAACATTAATGGCGGAATGTTGATGGACTGATCGAGTTCATTCCCCGAAGCGATTACAGTGAGCAAAGCCTCATCAGGCCGGAGCAGGGGGGATGCCATCGAATCGGATCAAAACTACCTGTGTAATAAGAAACGCCAGTAAACTGAGGAGGTGCTCTTCGTAATGAGAAAGAGAAACAACGTACTGAAAGTTGGGATTTTAGCACTCATGGCTTTCGCTCTCGTTGCCTCCTGTTTCCAGACCGGAGCCATTGCGGCCGAGACTAAGGAAAAAACCTGGCAGTGGTATCCTTCGACCTGGCAGCCAAGCGGCGTCGTATGGGACCGCCTTGTCTACATCTCGGACCTCATCACCCGCGGTTCGGGCGGCCGCATCAAGGTGACGCCCACCGCTCCGGGGATGGTCTGTGCCGTCGCCGAGCAGCTGGACGCCGTGGCCACCGGGGCAACCCCGGCGATGATGATCTATACCGACTACTATTCGGGAAAGATGCCCCTCCTGGGTATGACCACCAACCCCCTCTTCCTGCTTAACAACACCTGGGAGCTCCACCAGTATGTAGAGAAGCAGAACGACGGGCGGATCCTGGCCCTCCTTCGGGAAGAACTGGCCAAATACGGCGATGTCCATGTAGTCGGCCCTGCCTACTATGTGCTCGAAATGATCATGAACTCCAAGGTGCCCATCGACAGCATCGATAAGATCAAGGGCATGAAGTTCCGCAGCGGCGACGTCCCCGTGGCCAACGCCCTCGGTGCTCTCGGAGCCTCCGTCACCTGGTCGCCCGGGGAGGAGATCTACACAAACCTCTCATCGGGAGTTATCGATGCCTGTACCTATTGCGGTCCCGCCGACAGCATCGCCATGGGCTTCCACGAGGTCGCCAAGTACTGGCTCCGGACGCCCCTGATGGGCCCGGTCAATGTTGACTACTTCATCGTCAACGGCAAAGTCTGGAGAGAGCTTCCCGACGATCTCAAGGCCGTCGTCGAGTCCGCCCTTGCGGCGGGCAACGCCTTCGCCGAGTTCCAGGGATCGGCCGACAACGGCAAAGCCTGGGGCCAGGCCAAGGATCTGGGCGTTACTATCGTGGACTGGTCCGAAGAGGACGCCCTGAAGTGGAACGCCACGGTTGCTTCCTTCCTACCCGATTTCGGCAAGGACGCCGCCAGCAAGGAAGCCATCGAAGTGCTTAAGGCCTACCTCCAGGAATACAGGCCTGAGCTGGCAAAAGCTTTGATGGAACAATAACCTGGCCGCCGGGCCGGATATGGCCCGGCCGAGGTGACGGAGGCCTGATCGGGTTCAGCCGATAAGGAAGCCGAAGTCCCTCCTTGAAGTAACTGTTACATGATCCCCGACGTTTCTCGTTAGGGATCCCGCCGGTGCCTTGGACCAAAAGGCGACGATGCTTTTCATGACCGGCTCGGGCACGGGCGAAATATTTTTGTCAACCGAAATAGGCCTGCAAGGTTCCCCTTTCATCGGGGAAAGAGTCAAACGCCCTGGGGGACCTTGCAGGTTTACTCTGTTCCCCGCCATTTGGGGTCGTCACCGGGTGCGGCGCATTCGGATGAACCGGGATCGGTATCACGACGCTTCGACAGGACGATAGTGACGTTTTTTTATGCCCCGACGGTTTCCAGGCGGCGCCGGAGGAGTTTCCGAAATGCCGGACCGCCGCCAGGTTTCTTCATAGTTCCAGTCCTTTTGAACTTATGCCCTGCCCTTGCTTCGACCGTATCCGTGAACCAGGGCGGGCTTCGGGTTTGTATTGGCGGTATGATGCATTCGGGGGCTGTTGATGCGCTCCCAGGGCGCCCTTTAAATTCGGCCTTTTGAGTCCTATCGCTTTGCGAATGCATTGGGGGGTTGTTGATGAAGTATTTCATCCGGTTTATCGGGAAACTGAACACCTTCTTGGGAAAGACCTTTTGTTTTCTGATCCTGCCCTTGATCGGCATCCTGTGTTACGAGGTTATTTCGCGGTACGTCTTTAACGCGCCCACTATCTGGGCCCACGAGATCTCGGGCCACATTTTCGGCGCCTATGCCATCATAGGCGGGGGGTACGTGCTGCTGCACCGGGAACACATCAAATCTGACGTCCTTTACGCCCTTTTCTCCGAACGGTCCAAGGCCATCGTCGATCTGATCACCTACCCCTTTTTCTTCCTGTTGATGGGCGTGATCTTCTATCACGGCTGCAAGATGGCCTACACGTCGGTCCTATACCGTGAGACAACGGTCTCCTTCCTCCGTTCGCCCGTTTACCCCGTGAAGCTCTTCATTCCCGCCGCTTCGATGCTGATGATCCTTCAGGGGATCGCCCAGTTCGTCGAGACTCTCTACGGCCTTTTCGAGAAGAAGGTGTGATCATGGAGCTGACCGCGTCCACTTACCTCATCATGCTTCTCGGGCTTCTTTTCGGCGGACTCTTCCTCGGCTTCCCTATGGCCTTCACCCTAGGTGGCAGCGCCGTCCTGGCGGCCCTCATCTATTCGGGGCCCGGCATGCTCTCTTTCGCGGCAAGCCAGCTCTACAGCGGCATGCTCTCCATAGGTTTGATCTCTCTGCCTCTTTTCGTCTTTATTGCCTGCCTCTTCGAAAGGTCCGGCATTGCCGAGGAAATGTTCGAGTGCTTCCGCCAGTGGCTCGCCGGCGTCCATGGTTCGGTGGCCATGGCCACCGTCGTGGTCTGCACGATCATCGCGGCCTTTTCAGGGGTGTCGACGGCCGGTGTGGTGACCATGGGTATCATAGCCTTGCCCCTTATGCTCCGTTACGGCTATAACAAATCCATTGCTTCGGGCTCCATCATGGCCGGCGGCGCCTTGGCCATATTGATCCCCCCCAGCGTGTCCTTCATCGTTTACGGCATGCTGGCCAGAGTTTCCATAGGCAAGCTCTTCGCCGGCGGCATTGTCCCGGGCCTGATCCTGGCCCTGGGCTACCTGGTCTACATCAACCTTCGCTGCCGTTTGAACCCCGAACTCGGTCCTCCCGTTCCCGTTGGAGACAGGGTCTCTTTCCAGGAAAAGGTGAGGATGACGCGAGGGCTTCTTGTACCCTTCCTCCTGATCCTTTCCATCTTGGGCACGATCTTGATAGGCGCCGCTTCACCCTCCGAGGCAGCCGCCATCGGTGCCGGCGTGGCCCTTCTTTGCGTGGCCGCCAAGAGAAAACTGACCTTGGCTCTATTGTGGGAGTCCTGCGACAGGACCTTCCGGATCTGCAACATGGTCATGTGGATCATCGTCGGTGCCAAGCTCTTCGCCACCATGTTCGTCACCGTGGGGGCGGCCGACCTGATCCGCCAGTTTTTCCTGAACCTCAACGTCACTCCCCTGGTCATGGTCATGATCATGCAGATGACCTACATCATCATGGGGTGCGTCACGGAAGAGATAACGATGATGTGCCTGACCCTGCCCATCTACGCGCCGATCCTGGCCAGTTACGGGTTCGATCCCGTCTGGTTCGGCGTCCTTTTCATGATCAACATGCAGATCGGCTACCTGTCGCCCCCCTTCGGTTACTGCCTCTTTTACCTAAAGGGGGTGGCCCCGCCGGAGATCACGACGATGGATCTTTACCGATCGGTTTGGCCCTTCATCCTGATCCAGATCGCCGTGGTCCTGTTGGTCATCTTCTTCCCCCAGCTCACCCTGTGGCTCCCGAGCAACGTCCTGGGACTGCGCTAGGGGTCGATACCGGTAAAACTTCGCCCGGGGACCGAAGTCCCCGGGCGCTCTTTTCTTCCACCCGGCCCAACCGCTGATCGGTGAAGCCCCGTGTTGACGCCGTACCCGGAGGTTGCGCTTATGTCGAGGTCCGCTCCCCCCGGCCGGGTTGAACTTGCCCCTCACTTTTTAGCCGCCCGTTGAAGTTGACGATCCATAACCCGAGGAGGACCACCATGCTGCCGAGGTACTGGTGCAGGGACAGCTCTTCCCCGAGGATGAACCTGGCCATGACAAGGCTGGTCAGCGGCGTTAGCAGGGAAAAGGGTGCGACCTTCCCCACGGGATACTTCGCCAGCAGGCCGCTCCACCGGGAAGACCCGAAAATGGTCCCCAGGTAGGCCAGGTAAAGGATGGCGAAGAGGGAGATGCGGTTCATATGCGCCACCGCGCCGATGAGCTCGCGGGGAGTGTCCATCAGCACGGCCAGGCCGAGGAGTGGCAGGGGTGGCACAAGGCTGGACCATGCCACGAGGCTCAGGGTGTTCAGTTTTTCCCCTCGGGATGCGGTATGCTTGGCGGCCATCCGTACGACGATATTCGATAGTCCCCAAAAAGCCGCGGCGGCCATGGTCAGGGCGAAGGCCGTGAAAGAGACGGGAGGTATGCCGGCGGGGCTCTTGATGCCGCCGATCAGGAAAAGGCCCAGTAAGGCCGTCACGAGGCCTATCATCTGTCGGGCCTCGAGTTTTTCCCTGAAGAAGAAAGCGGCGAAGAAGATAGTGAAAAAGGCCTGGGTCTGGAGAAGGATCGAGGAGAGCCCCGCGGGCATGCCGATGTACATGGCGTAGAAGAGGCAGGAGAACTGCCCGAAACCGATGGTCATGCCGTAGGCGATAGTGTAGCGCCACTCCAGCCGGGGCGGTTTTATGAAAGCGATGGCCGGTAGCGCCGTGAAGATGTAGCGCAGGGCGGCGAGAAGCATGGGCGGTACGTCGTTGAGACCCAATTTGATCACGATCAGGTTGCCGCCCCATATGGTCACGACCAAGAAGGCCAGGGCAAAATCTTTTCTCTCCATGGCGGGTCCTCCCCAAAAGCTAAGGTATGTGTTCAGATTGTTAGGGGTTTACGGGGACTCCGTTGATCGCGACGGGGATTCCCTTGGCCTCTGACATGAAAAACCTTGCCTTGGATAGCATGAAATCCTTGCTCGGACTTTTTATCTCGTTCAGGGGATAAGGAATCCCCAGGTGAGCGTAGGTGTCGGTGCCAAGACGGTGATAGGCCAAAAATTCCACCTCTTTCAGTTTTCTCAAGTCTTTGAGAAAATGCGCCGCTTTGGCGAGGGCCTCTTCCGAATCGTTCAGCCCTGGGACCAGGGGGGTACGGATGACGAGGTCAAAGGAATACTCCGAGGCATCGGCCTTGAGGATGTTTTCAACGATCAGGTTGTTGTCGACCCCGGTAAGGCGTCGGTGTTCTTCGGGCATGGAGTGCTTCATATCCACGAAAAGCAGGTTCACCAGAGGGAGCAGAGGTTCGATCGTTTCCCAGGGGGCGAAAAAGCTCGTTTCCAGGGCGCGGTGGATACCGTGCTTTTGGCATTCCCGCAGGAGGGCCTGGACGAACTCAGGTTGGTCCAGAGGTTCCCCGCCGCTGATGGTGACGCCTCCGCCGGAATGGAAGTAGAAGACGGCATCCTTTTCGACCTCCTCCACCACCTCGTCGACGGTCATGAAGCCCCCGTAGCTTTTCATCGCACCGGAGGGACAGACCCTGACACACTCGAAACAATTGACGCACTTATCCCGGTCGGTGACGATCCTCTTGCCCGCCTCATCGAGGCTCAGGGCCCCCTGAGGACAGTTTTCAATGCAGAGGCCGCACAGGGTGCAGCGTTCCTCGGCGTAGCCTTTCTCGGGCAGAGGGTTTTGAGACTCAGGAGTGGAACACCAGAGACAGCGCAGGGGGCAGCCCTTTAAAAAAACGACCGTTCTCAGCCCCGTCCCATCATGGATGGAGGACCTCTCGATCCGCAGCACCCTGCCGACCCGTTCTCCGTCGGTCCCTTTTGTAAGGATATTCATGGCATGACTCCCCTGGTTCGATCCTTGGATCGGAAGTGACCGGGGCGGCGAAGCGGGAACTCCGCCGCCTCGGAATTGCTAAATCAGCAGGTCCTGGAGGGTTTCTCTCCGTGAACCGTCCTGGCTATGATCTCGTCCTGGACGTCCTTGCCCAGTTCGACAAAGAAGGCCGTGTAACCGGCGACGCGGACAAGGAGCCCCTTATAATTTTCGGGGTTCTTCTGGGCGTCGATCAGTTTGGACTGGTCGACGACGTTGAACTGGGCATGATAGATCCCCAGGGAGTAAAGGCTCTTCAGCAGGGCCATGAACCGGATGATCCCGTTCTCGGTGTGGAGCATTTCAGGATCGATCTTCATGTTCAGCAGCGTCCCCTGGACGAACCGGTCGTGGGGGATGTTGGCGACGGACTTGAGGACGGCGCTGGGGCCGTTCAGGTCTGTTCCCCCGTTGGGACTGACCCCGTCGGCGAGGGGTTTCCACGCCCGCCGTCCCGAAGGCAGGGCGCCCACTTCCTTCCCGAAGGGGGTGTTCCCTGAGACGGGAAGGATGCCGGGGGTCATTACGCCGAACTTGCTGCGGTAGTTTTCGATCTCGTCGGCGATGTAGGAGAAAAGATCCGCCGCCAGGTCGTCGACGCGGGGGTCGTCGTTGCCGTACTTCGGCGCCTCCCGGCAGAGCCGGAGGGTCTCCTCGCGGCCTTCGAAATCGCGGTCCAGGGCCTCGAGGAGCTCGCCCATGGTGAGGGCTTTTGTCTCGTATACGAGATGGCGCACGGCGGCGGCGCTGTTGATCAGGTCGGCGACGCCGATGCAAATGATGCCGTTGCCCGTGTTGTACTTGGCTCCGCCCCAGGCGTAATCCTTGGCGCTGGTGATGCATTCCTCGAAGCTGAAGGACAGGGCCGGCACGGGGCGGTCCATGCAGATCTCGTCGATGATATGGCTGGCCTTGACGACGACCCGGATGACGTAATGGAGCTGAGCCTTGAGGGCCTCCTCGAATTCCTCCCAGGTGGCGAAGGACCTGGGGTCGCCCGTGTCGATGCTCACCTGGGCGCCCGTCTTGCGGCATTTCCCGCCGAGGAGCACGTACTCCACCACGCTCCCGAGGTTGATATCAGCCAAGGCGGAATAGGCCCGGAGCTTCCCGGCCAGGTTCGTCTCGACGCATCCCCCGGGGTTCCAATCGAGGGCCTCCCGAAGGGGGACCCCCTTGTTCATGAGCATCCTGATGCCGACCTCGTCATTGTGGAAGGCGGGAAAACCCGTCCCCAGGCTGATGAGGTCGACGATCTTGCGAAGGAAGGCGTCGGGGTTCTTGGCCATGTTATACCGCACCGAGAGCGAGGGCTGGTAGAGCTGGGTATCCATCGTCGCCTGGAGGATCATGTAGGAGAGGTCGTTGACGGCGTCCCTGCCCTGGTGGTCCACACCGCCGGCGCAAAGGTTCTGGAACATGGGGTACCCCGAAGAGTACTCGGCCGACTTGCCGTCCTGGAACAGGCACTGTTCGGAGAACTTGACCCAAAGGCAATCCAGCAGTTCCTGGGCTTCCTCGGGAGTGATGCGCCCCGCGTCGTGATCGGCCTTGTAGTAGGGGTACAGGTACTGGTCCATCCTGCCGGGGTTGTAGGCGGCGGCGTTCTGTTCCATGAACAGGAAGATCTGGTAAAAGTAGAAGGACTGCAGCGCCTCGTGGAAGGTGCAGGCCGGCTGGGCCGGGACGTGCCTGCAGATCTCGGCGATCTTCCGGAGCTCTCTCCGGCGGGCCGGGTCCTTCTCGGCCGAGGCCAGGCGATCGGCTTCGAGGGCATAGCGTTCTGCCAGGGTCAGCATCCCTTCGGCCACGACGAGCAGCGAGTCAAGGTAGGCCTCCTTTTCGTAGTCGCCGGGCCGTGTCGCGTCCAGGCCCGCCTTCTGGGCCTCCACGAGCTTGACGATCCCGTTGACGCCGTTCTTTATGAACCACTCGTAACCGGCCGTCACTTCGCCCCAGCCGCGGACGGCCTTCTTGTCGATATAAAGCGCGCCGTTGTCCCTCAAGGCGGCCACATCCTCAGGTATCTGGGCCAGCCAAGCCTCGTAATTGGAGCGCCCTTTCCAATAGGGGCGGATCTCCTCCTCGAAGATCTTCCGGTCCTCCGGCCGGAGGTGGAATTTGTCGTAGGGGCGGGTGTTGATCGTGTCCAACTCCTTGTCGAGCACGGACCAGCAGACGTCGGCGGAGAGGATACCGCCGCGGATCTTGCTGCCGGCGTTGCCTACGATCAGTTCATCGTCCCAGATCTCCACGGTCTTCTCCTGGCACTGGCGCCGGAAAGCCTTGGCCTTCCTCAGGACAAAGACCTCCCCCTCGGTTTCATGGAAGCTTTGTGTGAGGATCCTCGCGTTCTCAAGGTCGATCTCGGGGTAGGTGGTCAGCACCTTCTCCTTTAACCTGTTTATCCGGTCCGCGTAGGGTGCATTGAAACTGTTAGCCATTATCGACACCTCCAGATCCCTTTCTTGAAATTAGGAGAGCTCCTCGTACTCCGTACGGGCGATGATCTCATCCTGGGTGTTGCGGTTGAGCTCGGTGAAATAGGCGCTGTACCCTGCCACCCGTACTATCAGGTCGCGGAAGGCCGAGGGGTTCTCCTGGGCTTTCCGCAATTCCTCGGTGGAGATCATGTTGAACTGGATGTGGTGGCCTCCCAGGTCGCAGTAGGAGCGGATGTAATCGGTGAAGGCCCCCACTTCGCCGGGCTTTCTCAGGAGGCTCCTGGAGAACTTCTGGTTGTAAAGGACCCCCTGGAGGACTTCCTGGTGGTCGATCTTGGTCATCGACCGCACTGCCGCCGTGGGGCCCTTGTGGTCCCTGCCACCCACGGGGGAGGCGCCGTCGGAGAAGGCGATGCCCCTGGGGCGGCCGTCGGGAGTGGCCCCGGTGACCTCACCGAAGTAGACGTGAGTCGAGACGGAGTGAAGCTCGGGGATGTAGAAACCGCCCCTCATGCAGGGGTACTGGGTCACCTCGCTGCAAAAGACATGGGCAGCGTCGCGGGCGATGAGGTCGACGTAGTCGTCATCGTTGCCGAACTTGGGCGCCTTCTCGCAGGCGTCGAGGAGGGTTTCCTCGCCCTGGAAGTTGTTTTTCAGCGCTTCGAGCATTTTTGAAGGGGGCACCGATCGGTCATCGAAGCACAACCGGCGCACCGCCGCCATGGAATCGGCCACGGAGGCGAGGCCGACGCCGAAGATCCCCGAAAAGTTGTACCGGACCCCGCCTTCCTGGCGGCTCATTCCCCGTTCGATGCAGTCATCGAGGAGGCTCGACATGAAAGGCTCGGGAGTATGGACGGCGTGGGCCCCGTCGACCAGGTCGTAGGCATCGACGATGAGCTTGGTGAAATGGGCCACCTGGGTCTTGTAGGCCGAGAAAAGTTCGTCGAAGGAGGTGAAGGACTCGAGTTTCCCCGTCGCGGGTCCGATTCGGCGGCCGGACTCGGGGTCGACGCCGTCGTTCATCGCCAGCAGGAAGCACTTGGGGAAGTTGACATAGCCCGAATGGGCGCGGGAATCGGTCATCCCCTCGATATCGGTCTCGACGCAGTTGGTGCAGTAGTTGCGGGCCTCTTCCAGGGTGGCCCCCCGGATCAGGTGCTTGGGGATTATGCACCCGTCGTTCATGATGGCGGGGTAGCCCAGTCCCTCTCGGATCGTCTCTGCCACTTTTTGCAGCAGGTCCGGGTCCACCTTGTTGTGGTAGCGGAAGCCGATGGAGGGCTGGGTGACGCGGGCGACGAGGGCTGCGTCGAGGATGAGCCTGGATAGCTCGTTGGAGGCGTCTTCCCCGTGGCTCCCCTGGCCGCCGATGGTCACATTCTGGAAGAGCGGGAAACCGGCGAAGGTACGGGTCGTCACCGAGTCCATGAGCTTGATGATGGCGGTGCACTTTATCCAGAGCGTGGCCAGGATCTCCACCACGTCCTCATCGGTGATGCGGCCTTCAGCCTTGTCTTTCAGGTAGAAAGGATACAGGTACTGGTCGACGCGCCCCAGGAGTATGGCGTGGGGGTCCGACTCGATGTGAAGCACCGAATAGACGAGCCATACCGATTGGACAGCCTCCCTGAAGGTCGTCGCCGGGAACTCGGGGACCTGCCTCAGGATTTCGCTTATCTGGAGGAGTTCCTCCTTCCTTCGGGTGTCGTTGGTCCCGGCGGCCTTCCGGGCGGCCAGGTCCGCGTAGCGGTGGGCGAAATCGATCACGGCTTCGCAGCTGATCCGGGCGGCTTTCCAGAAGGTCCGTTTCTTCGTCCCGTCGATACCCTTGGGCGCATCCGTACGGAGTTTTTCGTCGATCTCGTCGATGATCCCCCGGAGGCCCCTGGCGAGCAGCTTGCTGTAGTTTATGGAGATATTGCCCTGGGCGGTCCCTCGGCCACCGACAGTGATCATTCCCTCATCGAGGGCGTCCTTGACCTCCTGGGAGATAAGCCGGTCGACGACGGCATCGAGGGAACTCCGTTCCCACTTGGTCAGGCAGTCTCTCAAAAGGATCTTGTTCTCTTCCGTGAGCCCCACGGCGTCGGCGCTGCGGGTGGCGAAGTTATCCAGGTCCTCCAGGATCCAGCGGGCGCCGAATTCCGGGCAGACGATGGGTGACCGGGGTTGCGGCGAAGGATGGCCGACGAAAAGTTCCTCATCATCCATGAAAAGGGTCATTTCCGAGAGCACCTTCTGCAGGGCATAGGCCCGCTGCAGCAAGGCCGGCTCGGCGGCGTGCTCCTCGTAGGCCTGGGTGACCAGGAGGGCCCTTTCAGGGAGTAGTTCCGTGGGCTGTTCGAGAATCATCCTCTTTCTCATCGATGCGATCCGTTCAACGGTCTGTTCGCGTCTTTCCGTGGCTGTCTTGGGCACGCTATCGACCTCCCTAGTTGATAACCCGGATAGCATAATCTTTCAGGATCACCAGGGCCCTCTCCATCTCTTCCTCCGTCGGCGGGAGAGTATCCGGCAAGGGGTAGGGTCTGCCCAACTCCTCGTATCGGCCGACTCCCATGCGGTGGTAAGGTAGGACCTCCAGGTGGGCCCCGGGGCGGTGCCGTTCCAGGAAAGCCCCCAGTTCACGAAGATTGGACTCCCCATCGTTGCAACCGGGAACGAGGGGTATCCTTGTCAGGAGCGGTTTATCGCTCCTGAGGAGCCTGGCGGCATTATCCAAAATGACCCGGTTGTCGAGACCGGTCAATTGAAGGTGCTCCCCGGGATCCATGGCCTTCAAGTCAAACTGGAAGAAATCGACGAGATCCATCAATTCTTCCAGGAACTTCCAGTCGCCGAAAAGGCTGCTCTCCAAGGCGGTGTGAATGTGTTTTTCCCGGCAAAGTTGAAGGAATCGCTTCACGAACCGGGGTTGGAAAAGAGGTTCACCACCGGAAAGGGTCACGCCCCCTCCCGACCTTCGCCAAAAAGGGCGGTCGGGTTCTACTTCTCGGAGTAAGTCAGAGGCGGTGATCTCCCGACCTATCCATTCCAGCGCGTCGGCGGGACAGGTCCTGCACAACTCTACCTTTTTCGCCAGTTCCGGTTCCCGGCGCTGCGACTCGGGGTTACAGCACCAAAGGCAGCGTGCGGGGCAGCCTTTCAAAAAAACGGTGGTGCGGATCCCCGGTCCATCGTGGATGGCGTACCGGGCAATTTTGTAGATCATTCCTTTCTCGTCGGCGGTTCCAGGCGACATGGGGTTCCCCTTCCCTGCCAGTATCGAGATCGGCGCCAAGGACAGAAGCCGGTTTCAACAAGACCTTCCCCTGAAAGTCATTCTGATAAGTCCTTGGCATTACCAATATGATTATACCAAAACAGGAGAGTCCTCGCCCCTCTCCCAAAAATCTTTCTTCAACGTAAGTCATTATAGCACAATGGGGCCCCGGCGTTTATCGGGTTTAGGAGCCGCCGCGTCTTGTCCCCGATGCCGGGGCCGGCCCATCTAGCCCAACAGGTCGTTGGCGTAGTAGGTGAGCGGGATCAGGTCGCTCCTGTCCAGGTACATAAGGTCGAATTTCCGGTTCAAGGCCGCGAAATGCCTCAGGCCGAAGGCCAGCTTGTTCAGGTAGGAGAAAACCCCGATCGCCCCCGTGGAGAAGTTCTCGGCCTCTTTCCCATAGATCCCCTTAAGGTCGGCCAGGTCGCGGAAGACCTCGTCGACGGTATCGCCGAACTTTTTGAAGAATTCCGGAGTCCTGCCCGCCTTTATCTCGTCACCGATGGTCTTGCCCGTCATGGCCGCCGCCATCGCGCCGCGGCAGACGCCGACGGCGTTGATGAACCCGTCGCCGTAGGCGAGGGCCTTGAATACCTGGTCCTCGCTGATGAAGCCCCCGGTGATGACCATGGCCGGCAGCGTTTTGCCCTGCCTTTCCAGTTTGTCGCAGATGTCGACGACACCCTTTTCAAGCATGACCGTCGGAAGGGACCATTCGTCCATCATCTTCGAGGGGCTGTAGCCGGAACCGCCGCCGGCCCCGTCGAAGGTGACCATGTCGACCCTGTTCTCTACCGCCATGCGGATGACCCGCTCCACGTCAGCCAGGTCGAAGCCGGCCATCTTGAAGTAGACGTTCTTCGTACCCCTTTCCCGCAACTCGGCGATCCGCTTCGCCATGGTCTCCTCGGTCCACATCGGGAGCCTTCCGTAGGTGTAGAAGTTGGGGCAGCAACCCTTTTCCCTGAGTTCCACCACCTTGGGGTCGAAGGGGTCGGGGTGGACAAGGTGCCCCTTCTCCACCTTTTTCACGGCCTCGTCGTAGTTCTTGATCCTGTTGACCGGCTGGGTCCCCTTGGCACCCTGGCCGAACTTGAACTCCAGGGCCTCGAAGCCGTATTTTTCCAGCGCTATCTCCGGAACACCCGTGAGATGGTCGTCGACATTGCACTGGAGCACCATCTGCCCCGAACCCCGGTAATATTTATGGAAGCTGTCGTGTATTTTCTGCAGCATGGGAAAGGACGTGATCTTGCCGTCCGTCATTTCCAGGTTGGGCTCTTTCTCCCTGGCGTCCTCGCCGATCATGCAGGTCACCCCCGCCATGGCGGCGCCCCCGAAGTAATCGACCCAGTTCATTTTGATGATGGCGGGCAAGACGATGGGCAGGTCGAGTTTCACCTTGTTGTCATAGCCGTACTCCGAGGCCAGGTTGACGTTGAATATCTCCCCGTGCTCGAGGTCCGCCTCCACTCCAAGGGCGTCGAAACAACGGCCGTTTATATTGAAATGGGAAAAATCGATGGGGTAATCCTTTTCCGACGCGATCTGGTTGGCGCCGGTGGTGGTGGGATAAACCGTTATCTTCCCCAGGACGGCCGCCTGGGCTATCTCGCAAGTCCCCGGGCACTCCTCGGTGCACAGGGAGCACATCCCCGACTGGGGGGAAATATACTTGCTCCTGTTCCTGGCCGCCGTAAAGCCCGAACTCATACTGGGTGAAAAGGTCATGACCGAACCTCCCGTCGTGGTTTAATCTATCTCTTGTTATCCCTTCATGCCCTTCAAGATAATTGTATCACTTGGCTTAAATCGTGCCGCCAGAAAAAGGAGGTCCTCGGGAATCCCCTTATCCAGAGAACAATCCTTATAGAACCGTAAAAAGGGTTTCCCCAGGAATCTCGAAACCATTATTCCTCGCCCCCGGGAAAGGGTTAGAATATAAAAAGCCCTTCGATCTTCTAGCCTTAGAGGTCGCATAAATAACCCGCCACTTTGCTTTTTCCCCTGATCTCACCCGCTCTCGCCACTCCAAAGGTGTTTTGCCAAGCCAGGAAGACTCCGGCATGGCCCGGAAAGGAGTGTTGAGTCATGAGTCAAAAAAGTGCAGGAACGGTGTTTGTGGACCGGTTCACCGATGGGGTGCTCGATCCTTCGAAGCCCATGCTGGGGCCGGTGAAGGACGGCGGGGTCATCGTGGCGAACACGGCGCCGGGGTGCTGGGGGCCCATGATCACGCCGGAACTTAAAGGAGGCCACGAGGTTACCCTGCCGGTGGCCGTGGAAGGCTCGGAACCCGGTGACGCCATTGCCATCCGGATAAAGGATGTGGTGGTGACATCCTTGGCAACCGCATCGGGGACCGATGTAACCCCGGACGGGAGCCAGTTCAGGGGGGACCCCTTTGTGGCGAAGCAGTGTCCTTCCTGCGGGGCCTACCGACCGAAAACGGTTCTCGAGGGAACGGGCCGGGGAGCGGTCCGGTGTGCCCATTGCGGTGCCGTGATCTCACCCTTCGTCATGAGCAACGGGTACACTATCGTCTTCGACCACGAGCGGGAGTTGGCGGTGACGCTGGACGAAAGCGGGGCTGAAAAGGCAGCCGGGGACGCAGACTTCCTTTCAGCGAAGCCGGACCACTCTGTACAGCATTCCATCCTCGTCTTCGCCCCGGCGGACATCCACGGCATGGCAACTAGGATGAGGCCCTTCCTTGGCCAGTTGGGGACCATGCCCTGCCTGCCCTTTCCAGACTCGCACAACGCCGGTGACTTCGGCGCCTTTCTCGTGGGGGCTCCCCATGAGTACGCCAAGACGAAGGAGGAACTGGAGTGCAGGACCGACGGCCATATGGACGTTAACACCGTTCGGGCCGGGGCGGTGCTCATCTGCCCGGTGAAGGTCCCAGGCGGGGGCGTTTATTTGGGGGATATGCACGCATTCCAGGGGAACGGGGAGATCGCGGGGCATACCGCCGACGTAGCGGGAGTGGCGGCGCTGCAGGTTCACCTACTGAAGGGTCTTAAGATCGACGGGCCCATTTTGCTGCCGCTGGAGGAGGACCTTCCGCACCTGGCTAAGCCTTTGACCCCTACCGAAAAAGAGGGGCTGAAGTCGTTGGCGCGGAAATGGGGGCTTGAGGGGATCGAGGAGGATGCGCCGATCTGCTTCATCGGCACGGGATCCGCTATGAACGATGCCATTAGCAACGGGTTGGAGCGAGCATCCACTGTGCTTGGCATGGCCTTGGACGAGTTGAGGAACCGGGTCACCGTTGCCGGGGCGATCGAAATAGGCCGAGCGCCAGGGGTAGTGATGGTGACTTTCCGGTGCCCGATAGAAAAACTGGAGCGATTAAAGATCATGTCCTTCGTGCGTCAGCAGTACAGCCTCTAAAAGACCAGGAGCGGGGTCAGGTCTACACTTTTGACTAATCCGGCGTAATCGGGGAAAATCTTGATCGTCCCTTACCCGACGGGAGGTTTTCCCCTTGGCCAGGCCTTTGAGGATCGAATACCCCGGCGCCTTGTACCACGTGATGTCCCGAGGCAATGAAAAGAAGGATATCTTCAGGACCACGCGGGACAGGGAGAAATTCCTTTCGTACCTGTCGTCGGCCTGGGAGAGGCATGGGGCGGTGTTCCACGCCTACTGCCTCATGAGCAACCACTACCACTTGATGGTGGAGACCCCCGACGGGAACCTCTCGCGTGTGATGAAGCATATCAACGGGTCCTACACCACCTATTTCAACCTGAAGCATCAGAGGGCGGGTCACCTACTCCAGGGCCGCTACAAGGCGACCCTGGTCGAGGCCGACGCCTACGCGGCTGAACTTTCGCGCTACATCCACCTGAACCCCGTCAGGGCGAAGATAACCTCATCCCCGGAGGAGTACCATTGGAGCAGCTGTCCCCGGTACCTCGACGGCTCCGCCCCCTCCTGGCTTTCGACCGGCCTTGTCCTGGGGTATTTCGGCCCGTCCGAAAAGGACCGCCCCGGAAACTACAGGGCCTACTTGATGGAGGCTGTCGGCGAAGAGGGTGTGGACCCCCTTGCCGGTTCGATCGCCTCGACGATCCTCGGCACCGACGAGTTCATCAGGGACATCAGGGAGAAGTACCTGGAAGGCATGGAGCCGGGCCGTGACCTTCCGGCGCTGAGGGAACTGGTCGGCGGCCCCGCCCTGGAGGATATCAAGGCTGCTTCTGAAGAGGTTTTCCCCGGGGAGGACAAGCTGGCAAGGATGGCGGGCATCTACCTCTGCTGGAGGTTCAGTGGTGCTAAGCTTAAAGAGATAGGGGACCTTTACGGGTTGACGGAATCGGGGGTAAACCGTACCTGCCGGAGGCTTGAAGGCAGGATGGAAAAGGACAGGGAGTTGAAGGAAAGGGTCCGGGAAATAGGGGAAAAGTTGAAATAGTCAAAAGTGTAGACCTGACCCTGGTGCCAGGGGACCTTTACGGGTTGACGGAATCGGGGGTGAACCGCGCCTGCCGGAGGCTTGAAGGCAGGATGGAAAAGGACAGGGAGTTGAAGGAAAGGGTCCGGAAAATAGGGGAAAAGCTGAAATAGTCAAAAGTGTAGACCTGACCCCAATGAGGACGTGAAATAGGGGAAAAGCTGAAATAGTCAAAAGTGTAGACCTGACCCCACAATGAGGAGGTTTCACCATGCGGCTTACTGAGCTGTCGCACAGCAGCGGCTGAGCGGCCAAAATAGGTCCGGCGGACCTGAAAGAGATACTGAAGGCGCTTCCCCCTCAGGAGAACGGGTTCCTGTTCACCAGTTGGGACAAGGGCGAGGACGCTGCCACCTGGATGATAGACGGGAAGAGGACGGCCATCATGACCCTCGATTTCATAACTCCCGTGGTGGACGACCCCTTCACCTACGGCCAGATCGCCGCCGCCAACGCGCTGAGCGATGTCTACGCCATGGGCGGTAGGCCGCTGGTGGCCCTGAACATCGTCGGCTTTCCCGTCACCTGCGAACCGCTGGAGGTGCTGTCGGAGATCCTCAAGGGCGGTCAGGAGAGGGTTAACGCGGCCGGGGCCGTCCTCGCCGGCGGCCACAGCGTCGACGACGGAGAGCCCAAGTACGGCCTCGCGGTCTTCGGCGAGGTCGACGCCGCGAAGATGTGGAAGGTCACGGGAGTCCGCCCCGGCGACGCGCTCATCCTCACAAAGCCCCTGGGCACGGGCCTGGTAGCGACGGCCATAAAGGCCGGGGCGGCCGACCCCGGGGAGACGGAAGCCGCCGTCAGGTCCATGCGCGCCCTCAACGATCTCCCGGCGAGGCTGCCCGGTGAACTGTTGGCGGAGGTCCACGCCTGCACCGACGTGACGGGTTTCAGCCTGGCGGGGCACCTCCTGGACATGCTCTCTGATGGAGGCCTGGAGGCGAGGCTCTCCCCTGGTGAACTGCCCCTGCTGCCTGGGGCGCTCGAGAAGGCCGAGATGGGCTTTGTCCCCGGCGGCTCCAATCGAAACATGGAACTATACGCCCCGAGGGTCGAGGGCCTGGACAAGATGCCCGGGGCCCTTCCCGCCCTGCTTTTCGACGCCCAGACCTCGGGGGGACTCCTGCTGGCTGTGAGCGAGGGGGCCGCGGGGCGGTTCCTCGAGGCATGCCATGAAGCCGGGTTCCCTCATGCGGCTAAGATCGGTGTTTTCGTCGAAGGGCCTGAAAGGATAAGGATCTGGTAAGGACCGGACCAGGGCGGCTCCCGATGTGGTCGGGGGCCGCTTTTTTGTATCCATTATCCAAAGGCCGCCGCGCTTTTTACCCCCTTCCTTACTGATAGAATCAAAAGACTGGCACAATATCATGTCGGGGGTGCGGCAAATGAAAAAGGCGGAGCGGATCGTGGATTTCGCCATGAGGATGGAGCTCGAGGCCAGGGATTTCTACCTCGACTCGCTGCAGAAGGTGAGCAGGGCCGACACCAGGAGCCTCCTGGCGAACCTGGCCGAGTGGGAGAAGGGGCACTACGATTTCCTGAAGCAGCACAAGGTCAGCCTGGGCGAGTCGGGGAAATGGGCCGACGCAGCCCCGCCCGTCGAGGAGCTGGAGAAGGCCGGGGATATCATCCTGGAGAAGAGGGTCGGCACGGCCGTCGAGCCGCCCCTGGGTGAGATGTCCTCCGATTTCAGCGTTCTGAGGATGGCCCTCGCCATCGAGACCGATTTCAGGAACTTCTACAGCAACGCCGCCCGCACCATGGACGATCCCGAGGGCTGCAGGGTCCTCGAGATGCTCTCCGAGTGGGAGAGCGGGCACCAGGAGTACATCGATGAACAGTACCGGGTGCTGCAGCGGGAGTTCATGAGCGAGATGGGGTTCGAGCCCTTTTAGGCGGGAAGGACTTTTTCGGACAGGGCCTTGTAGGTCCCCTTGAGCCCGGCGACCCTCTCCAGGAGGGGCTCCTGCTCGGGCAGCGAGGCTATCATGCCCCGCAGGGGGACCAGTTCGAAGTAGGAGTTCTTCCTCGAGGGCACCGTCGTCGAAAAGACCTCGGCCAGGATCCGCAGGTCGTCGCCCATCCTGAAGTCGTCGCGGGTCTCCTCGTAGGTGAAGAGGAAGTAGATCTTTCGGAACCCCGACCAGGCGAGGGCGGAAAGGCACATGGAACAGGGCTCATGGGTGGCCAAAAAGACAGTGTCGGCGGGGTCGGGGTGCCCCTTGCCCCTGAAAAAGGCCCGGATAGCCGCCATTTCCCCGTGAAGGGTGGGGTCGGCGCTCCTTTCGTTCGTGGCCGCGACCACCAGGGATAGGTCGCCGGCCCGAAGCACGGCGGCACCGAAAATGTTGTGCCCCCTAGGCACCGCCCTTTCGGTGAGGGGCAGAATGTCCCCCTCTATCACGTCGAGGAACCTCGTCACCATGCTCCGGTTGTCCAAGCCGTCACCCCCCTTCAAAGATATCAGAAAGGTCGTCAAAGGGGGAAACCTCCTTCGAGGGAGTGGTGGGACAAATGAAGACCCTTCCAGCTCCGGCCGGCAAGCGCCGGTCCCCGTTCTCCGCGGCGGCCCTCCTCCTGTTGCTGCTGCTATTGCTTCCCTTTCCCGCGGCGGCCCTCGAGGCGCCGAGGACGGCCTTCCGCTTCGTGGGGAAGGATTTCGGGGCCCCCATGATCGACGAGGCCGCGCAAAAAGAGATGGCGGACCTTTTCAGGAAAAACTACTTCTCGCCCTGGGACAGGAGCGCCCCCGAGGTCGAGCCCGGTGAATCCCTGTGGGCCTGGGAACGGTGGAAGGATGGCGAACCTTGGGGAGAGAACCTCAGGCCCCACTCGAAGGAGTGGGTGCGTTCCCTCCTTGCCCTATGCGACCTGGACAGGTGGGGCTCGGTGAGCCGGAAGGCCGTGGCCTGTGTCGACACCGACCTCAGGGCCCTGCCGACCTCGAGGCCCTTCTTCGAAGACCCTTCGCGCGCCGGCGAGGGTTACCCCTTCGACTACCTCCAGAATTCAAGAGTGAAAGCCGGTGAGCCCCTCTTTGTGGGGCACTACTCCGCCGATGGGGCCTGGGCCTTTGTCGAGACAGGTTACGCCTCGGGGTGGGTCGACTCGAGGGATATCGCCCTGGTGGATGAAGACTTCGCCCAGCGATGGCGGTCCCTGCCGCAGGCCTTCGTCATCGACGACGGCGTCACCATCAGCGACCGCGGCGGCGTCTACCGCTTCACCGCCCGGGTGGGCACGGTGCTCCCCGTAGTGGGGGGCGGCAAGGGCGGACCCCTGGTCATTGCGGTGCCCGTGAGGGATGAGCGGGGCCGAGCCGTCCGCGTCGAGGCCCTCCTTTCACCGGGGCAGGTCTCCGACGGGCCTTTGCCGCTGACGGAGTGGAACCTGGCGATGGTCATCGACAGGATGATCGGCAAATCCTACGGCTGGGGCGACCTGGGGGGGAACCGGGACTGCTCGGGGAGCCTGAGGGACCTCTTCACCGCCTTCGGCGTCTGGCTCCCCCGTAACTCGGCGGCCCAGGCTCGGGCTTACCCCTTCGTCCCCTTCGGCGAGGTCCCGGGCCGGGAAAAGGAGGAGAGGCTGGCCCTGGAAGGGGTGCCCTTCGCGACCCTGCTGGCGGTGCCCGGGCATATCATGCTCTACCTGGGGACCTACCGTGGTGAGCCCTGGGTATTTCACTCGATGTGGGGCGTGAGGACGCTCCGTGACGGGAAGGAAGGGCGCCATATCGTGGGCTCGGCGGTCATAACGACGCTCCGGCCCGGCAGGGGCGTGGCGGATATTGACCCCCGGCGGGGCGACCTGGCCGAAAGGCTCCTGGGGATGACCTTTCTCGTACCCTCCCGCTAGTTGTTCCCAGGGCGCGTTTTTTCCTCGCACATCCTGTCGTCGGCCTTTTTCAGGACGGCGGCCAGTTTTTTCCCGTCCTCGGGGTAACGGGAAAGGCCGAAATGGGCCGTCAACTTCAGCGGTATGCCGCTGACTCGGACTTTCACCAGCTTTTCCGAGATCCTGCTCGTCGCCGCGGCGGCCTCTTCCACCCCCGTCTCGGGCATCAGGACGACGAACTCGTCGCCGCCGAAGCGGGCCACGAAGTCCGACTCCCTGAGGCTGTCCCTGACGCAAAGCGACGCGGCCTGAAGGGCGGCATCGCCCATCAGGTGCCCGTAGGTGTCGTTGACCTCCTTGAAACCGGTCATATCCATCATGACGATGGACATCTTTCCGCCGTACCTGTTGAGCCTTTTCTCCTCGCTGTCGAGCCTCTGGAAAAGGGCGCGACGGTTCGGGAGACCCGTCAGCTGGTCCGTGAGTGCCAGGTTCTCGACCTCGGCCACCAGTTCAAGGGATTTCCACAGCGAAGCCAGGTGCCCGGCGAGGATCGTCAGGAACTCCTCGTCCTGGAAGTCGAAGGGGGCGTAGCCCTCCACGGTGACGACGCCCAAGACTCTTTCATCGTCGAGGATCGGTACGTCGATCTCCGAAATGCTCCCCTCGAAAAAGGGGACGTAATCCGAGGACTGTAAAACGTCGGCAGTGATCAGGACCTTCCTGGAGAGGGCCGCCCTCGTGCTGAGCCCCCGGCCCGATCGCCGCAGGTCTTCGGTGAGCCTCTCCATGGCGGCGGCATCGAGCCCGCTGGAAGCCTTGAGGTGCAGCCTCACGTCCTTTTCCCTCTTTTCGGCCGCGTTTTCCAGGATGGCTACGTTCGAGATGTGCATCTTTTCCTTGAGCAGCCTGACGGTCAGGTCGAGGAGGCCGGGCAACGTTTTCTCACCCGAGATCTCCCTGATGATCTCGTGAAGCGTCCGGAGCCCCGAGGCGCTCCTGGAAAGGACGAGGCCGGCCGTTTTCTGGGGGGTGGTGTCCTGGAAGGTCTCAATGGCGCCGCAGATGGCCCCCTCGAGGTTGCGAAGGGGGCTCGCCGCGAAGGAGATCCATCGGCCCTCGCCGAGGGCCGGGAGGAAGGCCTCCACCTCCCACCCGCCTTCCAGGGTGATCGACGGACGGGGGGCGTCGACGTAGTACCTGGCGTACTCCTCCGGCGTGACCTCATCCAGTATGAGGTCCGCCGGGAGGGGTCTTTCCTCGCAATAGAAAGCTTTCCAGGCTTCCCTAGAGCCCACCATATCCCGGGCGGCGATGCCGGTCAGGTTCTCGCAGGCCTTGTTCCAGTGGGTCACGGTGTGGTCCTTTCCCAGGACGAAGGCGGGGACGGCCAGGTCGTGGATGATCTGGCAGATGTTCGAGTGCTTCTGGAAGAGTTCGTTCCTGTCGGTTATATATTGCCGGATGAGGGGCACCGACCAAACCGCCGCCAGTAGGAGCAGCAGCGACACCGCAAGCGCCGTGGACTCAAAAACCAGTGAGTTGCCGGTGGGGTCCGCCCCTGAAAGGGTATAGACAAAGCTGATGACCCGCCGGCCCAGGATCAGGGCCACGGCCGCGATGAACAAATAAAGGCCAGGGTGCCGCCGAGATACGGGGAGGAGCCTGCAGGCCACGATCGCCGCCGCGAGCTGCAGGACCAGGGAGATGAAGATAATGAGCTTTACAGCCATCCCACCGCCGCCCCTCTCTTTTTGCGAGGGCTATGCACCGTTATCTTATGATTTACTCAATCAATAGTCAATGGACAGAGGGAGGAGCTTGGCGTCGGCCAGCGACAGAGGAGCGCACGGACACGCGACCCGCCGGAGAATAGGCCGAAAAGTCGGGCCAAGATTTTCCTTCATGAGTGACGGCTTTAGTGTAAGAAATCATTGTCCAGGTAAAGAAACAAGGGTATAATCCCTATTACAAAATTTCCAGGTCGGTCCTTCGAGGGAGGGGTGGAGTGCCATGAGCAGGGAAAAGGTTCTTCAAAGGGTAGCCGAAAAGATCAAGGATGTCCCTGGAACCTTCGTGGACAAAAAGGAGGTCTTCTGCCTCGACAGCGTCATCGCTGAAAGGAAGGCCTTTCTGAGCAAGCAGAAACTGACCTACACGGCGAAATTCAAGGTGGATGAGGGCAGCAAGGAGGTCACTTTCACCGAGATGCTCAAGGAGGAGAAGTCCGGGCTGGGCGCAGGGGGGCTCGACGATCCGGGGCCGGGGCTCTCCTTCAGGAAGAGCAAGGTGTCTTCGAGCACCGAGGGGCTGGAGGGTGTCGTCGACCAGCAGGCGAGCCTCTTCGGCAAGAAGTACGACTACACCTTCGATTACAAGAGAGTGCGTTCGGCGGTGAAGGAAGCGGCCGAAAGCGAAGGCTACTCTTTCACCTACAAGATCTGGGGCAAGCTCTGATCGTTATCCTCCACCGGGATTTACAGCGTGGACGCCAGGGGCGGCGGTGTCGGAGCATCGGGGTCCTGGTGGATGGACTTTATTATCCCCGGCACTGGCTGCCAAAAGAGGACTGAACGAATCATGTGTGCCTGACGGGGAAGAAAACAGGGGTCGGCCTTTTGAAAGGGCCGACCCCTTACCTATTGCAGGGTGTGGGTGGATCGAAGGTCCTACCGGTGGGCCAAGGCTTTCTCGTTGGATAGTTGTATTTGGTAGTTACTGGCGCCGCCGTGAGTGATTATCCAGGCTATCCCGTTGCCGGGACCGCTGAAGTTCATCATGAAGAACGAAATCCCGCCCCCTCCTGTGGTGGGCTGGAAGGTTATGTCCTGGCCCGGGGTGACATAGTTTGGGGCGGTCAGCATCTTGATGCCGAAGGGTTGCTTGCCCCCTGCAAAGTCGGCGGAAGGTATCTCAACATGTCCAGTGTAATTGGGGGGGTTATCGCTCGTCGGCGTTAATACTACAAGTCCCTGGCCCTGGGGGAACTCCAGGACCCATGGACCCGAAATGTCGACCACGTCCGCCGCCGCGGGGAAAGCAAAAAACAGGACAACAAACATGAAGACCAAGCAGGACAGCTTTCTCATGGTATGCCCTCCTTCCCGGATAGAGTGCTACTGTCTGAAAGATTAGATATAAGGCCGGCTCAAGTCAATAGCCGGGAAGGAAATACTCCCCATGGCAGGGGTACTCTTTCCCCCGCCCCGCCGCTTGAAATTTTATCGCCCGATCCCACGGCCTCCCCCCGGCTAAGGCCAGGGGAAGAGGTCATCGCTGCCGTTGTTCCGCCTCATCCAGGAGCGCCTCAAGGGCCGATTTCAGTTTTTCCAACTCCTGGCCGTAGCTTGCCCAGTCGCCCCGCCGGGCGGCGTCCTGGGCCTCGTCGAAGTGCTCTCTCGCCTGTCGGGCAAGCCCGCCGACGCTCTTTTCTTCGGCGACCGGCCGCCGCGGCGCGGGCCTTTCCTCTTCCGCCGCGGGGTGGCTCACCTCGGGGGGAGCCTCGCCGTGGAGCCGGAACAGCAGCGTGGTGATAGCCTCATCGACCGTCCCGCCCCAGGCCACCTTCCCGCCGGAGGAGACGATGACCCGCTTGAGTTCCGGCAGGTCGCTGTTCTCGGCCTTGAGGTACAGGGGCTGCACATAGAGGAGGGAATCGCCCAGCGGGATGACCATGATGTCGCCCCGGATGACGTCGGAGCCCCGCTGGGTCCAAAGGGATAGCTGGGCCGCGATCTCGGGGTCCTGGTCGATCAGGGCGGCCACCTGGGAGGGGCCGAAGATGAGCTTCTGCTTCGGGAACTGGTAGACCAGGAGCTGCCCGTAGTTGGGCGGGTCCGAGCGCCCCGCCATCCAGGCGATCATGTTGTCCCTGCCCACGGGCATGAAGGGGGCGATGAGGGCGAACTCGGCCTTCTCCTCGCCCACGAGGCGCATGATCAGGTAGTAGGCGTTTATGTCCCCCGTCGACGCCTGGGTCGACAGCCGCCAGACGTCTTCCTTGTTGTAATAGGTGTTGGGGTCGCTCATGTGGTAGGTCCGGTATATCTCGCTCTGGATCAGGAAGAGCCCCATGGGATAGCGGATCTGGGTGCTGAGTTGATCGGGGGCTTCGTCGGCCGGGGTGAATAGGGCCGGGAATATGCCCTGCCAGGTCCTTATGATGGGGTCATAGGGGTCGTAGACGTAGAGCACGATGCTGCCGTCGTAGGCGTCGATCACCGCCTTGACGCTGTTGCGGACGTAGTTGATCTTCTGCCTCGTCCCGGAGAGGCTGACGGGGTTCGAGTAGGGGTAGCGGTCGGTGGCCGTGTAGGCGTCCACGATCCAGACGAGTTTCCCGTCGACGACGGCCAGGTAGGGGTCGCTGTCGTAGAGCAGGAAGGGAGCCACCTTCTGAAGGCGCTCGTTCAGGCTGCGGTACATCAGGATCCTGCTCTCGGCTGTTATGGCGTTGGTGAAGAGGATCTGGGAGTCCCTGAAGCGAAGGGCGAACATTATCCTGTTGAAGACCCCTCCGATCGGCACCCCGCCGGTCCCCTCGTAGGTGGTCCTAACGTTGGAGTCGCCCATGGGGTAGTCGAACTCCATGATGTTCGTACGTACCAGCGAGTAGGGTATGCGCCTCTCGCCGAAGTAGATCTGGGGCCTGTCGACCTCCAGGGGGACCGTCGCCTGGGGGGGGAGGTCCTTGACGATCAGCGTCGGCTTCCCGGCGGTGTCCACCTCGTTGACGAAGTTCATCACCAGGCCGTAGCCGTGGGTGAACTCAAGGTGCTGGTTGACCCAGGTCTGGTTTTGCAGTTGCCCGTGGTCGAGCTCCCTCGCCGCCAGCATGACCTGGCGGTAGGAGCCGTTGAAGGTGTAGCGGGCCACGTCCACGTCGGGGAAGTCGTAGTAGGTCCTTATTTCCTGGAGCTGCTTGAAGGCCCTGAGGATGGGCCGGTAGTCCCAGAGCCTTATATTCCTTATGGTGTCCGGTTCGTTGCGGATGTCCTCGGCGGAGACGGCGTCCTCGGGGAGGAAGTCGATGATCTCCTGGTCATCGAGCCCGTAGGCCTCGAGGGTCCCTCGGATGTTGAACTCGATGAAGGACTTTTCCTTGGCGAACTCGTTGGGCTCGACGACGTACTTCTGGACGATGCCTGGGAGGAGCCCCCGCAAGAGCAGGGAGGCCCCCACCAGGAGGACGGCCCCCACCATGGCGGGCCTCCAGGTCCTCCTGAAAATGTTGGCCACCAGCAGGGCTGCGACGACCAGCGAAAGGCCCACCATGATGTTCAAGGCCAGGAGCTTGACGTGCACGTCGGTGTAACCCGCCCCGAAGACCACCCCTTCGGGGGAGAGGAGGATGTGGAAACGCTCGAGCCAGAGCCCGGCGCCCCACAGGACGACCACGAGGGCGCCCAGTACAGAAAGGTGCCCCCGGGCGAAGGGGGGAAGGTAGAACCGGTTCTCATCGCGCATCCTCGGCAGCACTGCCAGGACGGTGATCAGGGCCACCCCTACGAGGGTGGTGACGAGGGTGCTGAGGAGCCAGCCCTGGAGCAGCGAAAGGAAGGGGATATCGAAGACGTAGAAAGCCACGTCCCTGCCGAAGATGGGGTCGTTCCTGCCGAAGGGGGTCCTGTTCAGGTATTGGAGGACCGTCATCCACCCCGACCGGACAGCGAGGCCGTTCATGACGGCCAGGACCGCGGCGATGGCCACCACCGCCAGGGCCGAGGCCCGCATGGGTATGTCGAGGACCTCTCCCGGCAGGGATGCGAAGGCTATCTCCCTCATGGCGGACCGGCGCGCCCTGAGCCAGTTCAGTGAAAAGATCACGAAGGCCGCCGCGGCGGCCGCGGCGAACAGCACCCACTGCGGGAGCAGCCTCGTCCAGAAGACCTGCAGGAGCCCCCTCTCGCGGAACCAGAGCAGGTCTGTGTAAAAGGTGGCCGTCGCCGGCACAATCACCGCCAGCAGCAGGAGCGCCCCCAGGATGATCCAGATGCCTTTTTTAAATTTCAAAGGGGGTACACGCCTGGGGTGGTCGCCCTCCCCGAAGGGTGATCCGTGAAAAATATCTCTCATCGACATGGCTGCCGCTCCTCACTTTTTCAGGTGGTTCCCTGGCTGGGTGCATTACCGGCACAATGTACCATGTACCGGTGGAACAGGCAAAAAAGGCCGCCCGCGAAAAGCGGACGGCCGCGACGAACCGTATCGTGCCGGGGTGGCCTAGGAGCCTGAGTTCTCCATCTCAACCACGGCAGCCTCCTCCGCCGGCGGGATCTCCGACTTGCCCTTGTTCATCACCACGAGGGCCCCGACGACCACAAGGGCTATCAGGACCATCAAAAGCATCGCCTTTCCCTTCATATCGCGTTCCCCCCCTTTCCGTCAGTCCCAGATTTTAGCGACCCGCCTGGGGCGACGGGACCGCTTTGCGGGGACGGGATCTCAGCCGTCGCCGTCTTGTCTCCGAACACAGAAAACCTGCTGGCCGCCGGCCTGGCGGGCAGGAAGTCAAGCGCCTAAACCAAAAGGTTGCGGCTTGTCGCTTCTCGCTCGATGTTGCCCGGAGAATAGGTGGTTATATCGTTGTTGGCAGAGGCACTTTTTCTTGTGTATGGAGTATACACAGAAAAAAGTAAATCGTCAAATAATTCACGAACCCGCCTCAGGGAAGGTGAAAACCGTCCATAATGCGCGGCGCCTCGAGTAAGGGTGGAAGGGGAGGTCCAAGGGCGTCGCGAGGGAAAAGCTGTGCCGCTGGGATTTGCGGAACGCGGCCTGGGATCCCTGGGCGCCCTTCAGTTTTACGTTTTTTCGATCTTTTTATTCTTCCTCCTGCAGTGGAAAACGTAGGCGGCCGCCAGGGTCACGCAGAAGGCCGCCAGGACGTAGGAGGCGGTGTGCATGTAACGGTGCACCAGGGCCTGGTTGTTGCCCACCCAGAACCCGACCCAGGCGAGGGTCACCACCCAGATGCCCGACCCCAGGGTGGTATAGAAGAGGAAGAGGGGGACGTTCATCCTCGTGAGCCCCGCCGGTAGCGATATCAGCTGGCGGATGCCGGGAAGGAGCCTGCCGATGAAGGTGCTGATATGGCCGTGCCTCGCGAAGTACACATCGGCCCGCTCCAGGGCCTTGTCGCTGACCAGGAAGTACTTGCCGTACCTTTCAAAGAAGGGGCGCCCGAAGGTGAGGGAGATCCAGTAGTTGAAGATCGCCCCGAGGATGCTCCCGGCGATGCCGGCCAGGATGACCAGGAAGAGGTTCATCTGCCCCTTGGCAGCGAGGTACCCCGCGGGGGGGACCACCACTTCGCTGGGGAAGGGGACAAAGGACGACTCAAGGAACATCAGGGCCACCACGCCGGTGTACCCCATCCTCCCGATGGTGGAGACTATCCAGGTTACGACCTGACCGAGCATCACCACTGCCTTTTCTAAAGGACGTACCCGTTCCGGCGGCCCGTCATGGACTCAATATCGATCCTGACCACGGCGATAGCCGCCATGGCCTGGTCCGGGAAGGGAAGTTCGCGGCCCGCGTACTGCTTGACCACGTGGTTCAGCCCCTCCCTTTTTTCCTCCGTCTCTTCCAGGAAGACGGCGGTGCCGAAACCGACGACGCTCCTGTATTTCATGGTCCACTCGCAGGGGTCGGGGTCCTGGACGACCTCGATGTCCTCGTCGACCTCAAAGCAGACCTTTGGGTTCTTATGCAGGCATTCGATCTTCTTTCCACCGTTGAAACCGTGGAAGTAGAGGGCCCTCCCGTCGAAGCCGAAGCAGAGGGGGACCATGTAGGGGTACTCCTCGTCGAAAAAGGCCACCCGGCAGACCTTGCCCCTTTCGAGGATCCCCCTGATCTGGGCCTCGTCGGTGATCTCCTTATCCTTTCGCCTCATGTCCTCTCCTCCTCCTTTGTTTTTGAAGGGCTTCCCCCGCCGGCGTATGGATGCCGACCATCTTGGCGGCCCTGCCGTTTTTATCCCTGCGGACCACGAACCCCCGGCTCCGGAGGGGCAGCCATGAACCATCCTTTTTCAGCATCCTGAACTCGGTTTCGTAGATGTCGTCGCCGTCCTTCCCGGAGAGGACCCTTCTCAGCAGGTCGGCCACACCGGCCTGGTCGTCGGGGTGGATCTGCCGCTTCCAGTCGTCGAGGGACTGCCCCATCTCGCCAGGGGAGTAGCCCAGCATGGTCTCGTAGGCGGCGTTCATGACGACCCTCCCCTCGCTCACATCCCACTCCCAGAGCCCCGAAGAGTGTTCGGCGACCAGGAGTTCGAGCTGCCGGGCCTTTTCCTCGAGGTTGGCGGCCTTCCTCTGGCGGTCCTTCTCGGTCTCGATGGCGTGGAGGGCGAAGGATATATCCTCAGCCAGTTCCGAGAAGAGGGTCTGCTCCTCGGGGTCGAAGTGGGCGTCGCCGGGGAGGGATACCGATACCAGGCCGTAGATCTTTTTGGCGTATTCCAGCCTGGTGGTCATGATGCCACCCTCTTCGTAGCTATCCAGGAGGGGGCTGTCGGTCATGGTCATGGTGCCCCGTTTCAGGTGTATCCCCGGTCCCTCGAGGGCCGAAAGTCCCCATTCGTTGAGCATGCCGTGCTTTCTCCTCTCCGACAGGTGTTTGCCGTCGGCCGTCACCCCCGCTTCCGACACGGACTGTAGGGTCCCTCCCTTGCCCAGGATCCCGATCCAGGCGTTGCGGTAGCCCCTGGTCTCCACCAGGTGGGCGCAGATCTCCTGGACAAGCTTCTCGCTGTCGTGGTGGCGGCTGATGAGCCGGTTTACCCCTCTGACGGAGCGGAGGATGGAGTTCAGTTGCCTCAGTTCCTCCTCGGTCCTCTTGAGGATGGTCACATCGCGGCCCACGGCCTGGACCTCGATGAGGTCGCCCTTTTCATCGAGGATGCCCCTCCTGGTCCATCTCAGCCAGTGCTTCCCCCCCTGGGGGAGGTCGAGAATTTGCTCGAAGAAGGGCCCCTGGCCCGAGGAGGACTGGCCGTTCGGTTCAGCCAGGAATCTCGAGGCCTCGGCGTCCCCCATTATCTCGAAGAGGCGGTGCGAAACGATGCGGTCCCTGTCCAGCCCGAAAAAATGGCAGAAAGCGTCGTTGGCGAAGGTAATCTCCCCACTGTCGGAGAAGCGGCAGACCATCTCCACCTGGCTCTCGACGATGGCGGCGTAGCGTCTCTCGCTCTTCCTGAGGGATTGCTCGGCCTCCTTCTGGGCGGTGATGTCCCTCCCGACGCACTGTATCGCCACGAGGCGCCCCTCTTCGTCGAAGACGCCCCGGTTGTGCCACTGCTCGAGCCCAACGCTCCCGTCGGGGAGGAGGGACCACGATTCGTCGGTGTTCGTAGGGTTCTTGGGGGTCAGTTTTTCGAAGAACTCACGGTGCAGGCGGTTTGTCTCCTCCTGGTCCACGTGGTCGAAGACGTTCAGCCCCAGGATCTTGCCCGGGTCCTTGCCGAAGCGCCTGCAGTAGGAAGTGTTCGCGAAGGTCAGGGTCCCGTCGGGTTTGAAGCGGATTATGAACTCGTCCTGGTCTTCCACAATATTCAAAAATCGCTGTTCGCTCTCCCGGAGGGCCCTTTCCACTTCCTCCCGGCGCCCCGCATCCCAGTATATTCCGTAGGTCCCCACCGGGCGCCCTTCGTCGTGGATGGGCCCGATAAGGATGGAGACCTTTATCTCGGTGCCGTCCCTTTTCACTCTTACGGCGTCGGTGATCAAGCAGGGTGTGGGGAAAACCGTGGAGGGCACGAGGAAAGCATGGGAGGGGGGGCCCGACGCCCCGGCCGTGACCTCACCGATCGACTTCCCCGTCACTTCGGTTGCTTGCCAGCCGAAGATGTCGCAAAAACGGAAATTGGCGAAGATGATCCTGTCGTCTTCGTCGCAGATGACCATGCCTTCCGGGGAGTTCTCCACGAGGAGGCGAAGATGGTCCTCGAGGCCGCCGCAGGCCGTCCTTCGGTTTTCACCGGGGAGGGGCAATCGATCACCTCCGGGAGGGTATGCCCGGGTGGGGGCTAGAACATTCTACCACGACGGAAAGACGGGGCGATAAGGGCGGGATGCCTGCGATGACTCGGGGGCGTATATAATCGGTGGGAAAGGATGGGGATGATGCCATGGGCCCGATCACGAACCTTTACCCCCTGGCGGCCGTTTTCCTCGCCGGGTTTTTCCTTGCCGTTGTGGTAGTCCTTTCCCTGAGGGCCATCCATGCCCGCGCCGCCCGGGACCGGGTCGAGGACATCACGGAGCACATCAAGGCCGCCTTCGGCGACCTCTCCCTGGAGGCCCTCTCGAGGTCGACGGAGGAATTCCTGAAGCTGGCCAAGTCCCGTTTCGACGCGGAGAGGGACCTCAGCAGCCGGGAACTGGAGGGGAAGAAGGAGCTCATCGACCGCCGGCTCGAGGAGATGACGGCGAAGCTGGAAGCCGTCTCCAGCCTGGTGCGCGACCTGGAGAAGGACCGGGAGTCCAAGTTCGGCGAGCTGGCCGACCGCTTGAGGGAAGTCAACGAGAGGACCACCGAACTGAACAACACCACGGGGACGCTCAAGGAGGCCCTTTCCAGCTCCCAGGCCAGGGGGCAGTGGGGGGAACGGATGGCCGAGGATATCCTCCGCCTCGCCGGTTTCGTCGAGGGGCTCAACTACGCCAGGCAGAAGGTCCTTGCCGGGTCGGGCAGGAAGCCCGATTTCACCTTCTTCCTGCCCAAGGGGCTCACGCTCAATATGGATGTCAAGTTTCCCTTCGCCAACTACCTCGCCTGGCTCGGCGCCTCGAACGACGTCGAGAGGGGGCAGTGCCGCCGTTCCTTCCTGAGGGATGTGAAGGAGAGGATCAAGGAGGTAGCCTCCAGGGACTACATCGACCCGGGGCAGAACACCCTCGACTACGCCCTCCTCTTCATTCCCAACGAGCAGGTCTATTCCTTCATCCACGAGCAGGAGCCTGGCATGATCGACGACGGGCTCCGGCAGAAGGTGATCTTCTGCTCGCCCGTCACCCTTTACGCCGTCCTCGCCGTGATAAGGCAGGCCGTGGACAACTTCACCCTGGAGCAGACCTCCAAGGAACTACTGGCGCTCTTCGGGGCCTTCAGCAAGCAGTGGAAGGAGTTCCTGAAAAGGCTGGAACACCTGGGGAAGCAGATTGAAGGAGCCCGTGACGATTACGAGAACCTCGTGACCACCCGCCGGAGGGGTCTGGACCGCCCCCTGGAGAGGCTGGAGGAGATCCGGAAACTGAGCGGCCTGGAGGCGGCTCCGCTGGAGGATCCCCTCGCGGGGGATGGGGCCGAGGCGGCCCCCGACGAAGGACCGATTTAATAATGATCTCGTTTGCCCTCGCCCCTGGGGCATGATAAAATCACTTCGTATGCCTTCATAAATAATACAATCTCCCGCTCCCATCGGGGGTCCTTGAGGGCTACAAAAGGGGGTGCGCCGCGTGCAAGTGCTGACGAGGAAACTCCTGACCCGCTGCATGGCGGCCACCGCCCTGGGACTGCTCCTCTTTTCAGCCCCCGCCCAGGCGCTTCACCACGTCAAGGTGGGTTTCTACCAGAACGCGCCCCTGGTCTTCCGGGACGACGACGGTGTCGTGAAGGGCCTCTTCGCCGATGTCCTCAACGCGGTGGCCGCTGAGAACAGTTGGACGATGGAATGGGTGGAAGGATCCTTTGCCGAAGGGCTTGAAAGGCTCGAGCGCCGCGAGCTGGACATCATGGCGGCCGTGGCCTGGACCGAGCAGAGGGAACAGCTCTTCGACTTCACCCGCGAGGCCGTCGTATCCAACTGGGGGGTCTTCTACTCCCGCCGTGACATGAACCCCACCTCCATCCCTGACCTGGACGGCATGAAGGTCGCCGTGGTCAAAAGGGACACCTACGGGGAAGCCTTCAAGAGCCTCGCGGCGCGCTTCGGGATAACCTGCTCCTACCTTGAAGTGGATGATTACCCCGATGTGTTCAAGGCCATCGAAGGCTACAAGGCCGAGGCCGGGCTTGTGAGCCGCCTCTTCGGGCTGACCAACGAGGCGGAGCACCGGGTCGACAGGACCAACATCTTCCTGGAGCCCCGGGAACTGCGCTTCGCCGCCCCCAAGGGCCTCAGCGTGACGGTCCTGCAGATCCTCGATTTTCACCTCACCAAGTGGAGGCCCATCCCCGATTCCCCCCTCAACAGGTCTATCCAGAACTGGCTCTCCGAGAGGAGCGTCATGAGCGTCATTCCGCGGTGGTTTCCCTGGTTCGTGGGGGCGTCCCTGGCGACCGTGCTGGGTGTCCTCTTCACGAACCTGATGCTGCACAGGAAAGTCCTGGCCCGCTCCAGGGAACTCCTGAAGAGCAAGGCCGATCTTTCCAGGGAAAAGGTCCTCTTCGAGAAGCTCTTCGAGGAATCGCCCGATGCCCTGGTGCTGCAAAGCACGGAGGACAACAGTATCCTGCGGGTCAACAGAGGCTTCACCAGGCTCTTCGGTTACCGCCGCGACGAGGCCGAGGGCAGGACTCTGAACGAAATGATAGTGCCCGGGGACCTGCTCCAGGAAGGGATTGAAATGGACAGAAGGACCGACAAGGGCAACGCCTTACAGGAAGAGACGGTGAGGCGGAAGAAGAGCGGCGCCCTCGTCGATGTCTCCCTCATTTCCGTGCCCGTCACGCTGGAGGGGGGGCTCGTCGGCGCCTACGTCATATACAGAGACATATCGGCAGCGAAGGAGGCAAGGAAGGCCCTCATCGAAAGCCGTGAGCATGCCGAAAAAAGTCTCGAGAGCATGAGCCGCGCCTGGGAACAGACCATCGACGTCCTCGCCATGGCCGCCGAGACCCGTGATCCCTATACCGCCGGTCACCAGAGGAATGTCTCTGCCCTTTCCGAAGCCATCGCCAAGGAGCTGTGGCTCGACAAGGAGACCGTCAATTCCATCAGGATGGCGGGGCTGGTCCACGACGTGGGCAAGATAAACATACCGACGGAAATACTGAGCAAACCCGGTACCCTCGGCGAGGTGGAATTCGCCCTGATCAGGACCCACCCCGAGGTGGGCTACGAGATAATGAAGAACATCGAGCTCCCCTGGCGCCTGGCCGACATGATCCTGCAGCACCATGAGAGGATGGACGGCTCCGGTTACCCGAGGGGACTCAAGGGGGACCGGATCATGCTCGAGGCCAAGGTCCTCGCCGTGGCCGACGTGGTGGAGGCCATGTCCTCCCATCGCCCTTACAGGGCTTCCCTGGGGGTGGAAGCCGCCCTGGAGGAGATAGAGACCAACAAGGGGCGCCTCTATGACCCCCAGGTGGCCGACGCCTGCCTGAGGCTTTTCAGGGAGAAGGGTTTTCGCTTTCCCGGATCCTGATCGAGGATCCGGGGGCTATCATGGAGGTGATCGATGATGCGCAAGGCGCTTGTGGCCATCGACGGAAGCGACATAACGAAACCGCTGGTGAGGTTCGCCTTTGAGCGGGCCAGGAAGGAAAAGCTCCAGGGGCTCGACTTCATCTACGTCTTCCAGCCCTACCCCGCCGCGCTTTTCCCGGGGATGCCCATCCCCACCACGATCGAGGAGGAGCACGCCAAGGCCACCAGGAAGGCCCTGGAGGCCATGGTGCTCAAGGAGCGGGAGGAGGCCGGAGCCGAAAAGGTCGAGGTCTCCATGGTCTTCCCCTACGGGAGCCCTTCGGGGGAGATAATCCGCCAGGCGGAGGAGTACCCCTACCGGTCCATCTTCATAGGCCACAGGGGCATGGGGAGCCTGGAGAGGTTCTTCATAGGCAGCGTGGCCGCCAGGGTGGTGGAGCACGCCCCCTGCACAGTCATCGTTTTCCGCCCCCGCGACTGAGCCGGGTCCGCCTCCCCTTGTCGGAGCGCCCCTTCTGCCTGACCCCGCGGCCCATGGGCCCGACCAGGCAGTGGGGGCCTGTACCGATGAGGTCCTCCCTCCCCGCCTTGACCAGGGCCTCCTCGACCAGTTTCCTGTTGGCCGGCGAGCGGTACTGCAGCAGCGCCCTCTGGAGCTTCCTCTCGTGGGCCGAGCGGGGCACGTAGACCTCTTCGCCGGTCATGGGGTCCAGGCCCGTGTAGAACATGCACGTTGAAAGGGTCCCCGGCGTGGGGATGAAATCCTGCACCTGCTCGGGGTGGTAACGGATCTCCTTCAGGAACAGGGCCAGTTCCACGGCGTCGGCCAGGGTGGAGCCGGGGTGGCTCGACATCAGGTAGGGGACCAGGTACTGTTCCTTCCCCGACTTCCTGTTGGCCCTGTCGAATTCCCTCATGAACTCCAGAAAGACCTCCTTACGGGGTTTCCTCATCAGCGCCAGGACCCTGGGCGAGACGTGCTCGGGGGCCACCTTGAGCTGACCGCTGACGTGGTGTTCGCAAAGGTCCTCGATGAGCTTCGGGTCACGGGCGGCCAGGAGGTGGTCGTAGCGGATTCCGGAGCGCACGAAGACCTTCTTCACCCCCGGAAGGGAGCGGACCTTCTTCAAAAGTTCGAAATAGCCCTTTTGGTCGGTTTCCAGGGCCGCACAGGGCTCCGGCCATAGGCAGTCCCTGTCGGGGCAGGAGCCCCGGGAAAGCTGGGCGGAGCAGGCGGGGGAGTGGAAGTTTGCCGTGGGTCCCCCCACGTCGTGGATATAACCCTTGAAACCGGGCAGCCCCGTCAGGGTCTTGGCCTCCCTGAGGATGGACGCGTCGCTCCTGGCCTGGATCACCCTCCCCTGGTGGGAGGTTATGGAGCAGAAGGAGCAGCTTCCGAAGCAGCCCCGGTGGGCCGTTATGCTGAACCGGACCTCCTCGACGGCGGGGACGCCCCCCTTTTCACCGTACATGGGGTGGGGTTCCCTCCTGTAGGGGAGTTCATAGACCCAGTCCATCTCCTCCGTGGAAAGGGGCATGGCCGGCGGGTTCTGAATGACGTACCAGGCCCCCTGGTCCTGGGCGACGGGGCACCCCCGGAAGGGGTCCTGTTCCCCGTACTGGAGCCGAAAGGCTTCGGCGAAGGCCGCGCGGTCGCGGGAGACCTCCTCGAAGGAGGGCAGGACGACGGCCCCCGGAGGGAGGTCCGTCCCCTTCGCCCGGCGGCAGGTCCCCGGGACATCCCTTATCATCCCCACGGGCACGCCCCTGGAAAGGGCCTCGGCGATTTCGAGGATCGGTTTTTCACCCATGCCGAAGACGAGGAGGTCCGCCTTGGCGTCGACGAGGACGGACCTCCTGACGCTGTCGGACCAGAAGTCGTAGTGGGCGAACCTCCTGAGGCTGGCCTCGACGCCGCCTATGATGAGGGGGATGTCCTTCCAGGCCTCCCGGGCCCGGTTGCAGTAGACCACCGTCGCCCTCTGGGGCCTTCCCCCGGCCTTGCCGCCGGGGGAATAGGGGTCGTCACGGCGGGGTTTTTTCGCCGCCGTGAAGTGGGAGAGCATGGAGTCCAGGTTGCCCGCCGAGACCAGGGCGCCCAGGCGGGGCCTTCCGAGGGCCAGGAAGTCCCCCAGGCTACTCCAGTCGGGCTGGGCGATCACGCCGACCCGGTAGCCCCGGGCCTCGAGGACCCTGGGTATGACGGCGTTGGCGAAACTGGGGTGGTCGACGTAGGCGTCGCCGGTGATGAAGACGAAGTCCACCTCGCCCCAGCCGAGGCGATCCAGGTCCTCCCGGTCGACGGGAAGGAAGCCTTCGCTACCGCCTGCCACGGGCCATCACCACCCTGTCGGGCAAGGGCTGAAGGCGCGGCAGGACCAGGCCAGTTCCTCGAGCCCCTTTTCCTCGCAAAAGCAGGCCGAACCTTCCCGGTCGGGCTCTGCCAGGAAGAGGTCCTCCGGCACGGGGGCGTCCAGGCGGAGGCGGGCCAGCTCCCGGCTCAGGAAGGCCTCCTCCCGCCCCTTCTCAAGGCGGTCCCTCAGGGAGCCCTTCACGGAGCGGATCCCCTCGTAGAGCGACTCCAGGTCGCCGAAACGCCTCACCAGCCTCCCGGCGGTGACGGCCCCAACCCCCGCGACGCCGGGGATGTTGTCCGTTCGGTCGCCCATCAGCGCCTGGTACTCCGCCATGTGGCGCGGTTCGAACCCGAAGGCCTCCTGGAAGGAGGAGGCATCCACCCTGGTAAAACTATCGCCCCCGGCGGGGCGCAGGATGGTTATTGCGCCCTCGCCAAGGGTCTGGAAGAGGTCCTTGTCGGGCGTGACGATGACCACTCCCTTGCCGCGCTCCGCCTCCCTGACGGCCGCCGCGGCGATCAGGTCGTCGGCCTCGAAGGCGAGGCTGGTCACGACCGTTATGCCCAGGCAGCGGGCCAGGTCCATCATGAGGGGCAGTTGGGGGATGAAGTCCTCCGGCGGCGCGGGGCGGTTGGCCTTGTAGGGGGGGTAGAGCTTTTTTCGGAAGCTGGGTCCCGGCGAGTCGAAGACCACGGCCCCCTCCCTCGCCCCGGATCTTTCGACGACGGCCATGAGGGCCCTCCCGAAGCCGTAGAGGCCGTTCACCGGTACGCCCTCGGGGGAGCGGAGGGGCCGCTTGACGCCGAAAAAGGCCCTGTAGGCCAGGGCGTGGCCGTCGATGAGGATGAGGTCGGTCAAGGGTACCTCCCTTTCTTCGCGGGGAAGAGGTTGTCCTTCTCCCGCGGCGAACCTATAGTAACAGCAAGAGGGGTGGTGCACCAATGGACATGGTGAACGCGTCGGGGGAGAGCTGGTACATACCGGGCCCCACGAACCTTGGGGTTTACGCCGGGGAGGGCCGGGCGGTCCTCATCGACAGCGGGAACGACGAGTCGGCGGGGAGGAAGATCCTGAAGGCCCTCGAGGAGAAGGGGTGGAACCTGGACCTGATCGTCAACACCCACTCTAACGCCGACCACATAGGGGGCAACGCCCTCATCCAGAAGAGGACCGGCTGCCGCGTGGCCGCGACGCGGGCCGAGTCGGCCTTCATCGAGGAGCCCTGGCTGGAACCGGCCCTCCTCTGGGGGGCGACGGGTTTCGGCGCCATAAGCGGGAAGTTCCTGAAGGCCCAGCCCTCGAAGGTCACCGACATCATTCCCTCGTCGGGGCCGATCCTGGATACGGGCCTCGAGGCGGTGCCCCTGGCGGGGCATTTCCTCGACATGGTGGGCCTCAGGACCCCCGACGGCGTCTTCTTCATCGCCGACAGCCTTTTCCCGCCGGCCATACTCGACAAGTACGGCATGGCCGTCTGCTTCGACGTGGCCTCCCAGTTGAAAACCCTCGAATACCTGGAAAAGGCCGAGGCGGCCCTCTTCGTGCCCAGCCACGCCGAACCCCGCGGCGACATCGGCCTCCTCGTGAAGAGGAACAAGGATGCCCTCGATGAGGTCCGCGACAGGATCCTGGGGACCTGCGCCGTCCCCTCCTCCCGGGAGGACCTCATCGCTGTGCTGGCCGTCCACTTCGGCCTCTCCCTCAACCCGGCCCAGTACGTCCTCACCCATATAACCGTGTCGGCCCACCTCTCCCACCTCGCCGACGAGGGCGCCCTCGAGCCCCTCTTTGAAAAGGGCCGGATGCTTTGGGTCAGGACCTCGAAATGAAGCGCCCCGGCGGAGGTGCAGAGGGAACCCTCGGTTATAATCCCGGCACTGCTTGACATTTCGGCGCCGATGGCGATAATTGTCCCATTGCCGTGAAGGGATTACACGAAGTGGCGCCCCCATGGGCGCCGCTTTTTTTGTGTCCCTTTATCGAATACAGGAGGAACGTGCTTTTATGGAACAAACTGCGACACTGGAAACAATGGTACCGGAAGACCGGAAGGGTTTTGAGGGTTTCGGCCTCCGGGAAGAGCTCCTCGAGGCCGTCGAGGCGAAGGGTTTCACCGAACCGATGCCGGTCCAGGTGGCCGTGCTCGGCCGGGAAGACCTCGACGTCGACCTGATCGTCCGGGCCCGGACGGGCTCGGGAAAGACCCTCGCCTTTTTGCTTCCCCTCATGAATGACCCGGACCTCGATCCATCGAGGCCGGGAGTGCTGATCATCTCCCCGACGAGGGAACTGGCCCTCCAGATCTCCCGCGAGGCGGCGTGGCTCTCCAGGCGGATAGAATGCGCCTGTGCCACCCTGGTGGGCGGGATGGACATGGCGGCCCAGGTCCGCGAGCTGAGGCACGGGGCGGCCTTCGTCATCGGGACCCCGGGCCGGGTGCTGGACCACGTGCGCCGGGGGACGCTCAAGATGGATCACGTCCGCACCGTGGTCCTCGACGAGGGCGACCACATGCTCGACATGGGCTTCAGGGAGGAATTGGAGTCCATCCTCGAGGCGGCCCCGGCGAGGGAGAGGACCTGGCTTTTCTCGGCCACGATGCCCCCGGCTGTCAGGGCCCTTTCCAGGAGGTACCTCACCGACCCCGAGATGATATCCCTCGTGGAGGAGGGCGCCCAGCACGAGGACATAGTCCACCGGGTCTACACGACGCCGAGGGGCCGCAGGGTGGAGGGCCTGGTGAACGCGCTGCTCTGGGAGAACTCGTCGAAGGGGCTCGTGTTCTGCCATACCAGGGCGGAGACCATCGAGGTGGCCGACAGGCTCGCCAGGGAGCGGTTCAGTTCCTGCTGCCTCCACGGCGATATGAGCCAGAGGGAGAGGAACCGAGCCCTGGCGATGTTCGCCTCGGGCCGGGTTTCCCACCTGGTAGCCACCGACGTAGCCGCCAGGGGGCTGGACATACCCGACGTGGAGCACGTCTTCCAGTTCGGCCTCCCCTCCGACGCAGAGACCTTCGTGCACCGCAGCGGAAGGACCGGTAGGGCCGGCAACGAGGGCCAGGATATCCTGGTGCTCACCCTGGCCGAGGCCCACAAACTGAAGGGCCTCTTGAGGGACACGAAGATCTCCCTGAGCTGGTCGCCCGTCCCGGACGCCCAGTCCATCAGGGCTATGCAGAGGGCCCGTTACGAGGAGTTGGTCCTGGGCGACTCCCTCGGGGGCGACGACGGCACGAGGGAATGGGCCGTGAGCCTGCTCGAGAAGGCCGACCCGGTGGACCTCGTGGCGGCCTTCCTGGACCTGGCGGCCAAGGACATCCGCTCCGGCTACTCCCTCAAGGACGACTTCGCCCGGGAGAGGGAGCAGGCGGCCCACCGGAGTCCCCGCGCCGTCCCAGCCCGGAGGGAGCGCAAGCCCCTGGGGCGCAAAAGGGGGACCCTCGTCCGGCTCCCCGTGAGGGATGCCGCCGATTGGAACGCCGGTAAGGTCCTCAGGACGGTATGCTCGGCCCTGGATGTGGAAAGCCGTGAGATCGCCGAGATAGTGCTCAAAAAGGACGGCGTCATGGTGGAGTTGCTCCCCGCGGCCTTTGAAAAGTACCGGCGGGACCCCGACAGGCTGTCGGGACCGGCCCTTAGCCGGATCGCCGCCTCGGGGAGGCGAAGGGCCCGGAGCGACCGGGACCGCGCCGGGAGCAGAACGGCCTGATCGAAAAGAGAAAAAATGAGGCCCCGGGGATAACCCCGGGGCCTAATCTCATCCAAGGGGACTTCAATCCATTGTGACGACGGTGCCCTCGCGCCCCTCCAGGGCTTCGACGGCTTTGAAGAGCGAGGTGATGACGGCCTTCCTGCCGGGGGAACTCCGCGCGAACTTCACCGAGGCCAGGACCTTGGGGAGCATGCTCCCCGGGGCAAAGTGCCCCTCTTCCATGAAACGTTCCGCCTCGGCCGCGGTCATGCCGTCGAGGAACCTCTGGCCCGGCTTTTTATAGTTGAGGCAGACCTTGTCGACTTCGGTCAGGATGAGCAGTATGTCGGCTTCGATGTCCTGGGCCAGCCGCCCCGCCGCGAGGTCCTTGTCGATCACGGCGGCCACGCCCGCGAGTGAGCCGTCACCCTTCTCCACGACGGGGATGCCGCCGCCACCGGCGGTGATCACAATGGAGGTATCCCAGAGGCGTTTCACGGCGGAGAGCTCCACGATCCTCTTGGGGTCCGGCGATGGGACGACCCTGCGCCAGCCGCGGCCGGCGTCCTCCTTCATGGTGAAACCCCTCTCCCGGGCGATCGCCTTGGCCTCGCCCTCGGTGTAAAAGGGGCCGATGGGCTTCGTGGGGTTGCTGAAGGCGGGGTCCCCGGGGTCGACGACGACCTGGGTTACGAGGGTGACCACCGGTATGTCGCGGCCCCTATCCCTCAGGGCCTCGCTGAGGGCTTGCTGGATGTGGTAGCCGATGTAACCCTGGCTCATGGCCCCGCAGACGTCGAAGGGCATGGCGGGGGTCTGGGGGTTTTCCCTGGAGGCGATCTCCTGGGAGAGTACGATCCTCCCCACCTGGGGCCCGTTGCCGTGGACAATGGCCATCTCGTAGCCCTTGGTGCTTATCTCCGCCAGGAAACCGGCGGTCTTCCTTACGACCTCGAGCTGCGCTTCGGCCGTAGGCGGCGCGCCCGCCTCCTGGAGGGCGTTCCCCCCCAGGGCTATCACGACCCTGGATGCACGATCCATAGACCTCTCTCCTCACCGTGAAAGCGATATTTTCGGGAAGGATTTTAAGCCCTTCCCCTTGGGTGGTTCAACCCCTCCGCCCTGAAGGGCGGTCAGATCTCGCAGCAGGGGTTCCCCGGTTCTATCAGCCGGGCCGCGACGCTCCCGCCGCAACGGCCCTCCAGGAGGCCCACGATCTCCTCGACGGCCCTTTCGCGGGCCGCGACCTCCAGGGGCGGCAGGAAGTCCAGGTGCAGCGCCACGTGGCTGGTCAGGGCCGTGATCTTGCTGGGGTCGCCGTTCTTCCAGCACCACCCCCGGCAGAAGACCGTCCCCTTCGCCGTGTCGTGGAGGATGATCTCCCCCGGGTCGGGGTTCTCCACCGTCCCGGGGTCGCCCAGCTGGGCGAAGGGTTCGTCGCCCCTCGCCGGTCCCAGCCGGAGGTCACCCGCCAGCCCCGACAGGTCGTCGCCGCCGCAGGGGATCCGGTGCTTCAGGCTTATGATGTTCATGATCGCCACGATCCTGTTTATGAAGGGCAGGTCCTTGCCGGAGCGGGTCCGCCTGATGAGGTTGGCGATGGACGGCGGGAACTTGTTGGGGTTGAGCCCCATCTCCCTGAAGACGGAGCGCCAGGACGCAATCAGGGGGTATTCCTTGTAGTCCTCTAGGGCGGGGTCCCCCCTGACGCCCGCCTCGGCCTCCCTGAGCAGGGCCAGCAGGGCAGGGTCGTCCTCGGCGTTCTCCAGTCCCCGGCCGACCACGGTGCAACGGCGGTACTCCGGCCATTTCTCGAAGACTTCGGGTGCTATGCAGAATCGCAAGGGGTGCATCTCCTTTCATCGACAGCCGCGGCTTCTTTCACGCCCTGTATAATAACAGCACTTCCAGGGGGAGGCGAAGAAATGAAAAAGGAACAGACCGCCGGGGGGAGAAAGGCCCTCTTCTTTTTCTGCGTCGGCGAGGGTTACGACCACGTCTCGAGGCAGGCCTTCGAGAAGGTCCTGGAACTTTACCGCCCCGATGAGACGGAGATCTCCGTCGACGGGTACCCCGTCATGGAGTACGTCGATGGCCGGGGGGACCGTTTCTTCTTTATGCGCCAGGAGACCCTCGTCAGTTACGACTTCCGTCGTTACCTGCCCGTCCTCAAGGGGCACTTCCTCGACGTCGACCTCGCGGCCGAGGTGAACTGGCACGAGGGGGCCAACGCCCCCGACAGGGTCCTGACGGTCCACACCGTGGGCGATGTGAACGCCGGCGTCTTCCCCCCCGCCGAGCCGGCCTACGTGAGGAACTTCCTCCGCGCCCTGGAGGACGAGAGGGTCCGGGCGGGGGTTGATGACTTCAGCGTGGTGACCGAGGCCACCCACTGGACGGGGACCTTCAAGGGGCAGGACCCCCGGCTGATGGGCGGGTTCCCCGTCCCCATGCTCGACATCGAAGTGGGCAGCACCCCCGCCAGTTGGGAGGACCCGCGGGCGGTGGGGGTGATGGCCAGGAGCCTGGTGAAGCCCTTTTCGGAATCCCAACGCCTCTACCGGGTCCTATGCGTGGGCGGGGTCCACTTCGAAAGGTCCTTCTCCGAGGCGGCCCTGGGCGACTTCCCCTTCGGCGTATCCCACATACTCCCTAACCAGTGGATCGTCACCGGGGACTACGCCTCGGAAGGGGGTTACGAAAAACTGCGCTCCGCCGCGTCGAGCATCAGGGGAGGCATCGACGCCGTGGTCTACCACGAGGGGATAAAGGGCGCTTTCAGGGACCAGTGCCGGAGGCTCGCCGGCGAACTGGGCGTTCCCGTCCTGAAGCACAAGGCCCTGCGCCGGCCCGAGGCGCTCGGCTTCACCCCTTGAGCGGGGCCTTCATAGCTCCGGCCTTTTCTTCCTCGACTGTTCGTCCCTCATCCAGGACTGCAGGTCGCTGGAGGTGTAGGCCAGGTGGTGGGCCAGGGCGGCCACGGACCCCTCGAGGTCGCCGGCCGTCACCGCCGCCAGGATCTCCCGGTGCTGCCGCTGGGATTCATCCCTCATCGAGCCCAGGTGGGTCCTGATCGTGCGGTCCGTCTTCTGCCTGAGCCTCGAGACCATGTCGAGGGTCAGCGGTCGGTCGGCCGGCTCGTAGAAAAGGGTGTGGAAGAGGAAATTCTGGTCCCGCCAGCGGATGCAGTCCTCTTCCTTTTCCATCCGGTCGAGGACCTCGCCGGCGTCCTGGATGATCTTGCGGGTGATCCCCGGGAAGGCCGTCCTCATCAGGCTGGTCTCCAGGGCGGCCACCATCTCGTAGAGCTCCCGGGCCTCCTCCAGGGAGAGCTCCGTCACGAAGGCCCCCCGGTATCCACGGAACTCCACGAGCCCCTCCGTCTCGAGCAGCCTCAGGGCCTCCCTCAGCGGGATGGGGCTCACGCCGAGGCTCTGGGCGATCCTGGCCTGGTGGAGCGGCCCCCCCTCCTCGAGCACGCCCCGGTAGATGGCGTCCCGCAGCACCGCCGCTATGTGGTGGGGCGCGCTGGTGTCGCCGCTCATCCTTCCGGCCAGTACCTCCAGGGTCCAGTCATCCATCGGTGAAGACCTCCCCGCTTTCCCCCTCGGGGGGGGACCTGGGAATATTATATTATCCCGACCGCCGATTATACGAACCGCCCTTCAAACTATACCTCGTTGACACTTCCCCCTGGTGAAAAGCATACTGGTTCCGGCAAGGTCCAAATACGGAAGCGGGAGTGATAGCCGTGGCGGTAACGATGCAGTTCCTCACCGAAGAGCTGGAGGCCATGAAGCGCGACGGCCTCTACGGGATGATCCGCACTATAGAAAGCCCCCAGGGGGCGTGGGTCCGGATAGCGGGCAAGGACCACCTGAACCTCTGCTCCAACAACTACCTGGGGCTCTGCAACGACCCGAGGGTGGTGGACAAGGTCAAGGAGTACGTGGACAAGTGGGGCGTGGGGCCCGGGGCCGTGAGGACCATCGCCGGGACCATGACGCCCCACATAGAACTGGAGAGACGCCTGGCCAAGTTCAAGGGGGCCGAGGCGGCCATCGTGCTCCAGTCGGGGTTCTGCGCCAACCTGGCCGTCATACCCACCCTCGTCCCCGCGGCGGAGGACACCATCTACAGCGACTCCCTGAACCACGCCTCCATCATTGACTCCTGTCGCCTCACCAAGGCCCGGGTAGTGCGGTACGGGCACTCCGACCTGGCGGACCTCGAGGCCAAGCTCCGGGAGCACCGGGGCAACCCCGGCAGGCATCTCCTCGTCACCGACGGGGTCTTCTCCATGGACGGCGACATAGCCAAACTGCCGGAGATAGTCGAACTGTGCGAAGCCTTCGGCGTCATCGTCGTCGTCGACGACGCCCACGGGGAGGGTGTGCTCGGCCGGGGGGGCCGAGGCATCGCCGACCACTTCTGCCTTCACGGCAGGGTGGACGTGGAGGTGGGCACCATGTCCAAGGCCTTCGGGGTCATGGGCGGCATGATCGCCGGGAGCGCCACCCTCATCGACTACATCCGCCAGAAGGCCCGTCCGAACCTCTTCAGCAGCGCCCTCACCATCCCCGACGTGGCGGCCAACATCGCCTCGGTGGATATACTGGAGGAGAGCGAGGAACGGGTCAACCGGCTCAGGGAGAACGGCGACTTCCTGAAGAGGGAGCTCTCGGCCGCGGGCTTCGACACGGGTCACAGCGAGACACCCATAACGCCCGTCATCATCGGCGAGGCCTCCGACGCCAAAACCTTCAGCGCCGAACTCTTCAAAAAGGGCGTTTTCGCGACGGCCATCGTCTTCCCCACCGTCCCGAGGGGGACCGCCAGGATCCGCTGCATGGTCTCGGCGGCCCACACGAAGGAAGACCTCCGCTTCGCCGTGGGGCGCTTCGTCGAGGTGGGCCGGGGGATGGGTATCCTGCCGTGAAACGGATCCTCGTCACCGGTTCCAACGGGCAAATAGGCGCGGAACTGGTACCCTACCTGCGGGAGCGGTACGGTGCCGAAAACGTCCTGGCCACGGCCAGGCGCAGGGTGCCGGGGCCGGTCTCGGAGGGGGGGCCCTTCGAGATCCTGGAGGTCCGCGACGGGAGGGCCTTCTCGGGGCTGATGGGCTCCTTCGGGGTCGACGCCGTGATACACCTCGCCGGGGTCCTGTCGGCCAGGGCCGAGGCCGACCCGCAGGGGTCGTGGGACGTCAACGCCGGAGGGTGCTTCGCCGCCCTGGAATGCGCCCGGGAGCGGGGGGCTGCCTTCTTTTTTCCCAGCTCCATCGCGGCCTTCGGTCCCTCCACACCGCCCGACGGCACGCCCCAGGTGACGATCCAGCGGCCCACCACGATCTACGGCGTCGCTAAGGTCACGGGGGAACTGCTCTGCGACTACTACCACCTGAAGTACGGCCTCGACACAAGGGGGCTGCGCTTCCCCGGCCTCATCTCCTACGAAGCCCCGCCCGGCGGCGGCACCACGGACTACGCCGTCCACATCTACTACGAGGCCGTCTCCCAGGGCCGTTACACCAGCTACATAGCCCCGGGGACCTTCATGGACATGATGTACATGCCCGACGCCCTCGAGGCGGTGGTCCGGCTGATGGAGGCCGAGCCGTCGAAACTGGTCCACCGCAACGCCTACAACGTGTCGGCCATGAGCTTCGAGCCGGGGCAGGTGGCGGCCTCGATAAGGAAACGGATCCCTTCCTTCGAGATAGACTACGCCGTCGACCCCGTGAGGCAGGCCATCGCCGCGTCGTGGCCCCGCTCCCTGGACTGCTCGGCCGCCAGGGCCGAATGGGGCTTCGCTCCGAAATACGACCTGGATGCCATGACAGCCGACATGCTCGCAAAGATCCAAAGGCGGGGTCAGGTCTACACTTTTGACTAAATGCCGGATCCCACGGAAAAGGCAGACCCCAAGAGCAAAGGACGCTCTTTGTTTAAGTGGATTTTTTCCACCGCCGTGTAAAAAGTCAAAAGTGTAGACCTGACCCCGCTCCTTGACGTAGGGACGCTTTAATCTGATAATAAAATAGTCATTGTCAGGGATGCGGGCTGTCGGGATCGACGGCCCCCAAGGGGGGTCCATGACAATGGGTAACGTTATTCTTGATCTTGACGAGAGCCGGATCGTCATCCCCAAGGACCGACGGCTCCGCAAGGTCTATCTCGAGTTCAGTACCAGGTGCAATCTCAACTGCCCCATGTGCTTCCGGGAATCCTGGACGGAGCCCCAGGGTGATATGGACTGGGGCCTGTTCCTCCGGGTTGCCTCGGACCTCGCCCAATTCCCCCTTCTTGAAACGGTCCACTTTCTTGGTATGGGAGAACCCTTCTGCCACCCCAGGCTCTTCGAGGCCGTCGGCATCCTCAAGTCCGGCGGCCGCCGTGTGAGGATAACGACCAACGCCACCCTGCTCGATGGGGCCGCCGCCAGGGCCCTTGTGGCCGTGGGGGCCGACATCATCGACCTCTCCGTTGAGGCCGATGATGTCCCGTGGCCGGGGAGGGTGAGCAGCCTGGAGATCCTGTCGAAGGCGGTGGAGGAGCTCCGGGAGGCCAGGAAGCATGCCGGGTCCAACGCCTGCGAGATCCGCATCGCCCTGGTGGTCACCCGGTCGAACTTCCCCCTTATCCCTGGTATTGTGCGATCCCTGAAAGGCAAGGGCGTCAGCGCCGTCTCGGTGAGCAACCTGCTCCCCACCGACATGGAGGCCGACGCCAACCGGCTCTACCCCCTCACCCTCGAAGAGGAAGTGGCCGTGCGTTCGAAACTCTACACCCAGTTCCAGTACGCCGGGATCAAGCCCGAACTTCCGAGGTTCTCCCTGTCCACCGAGCGGCACTGCAACTTTGTGAGGTCCGAGTCCTGCTTCATAAGGTGGGACGGCCTCGTGGCCCCCTGCCTCAGGTTGTGCCACGGCTATAGGGAGATCGTCCTCGGGAGGGAGAAGGAAGTGATCCCCTGGTTCTTCGGCGACCTGAAAAGGCAGGGACTGGCGGAGGTCTGGGACGACCCGGGTTACGTTTCCTTCAGGTGGAGGCTGAGGAGGGCCCTCTACGCCTCCTGCCTTGACTGCAACCTCCTCAGGTCCTGCGAGTACGCCAAGACCACCGAGAGCGACTGCTGGGGTAACACCCCGGCTTGCAGCGACTGCCTGTGGGACCGGAACCTTATCCGGTGCCCCTAGAAGATCACCCGGTAGGGGAAAAGGAGGTGACCGACGGGTCCTTCGAAGTATCCAGGCTGACTTCCTGAGCGAAGAATAGAGAGTTTCGAGAGTTCTTTACCGTGGGACGGCAAGGTTGTCAGAAAAAGAGAAAAGGAGGGAAAGACATGCAAGCGAAACGTCTTTTGAGGGTTGATCTTTCCGCGGGAACGGTCAAACAGGAACCGCTGAACCCCGATTGGGTCAAGCAGTACATCGGCGGTCGCGGGTACGGGACCAAGCTTCTCTACGAGGAGCTGAAACCCGGGACGGACCCCCTCTCGGAGGGGAACAAGCTCATCTTCGCCACGGGTCCGCTGACGGGTTCCAACGTCCCCACCGGCGGGAGGTACATGGTGATCACCAAGAGCCCCCTGACAGGTTTCATAGCCTCGAGCAACTCCGGGGGCTACTGGGGGGCGGAAATGGCAAGGGCGGGCTACATGATGATCCTCGTTGAGGGGAAGGCCAAGAAGCCCGTCTACCTGTGGATCAACGACGACAAGGCCGAACTGCGCGACGCCTCTTCGCTCTGGGGAAAGGATACCCACGAGACCACCGACGCGCTGCTGAAGGAAGTGGGTGACCCCAAGGCGAGGGTGGCCTGCATCGGCCCCGCCGGGGAGAAACTATCACCCATAGCCTGCATCGTCAACGAAAAGCACCGGGCGGCGGGCCGCAGCGGCGTGGGCGCTGTGATGGGATCGAAGAACCTCAAGGCCGTCGTCGTCAGGGGGAGCGGGGCCTTCAAGGCCGCCGACCCCGAAGGTCTCAGGGAAACCCTGAAGGCGGCCATGCAGAAGATCAAGGAGAACGGCGTCACCGGCGAGGGTTTGCCCACCTACGGCACCGCGGTCCTGGTCAACATACTCAACCAGCTCGGCAGCTACCCCTACAAGAACTTCCAGGCGTCGCAGCACGAAGGCGCCGAGAAACACTCCGGCGAGAGGCTGGCGGAGACCTTCCTCACGGGGAGGACCAACTGCTTCGCCTGCCCCATCGGGTGCGGAAGGGAGACAGCCCTGGAGGACAAGAAGGGCGAAGGCCCCGAGTACGAGACCCTCTGGGCGCTGGGCAGCAACTGCGGCGTCGACGACCTCGAGCCCATCATCCGTGCCAACTACCTGTGCAACGAACTGGGGCTGGACACGATCAGCACCGGGGGCACGATCTCGGCGGCGATGGAACTCTACGAGAAGGGGTTTATCCCCAAGGAGGACCTTGGCGTGGGGCCGGAACTGAAGTTCGGCTCCGGCGATGCCCTGGTCTACTGGACGGAGAAGATGGGCAAGGTCGATGGTCTCGGGGAGAGAATGGCCCAGGGCAGCTACCGGCTGGGGGAATACTACGGGCACCCCGAGTTCTCCATCTCCGTCAAGAAGCAGGAGCTCCCGGCCTACGACCCGCGGGGCATCCAGGGCATCGGCCTGACCTACGCGGTGAGCAACCGCGGGGCCTGCCACGTTAGGGGGTACCTCATTTCCCCCGAGGTCCTGGGCATCCCCGAAAAACTCGACCCCTGGGTGACGGAGGGCAAGGCCCAGTGGGGCAAGATCTTCCACGACCTGACGGCCGCCATCGACTCTTCGGGCATGTGTCTCTTCACATCCTTCGCGCTCGGCGCTGGTGACTACGCCGACATGCTCAAGCACGGGGCCGGCTTCGACCTCGACGCCGACAGCCTCCTCGAGGCCGGGGACAGGATCTGGACCCTGGAGCGGCTCTTCAACCTCAGGGAGGGGCTCGACCCCGCGAGGGACGATACATTGCCCGCCAGGCTGCTCAAGGAACCCATCCCCGATGGGCCTGCCAAGGGCAAGGTGAGCCGCATCGGCGAAATGATACCCGAGTACTACAAGCTTCGGGGCTGGGACGAGAAGGGCGTTCCCACGCCCTCAAAACTGGCGGCACTGGGGATCCGGTAGGGGGAGGGTATGATCCGGGTCTCCTTCTTCGGCATGGTACGAGGGATCGTCGGGGAGAAGGAAACGCAGGTCGAAACGGAAGGTACCGTGGCGGACCTCCTGGAGGTCCTGTCGGGAAAGTATGGCTTGCGCTTCGGCGAAAAGGTCCTCAAGACGCCGGAGCGCGAGCTGCAACTAATCCTGATCCTCAACGGGAGGCATATCGAACATATCGGCGGGCTGGCGGCCCCTTTGAAGGAAGGAGACCACCTGGCCGTCTTCCCCCTCGTCGGCGGCGGTTAGTTACCGCCGGGGCGTCTCTCACAGAGGGGCTCTTCCGCGATGATGCGGGAGGGCCCCTTCTTTTCCTGAAGATCTTCATTTTTTTACAATGATGTATATGGCTAAACAGGTGATTGACAAGAGTCCTCGAAATGTTATTCTGAAATAGTTTACTGGGAAGAATATATTTTCGTTAGAGTAAAAGAAACTTCACCATCAAAAACACCATCCAGGGGAGGTCAGGCATGAGCCTACGAAACAGCTCCCAGTATTATCACGTTGTTCTGCAGCGTATACCCCCTCGCCCGCTCCCGCCTTTTGAAGACCCGGACATGCAGAAACGGGTATGGGGGCGGCGTTGGGGCGTACGCAACGATGTGGGGACCCTTAAGACGGTCCTCCTTCATAGACCCGGCCCGGAGATCGGTGTTATGACGGAGGACCATTACGATCCGGAGCTCGAGGCACTCATCAACGACGAAGAACAGTGGTACTTCAGGTCCGACAAGGCACCCGACCTGGCGAGGATGCAGGAAGAATTCGACGGTCTGACGGCAATCCTGCAAAGGGAGGGCGTCGAGATCGTCTGGGCTGAGGGCGGCCCCCGCGACCCCAATGCTGTTTTCGTAAGGGATAACGCCATGATCGTCGATGGCGGGGCTGTCTTGGCCCGTATGGGACCGGTTGGGAAGGAATACGGAACAGGCAGGCGTGGTGAGGAGTTTTTTATATACCGCAAACTTGCGGAGATCGGCATGCCGGTGCTTCATATCATCCACGGTGACGGGCTGATGGAAGGCGGAAGCTTCTGCCTCCTCAACGAAAAAACCGCTGTTGTGGGCCTAAGCTTCCGCGGCAACCGCTCTGGGGCGGACCAGTTGAGGTCGGTGCTTGCTACCCAGGGCAAGGGCCTGATCGAGATTCCGCTTCCTGGATACGCCATGCATCTTGATGGAGGCATTGTGATGGTGGATCACGACAAGGCCGCCGTCAACGTTGAACGGTTGCCATACTGGTTCCTTGAGACACTCCAGGAGCTCGGGATCAAGGCCATACCCCTGGATCACCGTGAAAGCGGCCTGGCGATAAACTGCCTGACTATCGCTCCAGGCAGGGTCATCATGGACTCCGGCTGCCCCTGGACTTCCGAAAGGCTTGAAAAAAACGGTGTGGAAGTACTATCTACACCCTGGAGCGAGATCTCAAAACACGGCGGCGGGATCCATTGCTCAACGCTACCTCTGGTCAGGGAGGATGATTGAGTCGAGGGATCGGGACTCGTCGGTTCTTTTCCCGGCGACCCTATAGTCAATGGAAGGAGGTGGACGGATTCGGTAGAGAGAAAAAAAGCGGTAAGGCCCAGCGCTTAGGGGTTTGGAGAGTTTATCCGAAGAAGTCCACGATGGAAAGTAGGAGGTGTGAGCATTGAACAAGAAATGGTTTTGCGTGCTGGCAGGGATCCTTGCGATCGCCATGATGAGCGGTGTCGCTTTCGCCGATACGCCTTCGACGCTCGATACGGTACAGAAAGCGAAAAAAATTGTCATCGGCTCGGCGCCGGGTTATCTTCCTTTCGAAATGATGGATAAGCAGGGTAATTTCATTGGCTATGACATCGATCTTGGGCGGGCCATTGCGAAATCCCTAGGTGTTGAAGTGGAGTTCCGCCAGTTCGAGTTCTCCGGTTTGATCCCGGCCCTACAAACGGGTGATATCGACATGTTCATAGCCGGTATGACGATCCGTGGCGACAGGGCCTTGGCGGTGAGCTTTTCCAACCCGTACTACGCTACCGGACAGGTGCTCATGGTCCCCGGTAGCGACACGGCAACCAAGTCCTGGCAAGATCTGGACAAGCCAGGTAAGAGGATCGCCCTTTCCCAGGGTACCACCGGGGCCTTGCTAGCAAAAAGCATTTTTAAAGAAGCCAAGATCCTTGACTTCCCCACCTTCCCTGAAGCCGCGGCCGCGATGATCAGCGGTAACGCCGATGGGATTATCTATGATGAACCGGGCATACGCATGTACCAGGTTATGCACGAAGGCGCCGTCAGGGGCATCTACGACCTGATCAGCCAGGAAAACCTGGGTGTTGCCGTCAGGCACAACGATTTCGCTATGATCCAGTGGCTCAATTCCTTCCTTTACCAGTACATTGGGAGCACTGAGGAGCTGGCTCTACGTACAAAGTGGTTCGAGACTTCCGACTGGATGGAAGAAATGAAGCAGTAACGACCCGGCAAGGGCAAACGCCCCCGGGTGAGCCTTTGCCCTTGCCCGGGGGCCTCACTTTGAGGTGTTAAGGAGGGGGTTCATTGTATATAGCCGACTGGGGCGTGATCGCCCGCAACCTCCCGATGTTCTTGAATGGGGCCTACCTGACCCTGAAAATATCTCTCATAGCCCTGGTCCTCAGTATTCCTGTGGGGGCGGTAGTGGGTCTTTGCCGCATATCGAGGAACCGGATCGTATCTTTCGCGGCGGCCTGTTACGTTGAATTTTTCCGGGGGGTGCCGCTGCTTGTCCTTCTTATGTGGATCTTTTTTGTCTTGGGGCGCTTCCTGCGGCTGGGTTCCTACTGGTCCGCCATCATCGGCCTGGCGATATTTTCCGGGGCCTTCGTGGCGGAGATCGTCCGAGCCGGCATCGAAGCCATACCCAGGGGACAGATGGAGGCCGCCCGTGCTTCCGGGATGACTTACGGCCAAGCCATGAAACTGGTCATCCTCCCTCAGGCCGTTAGGAAGGTATTGCCACCCTTGGCTTCCCAGTTCATTATTCTCATCAAGGATTCATCGCTGGTCTCGGTGATCTCCGTTGTGGACCTTACCCTGATAGGGAAAAACCTCGTGGCCACCACGTTCCGCTCCATCGAGATCTTTTCTTTCATTGCAGTCCTTTACTTTTGCATGACCTTCAGCCTGTCGAAGTTCATCGGCTTCTTCGAAAGAAGAACGATCAGGGAATGATGGGGTATTGATGATGACCGATGTTGTCTTTTCCATAAGGAACGTCTCCAAAAGCTTCGGTACTCTCCAGGTACTCAAGAATGTCACTTTCGACATACCGAAGTCGAAAGTTTTTGCCATTATCGGTCCTAGCGGGGCGGGGAAGAGCACCCTTGTGCGTACCTTGAACGGACTGGAAGGGATCAATGGAGGCAAGATTTTTTTTGAGGGTATCTGTGTTCAGGACAAAAAAACAAACATTAACAAGCTGCGTATGAGCATAGGCTTCGTGTCCCAGTCTTTCAACCTCTATCCGCATCTGAGCGTACTAAACAATGTAACGCTGGCACCTATTCATGTCAGGGGCCTGCCTAGAAGAGAAGCGGACGAAAAGGGCAGGTCCATCCTCGCCTCGCTGGGTCTCGCCGACAAGGAACTGTCCTATCCAAGCCAGCTTTCCGGGGGGCAACAACAGAGGGTTGCCATCGCGAGGGCCTTGGCCATGGAGCCTCACGTAATTCTCTTCGATGAGCCGACTTCCGCCCTGGACCCGGAATTGATAAAGGAAGTCCTGGATGCCATTCGTCAACTTGCGAAAACCGGCATGACCATGGTAGTCGTTACTCACGAAATGAGTTTCGCGAGGGAGATCTGCGACCAGATCGTTTTTATGGATCACGGGGTGGTCCTTGAAATAACCCCGCCCCTTGAGTTCTTCTCAGAACCCAAGACACCGAGGGCAAAAGAGTTCCTGAGCAAGATCCTGCACCATTGACGTGTGGAAGTGAATCCAAAGCGAGAAGGGGTGACGGCTCTGACCCAAGTAAGTAAAAACCTCCGCAAGTTTCGTTTGAGCCGAGGACTGTCCCTTTCAAAACTGTCAGGAATTGCTTCAGTTTCGGTAGCACAACTCTCTAAACTCGAGAATGGGAAAGTCTCCCCGAGCCTGGCGGTCCTTCGCAGGCTAGCCGATGCTTTGGAAGTATCCTTGGCCGCTTTGGTGGCCGAAAAGGTCCCCCCCCAGCTTAACCCCGTTTTTCGCGGTGAAGGATACACCTTCAGGCGGGACACGCCGGGGCAGAAACAAATAGAGGAAGTATTCCTTCACATATCCCAGGAAGCCCGCATGCAGCCCGAAATCATGACTTTCCCTCCTGGGTCCGAAAGCGGCCATGCCCTAAGTCACGATGGTGAGGAGTTTTTTTATGTCCTTGAAGGGCGGGTCCGGTTCTTTTACGGAAACCAGGAACCGGTAGATCTCAAAGAAGGAGATTTTATCTATTTCGACAATACTGTGCCTCATCGATACGAAAACCCTGACGCCCACCATCCTATGAGGCTCCTGGTCTGTTGCTCGCCGCCGGTTTTCTAGGAACAACAAGTGCATTGAGATCTGAATTCTCTTTTGGGAGGTCGCAAGGGATGGAGTGTTCGCAAGTGCTGATCCACGGGGAAAGGTGGTTCCCCGGTGGGAAGAGATTTTCGGAGGATATGCCTGAATACTGGGGCGACTGGTACTGTGACTCCGAGGTGGGCAAGCTCCGGGCCGTGCTGATGCATCGCCCGGGTCCGGAAATAGACGCTGTCACCGACCCGGCATCGGTGCGTTTCAAGGCCCTTATGGACCCGGAAAAAGCACGGGAACAGCATGATGCGCTGGCCGGGATCTACCGTGACCACGGAGTCAGGGTGTATTACGTAGAAGAGGGGCGTTTAGATAAACCTAACGCTCTTTTCATGAGAGACCAGGTCCTGATGACCCCGGAAGGGGCCATTGTCTGCCGTCCGGCCATGGAGGTCCGTCGGGGTGAAGAGCGCTTCGCCGCGGAAACCCTTGCCCGCCTGGGCGTCCCGATCTTGAAGACCATTTCGGGCGAGGGGGTTTTTGAGGGAGCTTGCCTCCTTTGGGTGGACAGGAAGACGGTGATCCTGGGAACCGGTTGCCGGGCGAACAAGGCCGGCGCCCTCCAGGTTGAAAGGGAACTGCGCGACCTTGGCGTGGATACAATCCTTTATTTCCAGATCCCTTACGGACATGCTCATCTTGACGGCCTCATGAACTTCGCCGACAGGAAAACCGCCATGATATTCCCTTCCCAAGTACCTTATGACGTCTGCAAGCCTCTCTTGGACCAGGGTTTCCGAATAATAGAGAACCCCTACGTCGATGAAGTCGAGTTGACCTCAGGTATCAATTTTGTGGCCCTTGAGCCTGGGAAGGTAGTGATCCCTTCGGGTAATCCCCGTACCTGCGCCCTTCTTGGGGAAGCCGGGGTGGAATGTGTCGAGGTGGATATAACGGAATTGCTCAAAGGCTGGGGTGCCATTCACTGTATGACAGCGTTCCTGAAAAGGGATCCCATCGAAGCCTAGGGGTCAGGTCTACACTTTTGACTAAATCGCGGAATTGGGCGGAAAAAGGGAGGCGGTTCCGGTCCCAAGGAGCGATCCTGGGGTAGACTGGTCCCGCCGGGATGTAATAAGGTCACGAAGCCTAGGGGTCAGGTCTACACGGGCTGTTGCTCAATTGAGCCCTCTGAGTTCTACAAAAGGCGGATCAGGAGGGACAGGTGATCGGTCGTCCCTTGCGAGCAAAACTGAATCGCTCGAAGAACTTTGAAAAAAGAACAAAGGCCCTGGTATGAGCCAACTTCAGGACCCGGGCAATCATCGCCGGGTCCTTCACGGGCCCTACACCCCGCTTCAACAGCACCTGGATGTTCTGTACGGCGCAGACCAGGTATTCCTGGATGCTCACCCTCCATAACCTCCTCCAGCGGGCGCGGTCATAGCCGTAACGCTTGCCCCTGGCGAAGGAGCGTTCCATGAGGTGCTGCCTCTTCTTTATGTCCTTCTTAGAAGCTCCGCTTCGGCTTTCCTCCAGCATCACGTCCAGGTCTTCCTGACGGCAGTGCCGCTTTACGGTCCTGCCCGCTTTGTTGGTGGTGCAGCCGGACCGGAGCGGGCAGGCCTCGCAGTCGGCCCTGGAAGCCCCGTAGTCGATGCTGCCCCGGCCCCGGTGAAGGCTCTTCGGTTTCAGTTCCTTCCCCGCAGGGCAGAGGTAGATGTCCCTTTCACGGTCGTACCGGAAGTGGGCCTCGGTGAATATGCCCCGCTTCTCTTCCCGGACCGACGCGGACCGGCAAAGGTCCGGCATGTGCGCCTTTATCCCCTGGTCGTAAAGGGACAGGAAATTGTCTATCGTGCCGTACTTGCTGTCGGCCACCACCGTGGAGGCCGGCTTGCCCGTCGTATTGCGGTGCCTTCGAAGCAGTTCTTCCAGCATGTGACCCTCGCTTACGTCACCAGGGGTGACGGCCGTGGCGGTGATGATCTCGTGGGCTTCATCGACCGACCGGTGGACCTGGTAGAAGAGGTCCGGCTTGCCCCTGCCCACTATGGCCGCGTCGGGGTCCGTGCTGGATATGTGCCGGCCGTTGACCTTGCGGTATCTGCCGCTACGGGTGGGCTTTATTTCGCCCCCGCCAATTTCACTGGTATCGTCACTCTCTTCGTTCTTTTCATCCTCTTCATTCTCTTCGTTCTCTTCGCTCCCGTAACTCCTTTGCCGTTCTTCGAGCCGGGCTTCAAGTTCCCTGTAATTCTTCTTGAGCTGGTGCTTCAGGGACTGGGTGTCTATTACGGAGTTGTTCGATGCGTCGGCCTCGACAAGGCTGGAGTCGACAAAGATCTTGCCGCCGTC